>Ga0307981_1000003_pt1 | contig 444871 bp, 408 predicted proteins | sample OrgLakmetagen987_FD_201849 | JGI IMG/M metagenome (GOLD analysis project Ga0307981, IMG submission 201849) | Saline water microbial communities from Organic Lake, Antarctica - #987 | ecosystem: Environmental > Aquatic > Non-marine Saline and Alkaline > Saline | place: Antarctica: Organic Lake... | reverse complement strand
TGGACCCTTCCAGTGGCACAGCGGGCCAGTTGTTGCGGTAGCCTTCCATGAAATCGTCGCTGAAGCCGTAACTCGCGCAGTAATGCATCAGCGTTCCGTCATAACGCCAGACCATGCTGAACCGGCTGCCGCAGAGGTCGGTGGCACTCTTGGCGATCATGTCGAAGACGGGCTGAATATCCGATTGGGACCTACTGATGACATTCAGCACCTCGGACGTCGCCTCCCGTTGTTCCAGCGATTCTTGCAAGTCGCGGAACTGGCGCACGTTTTCGATCGCGATCACTGCCTGATCGGCGAATGATTCCACAAGTGCGATTTCGTCGGCCGTAAAAGGGCTTACCTCGTAACGGCTCAGCGTGATGTTACCGAAGGCGACACCGTTGTTGAGCAAGGGGACATTGAGGAGTGTGCGCACTCCCTCTTTGTCCGCGAGTGCTCTTCGCCCCTCATGCCCCGCTAGGTAGAGGTCGGTCTCTTTGATGTCTTCGATCTGAGTAACGCGCGCTTCGTTCACCGCAGTGCACATCGCTAGGGGTTCGGTCAGGTCGAACTTGAACCCGACTGGGAAGGATCCGTTACCAACATCCTTGTTGTCCATCATCAGCAGATGAGTCCGGGCTTCGTTGACCAGTTGCAGACCGCTGCTATCCGCCCGGCACAACTTCTCTGCATGGTCCAGGATCGCGCGGAAAACAGGGGTCTCATCATTACGGCTCTGACTGATGACGGACAGGATTTCCTTCATCGCCGCCTCCCGTTCCAGACGGGCTTGAAGCTCCCGGAACTGGCGCACGTTCTCGATGGCGATGACCGCCTGTGCAGCGAAGCTCTCGATGAGTTGAACCTCATCCCGCGTGAAAGCCCGGACTTCGTTCCGGTTGAGGTTCAGGCAGCCGAGGGCGACCCCATTCTTGACCAGAGGCACGGTGAGAAAGCTTCGAACCCCGACCTCATCAACGACCTTGCGGCGCACCGGATCGCCAGCCTCGTAAAGCGGGTCGTCCGCCAGATCGAGAGTATGGATAGTCCTCGCCTCGCGCACGGTCACTGCTACCTGAAGCGGTCCGGAGAGGTCGAACAGGAAGCCGGGCGGGAAGTGCGTGCTCGTCGGCCCCCATGTGGCGGCGTAGCTCAGATGTGTACCAGCCGCGTTGGTCAGCGAAATCCCGACCATATACGCATTGGTCAAATTGGCCGCGTTACGCACGATCGTATCGAGCACCGGCTGTTCGTTATCCCGGTACTGGCTGATTACCGCGAGGATTTCGGCTGAGGCCTGCTCCCGCTCCAGCCTGACCTGGACCTCTCGAAACTGGCGCGCGTTATCGATGGCTATGACGGCCTGTGCGGCAAATGTTTCGACCAACGTGATCTGGTCAGCCGTAAAAGGCAGCACCTCGCGGCGATAGAGTGCGACATTCCCGATTGCCACGCCTTCCCGCATCAGGGGGACTGCCAGAAACGTGCGGATGCCCTCCACATCTACCATCTCCCGGCGGCGCGGTTCGCCCTTGCGATAGCGATCGGTGTCCTTCAAATCCGCACAGTGCTTGACGACGCCCTCGCGCATCGACACTTCGGTATAAAGCTCTGCACCGTCTTCGTAGTCCAGCCGCCATACTGTCTTGCCGACTTCGATAAGCCTCAGCCTGTCGCCCCAATGGGACACCAGTCGCCCGTTCTTGCGGTCCTCGTCCACGACGTTGAGACTTGCCATGGGCGCACCGCAAAGGGTTGCTGCACGTTCGAGGATCGCGTCGAAAACGGGCTGAACGTCGTTTTTTGTTCGGTTGATCGTCTGCAAGATCTCAGCTGCGGCCGCAGCCTGTGCGCGTTGGCCCGCCAATTCCGCTTCCAATTCGCGGATGCGTTGTTCGAGCGCTTGGTCCGCCTGAGCAAAGTCGCTAGCCATTCGGCATATCCTTGGAGAGGTTGAAATGAAAAACAGAAATCGACGCAACCCAAGTCGAAAATGCTAGGGGGTTTCTGAATTTTTGTACAGCCCTGCGGGCTTGGTCGATCAGGCACCGTAAATGGGGATGTCAAACACACGTTTCAGTCCATTGGCCTCCGGGGCCTGCGACCAGACCAACACACGCAGCATATCGTTTGGCCATCGGCCCTAGCATCCTGAACATGATCGCTGACTTCAGCAGAAATTGCGTGACGGCCGTTTTACATAAGTCTCTGTCAAGTATCCGCGTTGCCCGCAAGCTGGCCGGATTGCTTATATCGGAGCACTGTAAGATGAGATATTCTTGAGGCGGGCAGGGCGAACACCTCGCCTTTGCGGATGAAAAAAATACTCCGTATTTCGCCGCTTTAAAACCCGCACCGGGATCATACGTCTGGCCGTGCTTCGCTTTAGGAGGATGTAAAACTTGTAAAAATTTGGAGCTGTCCACGGCTCAGTCCACAGCCATTTCAACGCTTAGCGCGACCTCTACGGCCGATCAAGTTTCAAGCTTAACCGTGCCTCCGCTCTCACCTTATGATGCTGTCTTTGCGCCATCTGACAGATCGGGGTTGCTGAAGAGATCAAACTGGTCGCTTGTGTCTGACAGCATCGCCAGCCGCCTAGTTGAGCAGAAAGGTCTGTATCTTGCCCACACCCTTTATTACGCTGTTTCTGGGGCGGGCGTTTTCGGGCGGTTTCGATAGCGCATTCAGCGTCGCTTGCGAGACTTGAATTAACCCCGATGTGCCGGAGCTTTCCAGGCGGCTGGCGAGATTTACGGTTTCCCCCCACACATCGTAGACAAAACGCTTTTGTCCAATCAGGCCACCGATCACAGGACCGGAACTCAAACCTACCCGAATGTTAAGCGCAGCGCCCTCGCCAGCGCCTTTTGCCATGACCTCAATCAGCCCGCGTGAAAACGCAAGCGCGCGATCCGCGTGGTCGGCCTGTGGCTCCGGCACGCCGGCAACGGCCATGTAGGCGTCGCCGACTGTCTTGATCTTTTCGATACCGTGCTGGTCGGCCAACGCGTCGAAGGCCGAAAACAACTCATGCAGCAGGTTGACGAGCTTGATGGGATCGGTGCGCGCAACAATCGGGGTAAAGTCGACGATGTCAGCGAAAATGATCGTTGCAGCGTCGAACCGGTCGGCTATGACTTTTTCCCCCGCCGCCAGCCTGTTGATGACCATCTCGGGCAGCATCGACAGCAACAGCCCGTCCGCACGGTCCTTTTCGAACTCGATTTGCGAAAGAAATTGCCGTTCCCGCGCCCGCCAGCGCACCTGTTCTAGACAGCTTTCAACGCGGGCGAAAAGTAGAACCGGGTCGACGGGCTTTTGCAGATAATCCTCTGCCCCTGCCTCTATACATTTGACGACCGCCTGAATGTCCTTCAGCCCGGTGACCATCACAACGGCCATGTTGCGCAGACGTGGATTTTGCTTCAACCGCGCCAGAAGGTCGATCCCGTTCATGTCCGGCATCAGAATATCGACAAGGGCCAGCTCGAAATTGGCCGTCTCCAGCAACTCAAGCGCTTCACGACCCGATGACACCGTGCGCACCATATGCCCCCGGTTTTCCAGGTTTCGCCGCATCAATTCGCGGTTTGCCTCAATGTCATCGATGACGAGAATATGTCCGGCGATGCCTTTGCTCGCAGCGGATCTATGCGCCAGGGATTGGGCGACTGCCTGGGCGATTTCTGCATCGGCCTGCTGGACGCCGATCGCGTCGATATTGCCATTAGAAAAGCCGACCAGGCCGTCGATCTGATCGAGCATGTGGCCGCACTCTTTGATGACAACTCGGATGTCGTTCTCGATTGAGTGTCCAAGCGCGCCTGCGGCTTCTTCAAGGATCAACTCCGAATAGCCGAGGATTGCATTTACTGGCGTACGCAGATCATGACGCAAGGTGGCGTCATCGAGAACCGCGAATATTTCGTTTCCCCCGTGCGACAAAAGCTTTGTGATCATCGCTTCTAGGGCCTGCGCTGCAGTGAGAACGGTTCTGGCGTCGTCAATACTGTCGGTATGCCCGTCCCGCTGCAAACTTGCGACGATGAGAGTCTGGAAGCCGAGGATTGCTTCGGCTGGTTCGGCAAGCCGCTGTGCTATTCTGGTTGAAAGCGCTTGATGATTTACGGATTCGGCATCTTGCATGTCCACTACTGCGATGTCAGCTGGTTGATCTGTTTGAGCAGCGTGGCAAGGTCGATCGGCTTTGTGTGAAACTCATCGCAGCCTGCTTCGATCGCGTTCTTGCGATCGGCCTCCATCGCGTGGGCTGTCAGGGCAATCACGGGAATAGCCGATGTCGCCGGATCGTTCTTTATCGCCTGTGTCGCCTGCCAGCCGTCGAGAACTGGCAGGCTCATGTCCATCAGAATGAGGTCAGGACGCTCTTTGCTGGCTTGGTCGATACCTGCTTGTCCGTCGCGCGCTGTCACGATCTCGAAGCCTTTGCGGATCAGACGCCGTGAGAGCATATCGAGGTTCATGTCATTGTCCTCGACGATCAGGATCTTGGTCATGTCGGTGGGTTTCCTTCCCGGTCTGAGGTGGAGAGGTTGCGCCGGATCGCGGCCATCAGATCCGCCCGACCGCTATGGCCCTTGATCACGACGTCGCGGGTGTTGGATTGTAACCAATCCAATTCCTCGCGCGTCAGATCCTTCGAGGTGGCGATGATGACAGGCAGATCTTCAAGTGCCTTCTGTCGCCTCACTGCGCGCAGGGTTTCGAAACCATCGAGGTTGGGCATCATCAGGTCCAGCACCATGATGGTTGGCCGCTTGATTTCAAGCTGCGCCAGAGCCCTTACGCCATCGGAGGCTTCACGGACTGTCCAGCCTTCGCGAATGAGGATGCGCCTGAAAAGTGCCCGGCTGGCCGGATCGTCGTCCACGACAAGGACCTCACGGTCGCTGCTGCTCGCGAAGGCATTCAGCGTGTCGAGCAGACGTTGCGGGTTGATCGGCTTGGTCAGATGATCCACGGCACCGAAAGCGAGCCCCATTTCGCGGTCGCCAAGAACCGTTGCGAGGATCACCGGTATCTCGCAAAGTTCAGGATCGGCCTTGAGATCGCGCAAGACCGACCAACCGTCCCGCTCGGGCATTATGATGTCCAACACGATGGCGTCGGGACGGTGCTTTGCGGCAAGGTCCAACCCCGATTTTGCATCCGACGCCGTCACCGCATGATATCCTTCCGTCACGAGCAGATCGGTCATGGCCTTTCTTGCCTTGGGGTCATCATCGATCACAAGGATACATCCTGCCTCTCCGTGATCTTGATGCGCGGGAACGTGCAGGCGGTTAGGGTCCAGTTTCCTTGGAAAACTGAGTTTGAAGGACGACCCCTTTCCCGGCGCTGTTTCAACCTGCACGGTGCCGTTCACCATTTCAGTGAACTGCTTGACGATCGCCAGGCCAAGCCCCGTGCCGCCATAGTTGCGCGTGGTAGAGCTGTCGGCCTGCATGAACGCCTGAAACAGGCGGCCCTTTTGCTCTTCGGTCATACCGATACCATTGTCACGGATCGTGAAGTCGATGGTATCGGTGCTATCGTCCACTATCAGCTCAATCCTGCCGGATGTGGTGAACTTCGCAGCATTCGACAGCAGGTTGAACAGGTTCTGGCGCAATTTGGTCTTATCGGTTTCAATTTCCTTACTGCGCGAGTTGATCTGAGTGACCAACGTATTGGCGTTTTTCTTGATCATCGGGCGAATTGTGGCTGCGACATCCTCGATCAACGGGGCAATCTCGAACCGCTCGATATGGATCTCCATCTTGCCTGCTTCGATCTTGGAGAGGTCTAGAATATCGTTGATCAGGGCCAGGAGGTGCTGGCCCGAAATCATAATTTTTTCCAGATCATCCACGTCGCTTTCGTCACCGACATCCCTCGCATCCTCGATCAGCATCTCGCTGTAGCCGATGATCGCATTGAGCGGTGTTCGAAGTTCGTGACTCATGGAGGCGAGAAAACGGCTTTTTGCCTCATTGGCGGTTTCAGCGCCCTCGCGGGCTTGCTCAAGCTCCGCCTGCTTGTCGATCAGGTCGGAAATGTCGCTGTAGACGGCCACCGTTCCGCCATCCGGCGTCTTGCTTTTGGTGACATGCACCCAAGCGCCGCCGATTCTGACTTCACGCCTTACGTTGCTTGGTGTCGTGTGGTTCTGCAGCCTCTCTTCGATCCATGCCTCTGGCGTCATGTCCCCGAGTGTATCTGGATCCTTGGCGGCCTGCGCGACAAGGATATCGCGGAAATGCGTGCCAGTTTTCAGCATGTGCGAAACACCCGAAAACATGGTCCTGTATCTTTGATTTGTCAGTACGAGCCTGTCTTCTGCATCGAACAACGCGAAGCCGTCGGGGATGGTTTCGATCGCGGTCAGGATCGTCATCCGCTGGCTTTCCGCTTCGGCCTCGAGCCGCCTGCGATATTTCTGGCTTTCCTGTAATGCACGTACCGTGCTCGACATGCGACCGAGTTCATCGGGGCCCTCGGGCGGTAGCGTGACCTGCTCGGCGCCCGCGTTCAGATTGGAAATCGCGCGATTGATCCCACCGAGCGGCACGAGGATCGACCGAAGCACCCGCCACGTCAAATACGTGCCCGAGGCAAGGATGAAGACGCAAGCGGCCACTGCCTTCAACATGGATCTCCGCGCGGCATCCGCTGCGGCCTCCTCGCTGGCGTTGGCCTCTATCGCAAGATCGCTGATCAGTTCGTTCAGCACGCCATCTACGACATCGCTTGCCTGGCGCGCCTGGGCCGACAACGTGTTGCCGATCACGCGCCTGTTTTCGGTATAGGCATCCGCCGCCTGCAGCGCCGCTTCGGCGTAAGCATCCACGCCCAGACGAATTTGTGCCGCAGCGTCCGGCGCGAAGGTCTCGACGTCGACAAGCTTGGCTTCCAGACGCTCCCGAGCAGCAGTGGCACGACGTTCCGAAAGTGTGAGCAGGCTTACTGAAAGATCGGTCAGCCAATAGCGCATCTCGCCGAATTCGCGATCGGCTTCGGCCGCCAGTTCAAGATGGTGAAACCGCGCTGTCGCTTGGGCGACGCGGATCTGGTTCTGTCGCAGATCCCATGCCATGACCACAGTGCTCACAACCAGCGCGGCCAGCAGTAAAGCCGACAGCGAACCAATTCTAAAGGTTATGCTGTTCAGCGCGAAACGCGAGACGATGCTGCGCCGCGAGTGAGGGGTCATTTTCGAAGCAGAATGCTGATCGCACCAGCAAGATCGCCTTCAGCTCCACCCTCCTTGGGAAAGCCGGTGATGTCCACTTCGCCTGTCGGCCCTCCGTGGCATGACAGGCAGGAATCAGCGTAGTATTCAGGGATGAGCATCCTGAAGGTCATTGACCCGTCAACTGATACTTCTTCGAAAAAGGGTTGCCCCCTTGGCCACTGCGCACTTTCGAACTTGTCTGTAAGAACCGCGCTTTCCCACGCGTCCGGGCGGGCCTTGCGATTGCGGACTAGGTGAGGCGGGGCCGTTACTTTGATCTTGGCTTCACCGTTGAGTTTTTCGACGAAACGCTCGTTCACCAGCCGCGCAAAAACGGCAGGGATGAACCCTTTGAACCCCATGCCTTCGGCATTGATCAAGTCTTGATTTTCGCGCATCACTTCGGCCATGGAGTCCAGCTGGGCCTTCGTCAGGCGCTTCTGGTCGGGCGTTAGCCCTTCTTCAAGCGGGGCTGCACCGTAGAGCTCCTTATACTTTGCTTCGACGGTCTCAATGAAAGCCTGACTGTCCAGTCCCTTGTCGCCGATCGCGGGATCGTCGATCAAACCCTGATTGTTCGAAACCACACCCCGTCCGACCCGCAGAAGCGCCGCAAGACGCTGCCCTTCATCGGCCAGTGCTACACTGCTTTGCTGCGCAGCTGCCGGTCGGAGCTGTGCGGCAATAAAAACCGAAAATCCCACGAATAGACCAAACCAAAAAAGTCGCATGAAATGAGCCCCCCGGCCTATCAATGACAAAAGTGTATCATTGCGGACGAGGTGAGCCTAATCATAATTTATGCGCCGCTACCTCTGCGTCGTGCAGTGGGGCCACTGTCAGGGCACAATCATTTGAGGCGGGCAGGGTGAGAAATTCGTTTTGCGAGATTACAAAAACGCAACCCCGTTGTTTCGGAACCGGTAGTATTTGCTGCATGAACCTGACGTCGATATTAGCTATGACGACTGAGCCTCCCTCTGAAGTGGTCCGCCCTTATAGTCAGGAAAGCGGAGGCCAGAGATGGCAATCAAGAGACCCAAGCCCGAAGAGATTGTCGTGAATCTGCGGCAGGTTGAAGTTCTGATGGGGCAAGGCATGGCCCGGATCGATGCGATCAGACAGATCAGTGTCACTGAACAAACCTGTTATCGCTGGAAGAAGACCTACGGCGGAATGGGCACGGAGCAACTCAAGGAACTACAGCGACTTCAGGAATAGAACGAACGCCTGCGTCGCGCATTTTCGGATCTGACGTTTGACAAGCTGATCTTATCGGAAGCTGCGCGGGGAAACGTCTGAGCCCCTATCAAAACACCAGCAATGATCGGGACAGCCCAAGCTTTCAGCAATACGTCATCCACCGCGGCACGCGCCTTGTGGCCGCGATAAGACTCGATCGACGTACGGATGATGATGGTAAGCGATGTCCCAACGGCCAAAGGCATGCGAACTTCGTCGGATACGCCCATGACGCCGAATACCTCGAAGAGTACGGGCATTATGACCGCGCCGCCCCCGAAGCCGAAGGCACCAGCAAGGATATTGCAACCCCCGTCACCAACATTGTTGCAACGAGCAGAGTGATTTCGCTTGTGAGAAACACGGTGCCCTCCGGAAGGTAAAAATCCGAAGCGCTGCTCTCATGAACAGGCCATGCGGCGCCACGAACAAATCCGGTTCAGGAACCTGAGGGCGGCGCTGCGCCATCGACATGCGCGTCTTGGGTCAGGACACTGTGCAGTGCAGATCGCCGACGCCGGCGACATGGCCGTGCAACTCATTACCCCGTTGAACAGGTCCTACACCTGACGGGGTACCCGACATGATCAGATCACCGGGCCGCAGCTCGAACAGTGTAGATAGATAGGCGATGACTTCGGGGATCTTCCAGATCAACTGATCCAGGTCACCTTCTTGGCGGGTTGCGCCGTTGATCCTCAGCCAGATCGCGCCACTTGCGGGATGTCCGATCTCTGATGCGGGAACAAGCTCGCTACACGGTGCGGAATGCTCAAAAGATTTTGCAGCATCCCATGGGCGCGACATCTTCTTCAGGTCAGCCTGAATATCGCGGCGTGTCATGTCAAGACCGACAGCGTAGCCATAGACGCAATTGAGGGCGCTCTCCACCGGGATATCACGGCCTCCGGATGACAGGGCTACGACCAGTTCGATTTCGTGATGCACATCTTTGGTGGCAGACGGATAGGGGAAGCTCTGACCATCCGTGACAAGATTGGTGGGGCTCTTCTGAAAGAAGAAGGGCGGCTCCTTGTCCGGATCGTGACCCATTTCAACAGCATGGGCGGCATAGTTGCGCCCGACGCAATAGATGCGGTGAACAGGGAAGCGATCTTTTGTGCCGCGCACTGGAACGGAGACTTGCTCCTGCGGTTCGATGACGAAACCCGTGGAGTGTTCGATACTCTTCATGACGTTTTCCCTTTATCTGATTGGTTCATGCATTTGGCGTCTGTAGGGCGTGGTACCCGTGAAGCTCACGAGCCTTGCCAAGAGACAAGCCTTTGCGGATCTCCGAAAGGATGGCGTTCTCTTTCTCTTCAATCGATTCTGCTGTCTCGAGAACAGTGTTCACATGGGAAAGCGGTACGACAACCACGCCGTTTCCGTCAGCGCGGATCAGGTCGCCCGGATCAACGCGCACGGTGCCTAGGCAAATCGGCACCATTACCGCCTGGAGCGTTACACGGTCCTTGCCGGTCCGCATGTGGCCGCGCCGGGACCAGATCGGATAGTCATATTCTCGACTTTCCTGAAGATCGCGGTTTACACCGTCAATAACGGTGCCCTCGATGCCGCGGCTTTTGGCGACCTCCGTCATGATATTGCCCCAGACGGTGCAGTCTGTTCGACCGCGATTGTCGATCGCGATCACATCTCCGGGGCCCAAGTCGTCAAGAAAATCGCCCACCGTACCACCCATACTGCCGGCTGGAAGGTAAGCTACAGTAAACGCTTGACCGGCGATATCAGTGTCATCAGAAAGCGGGGTCAGGCCCTCCACCGCGCCGGCGAGATTCAACTTGTCGAGCGCGTCAGAGATGGTCGATGTCGATAGGACGCGATAGCGATCAAGAATTTCGGGTGCGAGTTTGGTTGAGTTGCTCATGATTTTTCCCTTGGTCAGATGCTATCGATTGGTTGGAATGGTTAAGAAGGACGGCTGATCGAAGTTGTTTGTGTGGGTAAGAAGAGTTTTCGCTCAACCGAACTCAGATGCGTCAACATCGCAGCAGAAGCGGCAACCGGGTCGCGGTTTGCAATCGCTTCAATGATCAGATCATGCTCCTCGAAGGAATGATGGTTGAGCGGAGGGCATTGCCGTTCTTCACGCAGGCGCCCCCAAACGACCGCTCTGCGGATGCCTGAAAGGACGTCGAAGACTGCTGAAGTGATCTGGTTGTGCGTGCTGTCTGCGACAAGCTTGTGAAACCGGTTGTCGCAGGCCTCATACTCTCGCCAGGTTTGTGCATTCCGGCTGTCGATGGTGCAGGATTTCAGAGCGTTCACGTCCAATGGGCTTGCATTCATTGCGGCTTCGGCTGCGATGGCTGGCTCAAACGTCAATCTTGCACGCATGACCTCGCGCGGGTTTGAACGCTGAGCAATCTCAGCCAAGTTATAGGTTTCAAAGGGCTTTCCCAAGGCAACAAAAGTGCCTTTGCCCACATGACGCCAAATAAGCCCCTCGGCTTCCAGGACCGCAAGCGCCTTTCGCAGTTCACCCCGTGACGTCCCGACAAGCTTTGCGAGTTCACGTTCGGCAGGCAGACGTGTGTTCGGGGCCTGATCGACCTGTGAGAGGTAGGCGCGCAATTGCACGAGCGCGGCATGATGATCGTCCATGGGTGACCCCCCAGTAAGAATTCAGTTACCTTCGATTTAGCTAGCGCGAAATGTTTGTGCAAGAAATTTCTTGACCAATGTAGCGTATTGGTTAAACCATTGTTCCCAGTGACAGGGCTGAGGAGACCTGTCGCAATGCGTCATGGCGCATCTCAAAAGAAAATGAAATCGGGCAATACCCGGCATCGTCATCCATGGGAGGAACGACATGAAAAAATTTATCACCAGCGCAGTAGGGGCATTCTTTTTGGCTGCTTCACCGACATTTGCGCAAACTTGGCCAAGCCAGACTGTCACGATCATCGTGCCATACTCGCCCGGTGGAATCGCTGACATCGCAGCCAGAACTGTCGCTGAAGCTATGTCTGCTGAATGGGGGCAAGAAGTCATCGTCGATAACCGCACCGGTGGCGCTGGCTTCGTGGCTGCTACTGCGGTCGCCATGGCAGAGCCAGACGGGTACACGCTATTCGTGGCCGATATGGGTGTGAACGTGATTAACCCCTATCTGTTTGACGATATCCCTTACAACCCGGCAGAGGATTTCCGTGCGATCACGATGATCAGTGATACACCCCTCGTCCTCGCCGCGAATAAGGATGCGCCGTTCAACACCACGGAGGAGTATGTTGCCTACGCCCTGGCAAATCCGGGCGAGGTCAGCTTCGGATCCGCTGGGATCGGTTCTCTGAACCACGTCGTTCCGGAATGGATCAATTACGAAATGGGCATTGATGCTGTGCATATTCCGTATCGTGGCGGTGCCCCCGCAGCAACAGCGGTTGCATCTGGTGAAGTGCAAATCGGCGTGCTTGCTCTGTCATCAGTTGGCCAATTCGTTGACAGTGGCGACATAAAAATTCTTGGTGTCGCCCGTACTGAACGTGCCGCGTCGCACCCTGACATTCCAACGTTGATCGAAGGGGGGGTGCCGAATGTCGCGGCGGGACAGTGGGCCGGCCTCTTTGCCCCCTCAGGCGTGTCTGACGAGATCGCAGACAAGATCCAGGCAGATGTTGTTGCATTTTTGAACAGCGATTCAGCTAATGAAACCTTCTCAGCCCGCGGAGCTATCGTATCGCCGATGGAAAGCGCTGACTTCGATGCGCTGCTTGTTACGCTGCGCGATCAGTTCAAAGTCATCATCGAAGCGGCAGGAATCACGCCAGAGTGATTGACGCTTTCTGAAGGTGCCGGGTCTGCTTTTGGCAGGCCCGGCCAATTATGGCTGAAGGGTTGATGATGAACATACTGCAATCGAAAGACTTTTTGTCGGGCGTTGCCGCCATCATAATTGGGGTATTCGTTGCCATAGTCACTGCCGGGTACGGATTTGGAAGCCCTCGGCAGATGGGCCCAGGCTTTTTCCCTTTTAGCCTCGGTGTGATGCTGACGATGATCGGTATCCTAATCGCTTTGGGGGCGCTGCGCAGCCACGAAAAGCTCCCCCATCTGAATGTATGGCCATATTTCGTTATCCCACTTGCGATCCTGACGTTCGCTTTGGTGATGCCACGACTGGGGTTCGGTCCCGCGGGTGTTGCGACAGTGATGCTTGCCGGAGTGGCGGAGCCTGCAACAAGAAAGCTGCACCTTTTGATGCTGGCACTGGTGCTCGTCCCGTCGGTCTGGCTGCTGTTCGCGCTGGGGCTTGGCGTTCAAGCACCATTTTTTGACTGGGGCTTCTGATGGGCGTTCTGGAAAGTCTTGAACTGGGTTTCGCGGTTGCGATGACCTGGCAAAACCTGGCCTATTGCTTTCTCGGCGTCACTGTCGGGATGGTCGTAGGGGTTTTGCCCGGAATCGGGCATCTGGCAGCGATTTCGTTGCTGATGCCTTTGACGTTCCATGTGCCGGCAACCGCCGCTTTGGTCATGCTGGCGGGGATCTACTATGGCGCCCAATATGGTGGGTCGATCGCATCCATTCTGCTGAATTTGCCTGGCACGGCATCTTCTGCCGTGATCTGCTTAGATGGGTATCCGATGACGCAGAAGGGCCGCGCTGGTCCAGCGTTGCTGATCACCACGATCGCATCCTTCATCGGAAGTCTGCTGTCGATCATCGTTCTCATTTTCATGGCTCCGCCACTGGCGCAGCTTGCGCTGTCCTTTCATTCGGCAGACTATTTTTCGATGATGGTGCTGGGGTTGGTTGCCGCAGGATCAATCAGTCAAGGCAAGCCGCTCATCGGCCTCGCCAGCGTTCTCATTGGCTTGTTGATCGGGTTGGTGGGGATCGACGTGAACAGCGGCGCGATGCGGATGACATTCGGTGTGCCTGAGCTTTTCAACGGGGTCAGTATCATCGTCATCGCAATGGCGCTCTTCGGCGTGGTCGAAGTTATTTCCAGCATCGGCAAAACGAACGGGCGAGCGAAAGACAACACCAAAATTACTCTGCGCGGGCTGATGCCAAACCGGCAGGAATGGCGAGAAAGCTTCTGGCCCATGATGCGAGGATCTGCGGTTGGGACTGGTGTCGGTATTCTGCCCGGTACCGGTGGAGGTTCCATGGCCGCATTCATGTCCTATGCCGTTGAAAAGCGGACGTCAAAGACCCCTGAGAAGTTCGGCAAAGGCGCGATCGCTGGCATTGCAGGTCCTGAATCCGCGAACAATGCCGCTGCCCAATCGGCCTTCATTCCGACGCTGACGCTTGGCATACCCGGCGATGCCATCATGGCGCTCATGTTGGGAGCGCTGATGATCCATGGCATCGCGCCTGGTCCCCGCGTGATCACCGAAAACCCTGATCTGTTCTGGGGACTTGTCGTGAGCTTTTTGATCGGCAACTTCATGCTGCTGATACTCAATATCCCCTTGATCCAATTCTGGGTCAAAATCCTACAGATCCCGTATCGCTTTCTATTTCCGGCCATCGTTCTTCTCATTTGCGTCGGCGTTTACAGCCTCAGTCGATCAACGGTTGACGTGATGCTTGTCGCGGGCTTTTCTGCGGTCGGTTATCTGCTGATCAAGCTCGGTTTCGAAGCGGCCCCTCTACTTTTGGGTTTCATCCTCGGGCCAATGCTTGAGGAGAACATGAGGCGGTCCTTGCTGCTGAGCCGGGGGGATTTTGCAACATTCGTAGAGCGGCCCATCAGCGCCGTCTTCCTTGGCTGGGCAGCTGTGTTGCTGATCTGGGTGATCAAGGGCGAACTCAAGCGAAAACCTGCGACTGCGGCACCTCAAGACGTCTGACGAACGGACATCCTTCAAACTTTTACACGATAAGGAAATCTCGATCATGATCGGAACGGCAGTAAAGCAAATTGAGCGCGCCGACGCTGAAACCATCAAAGGTCTAGCGCAAGCAGGCGTGGCCACGGTCCATGAAGCACAGGGCCGCACCGGTGCAATGGTCCCTGAAATTCGGGCCATTGTCGAAGGTGCCGCAATGGGGGGATCAGCGATCACGGCGCTTTGCGCACCAGGAGACAATTGGATGCTGCATGTTGCCATCGAGTTGATGCAGCCAGGCGATGTGCTGATTGTTGCAACCACATCGGAAAGCCGCGACGGCTTTTTCGGAGATATTCTTGCAGAATATGTACGCCAACGCGGCGGCGCTGGAGTGATTCTGGACACGGGCGTGCGAGATGTGAGGGTTTTGCGCGATGAGGGTTTCCCGGTCTGGGCACGGGCCATTTCCGCGCAAGGCACGGTGAAAGAGACGATCGGTGCCGTGAACGTTCCGATTATCTGTGGAGGTCAGCGGATCGTCCCAGGCGATGTAGTCTGTGGCGACGATGATGGTGTCGTTGTTGTACCACGTACCTCCGCTGTAAAGGTGCTGGCGTCCGCACAAGCCCGGGTAGAAAAGGAAGACAGAATGCGGGCGGAACTTGCGAAGGGTGGTAAAACGCTTGATCTGCTGGGACTTCGTGAAAAGGCAGCGGAGAAGGGTCTGCGATATGTCGATGGACCCGTTGACTGGACTGGGGGACTCGGAGAATGACCGTCGATACCGAGCCATTGAAGATAGCGATCCTAGATGACTACGCAGGTGTCGCGGTCAGTCTGGCAGATTGGGCAGACCTCGGTAACGTGACCACGTTTCGTGATACAATCACAGATGAGACAGCGTTGCTCGAGCGCCTGCGGCCCTTTGACGTGCTTTGCCTGATGCGTGAACGGACGCCTTTACCGGGGCATATTATCCGTGCCTTGCCCAACCTCAAGCTGATCGTGACATCTGGAGTGCGCAACTTGTCAATCGAGATTGCGGCAGCGGCCGAGCGGGACATCCCTGTCTGTGGTACCGAAATGCGCAAGACGACGACGGCGGAACTGACTATGGGTCTTATCCTTGCCCTTGAACGGCGGATTGTTGTCGAGGCCAACAACCTGAGGTCTGGCGGTTGGCAGACGGGTCTGGGCCGGGACCTGCATGGCTTGACGCTCGGCCTGATTGGCCTTGGTAAGATTGGGCAACAAATGGCGGCACTTGGCAAGGCCTTTGGGATGACGGTCGCGGCTTGGTCACAGAACCTGACCCCAGACCTATGCACCGAGCATGGGGTAACCTACTGCGAAAGCCTGACATCCTTGATGGGACAGTCCGACATTGTCTCCATCCATGTCGTGCTGTCTGACAGATCGCGCGGGATGATTGACGCAAAAGCCTTGGCCGCGATGCGTCCTGACGCGACGTTGATCAATACATCGCGCGGCCCCATCGTGAACACCACGGATCTGTTAGATGGCCTGCGTCAGGGGAGGCTGGCCGGCGCAGCCCTTGATGTCTTTGACGTTGAGCCTCTCTCAAAGAATGATCCCATCCTGGACGCAGACCTGATAAAGTCCGGCAAGCTGTTGCTGACGCCCCATCTGGGCTATGCGAGCCAACAAACCTTCAGCCTCTTCTACAGTCAGATGGCTGAGGCAGTCGCGGCTTGGCAACAGGGGACACCGATCCGGCGGCTCGACCAATAAATACCGTTGGCGCGCCCTGTCAACTCAAGCACTGGGGCCTCGATTGCGGTTGAAAGGCACTGGCCAGAAGCAATTATGTTGAGGCGGGCAGGGCGGTCACTTAGCCTTTCTCAATCATGAAACACTCGCTCTGCGGCTTCGGAACATTGAGCATCATTTGCGCGAACGCAGATGTGACATCAGCCATGAGGTGGTTTCAATTTCGGTTGAACAATTTGGCCTGCTGTTTGCCGCAGAGATCCGCGGGCCAAGTGCTGATCGGGTGCGTACCGCCTTTGGTGGGCTGTGGGCTACGTGGGGGAAGTCCTGAAAAGCTTTTTCACAAAGCGTCGTGATTGCAAGGTTGCGTTGAGATTCCTCAGCAAAATAATGAAACGCCATGCTCATCCACAAGACTCCGTGACTGGTATGCTGCGTATCTTTGGGCGGCGATGAAGGAGATCCGCAAGAAACCGGCCGCTGGCAAAAAACAGGGCTTTTAATTCACACTAGATATTTGGGCGACGAGAGCGGAGCATGCTTTGCTTTAGACGGTTGCGAACTATGTGAAATTCGTCGTGGTCCACACCCATTTCAACGCGGAGCGCTACCTCTGTAGCCGTTCGGGTTTCAAGCTGAACGCTGCCGTCGCTCTCATCGAGTGGCGCGGTCTTTGCACAGCCTGACAGATTGAGGTTGCTGAAGAACTCAGGCTGTTTCGCATTTGCTTGATAGCACTCGATCGAGGCGTTGATAGGCATTGCGACCTCAGTCTTGGCGTTGCGCACCCCTGCAATCAGAAACGGAGAAATCGCGTCCGTACTGAAAACAAAAGCGGTCATGTGCAGCGCGTCCTCTTGTATCAGTGGGGGATCGTGCGAAGAGAGAAGCTGATTGGGCGTGGTTAGGTCATGACGCAGCGCTCTTTTGGTCTGCTATGCTTTTGGTCTCTGGCGCAAAGGATCTGGGCATAGGTCACGCCGACCATTTCTGAAATGCGTTCTGACCCCCGCCTTTGTAATCAGTACAACCAGACCTCGTCCCTCATAAATCGTTCACACGATGCCACGCGGTCGGGCAGCACGGGGTCACCATTTGGAATTTACTGTAAAGTTTGGTGCAAATTGCACACCGTTTTCTAAGGCCTGCCAGTAATCTGGTCCAACACGATATCCATTCGCCGCTTTGAAACGCTTTTTGATCAGCTTCTTGATATCGTCAAACAGCAATTGGGTCGCAGCTTCTGAGCCGTGCAGGAACAACATTGAGGGGCGATACCTTTCCTGAAACGCACCCCCCTCTTGCAGAACGACCGCGCTGTTCATGTCTTTGGGATAGAGGCTGTACCAAATCTTTCCCGTGATGTGATCTCGCGGTTCAGGGACGAGCTGCTCATCGGTTGCCATGATGTAAAGGCGGCGGGGCAGACCAGGCGATTTTGGCTGTATGAAATCCGGTATATCCGCCGCTGCCCGCCAAATCGATAGATTGGGGTTCAGCTCATCCTCAAGCGCCACATAACGTAGCGTGCGTCCCTGTTCGACCTCGCTGAGAACCCCAATCAGGTCGTCGGCCGAGGCGTATAGATTGAAAACATTCTTGCGCATTTAATCAGCCCTATAGCAACAGACCAAACTGGCGTGTGGCCAGTATCCCAGTTGAACGTTTTAAAGATCCGCTCAATTCGCCCCCACGTTCACATGCAAGTCCTGCCAGATACAGTGAATTCTCATGGCTCAATCAGACCAAAAGCTTTCACGCTCCGAAAGCGAGTGTTCATGGTGATAAGACTTTCCCACAGTGCCGCCGCAAGTCCGTTTTGAGTCCTGCTTGCCAATTTGCTGCCACGCGTCAAATGGCTTCTTGTTTCAATTGAACCTATTGCGCCAAGTCTCACAACGTTGCGCATCTCGCGTATCATATGCCCCCAAGGCCTCCGCAGGGCTCAGAACGAACTGCTCTTCACGGTCTTCACCAAGGGCTGTCAGGCGCATTGAGTACCATGCCGTGACTCCTCCGCGCGGCGGTGCATCGAATGTTGGGAATTCAGGATCACCGCCCGCATCGCTCAACCACGTATTGGCAAGAGATGCATTCAGCACCATTGCACGGGCAAGACTGATCGCATCGGCAGACCCATCCACCAAGACTTTTGCTGCTTGATCTCTTGTCTCAAATCCGCCCGTCAGCATGATTGGAATGGACGTAATCTTCTTTGCCTGGCTGGCGAAGTCGATGAAGTAGGGGTCGGAAGAGGACGTGCCTTCTGAGCTTGATGCAGCGCCGGGGAAATAGGTGCCTCCGCTGATATCGATCAGGTCCACCGATGTTTCATCGAGCAATCGAATGATCTGCAGCGCGTCTTCCGTCGTCAAGCCGCCTTCAAGCTTGTCGGTCGAGTTGATCTTGATGCCAATCGGATAAGCTGGCCCAACGGCCTGTCGAACCGCGTCGATAACGTCACCGATAACGCGGAAACGTCGTTCGACTGTGCCGCCATAGGCATCTGTCCGATGGTTGAACAGTGGCGACAAAAACTGGCTGAGCAGAAACCCATGACCGGCATGAATCTGAACGCCGCCAAATCCAGCTTTCTGTGCAAGGCTCGCCGCTTGTGCGTAGGTGTGAGGCAGGTCGTGAATGTCTTTTAATGACATGCCGTCACAGCGAAGTCCTTCGACATCAAGAGGAGAGGGCCCTTTCGGGTCGCTGATCGGCCCGTGCGCCAATGCTCCTGCGTGACCGAGCTGTGGCCAGATATGTGAACCGTTGGCCGATCCGCGTGTCGCCAATGCTTTCAGTGCAGTCAGGTCTGCGTCTGGCCCAAGCACGAGATTGCCGGGTTTTTCCGGATGGTGTGGATTTGTCTGCACCTCACCGATCAGTGATAGCGCTGCACCGCCTTCGGCCCATCGCTCATACAAGCGCATTTGCTGCTCGGTGGGATTCCCCGCGCCATCACCAAGGGAGTCGGACATGGCGGACTTCAAAAGACGGTTCTTCAGCCGTACACCGCAGGGCAGGTCCAGTGGTTGGCCAAGCAGGTTCTTCGCATCGTTGCCAATCTTAATCATGTCCACCTACCATCGGAATATTTCGATATATCGTTTCAATTTGACAAGGCTCAACCGGGATCGGTTTCCCTGACTGCAAGTTATGTTTTTAGAAGTTCGTCTTTGACTGCCGCAAGGAACGCTTGAATGTTCTCTTCGTCGCGCCGGTAGAACGTCCACTGGCCGTGCCGTTCTGCCTTCACAAATCCCGCTTGTTTCAGCAATCCCATGTAGTTCGAGATTGTGGACTGAGACAGTTTCGCCTTTTCCTGAATATATGCAACACAAACACCTTCAAGATCTTCGTGTCCCGGTAGCGCAGGAGGAAAGTTGGAACGGTCCTTCAGCCATTCCAGAATCCTGCGGCGCATCGGATTGTTCAGTGCTGATATTGATCTATCTATGTCCATATATCGAGATATATCGATATGCCCTGTGATGTCAAGACGACGTCGAATTCGCCAAAGCAGACATTCGCGCGACGGCAGCGAAAGGAACAGCCGTCCGGCAGGGCAGCCATCAGCATAAAGCGCGCCGAATGGCAGGTTCGAACCCTCTTCGGCAAATGCCGTCCAGCAGCATTTTCAGGGATCAGATGTCGCCTTTACTGACCTTCTCCGCCATTAATCCTTTTTTAACCAAAGGTGTGCTTCGGTCAAATCGGCCTTGTTGTCGTACTTTCGCTTTAGGGTCGATCGACTGAACAGGCCAAAACATCAAGTATCGTCAGCCCTGTTTTATCTCGTTAAGTATGTGGGCCCCAAAACGATGGCTTGGGGGTTCAACTCTCTCGCTGCAACTGTGGCTTTCTGGTTATGAGTCCTGAGACGAGGCTAACGCAAGATAGTCTGCCGCATGGTGGTGTCGGTACAAATGCGCCTGAGGGACTTTTGATTATTTCAATTAGAAATCTGTGTGCGTAAACGTCCCTTTTTCATCTTTCACAACGGCATTGGCAGGGCGATAGCGTCAGACATGGGTCATCGGCCGAAGCCTGACCAGCCAGCGAAACGACAGAGTCTACTGCTTTTGCTCCATCAACTGCCGCTCTTCTCGTCTGCCCTGCGCATCAGCGCCCCCATCCCAACCGCCTCGGAAGTGGATCATGTTCTCAAACGGCTGTTGAGGCAGGACTATTTCAGCGCTGCGCTCAGTCGCTCGAGCGAAGCTTTCATCAATTCCAGAAATTCCCCGTCCGTTGGCGTCATTGCCAAGGGTGGAAAGACCACGTTTGTCAGGCCGAGCGCTGACATTCGCTCTCGCGATGCCGCAGAGGGGTCTGTTTCCCAGATGAACAACCCGGCGCCTGTCGTCGCTTGAAGCGCCTGAAGAGCCGCCCATTGCGCGTCAGTCGGCTCTTCCTGAGCATCCCATTCCACTGAAGAGATCATCAGCCCGTAGGCTGCGCCAAAATACTGGTAGCGGGGATGCGAAGCGACCATTTGAACATCCGCAGCACCCTGACCCAATTCGGTAGCGTCTGCGTCGAGCGACGCCAGATCGGCAAGAAGGGCCTCACGTTCCATCTCGATCCGCGATGCACGGTCCGGCATCTGGCGGATCATCGCATCGGCAAGCGCCCGCGCTTGCTCCATCGCCAGCGAGAAGTCGAGCCACGTGTAGTTCGCGGTGGCGGTGTGGGAATGTTCACCACCTTCCCCGTGAGAATGGGTGACGGTGTCGGTCCGGATCAGGCGGTCTTCAAAACTGGCCGAGGTGTCGATGGTCCGGGACCGGGGCAGGGATGCCTTGGTCGGCCAGGTCGAAAACCCTGCACCATTGAGTGCAATGAGGTCGGCACCTTGAATCGCAGCGATATCCGTGATGCCGGGGCGCCAGAACGATGGGTCGGTGCCGCTTGGCACCGCGAACAGCACGTCGATGTCGCCGCCCCCCAGCCGCTGCGCGAAATAGGCGAGCGGATAACTGTCGGTCGCGATGACCGGACGGTCCTGCGCTGCCACCGGGAAGGCCGCCGCCGACAGTAAGAAGGCAAGCGTGCCCCGCCTCGTAATCGAAAGTGCCGTCATCTGCTCAACTCCCCGATCCGCGTGCGATGTCTTCTGGCGTGAGTATCCAGTAGTCCTCATGCCCTTCGCTTGTGATCACCTCGATCGTGATGCCTTTGGCGGCTGCGTCCGGGTCCAGCGGAAACCGAACCGTGCCATCGGATTCAAGAGGCAGGGTATGAAGCACTGCGGCATCAGCGTCGAGAACGCGGACATTGCCCGAAACTGGAACTTTCCCGGTCGAGAATTTGGTTTCGACGACAACGATCCCGTCCTCCACGAAGGCAAAGACGTTAAGCTGGTGCGCCAGGGCGGTAGTGGCCCAAACCAGCACCGTCAGTGTTGCGAGAAAGCTGCGCATCAGTCGTCCCACTCTTCGAAGCGCACCCAGATCACGGCACCAAGCTCAACTGCCTTTTGCGTGCCTTCATAGTCAAGCGTTTCGGGTGCGGTGTTCAGCGCCGCGAACCCCCACCAGCCGTCGGTTGGCGTGGCATAGGTGAAAACGCCGTTTTCATCGGCCTTGACCGTCTGGGTGATCATCAATTCGCTGGGCGCCGCCGCACCGCGATCCTCGCTGTAGTGTTCCACCTCAACTTCAGCGTAGGGAACGGGCTCGCCCTCGAGCTTGACGATGCCTTGGAACACGTTGCCTTCCCATAGGCCGAACGGCTTGCTCAGTGGAACGATCTCCGTGCGCAGGCCCAGTTCGGTATCCCATCCTTCGTCATCGTCGAAAGCGCTGACATAGGTCTTGGTGTAGTGGACGATATAGCTGTCTTCGGCCGGTTCCCAGTAGGGCTTGGGCTCCATCGAGAAGACATAGCTGCCCGGGCGATTCAGCGGATAGTCGAGCGTGTAGCCCGCCTGTCCCATGATCTCGGTGCCGACCAGATCACCCAGCAGAGAGGTGGTTTCGCCATTGTGGGTTACGTTGAAGGAAACCGGCTCATCCAGGATCATGCCGCCGCGTTCGAATGGATGGGAAAACGACACCTCCAACTGAACGGACCTGCCATCTTCCTGACTGATCATCGGATCGTTGGGGATGATCATGCCATAATGGGCCAGCGCCGTGCTGCCCATCAGGGCGGCCAGAGCCAGTGTAACGGAAAAGATGGGTTTCATAGAAGTCTCTCCTTTTTTGGGTTTGGGGTCAGGCGGCCAGAAGCCAAGCCACGATGGCGCTGCCGCGATTTTGCACGGCCAGGGTGATCCCGAGGGCAATGACCCCAGAGCACAAAAGAATTATGACGGTCTCCGCGGCAAGCAGGCGCAGGATCATGCTGCGCCGCGCGCCGATCTTGAAAGCGGTCTGCATCTCGCGGGTACGCAGGCGGTAGGTCAGGAATATCGCAAGCCCCACGGCGACAAGTGCGGCGCCGCCGACGATAAGCGTCACAGCATCGAGCAGCGTCTTGATGCGGAAGATGCGGTCGACGAGGCCCGCGATGACTTCTCGCGGGACGGTCATCTGTACGGGGTTTTCCGGGTCGAGATAGCGTCCTCGCAGGATCGTGGCCGCGCGCGCATCCTGCGGGACCAGAACGATCGCCGAGACAGGATAGTCGGCCGGATCGCCGTGGAAATGAAAGCTGTCGATGTTGGCGTCAGTGATGCGGTTGAATTCGACGATGCTGGCGGAGGCCACGATATCGCCGGTGGTCGCGCCCTCGGCCAGAACACCATCGTGGCCGTGGCCGATGCCCGCGATCACCCAGGATGTCTTGATATCGACAAAGACGGCCTCGTCGTCGGCGGTACCAGTCGGGGCCAGCACACCTACGATGTTGAGTTCAAGCGGGTAGACACCGTCCAGATCGAAGAGGTTTTGCGGGGCGGAGACTACCGTGTCGCCGGGACCGAGCCCGAGTCGGGCGGCGACGTCGGCGCCCAGAAGAGCTTCGCCGAGCAGGGCGATCTGGCGACCCTCGGCAACGTTGAGCCCGCGAAAACCGAAGTATTCTAGGGACGTGCCCACGATCCGTGCTCCGTTCGTCTCGAAGGCGGTATTGAGCGGTATTGGCAGGCCCAGCCCACTGTCCCAGATCGTTTCGGTTTCCGCCATCGTGACGGGTTCCGCGCGGTCGTCGGAGAAATAGAGCGCGTTCATAATCAGGTCGAGCTGGCTACCGCGGCTGCCTAGGATCAAGGGCGTCTTTTCAGCCCGGTCCGTCAGCGCCGCCTGTGATCTATTCAGCAAAACCTGGCTGATGATCGGCACCGACAGGATCATCGCCGTGACCAGCACCAGCACCACAGAGCGCGCCCAGTGGTAGCGCAGATAGGACAGCGCGAGGAACAATGCGTTCATGCCGCGCCCTCAGACGGCTGCCGAAAGGTCGAGAAGTCAATGATGCGGTCGAACCGGGGTAGGAGTTCGTGATCGTGGGTCACCGCCAGCAAGGTGGCCCCTTGATCCGTCGTGCGCTCAAACAATAAATCCAAGATCGCGGTCTTGTTCGCTGGGTCGAGATTACCTGTCGCCTCGTCCGCCAGAACGATCTGCGGCTTCATCACCAGCGCGCGGCACAGAGCAACGCGCTGCTGCTCGCCCTGACTCAGTTCACCGGGCCGACGTCCGAGCTCACCGTCCAGCCCACACGATGCAGCCAGTTTTTCTGCGCGGGCGCGCGCGCCTGCGTCGAGTTTCGCCCCTGCCGCGATGCGGTAGGGAAACAGGATGTTTTCGCGTGCGCTGAGGTATTCGAGAAGCGCGAAGTCTTGGAACACGAAGCCGATCCGCGCCGCCCGGAGCGCCCGTCGCGCGGCGTCGTTCATTCCGGAGATGACTTCAGCACCCAACTGGACCGTGCCGCTTGTCGGAACGACGATGCCTGCGATCAAGTTGAGCAGCGTGGTTTTTCCCGTACCGCTTGGCCCTACCACGGCTACTTTTTCGCCGGGCTGGAGGATCATGCTGGGAATGGTCAGCTGGAAATCACCGCTCGGATAGGCGAAAGAAAGGTTTTTTACTGCGATCATTCTGACGCCACCAGCACCCCAGCGTGGGACCGATCTACATCGGTCAGCTCGAAATCCGATATTCGCCAAACGCCGTCCACCGGTTCGATTACCATGTCCGCCGCGTAGGTGTTGCCCCGCACGTGCAGGTGGGTCGCATGCCCGACCGTCCCTACAACCCGCCAGGATACGTTCATCTGAAGCGTTTTGCCCCTACGGCGCGACGAAAGCCCGACCAGCTCCATGGCGTGCAACTGCTGATCGGCTTGCTTAAGTCCACCCCCCGCCATGGCGCCGACGCGCTCGAGGTAAAGGGTTTCCAAGGCCCCGCCGGCGGATACCTCCGCCAGACTGTCGTAAATCTGGCGCTCTTCGGTTTCAGCGAAGGCTCGATAGATCACGGCGAGCATTTCGGGTAGGACCCTGTAGGATTCATTTGAAAATTCTTCAGCCGACAGCGTCCCTGCATCGGCGGTCGCGAACTTCTCATCCGCTCCGTTGCGAGTGAAGAACATGACGCCGACCGCGACCGCAATTACACCTGCGACGCAAAGAACGATGAGAATGGTCTTGCGCACGAAATCTCCGTCTAATTCTACCTCGGTGCAATCACGTAGTTTTGCGGTGGTTAGTTTCAACAACAGTATGGTCGGGGACAAACTTCAGGATGTCCGTTCGTCCGGACGGTCATATGTCGAAGTTTCTCGATGACACCGCAGTAACCCGGCCAAAGGCCCTCTGTTACTTTCGTCAAAAGCCTCTGGTTCCTATCGCCGATGCGTCAACAGGACGATTTGATGCGTGAAGCTGAACGTCAACCAGTTGTCTTGTGCCACATGCCTCGCCGACAAACACTACTCTAGGACATTAATGGGAATGCGGAACGGAACCCGATGGGACCGGAAACTGCAGCCTTCGCAGCGCTTTAGAAAAGGGAGGGGTGTCTGGTTGCCTCCGGGATGCCCCCGGTAAAGCTAAATCCGTATCGACCTGCGAGTCCGGATGCGAAGGTCCGGTTCGATGGCTGCGCCACTGCTTCACCAAACCGGCTATCTAATACCTGTGCAAGGCCACAAAGAGGCGAAATCCCCCATTGCCAAAGCAGGTCCTGTTTGGCCGCAACTGCTTGGTCTTTGCCGGAAGTGTTCGCACTTGCTTGCGTCGGGCGATCAATTTCTGCAAATCTCCCGATATGCAGATCAAACCACAACACCCCCCCGAGCCGCGCCTGCGCATCCGCATCGTCTTTGGCGAGGACGAGATGATGGGGCCGGGCAAGGCCGACCTGCTCGAACGTATCGACCGATGCGGCTCGATCGCTGCGGCGGGCCGCGAAATGGGGATGAGTTACAAGCGTGCATGGGAGTTGATCGGAACGCTCAACGCGATGTTCCGCGCGCCCTTGGTCGAGAGCACGCGGGGAGGGCCGGGTGGCGGCGGGGCGGTTCTGACCGACCTTGGGCACGAAGTTGTGTCGGAATACCGTGCATTCGAAGCGGAGGCTGCTGCGGGTGGATCAGCGCGTCTCGCGACCTTGGGTAAGATGTTAAAGGATATTCCCGGCGGAAAATAACGCTTGACCTCATGGTTGTGCCGTTGCGATATGTTTTGTGAAACATATCAGTCTGGAGGGTCTCATCTGTGTCGAAGCTTGCGTCTTTCAAAGCTGCTGCGACCACCTTGGTTTTCGCTGTGCCCGCAGTCGCCCAGGCCGACGACATCACTGTCTTCGCCGCCGCGAGCATGACCAACGCAATGGCTGAGATTGAAAACAGTTTCGAGGCGGCGACGGGGCATGATCTGATCGTATCGCTTGCCGGGTCCTCCGCCCTGGCTCGCCAGATTCAACAAGGTGCGCCCGCGGATATCTTCATTTCCGCCAATCCAGACTGGATAGACACGCTCGAGGCGGATGGGCTGATCGAGAGCGGGACACGGTTCGACCTTCTGAACAATTCGATCGTGCTGATCGCGGCAGGGACGAATGCGGCACTAGTCGAGATTGGACCCGACATGGACCTTGCGGGCCTCTTGGGTGAAGGGCGGCTCGCCATGGCGCTGGTCGATGCGGTGCCAGCGGGCATCTACGGCAAGGCGGCGTTGGAAAATCTCGGGTTGTGGGATGGTGTCGAAGCTCAAGTCGCCCAAGCCGACAACGTCCGCGCGGCACTCGCTTTTGTGGCCACTGGCGAAGCACCCTACGGCATCGTCTATGCAACAGACGCTGTGGCCGAAGACAACGTGACTGTTATCGGCACATTCCCGACGGACATGCATCCGCCCATCGTTTATCCCGCTGCGGATCTGGCCAACCGTGACTTTCCAGCGGAGACCGAGTTCCTTGAATACCTGCGCGGTGCAGAGGCGCGTGCAGCCTTTGAGCGTCAGGGCTTTGTCGTAGTGACTGAATAGGCCATGCTGGATTGGCTTGGCCCCGAGGAGTGGAGGGCAGTTGCGCTTTCCCTCCGTGTCTCTTTCTGGGCGACAGTTGTCAGCCTGCCGGTCGGCATTTTCATCGCCTATGCGCTTGCCCGGTGGTCTTTTCCGGGCAAGCAGGTCCTGAATGGGGTCGTCCATCTGCCGCTTATTCTGCCGCCGGTGGTAACAGGCTATATCCTGCTGCTGACCCTTGGCACGCGCGGGCCAATTGGCGGCGTCCTCGCTGATTGGGGCATCGTATTTGCCTTCCGCTGGACGGGAGCGGCGGTCGCGGCGGCAGTCATGGCCTTTCCGCTCATGGTCCGCGCGATCCGCTTGTCGATCGAGGCGGTGGACCCCAAGCTCGAACAAGCCAGCGCCACGCTTGGTGCGTCTCCCCCTTGGGTTTTCCTGACCGTGACGCTGCCCATGGCGCTTCCGGGCATCGTCGCAGGCACCATCATCGCCTTTGCCAAGGCGATGGGCGAATTCGGGGCCACCATTACTTTTGTCTCCAACATTCCAGGCCAGACGCGCACCATCCCCTCTGCGATTTATGCCTTTCTGCAAGTGCCGGGGGGTGAGAGCTCCGCCATGAAGCTGGTGATCGTCTCAGTGGTCCTTGCTATGGGGGCGCTGCTTTTGTCCGAGTGGATCGGGCGGCGGGTCGCGGCCCGGGTCGGAGGCGCGTAATGCTGGAGGTCTCCATTCGTCACGCTTTCGCGGGCTTCACGCTTGACGTGGATTTCAAGGCGCCGCCCGGCGTGACGGTTCTTTTCGGCAGGTCCGGCTCGGGCAAGACGACAATCGTGAACGCCGTCGCCGGGCTTTTAACGCCCGATGCGGGGCGCATCGCTGCGGATGACTTGACCCTGCTCGACACGAAAGCGGGCGTCAGGCTCAAGCCCCACCAACGCCGACTGGGCTACATCTTCCAGGAGGGACGGCTCTTTCCGCATCTTACCGTCAAACAAAACCTTGCCTATGGCGCATGGTTCGCTCCCAAACACGCCCCGCGCGAAGATATGTCCCGCGTTGTCGAGATGCTGGGCATCGGCCAGCTCCTGGGTCGGCGGCCCGGCGCGCTTTCAGGAGGCGAAAAGCAACGTGTCGCCATCGGCCGCGCGCTGCTGTCTGCGCCGCGTCTGATCCTCGCCGACGAGCCTCTGGCCGCGCTCGACGAAGCGCGCAAATCCGAGATACTGCCCTATTTCGAGCGGCTTCGTGATGAGGTGAACGTGCCGATCCTCTATGTCAGCCATTCCGCTTCCGAAGTCGCCCGTCTGGCGACCACAGTGGTTGCGCTGCGCAACGGTCGTGTTGCTGCAATGGGGCCGCCTGCCGAGGTGCTGGGCGACGTTGGCGCAATGGGTGCGCGGGGGGCTGCCTCGGTGCTGACAGCCCGTATCACGAGGCATCATGCCGACGGGCTGAGCGAGCTTGCTACCGCTGCCGGAACGCTCTGGCTTCCACGGGTCGAGGGCCCTGTAGGGACGACAATCCGTGTCCGCATCGCAGCACAGGATGTGATCCTGTCGCGCGCCCGTCCCGAAGGACTATCCGCCCTGAACATCCTTGAAGGCAGGGTGGCCGAGCTTCGTCCCGGACACGGACCGGGCGTGATGGTGACGCTGGATATCGGCGGCGACCGCCTGTCGGCTCGTATCACCCGGCGTTCCGCCGAGGCGATGGGCCTCGCTCCCGGCCAGACTTGCCACGCGGTCATCAAAACCGTCTCCGTCGCTCCAGAGGACGTGGGGCGTGCCAATCGGGAGGCCGTGAATTGACTAGATGACAGCGCTCTGCCTGCGCGACCGTTCACGCAGGAACCGTTGGGACTACGGGCGCTCTCATTGGCCTCTTGGGTGCTGAGTTCTGATTGCCCGGATAGTGGAGCAGCCCTCAAATCTCAGCATCTGTTTCGTAGCAAGGGCCTGCGCCAGATCCTCGTGGCCGATAGGCTGTAAGATATGCAGTAGTTACCGGCAAAGAACTGGTGTGACGGATCAAGAGCCAAAACATCGCTCATGATAAGCTATTTAACACGATGACCTTCGCGAACTGCGTCGCGCTTAAGCCCAACTTTGAAGTTTCGATCCGCCGGTTTCGTCAACCGGAAGCCATCGCCTTACAAGTGCAGTGATTTCATACCTCCCGTCGTCCCTGTCTGGGTCACCGAAATGCACCTGAGTGCTTTCGCTCTTGCAGCGCCTTGGCGCTTTGTCCGCAGAGCAGTCACTTACCAGCAGCAAATGCTGGACTACGCACCGCGTGCCGGAATGGTAAAACAGCGTTGCGGAATCGTGACTGACTGCGCAGGTCGGCTCAGGACCATTTATTCCTTCTATTCGACACAAAGGGTGGAATGCAGACATGCGCTGCTGGTGCGCGACCCTCAGGGAGCGGAGACCGTGGGCGCTGTCCGCTTTTCACGTGAAATCCACTGAGCGAAAAAAGTTTCCCACGTGATAATGGGTATCTGCGGGGACATCGGACTGATCCAGATCAACTCATCGCGCGTGGTTTTGGCGCAGCTTGCAGTTGCTGGGATGAACGGTAGGCGCCCTAGAGGTTTTGGGCAGCCGTCTCACGTACTCCTGACACCTGTTTTCTCAAATCTTGCGGACAATAAGTCACTGACGCGGAAAGTCAGAGTGTCACGAAGCTTGATTGTAAAAGGTGCCGTGCATCTGAAAGGATCAAGATCCATGCTCACTTTTACACCCCTGACCGACCTCTTCAGAATCTGAAGGTCTGGGTATGGGCTGATCCTTGCACGGGCGGGATCATGTTGCGGTCTTGACGCCTGCTGGATTCTTGCGCTCGGGGTTGCCGTTGATGTCTGGCAGTCGAGGCGCGCCGTTTATCTCACACCCGCAGGTATGCAAGGCCCATCTTGGGAAATTGCATGGGAAGGGTCGCGCGATTTTCGCGTGCCAGTGCGCGTTTTCGAATATCCCGCGCTTACGCAGTGTTCCTTTGTCTTGACGCCCGTCGAGGGTGCGCCATTGCCACCCTTCAAACCGGGGCAATTCCTGACATTTTCCCTTCCTGTCGCTGGCCCGAAGGTCTCCGGGAGGGTGATACGGTGCTATTCGATCTCTGACAGGCCTGAACCAGATCACTATCGCATGACCGTCAAGCGCGCAGTCGCGCCGCCAAACAGGCCGGACGCGGCCCAGTTATTTCCTAGGACTGGTTGCATGACCACGCGCAAGCCGGAACAATCCTGCAAGTCAGGACGTCGTCCGGACAATTTTTCTTTTCCGCCAACTCCGAAGCGCCGCCGGTGTTCATCGCGGGGGGCATCGGGATCACGCCAATGCTTTCGATGCTGAAGGCCGCCTTGGAGCAGCGACCAGAGCAACCCGCGCATTTGTTCTACGGCAGGGGCGGGATCGCTGCTGATCGTTGTCCAAGCGGGCATTTACTTCGACGCTGTGCTGGCCTGGCTTGCCATTGGGGCGATGCTGCTGAAGGTGGCCAGCGGACGAACCGGAAAGTTCCTGCTACGCCGGGCTGGATCGCGGCTGGCCGCAACGACGCAGCGGCTGCGCGATCAAGGTTTGACGCCGCAGGCGCTGGAGGAGCGGCTGTATTGGGACAGCCTGACATATGACACGGTCAAGCAATGGCGGGTGCTTCACTACCCGATCACGCTGATCTTCGCCGTGCTGGGTACCGCCCCTATCGTGAGTGCTGTCATTTTTTTGGGAGTGGTCATGAAACGCTGGATCGTGGCGATTATCGCCGTAAACCTTGCGGGCATCATAGCACTTGCCTTTGTTAAGCGCGACGCAATGCTCGCCCCCGGAGCCTTGATGCCTGCGCATCAGAGCCTTTCAAACAACTGTTTTACTTGCCATGCGCTGTTGCAGGGCGCTGTCGAGGCGTGCTGCAAAACCTGCCATGCAGTTGCCGATATCGGGTTTCAAACCATCGCATGCGCACCGATCTCGCGCACGACGCGCATCACACCGTTTCACCGAGGGCTGGCTTATACCGACTGCATCAGCTGTCATAACGATCATTCGATGGCGGGCCTGACGCCGCCGCCCAGCCACACCTTTGCCCATGCGACGCTGCGAGCGGGCTGTGCCAATTGCCACACGCCGACTGTCGATGTGTTGCACGTCACACCAGTCGCCCAATGTAATACGTGCCACACACAAACGACTTGGAAAGCGGCCGCAATCGACCGCACCCGCTTTTTTGCCTTGAAAGGCCGTCATGATGCGGTCTGCACGTCCTGTCACACCACCACGAACGACTTTTCACAGTACACCTGCTTCAGTTGCCACGAGCATCAGGAAGATGACCTGATCCGCGAACACCTTGAGGAAGGCATCCGCATTATCGACAATTGCGTATCTTGCCAACGCGATACTCATGGCGAAGGCGGACAGGGACGCCAAGGCAGTGACGATGACGATTGATCAAGGCTTCGCTACCAGAACCTTGACCGCCGACGTCTGGTCCGGCCAGCGGGTTTCAACATGCAGGTGTCAATGACGTGGCCGTGATATGTCATCTGGGATAACTGACTTTTCATCAAGCAAGATGTCGGACCATGTACGAATAGCAGCAAGGCGGAAGCTACATTTCGCCAACTTGGCGAGCTATGAGCGACCCGTGTTGGTCGACGGGGACCAACTTGTGGATAGTAAGGTACGTCCGTTTTGGTCCACCAATCAGGCCAACCGAGGGCCCGATCGGCACTGCGACCTTTGCACCCGTTCCGCCCCACGTGCCGACCATCATTACGGGCGCGATCAGCTGGACCCGATTTTGCAGAGGATCCCCCGGAACCGTGTCAGCTTTTTTAAACCCGCGCCGACCTCCTCAGAGCACTGGTACTAGGATACTTTTCGTTGGAAAATCAAAGTCGGGCTGCAATTTACCGGCTGGCTGTTGTATCTGGCTAACGTTGTCATAGTGCTTGTCTTGCTATTTTTAGCAGGCGTCGGGGCGATGGTCGAGGTTTGGCCCACTGTTTTGGTCGGTGTTCCACTAGGCGTCGCTGCAATTCCCGCGGTAAAACTGGTTTTCGACGTCGTCACCGTCAGATCTCGTATTCGACCGGTTAAGGCATTGCCAAAGGCGCTGAATTATCTCGACGCTTTCGATCTGATGCGCGCCCGGGTGTTTTGCCGCCCCTTTGACGGTCTGGCCCACCGTCGGGGGGGTCTGCGTTTCTGGTTGCGATTGCGCCGCGTGAATACGACCGGCTGTCAGCAATCGACGTTGGTCGCCGCCTGCAAAAGATCGTTCTTCACGCGACGCGTATGGGGCTTGCGACACGTTGGATCGGCCCGTGTGCTGACCAGAAAAGCGTCATTCAGGACCTTTGCGAAGGGTTCGACCCGGCGTCGGATCACGTCATCTGCTTCCGTACCCTAGGCTCAGGACCCATTAATCTTGTTGATGCTGTCTTGGTGGCATGATTCAAACTGGTAAACTGCGGGGGTGTAATGTGAGCAATCTTTATTGGCTGAGCGAAGAGCAAATGGGGCGGCTTCGACCGTATTTTCCAAAGAGTCATGGGGTGCCCCGAGTTGATGATCGGCGTGTCCTGAGCGGCATAATCTTAATCAACCGTAATGTGTTACGCTGGTGTGATGAACTTAAGGAAAACGGTCCATACAAGACGCTTTACAACCGTTGGAAGCGATGGATTGACATGGGTGTATTCGCGCGGATCATGCTCGGGTTGGCTGCTGAAGCGCCGGATATCAAAACAATATCAATCGATGCAACTTATCTCAAAGCACATCGTACAGCGTCCAGCTTGTGGGCCAAAAAGGGGGGCGTGGACGCCTGATAGGTCGCACCAAGGGCGGTATGAATACGAAACTGCATGCCGTGACTGATACGATTGGGCGGCCCATTCGGTTCTTCATGACTGCTGGGCAGGTCAGTGACTATACTGGCGCACATGATCTCGTGAGCAGCCTTCCAGCGGCAGATTGGTTGCTTGGAGATCGCGGGTATGACGCCGATTGGTTCCGCTGAGACCTTGTAAATATGGGTGTCACTCCCTGTATCCCAGGGTGAAAGTTGCGGGAAAAGCCTGTTAAATATGACAATCGTCGATACAAGCGGCGCAACTGTATCGAGATCATGTTTGGCCGACTGAAGTACTGGAGGCGTGTCGCAACTCGTTACGACAGATGTCCAAAGGTATTCCTGTCAGCCATCGCTCTCGCTGCAACCGTTCTATTCTGGTTATGAGTCCTGAGCCTAAATTTCTTTTAGCTCTGCTGCTGATTTTGCTCTGGCAATTTCTGACCAACTTTAGTTTGCCTTTGCCATGCCGCGACTCGGCGGTATTGCTTGGGCAGCTTGTACAAGGCAGAGGCAAAATGGCAGACTATGATTACATTATCATTGGCGCTGGATCGGCTGGCTGCGTGCTCGCAGAAAGGCTGAGCGTGTCGGGCCGATACAAGGTGCTCGTTCTCGAAGCTGGAGGGCGCGGGCGGTCACCTTGGATTGCCTTACCCTTGGGCTATGGCAAGACATACTTTGATCCCAGCGTAAATTGGAAATACGATTCTGAACCAGAAGAGGCGCTTGCAGGGCGCAAAGGCTATTGGCCGCGCGGCAAGGTGGTCGGGGGGTCTGGTGCGATCAATGCTTTGGTCTATGCGCGGGGATTGCCGCGCGATTTTGACGATTGGGCTGCGTCCGGTGCTGTTGGCTGGGATTGGAACACAGTAAAAAAAACCTATGAGGCGATGGAAACCCAAGTTGACGTTGCAGGTGTGCGAAAGGGGAACGGCCTCCTGCATGTGCAAGATGTCTCGGACCAAATCCACAGAGCAAACCGGCATTTCTTTGCGGCTGCCAACGAACTCGGGCTCCCCGCAACAGATGATATGAACGGCGCCCAGAGCGAGGGGGCCGCAGTCTACCGGATCAACACGAGCGGCGGGCGGCGGATGCATTCGGCGCGCGCCTTTCTCACGCCTTCCCTGAAAAGACGGAATGTCACGCTGATGACCGGTGCGCTTGTCGAACGGATCGTTTTTGATGGGCGCCGCGCGACCTCGGTCCAGCTGCGCCATCGGGGGCGATCCGTCACCCTGACGGCTGGACGAGAAATTATTCTGTCGGCGGGCGCCGTGAGTTCGCCGCGCATTTTGGAGCTTTCAGGTATAGGTCCGGCAGCGGAATTGAAGCGCCTTGGCATTACGCCCGTTGTCGATGCGCCTCATGTGGGCGGCAACCTGCAAGACCATCTTGGTATCAACTACTATTTCCGCGCAACCGAGCCGACGCTGAACAACATGCTGAGCCCTTTCCTCGGCAAGCTCCGCGTCGCCCTGCAATATGCGCTGACCCGGCGGGGTCCACTGTCGCTGTCGGTAAACCAATGCGGCGGCTACTTCCGCTCTTCACCCGACCGTCCTCATCCCGACCAGCAGCTCTATTTCAATCCGGTTACCTACACGACGTCACCGGCCGGAAAACGCAGCGTGGTGCGACCCGATCCCTTTCCCGGATTCATCATAAGCTTTCAACCGTCGCGGCCAACCAGTCGCGGTCGTATCGACATCAGCGCAAATGATCCCGACGCGCCTCCCATCATCCGTCCCAATTCGCTGGCGACAGAGGAAGATCGCATGCAAGTCGTGGCCGGTGGGCTGCTGTGCCAACAGCTGATGAACACGGCCGCTCTCAAGCAGCTGGTCGAAAGCGCCATAGCACCTGATCTATGCAGCATGTCGCCTGACGACATCCTTGCCGATTTTCGGGAGCGTTGCGGTACCGTGTTTCATCCTGTGGGTACCTGCCGGATGGGCACGGATACAGCGAGCTCGGTGGTTTGCCCCCGGCTGAAATTACATGGGTTCACAGGGCTTCGTGTCGTGGATGCATCGGTTTTCCCAAACATTACTTCGGCCAACACCAATGCCCCGACCATGATGCTCGCCCACCGAGCCGCTGATCTGATACTGGAGGATGCACTATGAGCACCCCATACTCGGCCTCCGGCGCAGTGCCTGTCACTTACGAGCGCGGCAATAACGATACTGGCTTGCGGATCAGCCAGATCGAGACATTTTGCACGCCACTGGTCGGTTTTGTGCGTGTCACAGCCGAGGATGGGTCCGCCGGATGGGGGCAGGTTTCTACGTATAACAGTGATCTCACGTGCGAGGTTTTGCACCGCCAGGTTGCCCCCTGGGCGCTCGGGCGCGGCATGGATGCGCTCGAGGAGGTAATCGCTGAAATTCCACTGCGGGAACACAAATACCCGGGCACGTATCTGCGCCGTGCTATGGCCGGGCTCGACACCGCAGTCTGGGACTGGCGAGGCAAAGCCTCGGGTAAGCCGGTCGCGGAACTGCTCGGGGGATCTGCGGGCCCAATCCGAGCCTATGCGTCTTCGATGCGGCGCGACATCACGCCCCAAGACGAGGCTGCGCGCCTGATCGTTTTGCGCGACACGCTGGGGTTTGACGCCTTCAAAGTGCGCGTTGGTGCAGAATGCGGGCAGGACCGCGACGAATGGCCGGGCCGCACTGAAGCGATCATTCCCGCAATCCGAAAGGCGCTGGGTCCTGACGCGGCGCTACTGGTCGATGGCAATTCCGGCTTTGGCCTCCAGCGCGCGATCAAGGTGGGCCGGATGCTGGAAGATAGCGGTTATGAACATTTCGAAGAACCCTGTCCCTATTGGGAGCTGGAGCAGACTGCAGAAGTATCGCGCGCCCTTTCCATAGATGTCGCAGGGGGCGAGCAGGACTGGGATCCTCAGAACTGGAAACGGATGATCGCGCTACGTGCCGTGGACATCATCCAGCCGGATATCCTTTATGTCGGGGGTATGTCGCTTGCCATGGACGTGGCGCGCATGGGTCAGGCAGAGGGTCTGCCGTGCACGCCGCACGCCGCAAACCTGTCGCTTGTGACGCTTTTCACGATGCACTTGATGCGAGCCATGCCCAACGGGGGGCGCTATCTGGAATTTTCGATTGAAGGTGACGATTATTATCCTTGGCAGCGCGATTTGTTTCGCAATGACCCCTACAGAATTAAAGATGGGAAAGTTGTCGTCACAGATGCGCCCGGTTGGGGCATCGAATTGAATCCGGAATGGCTTGCCAAATCAAGGTATAAAAGCAGCACGAAAAGCTGAATGATACCCTGTGAAACGGGCGACCTCTGCGGTTTCTTTCGTCCAAGCTTGGCGGATGCATATTGCCGCAGATTTCAGACTGTTTTGATCTCGTCTGGCAGCAGCGTCGCTCAGAGCCTTACTTGCGTGCGACCAGAATAGTTGCACCGTCTGATCCGACTTCCTCGGCGTGATTCACGCCCTTCGGGAGGATGCAAGTGTTGCCTGGGCCATGGCGCGGTGCACCATCTTCCGTGTTAAGGATAAACTCACCCTCGACTACGAAGACAAATGATACTTCGTCATGCTGATGCATCTCGCTGCGGGAGGAGGGATCAAAGCAGACCAGCTTTGGTTCACCGTAGCCTTCGCGGCGGGCGGTATCCTCGAACTCCTCTCTCGTCATGTTGTCACCTTCTGGATTGAAGCATCTCGACTGGCTGTCTGCAGTTCTGGTTTCGAAGAGGTACGTAGCCTTTCACCAAGTTCCGAGACCTCGGTATGCAAACGTTCCAACGCGTCGACATCCAGCCCCGTTCTCTCAAATATACAGACCGAGATATGCGCGGCACGCACTTTCAATTCGCGGCCTGTATCGGTGAGAGATACGTGTACCATGCGTTCGTCGTGCGGATTGCGATTGCGGACGACCAGTCCAGCCGTCTCAAGACGTTTGAGAAGTGGCGTAATCGTACTGGAATCAAGATAAAGAGCACCGCCAATGACGCTCACGGTCAGTGGTGCTTCAGCCGCCCAGAGAACACTCAGCACGAGGTATTGCGGATAAGTGATTCCAAGCGGGTCCAGCAAGGGGCGGTATGCCTGCTGCATTGCATGGGTCGCGGAGTAGAGCGCGAAGCAAATCATGTTCGAAGGGACTAATGTCATTGCTCTCAATTATATGGCGCGCGATTTAATTGCAAGCAATTGACATCCGATATCGGCTCTGCGTAAGGCATGTGCACTATTAAATCGTGCACAAGGAAAAAGTCATGTCTACTGATATCAAATACCGGACCGAAGCCCACGCCACAGGTGGAGGCCGCGACGGCACCGCCGCGCTGAAATCGGGTATGCTGACCCTGACCATGACACCTCCAAAAGAATTGGGTGGTTCAGGTGCCGGTCATAATCCGGAGGAGCTCTTCGCCCTTGGGTATGCCGCATGCTATCTGGGTGCGATGCGGTTCGCCGCGCAAGGCGAAAAGCTGGGCGAGGTGCCGGATAACGCTACGGTGGACGCGCATGTCGGGATCGGGCCGCGCAGCGACGGCGGTTTTGGCCTGCAAGTAAAGCTGGTCGTCAACATGCGCGGTGTTGAAACGGCGGTCGCTGAAAAGATCGCGGAACGCGGCCATCATATCTGCCCTTATTCCAACGCGACGAACGGCAATATCGCGGTCGAGACAGAGGTCGTCTGACGCCCAAGCAAGCAGGGGGCAATGGCGGTATTGCGCTGCTGTTGCCCTCTCTCAGATCAAACTGTGGCGTCCCCGAACTGTTTGAAAAAAGAAATTCGGTTGGGCAATCCAAATTAGTGCTGACGTGTCCCGACAGCTGCTTTGGCGAAAAGCCCGTGTTCGCGCAGCCGCAGCGCAGAACGTCGACAGTGTCCGGCTGGGAGGGTGTTCAGGACAACCGTTGTGAAAATATGAAGCCGCAGTCGGCTGCCGGCCGCTTTCCCAAATAATCTTTTAGGGAAAGTCGGCACTTTGGGGGAGGCAAGTCGCGGGTGTAGCAACGCCTGTGTTTACTTGGAGAGCAATCTGGTAAATGAATGACTGAGGGATCCCGTGAGGGTTCCGTTTTGACGATGTGGGGACCCATGGCACAGCCAGAATACCAGGTTTTTGAGATCGAAAACTTCAAGCTGCAAAAGGGCATGACATTGCCACGTGCGCGGCTCGCCTACACGACCTACGGCACACTTGCTGACGATCGGTCAAACGTCATCCTATATCCCACCCCTTACGGCGCACAGCACACCGATCTCGAGTGGCTGATCGGACCAGGGCGGGTGCTTGATCCTACGGACTGGTTCATCGTAATCCCCAATATGTTCGGCAACGGTCTTTCATCGTCGCCGTCCAACCACGATGCACCGTTTGGGCCTGATCGTTATCCACTGTTCACGCATTGGGACAATGTCCACGCACAGAAAAAGCTTCTGGAGGATGTCTTTGGGATTGAGCGTTTGGCGCTCATATACGGTTGGTCAATGGGGGCTCAACAGGCGCTGCATTGGGGCGCGATCTTTCCCCAGATGGTGGAGCGAATTTGTGCTATTTGCGGCTCCGCGCGAACATCGATCCACAATAAAGTGTTCCTGGATGGCGTGCGTTCAACTTTGACTGGCGATCCAAGTTGGCGCGGTACTCATTTTGACGGGCATCCGGTTCGCGGCTTACGGGCGATGGGCCGAGTATATGCCGGTTGGGCCATGTCGCAGACGTTTTATCGTGAGAGGCTCTATGAGGTGGCAGGATTTTCGTCGTTGGAGGACTTCATTGTGCGGTCCTGGGAAGCAAACTTCCTGCGCAGGAACGCCCATGATCTCTTGGCAAGTCTTGACACATGGATGGCGTCCGATATCTCGGACAACGAGATCTATGGCGGCGACATCGCAAAGGCTCTGGGATCAATCACAGCGCGGTCGATAATCATGCCGTCACGCACCGACCTGTACTTCACGCCAGAGGACAGCGCGCTGGAAACCGCGATGATGCCGAATGCCGAACTGCGTCAGATCGACTCGAACTGGGGACACCGTGCCGGCAATCCAGTCTTTAATCCAGCGGATGAAGCCGTTTTGCGCGGGGCCGTTGAAGATTTGCTAAGCCAGTAGCAGGCTGATTGATGCCTTCTTGCTAGGCCGCAATCGGCTCTTGCACGCACACGCCTTCAAGCGTCGCTGCGAACCAGCCGTTCAAAATGAGACGCCCACCATCAGCTATGTCCGCAACAGGGACATCATGGTGATGAAACACACTGCGGGTGTGCCAGATAGCGGCCTTTCTCGCTGCAGGGAAGCCAATGAGTTTAGTAGCCGGCGTTGCTGCATCTACAAGTGTTCCGCTTTGCTGGAAGACCTCAGTCCTTTGACACTCAGATTAACTTGAAAAATTGCTTGAGCCGGGGATCATTAGATTGATCGATAATGTTGGCGGGAGGCCCATCCGCGATGATCCGGCCTTTTTCGAGAAAGATGATGCGGTCCGCAAGTCTTCTGGCAAAAGACATCTCGTGAGTGACTGTCAGCGTCGTCATGCCCTCCGCCTTGAGCTCTAGAAGCAAAGCCAACACATCACCGACAAGTTCTGGATCAAGCGCCGATGTGGGCTCGTCAAACAGCATCAAGGCCGGGCTGAGAGCCAGCGCCCGCGCGACCGCAACCCTTTGTTTCTGCCCACCCGAGAGTTGACCGGGATGTTTGTCAGCCAGATTGGTGATGCTGAGCTTTGACATGATCCCGTTGGTGGTCTCATTGATTTCAAGTGGAGCGCGCCGCAGGACGATCCGCTGCGCCAATGAAATGTTGTCACGCACATTGAGGTGCGGCCAGAGGCTGAAATCCTGAAAAACGAAACCAATGCGCGAGCGGATCTGATCAATCTCCGCTTGTGTCTGATGTTTCACGAGCCCCTGGGCATTCATGTCGCGCCCGAAGGCATTGCCTTCGATTTTGATGAAGCCGTCCGACAGGGGATCAAGCAGAGCCAAAGCCCGCAGCAGAGAGCTTTTGCCCGAGCCTGACCGCCCCAGAATGCAAACTGACTGCCCGCGTGGAACGTCCAGATAGATGTCGTCCAATATGCGGGTGTCACCAACTGTTCTGACCAATGCCTTGGCTGACAGCGAAAGGACCGATGGGTCTATCATGATTTTTCGGCCCTGCGCTTCGGCCTGCTCAGCGTCAGATAGCGCTCCGCGATGCCTCCTACGGGCCGGATGCTGCGTTGCGATGCGCCGATGCGCCGCTCCGCCCATATCGCAACTCGCGAAAAAGCCAGCGTGATGCCCCAGTAGATTAATGCGACCGTTATGAACACTTCGAACGGGGCGAATGTGTTGCCCTGAACGACAAGACCCTGATAGGTCAATTCTCCCACGGTAATTGCACTGATGACTGAGCTTTCCTTGATCATCATGATGGTCACGTTGACCCCCGGCGGGATCATGGGCCCCAGGCTTTGAGGAATGATGATATACCGCAAGGTTTGCAACCGGGACATTCCCACGACTCGCCCGCTGTCCCATTGCCCCGGCGGCAAAGCGGATACCGTGCTGCGGATGACTTCGGAGAAATAGGCGCTGGCAAAGAGCGTGAGTGCGATCACGCCACTCCAGAACGCCGGGGTGCGTGCGCCCATCGTAGCCGTCCCGTAGTGGACGATGAACACGATTGCGATGAAGGGCACACCGCGGATGATGGCCAGGTACAGGATTGCAATGCCGTTCAGAACAGCGTGGGTGCTCATGGACAGAGCCGCCACTGGAACCGCCAGCAGAAGCCCAAGGACGAAGGAAATCAAGCTCAGTTGCAATGTGATGAAAGCACCCGTCACGAAGAGCTGCCAGCTGTCGGTAATGACTGTGGGGTCCAGTTGCATCTGCTAGCGCACGATCGCTGCGTTGCGCCGCTCGAGCAGGTTGCCAAATCCGACCAGAATGAGGTTGAGCGCCAGAAAGCATATGGCGACGGCAATCAAAGGCTCGAAGGGACGGAACGTGGCCCCACCGATCTGCTGAGCCACTCGGAACCCTTCAGTCACTGTGATGACCGACAAAAGAGCAGTATTTTTCAGGATCACTGTGCCTTCGCTGACCAACATCGGAAGTGTCCGTCGCAGGAGTTGCGGCAGTATCACCAGATACCAAATCATTGCGGGTGTAAGGGCGAGCGCTGTTGCAGCCTCGATTGGACCGTCATCCAGTGCGGACAATGCACCGCGGAAATTCTCGGTGATGAAGACACCGGAGTTCAGGGAAATCGCGACAATCCCAGCAGTGGTCGGATTGAGATCCAGACCGACAAGCGGCAAAACGTAGTAACACAGAAATATCTGGATCAGGATCGGTGTCCCGCGCACAAAGCTGATAAATATGTCGACCACGGCATTGATGGCCCTGATCTTCAAGGACCGGACCAGCGTTAGACCGATCCCGGTCGCCAATGCGAATAGGCAGATGATGATCGCCATCCATGCATTGATAAGACTTGCGGCGCCAACATCCGGTAGCGCCGCAAGCACAAAGGCAATGTCAAAACCCATTGAACAGGTAAGCCCTTAGAAAGAGCCCGGAGGAAGATAGCCTTCGGTCGGGATTTCCATCTCAAACCCAAACCATTTCTGCTGGAGTGCGGCCATGCGGCCGTCATCACGCATTTTAAGGAATACGGAAGAGATGAAGTCCCGCAGTTCCAGATCATCGGGACGGGTCACCCATGCAAGATAGGTGTAGCTTACGCCAGTTTTCACCGGCTTGCCCAAGGCGAACACTTCGGGGCGTTCCTTTACCAACACAGCCAGCGACGGCAATGCCTGAATGACCGCGTCCACTTCGCCCGTCGCGAGGGCCACATAGGCGTCGGGGAATGACGGATAGAGTTTCAGTTCACCAAAGCCTTCGCCCTCCGCCGTCAGGCGTTCGTCCAAAGCGCGTGCGATCGGCTCGGCGAATGATGCCAGCTGGGTGCCGACTTTGAGACCGGCCAAATCATCTTCCGACATAAGTTCCGTGCCGACGCGGGTCGCGAAATAAGGCTGCCCATCGGCCATGGGCATGGTGTAGGCATACCGCTGCGCACGCTCTTCGTTGATTGCCACAGTGGTCGCCACGAAGTCGAACTTTTTCGCCAAAAGACCGGGTAGGACGCCTTGCCAAGGCAGATCGAGTTGATCGAGTTCGACGCCCATTTCAGCGACCACTTCCGTCAGCAGATCTTTGCCATATCCAACGATCTCTCCGTCTTCAACGAACTCAAATGGTGGGAAAGCCGCCTCTGTGGCAACCGTGACCTTACCTGCGGCGCGGATCTGTTCCAGCGTGTTCTGTGCGAAACTGCCGCCAGCGGTCAAAGCCAACCCCAACGTCAGTGCAGCTGTCCAAAGAGGGCGCCGCAAATTGTGCAAATTCATGAAATTCTCCATTTAGCTTTGGTTCGCCGAACAGTTCTTCGACTACCGGATTAACTAAATGCGGTGAAATGGAAGAACAGGCGATGTTAACAAATACGCGGACAGGGGGCTGCGAAGTGCCATGCTGTGTCTAATAAAGCAGCAGATACTTGCCGCGTGCTGGATTGATAAGCGGTGCTGATACTGTTTGGCCTTTGGCTCAGATTCCGCAATCGCAGATCTAAAAAGCACAGGTTTCTGGGCTTCGTATTATGCTTGCCTTCGTGAGCCTGTTTGGTCACGGGCGATTGCACCGAAGAACGTGGAGCATCTTGGGCATTGTTTCCGGAAGATGCGTCCAACAACCGTTACAAATTTTGCAAGGAGACCTCAATTGCCGCGCTCCGCGCGTCGGACTGGCGATGATTTGGCAGAGAATATCGGAGCCCTGTGATCCAAAAGCAGCCACAGGCGCGGGCATGTTGCATTTCGGTTGTTCCAGCGGCAAGCTAAAATTTCGCTCTTGAGGCTAAGACAGGTTGCGGGTTGGTCGTAGGTTGCCGTCAGGTCCGTTCGATGGTGTGCCTGTGCAAGAGGCTAGGCTTGTCTGGATACAGGCGACTACGGTACCGTCAGCCAAGACACTGAAATGAGCGGTAAGGCTAGCGAGGCAGGCTCACTACCGACGGAGGCAGCGCAGAAGACCTCAATCGTGTCATACTGGATTTGATTTTATAGATGACCAGTCAGGCTTTCAGGATCGAAATCATAAGATCGGCTCAAAGCACTGGCCGTTGAGGGATGGAAGAATGGAAGAGAACGATCCGCCGATCGAGTACATCAAGCGCACGCGTGAGTACTATTGGGCGCTGGGCTATGGTGCACCCTATGTCTGGGCTGCCTTCGACGATGTGCCATTTCAATTGCTTAAAAAGCCATTGAATGAGAGTGTGGTCGCCTTGGTTACCACGGCGGCGCCGTTTCGGGCGGAGAATGGTGATCAGGGGCCGGGGGCGCCCTATAATTCAGCCGCAAAATTCTACGAGGTCTATACCGGCTCCACGGTTGAGGTGCCAGATCTGCGGATTTCGCACATTGCGATAGACCGCGATCACACCACTGCCGAGGATCAGGAAGCCTATTTTCCGCTTGAAGCGATGAGGCAGGCCGCGCTCGAGGGCCGCATCGGACAGCTTGCTGAACAGTTTTTCGGACTGCCGACAAATCGCTCTGCGCGGACCACTCTCGAGGTGGATGCGGCCGCGCTTCTCGCTCGATGCAAGGCGGAAGGTGTCGATGTGGTCATACTGGTTCCTAATTGCCCTGTCTGCCATCAATCCGTCTCGCTCGCGGCGCGCGTATTGGAAGCGGGCGGAATCGCGACGGTCGTCATGGGTGCGGCAAAAGATATTGTCGAGCATGTAGGTGTGCCGCGTTTCGTCTTCAGTGACTTCCCGCTCGGCAATTCTGCGGGCAGGCCGCATGACCCCGACTCGCAGCGCATGATCCTGAACCTTGCGCTGGACGTTCTGAAAAACGCTGACGGTCCGCGCACGACAGTGCAGACACCATTGAAGTGGAACGGCGCGGAGGCATGGAAGCAAGATTACTCGAATGCGGCAAAGCTCTCTGCGGAAGAGATCGCGCACCGAAAGCGTGCATTTGACGCTGCCAAAAGCATCGCGAAACAGCTGCGGTCGGGGGACGCGTCGTAGTTTCAGGCAAGTTGCGTGGTGCGGAGAACTCTCGGCCGCTCCTTTCTCAGTGGAGAGCGTGGTGCAGTCCTTCCCTCATGAGGATTGCCGCGAACGGGGCGTGTACTCTGATCCCTTCGCGCCACGCCGCTCTGCATCACGGAAACAGCCTAAATTTCAAAGTGTATACCAATGTATACTGTCGACCTTTTTATTTCTCTCCGCTATGAAAAGGAAAATGCAATCTTAAGGAGTGTCCAATGTCCGATATCATTTACACCAAGGTCGACGAAGCGCCGGAACTGGCCTCTGCTTCGTTCCTGCCCATCATCCAGAAATTTGCGGACGCAGCCGGTGTTTCGGTCACGACCAAAGATATAAGCCTTGCGGGCCGTATCCTCGCGACTTTCCCGGAATATCTGGACGCGGGACAGCGCCAGCCGGATGATCTGGCCGAGCTTGGCGAACTGGTAAAGACGGCAGATGCGAATGTGATCAAGCTGCCCAACATTTCGGCCTCCGTACCCCAGCTGGTCGCAGCGGTTAGGGAGCTTCAGGCGAAGGGATTTGCCTTGCCTGATTATCCGGAGACGCCCACCACTGATGCAGAAAAAGCCGTGCGCGCGAAGTATGACGGGATCAAAGGCTCCGCCGTGAATCCGGTTTTGCGCGAAGGAAACTCTGACCGCCGCGCCGCAAAGGCGGTCAAAAGCTTTGCCCAGAAAAACCCGCACCGTATGGGCGACTGGTCCGCTGACAGCAAAACCTCGGTATCGGCCATGAATGGCGGAGATTTTTTCTCCAACGAGACTTCCGTGACGCTGGAAAAAGACGCAACTGCCTCGATCGTGCTGAGCACGCCGGATGGCGATACTGTGCTGAAAGAGGGCCTCAGCTATCCCGCAGGCACTGTTGTGGATGCCACCTTCATGAGCGCCGCGGCACTCAATGCCTTTCTCGCGGACGAGATTGAGAAAACCAAAGCCGAAGGCACACTTTTCTCGCTGCACATGAAAGCGACGATGATGAAGGTCTCCGATCCGATCATCTTCGGGCATGCTGTAAAAGCCTTTCTGGCGCCGGTGTTCGAGGCGCATGGCGAGGCGTTGGCGAAACTGGGCGTGAACCCCAACTCGGGGCTCGGCGATCTGCTCTCGCGCGTCAAGGACGACGCGGCGATCATGGCCGATATCGAAGCCTGCATGGCCGAGCGGCCGCCGATGTACATGGTCGATTCCGATAAGGGCATCACCAACCTGCACGTCTCCTCCGATGTGATCATCGATGCGTCCATGCCCGCACTCATCCGCGCAGGCGGTAAAGGCTGGGGCCCGGACGGCAAGGAATCTGACACGAATTGCGTGATCCCCGACAACTCCTACGCACCTGTCTATGACGAGACGATCAAGTTTTTCAAAGAGAACGGCAAGATGAACCCGGCCACCGCCGGCACCGTACAGAACGTCGGCCTGATGGCACAAAAGGCGGAAGAATACGGCTCCCACCCGACCACTTTCGAAATCGCGCAGGCGGGTACCGTGAAGATGATCCTCGATGACGGCACCGTGCTGCACCAGCATGAGGTTGAAGCGGGTGATATCTGGCGCTCCGCCTCCGCGCGTAAGGCGCCGATTGAGGATTGGGTGAACCTCGCCATCGACCGGCAGCGCGCAGAAGGGTGCCGCGCCATCTTCTGGCTCGATGCCGACCGCGCCCACGATGCCGAACTGATCGCCTATGTAAAACCGATCCTTGAGGCCAAGGGCGTGACTGACAAATTCGAAATTCTGGCGCCGCGCGAGGCGACACGCGCCTCCTTCGAGATCATTACGAAGGGCGAAAACACCATCGCAATCACGGGCAACGTGCTGCGCGATTATCTTACCGACCTCTTCCCGATCCTCGAGCTTGCGACCTCGGCAAAGATGCTGTCGATCGTCAAGTTGATGAACGGCGGCGGTCTGTTCGAGACAGGGGCAGGCGGCTCCGCACCGAAGCATGTCCAGCAGCTCAACGAGCAAAACCACCTGCGCTGGGACAGTCTGGGCGAGTTTTGTGCGCTGGGCGAAAGCCTCCAGTTTCTGGCCGACGCCAAAGGCAACGAGAAGGCCCGCGTGTTGGGGCAGGCCGTCGATGCGGCGACGCAAGGGATCCTCGATGACAACCGCTCTCCCTCGCGCAAAGTGGGCGAGCCCGACAACCGCGACAGCCACTATTGGTTTGCACGCTATTGGGCGGAGGCCCTTGCCTCACAGAACAGCGACGCAGAGCTTGCAGCGCATTTCGCACCCATAGCCAAGGCATTGGCCTCGGAAGAGAATGCCATTCTTTCAGAACTCGCGGCAGCGCAGGGTCCTGCGGTGGATCTGGGCGGATACTACCGCACGGACGCCGCCAAGACCGAAGCGGTCATGCGGCCTTCCAAGACGCTGAATAGGATCCTTGTCTAGATCCTGCATCCCGGGCCATCGCATTGAGCGCATGGCCCGGTGAAGGGCGCTCATGCCCGCTAGCGCGCGCCAGACTGCCGTGACAGGCCTCAAAGCAGAGCCGCCGCGCTCATGACGCGGTTTAATTTACATCCCCTCGGGTATCGTTTAGCCCCACCGGAACACTTTAAGGAGAAAGCCTATGACTGCGCGGATTTGGTTGGCAGGATTTGCCGTTCTGGCGGTTGCCGCATGTACGGAAGTGCCAACGACGCCGACGACCCCCGATGAGGGTTTGTTGCCGCAGGTGCCGGAAGGTGTTTTGGCCATCGCGGCGCCCGATCAGGATCTGACGGCTGTCCGGATCGATCCGATCGATGGGTGCTACTTCTATCGCTATAATGGCCCTGTGGAAACCACGTTCCTGCCGCTGCGTACGAGTGCGGGAAACCCGATCTGTAGCCGCACTGCGGACGTCGTAGCGGCAGCGACGGGATAATTCCCGTCGCGAGCCAGTCTTTCGTGGATTAACTGGTGGCTGTGATCCGTTCTTCGGGTGGATACAGGATCGCTGTTACGCCAGTGTCGACTTCTTCGTACAGGCCATTGATATGCGGCATGATCATCCGCACGCAGCCCGAGCTTGCACGCCCACCGATGGACCGCGGTGCGGGCGATCCGTGGATGCGCAGATAGGTGTCGCGGTTCCCTACAAAGAGATATAGTGCGCGCGAGCCAAGCGGGTTTGACGGTCCGGCATCCATCCCGTCGGCATGCTGTGCGTAAAGCTCCGGATCGCGCTTGATCATTGCGGGCGTCGGTGTCCATGTCGGCCATTTTGCCTTCCGGCGAACCGAATATGTGCCTGGCTCATAGAGATCGCCGCGTGCGATGGCCACGCCATAGCGCATCGCGGTGCCGTTGTCGCGGATATGGTAGAGATAACGCGCAACTGCATCTACGTGAATATCGCCGGGCGTAAGGCCGGGGTTCGCTTCCACGAGTTGTGGCAGAAAGCGCCGATGTACGCCCCACGGGTTGGATGTCGCCGGATCATATGCCGCGGGCGTGACCTGGGCATCCCAAGCCTCCCATTTCGCGGGGTTCGAGGTCGCGGCAGTTGCGGCCGTGGGCAAAAACGGGGCAGAGAACAAAGCGGCCCCCGAAATGATAAAGTGACGCTTGGTCAGCATGGCTAGTACTCCTGTCTAATCAGCGGGCGGTCATGTCTGTGTACCGAGCTACCCTGCGCGGGGCAGGTCGGCCAGTCACATTCGCGTGGCGGCAGTATTCATAAGAAGTCCTTAGCAGACGCAGCGGACGAGGCCAATCCGGCGCAGCTATATGCGGTGCTGCGGCAGCATTGCTTCTTCTGTCGCTTGCGTCAGACGCGAAGAACTTCGATCTCGCGGGCCATATCCTCAGCCAGCTGGGACAGGGCTTCCGCCTCCATCCCCTGATCCACGGCAAGCCTGAGAGCGGTGAGGTTTGCCTGAAACCTGCGCGCGAGCCTTTCGGGATCGGCGTTCGGCTCCAGTTCCCCAGAAGCTATCGCTGCATCGAACACAGCAGCGAATGCCAGCAGCATCTCGGCCAGATACGCCCGTGTCGCTGCGGCTATGTCCGGATCAGTCGTGCGCGTGTCGACCAGTGTTTTGGTCAGCATGCAGGCGCGCCGCGTGGTGTCGCAGGGATGAAGTTCTGCAAAGCCGCGCAAATGCCCGGCCAATGCGCCCAGTGGTGATGCGCTTTGGGCGACCTGCGCACGAAACCCTGCGCGCGATCTGGTGAAATACCGATCCAGAGCAAGCAGATAAAGCCGCTCCTTATTGGTGAAGGCCGCATAGATACTGCCGGGTTTCATGGCCAGCGCGCCCTCCAGGTCCTTCAGCGAGGTCGCGTGAAATCCCTTGTCCCAAAACAACGCAAGCGCTGCGTCGAGCGCTGTTTCACGGTCGTAGGGCGCGGCGCGGGGCATGATCAGGCTGTTTCTTTCGCCAGATGCGAGAGGATATTGGTGTAATTCTCGGTGCCTTGCGCTCCGGTTACCAGATGCTGGCGGTCGAAAACCATAGCGGGCACGCCGGTGATCCCCTGCTGCTGCCAGAAGCTTTCCTCCTCGCGGACCCGTGCGGCAAAGCGCTGGTCTGCCAGTACGGCACGCGCTTCGACGGCGTCGAGGCCGGTTTCGCCCGCGATCACAGCCAGCACATTCACATCGGACAAATCAACTCCTTGGGTGAAATGAGCGGTGAACAGCGCCAGTTTGAGGGCGTGTTTGCGCCCTTGGCTATCTGCCCAGTGTAGCAACTGGTGGGTGTTGAACGTATTGTGCATCCGCATGTCTGGCGTGAAATTGAAGTCAAACCCCAGATCCTCGCCCAGCGCAGTCATCTGCGCACGGCTTTGCGCAGATTGCTCCGCCGTAGTGCCATATTTCTCCATGATATGATCGCGCACGTTTTGCCCTTCGGGTGGCATGGCGGGGTTCAGCTCGAACGGGTGCCAGTGGATCTCATGCGGCGTGCCCGTCGCCTGCAAGGCTGCTTCGAGCTGGCGATATCCGATGATGCACCAAGGGCACATTACATCGGACACGATATCAATGCGGAGAGGGTTTGACATGTCGGGCTCCTTTTTAGAGGTGAGGGCAGCAGACCTGCTGCCCCCTGACTGAATTTATGCGTCCGCCGTGCTTTTGCGTTCCCAAGCGAATTTCTCGAATACCTGATCAACGGGGGTCTTGGCAAAGTGGTTCACGTAGTTTGACATCAGTTTCTGAGCAGCACCGAGGATGACTTCCAGAATGGTCTGTGTCGTGAAGCCTGCATCGAGGAACGCCTGCGTATCCGCGTCTTCCACAAATCCACGGTTTTGCACGACCAACAGCGTGAAGCTGCGCAGCGCTTCGAGCTTGGCGGTCGGCAGGGGAGTCTCGTTGCGCAGTGCTTCGGTGATCGCGTCGTCGATCTTCATCCGCTTGGCGATGCCTGTGTGAGCGGGCACGCAGTAGTGGCAGTTCTGCTCCACGTTGATGGTTTGCCAGACCACGGTTTTTTCCTCATCCGTCAGGCTGGTGGCCATAAACTGTTGGTGCGCGAAGTTGTAAGCAGCCAGCATCGCGGGGGCATCGGCCATGATCGCGTGCAGGCCGGGAATGCGGCCATTGTTTTTGAATGATGCTTCCAGATGCGGCTTAGCAGCGTCGGGGGCGCTCTCGACGGTGTGTTTGGTGAAATCGACCATGGTGTTTCCTTACTGTGAATGTGTTGCCGGGGAAGCAGTAAGGGGGTTTGAGTGATCGCTCAATATTAAATTTGAGCGATCACTCAAATGTGAAAGTATACCTGACGCTCAATCGTAGCGGAGCGCCGTCGCTTTGCCCCGGAAAATGTAATACGACAGAATCGTATATCCCAGAATTGCGGGCAAAACGAAAAGAGTGCCAAGCAGGATGATAAAGAGGCTCTCGGGCGCCGAGGCTGCTTCGTAAATGGTAATTCTTTCTGGGACCACGTAGGGATAGAAAGAATACGCCAATCCGCCGTACGCAAGCGTGAACAGGGAGATTGCGGCTGCGAAGGGCGTCCAAGACCACCGGTCATTCTCGCGTGGCAGGTGCGTAAGCTGCCACCACAGGAAAATCACCAGCATTCCCGAGACAATCGGTAAGGGCGACAGAAACAAGAACTCTGGCCAGCTAAACCACTTGTCAAAGATCCGTGTGCTCACGAAAGGCGTCGCGAGGGAGATCGCACCGATCCCAAGGATCAGGCCCCAAATTCCTCCTTTTGCCCAGCCGATCGACCGCCTTTGCAAGTCGCCATCGGTTTTCCAGATAAGCCAAGCTGCGCCGATGAAACTGTATCCGACCGTCAAGAACACGGCTGTGAGCACGGCGAAAGCAATATGCGCGAGGCTCCACGTAAGCCCCATGATATACATTCCCAGCATGAACCCCTGACTCAGTGATGCCATCAGGGAGCCGCCGAAGAATGCAGCGTTCCATAGTTTTTTCTGTGCAATGGGCGCTTTGGCACGCATCTCGAACGAAACGCCTCGCAGGATAAGCCCCACCAGCATGACGAAAACCGGCAGATAGAGTGCTGACAGAATGATCCCGTGGGCTGGAGGAAAGGCAACAAGCAGGAGGCCTACGGCAAGCACAAGCCACGTCTCGTTTGCATCCCAGAACGGTCCGATCGAGGCGACGAGGCGATCTTTCTCCGCCTCGTCTGCCAGAGGCATCAGAAGACCTACACCCAGGTCAAAGCCATCAAGTACCACATAAATCAGGATCGAAAGGCCCATCAGCGCCGCAAAGCTCCACGGCAGCCAGATGGTTGGATCACCGAAATAGTCCATCGTTATTCTCCCGGTTGGAGTGCTGCAACATTTGCGTCGCCACGGCGCGGGAAGTTCCGGCTGGTCAATGCCTCACCGCTGGACGCTTTGCGCGCCAGATAGGTGATCACGCCGATATAGGCGAAGATCAGCAGCCCGTAGATTACCAGATAGCCGATCAGGGTGCTCAGAACCATGCCCGCGGGCACATCGCTGACCGCATCTTTCGTAGCCAGAACGCCTTGCACCAGCCAGGGCTGACGCCCGATTTCGGTGGTATACCAACCCGCAAGTGTCGCGATCCAGCCGCTGAAGCTCATGGCGCAGAAAGCATAGAGCGGCAGCTTAGGCATACCTTCGGCGCCGTATTTACGCAGCAGGACCAGACCGCCCCACGACAGCAGCAGCATCGCCATGCCCGTGGCCACCATGATGCGGAAACTGAAGAAAACGGGTGCCACGCGCGGATGCTGCACTTCGCCGTCCTCGGTCACAAAATCATTGAGGCCTGGGACCACGCCATCCGCCTTATGCGTCAGAATGATCGACGCAACGTTTGGGATGGCAACCTCGAAGCGGTTTTCGCGTGCTTCCTCATCCGGGATTGCAAACAGCACGAGCGGGATGTTCGGACCGGTTTCCCAGTTGCCTTCCATCGCAGCCACCTTGGCAGGCTGGTGTTCAAGCGTGTTCAGCCCGTGGAAATCTCCCGCGAGAATTTGCAGCGGGATCAGTGCGGCACCCGTGATAATACCGACGCGCAGCGCGGATTTCACGTCTTCACCCCGGTCACCCCAGAGCATCCGAAGGGCGGAGATGCCCGCGATGAGGAAGGCGACCGTCAGGCCGGAGGCCAGCAGCATGTGGATGAAACGGTAGGGCATGGAGGGGTTGAATACGATTTCGAACCAATTGGTGGCGTGTACCACACCATCGACCAGCTCATAGCCTTGTGGCGTGTGCATCCATGAGTTCAGGACGATGATCCAGAACGTCGACATGGTTGTGCCGAAAGCTACTAGAAACGTCGCCAGCGTATGAACCCACGGCTTCACCCGCGATGCCCCGAACAGCATGATGCCGAGGAAAACCGCTTCGAGGAAGAATGCGGTCATTACTTCATAGGCCAGCAGTGGCCCTGCTACATTGCCTACAGTTTCCATAAAGCCAGGCCAGTTTGTGCCGAACTGAAAAGACATCGTAATGCCTGATACGACCCCCATGGCAAATGAAAGTGCAAAGACCTTCACCCAGAACATATAGGCGGCCATCCATTTCGGATTTCCGGTAGTGCTGAACTTTACTTTGAAAAACAAAAGCATCCATCCCAACGCGATCGTAATCGTTGGAAAAAGAATGTGAAACGAGATGTTGGCACCAAATTGAATGCGCGACAGCAGGAGTGTGTCCACCGGTAGCTCCGTAAGTTTATATTTCTTTTCTGGCTTTCATATATGCCTTACGTCAAGCGAGAGCAGGTCATGCGACAATACGCGCCTGCTGGTTGCGCCAGTTACGCAAGGTAAAACAAATACCACGACCCATGTGGTTTGCCGTGACGCCGCTGCCTTGCCCCTTTAGGCTATTCAAACGATGATGAAGGATCGGACCGGGGCGCAGATGAAACTATTTTCAAGCAAATACAGGCCTGTACACATGGGACCGTATCCTTGCGAGCTGTTGGCGCGAACGGCACGGGTGCCTGATTTGTCCAGCGTGCCCGCACATGCGCCTTTATCCTCCGAAAACGTGGAAGATCCACGTAGCGTGGTCCATGCGATGCAGGAATATCAGGCGATGCTGGATGCGATCCGCATCGGCAAAACCAATCCTCATCGCGCCGCTTGTCCCGATGATCCTTGCACGCGCGCCGAGCATATCAAATCCTTCGGCTATTTCGCGGATGCCGCCGTGGTAGGCACCTGCCTGTTGCCGCTCGATGTGGTTCTGGGCCAGCCCTACGAAAATCCGGCACTGGCGCGACTGGCCGACGCGGTACAAACGCGGCAGACGAAAACACTCGCTGCTGGCATCGACGTAATCATGGCAGAACTGCGCGAGTCCATCGAGACGCGTGTGCCCTATAGCGGCGGTCACAGTCATGCCGTGGTATTTCTTTATGAGAACCCGCGCGATCCACAACAGAACGAGCCAGGCGTTGACTGGATTGCAGGCGCACAAGCTCACCGCGCGGGCTTGCTTGCCGCTGAAACCGCAGTGGTGGTCGCAGAATATATCCGCTTGCTTGGCTTCGACGCACGCGCCCACACCGTGGCGGATGCCGATGTCGATCTCAACCGTCTTGCTGTCGCGGCCGGCTTGGCCACAGTGGAGGAGGGGCGGCTGAGCCACCCCTATATCGGCACCCGCTTCGGGCTTGCGGCAGTGACGACTGATTTCGCCATGGCACCTGATCAGCCGTTGGTGGCCCGCAGCGCGCAACCTGCCAAGGCATTCGGCCTGCGCTGGCGGGTCGGGGGGCCCTATGCCCGCAACGCAGGAAACGCCGTTCCCTTCGCAAAGCGCCGCTTCGTCGATGGCGCGCACCCTTTCGAGACGCTCAAGCGGGTCGAAAATCCGACCACCTACATCGATGCGCCCCGTGTGGCGCGGGTTCCGAAGCGGGCGGATCTGTTCGCTCGCGCGCAGTTCGGCGATATAGGAAAGGCGGTCCAAAAAGGAGCTGCCGGCGGACATTACGCCCGCAAGGCGGCCCCCTCCATGGCGCAACGCCGCGCGCTCGGCGCATTCGTCTTGCTTCAGGACGGCCCGCCCGCACCGGAACGCGCCAGCATCGCGCCGCGCGATGCCGCCGATCTCGTCAAGGCGACGTCCTACTGGTTGGGCTGCGACGCGGTGGGTATTTCCGCCTGTCCTGACTGGACGTGGTACAGCCATGATGCGCACGGCGATGTGATCACGCCGCCCCATGATCAGGCGATCAGCATTATCATCGACCAAGGCTTCGAGACGATGGAGGGTGCCAGCGGCGATGACTGGATCAGTGTCGCGCAATCCATGCGCGCCTATCTGCGGTTTTCCCTGCTGGGCGGCGTGATCGCGCAGCAGATCCGAAATCTGGGCTACAGCGCCAAGGCGCATACGGTGATGGACGGTGAGGTGCTCCAACCGCCGCTCCTGCTGCTTGCGGGTCTGGGCGAGGTCAGCCGCATCGGTGAGGTCATCCTCAATCCGTTCCTCGGCCCGCGCCTCAAATCCGGCGTGGTGACCACTGATCTGCCGATGACGCACGACAAACCAATTGATTTTGGCCTGCAAAAGTTTTGCGAGAGCTGCAATAAATGCGCGCGCGAATGTCCCTCGGGGGCGATTACCGCAGGGCCAAAGCGGATGTTCAACGGCTACGAGATCTGGAAATCGGACAGCCAGAAATGCGCGACCTACCGGATCACTACCCAAGGCGGCGCAATGTGCGGCCGCTGCATGAAAACCTGCCCCTGGAACCTTGAGGGGCTCTTTGCCGAGAAACCCTTCCGCTGGGCCGCGATGAACATGCCTGCCGCTGCCCCCGTGCTGGCCAGGCTCGATGATGTGCTGGGAAAAGGGGGAGATTAATCCGGTCAAGAAATGGTGGTGGGATCTGGAGCTGGATGCGGACGGTGCCTACGCGCCCGCCAAGGCGCCGGTCAACACCCGCGCGCTGCAAAAGGATCTCGATCTCAGATACGAGGACCAGACGCTCGCCGTCTATCCTGCGCCGCTCGCGCCGCACCCTTATCCATATCCCTTTCCCATGGACCGCGACGCCGGGATCGCGGCCTACCGCGCCCTGATCAGCGCGGATGACTATAAGGCGCATCTGGCCGCAGGAACGGTGGAAAGTGTCGCCCATCTCTATAGCGCTGCGGTCGATAGCCCCGTGATGCAGGTCGAGGTGACGAAGGCAGAGGTGATTGCAACCGGCATCACAAAATATGAATTCCGCGCGCCCGATGGCGGCGATCTTCCGCCATGGCAGGCGGGCGCGCATCTCGATATCGTAGTAGCACCGGAATTTCTGCGGCAGTACTCAATGTCCGGAGATCCTGCTGATCGCTCGTGCTACCAGATCGCGGTGTTGCGCGAGGAAGAGGGACGTTGCGGCTCGAAGCTTATGCAGCGGATTTTTACCGTCGGCCGCCGCGTTTTCATTTCCCGGCCTCTCAATCATTTCCCGCTGGTGGCGGAGGCGTCAAATTCCCTTTTGATGGGCGGCGGGATCGGGATCACCCCCATGATCGCCATGGCCCATGAACTGCATGCACAGGACCGGGATTTCACGCTCCATTATTCCGGCCGTTCTCGCGCCACGATGGGGTTTCTGGCCGACATTGCGCCCTTTGCCTGGGCTTCCCGTGTGAGGCTTCATATTTCGGACGAAGGCAGCCGCGCCGATTTCGCGGCCATTCTCCAAGATCAGCCGGATGGGACGCATCTCTATACCTGCGGTGCTGAGCATTACATGGGCGCCGTAATGGCTGCGGCTGCGCAGGCTGGGATGCCAGAAGATGCGCTGCATCTGGAGCATTTTTCCGTGCCCGAGATGCCTGATTACGAGAACTACGATTTCATATTGCGGCTCGCAAAAACAGGCCGCGATCTGTTGATCCCGGCTGACCGCGCAGCGACCGATGTACTGGCCGAAAACGGCATCCATCTTGACGTGAAATGCGCCGACGGGCTCTGCGGCGTGTGCAAATGCGGCCTTGTGGCGGGCGATGTCGAGCACCGCGATTTCGTTCTTTCAAGCGCGCAGCGCGAGACCAGCGTGATCTTGTGCCAATCCCGCGCAGCTAAAGCGGGAGGGGTGGTCGAGGTGGATCTGTGATGTCGCCGTCCTGTCAGCTTTGCCTCTCGTCTGCGAGACGCTAAAAAGGGTCAATCGTAGCCCGTCATCTCCAGATAGCCGATGCCACTATCGCTCCCGGAAACGGTGACAGGCCCCTCCCAGTAGGCTACAGACAAATCCATCCATGCTCCGGGGTTCATTGCCGACACCGTCACATCCACATCATATTCGGGCACGCGCACTTGCCAGCGTGTGGGCACCGCGCGTTCGTTGATCTGCGTGGTCTCCAGCGGCTCTGCGGTAAAGCTGCCGTTCGGCAGGGCTGTCGTTTGCCCGTCGGGCGCGATCCACGTGCCGGAGGTGAAGTAGCTGCCGTCCGCCTGCCGGAGCCTGAACCCCATCAGCTTGCGGCCCCCGTCGAAAGAGAGCGAAAACCAGTCCCATCCCGTCTGATCGGAAGCGAGCGGCTGTGACGACCACTCACGATCGAGCCACGCCGTTCCGGTCACGGGAATTTCCCCGTCAGGCAGGCTCAACGTACCGTCCAGCGCGAAAAACGGCTGCGAGTAGTAATAGCTCGCCTGACCCTGCTCCGATTTCACCGAATAGCCGCGGTCTCCGTGGAAAATGAGCGGGCCCTGTGCGCGCAGATCCACATCATAGGCAAACTGCGCCCCGCTTGCGCGCAAGTTCAACGTATCGAAATTCGGCCCGCGCATGTGCCAATCGTCGATCCATGCCTCGAAGGGCGCGGGCGTGACCCCCGCCTGACCGATGCCGTCGCGCGCAAACCGCTCGGCGGTATAGTGCTCCGTCGCCGTGGTCACTGCCGCATGGCCCAACCAGATTTGCGGGCTGTCCCATCCTGCGGTCGCGAAGGGGGATAGAGCGGAGCGAAAGAGCGTCCATTGTAGGCCATAGGGCGTGCCGTCGGGGCCTGTCATGTTAGCAGTGAGATACCACCACTCGATCCGGTAGTCGGGATGCGCGCCGTGATCGGCGGGGAAATTGAATTCAGGCGCCGGGGTGGGAACGGCAAACCCTTCGGCCTCCGTTCCCAAGCCGCCGAACCCCTGTGCGGCCGCGATAAATGGGGCCGCTGTTAATAGAAAACCGCAAAGAAACAGTGATTTAACGCTCATTTGCAAACACCTTTAACAGATCGGCAGGCGGCGTGCGCGCGAGCCTGCGGGCAGGCCAAGCTGCCGCAAGCAGTGCCGCCGCCAGCGCAAACAGCCCCAAAACTGCATAATCGCGGGGGAAAACATACATTGGCAGGCGCCAGCCGAACGCTTCCACATTCACCACCGCCAGCAGCACCCAAGCCAGCGCCAGCCCCAGAGGCAGCGCGCAGGCCGTCGTGAGCGCCGCCAAAACCACCGCGCGCATCAGCTCCAACTGGCCCAATCGCCGACGCGTCATCCCCAGCGCCCAAGCGGGCGCGAGCTGTGGCAGGCGCATTCCTGCAAGCGTGAGCAAGCTCATGAAGATAGCAAAGCCCGCCACGCTGAGCGTGAGCACATTGAGCGCTGCGGTGACCGTGAAGGTCCGCTCGAACACTGCCAGCGAAAAGGCCTTGATCTGGGCCTGATCAGTGATGCTGGCGGCGGGCAGGCCGAAGTCGTCCGTCAGCGCATTGCGCAGGGCCTCTGCATCATCGGTGCGCAGGCCAAATCGTAGCGCAGTTACTTGCGGGTGCAGCGTCGAGAATAGTGGCTCCGAGACGATCGCTTGACCGATTGGATTGCCGTAATCGCCGAAAACGCCTGCAATCGGCAAAACCGTCTGTGGCCCGATCCGCAGATCGTCACCGACCCAAAGCCCGGCCCGCCGTGCCAGCTGTTCATTCACGAGCAACGCATCCCCTGCCGCAACACTGTCCCAGACGTTTGGGGCGGCAGCGAGCAGGCCCCAATTATCGCGGTACGTCGCCCCGATCCGCGCGCCGTAAAGCTCGGCGGGCAGACCCGCGAGTGTTGCCTCCACCGAAAGCAGCGGGAGCACTTCGGAGGTGAGAGGGGCTGCGAATGCCTCCAGCGCGCGGGCTTGCTGCACGCTCTGCGCGCTCACGTAAATTTCCGAGGCGAGCCGCTGGTCGAGAAACCCGGTGAAGGTCAGCCTGAAGCTCGACACCATTGTGGAGACGCCCACGTTCGCCGCCATCGCCAGCAGCAACGCCATGAGCGCGAGGCTCAGCCCTGGAAGTTGCTGGCGTGTGTCCGCCCAGAACCATTGTGCCACCACGCTGCGGGCGCGCACGGAGGCCAACCATAGCATACCGTCCAGCACCAAGGGCAGCGCCAGAGCAGCTCCGATCAGCAGGCAGGCAAGCAGACCGAAGCCCATCACCAGACCCTCCCCCACCAGCGCCAGGATCAAAGCGGTGGCCAGCAAAGCAACGCTCATCGCCATCTGTATTTGGCGCGCGCGCGCGCGGTAGGTGGCCCATGCCCGCGGCTGTGCACTGGCTAGCAGAGGCATCCGGGCCACGGAGATCAAGGCGCCTGTGGCCGCAATTGCCGTGCCCAGCACACTGATCGCCAACCCCGAGAGCCACCACGCGGGCCGCAACTGCAACGCGCCCGAGACCTGCGCGCCGTACAGCCCCTTGAGAGTGGCGGCCACATCCGGGAGCAGCGTCGCCGCCACAATATAGCCGAGCGAGACGCCGAGTACCCCGCCGATGAGCGCCAACACCAGCAATTCCGAGGCCATGAGCACGATCAGGCGGCGCAACGGCATCCCCAGCGCCCGCAGCGTCCGCACCATCGCGCGCCGCTGCTCAAACGCGAGGCCGATCGCGCCGTGCACGATGAAGATGCCCACGGCAAAGCTCAGCAGACCAAAGGCGGTGAGGTTGAGATGAAAGCTGTCGGTCAGTCGGCCGACATCCGATCCCCCCTGCGCAGCGCGGCGGGTCAGATCCGGAGCGATGTTCTCAAGCGCAGGGCGCCCCACAGGCTGCTCGGGGGCGAGGATGAGGCGGTTTAGGCGACCTTGAGCGCCCAATAGGCGCTGGGCCACGAAAATATCTGTAATGGCCGTATCGGGCGCAATCGTGGGCTCGATCACCAGCGGCGCGTCGATCAATCCTTCGAGCTTTGCCGCAGTGGCCGCATTGGCGAACACAGGCTGTTCAGACAGGAATTGAGGCAGGTCCATACTGCCACCGCCGACAGGGCCCAAGCCTCCGGGCGCAGTTAGCGGATCAATCCCCACAAGCCGCACCGGCGTACCCGCAGGGCCTATTTGACCTTCGACGACGGGCCCCACAAGCCAGCCCGCGCGCCGCAGGGCGATGAATGTCTCCTGCGCGATGTCACTGCCTGCGGCGGGCAGAAGCTGATCGTATTGTCCTTCGCCAAGGGTCGCGGCTGCGGCATCATAGCTCGCGCGCGCTTCGGCGTTTACGGCCTGAACTCCGGACCACAATGCCGTGGCCAGTGCCAACCCAGCCACCAGGGTAAAGAGCTGGAGCGGATTGCGCCGCCAGTGCGACCAGAGCGCCGATAGGCCTGTTGCGGTCACGCCAGCAGGCCTTGGCGCAGATGCAGTTGCCGCCCCATCTGACCCGCAAGACGCGGCGAATGGGTCACCATGATCAGCGCCGCACCGGTTTGGGCCACGAGTGCGAGCATCTGGCTCATCACGTCCGCAGCGGTCGACTCATCAAGGTTGCCGGTTGGTTCGTCCGCCAATATGAGCTGTGGTCTGGGTGCCAGTGCCCGCGCGATCGCCACGCGCTGCTGTTGGCCACCGGAAAGCTGCTCGGGGTACTTGCGCAGATGCGTCGCGAGGCCGAGGGCCTTGGCGAGGTCATCGGTGCTGCCGACATCATAGGTGCCCGCGAGCCGCGCCTGAAACGCGATATTTGCCGCAATATCGAGCGAGGGTATTAAATTGAACTGTTGAAAGATGATGCCGATCCGGGTGCGACGGACTGCTGCACGCTGCGTGTCGTCCATCGCAGTGATATCTTGCCCGTCCAGTTCGATCAGGCCACTGTCGGCGGTATCGAGGCCGCCGATCAAATGCAGCAGTGTGCTTTTGCCAGAGCCGCTCTCGCCGGTGAGTGCAAGCGTCTCGCCTGCCGCGACCTCCATATCGATCCCGCGCAGGACCGGAACGGCCCCCTCGGCGCCGGAATACGATTTTTTGAGGTGTTTCACGTGCAGCAGCATCATCGTCTCCTTGTCGCTGACATATTGCACAGGGGCCGGACGGCCACCAGATTCACATTGTTCCTGGGCCATATGTCGCGGTGTGGCTGGTCAGAGGACGACAGGCCGCTAAATCACTGACCATGAAGATGGTAACGCGCAGACATCTCGCGCTCGTGGGGATTTTGATGACAACTACGCCGACGCAGGCAGAGGACAACACAATGCGGCTTGAGCCCGAGTGGGAATATGTTGCCGACACCGTTATGGGCGGCGTTTCCACGGGCGAGGTCCGCGATGTCCTCATCGCAGGACGCGACGCGGTTCAACTCACTGGGGACGTGTCGCTCGAGAACAACGGCGGCTTCATTCAGATGGCCTTCGATCTCGCGCATGGCAGTACCCTCGATGCGTCGGGTTGGGCCGGGATCGAAATGGAGGTCTTTGGCAATGGCGAAAGTTACGAATTACGTCTGCGGACTGACCAGCTTACCCGGCCTTGGCAGTCTTTCCGGAGTGCATTTGAGGCGGGTCCGGAATGGCAGACAATCCGGATACCCTGGGGCGAGTTCGAGGCTCATAAAACCGATGCGGCATTCGATCCCGCAAGACTGAGGCGCATGGGGATTCTTGCTATCGGATCAAAGATGCGCGCGGGGATCGCCTTATCCAGTATTCAGTTTTACCGTTGAATATCATGGGGCAGGCTCGCGATCTTAAACCATCGGATATCAGCGATATCATCCAGATGGCGCTGAGCGATCATGTGCCCTTCGCTACGATCGAAGCAGAATATGGGCTTCGGGAGAAGGACGTGCAGGCCCTCATGCGGCGCGAGCTCAAGACGGGAAGCTATAGGGCTTGGCGCAAGCGAGTGCACACATTCGGCACACGGCGGGAGATGTATAAATGAGCGATCCGCGGGACAGAGGACTTGCAGTTCCGTCGAGCCGCTTAGGGCGTCTCACGCGGCTTGGTTCTATGACGGCGGGCGTGGCGGGCAATATGGCGCTCGGTAGCATGGCCCAGCTGGGGCGGGGCAAGCGGCCCGAATGGCGCAGCCTGCTGTTGACGCCTGCCAACGTGACCCGCATTGCGGACCAATTGGCGAAGATGCGCGGTGCTGCGATGAAAATCGGGCAGCTCGTGTCGATGGACACGGGCGAAGTGTTGCCCCCGGAACTGGCGCAGATCATGGGACGTCTGCGCGACGATGCGCATTTCATGCCACCTGCACAGCTGAAAAAAGTGCTGGGAGCGCAATGGCACGCGGGGTGGCTGCGTGATTTTTCCCGGTTTGACGTGCGCCCGATCGCGGCGGCGTCCATCGGGCAGGTCCACCGGGCCCAGACGCACGACGGGCGTGATATGGCGATCAAGGTGCAATACCCCGGTGTGGCGCGCAGCATCGAGAGCGATGTGGCGAATGTAGGCGCGCTCATTCGCATGTCGGGAATGCTGCCCAAAGGCTTCGCTATTGACCCTTATTTGGCAGAGGCCGCGCGGCAACTGCACGAGGAGACGGATTATCGGCGCGAAGCAGTCTGTCTCGACCGCTTTCGCGCATTGCTGGCGGGGACAGAGGGCTTCGTGCTGCCGCAGGTCCACGCGGACTGGAGCACCGAGAGCGTCCTCGCGATGAGCTTTGTGAGCGGGCGGTCCATCGAGGAGGCGGCGACTGAGGATCAAGATCTGCGCGATCTTATCATGGAGCGGCTCGTCAGTTTGACATTGAAGGAACTGTTTGAATTCAAATTGATGCAGAGCGATCCTAATTTCGCAAACTACCTGTATGATCCAACCACAGGCGACATTGTTTTGCTCGATTTTGGTGCAACGCGTGAACTAAGTGAAGATCTTTCAAAAGATTACAAGACGTTCTTGCGGTATGGGCTGGAAGGGAATGACAAGATGGTTGAGGAAGCCGCTACAAGTATCGGGTTTCTCGATGAAACCATCACTAAAGCTCACCGCGGCCAATGCCTTGACCTCATGCGACTGGCCTTCGAGGCGCTGCGGGCGCCTATGTTCGACTTTACCGACCGCGCGCTCACCCGCGAGATGCAGCGCGGTGGAGAGGCGCTCGCCCGCGATGGCTTTATCCCGCCGGTCGTCCCGATGGACGTGCTCTATCTCCAGCGCAAATTCGGGGGGATGTTCCTGCTGGGCGCGCGGCTGCGCGCCAAGCTTCCCGTGCGCGAGATCATGGAGCGGTATCTGGCCTAACTCTTTTTGGTGTCGTCCACCACGTTCATGCCTGCCAGCCCTGATTTGCCCAGATCGACACCCGCGAAGGGACCACCGTGGCACATGTGGTTGGGGTCCTGCGGATCCATCGGCGGCTCATTCGCCAGTACGTCCGCCGCGAATTGCTCGGCGTTATCGCGGGGGCGGTAGCCGATAAAGCTTGCTTTGGAATTGTCTACGGGCGCGCGGTCATTGTCGCTGACGCCGTAAATCACAGCAAATCCTGTCACCGGCGTCTCGATGCAGCGGGTCACCAGCTGGATCAGGTCGTCGTAGCTCAGCCAAGAGCCCAAAGCGCGGGCGTTATTGACCTGCGCGCAGGACAGGATGCGCATGTGTACGCTCTCCAGCCCGCGCTTTTCCCAGTACATGCGGCCCAGATCCTCGGTGAAGCATTTCGCGAGGCCGTAGAATGTGTCGGGGCGGTGCGCCACTTCGGTGTCGATAAATTCATTCTTGGGGTACATCCCCACCGCGTGGATCGAGGAGCCATAGATGACCCGCCGCACACCGTGGCGCGAGGCTGCCTCCCAGACATTGTAGGAACCGATGAAATTGGGGCCGAGCAGTTGCTCGAAAGGCCCTTCGTCGACAAAGGCGCCCATATGCACGATCATCTCCGCGCCCTCTATGAGCGCGCTCATCGCGTCGAGATCTGCCAGATCGGCCTGCACGTAGTGCTCATCTGGGTAAAGCGTGCCGGGCTGCTCCTTGATGTCGGTCGACACGAGCGTATCGCACATTTGTGTCAGTGGCTCACGCAGATAGGAGCCGAGACGGCCCGCTGCACCGGTGAGGACGATTTTGGAGAGTTTCTTGGGCATGACGTGGCCTTTCTGTTCAGAGCTTGATGTCGTAGGTGATCCATCCGGTACGGGTGGCGAGTTTGTCGTAGACGCCGCGCGCACGGTAGTTGTCATCGGCGGTGATCCAGCGGATCGTGCCCCAGCCTTCCGTGCGGCCATGCTCGCTCACTGCGTCGATCAGCGCCTGTACTGCGCCGGATCCACGGGTTGCAGGATCGACGAAAAGATCATCGAGAAACCCGTTTGTGAGCGCCCGCAGTTGCGAGACGAAAGGTCGGAAATGCGTAAATCCGATCACCTCTCCGTCCTGCTCTGCCACAAAACACATCGAGCCATGATCGGGATCGTGCAGCCAGCCCCAGACCGTCTCGCGCATTTGCTGTGTCTGCGGCACGCCGTAGAACTCGGCGTATCCCTCGAACAAGATCTCCCAGGCGGCTTTATCGGCGGGGGCAAGTCGGCGAACGGTGACGGACATAGGTGAGTTCCAGTTCGGTTAAATGACAGCTTTTTCCAAAAACCGCTCGCCGCGCGCGGCGCGGTTCACGTCGAACGCACTCAGATCGAGGCTGCGGTACTCATTGTAGGCGATCAGCTCGGCGATGCCACGGCCCATGGCGGGAGATTGTTGCAGACCATGGCCGGAAAATCCGTTGACGAAGATGAAATTGGGGCATTCCTGCGCCCGACCCAGCAGCGCGTTCTGGTCGAGCGTATTGTAGGCATAATGTCCGACCCATTCGTTGATCACTCTCACGGCCTCGAACTGCGGGATCCGGGTGGCAATGGCGGGCCAGACCTTGCTTTCCCACAGGCTATGATCGAACCCGAAATCATCCGGCGCCACATCCGCATCGTCATCGGGCGGGCAGCCAGCGAGATAGTATTTGCCTTCCGTGCGCACATGCACGCCGCTGGGGTCAATCGTCAGGGGCAAATCCCGGTCGAGCGGTTGCGCTGCGTCGAACACGAAACTGTAACGCTTGCGCGGGACCACGGGGATATCGAGGCCGGCCATGCGCGCTGTCTTGCCCGCCCGCGGGCCTGAGGCATTGACGAGCGTGCCGCAGGCAATCTGAGTACCGTCCGTCAACGTGACGCTGTTCACGGCATCGCCCTCGCGTGCGATCGCCGAGACTTCGCCGTGTACATATTCGACACCATTCGTCCGCGCGCGCCGCTTGAGCCAATCGAACATCGTGCCACCATCGAAATAGCCCTCATCCACAAGATTGTGATTGCCCGCGATGATATCGTCGAGCTGGTAGAAGGGATAGGCTTCGGCGATCTGCGCGCGGCTCATATGCCGGGTAGCGGCGCCCAGTGCGTGCTGCACCGCCTGTGCCTGTTGCAGCGTTTGAGCGAATTCGGGGGTGTCGGCAAGATACATGTAGCCAAAGCTGTGCAGCTTCAGGTTAGGCACGTCCGGATCACCGCCCATAAACGTTCTGAAATTGTGGATGAACTTTGCACCGAACTGGCTCACCTGGATGTTGGCGGCCGTGCTGAACTGCTGGCGGATGCAGCTGTTGGTATGCGAGGTTGAGGCGAGCGCATAGGTCGGATCGCGCTCCACCACCAGAACGCTGCCGTCAAAGCCTGCCATTTGCGTCAGCCACCACGCCACGGACGAGCCGTACACGGCTCCGCCGACGATCACGACATCATAGCTTGCTTTTCGGGGCGTCTGCATGGGGTCTGCTTTCCGGAGGGGTGCGGTCCACGATAATCACGGGCTGGGCGGCTTGCCCAGACGAAATTCTACGGATCGAAAGGCTTTTTGATCGCGCGCGCCACCATCTCCAGTCGGTCCTGACCGTAAAACATATCGCCACGCACGAAATAGGTGGGCGAGCCGAAGATCCCGCGCGCGATGGCGTCGCGGGTATTCTCGCGGTGCCGGTCCTGCACATGTGGCGAGAGGGCCGCGGCGAGAAGCGCCCCGTCGTCCTCGCCACAAAGCCGGGCCAGCGCGCGCAGTGTGTGTTGGTCCGCGATATCCGCGTCATCGCGCCAGTGTGCCTGTAGTATCGCAAAGCTGAGGCGGTCAGGATCGTGCGCCGCGATGATCATCCCATTGGCGGCATCAAGTGAATTGTCGTGGTAGGTGGGTCTGTGGGCAATCATTGGCAGATCGCGCCACTGTGCCCAGCGGCGCAGCTCCCGACCGAAAAAATACGCGATATGTGCGGCGCTTCGGCCCGCAAAGCCGGGTGCGCCCGCTGCCTCGATCACCGGCCTGAAATCAAACGGGCGATGCACCACCTCCCATCCGCTGTCTTGTGCGATCCGGGAAAGCGTGGGCGCGCCAAGATAGGCGAATGCCGAATGCGCAGAATAGAAATACTCGATTGTTTTGTCGCTCACGGAACGCTCCTTTCCGGCTCTGGCAGATGAGGCGGCATAATTTACTGGACCGGTCGGCCCTGCTGCGCCACCATTCGTGCATGAAAGCACCCCTGATCGACAATCTGCAATACGCCAATTTCTCGCCTCGTATTTTCGAGCAGATGCGGGCGGGGGGGGTCGATGCGGTGCATGTGACTATTGCCTATCACGAGAGCTTTCGTGAAATGGTGCTAAATATGGAGCGATGGAATCGCTGGTTCGAGGCGCATCCCGATCTGATCTTCAAAGGCACTACCGCCGCCTGCGTGCGCCGCGCTCAGGCGACGGGCCGGACTGCGATCTTCTTTGGCTTCCAGAACCCCAGCCCCATCGAGGACGATATCGGTCTCGTGGAGATCTGCCATCAGCTGGGCATCCGCTTCATGCAGCTCACCTACAACAACCAGTCCTTGCTGGCGACCGGATGCTACGAGGACTATGACGCGGGCCTGACCCGCATGGGTCGTCAGGTCGTGGCGGAGATGAACCGCGTGGGGCTCGTGGTCGATATGTCCCATTCTGGTCCGCGCTCCACATTGGAGGCGATCGACCACTCAAGCCGTCCTATCGCCATCACCCACGCCAACCCTGATTGGTGGCACAGAGCACTTCGCAATAAATCCGATGACGTGCTCAGCGCTCTGACAGGCAGCGGTGGTCTGCTAGGCTTTTCGCTCTATCCGCACCATCTTGCCGGAGGGACCGGATGCACTTTGGAAAGCTTCTGCCAGATGATTGAGGAGGCCGCGCGGCGCTACGGCGCGGAGCACCTCGGGATCGGCACGGATCTGTGCCAGGACCAGCCCGACAGCGTGGTGGAATGGATGCGCGTGGGCCGCTGGTCGAAAGTGACCGATTACGGCGAAGGATCGGCCAGCAACGCGGGCTTCCCGCCCATGCCCGACTGGTTCGGCGATAACCGGGATTTCTGCAACATCCGTGCGGGACTGGAGGCCACCAGCCTGACTGCGCAAGATATCGACGGGATCATGGGCGGCAACTGGTTGCGCTTCTACGAGAGCAGTTTTGGAGCGGTCGCGTGAAGGACTGCTTCGACGCACCTCCGCAATTGCCGTTGCGCCCGCCTGCGCAGGTGATGCGGCTCTCGCGGATGGGCTCGATGTTTCCCTCGCGGCTCTCGTTTCTGCGCAGTCTCACCCGCAGGCTCGCCGCCGAGCGTGCGCGGATCACGCGGCAGGTGTGGGAGATCTGTGCGGACGGGTTCGGGCACGCCGTTTTCAGCATTGACCTGGGCGGTCATACCTATTCGCTGGTCGCTGTCTCCAAGGATCTGCCCGCGCATATGCGCACCGACCGGGTGATCGCAACAGCCTGGGACAGCTCTTATGTGCTCTACGACGGGGTGCCGGAGGCGGAGGAGATCGCACGCATTACCGCCAACGCGCCGTTGCAGGAGGCGGGGCGCTTTGGCCCGCGTGATCTGATCCTGAGCCGGGCCAACAAGTCAGTGCGCCTGTTTGCGCATGTCGTCGAGGCCCTGCGCGCAGGCCGCCAGCCGGACGCCTCGATGATCGAGGAGGTTGGCTATCTGATGCGCACTACCGCCGTCTACGGTAACGGCAAATTCGGAATCGCCGACCGCGCTACTTTTGACAGCAGGCCCGGGCTGGAGGGGCCGTTTGCCGCCGAAATGCTCACTGTCTGGCTGATCCGGCATTTTACCCATGCGCTGGTCGAGCATGTGGGGCGGGGCAAGCTTGACCCCGCGATCAGGCGGCATCTGGGGATCGGCAATTCGACGGGGCTTGGTATGGCGCCGTTTCTGGTTGCCCATCCTGTTCTGTTGAACAACTGGATGCTGGTGCGCGAGACGGCGCTAGCACGGGTATTGGCGGTGGGGCACCTGACAGACGCGCAACGGAGACGGCTTGCCGCCCTCGCGGTACGCGCCGCCGCGCATCTGGGCCAATGGCGTGTCCCCGATCCAGCGCATCAGGCGCGCATAGAGGCGCTCCGCGTTGATTGGGCGGCGGCTGCGCTTTTGTTAGCGCCTGAAAAGCTCACCGGCGAAATGCCCCTCGCGGCGATCCTGTCGGGCGTGGGGCATCTGGGCGAGGACGCGCAGGAACTGATGGTTTCGCTATTGCTGGAGCCTTTCGGTGATCTGGTCGACGGTTTGACCGAGTGTATGGCAGATCCGTTCGGTGCTGTCGCGCCGCCGCTGGGCGATACAGATGCGCTCAGGCACCGGATTGCAGATGATTTCGATTGGGCGCTCGCCACTGATTACACCGATCCCGCGGAGTGTGGCCAGTTCTGGTATGTCTCCGAGGCCAAAATGGAGCCGCGCCTTGGGCTGCGGTTTCTAGAGGAGGGGGCTGCGCTTGAATCTCCTCTCGATATCGGGCGCCGCGTAAAAGCTGCCTACGATGATCTGCCGCCCTCTCCGGAGCCGGTCTCTACTTTCCTGGCCCGCTATCCCGAGCATGCGCTGGCGGTGGAGCGGGTGAGCCTTTCGCAGCGCTACCCCTACGCCGAGATCCGCGACAATCTGATCGCGCAAAGCTGCCTGCCCATCGACATGCTGCGCTGCAAGCTGTCGTTTTTTGGGGCCTCGGGGTTCGATCCAAAATCCGACCGCTGGACGCGGGTAACCCTGTGCCAAGGCGCGCCCTTGGCGGAGGAACTAGATGCAGGCGGTGACGATTGGTGGCTGCCGGTTTATGCACCGTGATCCGCTCAGCCAATGAGGTCATGGTGCTGGCCGCCAAGGCCGCGCGCGGGGCTGGGGTGCCGCCTGAACAGGCGTCGCGATTTGGCGCGGCGGCGGTGCTCCATTTGGGCGGCGGAGGCGCGTTGGATCCGCTCGATGCCGCGCTGCAAGCGGGGCCTGATGGGCCGATCATGTCACTTCCGCTTGTTATTACGCGTATCGCAGAAGGGCATAAGGGGGGTATTGCGCAGGGCCTGCTGGCACCCGATCCGTCCGGTCTGGCGAACAGCTATGTCGCGGCGTTGCCCTGTGAGGCCAGCTTGCAGCGCGACGGTACTGTCAGAATTGACTTCAACAGACCCGCAATACGCCCCGTAGTGAGCCGCATTGATCTGCCGGACGAAATCTACGGTGCGTGGAGCGTGCTGGCCGCCCGCCTTCTGGTACCCGAAAGCGAAGTGTCACGCAGTTGCGGCGCTGGATCCGCCACCAGCGACAACGACTAGTCGAAGATCCTCTGGGGATAGTGGACCTGGGCAAGATAGAGGCCGTGGGGCGGGCAAACCGGGCCGCAGGCCGCGCGGTCGCGTGCTTCCAGCGCTGCCGTAACATCATCTGGCGTGAGCGATCCCGCACCCACCCGCTCCAGCGTGCCCACGAAGCTGCGGACCTGATTGTGCAGGAACGACCGGGCGCGGACGTCGAAATGAATCTCCATGCCGTGGTCCGTCTCTACGGCACTTATCCCCAGATAATCAAGGGTTTTGACCGGGCTGAGCGATTGGCAGATCGTCGAGCGGAACGTTGTGAAATCATGCTGTCCGAGAAGGCGGTTTGCGGCCTCTTGCATCCGCTCCACGTCGAGTTGTTGTTTGACCTGCCAGACGAAGCCCCGCGTGTGGGTCAGTGGCGCGCGGCGGGGCAGGATCCGAAACAGATAGCGCCGCTCGAGCGCGGAAAAGCGCGCGTGGAAATCATCGCTGACCTTGGCGCAGGCAACGATTGCCACGGGATGCGGCTTGAGATGATAATTGATCGCCTCCGACAGCCGGAAAGGCGTCCAGTCGCGCGCGATATCGCAATGTGCCACCTGTCCCAGTGCATGCACGCCCCGGTCCGTGCGCCCGGCAGCGGCGATCCTGTGCGGGCCCGGCTCGACGCGGGCCAGCGCGTCCTCGATCGCGCCCGCAACGGACGGAAACTCGTTCTGGCGCTGCCAGCCGTGGAACGGCGCACCGTCATATTCGATTTTGAGGGCATATCGTGGCATAAAAGGGGCTTTATCGCGGGTGCCTGTCTGTGGCAATCCCCGCAGGTGTCCCTTATGTAGAGGGAAATAAGAGGGCAGAGGCGCGCGTGGTACTATCTCAAATCGCTGACGGCATCTGGCGGCAAGTCGAGGCTGTTCAGGATACGGTCTCGGAGACGTTCTTCGAGCCGGTGATCCGCCTTGGCGTGACCGGCCTCGCGCGCTCTGGCAAGACCGTGTTCATCACTTCGCTGGTGGCCAATCTGATGGACCGTGGCCGGATGCCGGGGCTTGTGGCTGCGGGCGAGGGACGGATCGAGGCGGCATTTCTACAGCCGCAGCCCGATGATACAATTCCGCGGTTCGACTATGAGGCGCATCTGGGTGCGCTCACGGCCAAATCGCCGAGCTGGCCCGACAGCACCCGCGCAATCTCGGAACTGAGGCTGAGCCTTCGGGTGCGGCCCAAGGGTCTGCTTTCGGGTCTGCAGGGGCCGCGAACGATCCATCTGGACATCGTGGATTACCCCGGCGAATGGCTTCTGGATCTGGCCCTGCTCGAGCTGAGCTACGACGCGTGGAGCGCGCAGACGCTCGGGCGCATCGAGCGCCGTGCGCAGGCGGCGGACTATTTGGCGTTGGTGGCCGCGACCGATCCGCAGGCAGAGCTGGCAGAGCCGCTTGCGAAAGCGCTGGCTGCCAGCTTTGCAGCCTATCTCAAACAGGCGCGCGCCGATGGTTTTTCCGATTGCACGCCGGGGCGGTTTTTGCTGCCGGGTGATCTGGCCGGATCGCCTGTTCTGACCTTCGCGCCGCTGCCCGCAGCGGACGGCGACGCGCGCAAATCCTTGCGCCGCGAAATGGCGCGGCGGTTTGAGGCCTACAAGCGCGAGGTCGTAAAGCCGTTTTTTCGTGATCATTTTGCCCGTATCGACCGTCAGGTGGTGCTGGTGGATGCACTGGGAGCGATCAATGCAGGGCCGCCTGCCGTAGAGGATCTGCGCGCCGCAATGAGCGAGACGCTCGGCGCGTTTCGTCCGGGCAAAAACAGCTTTCTCAGCGGTCTTCTTGGGGGGCGGCGTGTGGAAAAGATCCTGTTCGCTGCGACCAAGGCTGATCATCTGCATCACAGCCAGCACGCACAGCTGACGGCGATCATGGAAGCACTGACACGCGACGCGCGCGAACGGGCGCGGTTCGCGGGCGCAAAGACGCAGGCGCTTTCCATCGCGTCGCTTCGGGCCACAACCGAGGACACGATGACCCACGAGGGCAAGCCGCTCGATGTCGTGCGCGGCACTCTGCTCGATACGGGCAAGCAGGCGGCGTTCTATCCAGGTGCGCTGCCCGATGACCCGGCACATCTGCTCAGCCCGGCGCGGGCGGGGGCAGTGACCTGGCTGGATGCGGATTATGCGATCATGCGGTTTGCCCCGGCGCCGCTGAGCCTGCGGCCGGGCGATGGCCCGCCCCACATCCGGCTTGACCGAGCGGCAGAATTTTTGATTGGAGACCGGCTATGATGCCTGTGCAAATCCGCTCCGCAGGTTCGATGGGGCCAAGCAAGCTTGCCGATATTCTGGCAGCCGCCAACGCGCAGCTGGAATGGCTGCCCAAGCTCTATAGCTCCGCCGAGGAGATCATGCTGATAGGTGACATGATCGATTCCGGTTGGGTCCGGGTGGCTTGGTCGGATGATGTGATCGTGGGATGGATCGCGCGTAAGGGGACCGAAATCCACGCGCTGTGTCTGCGCCCCGACATGCAGGGCCAAGGTATCGCGCGCGCGCTGATGGATGATGCCAAGCGCAATGCGAAAAAGCTGGGACTATGGAGCTATCAGGCCAATGACCGCGCCACGCGGTTTTACGAAGCTGCGGGTTTTGCGGCGATCGAGCATACGGACGGGGCGGGCAACGATGCCCATCTGCCCGACATCCGGTTCGAATGGTATAGGGATCCGGCATAATGGCCAAAGGCCCGATCCTGTTCGATCTGGACGCTGATACCGCTCCGCGCCCGTCGGTCGCCGACGCGCCGATGGTGTTGGACGGCGCAGGGCCCGATACTCCTCGGGGGCAGGCGATGCAGATCGCCGCACGGCTCGCGGCGCGCAAGCCCTCGTTGCTGATGCGGCTGTTCTGGGCCTTGGCCGGAGCACTGGTCGGGGCATTCGTGTCGATTGCGGCCTGGACCTTCGTCACCGGCCTGATGGCGCAATATCCGCTGCTGGGTACTGCGATGGCGGGGCTGATGGGGGCGTTCTTGCTGGTGCTCGCGCTCGTGGCGCTGCGCGAAATGGCTGCGTTCGGACGTCTGGGGCGGCTCGACGGGCTGCGCCATGCCGCAGCAGAAGCTCTGGCGCAGGATGATCTGGGTGCCGCACGTGACGTCACCGACCAGCTGGTAAGTCTCTATAAGGGGCGGGAGGATACCCGCTGGGGTCGCGAGCGTCTGGCGGAGCTGCGCGGCGATCAGCTCGATGCCGCAAGCCTGCTGGGGATCGCCGAGGCCGAAGTGCTCGCGCCGCTTGATCGGGCCGCCCGGCGCGAGGTCGAGGCAGCCGCGCGGCAGGTGGCGACGGTGACGGCTCTGGTGCCGATCGCGCTGGCGGATGTGTTCGCGGCGCTTACGTCAAATCTGCGGATGATCCGCCGGATCGCCGAGATCTACGGCGGGCGCTCGGGATTTTTCGGCAGCTGGCGGCTCACCCGCGCAGTGCTGTCGCATCTGGTCGCCACAGGTGCTGTCGCCGTGGGCGATGATATGCTGGAGCCTATTTTGGGCGGCTCCTTGCTGGGAAAGCTGAGCCGCCGGTTTGGCGAGGGGCTGGTCAACGGTGCGCTGACCGCGCGCGTGGGCGTCGCCGCGATGGAGGTCTGCCGTCCGATGCCCTTCGCGGCCAAGGCCCGGCCCAAGGTCCGCGAGATCATCAAATCGAGCCTTGGGGGCCTGTTTGGCAAGGCCGGATCGGAAAACTAAGGTTTTCCTTACTTTGGACTGCCCTGCTCCTTGAGTAGGGTGCGGCAATCCAAGATGCGGTCAGGAGTTTGCGTAGATGGACGGTATTGTTGTTCTGGTAGCACTTGTGGTGTTGGCGATCCCGACTGCGCTGGTGGCGCTGATGATCGGACAATCCAGGCTGCGGCGGCGGTTGGAGGAGGCCGAGCGCGTGATCGCGGAGCTTACGGCCCGCACCACTGATGCGGACGCGCGCCCTCCAGCGCCCCAAACTCTGATACCCCCCGCAACCGATACTGCCACCGAGCGGCAAACAGAGGCATCAGCCGCCACGCCGGATATGCAGCGTCTTGCCGCTGCCGCCAAGGCAACCCCACCGCCCTTGCGCGCACCTGTCCCGCAGCTTGCGCCGCCCCCGCCATCGCCCGTTGCGCAGGCCCTCGACGATCTGGGGCCGAGGCTCCAGCAAAACTGGTTTTATGCGGTCTCTGCCGCCTCGCTGGCATTGGCAGGGATCTTTCTGGTGCAATATGGCATGGAAAACGGCCTGCTGCCGCCGCGGGCGCGGGTGGCTGCCGCTTTGGCATTCGGTGCCGGATTGATTGGCGTGGGCGAGTATATCCGTCGACGGTTCGGAGACGGGGCGCAGGCGGCTACAGCCTATCTGCCGTCGGTCTTTTCCGGCGCAGGCGTCGTCACGCTCTTCGGGGCGATCCTGTCGGCGCGGATGCTCTACGATCTGATCGGAGGCGGGGCCTCCATGGTCGGGATGGTCGCGGTCGCGCTGATCGCGGTGGTGCTGGGCTGGATGCACGGGCCGCTGCTGGTGGCGGTCGGGGTGATCGGTGCGTATGGCGCGCCGCTGGTGCTCGGCAGCTCCACGACTGATGCGAGCCCGCTTTTTGGCTATTTCGCCGTTGTCGCAGCGCTTGGCCTTGGCGTGGATACGCTGCGGCGTTGGGGATGGATTTCGGCGCTCACTCTAGTGCTGGCGTACCTGATGGGCTTTGCCGTGACGCTCCGCGGCGGTGGCAACGTGCTCTGGACGGGACAGCTCTATTTCGCCCTGTTGCCGCTGCTGGCGATCATCATCCCCGCGCGCAGCCTGATGCCCGATCACGCCGGGCCGCCCGCGCTGCTCGTTGTGCTGGGGCGGCTCACACCGAGCGCGCGTGCGCGCGGCATGGCCTGGCCTGCATTTCCCACCTTGATGGCCTTCGCCAGTGTCGCAGCAAGCTGTGCGATCCTGCTGGTCATGTGGAAACCGGGCGCGGGCGAGATCTGGCTCAGTGTCGGGCTGCTTACTGTGCTGGGCCTTCTGCTGATCAGCTGGTCAGGCCCTGCGCCTGCTTTGCAGGATGCGGCACTGGTTCCGCCACTGGCCCTGCTGTTGTCGGTCTTTGCCCAGGCCGAGAATGGTCGTGTGACGTACCGCACATTTACGCAGACCTATGCGGAAAATCCCGAGGCCGCCTTTCCCTGGGTGATCACGATGCTGGTGGGGCTCGGGGTAGTGATCTCCGCGTTTGCGCTGTGGCGTGCGCTATGGGGCGGGCAGTTCGGTGTGATTTGGGCCGCGGTCGCGGCTGTGTTCGCGCCTGCCATGGCGATCGTGCTCGAGATGTCGTGGCAGCCCGCCGCCGTGATCGGCAGCTATCCCTGGGCCCTGCATGCGGCGGGACTGGCCGTGCTGATGGTCCTCTTTGCAGAGCGTCTGGCGCGGCGCGACGGGGTGATGCGCCTGCGCGTGAGTTTCGCCGTCATGTCGGCACTGGCCTGCTTGGCGTTTGCCTTCGTGATCGTGCTCAGCTCTGTCGCGCTCACCGTGGCGCTGGCCGTGACGGTCGTCGCTGCCGCCGCGCTCGACCGTGTCTGGAACCTAAAACCGCTGGGCTGGTTCATCGCCGCCGGGGTGCTCACGCTCGGCTACCGTCTGGTGGTGGATCCGGGGCTGGAGTACGGCGCGACCGGACCGCTGTCGGGTGTCCTGCTGGGCTACGGTGCTACATTGGTGGCGTTCATCGCTGCGCTGTGGCTGCTGCGTCCGCTTGAGAGGGAGACGGCAAAGGTGATGCTGGATTCTGCTGCTTGGTCTATGGCCGGGCTCACGCTCAGCCTGCTCATCCTGCGCTGGATCGAGCGTGAGGTGGGCGAGGGGTATGTGGAAGCGCACTGGAGCCTCGGGCTCAACGCTGCGATCTGGCTGGGGCTGGCGCTGGCACAGATACAGCGGACCTCCGGCAAGCTGGAAGGCCTGCTCAACAAGGTGCGCTGGGCGCTTGCGGCGGTGTTCGCGCTCTTCGGTGGCGGCGCGCTGATCGGAGCGCTGACGGCCGTGAACCCGCTGCTGTCGGAGGGTGTATCCAATCATGTCTATGGTCCGGTCCTCGTCAATACGCTGGCGGCGGCTTATCTGCTGCCTGCACTGGTTTTGATTGTGGGTGGGTGGCGGCTTGGCGGCATCGACACGCGTTTGCGGCTTGCCATGGGCGGAGCAGGGGGCGCGCTCGCGGTATTCTGGGCGTTCACCGTAATTCGGCATTTCTGGCAGGGCGACGATGCGATGTCGCTGGCGCGCGGTATTTCCCAGCCCGAGCAATATACCTATACGGTCGTGCTGCTGGGGCTTGGCGCGCTGCTCTTCTACCAGTCACTCGCGCGCCGGTCCGCACCGCTGCGCAAGGCGGGGCTGGTGGTGATCGGGCTGGCGGTGGCCAAGGTGTTCGCGATCGACGTTACGGATCTGGACGGGCTGACACGGGTGTTCTCGCTGCTGGTCCTCGGGTTGGCGCTCGCGGCGCTCGCATGGCTCAACCGCTGGGCGCAGGCCCGGGTCGGTGCGCAGGATGCCACCCCACCGCCGCTGCCCCCAACGTGAGGCCAAGACGCGCTTGCCCCGCTCGGAGCAGGCGCCTATAAGCCTGCACAACATGACAGTACATCTGATCATACAGCGAATTACGTCCCCGGCGCTCAAGCTAACCTGAGTCGCCGGGCAAAGGTGTTTGAGCCGCTCGCACCGCCCCCATTCCTGACACTTCCGACCGATAGAGGACGCCTCCTATGTGCGCCGAGACCCCCGATAAACTAGACTATAAATCCACGCTCAACCTGCCTCGTACCGATTTTCCGATGCGCGCGGGCCTGCCCAAGCGCGAGCCCGAGTGGCTGGCCCGCTGGGAGGAGCTCGGGATCTACAACCGCCTGCGCGAGAAAGCTAAAGGCGAGACGCGCGAGCCCTTCACGCTGCACGATGGGCCCCCTTACGCCAACGGCCATCTGCACATCGGCCACGCGCTCAACAAGACGATCAAGGACATGATCGTGCGCAGCCACCAGATGATGGGCCGCGACGCGCGCTATATCCCCGGCTGGGATTGCCACGGGTTGCCCATCGAATGGAAGATCGAGGAGCAATACCGCCAGAAGGGTCGCGACAAAGATCAGGTTCCGATCAACGAATTTCGGGGCGAATGCCGCGAGTTTGCGGCGGGCTGGGTCGATATCCAGCGCGAGGAGTTCAAGCGGCTGGGCATCACCGGCAACTGGGAAAACCCGTATCTCACGATGGATTTCCACGCCGAGCGCGTGATCGCGGAGGAATTCATGAAGTTCCTGATGACGGGGACGTTGTACCAAGGCTCCAAACCCGTGATGTGGTCGCCCGTCGAGCAGACGGCGCTGGCCGAAGCGGAGGTGGAGTACCACGACAAGGAGAGCTTTACGGTTTGGGTTAAGTTCAAAGTGAAGCAATCGACTGATGCAAAAGGCCAATTTCTTCCTGTCATGGTTGCTAATCAAGCAGATGGCAATTCTTCGGAGAGGCAGAAAGCTGAAGCTAGTCTTTTGGCGGAGAAGTTTTATGGCTCTTATGTAGTCATTTGGACGACTACGCCGTGGACTATCCCCTCAAACAAGGCTGTCGTTTATGGGGATGATATTTCTTATGGCCTTTATGAGGTTAAGGACACACCGACTGAATGTTGGTTGAAAAAAGGCGAGTGCTATGTCTTGTCCGATAATCTAGCCGCGGATGTTTTCAGCAAAGCTCGTCTGGACGAGGAGATGTGGGAGCGTTTGGTAGATGTAAATGCTGCACAGCTCAAAAGCGTGAAGTTGCAGCACCCCCTCGCTGGTGCCGAAGGCGGAAATAGCGAATGGGACGACCTGCGCGATTTTCGCGCTGCGGAATTCGTCACCGATACCGAAGGCACGGGTTTCGTGCACTGCGCGCCCTCGCACGGTCTGGAGGAATACGACCTCTACCGCGAGCTGGGGATGCTGGAGCAGGTGATCACCTACAACGTAATGCCCGATGGCCGCTACCGTGACGATCTGCCGTTTTTCGGCGGCAAGGCGATCCTCAAGCCCAACGGTAAGGAGGGCAACGCCAACGCCGCCGTTATCGACAAGCTGGTTGAGGTCGGTGGCCTGCTTGCGCGTGGCAAGATCAAGCACAGCTATCCGCACAGCTGGCGTTCCAAGGCGCCCGTGATCTACCGCAACACGCCGCAGTGGTTCGCCGCCATCGACAAACCAGTGGGCGACGGACAGGATCAGTTCGGCAAGACCATCCGCGAACGCGCCCTGACTGAGATCGACAACGTCAACTGGACACCAAAATCGGGCCGTAACCGCCTTTACGCTATGATGGAGGCGCGCCCCGACTGGGTGCTGTCGCGCCAGCGCGCGTGGGGCGTACCGCTGACCTGCTTTACCAAAAAAGGCGCCCTGCCCACGGATGCAGATTTCTTGCTGCGCAACCCGCAGGTCAACCGCCGCATCACCTCCGCTTTTGAAGAAGAGGGCGCTGATGCGTGGTATGCCGAGGGCGCAAAGCAGCGCTTCCTCGAAGGGATCGTCGAGCCTGACGACTACACTCAGGTCATGGATATTCTCGACGTTTGGTTCGACTCCGGCTCCACGCACGCCTTCACGCTGCGCGACCGCGAGGATGGCTCGGAGGATGGCATCGCCGATGTCTATATGGAGGGGACCGACCAGCACCGCGGATGGTTCCATTCGTCGCTGCTCCAATCAGTGGGAACGACAGGCCACGCGCCCTACCGCAACGTCGTTACACACGGGTTCACGCTCGATGCGAAGGGCATGAAGATGTCCAAATCCATCGGCAACACCATTGTGCCGCAAAAGATCATCGACCAGTACGGCGCCGATATCCTGCGCCTCTGGGTGGCTCAGACCGATTATACAAACGACCAGCGTATCGGTGACGAGATCCTGAAAGGCACCGCCGACAGCTACCGCCGTCTGCGCAACACAATGCGCTATATGCTGGGATCGTTGCCAGATTTCGACGCGTCCAAGGCAGTCGCGCGAGACGATATGCCCGAGCTGGAGCAGCTGATGCTGCACAAGCTGGCAGTGCTCGACGGTGTGGTGCGCGCGGGCTACGCGCGGTTCGATTTTCAGGGCGTGTTCCGCGCGATCTTTGATTTCGCCACGCTGGATCTGTCGTCTTTCTACTTCGATATCCGCAAGGATGCGCTCTATTGCGATGGCGATACGACACGCCGTCTCGCCGCCCTTACCGTGCTCGATCACCTCTACGCGCGCCTGACCACATGGCTGGCGCCGATCCTGCCTTTCACGATGGAGGAGGTCTGGCTCGAGCGGCACGGGCCAGAGACATCGGTGCATCTGGTGGATTTCCCCGCGACACCCGCCGACTGGCGCGACGACGTGCTGGCCAAACGCGCCGAGACTGTACGCGCGGTGCGCCGTGTGGTGACAGGCGCGCTAGAGGAACAGCGGACCGCCAAGGTCATCGGCTCCTCGCTGGAGGCGGCACCTACCGTGTACCTTAGTGCGGAACTCGCCGCTGTGATCAGTGATCCCGAGACATTCGCGGATCTGTGCATCACCAGCCAGATCACAATCGTCGCGGGCGACGCGCCCGAGGAAGCATTCCGTAACGCTGACGTACCCGGTGTCGGTGTCACGTTCGGCAAAGCGGATGGCGAGAAATGCGCGCGTTGCTGGAAGGTGCTGCCGGATGTCGGTACGCACAGCCATGAGGGTGTTTGCGGCCGCTGTGAGGCTGCCCTTTAAGCGTTGATAAGGGGCAGGCACGCGTCTGCCCCATTTTCCATTCCGCATCATCCGGATTGAACCTGCGCGGCTCTGTCGCCATAGTCTGGTGATGAAAACGCGCACTGTTCCCACGCAATTCGGCGATCTGATCCTTGTCGAGGAGGACGGTCACATCACGGCCCTGCGCTGGGGCCGCGCGCCGGTCGAGCAAGATTCCGATGTCCTCGGGGAGGCGCACCGGCAGTTGGCGGCTTATGATGCGGGCAGGCTGGACACTTTCGATTTGCCACTGAGAATCAAAGGCACAGATTTCCAACGCGCCGTCTGTGCGGCCATGTCCGCCATCCGCTTCGGGGATACCTGCACCTACGGCGATATCGCCAATCAACTGGGCGTTCCCGCGCAAGCGGTGGGTCAGGCCTGTGGCGGCAATCCCATTCCGGTGATCATTCCCTGTCACCGCGTGATGGGCGCCAGGGGCCTCACCGGGTTTTCGGGCGCGGGCGGCGTCGAAACGAAGGTCGCGCTTTTGCGCCATGAAGGCGCGGGTAGTTTCCTGATCTAGATATCCCGACCATCGTAGAGGATCTGCTGTGCGATCCCCGCAAACAGCAGATAGATCGAGGTGACCACCAGCCCCCACTGCGCCCAGCTGTCGGGATGGAAATTCACCCAAGCGGCCCAGCCCGCAAAGAAGGTCCAGGCAAGCGCCATGGGCAATGTGACGATGCGCCACCGCTCCGTGCGCACGGGATGTACGAACTTGAGCGGGATGAACATCGTGATTGCCAGAAACGTCACCAGCACCAGACTGATGTACCACGGAATATGAAGCGCGAAGATCACAAGCACCAGCATGTTCCAGCATCCGGGAAAGCCGGAGAATGAATTATCCTTGGTTTTCATGCGGGTATCAGCGAAATACATGGCGCTGGCAAAGGTCACGATGATGATCATGAGCCAGCCACTCCAACCGTCCATCAGGCCAGATTTAAAAAGCGCAAAGGCGGGGATGAAAACGTACGTGAGATAGTCGATGATCAGATCGAGCAGCACACCATCAAATTCCGGCGCATTGGTTTTCACATCGTATTTGCGCGCCAGCGGCCCGTCGATCCCGTCGACGAAAAAAGCGACGACCAGCCACAGAAACATCATGTCATAGCGTGCGTCCACAGCGGCGAGCATCGCCAGCATGGCAAAGACGGCGCCTGTCCCGGTGAGAAGATGAACGGCGAGGGCTTTGGTTTGTGCGGTCATAGGGATGTGTCGCAAATCAGGGGTTTGGGCGCAAATGAAAAAAATGTCACGCCCGAGGGTGCGCACGGTTGTAGACTTCCATCAGGCGCAGGGTGTCCACGGCCGTATAGGCCTGCGTGGTCGAAAGGGAAGCATGGCCGAGCAGTTCCTGAATGGCGCGCAGATCGCCGCCCGCGTCCAGCAGATGGGTGGCAAAGCTGTGGCGCATGGCGTGGGGCGTGGCGCTGGCGGGCAGGCCGAGCTGCATCCGGGCGCTGGACATGACTTTCTGGATCGCCCCCGCTGACAGCGCGCCGCCGCGCACTCCCCTGAAGAGTGGCCCCTTGGCCTCGCGCCCATGTGGGCAGGCGCGCAGATAGCCCTCGACCGCGTCGCGCGCGGCGGGCAAAACAGGAACTATGCGTTCCTTGCCGCCCTTCCCAAGAATACGCAGAACCTGCGGCAGCGGCGCGTCGGCACCCGTGAGCGCCAGCGCTTCCGAGATCCGCAAGCCGCAGCCCCAAAGAAGCGTCAGCACGGCCACATCACGGGCCGCGACCCAAGGTTGGCGGGCCTGCGTCTCGACACAGTCGATCAATTCGCGCGCAGCGTCGATGGCGAGTGGACGAGGCAGCTTTCTGGTAAATTTCGGAGAGCGGGTCGACAACACCGCCGTAGGCTCGAACCCCTCGCGCTCCGCCAGCCAGCGGTAGAATGCTTTGACCGCCGAGAGCTTGCGGGCGAGGCTGCGGGGGCCTACGTCGGCGGACCGTGTGCGCGCCATCCACGCCCGCATATCACTCACGGTGATTTTGGCGAGCGCGCCGAGGCCGCTGGTGCCGCCGTGATGCACACTGATGAAGGCCAGAAATTCCGTCACATCGCCCCGGTAAGCGGTCAGCGTGTTGTCAGCGGTCCCTTTTAGGGCGCGCTGTTGCTCCAGCCACGTCTGGAGTGCGTCCCGCGCGGCGGGAGAGATGGCGAGCGTATCCGGGGCTTCGCTCAAGACAGCCAGCGGCGCATGGTCCGCTCGAAAACGCCGGTGAAAAATACCAGCAAATCGGTGCCTTGCTGCGCGCCGAACATATGCGGATCCTCCGCGCCCAGGACGAGCATGCCGGGCAGGCGACCTGCACCGAAATCGAGCTTGAGGCAGGCTTCGGAGCGGATCCATTCGGCATTGGGGCCGTAAATCTGCTCGGAGGCATCCTGCACCGAGCGCAATGTCACCTGCCGCACCGTGCCGCCGCGTTCCTGCGTCAGGTAGCGGTCGATAAATCCGGGCTCCGCCACGCTGAGCACATCGCCGAGGCGCTGGACGGCTGGATCGTTATCATTCTGCACCGATTCGAGAACAAGTTTCGCCGCATCCACGCGCAGGATCTCGGCCACCTCGCCGCCCAGATCGCGCAGGAAGGTCTCGAACTCGACCGGATCGAGCATTCGCAGGATGGCGCGGTGGATCTGGTTGGTGCCTGCGAGGTTTTCATAGGCCGCCGCGATCACGCTGCGGTGGGTGTCCTCGAGGCGGTCGAGCCGCGTTTCCAGCCGCTCCATCGCGATGCCGCGCAGATCGACGATGTTACCGCCCATCGCCTTTTCGTTGGCCGCGATCAGGGCTTGCATGACGTCTGTATCATCCAGAATCACATCGGGTTGCGAAATGATCGCCTCGCGCACGGCGTCTTCTATTTTTGGGCTGCTGCTCATGCTGCTCTCATCATTATTTGTTCTCTCATAGCACGAGAGTTTTGGATTTTCTGCTCTTTTTACGGTCAATTCGAGCAAGCGTGCCAAAAATGCCGTGGCGGGAGCGGGTATCTGTCCCGCTCCCCATGTTTTCGAGGGTTTACAGGATGTTCTGGCCGGTCTTGGCCCAATCCTTCATGAACTGCTCCAGCCCCTTGTCCGTGAGCGGATGCGTTGCCAGCTTGCGGATCACCTCTGGAGGCGCTGTCATCACATCGGCACCGACCAGGGCACATTCGCGGACATGGCCGACGGTGCGGATGGAAGCCGCGAGGATCTGAGTCTCGAAACCGTAGTTGTCATAGATGGTTCGAATGTCCTCGATGAGGTCCATGCCGTCGAGGTCGATGTCGTCGAGCCGCCCGATGAAGGGCGAGATGAATGTGGCCCCGGCCTTGGCCGCCAAAAGCGCCTGATTGGCCGAGAAGCACAGGGTCACGTTGACCATTTTTCCCTCGCCCGACAGGACCTTGCAGGCTTTAAGCCCGTCCCATGTCAGCGGCAGTTTCACGGTGATATTGTCGGCGATCTCGGCCAGTTTGCGGCCCTCGGCGATCATCGCATCGGCTTCCATAGCGACCACTTCGGCAGAGACGGGACCGGAGACGATACCGCATATCTCCTTGGTGACTTCCATGATGTCGCGGCCTGATTTGAGGATCAGCGAGGGGTTGGTCGTGACCCCGTCCACCATGCCCAGATCGTTGAGCTCTGCGATGTCCTTGATCTCGGCGGTGTCTACAAAAAACTTCATATCGTGTCCTATCTGGTTGGCGAGCGCGCGAGCGGTTATATCGCCTTTGCTTTAGCGTATGATCTGCGATGCTGAAACCCCTCAACCAGACAACAGCCAAGGAAGCGCCGCGTGTCCGCACAACAGTTTTTTGACGAAGGCGCGCTCGTGTCGGTGCTGACGGCGCAGCCGCTGGACCGTGCGCTGGACTACAAGGCGCCTGAGGGGGGGTGCATGCTGGGCGCGTTCGTAGAAGTGCCGCTGGGGCCGCGCAAGGTGATCGGTGTGGTCTGGGGGCCGGGGCAGGGCGATTACGAGCTGAGCAAGGTCCGCTCGGTGATCCGGGTGCTCGATGCCGCGCCGATGCGGGCGGAAATGGTGAGCTTTCTTGAGAAATCGGCTGCCTATACACTCACGCCTCTGAGCGCGATGCTGCGGCTGACCACCCGCGCCCCCGGTCTGGGCGATCCGCCCTCGATGCAAAAGATCTACCGCCGGGGTGAGGGTGCGCCCGACCGCGTGACAGCAGCGCGGACCAAGGTTTTGGAAACGCTGGCGGAATACGGAGATCTGGCGTTCACGCTGCGCGAGCTTGCGGACATGGCGGGGGTCACGTCCTCCGTGATCAAGGGATTGGTGCAGCAGGGCGTCGTGCGCGAGGAGGAGAGCCCGCGCGATCTGCCCTATCCGCGGCTAGATCCCGATCTGCCCGGCAAGGCGCTGAGTGCGGATCAGGCGGCGGGCGCGGAGATGCTGGCAGCGGGCGTGACCTCCGGCGCATATGGCACGACCCTGCTGCGCGGGGTGACGGGATCGGGCAAGACCGAGGTTTATCTGGAGGCTGTCGCGGCGGCGCTGCGGGCCGGGCGGCAGGCGCTGGTGCTGTTGCCGGAGATCGCGCTCACGGCGGAGTTCTACACTCGCGTCGAGGCGCGGTTCGGCGCAAAACCTGCGGAATGGCACTCCGGCGCTACTATGACCGAACGGCGGCGCATCTGGCGCATGGTCGGGCAAGGCGACGCACAACTGGTGATCGGCGCGCGCTCGGCGCTTTTCCTGCCCTTCCAGAATTTGGGGCTGATCGTCGTCGATGAGGAGCATGATACCTCCTATAAGCAAGAGGAGGGCGTGCTGTACCACGCACGCGACATGGCGGTGCTACGCGCGTCGATCTGCGGAGCCCATGTGGTGCTGGCCTCGGCCACCCCCTCGCTGGAGAGCTGGGCCAATGCGCAATCGGGGAAATACGCCAAGTTGGAGCTGACCTCGCGGTTCGGACCCGCCGTGATGCCCACGATGGGCACGATCGATATGCGAAACGAGGGGTTGCCCTCGGATCGCTGGGTGTCGCCGACGCTGAAGAAGGAGGTCGATGCGCGGCTGGAGCGGGGCGAGCAGGCGATGCTGTTCATCAACCGGCGCGGCTATGCCCCTGTGACGCTGTGCCGGGCCTGCGGGCACCAGATCGGCTGTGACGATTGTGATGCGCGCATGGTCGAACACCGGTTTCTGAAGCGCTTGATTTGCCACCAGTGCGGCGAGAGCAAACCAATGCCGACCGCCTGCCCGAGCTGTGAGGCGGAGGACAAGATGGCGCCGATTGGCCCCGGTGTGGAGCGTTTGGGAGAGGAGGCTCATGCGCTCTGGCCCGATGCGCGGATCGCGACGCTCAGCTCGGACATGTACGGATCGGCGCGCGCGCTTAAGGAGGAAATCGCGGGGATCGCGCAGGGATCAGCGGATATTATCATCGGAACACAACTGGTTGCGAAGGGGCACAACTTCCCCAAGCTGACGCTGGTAGGGGTGATCGACGCAGATCTTGGGCTGACCGGGAGCGACCTTCGGGCGGCGGAGCGGACATTCCAGTTGATGCGTCAGGTGGCGGGCCGCGCGGGGCGGGCAGAGGCACCGGGCACTGCGCTCTTGCAGACCTACCAGCCCGATCATCCTGTGATCCGGTCGATTCTGGCAGGGGACGAGGAGGGCTTCTGGCAGGCCGAAGCACGAGAGCGGGAAGCGGCGGGAATGCCGCCCTATGGACGCCTCGCGGGGATTATTCTGAGCGGGCCGGATGTGGCGACCGTGTTCGATGCGGGCAACCAATTGGCGCGCAACGATAAAGCGCTGCGTGATATCGGCGCGCAGGTGTACGGGCCTGCACCGGCACCGATTGCGCGGGTGCGCGGTCGGCATCGCGTGCGGCTTTTGGTGAAAGCGGACAAGGGGGCGGCCTTGCAGCGTGCGCTGTCAGTCTGGGTCGGCCAACTTAGGCTCAAGGGGGATCTGAGGCTGGCTGTCGATATTGATCCGCAGAGCTTTTATTGAGCCGCGGACTTTTTATTGAGCTGCGGACTTGAGTTTACTTGAAAAAATTAAGCGTCAGGAGCGCCCCGGAGCCGAATGAGGCGGCGGCGTAGTCCTCCTGTACACCGCGGGTACCTGAGATCCGGATCCGTCGCGGGTTAGAAGCGGGGGCGCAAATTTGCGTAGCGTTTCGTGCGGGCCGGGCGTAATGATTTTTTCATGATCGAATTTTTGACCCTCGATGCGGCGAAGGGGCAGCCCTTCTGGCGGCGCCCTATTGCGCTGCTTTTTCTGATGGCGCTGGCGATGCCGATTGCGTTTTTCACTTGGTATGCGCTGCTCAATAACTTCGTGAAGGAAGTGGCTGATTTCGACGGGGCCGACCTGGGCTTGTTGCACACGATCCGGGAGATTCCCGGTTTCCTGTCTTTTCTGGTAATTTTCCTGATCATCGTTGTGCGCGAGCAGGTTCTTGGGCTGGTCTCGCTGATGCTTCTGGGGGCGGCAACGGCGATAACTGCGTGGTATCCGCAATTGACCGGCATCATGATCCTGACCTTTCTGAGCTCCGTCGGGTTTCACTATTACGAGACCGTAAATCAGTCGCTGCAGTTGCAATGGCTGCCGCGCGACCGTGCGCCGCAGATCCTCGGCTGGCTCATGGCGACGGGATCGGCTGCGACGTTCTGCGTCTATTTCGTGATCATGATCCTATGGGAGCCGCTCGGGCTCACGTATAATACGGTGTTCATGGTGGGTGGCGGCATCACGGTGGCGATCGCCCTGTTCGCCTTGCTGGCCTATCCGCAATACGAGAGCCCGCATCCGCAGATCAAGCGGCTGGTCGTACGCCGCCGCTACTGGCTCTATTATGCGCTGCAATTCATGTCTGGCGCGCGGCGGCAGATCTTCATGGTATTTGCCGGGTTCATGATGGTGGAGAAATTCGGATTTGCCGTGCACGAAGTGGCGGGGCTCTATCTGTTCAATCTGATGATCAACATGGTGATCGCACCCATGTTGGGGCGGATCGTGGGGCGGTTCGGCGAGCGCAATGCGCTGATGTTCGAGTATACGGGGCTTGTGGGGGTGTTTCTGGCTTACGGCGCTGTTTACTGGTTCGATCTGGGGTTTCAGGTCGCGGCGGTTCTGTATGTGCTGGATCATATGTTTTTCGGGCTGTCGCTGGCGCTCAAGACCTACTTCCAGAAGATCGGCGCGCCCGGTGATATGGCGCCCACGGCGGCGGTGGCCTTTACGATCAATCACATCGCTGCGGTGTTCTTGCCGGTGACGCTGGGGCTTTTGTGGCTGGTGTCGCCTGCATCCGTATTTTTGCTGGCGGCGGGCATGGCGTCGGTGTCATTCGGGCTGGCCACGCTGATTCCGCGCCATCCCGAGGAGGGCAACGAGACGGTGTTTGTGCAACGCGCGCGCCTCGCGGCGGAGTGAGCGCGCCCGTAGCTGCGCCCGAGCAGTCGGGCGGAAGGTTCCTGACCGGATCGACGCTGGGCCATGTGGTGCGGATGACAGCGACCGGCGCATTGGGCATCACTTTCGTCTTCATCGTTGATGCGGCGAATTTACTTTGGGTGAGCCAGCTTGGCGATAAGCAGCCGATGGCGGCAATCGGCTTTGCCTATGCGGTGCAGTTCTTCTCGGTCTCCGTTGCAGTGGGTCTGATGATCGCGGCGACGGCCGTGGTCTCGCGGACCATCGGGAGCGGTGACCGCGCTTCGGCACGCAGGCAGGCAGGTGCGGCGGTGGTGATTGCCGGGGTCACGCTGGCCATTGTCTCGGCTTTGATCGTGAGCCTTCGGCACACGCTCGTGGGCTTCGCGGGAGCGGAGGGGGAGACCGCGCGGCTGGCGGCGCGCTATCTGGCGATCACGATTCCCTCGCTGGTGCCGATGTCGATGGCACTGGTGATGTCGGGCACGCTTCGCGCGGATGGCTACGGGGCCAAGGCCATGTATATCACGCTGTTTTCCGGCACGGTGTTGCTGGTGATCGATCCGTTCCTGATCTTTTATTGGGGCTGGGGCCTCGACGGAGCGGCGATCGGACTGGTGCTGTTTCGCTTTGCGCTGCTGGCGCTCGCGGTCCGCTTTGCGGTGATCGAGCTCAATCTGGTGGACCGGCCCCGCCTGCGCACGCTGCGGAACATCGGCGCGCCTTTCGTCGCGGTGGCGATCCCGGCAATTGCGACGCAGATGAGCACGCCGGTGGGCAACTACCTGTTGACCCGCGTGATGGCGCCCTTCGGCGATGACGCTGTAGCGGCCTGGGCCGTAGTGGGGCGGCTGACGGTCGTGGTGTTTGGCGGTATCTTCGCGCTGTCGGGTGCAATCGGTGGGATCTTTGGCCAGAATTATGGCGCGGGACAGCTTGACCGCGTGCGCAGCACATACCGCGATGCCCTGATTTTCTGCTTTATCTATACGCTGGTCGCTTGGGGGCTGTTCGTCGCGCTGGTGCCTTATGTGATCGCGGCGTTCGACCTTGAGGGGCAGGGTGCGGATGTGCTCAACGCCTTTGCGGTGATCGGCGTGGGCGGGTTCATCTTTTTTGGCGCTTTGTTCGTCTCAAACGCAGCGTTCAACAATCTGGGCAAACCGGGGCGCTCCACGCTGGTCAACTGGATCAAGGATGGCGTGATCGCGATGCCTGCGGCGCTGTGGTTTGCGGGCATATTCGGCGCGGCGGGCGTGATTTACGGACAGGCGGCGGCGGGGATCGCCGTTGGCGCGGTCTCGGCCACTTGGGGATGGTTTTACGTGAAAGGGCTGCGGGTTGATGCGGTGCCGCTTGACCCCGCGCCTGCGGCACCCTACCCGAACCCCGACAGACACAGGAGCAGATGATGCCGACCTTTACCGCACTCACGACACTCACGGGCCGTACGCCCGCCTATGCTTTGGGCGAAGCGATGGAGGGGATGGCGCCGGAACCCACAGGCGTCGGCGTCTTCGAGGTCGAGGACGGATCGGGATTGTGGGAGGTCGGCGGCTATTTTGAGGAAGAGCCGGATGCGACGGCGCTGGCGGTGCTGGCGGCAGCGTTCGGAGCGAAGGCGTTCGTCGTGTCGCAAGTGCCTGAGACGGATTGGGTGGCCCACGTGCGGCGCGAGTTAGCCCCCGTCGAGGCGGGGCGGTTTTTCGTCTACGGCAGCCATGATGCGGACAAGGTGCCGGAGAACTGTGAGCCGCTGTTGATCGAGGCGGCGATGGCATTCGGCACGGGGCACCATGGTACCACGCTGGGGTGTCTGCGCGCGCTGGACCGGCTGGCGCTGGACGGGTTCGTAGGGCGGCGCGTGGTCGATATCGGCTGTGGCACGGCGGTGCTGGCGATGGGGGCTGCGCGGATCTGGGAGGATACGGTGCTGGCGTCCGATATCGACGAGGTGGCCGTGGATGTGGCGCGGGCCAATGTGGTGGCAAACGGGCTTGCGGGGCGTGTGGACTGCGTCGAGGCGGCGGGCTTTGATCATCCGGCGCTGGCGCAGGCGGCGCCCTTCGATCTGGTGTTCGCCAATATCCTCAAGGGACCGCTGATCGCACTGGCCCCCGACATGGCAGAGGCGTTGGAGGCGGAGGGTTATGCGATTCTATCCGGGATTTTGAACGAGCAGGCTGATGAGGTCATCGAGGTTTATGCACGATCCGGCATCAATCTGCACCACCGCGAAAGCATTGGTGACTGGACGACGATAACCCTGCGAAAAATGACCTAAGTAATACCCCATTTGAGGCCACTTCGCCGCAATTGCCCAAGTTTTGCCACAATGTTTGTCTAAAAATTAGCTCAACAACGGTGGGGGCTGTTGCTGAGAGAGACCACTGTCATGGTTTACACAAGACAAGATTTTGAGGCCCGTGTCGGGGCTGTTGACAAGAAACTGTCGCGCAAGGGCCGTCAGACGGTCGTCGCGCATGTCAACAAGAACGGCATTATCTATACCAAAGCCAAGCGCACGCGCTCGCGGCTGCCTGTGAGGGGCGTACTGCTGATGATTGTGGGCTTTTTGTGCTTCAAGGCGCTGATGCTGTCGGCCAACGGGCCCGCCGCCTATGAAGAGCGATTGTTGGCGCTCAAAGAGGGAACCGTGATCGAGGCGATCGGGGCGGGTATTCTCGGGATCGACCCGGTCACGCAGTTTATCGCCGATCAGGCCGGACCTCTGTTTCGGTGAATAGAAGATGCCACCCTGGCAGGCCTTCCGGGGGGAGGGGCGGTCCGGGTGGATGATTGCGCGGCATTACCGGCGTGCAAAACGGAGAAGGCCGCGTCGGACATCACCGGCGCGGCCTTTTTTTTGTCTAGTGCCAGGCGCGGCGCCCGGCGGTGTTTCAGCGGATGAAGTTGCTGTGTGCGATCTTGTCGATTTCGCCACGCTCGAGGCCGATGTCAGCCAGTTCACGGTCTGTCAGACCGTTGAGCGCTCTGCGGGTCACGCGTGCGTCGTTCCAGGCGGCGATGTTCAGAGCAAGGTCGGCAACGCGTGCGATCATGCGGTTTGCGAATATCGCAATGCCATAGGTGGTGCGGGTCGTTTCAAAAGCAGCCATTGGAGCCGTCCTTCTAATTATAAGGTTATGCTGATTTCTTCAGCAGTGTGACGGTCAAATAGGCAGGATGCGAAAAACACACAAGGGGCGGGCGCGCACGGCTGATATGCGTTTTCTGCATGGCGAGGATGGCCGGTTAACCCAAGGTAAATTATGGCGAAATAAAGGCGCTGCCTCTGTCGCTTTTGGTCCGTTTTGGGCCGGTTTCTGCTGCCGCGCAGCGTTCATGATGCAGGGGCGACACAGGCCCTGTCGTAATCGTGCATCATATGAAAAATCTAGGCAATGTTCGCGTTTCGTGCTACTGCATCCAAAAAGCAACTATTTTGAGGGATATGGGCTGATGATACGGGTAATTGGTATTGATCCGGGCCTGCGCAATATGGGCTGGGGCGTGATTGACGTGGATGGCAGCAGGCTGAGCCATGTGGCCAACGGGATCTGCCATTCCGCAACCGGCGTGCCGCTGGCCGCACGGTTGCTGAGCCTGCACGCACAGCTGACCCGCGTTTTCACCACGTACCGTCCGCATACCGCAGCGGTGGAGCATACTTTTGTGAACAAGGATGGCGTGGCCACGCTCAAGCTGGGGCAGGCGCGGGGGATTGCCTTGCTGGTGCCTGCGCAGATGGGGCTCGAGGTGGGGGAATATGCGCCTAACAACGTGAAAAAAACTGTCGTGGGTGTGGGCCATGCAGATAAGGGGCAGGTGGCGCATATGGTGCGGATGCAGTTGCCGGGGGTTGATTTCGAAGGGCCGGATGCGGCGGATGCGCTGGCGATCGCGATCACACACGCGCACCATGGGGGCGCTTCGAATTATGCCGCTGCCGTGGCAAGGGCCAGCGCATGATCGGCAAAACGACATGATTGGCAAGTTAACCGGCCGCATCGAATACCGTGCGGTGGATCACGTGCTGATCGATGTGCGTGGTGTGGGATATCTGGTGTATTGCTCTGAGCGGACACTGGCGGGACTGCCGCCGGTGGGCGAGGTGGCGGCGGTCTATACCGATCTGCTAGTGCAGGAGACCAATCTGCAACTTTTCGGCTTCACCACGCTGGCGGAGAAGGAATGGCACCGGCTGCTGACCTCGGTGCAGGGCGTCGGGGCAAAGGCCTCTCTGGCCATTCTGGGCGCGCTCGGGCCAGACGGTGTGGGCCGGGCGATTGCGCTGGGCGATTGGAATGCCGTGAAGGCGGCCAAGGGCGTCGGGCCCAAGATCGCACAGCGCGTGGTGCTGGATCTCAAGGACAAGGCGCCCGCGATGATGGCCATGGGCAGAACGGTGGCTGAAGCTCTGGGCGATGCGCAGGCCAAAGTGATCGAGGGGCCTGCGCCGCGCCGCACAGCGGCGCCCGCACCCAATGCTTCGGCGCAGTCGGAAGCGTTGAGCGCGCTGGGCAATCTGGGCTACAGCCCGGGCGACGCGGCGGGGGCTGTGGCACAGGCCGCTGGGGATGCGCCGGACGCGGATACCAAGGCGCTGATCCGCGCGGCGTTGAAACTACTGGCACCAAGAGAGTAGGGTGCGCGCATCGCCCCGTGCAGGGCATCTTTGCGTAGGGACATGCCATGATTGACAGCGATCCGATTGTACGGCCCGAGGGTATGGCGGAGGATTTCGACCGCGCACTGCGTCCGCAAATGCTAGACGAATTCGTGGGACAGGCGGAGGCGCGCTCCAACCTCAAGGTATTTATCCAAAGTGCCAAGCAACGTGAGGAGGCGATGGATCACACGCTTTTCCATGGCCCGCCGGGATTGGGCAAGACGACGCTGGCGCAGATCATGGCGCGCGAGCTTGGGGTGGGCTTTCGGATGACGTCCGGCCCCGTGCTGGCCAAGGCGGGCGATCTGGCGGCGATCCTGACCAATCTCGAAGCGCGTGATGTGCTTTTCATCGATGAGATCCACCGGCTCAACCCGGCGGTAGAGGAGGTGCTTTATCCCGCGCTGGAGGATTTCGAGCTGGATCTGGTCATTGGCGAGGGGCCAGCGGCGCGCACGGTACGCATCGAATTGCAGCCCTTTACGCTGGTGGGGGCGACCACTCGGATGGGATTGCTCACAACCCCGCTGCGCGACCGCTTCGGCATACCGACGCGGCTGGAATTTTATACAGAGGACGAATTGTTCATTATCGTTGACCGTAACGCGCGCAAGCTCGGCGCACCTGCGGACGAGGGTGGCGCGCGTGAGATTGCCAAGCGCGCGCGCGGCACTCCCAGGATCGCCGGGCGGCTGTTGCGCCGTGTGGTGGATTTCGCGGTAGTGGAAGGTGATGGACGGGTGACGCGGGCGCTGGCCGATATGGCGCTGACGCGGCTGGGTGTCGATCATTTGGGGCTCGACGGGGCGGACCGCCGCTATCTGCGGCTCATTGCGGAGAACTATCAAGGCGGGCCTGTGGGGATTGAGACGCTCTCGGCGGCGCTGTCGGAGAGCCGCGATGCGCTGGAAGAGGTCATCGAGCCGTTTTTGTTGCAGCAGGGCTTGATTCAGCGGACACCGCGCGGGCGGACGCTTGCGCAGAAGGCTTGGGTACATCTCGGGATGGCGCCGCCGAAACGCGATGTCGACCTGTTCGATTGAGAATGGATTGAGTTAAGGGACCAAATGAACATGGAACCGGCAGATATAGAAGCGCTGTTTACGCGCGCGGACGGGCAGTTTTTCTTTGCGCGCTGGGGGCGTCCTATTGCGCCGGTGGTGTTTGGCGTGGAGGAGCCCACTTTGCAGGTGGTCAAGGGAGCGCTTGAAGCGGTGAGCGCGTTGGCAGGGCACAAGATGACGGAGCTCGATCTGGAGCTGGGCTCAAATCTGATGGTGTTTTTCTTTTCCGATTGGGCAGAATTGCTTGAGGTGCCGGGGATGGACAGGCTGGTGCCGGATCTGGGCCCGCTCGTGACGCGGCTCGAGGGAGCGGAAGCGAACCAGTACCGGTTTTTCCGGTTTGATGAGAGTGGCGCGATCAAGGCGTGTTTCGTTTTTTTGCGGATGGATGCCCACTTGAGTGCCGTGCCGGCGGAGACGCTGGCGCTGAGCCAGATCGTGCAATCCTATCTTTTGTGGTCTGACACTGCGTTTCGCGACAGCTCTGCGCTCGCCGTGGCGGGGGAGCGGACGATCCTGCGGCCTGACGTTGCCGGTCTGATACGGGCGGCTTATGATCCTGTGCTGCCTGCGGCGGCGACCGACCCGAGCCATGCGCTGCGGCTTTACGCGCGGATGCAGGCAGGAGCGGGGGACGTACAATGATCCACCGCAAGGAAATCCGCGTCTATTACGAAGATACGGATATGGCTGGGATCGTCTATTACGCAAATTACCTACGCTACATAGAGCGGGCGCGCAGTGACTGGGTCCGTGATGTCGGCATTGACCAGCTGGCCATGAAGGAAGCGGGCGTGGTGTTCGCAGTGCGCCGAGTGGAAGCTGACTATGTCAGCCCGGCACGGTTTGACGATGTGCTTGAGGTGCGCACTACGTTGGCGAGTCTGAGTGCAGCGAAGATGGTGATGTCGCAGGAAGTTTGGCGCAGGGAGGCGCTGATCTTCACCTCCAAGGTGCTGATCGTGTGCATCGGGGCCTCTGGAAAGCCGGTGCGCCTGCCAGCGGAATGTCGCCTGCTGAAAACGTGATCGGGCGGCTTGGTGCTTGGCCCTCGCTTTTCGCCTTGTGCTAGGATAGATTCTACACAAATGGAGCCTGAGAACGGGCCCGACCGAGGCAGTAGAGTAGAGCACACACATGCAGACAGCATTGATAGCCGCCGCAATGGGCGACAGCATTACCGTATGGGGCATGTTCGCCCAGGCGACGATTACCGTTAAGCTGGTGATGATTTCGCTGGTGGTGGCGAGTTTCTGGACCTGGTCGATCATCGTCCAGAAAACGATCCAATACCGCGCCGCCAAGCGTGAGGCGGAGGAATTTGATCAGGCATTCTGGTCTGGCGAGCCTCTGGACGGACTTTATGACCAGATCGGGCCGGAGCCTTCGGGAGCGGCCCAGAAGATTTTTGCGGCGGGCATGACGGAATGGCGCCGGTCTCATCGTGCGGACGGGGGACTGATCCCCGGGGCTACCGCGCGTATCGACCGATCGATGGATGTGGCGATCGCCAAGGAAGCGGAGAATTTGCAAAAGGGCTTGCCGGTACTGGCCACTACGGGCTCGACAGCGCCGTTTGTCGGGCTTTTCGGGACGGTTTTTGGGATCATGAACGCATTCATCGAGATTGCGGAGCAGCAGAACACCAATCTTGCCGTGGTCGCGCCGGGCATCGCGGAGGCCTTGCTGGCCACGGGGCTGGGGCTGATGGCCGCGATCCCTGCGGTGGTCTATTACAACAAGCTCAACTCCGACAGTAACCGGATTTTGGGCGGCTACGAGGCGTTTGCCGATGAGTTCGCGACCATTCTCAGCCGCCAAGTGGACGGTTGAGCGATGGCAGGTGGCGTGATGCAGAACAGCGGTGGTGGCGGCGGGCGGCGCAGGCGGCGCGGTGGCGCACAGCCGATTGCGGAGATTAACATCACGCCTTTCGTGGACGTGATGCTGGTGTTGTTGATCATTTTCATGGTTGCGGCGCCGCTTTTGACGGTCGGCGTGCCAGTGGAGCTGCCCAAGACCGCCGCGCAGGCGCTGCCCGGTGAGCAGGAGGAGCCACTGTCGGTCACGATTACGGCCGACGGGGCCGTGCAGATCATGACAACCGATACGCCGCGGGAGGAGCTGATCCCGAAACTGCGCGCCGTTGCGGCGGAGCGCGAAGGCGACCGCGTGTTCCTGCGCGCCGATGGTGCCGTGCCTTATAGCGCGGTGATGGAGATTATGGGCGCGCTGAATGCGGGCGGGTTTTCCAACATCGGTCTGGTGACGGATATCGGCGGGCCCACGCTGGACGGCGCTGGAAACTAGGTGATGGCGGGCGCGCGCAAGACAGGAAATATCGTATCCGGGGTAGGGCATGGTGTCTTTATTGTCTGGATCCTGTTTGGCGGGCTTTTCACCTCGCGGCCCGATCCTGTTGAATTTCAGGAGGCTGCGATGGTCTCGGGCGAGGAATTCCAGGCGCTCGTGGATGCCGCACGCCAGCCCACGGTTGAGGCGGAGACGGCCACCCCCGCCGCGCCCGAGATGACGGAGAACGCGCCCGAGATCGACGTAGCACCCGAGGAGCCTGTCGCTCCGCCGCCTCCGCCTGAGGTGGCAGAGCCGGCGCAGGAGTCTGTGGAGGAGTTGGCCCCGGAGGTCTCGGCGGCGGCGCCGGAGCGGCCGCAAGCGCCTGCGGAGCTGAATGTGGAGGATGCTCCGGTGGCAGATGTGCCGGTGGAGCGGCCCGCAGAAGTGGTGGCCCCGGAGCCCGCACCCGCACCCGCACCCGAAGCCGTGCAGGAGCCCGTGCCGCAGGAGGCTGTGATCCCAGATGCCGTGGGCGAGACCGTCGAGCCGCCGCGCGAAGCCACAGCCCCGCCGGCAGCGACGGACCGGATCATCACGGAGGCCGCACAGCCCCCCGCAAGAGCGCCCGATGCCTCAGCGCGCCCACCCGCGCGACGTCCTTCCGCGCCGCAGCCCACGCAAACGGTTGAGACGCCGACGGCGCCGCAATCGCAACCGCAGCAGGAGACCTCCGTGGACAACGCTGCCGTGCAGGCCGCTCTCGAATCGGCACTGAGTTCGGCCACCGAGACTGTGCCTACGGGGCCGCCGATGTCGTCGGGCGAAAAGGATGCCCTGCGCCTTGCGGTGCAAAGCTGCTGGAATGTGGACCCCGGCGCGCGCTGGGCGCAGACGACGGTGACGATTGCGATGAACATGACACAGGATGGCAGAGTGGTAGAGTCGTCTTTGCGCATGATCGCTAGCGAGGGCGGGGATGCCTCGACGGCAAACGCGGCCTTTGGTGCGGCGCGCCGTGCGATCATTTTGTGCCAAAAGCAAGGCTATCCTCTGCCCGCAGAGAAATATGGTCAGTGGCAGGAGATCGAGATGACGTTCAATCCGGAACGGATGCGGATCAGATGAGTTTGCTCCAGACGCACCCGCGGGACGGCAGAGAGGGCGCGCTTTTGAGCCGTCGGAATACCCTGTGCGGCGGCTTGGCTCGTGTGCAGGTCACGCCGCAACGGGCAATTTTGCGCTCTGTGGCTGTAAGATCCGCTCTTGCGGTTGAGAAATACGAGCAATGGCGGGATATTGATCCCACGTTCGACCCTGAAAGGACGAGTTTGCGATGAAGTTTTTGAGTATTTTTCTGGTGCTGGTCGCCGTGGCCGGTTTTAGCACTGCGGCGCAGGCGCAGCAGGGTCCGTTGCGCATTACAATCGAGGAGGGGATTATCCAGCCGCTTCCCTTCGCGGTACCCGCCTTTCAGGCCGAAACCGGCGATGCCGGGCAGCTTGCCGGCGATCTGGCGCGGGTGATTGCCGCAGATTTGCAAGGCACGGGCGTGTTCCGGGAAATTCCGAGCTCTGCGTTCATCGCACAATACCGTGATTTCAACGCGCCGATCTCGTTTCCTGATTGGAAGGCGATCAATGCTCAGGCGCTCGTGACGGGGGCCGTTTCGGTCACTGGCAACAATGTGAACGTGAAGTTCCGTGTCTACGATGTCGTATCAGGGACGAACCTAGGCGAAGGGTTGCAGTTTTCGGGCACAACGGACGGCTGGCGTCGCATGGCCCATAAGGTCGCCGACGAGGTTTATAGCCGGATTACCGGCGAGGGCGGCTACTTCGACAGTCGCGTGGTTTATGTCTCTGAGACAGGGCCGAAGGACCAGCGTCAGAAACGGCTGGCGATCATGGATTATGACGGCGCGAATGTGCGCTATCTGACCGATAGCAGCTCGATTGTGCTGGCGCCGCGGTTCTCGCCCTCGGGCGACCGGGTGCTTTACACCAGCTACGAAACGGGATTTCCGCGGATCTACGTGCTCGACATTGGCTCCGTGCAGCGCCGAGTCTTGGAAAGTGCGCCAGGCACAATGAGCTTTGCGCCGCGCTTTTCGCCCTCGGGTAATACGGTCGTGTATTCGCTGAGCCAAGGCGGCAATACCGACATTTATTCCATGGATATCAATTCCGGCCAGTCTGTGCGGCTAACGAATACGCCCGCCATCGAGACCGCGCCGAGCTATAGCCCAGATGGCAGTCAGATCGTGTTCGAGAGCGACCGCAGCGGCTCGCCCCAGCTCTACATCATGTCGGCGGGCGGCGGTGAGGCGCGCCGGATTTCGTTTGGCGAGGGGCGCTATGGTACGCCGGTATGGTCCCCGCGCGGCGATCTGGTGGCCTTCACCAAGCAAAACGCGGGCCGCTTTCATATCGGCGTGATGCGTACCGACGGCTCCGAGGAGCGCCTGCTCACGGCATCGTTTCTGGACGAAGGCCCGACTTGGGCGCCCAATGGCCGTGTGATCATGTTTACCCGTGAGACCCAAGGCGAGGGCGGTGCATCCTCGCTTTATTCGGTGGATATCACGGGCCGCGTTTTGCGGCAGGTGAGTACACCCGAAGGCGGGTCCGATCCCAGCTGGTCCCCGCTCCAGCGATAGCCCTTTCCCCGCTGCCGCGCGATGTGGTAGCGTGGGGAAACAGCAAAAACACGATATGAGGTCGAGACCGATGAAAATCCTACCCCTGAGCCTTCTGGTCGCAGCCATTGCGCTGTCCGCCTGTACGAACCCTAACCGCTTTGGCGCCGATGGCGCCGGGTCAGCTAATCCTGCGGTGGGCCAGCCATTGGGCGGGGTGATTCCGGGCAGTGCGAATGATCCGCGTTCGCCTGCCTATTTCAACCAGACGGTTGGCGACCGCGTTCTGTTCAACGTGGATCAATCCACTCTGACGGATGTGGGCCGCGCGACGCTGGATGGACAGGCAGGATGGCTGATGACTAACAGCGATTATCAAGCCGTGATCGAGGGCCATGCGGACGAGCAAGGTACACGCGAGTACAACCTTGCACTCGGCGCGCGCCGGGCCAACGCGGCCCAGGAATATCTGGTGTCGCGCGGCGTGCCAGCATCGCGCCTCCGCGTCGTGAGCTACGGCAAGGAGCGTCCGATCGAAATTTGCTCGAGCGAGGCGTGCTACGCCAAGAACCGCCGCGCAGTCACCGTACTGGCAGGCGGGCTGACGAGCTAAGGTGATACTTTGAAAGGAGCGGCATGATGCGTTTTGCGTTTATCTCTGCGATTGTTCTGGGCACCGTATCGATGGTCCCGGCGGGTGCGATGGCACAGGATCAGCAGACTCTTGCTGACATCCGGCAGGAGCTGTCGACGCTGAGCATCGAGATGACCCGCCTGAAGCGTGAGCTTTCGACGACGGGCACAGCGGGCATAGCGCCCATGCCTGTGTCCGTGCTGGAGCGAGTCAATGCGATGGAGAGCGAGCTGAGCCGGGTCACGTCGAAGGTTGAGGAGCTTGAATTCCGCATCAACCGGATCGTGGATGATGGCACTCGACGCATCGCCGATCTCGAGTTCCGTCTGGTCGAGCTTGAGGGAGGGGATATATCAACTTTGGGCGAGACATCTACCCTCGGCGGCAGCGATCAGGCCACGGCACCGCCGCCCGCCGTGGCGCCCCAGACAAATTCGAGCCAACTCGCCGTAGGTGAGCAAGACGATTTCAAGCGGGCGCAGGAGGCGCTCGCATCCGGTGACTTTCGAGCCGCCGCAGACCAGCTTGCGACCTTCAATCAGACCTATCCGGGCTCTCCAATAGCTGCCGAAGTGGAGCTTCTGCGCGGCGACGCGCTTGAGGGAATGGGAGATACACGGGAGGCCGCGCGGGCCTATCTGGCGAGCTTTGGTGCCGCTCCAAACGGTCCGATCGCACCTGACGCGCTGTTCAAGCTTGGGGCGAGCCTCGGAACACTGGGGCAGAGCTCTGAAGCCTGTGTGACTTTGGGCGAAGTACCGGTGCGCTTTCCCGGCAGTCCCGCAGCGGGGCTTGCCGCTGTGGAGCGGACCAAGCTGGGATGCAGCTAGACCGCAGCTGGCTGGCCGCGCAGGGCGCGGACGCCGGACTGCTGCAAGCCGTCGCTGTTGCTTTTGAAAAACAAATTCCCGCGCGCATCGGCATAGCGGTCTCCGGTGGCGGCGATAGTGTCGCCTTGCTGCATCTGATTGCCCGCTGGTCTGCCCAGACGGGCTGCCAGATTTCCGCCGTCACTGTCGATCATGGCCTTCGCCCCGAGAGCGTTGCAGAGGCGGCGGGCGTTTCGGCGCTGTGCCGGACGCTTGGTGTCGGCCACGATATCCTTCAATGGTCCAGGAAAGCTACTGCCGGAAATCTGCCTGCGGCTGCGCGTGATGCGCGCTACGGTCTTATGGCGCAATGGGCACAGGCCAAAGGGATCGGGGGAATCGTTGTTGGGCATACCGCCGATGACGTTGCGGAGACGTTTCTGATGCGGCTGGGGCGTGCGGCTGGGCTCGACGGGCTGGCGCAGATGGCGAGCAACTTCGAACGCGACGGCATCCGCTGGGCACGGCCACTTTTGCAACACAGGCGCATCGAACTCCGCAATTACTTGCGCCGGCATGGGGTCTCTTGGGCCGAGGATCCGAGCAACGATGATCTGCGCTATACCCGGACGCAGGCGCGCGCTGCGTTGGGGACTTTGACGCCATTGGGCATCACAGCACAGAGCTTGAACCATTCAGCCCTCGCGCTGCGCCAGGCAAGAGATGCTTTGGATACATATACTCGTCGCGAAGCCGCTGCGCACTTGAGGGAGGAGGCGGGCGATATACTGATCCCGCAGGTGATGGACCCGCCCGTGCCGGATGATGTCCGGCGCCGGTTGCTCGTTGCGGCGCTGCAATGGGTTGGCGGTACGCCTTATCCACCGCGCCGGATCGACGCGGGAGTGCTTGAGGGTGCAGTGATGCGCGCCCAGCGGATGACACTTGCGGGCTGCCTAATCCTCTCGCGCAAGGGGCAATTCAGGATCACGCGCGAGTATGATGCGGTGAAGGACATGTGCTGTGCCAGCGATGTAGTCTGGGACCGGCGCTGGCGGCTTGTCGGTCCCCATGCGCCTGATCTGGAAGTGCGCGCGCTGGGCGAAGGCTTGCGCAGGCTGGCAGACTGGCGCAAGGGAGGGCTGCCGCGCCCCACTCTGATGGCCTCTCCGGCGGTCTGGAAGGGGGAGGAGCTGATTGCGGCGCCACTTGCTGGATATAATCCGGCGTGGTCTGCGCAGATCGTCGCAGATTTCGGCTTATTCCTGCTTTCGCATTGAACTCACGGCATCACTCTCTATTTTAACGGTGTGGCTGGGGGAGTCCCTTCCGGCCGGTACGTATTTGGGAGACCTTCCTTGGGCAATTTTCGCAACCTCGCATTCTGGGCAGTGCTGCTCGTGCTCGTCTTTTCGTTGTTCAACCTGTTCAACGGCGGCGGCGGCAGCGGTGGCATGCAAAACCGCGAGATCAGTTATTCTGAATTTGTAACGTCCGTCGAGAACGGCAACGTCAGCAACGTGACGCTCGACGGCGAGCAGGTTCGCTTCCGTAACTCGGACGGTGGTGACTATGTCACGATCAAGCCGATCGATGCAGAAGTAACTAAGTTGCTGACAGACAACAGCATTCCCTTCCGCGCAGAAAGCCAGCAGGAAAGCGGATTGCAGACTTTCCTCGTCTCGCTGCTTCCTATTCTGCTGCTGATCGGTGTGTGGATCTACTTCATGAACCGCATGCAGGGCGGCGGCAAAGGCGGCGCGATGGGCTTTGGCAAGTCGAAAGCCAAGATGCTGACCGAAAAGCATGGGCGCGTGACATTCGACGATGTTGCGGGCATCGACGAGGCCAAAGAGGAGCTGGAGGAGATCGTAGAATTCCTGCGCAATCCACAGAAATTCTCCCGGCTCGGGGGTAGGATTCCCAAGGGTGCTCTTCTCGAAGGCCCTCCCGGTACAGGTAAAACCTTGCTGGCGCGCGCGATTGCGGGCGAGGCGGGCGTACCTTTCTTTACCATCTCCGGTTCCGACTTCGTGGAAATGTTCGTCGGTGTGGGTGCGAGCCGTGTGCGCGACATGTTTGAGCAGGCCAAGAAAAACGCTCCTTGCATCGTATTCATCGACGAAATTGATGCGGTGGGTCGCTCGCGCGGCGCAGGCTACGGTGGCGGCAACGACGAGCGTGAACAAACGCTCAACCAGCTGCTCGTCGAGATGGACGGCTTCGAAGCGAACGAAGGTGTGATCATCATCGCAGCAACCAACCGTAAGGACGTACTTGATCCAGCCCTTTTGCGGCCCGGCCGTTTTGACCGTCAGGTGACGGTGGGCAATCCTGACATCAAGGGTCGCGAGAAGATTTTGGGCGTGCATGCGCGCAAGACACCGCTCGGCCCTGACGTTGACCTGCGCATCATTGCGCGCGGTACCCCCGGCTTTTCCGGTGCGGATCTGGCGAACCTTGTGAACGAGGCCGCTCTTACAGCTGCACGGGTCGGACGCCGCTTTGTCGCGATGATGGATTTCGAATCTGCCAAGGATAAGATCATGATGGGTGCCGAGCGCCGGTCCATGGTGCTGACGCAGGACCAGAAGGAAAAGACGGCCTACCACGAGGCGGGCCATGCGATCGTGGGCATTAAGTTGCCGAAGTGTGATCCGGTCTACAAGGCAACGATCATTCCGCGCGGCGGGGCGCTAGGTATGGTGATGAGCCTCCCGGAGATGGACAAGCTGCAGATGTTCAAGGATGAGGCCGAAGAGCGGATCGCCATGACAATGGCGGGCAAGGCGGCGGAAATCTGGAAATACGGTGCCGAAAGTGTCTCGTCCGGCCCGATGGGTGATATCATGCAGGCCAGCCAACTGGCGCGCGGCATGGTGATGCGCATGGGCATGTCTGACAAAGTCGGTAACATCGACTACTCCGAAGCGGCTGCAGGCTATCAGGCCAATGGTGGCGCAGGCGGTTTCAGCGTATCGGCTGCGACCAAGGAACTGATTGAATCCGAGGTCAAGAGGATCATCGATGAGGGCTATGCACGCGCTTACAAGCTGATCGAGGACAACGCCGAGGAGTTCGAGCGGCTTGCCCAAGGTCTGCTGGAATACGAGACGCTGACCGGTGACGAGATCAAGCGCGTGATGGCGGGCAACCCGCCGACCGAGCCTGACGACACCGATACGCCTGACAGCGGCTCCGCCCCTAGCGTAACCGCGATCCCGAAGGCCAAGGGCAAAAAATCGCCCCCGTCGGGCGGGATGGAGCCTGAACCCTCCGTCTGATCACAAGTTGTGACGGAACATCTATAAAAGATCATTGGCCCCGCTGCGTGCGGGGCCTTTTCTTTTGGGAGGCTGGCTTGCAGGATCGGGGCTTAACAGGAGACCGATCATGCCCGCACTCATCCCCACAGATCATTTTGCGACGATAACTTGGCTGGGGCTGGTGCCAGACCGCGAGGCAGGGCTCAGGGCGCAGGCGCACGATAAGCTAACGCTTGGTTTTGCCGGGCCGCAGGGGGAGGACCACGGCGGGCTGACGCGCCCTTCGTGTAGCCGGGTGCTGTCGCAGCATCCGCGTGGGACTGTCATCCGCAACACCCGCCAGCTGTGCGTCATGAGCGCGGAGGAGATTGTGGCGATTGCCGCCAAGATAGGGATCGAGACGCTTGATCCGGTCTATATGGGGGCGAGCATGGTGATCGAGGGGATTGCCGATTTTACCCATGTGCCTCCCTCCTCGCGCTTGCAGGGGCCCTCGGGCATGACGATCGTGATAGATATGGAGAACCGGCCCTGCGTGCTGCCTGCGCGTGAGATCGAGGCAGATATGCCGGGGCGGGGCGCCGCGTTTAAGGCAGCGGCGAAGGGGCGGCGTGGGGTGACTGCGTGGGTAGAGCGTGAAGGTGAGGTGCAGCTTGGGGAGCGGCTCCGTCTGCATATCCCCGACCAGCGTCCATGGGCGCCGGGGATGATCTGACGTCGGGCGCGGGGACAAATTGCTCGTCGGCGCTCTACTTGGCTTCGAGCGCCTCGATGGACTTTACTGCGTCCGTCAAATTCAACTTGGCGACCTCATCGGGACTCAGGGTCCACCACTGTGTGGCGAGTAAGCGGTCTATCGTCGATTTTTTGAACCGGTATCTGATCGTGCGCGCAGGAGCGCCTGCAACGATCGCGTAGGGCTCGACATCCGCTGTGACGACGGCGCCTGCGCCGATGATCGCCCCATGGCCGATGCGGACACCCGCGTTGACGAGCACCAGCGAGCCGATCCAGACATCCGAGCCGATGGTTGTGGGGCGGTAGGGCTGATACAGCGCCTGGGGGAACATGCCTTTTTCGTCGGGGAAGTGGCGCGCGAGACCGAAGGCAACCGGGCTGCTCGTAAGCCAATCGTTGGGATGGCTTGGCGCACCGATTTCACAGGATTTCCCGATGGAGCAGTACCGGCCCACGGTCGTGTAGGGAAACAGGGTGGTGCGATCGTTCAGAAAGGTAAACTGCCCGATCCTGCATCTTTTGAACACGCGGCACTTTCCGAAAAACCGGACTGGTGCTTCGAGGATCGCATCCGGATCGACGACCGTGGCTTTTGGAATGTAGTTTTTCAATGAGTTTCTTTTCGTGGTGAGTGTCGAGGGGCGGCAGGTGGACCTTGCAGACGCCCGATTGCGTAACAATGTGTCTGCGGAAAGATCATAAACGCATTTGTTTCACGATGTCCAAGTTGGTTTTGGCGGGTAGGATGATATCCAGCATGCATGGCGCGGCTCTGGATGGCGCAGTTTGGTTTCTTAAAAGAAACCCACACGCCACCGCGCGCCGCAACGCATGCCAGATATGTCGCAATCCTGACGCGGCGTTCTGGCATGCCCTAGTATGCAACTGGTAGAACAGGCCCGAACGGCACTGAATGGGGGATACCATGGCTTTTAAAACTGACATCCAAATTGCGCGCGAAGCGACCAAGAAACCCATTCAGGAGATTGGCGCAAAGCTGGGGATTTCCAGCGATGATCTGCTGCCATATGGCCATGACAAGGCCAAGGTGAGCCAGGCCTTCATCAATTCAGTGCAGGACCGCCCGGATGGTAAGCTGATCCTCGTGACGGCGATCAACCCGACGCCTGCGGGCGAGGGTAAGACGACCACCACCGTGGGGCTTGGTGACGGGCTCAACCGGATCGGCAAGAAGGCGGTCGTGTGTATCCGCGAGGCCTCGCTCGGGCCGAATTTTGGCATGAAGGGCGGTGCTGCGGGCGGCGGATATGCGCAGATCGTGCCGATGGAAGAGATGAACCTGCATTTCACGGGCGACTTTCACGCGATCACATCGGCGCACAACCTGCTCAGCGCGATGATTGATAACCACATCTACTGGGGCAACGATCTCGATATCGACACGCGCCGCGTCGTTTGGCGCCGTGTGGTGGATATGAATGACCGCGCCCTGCGCCAGATAACGGCGAGCTTGGGTGGTGTGTCCAACGGCTTCCCGCGCGAGGCGGGCTTTGACATTACCGTAGCCTCCGAGGTCATGGCGATCCTGTGTCTGGCCAAAAACCTTGGCGACTTGCAGGAGCGTCTGGGGGCGATGATCGTGGCGTATCGCCGTGACCGGACACCGGTCTATGCGCTTGATATCAAGGCGGATGGCGCGATGACTGTGCTGCTCAAAGATGCGATGCAGCCCAATATCGTGCAGACGCTGGAGAACAATCCGGCCTTCGTGCACGGTGGACCGTTTGCCAACATCGCCCATGGCTGCAACTCCGTAATCGCGACGACGACGGCGCTGAAACTTGCGGACTACGTCGTAACGGAGGCGGGCTTCGGGGCTGATCTGGGCGCGGAGAAGTTCCTGAACATCAAGTGCCGCAAGGCGGGTATCGCGCCCTCCGCCGTGGTGCTGGTGGCTACAGTGCGCGCGATGAAGATGAACGGCGGCGTGCCCAAGGCCGATCTGGGCGCCGAGAACGTGGATGCGGTCAAGAGTGGCTGTGCCAACCTCGGGCGGCATATCGAGAACCTGAAATCCTTTGGTGTGCCTGTGGTCGTGGCGATCAATCATTTCGTCACGGATACGGACGCAGAAGTGCAGGCGGTTAAGGACTATGTGGCGACCCAAGGCTCCGAGGCGGTGTTGTCGCGGCACTGGGAACTCGGCTCGGAAGGGTCCGCCGATCTGGCGCGTAAAGTTGTCGAGACCGTCGAGAAAGGCGAGGCGAAGTTCGCGCCGATCTACCCCGACGAGATGAGCCTTGCCGACAAGATCAATACCATCGCGACCAAGATCTACCGCGCGGATGCGGCCGTGATGGACAACAAGATCCTGAAGCAGCTGAGCGACTGGGAAGATCAGGGATACGGTAAACTACCGGTGTGCATGGCGAAGACGCAGTACAGCTTTACCACCGATCCCGAAATGCGCGGCGCGCCGACTGGGTTTACCATACCCGTACGCGAAGTGCGCCTGAGTGCGGGAGCAGGGTTTGTCGTGGCGATCTGCGGTGAGATCATGACCATGCCGGGTCTGCCGCGCGTACCTTCGGCCGAGAGCATCAAGCTCAACGCGGATGGGGACGTGGAAGGGTTGTTCTGATCTATCAGGAGTGATGCGAGGGGCGGGACATTGGGGAAGCTCGATGTCCCGTTTCGGCCTTGGGGCCGTGAGTTTTCGGAAAAATGAAGAAGAGGTGCGGCGAGATGACGGCGACGGTGATTGATGGCAAGGAATTTGCGGCGCGGGTGCGGGCGCAGGTGGGCATGCATGTGGCACGGCTGAAGACGGATCATGGGATCACGCCGGGGCTGGCGGTGGTGCTGGTGGGAGAAGATCCTGCCTCGGAGGTTTATGTCCGCTCCAAGGGGAAGATGACTGTCGAAGTGGGCATGAAATCGGTCGAGCACCGGCTGGATGCGGATACGTCACAAGCGGATCTGTTGAAAGTCATCGAGGATCTGAACAATGATCCCGAGATCCACGGCATTCTGTGCCAGTTGCCACTGCCCAAGCATCTGAACGAAGATCTAATCATCAACTCCATTGATCCAGCCAAAGATGTGGACGGTTTTCATATCTCCAACGTGGGACTTTTGGGCACCGGACAGAAGAGCATGGTGCCCTGCACGCCGCTGGGCTGTCTGATGATGCTGCGCGATCATCATGGCTCGATCTCCGGGATGAATGCAGTTGTGATCGGGCGGAGCAATATCGTGGGCAAGCCCATGGCGCAGCTTTTGCTGAATGACAGCGCTACAGTGACCATTGCGCATAGCAGAACCAAGGATCTGGCCGATGTCGTGCGGCGTGCTGATATCGTCGTTGCCGCCGTTGGGCGGGCGGAGATGGTGCCTGGCGACTGGATCAAGCCGGGTGCGACCGTGATTGACGTCGGGATCAATCGGCTGGACGCACCCGAGCGTGGTGCGGGCAAGACGCGACTGGTTGGGGATGTGGACTATGACAGCTGCGCCGCTGTGGCGGGCGCGATCACGCCGGTGCCGGGCGGCGTGGGGCCGATGACTATCGCCTGTCTGCTGGCAAACACGGTCACCGCCTGTTGCCGGGCGAACGGTTTGCCAGAGCCTGAAGGCTTAACCGCCTGAAAAAAAGGCATGCATCGTTCGCTTATGTGCGGCGATGCGGCCTGCGCGAGCGGCGCTCACGAGGTCCCACAGGACATAGAGCGAGAGGAGATGGATCGGGCTAAACGTCCCGTCCCGGTATGCAAGAATGTCCGCAGTGCCGCGAGAGAGGCCGGTTGTTTCAGCGGGGCACGGGGACCATCGTGCCTTGGAGAATGGCGATGAGGGTCTGCTGGCCGTCGTGTTCTGCGTGGACTTCGGCGGTGACGACACTGAGACGCTTGCCCGGCTTGATGACCCGGCCCGTCGCGATGAGGCGGTCCCCGCGGGCGGGTGCCAGAAGGTTGATTTTGATCTCGGCGGTGACGACTTCCATATCGAGCGGCAGCATCGTGAGGGCGGCGTAGCCTGCCGCGCTGTCGCCGATCGAAAATGTGAGGCCCGCGTGGCCGAAGCCTTGCTGCTGGCGTGTACCGGGCAGGATGGGCGCGGTGATGCGCACGAGGCCGGGCGTGATTTCGGTGAGTTCTGCGCCGAGGGTTTGCATCATGGTTTGCGCGGCAAAGCTGTCGGTGACGCGGGCAAGGGCTTCGGGGGTCATGGGCTACCTCGGCATGGGAATGGCGGTGGGATGGGGGCCGGTCAAGACGGCGACGGCCTGCGGGTGCATCAGATCGCGTAGCACGGGAGTCTGGGCGCGCAGGCCACCGGTATAGGTGCCGTACGCGGGCAGGATCACGCGGTCTGCATCGATAAGGAACGCCGCGCGGGTTACGGTGCGGCCGCGCAAGGATACGGTCGCTTTGGGGTGGTAATGGCCCGAGATTTCACCGCTTGCGCCGCTGCGCGCGATATGGCGGAAGATCAGCGGCGTGATGGGCAGCTCGGCCAAATGCGCGCCGCCGAATTCGATGGGGCCGGGATCATGGTTGCCCTCGATCCAGACCCAGCGTCGGCCCGCCTGCAGGCGGAAGATCCACTGGCGCTCCTCCTCGCGCAGGGCTTGAGAGGCGGCAATATCGTCGAAGCTATCGCCCAGACAAACGACCGTACGCGCGTCACTGAGCGCCAGATCGGCGGCGAGGCGGGTGAGCGTGTCGCGGGTCTCGTAGGGGGGCAGAGCCGCACCACCGCGCCGCGCGATCCGCTCGGATTTGCCCAAATGCAAATCGGAGACGACGAGCACCCCCCGCGCGGGCCACCACAGCGCGCCGGATCCCAGCGCGGTGAGGGCAGCGCCAGCAAGGGTGAAATCATATCCATTCATTGCCCGAGGTTTGGAAGATTATCGCGGGCGCTGCAAGGGCGTGATCAGTAACCTACGCGCCAGCGCGGTTTGTCGGAGGGGGCGGGTGTAATCTGAGCGAGGCCCGATCGCTCCATCAGCCGGCGCGATTCCTCGGCCAGTAGGCGCTCCTCCGCGTCGCCCTTGACCGGCACGCGGCCCATCTCCAGAAACAGTGGCGCGGACAGAGGCGTGACGCGGGGCAGTATCAGATGGTCGATGCGGCCTCGCGTGCGGGCTAGCATTTCCTCGATGCGGCCAAAATCCACGAGCCCGCGCAGGGCCTCCTCGCGGGTGATCTGCAGCATCAGATGGTCGGGATCGTATTTCGTCAGCGTGTCGTAGAGGACGTCGGAGCTAAACGTGGCCTGCCGCCCCGATTTGCGCGCCTGAGGTGAGTTACGCTCGATGAGACCCGCGATGGTGGCTGAAGCGCGAAACGTGCGCTTCATCACGGCATTGCCCGCGAGCCAAGTCTCCATGCCGCTCAGAAGAGCGTCCGGATCCAGCAGGGCGGCGGCATCGCTGACCGGGTCGATCGACCAGATAAGGGTGGCGTAGTCTGTGGCGACGAACCCGAGGGGGCTGAGCCCCATCTCCTCCATCCGCTTGGTGAGCAGCAGGCCCAGCGTTTGCTGGCCGTTCCGACCGGCGAAGCCGTAGATCACGGTCTGGGCGCGGCCATCGTGGGGGAAGCTCTCGATGAGCAGGTGGCCGGGACGGGGCAGCTGGCTGTGGGTGCGCTGAAGCTCTAGCCACTGCGCCGTGTGGCGCGGCAGTTCGGGCCAGCTGGGTTGGGTGAACATGCGCTGGACACGGGCCGACAGCTGGGTCGAGGTGGCGAATTTGGTGCCCATGAAGGTGGCGACCTTTGGCTTCTTGGCGCTGTCGCGCGAGACTTCGACGGTCATCTCGCGCAGGCTCTCGTATTTCACGATCTGACCGCCGATCAGAAACGTATCGCCGGGGGTGAGCGTGGCGGCAAAGCCTTCTTCGATCTCGCCCAAGGGCTTGCCGCCGCGGTTACGCTTCATTCGGACCTTGAGGGTATCGGTGTCCTGTATGGTGCCGATGTTCATGCGGATCGCGCGGGTGGCGCGCGGGTCGCGCAGCTGCCACAAGCCGTCCGCGCGCTGAATCAGGCGCTGCCAGCGGTCGTAGGCGCGCAGTGCGTAGCCGCCGGTGGCGCAGAAATCGAGGCAGGCATCGAACTGCTTACGCGTCAGGGTACTGTAGGCTCCTGCGGACGTGACTTCGGCAAAGAGCATATCTGCCGCAAAGGGCCCCGCACAGGCTGTGATCAGGATGTGCTGGCACAGCACGTCGCGGGGGCCTGCGCCGCGCGGGTCGCCGTCGAGATCGCCGTCGAGGACAGCTTCAAGGGCGGCGACACATTCGACCACCTCGAACCGGTTGGCAGGCACGAGCAGGGCCTTGGAGGGTGCATTGTAGCGGTGATTGGCACGGCCGATACGCTGGACGAGGCGTTTGACATTCTTGGGAGCGCCGATCTGGATGACCAGATCGACATCGCCCCAGTCGATGCCGAGATCGAGGGAGCCGGTACAGACGATGGCGCGGAGTTCGCCGCGTACCATTGCCGCTTCCACGCGGGCGCGCTGCTCGCGGTCGAGGCTGCCGTGGTGGATGCCGATGGGCAGGCTTTCTTCATTGGCGAGCCAGAGCTTGTGAAAGAAGATCTCGGCCTGCGCGCGGGTGTTGTGGAAGATGAGCGTGGTGTTGTGAGCCTTCACCTGCGCGAGCACGGCCGGAATGGCATAGGCCGCGCCGCCGCCCGACCATGGCGGGGCCTCGTCCGTGTGCAGCATCTTGATGTCGGGAGCCGGGCCGGGGTCGGCGTTGAGGATCTCGCAGGGATCTGGATGCCGGGCCATGAGATGGGCGATGGCGGCTGGATCCTCGACCGTGGCCGAGAGGCCGACACGCTTGAGATCGGGGCAGATTGCATTGAGGCGCGCGAGGGCCAGCATCATCTGATCACCGCGCTTGCTCTCGGCCAGTGCGTGGATTTCGTCGATCACCACGCGTTTTAGACCCGCAAACATGCGCGGGGCGTCCTCGTAGCTCACGAGGAGTGCGAGGCTTTCGGGGGTGGTCAGAAAGATGTGGGGCGGATCGGCGCGCTGGCGCTTGCGCAAGGATGCCGTGGTATCGCCGGTGCGCTCCTCGATGCGGATGTCTAGGCCCATTTCATCCACTGGCGTGCGCAGGTTGCGTTTGATGTCGGCGGCCAGTGCCTTGAGCGGGGAAATGTAGAGCGTGTGCATGCCCTTGTGCGGAGCCTGCGCGAGATCGATGAGTGTCGGCAGAAAGCCCGAGAGTGTCTTGCCGCCACCGGTGGGGGCGATGAGCAGCAGGGCGGATGCGTCGGCACGGTCGAGCATTTCCTGCTGGTGGGGGTGGATGGACCAGCCTTTGGTGGCGAACCAGTTTTGGAAGATTTGGGGGAGTTGGCGCATGGAACGAAAGATAGCGCGCCGGTCGGGGGGCGCCATGGGTAAAAGTGTTGTGCAGGCCGAGAGCTGGGAAATGGGTGAATTAGGAGATTGAAGGGGGAGGCTCGCCCCTATCGCTTTGCACTGCGCGGTTTCAGGTTGCCGATTTGGATCTGGATGGTTTCGGGGAGGGTGGTATCAGCATCTTTCGGGGCTGCGTCGAGGGCGCTAGCGATGTCTTTGACCAGAATGGCGATGGTGTTGTCCGGTGCATAGCCGTCGCGTGCGAATTCGATGCTGTTGAAGCCAGAGGCGAACCAATTCTGACCCGATGAGGTGTGGATGAGATCCAGCAGCGCACTGATGTCGAGGCCTGCGTCATCGGCCCAATCGAGCACAAGCCTGGTCATGGCCGTGTTCGACGCGGCGAGCAGGTTATTCAGCACCTTTGCCTGCATGCCCGCCCCGTAGTCGCCCATGCGGTGGAAATGCTTGCCCATTGCGCTGAACAGCGGTTGTGCGGCGTCGAGATCGGAGGCGTCGCCGCCGAGCATGAAGCTCAGGCGGCCTTCGCGCGCAGCGATCTGGGCGCCTGACATAGGCGCGTCGATCAGGGCGATGTGCGACGGGATGCGGGCGCGCAGGGACATGACGTAGCGCGGCGATAGGGTTGAGCAGATGATGATGCGGATGAGGCTTGGGATCGCGGCAAAATTCTGTTCTCCGAAAAGCACTGCTTCGGTTTGCTCTATGTCGCGGACGACGGTGATGAGCGTATCGAGCTCTTCGGAGAATACGGCAATGTCATCTGTGATGTGGGGGCTGTCCATCGGTTCGACATCATAGCCGCGCGCGGGCAGGCCTGCGGCGCGCAAGGCTGCGAGCATTGGTGCACCCATGCGGCCACAGCCCGCGACACCCGTGCGCGAGCGCACTTAGACTGCTCCCCGGCTGGAGCGCATTATTTCACGATGTGTTCGTCTTTGACGAACATGTTGGCCCAGGCGCGGTCCATGAGTTCGGGCGACATCTGGTAGGGAATGCCCTCGAATTCGCAGATCGCGATGATCTGGTCGATCAGGAAAATCGGCTGATAGTTGGCGTAGACGTTGTTGATTGTGGGATACTTGTTTTTCAGCAGGTGAATGAGGGTAGCTTCGTCCAGCGGCATGCCGCGCTTTTTCGCGACCATGGCGAAGATCTTGAGAAAGTTCGCCTGATTTGGCCCGTCGATCTTGATCTTGAAGAATATCCGCCGCAGGGCGGCGGTGTCGAAGATCTCGTTCGGGTGGAAGTTGGTCGAGAAGATGACCAGTGTGTCAAAGGGTACTTCGAATTTCTCGCCCGATTGCAGGGCGAGGATATCCTTGCTCTCCTCCAGTGGGACGATCCAGCGGTTCACGATGCTTTGCGGTGGCTCTTTCTGGCGACCAAGGTCGTCGACGATGAAGATGCCGCCGGTGGATTTGAGCTGGAGGGGGGCCTGATAGGTCTTTGCTGTGGGGCTGTAGACCAGATCGAGCATGTCGAGCGACAACTCACCGCCGGTGATGACCGAAGGGCGCTCACAGCAGACGTAGCGCGCGTCATAGCGGGTCACGCGGCGCAGGGATGTGGGATCCTGCCCCGCCTCCGCGACTTCGACGTGCACGATCGGATCGAACACGGTGATGACCTGACTTGCGTATTCAATCGCGCGGGGGACGTACACATGATCACCGAGCGCGTCACGGATGCCGTTGGAGATGGAGGATTTCCCGTTGCCGGGGGGGCCGTACATCAGGATGGAGCGGCCGGCGGAGACGGCAGGGCCGAGATTGCCCAGCAGCTCGTCGGGCAGGATGAGATGGCCCATGGCACCCGATAACTGTGCGCGGGTGATTTGCATGTTACGCACCGACTGACGCTTGACCTGCTCCTTGTAGACATCGAGGGGCACTGGCATGGGGCCGAAGTACTCCGACTGCGCCAGCGCATCGAGGGCACGCGCCTTGCCTGCATCGGTGAGCTGGTAGCCCATCTCATTGCCATTCTGCGCGTTGAGCGTGCCTGTCGCCTCGATAAGCCGCTGGGTGCGGCACATGTCCACCAACTCCTGCACCACTGGGATGGGCAGGCAGACCGCTTTGGACAACTCGCTGACCAGATCGAGGTTTTTGCGGAAGATCGTCTTGATCAGGATATCGCGCATCATCACGATGGGCAGGCGCATGTCGGCCAGTGTTTTTGGTGAGGGCGGTGCCATGACGGCTTTTGTGGGGGCGTTCATTGATGTGTCCCTGTGCTCATGTCGGATCTTTGGATGACCCTTAGGGGATGAAAGTGGCGTTATTCAGGCACCATAAAGGAGACCCAGTGCGAGATAGATGATCAGTGTGGGACCAAGGGCGAGGCCCATGGGGAATTTTTTGCCCTGCTCCCAGCTTGCCCATTCGGGAGCAAGCTGGCGTAAGGGGGTTTTGCGAACGGTGCGGTGGGTGACAATTGCCGCAAGAAGCACCGCAACGAAGATCCAGGCAAGCACCATCAGATCGGCCAGAGCGATGAAGGGGGCGGCTGCGGCGATGAATTTACTATCTCCGGCGCCCATGACCCCGGCAGCGTTGAGCACAATGCCCACCACCAGCACGATGAGCACCGCTACCAGACGCCAAAGATACTCTGAAAACGGCACAACGAACAGACCCACGACGAGAAAGACGCACAGGAGGGCCAGATTGGCCGTGTTCGTGATCTTCATGCGCGACAGATCAGTGTAGATCACATAGAGACAGATCGGCACAACAAAGGGTAAGAACCATGCCGCGGCATGGGCGCTGATCGCCATGGCTTACGCTTCGAGCGCAGCAAGAGAGCGCGATGCCGCCTCGAAATGCTGTGGATGGGTGTCGATGGCTTCGCGCAACAGACCTTTGCCTGTCTCGACATCGCCCTGCTTGATCGCGGAGAGCGCCATGGTGTGCAACAGCTGCGCGCGCTCGGTCTGGTCCATTGGGACCACGGGAATATTGTAGTTGCGTTGGGCGCCGCGGGCGAGCACCAGGTTGTTCTTGGCGGTGAACATCGTGCCATCTTGGTTGACGGCACTGGTGAACAGCCGCTCGGCATCCTTGAAATCGCCGCGCGTGAGCTTGGAATAGCCCCAGTTGTTGAGGACGGGGGCGGGGGAGGTCGTCAGGCCCACGGCGATCTCGTAAAAACTATCGGCTTTTTGCCATTGCTGCTTGCTGTCGGCCACGATTGCCTCGAGGCGGTAGCGCGCGAATGTCTCGTGGGTCGGCGGGATCGCCGAAAGCGTTTTCTCGGCACCGGCCCAATCACCCGCACGGATCAGGGCATCGGCCAGCTCGACACGGTCATCGTTGGTCGCGTTGGGCAGGGCGGCTGTGGCACGCCAGGCGGCGGCACCCTCGTCGTGGCGTTTGGCGCGGATCAGCGAGAGCGCGAGGCCGCGGTTAAATTCGATGTTTTGGGGCTGCTCCGCCGCAACACGCTGGAAATAGCTGACCGCCTCGTTGGGGTCGGAGACGGTGAGCATGATATCGTTGAGGTTCGCGTCGTCGATTACGTTTACGTCCTTGAACGCCCGCTCGACAGTTTCTTCGCCGGTCTTTTCCCCGCAGGCGGATAGGAGCATTGCCCCCGAAAAAAGGGTGATCAAAACGGAATTATGGCGCATTTGTGCGTCCTTTACTGCTTCTGCCTCATCCGGTGCCCCTGCGCGGGGTGTTGCGTGCTGTGCCTATGTTTAGGTCACAGCGCCGAGCGGATCGTGTAGTCTCCCGATCCACGGCGCACCAGCTTATAGTCTGTATTGTTATCCTCAGTCGTACCAGAATTTTCGGATTTTTCGAGCGCTAATCGCAGATTGTCGCGGATTGAGACACTTTGGCCATTATCGAGTGCAAAAGCCTTGCGAAATATCTGTGTTGCGTCGGCATTTTTGCCACGCTCCATCAGGACGACGCCGAGATTGTTCCATATTTCTGGCTGTGTCTCGTCCAGTTCGGTGGCGCGGCGCAGGAGCGTTTCGGCCTGCCCGAGGCGGCCCAGCCCCAGATTTGCGGTGCCCAGGCCGGAGAGGATCTCCGCATCCACTGTGCCGCGATCAATGGCGGCGCGGTTGAACGAGCGGATCGCAAGTTCGTGCTGGCCCGCCGCGACCAAGCGGTGGCCGGTTTCGAGATTATCAGCACCGTCGGCGCGCAGATCCACACCGGGCGCATCCAAGCCTGCGGGCGTCTTGGGCCCGAATGCAGACGCACCAAAGCCGCCTGGAGAACAGGCGGCCAAGGCGGTGTAAAGGATCAGGAGCGCGCTCAGGCGCTTCGGCAGTGATTTCATTATTGTCCTGGTGCGCCCATTTCGCCCATTTTCGAGATGCCCATGACCGAGGGACCCACAAGGATGATCAGCAATGGCGGTACGGTGAACATCATTGTGGCAAGTGTCATCTTGGTTGGCAACTTGTTTGCAGCCTCTTCAGCCCGCATCACGCGTTTGTCGCGCATCTCTTCGGCGTAGACACGCAAGGCATCGGCGATGGAGGTACCAAAGGCGGCCGACTGGACCAACACGGTCACGAAGGACGAGATATCCTGCACCCCGCAGCGCGTTCCCATATCGTTGAGCACGTTGACTTTATCTTTCCCGGCTTTCATTTCCTGCGCGACAACTTCGAACTCGTCTGCGAGGGCGACATAGGAGGCCCGCAGTTCGCGGGCGACGCGCACGATGCACTGATCGAGGGATTGCCCGGCCTCCACACAGACCAGCATCATGTCCAGTGCGTCGGGGAACCCCTGCTCAATCTTTTCCTTGCGCTCCGCGACGCGGCGAGTGATCCAGTATTTGGGCAGCCAGTAGCCCACGGCGCCGGGACCGAGAGTCCACATGATGGTTTTTTGCGTGGTCATTTCGACCTCTACGATCATGTTTGTGTAGATCACACCAATGACGAGGCCGATGAGGCCAAGCGCCATCTGGGCAAAATAGAACATGCGCACCGCATCGCGTGACTGATAGCCCGCCTGACGCAATTCAAGCTGCTTCTGGCTCAGCTCCTCGGTGTCCTTGGGCTCGAGGAACGTCGCAAACTTCTGGAGCTGTGCGTTGCCGTCCTTCTGCCGGAGTGTCGCGGCGCCTTCGCCCGCGCCCTTGCGGCGGTTGGTGCGGTCGCGTTTGAGCTTGTCGAGGGGATCTTCTGGCTGGTTCACCATCATCACGACAGTGATCAGGACAAGGACTATCCCGAGAGCTCCGAGGATGATGATGAGCCCGAAAGGGCCCATCACATCGGCGATTGCTGAATTGATGTCGTTGAGCATGAGGGCCCCCTAAACTTTGATATTGGTGAGAACACGCATCACCAGAAGATTTACGCCCAGGAAGATGCCGACGAAGAAACACGCTGGAATGAAGTAGGGCGTCTCTTTGACTTCGTCATAGTAGTTTGGATCGCCTATATTGATCACGATGAGGGCAAGGATCGGGAAGGCGGAAAGGAATTTTCCGGACCACTTTGCCTCTGCCGTGATCGCCTTTACGCGGCGGAAGAGGCGGAAGCGGGCCCGGATCACTTTGGCCAGACCGGCAAGGATTTCCGCGAGGTTACCCCCTGACTGCTGTTGGATCGTCACGGCGACCGCGAGGAAGCGCAAATCCTGCATGTCGAGCCGTTCAGCCATTTCCTTGAGCGCCTCGCCTACATCGCGACCATAGGCGCTCTCGTCGGCGATCACGCCGAATTCGGACGCGAGCGGATCGGCGATTTCCCGCGATACGATTGAAATGGCGTTGGAGAAAGGATGGCCCACGCGCAGCGAGCGCACCATCAATTCGACCGCATCAGGCAGCTGCTCTTCGATGAGGGCCATGCGCTTGCCCGCTTTCATCGAGATCCACATGAACACGCCGCCCACGCCCATGGCGACGGACATCACCAGACGAACGGGCGTTTCCGTGGCGGTGCCAACCGTGAGGCCAAGGAACACGACCACCGACAGACCGGCCATTACCATCAGCAACTGCTGGGGCGAGAAGGCGATTGCGGCTTTCTGCGCTTTTTCCGACAGCAGTGAATAGAGCGGGATGCCCTTTGATTTCATGTGCTGCTGCATTTCCTTGCGCAGCTTTTCGAGGACCTCCTCGCGGCGCTCGCCTTTTTCTAGCATCTCGAGCCGGCGGTTGACGCGCGAATTGAGCGAGATGGATTTGCCGAAAGCCACGAGATACAGGCCCTCGACGAGCACAAGCACGCCGATGAAGATCAGTCCGTAGATGATTGGTTCTGCACTCATGTTCTTGGTCCTTTTGGCCGAAAGAGGGGCCACTTTACATGTTGGCCCTCGAGGCCTTGATTATTGCGCCGCGATCGGCTCGTAGATGGAGGATGGCAGATCGTAGCCCCACATGCGGAAGCGCTCCGCGTAGTGGCTGCGCACACCGGTGGCGGTGAAATGGCCGATGATTTTGTTGTCGGGCGTGAGGCCCACGCGCTGGTAGCGGAAGATTTCCTGCATCGAGATGACATCGCCTTCCATGCCGGTGATCTCGGTGATCGAGGTCATCCGGCGGGAGCCGTCCTGCAGGCGGCTGGCCTGCACGATGAGGTTCACAGCCGAGGAGATCTGGCTGCGCACCGCTTTGAGGGGCATTTCGATACCGGCCATTGCGATCATGTTTTCCAGACGCGACACACCGTCCCGAGCAGAGTTTGCGTGGATCGTCGTCATGGAGCCGTCATGGCCGGTGTTCATGGCCTGGAGCATATCGATGACTTCCTCGCCACGTGTCTCGCCCACGATGATGCGGTCAGGACGCATACGCAGGGCGTTTTTCAGACAGTCGCGCGGTGATACTTCGCCTTTGCCCTCGACGTTCGGAGGGCGGCTTTCCATCCGGCCCACGTGGGTCTGTTGCAGCTGGAGTTCCGCGGTATCCTCGATCGTCAGGATCCGCTCGGCGTTGTCGATGAATGATGACAGGGCGTTGAGAGTTGTGGTTTTACCCGAGCCCGTACCGCCGGAGACGATAATATTGAGGCGAGTCGCTACGGCAGCTTGCAGATAGGCGGCCATTTCCTCGGTGAAAGCCCCGAACTGCACCAGATCGTCAATGCCGAGCTTGTCTTTCTTGAACTTACGAATGGAGACGAGGCTGCCGTCCACGGCAACCGGAGGCACCATTGCGTTGAAGCGCGAGCCGTCTTTTAGGCGCGCGTCGACGTAGGGGTTTGATTCGTCCACACGGCGGCCCACGGCGGACACGATCTTGTCGATGATCCGCAAAAGATGCCGCTCGTCTTTGAAGGTCACGTCAGTCAACTCGAGCTTACCAGCGCGCTCCACGAAAATCTGCTGCGGGCCGTTGACGAGAATATCGTTGACGGTTTCGTCCTTCAGCAGCGTCTCAAGCGGTCCGAGGCCGGTGACTTCGTCGTAGAGCTCCGAGTTGAGGGTCATGCGGTCTTCGCGGCCCAGAACGATGGAGTGCTCGTTGAGATGCTCAGCGGCGATGGTGTTGATCTCCGCACGCAGATCGCTCTCGGTGGCGTGCTCGAGGGCTGCGAGGTTAAGGCTGTCGAGCAGAACACGGTGCAGATCGAGTTTAATCTCGCCCATGCGCTGTTTGCGCTTGACCTCCTTATCGACCGGGATCGCTGCGGCGGGTTGCGAGGCGCGGCGCATGGAGACGCTGGCTTCGGGCTTGGGTGCCGCCATAGGTGTGACGACGGCCTTCTCGGGCGATGTCGCATCGGTCTTTTTATACTTGGAGAACATTGCGTTGGGCTTTCTTTGCTCAGGCCTTAGGCGGCAGCGGATTCGGTGTCGCGCAGATTGTGGATCGAAGAGGCGAGCTTCATCAGTTCCTTGCGCAGAGGGCTTTTGGGCGCTGAGGTGGCCAGTGGCATCCCGTGATCGTTGGCCTGGGTGATGGGCTTGCCTCCATCGGGCAATTGCAGATCGATGCTGATGTCGAGGCTCTCTGCCATACGCTTGACGCGGCTTTTCGCGTTCAGATCGGTGAACTTCGGTCCGCGGTTCAGCACATAGCGCAGTTTTTCGATCGGCAGCTCTTCGGACTGGAGCGCACGTTTGAAGCGCAGGGTGTTTTGCGCCGAACGCATGTCGAGCTCGAGCATTGCAAAATAGATGTGTGCGGACGTGAGGACCGTCTCGGACCACTGCACCAGCGTCGAGGGCATGTCGATGACGACATAATCGAACTGGTTGCGGGCGATATCGAGCACTCGGCCGATATCCTCTGCCGTGATCAGATCGAGGGGCAGCATATCTGCGGGCGCAGTCAGGACCGACAATTTGTCCTCATAGGTCATGAGCGCCTGGCCAAAGATCTCCTCGTCCAGCGATTCGGTGTCGGAGAGCATTTCGTAGACGATCTCGCGGCGGGGCAGATCGAGGAACGTCGAGACAGAGCCATACTGCAAATCCAGATCGAGCAGGCAAACCGAGGGTTTGTCGGTTTTGTTCAGGCACGCGAGTTCCCAGGCGAGGTTCACGGCCATGGTGGTGGCACCGGTACCGCCCGCGAGACCGTGCACCACGATCACGGCGCCGTCTTTCTGGGCACCTGCGCGCAGTGCGGATGCGGGCTGGGCCGCCGCAGCAGTTGGCGCGACATGGGTGCGGATGCGTGCAATTGCCTGTGCGAGTTCTCCTTCTGGAAGGGGGTAGGGAACAAACTCGTCTGCGCCTTTGCGCAGCAGTGAATGAAGCGCGCCGGGCGTCACATCCTCCGCGATGAGGATCACTTTGATGTCGTGCTGTTTGGCCTGTGTGATGATCTCGATCATCAGGGGCATGTTGTCCTCGTCAGCGTCGTCCATCGCGAGTGCGATGAATTCCATGTCCTTCGCCTCGGGCTGGCTGAAGAAAGAGAGCGCTTCGGCAAAGCCAAGATCCCCCCAGCTTTCTCCAAGCGCCGTTTCCATATCCTCGATCAGCAGATCGAAGTTCTGCACATCGCGGCTGACCGTACACGCAAGGATCGTGTCGCGGTCGGGTTGTGGCATACCACTGCTCATTGCCTTCATTCCTTCCATCAAAGGGCATATTGGCTGTGGCTCGGGAATGCAGTTACATGACACCGGACCGAGCCTGCCCCCGCCGGACTTTTGTCCGAACAGAGTTTTCTCGTTGAAGAAGAAATGACAGGGAAGTGGGGCGAGATTGGGGCCGAAAAGCTGCGATTGTTGGATATCTTGAAACGATCAGCAGGCTCAGCGGGGATTGGATAAAGCGGGAGAGGCCGCCAGAACGACAAGAGGCGCAGGAAACTCTGCGCCTCTTGTCGTCAAATCAGGTGTTTATTCTGCCGAGAGGCCGCCGACCGCGCCCGAACTCAGGGTCGTCGCACTACCAGCGCTGCTGACGTAGTCGCGGTAGATGATCTGCGCGTATTTACCATCCATGACAGTGGGGTGCCGCTCCACGAAACCGCTGACTTCAGTGACTGTCCGGCGGTTACGCCGCTCGCGGCCATCGGTCACGACAAGTGGTTGTGTCTCGCCGAACGAAACAATCGCTTCGAGCCTGGAACGGCTGATGCCTTGCGTCGACAGATATTGGACGACGGAATTTGCGCGCCGCAGGCCGAGGCTCTTGTTCGCGCGATTTGACCCGACCGCATCCGTGTGGCCGTAAACGCGAAAGCGGATCTCGGGGAATTGTCTGATCCATCCTGCCTGTTGGCGCAGGATCGCCTGTGCCGCGCTATCGAGCTGGGCCGAGTTGAACTCGAAATTCACCGTGCTGTCGACTTCGGTGGAGAAGCGCTGCGCCAGATCGAAGGTATATTGCCGCTCTCCGGTCATCACCAGACGGTTGTTCAGCGTGGAATTGCCAAAATCACCAGCGTCGATCAGGGAGCCTGCCTCGGAATAGAACTGAGTGTAGACCGCATCGGAACTTGGGCTGCACGCGGTCAGGCCCAGGGCGGCTGACAGCAAGCTGCCGGTCAGGATGGTGCAATGCGTCATACGGTCCATATTCTCAATCCAGTACATAACCATATGACCCGGTAAAGTCCTGCTTGGCAACCTCGCCTGCAGCGCCCGTTTTCGGAGTGCGCGTGCCTGCGGCAGTGCGTCCGAACAAGAACAGGTCCTTCTCTGTGGGCGGCTTTATACGATCGGTTGGCAGGGCGAGGGCCTCGCCGCGTGTGGGCGTGACGAGATGTGCGCTGATGATGATCACGAGCTCGGTCTGGCGTCTCTGGTAGCTTGCGGAGCGGAAGAGCGCGCCCAAGACGGGCACATCCCCGATCCACGGCAGCTGCGAGGAGCTGTCGGTGAAATCGTCTTGCAGCAGACCTGCGATGGCAAAGCTTTCACCATCGCGCATCTCGACGGTTGTGGATGTCTCGCGGCGGGAAAAGGCTGCGATGGTGAAGCCATCGAGCGTGATGCCATTGGCCTGGTCAATCGCCGACACGGCGGCCTTCAGCTCGAGATTGATCAGCTCCTTGTCCACCACCCGGGGGATGAACGAAAGCTCGACCCCGAATGGTTTGAACTCGATCGAGGTTGTATCGTTGGCCTGTGCGACGGGCACGGGATACTCGCCACCGGCCAAGAATTTGGCCTCCTGGCCTGAAAGCGCTACGAGGTTCGGCTCTGCGAGAAAGCGCACGACGCCCTTCTGCTCGAGCGCTTCGAGCAGGATGCCGACTTGCGTCGAGCCTGCGTTGAACCCGAAGAGGATTGCGCCTGTGTTTGTGTTCGTGCTTGGCAATGTGCCTGCGAGGGCATCGGTGCCACCGCCGCTGGTGGTCAGACCACCGGTGCCTGCGCGCACGCCCAGATCGCTGCCGATCCCGCCGCTGAGCGCAAGCGAGGAGCTGAGTGATTTGGACACTGAGCGCTGCATCTCTGCGAAGCGGACCTTGAGCATGACCTGCTGGATACCGCCCACGCTCATAAGATTGGAGACCCGTTCGGGGGCGTAGCGCTGTGCAAGCTCCAACGCGCGGTCAAGCTTTTGCACCGACGAGACGATCCCCGACAGGACGATACCGTCATTGGCAGAGCGGACTTCGATATTCTCGCCCGGCAGAATCTGGCGCAGGCGCTCTTTGAATTCCGACAGGTCCGGCGTGACCTGAACTTCGACGTTCGTAATCAGCCGTCCAGCGGCATCGAACAGAGTGAGTGTCGTCGTACCGGGCGATTTGCCGAGTACGTAGATCGTGCGGTCCGAGAGGGACGACAGATCGGCGATGCCCGGATTTGCGATGCTGAGCTCCGCAAAGGGTGTTTCGCTTTCTACCACGATCGCACGGTTGAGCGGCACTTGCAGTTTGATGCTGGTGCCACTTTTCACGACGCGCAGGTTATCCGCCAGAGCCGCTGTCGGAACAGTTGCCACATAGCCGGATACACTCAGCGTCAGCCCCAGAAGAGCTGCCTTAAGAAATCTATCAATTTTCATGTGACCTGCCTTTTTGATCACGCCTCAAAATAGGGTCTTATTGCCCGTCGTTTGGATAACCTTGGTCCAATTCCATTTTTTTTGCAAGAATCAATACGTTCGGTAAATCCGTTGTTGTGGATAAATGGCAACAGCGTCAAATGGGCAACGCCGCCCGGATTACAGGGCGGCGCTTTTTATCGTAAGAAAGTCAGTTGGTTAACTGTCTTCTCTTATCTCTAGTTTGTGCAGGGGATCGGGAGATTGACCACTTCAGCGCCGCGGCGGGTGCGGATCGTGCAGACCTTCTCCGTTTCGGGTGCCGGAGCTTGCGCCTGTTCGACGATGCCGAGCAGATCCCTCTGGTTCACCTCGATGTTCTCCGAAATCTCGACATCGTCACCTGCGCCGACGAGGGCAAGCGCCAGACGTCCGGAAGATTGTGCCTGTGCCAGTCCGGCGACCTGCTCTGGAGTGACAGCGACCGTGACGGTCCGAGCAATCTGCGCGCCTTCGACGGTGCCTGATCGCTGGTCTACGGCGATAAGGGGAATGCTCGTCTCGATCAACTTCGTGATTTCGGACCGCCCGGTGCCATTGCCGACGCTTCCTGTCCAGTAGATGTCGACCCGGTCACCGGGGCGCAGGAAACCAGACACGCCGGATGACACGTCGACGTTGATTGCAAAGGCGCGCATACCCCGCTCGAGCCGGGACGTAATGCCCGCATCTTCGCCGGGAAGGGTGACCTTGACGGCCAGCAACGCTTCCCCCTTCTCGATAGGCCGTAACACGACGCGGGGCTTATCGGTGTTCTCGGGGAAAATGACATTGATGTCGTTGAAATGGCCTGCGGGGATCGCGGTCACGGGGAAGTCGACCGGCCGTACATCCTCTTTGACGAGCTTGTCGCCGTATTTGAGGTCTCGGTTCACGACGAAGACCGTTTGCGTTGGCACGACCTGGGCTTTTGCAGCTTCCGCACGTGCGATCGCATTCTTGTACTGCCCGATCTGACCCTTTGCGAGATAGACAGCGCCGCCCGCGAGGGCGATACCGACCAATAATACGAGTCCAAAAATCATACGCATTTTGTGTTCCTCTTTCGCTCGGGGTCCGAAGCGATCGGACCGGAATAGATGATTAGCTGCTGCGGTTGTAGCAGCGGAATGTGGTGAATATTTGACATGGCGGCGACACAGCTGAGGGTCGCCGCGCAGTGTCGGGCTATTCGATCCCTGCCAGCTCCTCGACCGTGGTATCGGTCAGATAGGCCTCTACGCTGTCACCAAAAACCTGGGTGCCACTGAACACGGAGACCATCGCGGCAAGTGCCATGCCGACGCAAGCCGCCGTAAGTACTACCCAGTCCACCGTGACTGCTCCGTCATCGTCTTTCAGAAAGGATTTGTCTGCATGGTTCATGGTGTACTCTCTATTGTTTCGGATCATGGCCGATGGGAGAACGAAATGGGGGCTGCATTCCATGCAGAACGCAGCCCCCGGTCGCTGTATCAGGTCGTATGGGTCGGCTTAGTCAGCGGAACCGGCAACAGTCACGCCACCAAAGCTTGCGTCACCGATGGTCTGGCTGTTCAAGAATGTGGATGTCTGTGCGGTCATGTCTGCGGCACCCGAAGAGATCGAGCCGTAAGCTGCGATCGCCAGGCCAACAACTGCGGCTGTCAGAACAACCCAGTCAACTGTTACGGCGCCGTCTTCGTCGTTGCGGAAGTTTTTTACGAATTTCATCATTTTAGTATCCCTCCAAAGGATTTTAAGGTTCAAGTTTCCAACCCTGCCTCGCTGTCTGGCCCGCTCTCATTCAGGCCTGCTTGACTTGGTATGACCCTATATAGCTGCATGATTGGGGCATGAATTTGACGGCAAATGCGGCATTTGCTTATATACCCTGCTATTCGCATGGCATTACGTTAAGATCATGAAATTAAACAATTTTATTTTTATAATTTGCGAGGGCTGGTTAACGTCTGCGGCCGAAACGCCCCAATTGTGGCAAATTCGCCATGTTTATCTGTCTCATTTGCTGGTCTGAAAGGCGATTTCGCGTATCATCCCGAAAAAAAAGCAGTGAAAAACGAGAGCAGGCAGCATGACACGGATAACTTTCGATATAATTGTTGGCGTGGGAGCGTTATTTTTCGTGACCGCCACGGGCGCTTTTGCAGATTCTCCCGCTCCCTTCCCTGATTTCCAGCCAAAATTCGTCAAACCGCCCCAAGCGGGGGAGCGCAAACGAGTCAATGTGCAGATCAACAGGCCCGAACCCGCTGCCATAGCCACACCGGCAGTTCAGGCGGCCCCCTCCGGCGCGATCAGCCGGCCCAAGGCAGGACAGTTTGATTGGTTTTGGGCGAAAGTATCGCCGGAAGCGTCCGAGTCCGGACCGGGCCGCCTCGAAGTGGCGATGACGACGCTGTCCGCCTCCACATCGCGCGTGCCGGCGCCCCGGTTGCAGCACATGCAGGATATCGCGAAGCTGCACGGGGTGGATATCCTGCGCTCCACTGTAGGAACGCGGGTCTCGCCCGCGCTGGCGCTGGCGGTGATTTCGGTCGAATCGTCAGGGCGTGTGGATGCGGTGAGCACCGCGGGCGCGCAGGGTCTGATGCAGCTGATGCCCGATACGGCCAGCCGCTTCGGCGTGACCGACAGTAATGTGCCGCAACAAAACATCCTCGGCGGGATCAAATATCTCGATTGGCTGATGGGAGAATTCGGGAATGATCCGATTCTGGTGCTCGCGGGCTATAATGCGGGCGAGGGGGCCGTGCGCAAACATGCGGGCGTGCCGCCATTCGCTGAGACCCGAGATTACGTGCCAAAGGTGCTGGCCGCGTTTCAGGTCGCGAAGGGTTTGTGCAAGACGCCGCCCGAGCTGATCTCGGACGGCTGTGTGTTTGCACAGATGAAATAGTTAGACCAGCGTGGCTTGGGTCGCGGCGCGCAGCTCATCTTCTGTAACGCCCTCTGCACATTCGACGATGCGCAATCCTCCCTCGACAACATCGAGCACGCCCATGTTGGTGATGATCCGGTCCACGACGGCCTTGCCGGTCAGCGGCAGGGTACATTCCTTGAGTACCTTACTCTCGCCGTGCTTGTTGGCATGGTCCATGACCACGATCACGCGGCCCACACCGGCCACCAGATCCATCGCGCCGCCCATGCCCTTCACGAGCTTGCCGGGAATCATCCAGTTTGCAAGATCTCCGGTCTCGGACACTTCCATCGCGCCGAGGATCGCTGCGGCGATCTTGCCGCCCCGGATCATGCCGAAGGACATTGCGGAATCGAAATAAGCCGTGCGGTTGAGCTCGGTGATGGTCTGCTTGCCCGCGTTGATCAGATCAGCATCCTCGTCGCCCTCGAAGGGGAAGGGACCCATGCCGAGCATGCCGTTTTCGGATTGAAGGGTGATGTCCTTGTCGCCCACGTAGTTGGCCACCAGCGTCGGGATGCCGATGCCGAGGTTTACATACATGCCGTCTTCGAGCTCGAGCGCGGCACGGGCCGCCATTTGGTTACGATCCCACATAGTTCAGGCGTCCTTTCCGGTATGGCCGATGGTTGCGGCATGCGGCGCATGCGCGCCTTCTTCTATTTGTGTCATGATCAGCGCGATATGCGTCACCAGAAGCGGTACATTCGCAAGCGTCTGTGCGTCGAACTGCTCGGCGGCGATGGTTTTCGCCTCGCTCAACAGTTCCCGCATGCGGTCTCCGGTCGCGCTCATTTCTGCCTCACGGTCCGCTGCTCGATGCGTTTTTCATGCTCGCCCTGAATGATGCGGTGGACGTAGATGCCGGGCAGGTGGATGTTGTCGGGGTCGAGGCTACCGGTGGGGACGATCTCTTCGACTTCCACGATGCAAACCTTGCCGCACATGGCAGCGGGCGGATTGAAGTTGCGCGCAGTCTTGCGGAAGATCAGGTTGCCCGTTTCGTCGGCCTTCCACGCCTTCACGAGGGCCAGATCGGCGAAGATGCCTTCTTCGAGGATGTAATCCTGTCCGCCCCAGTTCTTCACGTCCTTGCCTTCTGCGATCACGGTACCGACGCCGGTTTTGGTGTAGAAACCTGGGATGCCAGACCCGCCTGCGCGCATCCGCTCTGCCAGCGTTCCCTGCGGGCTGAATTCCAGCTCGAGCTCGCCGCTCAGATACTGGCGCATGAATTCCGCGTTCTCACCGACGTAAGAGGAGATCATTTTTCTGACCTGTTTGGTCTGCAACAGGATGCCGATGCCGAAATCGTCCACGCCCGCGTTGTTGGAGGCGAAGGTCAGATTCTTGGTGCCTGCGTCACGGATTGCGGCCAGCAGCAATTCGGGGATGCCGCACAGGCCAAAGCCGCCCGAGGCGATCAACATGCCATCCGTAAGAGTCCCCTCGAGGGCCTCTGCGGCGCTTGCGTATACTTTATTCATCCGGTCATGCTCCCCTGATCCGTGTATTGGTCAGGGGAGTTTGTGACCGCCGCATGCGCGGGTGTCAATGAGATGCGGCGTTGCGGCGTGGCAGGCGGTATCCCGATGAAGCAGTTAGAGCAGACGCACCTGGGTGCCTACAGGGGCAAGACTGAACAGCTCTTCGATTTTGTGATTATACAGTCCAATACATCCGTCCGAGGACTGACGCCCGATCTTGCGCGTGTCGTGCGTGCCGTGGATCAGATAGGCGGGCCATGACAGGTACATCGCATGCGTGCCAAGTGGATTGCCGGGGCCGGGTGGCATGTAGGCCAGCGTCGGATCCCGCTCCATCATAGATGCGGTAGGGGTCCAATCAGGGCCGACACGCTTGCGCACGATACTGGTGTATCCGCGTTTGGTCAGCTCCTCTGTGCGCGGTACGGAGGACGGGTAGATGTTGTAAATCTCTTCGTCAGCGCTCCAGAAATGCACGGCGCGCGAGGAGATATCCGCAACAATGGCCCCTTTTCCCAGACTGTCAAAGTGGTCCTGCCAGCGCTGGGGGGTAAAGCTCATGATATTGTTGCGTGTTATCAGGACTTCGGGTTCGCGCTGTTCGACCGCGCGTACAACCGACGGCATTGCCAGCGCCGTACCGGCACCGAGCATCATCCGGCGACGTGAAAGTATTGTGCCTGCCATCTCATATTCCTCTATGTGATTATGTTTTACGTGGGGTAGAACATTGATCATCCGAGGTCAAAGTCAGACGTCACCTTCTGACGCGATCGTGACTTATGCGCCCCCCCTTGTGGGGAAGGGCGCACTGTGTTCATGCGCCGGGTTTCTTCGCGGCTTTCTTGGACGGCGCTTTTTTCTTCGCTGCAGGCTTCTTGGCAACGGCCTTCTTCTTTGGTGCTGCTTTCTTCTTTGCGGCGGGCTTTTTCTTGCCCGCCTTCTCGGCACGCTCGTCGATCAGTTGCACCGCCTGATCGATGGTGATGTCCTCAGGCTCGATCGTGTCGGGGATCGTCGCGTTAATCTTTTCCCACTTCACGTAGGGGCCGTATTTGCCCTTCATCACATTGACAGGACCACCTGCGACCGGATGCTCGCCCAATTCGCGCAGGGGGGCTGCCGCCACACCGCGCTGCCCGCGCGATGCTACCTTCTCGGCCAGAAGCTGGACCGCACGGTTCATGCCGACGGTGAACACCTCGTCGATGCCCTCAAGGTTGGCATTTGTGCCGCCCCGGTCTGACGTGCTGGCGGCGTGTTTGAGGTAGGGGCCATAGCGTCCGATGTTGGCCCAGACCATGATGCCGTCTTCGGGATGCGGCCCGATTTCGCGGGGCAGCGACAACAGCATGACCGCGCGCTCCAGTTCCAGCTCTTCGGGCTCCCAATCCTTGGGGATGGACTGGCGCGGGGGCTTGGGCACTTCTTCGGTTTGCGCGCCGCGCTGCACGTAGGGGCCAAAGCGGCCTTTGAACACGCGGATTTCATCGCCCTGATCCTCGCCCAGCAGCTTGCCGTCGGGAGGGATAGCGGAGGCCTCCGCCTCGGGGTCAGGTGGGCCGAAGGGGCGCGTGTAGCGGCACTCGGGGTAATTCGAGCAGCCGATGAACGCGCCGCCGGAGCGCGCGGTGCGCATGCTCAGGCGGCCAATCTCGCAATTGGGGCACAGTCGCGGGTCGCTGCCGTCCTCAGTCGCAGGGAACAGATGCGGCGCTAGTACATCGTTGATCTTCTCCAGCACTTCGGTGATGCGCAGCTCGGAGGTCTCGGCGATCGCGGCGGAGAAGTCACGCCAGAACCGCTCGAGCACCTTTTTGTATTCAGCATCGCCGGCGGAGACCTTGTCGAGCTGGTCCTCCAGATCGGCGGTGAAATCGTACCCGATGTACCGCTTGAAGTAGTTCTCCAGAAAGGCAGTGACCAAACGGCCCTTGTCCTCGGGGATCAGGCGCTGGCCCTCGCGGCGCACGTATCCACGGTCCTGAATCGTGGTAACGATGCTGGCGTAGGTCGAGGGACGGCCGATGCCCAGTTCTTCCATCCGTTTGACCAGCGTGGCCTCGGTAAATCGCGGTGGCGGCTGCGTGAAGTGCTGGCCGCCCAGCACCGCGTGCTTTTCTGCGAGGATCGCGCCGGACTTGCGCTGCATCCCCGACGCGCCGCTGTCGCCTGCGTCGATCAGCGCATCATCCGCCACGCCTGCGGCTTTGGTAAAGTCCTCCGCGTAGCGCGATGCGGCGGCCTTTTTCAGCGCGTCGCCCTGCATGATCTGGGGAAGGCGCTTTTCGTCGTCGTCGGCCACGTCATCGCGGCCTTCCTCATAGACCCGCAGGAAGCCATCGAAGAGCACGACCTGACCTGTGGCGCGGAGCATCACATGACCATCGGCGCTGGCGATTTCCACCGTGGTGCGCTCCAGCCGCGCGCTCTCCATCTGGCAAGCCAGCGTGCGCTTCCAGATCAGATCATAGAGCTTGCGCTGGTCGCCATCCATCAGCTTGAGCGCGTCCGCATCCTTCGACATCTCTGTGGGGCGGATGCATTCGTGCGCTTCCTGAGCGTTCTTTGCCTTGTTCTTGTAGATGCGAGGGCTGGCTGGCACATATTTGTCGCCGTACCGCTCGGCGATTGCATCGCGCGCCATGGTCATCGCCTCGGGCGCCATATCGATCCCGTCGGTCCGCATGTAGGTAATGTGGCCCGCTTCATAAAGGCGCTGCGCAGTGCTCATGGTCTGGCGTGCACCCATGCCGAACTTGCGGCTGGCCTCTTGCTGGAGGGTCGACGTCATGAACGGGGCGGATGGGTTGCGCGTGGCGGGCTTGGCCTCGACTGAGGCTGCCCTGAGGTCACGGCTCGACACGGCCTGCACGGCAATCTCGGCGTTTGTGGCATCACTCAAGTCGAATTTATCAAGCTTTTTGCCTGCAAGTTCGGTCAGACGCGCCTCGAACTCCTGACCCGATGGTGTGGTGAGCAGCGCCTTGACGGTCCAGAATTCGCGCGGCCGGAAAGCTTCGATCTCCATTTCGCGCTCGCAGAGCAGGCGCAGCGTGACGGATTGGACCCGCCCTGCGGATTTGGCGCCCGGAAGCTTGCGCCAGAGCACTGGCGAAAGATTGAAACCCACCAGATAGTCCAGCGCACGGCGGGCGAGATAGGCCTCGACCAGCGGCATATCGACCTGACGCGGGTTTTTCATCGCCTCCGTCACGGCGGATTTGGTGATTGCGTTGAACACCACACGGCTTACGGGCGTGTCTTTCTTGATGGATTTGCGCAGGGTGAGCGCTTCTTGCAGGTGCCAGCTGATCGCCTCGCCCTCACGGTCGGGGTCGGTCGCGAGGATCAGCTCGTTGTCGAGCTTGAGTGCGTCAGTGATTGCTTTCATGTGCTTTTTGGAGCCGCTGTCGATCTCCCAGAGCATCTCGAAATCGTTCTCGGTGTCGACAGATCCGTCCTTCGGGGGCAGGTCGCGCACGTGGCCGTAAGAGGCCAGAACCGTGAAATTGTCACCGAGATATTTGTTGATCGTCTTGGCCTTGGCGGGAGATTCGACAACGACTACTGGCATGAATTTACGGTCCTTGGACGGAGGGGTATGGCGGCGTCTACGGCCTGAGACATGTGGGATGCAAGGGGGCATTGTCAATGCAATGCACGCCGGAGCCGCTGTCCAGCAGTGCCTGAAATGACCCGGACCAGTGGTGCGGGTGAGCAAAATCAGCCCGATTTAGACCGATTTGGCGCTAGATCGCTTTGGACAACAGGCCGCCCGCACCGCGTAGCACTTTGCCGTCCAGTTCGAGATCCACGAGCGCGGGCGTCAGGGCGGAGGAGGGCAGTTGGAGATCACGGATCAGTTGGTCTTCTGTCACGGGATAGGGGCCGAGCCTTTGCAGGATCGATAGGTGCAGGCTTGCGGTTTCCCGCAGGGTCCGCCGCGGCTTGGGCGCGGCCTGGGGCCTCGGGGCAGGTTGGGGAAGCGGCGGCGCATCGCTGTGCAGCGGCCCGAGCGCGTCCAGAATATCGGCGGCATTGCGCACCAGCGTGGCGCCGTCGCGGATCAGCATGTTCCCGCCCGAGGCGCGGGCATCGAACGGATGGCCGGGTACGGCCATCACGTCGCGCCCCTGATCGAGTGCATCGCGGGCGGTGATCAGGCTGCCGGACTTTGCGGCGGCCTCCACGACGACGGTCGCTCGCGCGAGGCCAGAGATGATGCGGTTGCGCCTGGGAAAAAAACGGGCAGTAGGTTGCAACCCGATCGGCTGCTCCGACAGGCGCAGTCCTCGCTCGGCGATATCCTCGGCCAGTGTCGCGTTTTCGATAGGATAGATGACATCGACGCCGCCCGCCTGCACGGCGATGGTGCCGTAGGGCAGGGCGGCCAGATGGGCGGCGGCATCTACACCGCGTGCGAGGCCGGAGACGACGACATATCCCGCCTCACCCAGATCATGGGCGAGCGTGCGCGCCATCCGCGTTCCGAGCGATGAGGCGTTGCGTGCGCCGACCAGCGCGATCATGGGGCGGGCAAGCAGCGCGGGATCGCCCAACAGCCACAAAAAGGGGGGGGCATCGTCGAGTTCGGCGAGGGCGGCGGGATAGTTGGCGTGACCGATGTGCAAAAGCTTCGCGCCCTCCGCGTGGGCGGCGCGCAACTCGGCCCGCACCACGCCCTCGGGGCAGATCTCGTAGCCTGCGACGCCCGCGGCGCGCGCTACCTCCGGCAGCGCGGCCAGCGCATTTTGCGCAGTGCCGTGTTCGATCAGCAGTCGTTTATACGTGGAGATACCGACCCGGCGCGAGCGCAACAGACGGAGACGGGCAAACTGTTCGTCTTCCGGGGTGGGTGGGAGTGGGGGGTGAGTGGAAGAAGGATTGGTGTTCCTGTCAGTCATCCCGTGGCTCCGTCTGTTGCTAGAATCAGGTATAGTCCGAGGTGGTTAACAGGGGGTGAATCTTTCCCGCTGGAATTGCATCAATCCGCTACGCACCTGCGCCCCCAATCGTCAGCCCGCCGATCATCAGCGTGGGCTGGCCCACACCCACCGGCACCCACTGGCCCTGCTTGCCGCAATTGCCCATACCGGGATCGAGCGTGGGATCATTGCCGATCGCGCGGATCTGCTGAAGGGCGGTCGCGCCGTCACCGATCAGCGTGGCGCCTTTGACTGGCGCACCTACAATGCCGTCCTTCACGCGGTAGGCTTCGGTGCAGGAAAACACAAATTTGCCGTTGGTTATGTCAACCTGACCGCCGCCGAAGCCTACGGCATAGATGCCGTCCTTGAGGCCTGCCACGATATCGCCCGGCGCGGTATCGCCGCCCAGCATATAGGTGTTGGTCATGCGCGGCATGGGAATATGGGCAAAGCTCTGACGCCGCCCGTTGCCCGTACTTTTGACACCCATGAGGCGCGCGTTCTGACGGTCCTGCATATAGCCGACGAGCTTGCCGTCCTCGATCAGAACGTTCTTGGCGCTGGGGGTGCCTTCATCGTCGACTGAGATACTGCCGCGACGGTCGGGGATGGTGCCGTCGTCCAGCACGGTCACGCCTTTGGCGGCGATCTGCTGTCCCATCAGTCCGGCAAAGGCGGACGTGCCCTTGCGGTTGAAATCACCCTCTAGGCCGTGCCCGATCGCTTCATGCAGCAGAATGCCGGGCCAGCCGGGGCCGAGCACCACATCCATCATGCCTGCAGGCGCGGGCACCGCCTCGAGATTGACCAACGCGATCCGCAGGGCCTCGCGGGCCTTGCTTTGCCAATCCGCGGGCATCAGCATCCCGTCGAGCGAAATGCGCCCGCCGCCGCCTGCCGTGCCACTTTCGCGGCGCCCCTCGTGCTCCACAATGACCGAGACGTTCACGCGTGTCATGGGACGAGTATCGCGTACGGAGGTACCTTCTGGGCGCAGGATCTCGACCTCCTGGATCGAGGCGGCGATGGAGGCGCTGACCTGGACCACACGGGCGTCCATGCTGCGGCAGAAATCGTCGATCTCGCGGAGTGTTTCGACCTTCACGGCGAAGGCCGCGCCCGCAATCGGATCCTCGTCGGTATAGAGCTTGCGGTTGGTGCCTTCGGGCGCATCGGCCCATGTTCCGCCGCCCTCGCCTACCGCGAGGCGCGCGGTCTGGGCGGCGCGCCTCAGGGCAGCTTCGGATATCTCTGTTGAATGGGCATATCCTGCAACCTCGCCGCGCACGGCGCGCAGACCGAATCCGGTCGCGGCATCATAGCTGGCCGTCTTGAGGCGGCCATCGTCAAACATCAGCGCCTCCGAGCGGCGGCGCTCGAAGAACAACTCGCCATCGTCTGCCCCCGCCACCGCATCGCGAAGGACTTGCAGGGCCGTTTCGCGGTCGAGAAGGTCGTCGAAGGGCAAGAATGGACTGTCTGACATGAGGAGTGCTCCGATCTTCAGGGGAAGAGATAGTTCGCGTCTATTTGACGCGAGCATAGGACTTTCTTTCGTAATCAGAATATGATTGTAAGGCGCTAGATTACAACGGCGGGTCGGCCAACCTGCGCGTTTTAGCCATTTAGGGTCACGGAAATCAGGACGAAAATGATGACAAAGCACCTCACACTTGCCGGTCTGTTGGCTGGCGTCACAAGTTTACCGGCACTGGCGCAAAGCGTCGATCCACAGGGGCTCGAAATCATCGGGACGCCGGTGAACGGCAGCATGGGCTTCCAGACTGCAGTAACGGAGCTTGCCACGGACCTGCAATGGCTCGACGGTATGATCCTTGTGATCATCACCGGAATCACGCTGTTCGTGACCGGACTGATCCTCTGGGTCGCCGTGCGCTACAACTCCAAGCGCAACCCAACGCCCGCAACTTTCACGCACCATACGCCCGTAGAGATCGCGTGGACGATTGTGCCAATCCTGATCCTTGTGGGCATCGGCGCATGGTCGCTGCCGATCCTGTTCCGCCAGCAGGAAATTCCCGTCGCCGATGTCACGATCAAGGCTGTCGGGAATCAGTGGTATTGGTCCTATGAGTACGTCGACGACGATTTCGGCTTCGACAGCTACATGATCGGTGCACCGGCGCTGGGTGGCGATAACAGGAAGACTCCAGAAGTGATCGCGCAGCTCGAAGCGGCGGGATACTCCGAGAACGAATGGCTGCTGGCAACCGATACTGCTGTGGTCGTGCCTGTAAACCAGACCGTGGTCGTTCAGGTCACCGGCTCTGATGTGATCCATTCTTGGGCCATGCCCGCCTTCGGCGTGAAGCAGGATGCGGTACCGGGGCGTCTTGCGGAGCTGTGGTTCAAAGCGGACCGTGAGGGTGTCTTTTTCGGACAGTGTTCCGAGCTGTGCGGGCAGGCTCACGCCTACATGCCGATCACGGTCAAAGTCGTCTCGGAAGAAGCCTATGCTGAATGGCTGAACCGGGCGCGTGAGGAATACGCTGGTATTCCTCAGCCGATTACAGTCGCCGCAGCTGATTGAGACTGCACGGGACGGGGAGCCCTCCGTCCAGCTTTCCAGCTGCAGCGCACAGTCCTGCGCTGCAGCTGGAACGAAATTTGACTGACTTTGGGGATGCGCGCCATGACTGACGCCACAGACACACAGATTTTCGACGCTGAACCACAGCTTGGTGATTATTATGCGCTGATGAAGCCGCGCGTGATGCAGCTTGTGGTGTTCACGGCTGTCGTAGGCATGCTGGCAGCGCCGATTGCGGTCAATCCGGTCATCGGCTTTGCTTCTATATTGTTTCTGGCAATCGGCGCTGGTGCTTCCGGCGCTTTGAATATGTGGTGGGATGCCGATATAGACGCGGTAATGAAGCGCACGGCCAAGCGGCCCATTCCTGCAGGGAAGATCAGCGCGCAATCGGCGATGTATCTGGGTGTAGCTCTGTCGGGCCTGTCGGTGATGATGCTGTCGCTTTCCGCCAACCTGCTGGCAGGTTTCATGCTTGCGTTCACGATCTTTTTCTACGTCGTGCCATATTCGATGTGGCTCAAGCGCTCGACGCCGCAAAACATCGTAATCGGTGGGGCGGCAGGGGCATTCCCCCCTGTGATCGGCTGGATCATCGCCACTGGCGATATTATGGTTCTGGAGCCCTGGCTGATGTTCGCGCTGATTTTCATGTGGACACCGCCACATTTCTGGGCTCTGGCGCTGTTCATGCGCAACGACTATGATGACGCTAAAGTGCCGATGCTGACCGTGACACATGGCCGCCGCGCCACGCGTAATCACATTCTTGGATACACCATCTTGCTGGTAATCCTCGCTGTCGCTACGGCGTTTACGGCGATCGGCGGCTGGGTCTATCTGGCGACAGCGCTTGTGCTGAACGCGCTGTTCCTCAAAGGCGCCTACGATATCTGGCAGCGCGATGAGGTGATGTCGGAAGCTGATAATTTCGCGGTTGAGCGCAAGTTCTTCCGTCTGTCGCTCTGGTATCTTTTTGCACATTTTGGTGCGATCCTGCTGGAAGCGGCGCTGAAACCTTTTGGAATGGGAGGCTGGTAATGGCCCTTCGACCCGAACATGAAATTCACGAACGACGCAAAGGGCTCAACATCGGGGTTGGGCTAATGCTCGGCTCTTTCGTGCTGCTGATTATGGTACTGACATTCAGCAAAATAACGTCTCCCGAGTTCCAGGTCCCCGCGTCACAGGCGCAGGGGGTCGGTGAGCAACTCACGACCGGAGGCACCAACTGATGGCAATGAGTGGACCTGCAAAAACGGTTGCTCAGACGGTTGGACTTGTCGTGGTGATGGGCGGGCTGGCTTGGGCCTCCGTCCCGTTCTATGATTGGTTTTGCCGGGTCACCGGGTTTGGCGGCACGACCGGCTATGCCAGCGTGGCGTCCGACGAAGTACTGGACGAGACGATCAGGATCCGTTTCGACGGCTCGCTCAACAACAAGATGTCATGGGAATTCAAACCCGTCGAGCGCGAGATGGAAATCCGGATCGGAGAGACCGGGCTGGCTTTCTACGAGGCCTACAACCCGACAGACCGCCCCATCGCGGGGCAGGCCTCCTACAACGTTTTCCCCTATCAGGCAGGTGCGTTCTTCGAAAAAATCGACTGTTTCTGTTTTGAAGAGCAGGTATTGGCTCCCGGCGAGCGTGTTCAGATGCCAGTCAGCTTCTTTGTCGACCCCGAAATCGTGAGCGATCGAGATGGTCAGTATATACATACGATCACGCTCTCCTATACATTCTACGAAATCGACCTGCCCGAGGGCTATGCCTCACTCGACGCAGGCCCGACGACCGATCTTAACTAATAAAGGACAAGGGACGCGCGCCATGGCCCATGCAAAAAATCACGACTATCATATTCTCGCTCCGTCAATCTGGCCGCTTCTGAGCTCCATTTTCGGTTTCGTCATGCTGACCGGTGGTGTCCTGTGGATGCATTCGGTAACGCCTTTCGTCTTCCTGATTGGCCTCGTGGGTACGCTTTACACCATGTTTGCCTGGTGGTCGGAAGTCGTCGAGGAAAGCAAGGTCGGCGATCACACTCCGGTGGTCCAGATCGGCCTGCGCTATGGCTTTATCCTTTTCATCATGTCCGAGGTCATGTTCTTCGCTGCGTGGTTCTGGAGCTTTTTCAAGCACGCGCTCTATCCCATGAACGAGTATGTGGGCTCGACCTACGTGCCGCCGGTGATCTACCAGGTCGATGCGTTCCATCTGCCACTGATCAATACGCTCGTGCTGCTGCTGTCGGGTTGCGCGGTCACTTGGGCGCACCACGCACTGGTTCACGGCAACGTGCGCTCTGATCTCAAGAACGGCCTGCTGATTGCTGTTGTGCTGGGGGTGCTGTTTACGGGCCTGCAAGCCTATGAGTATAACTATTTGCTATACCAAGGTTGGGAGTTCGGCGGGGACAAATTCTTCTCCAATTTCTTCATGGCAACGGGCTTTCACGGCGCACACGTGATCATCGGTACGATCTTTCTATTTGTCTGCTACATGCGCGCAAGGGCCGGGCATTTCACAGCGGAACGTCATGTGGGCTTCGAGGCTGCGGCATGGTACTGGCACTTCGTGGACGTGGTCTGGCTGTTTCTCTTCTTCGCGGTCTACGTTTTCGGTATTCCGGGGAATTAGGCGGGTCTTGCACCTGTAGCGATACAAGTTAAACAGCGACGCGCGGGGCTCTGCCTCGCGCGTTTTTCGTCCCACCCCGCTCATTGGATCTCTCATGCGCCGCAGCCTGTTTTTCATTTTCATCGGTATCGGCGGAGCAGCGATCCTGCTCTGGCTCGGGTTCTGGCAGGTCCAGCGGCTTGAATGGAAGCTCGGGGTGATCGCTGAAATCGATGCGCGGATCGCGGCGGCTCCGATCCCCTTGCCCGATGTGCTGGATCCGGATGGCGATAGCTATCTGCCTGTGGAAGTAAGGGGTGTGATCGAGCCGGATTACCTGCGGGTTCTTGTGAGCCAGAAGGAGATCGGTGCCGGTTACCGTATCATCTCTGCGCTCGATATGGGGGGGCGCCGTGTGCTGCTGGACCGTGGGTTCACGCCGGTTGATCGACAGGATATCCCCGCGCATGAAGGGTCTGTGACCGTGCGGGGCAATCTGCAATGGCCGCAGGAAACCGATGGATTTACTCCCGAGCCAGACAGGGGCGAGAACATCTGGTTTGCCCGCGATGTTGCCGCCATGGCGCAAGCGCTTGGGACTGAGCCGACCCTCATTGTTGCCAAACAGACCTCGTTCAACGATACGCCGGTCACCCCGCTACCGGTTGACACCGCAGCGATTCCGAACGACCACCTGCAATATGCAGTCACGTGGTTCGCGCTCGCGGCGATCTGGATCACGATGACCCTTGCCTTTGTCCAGCGCGCCCGCCGCGCACCCAAACGATTGAACTGACCCATGCGCTATATCTCCACCCGTGGCACCGCGCCCGTCCTGACGTTCGAGGAAGCAATGCTGACCGGGCTGGCCCGTGATGGTGGCCTCTATGTGCCCGAGACGATCCCGCAGCTGAGCCATGCTGACATCGCCGCGATGGCGGGGCAGTCCTACGAGCAGGTGGCCTACACCGTCATGCGCCCTTTCATCGGAGATACATTCACCGACGATGAGTTCCGCGATCTGATAGCCAAGGCCTACGCCGCTTTTGGCCACGACAGCCGCGCGCCGCTCAAGGAACTGGCGCCAAATCACTTCCTGCTGGAGCTGTTCCACGGGCCCACGCTGGCGTTCAAGGATTTCGCCATGCAGCTTATCGGGCAGATGTTCCAACTGGCGCTGGGGCGTAAGGGCAGCCGTGTCACGATCGTGGGGGCAACCTCGGGCGACACCGGCTCTGCGGCGATCGAGGCGTTTCGCGGGCTCGAGAATGTCGATGTGGTGATCCTCTACCCCCACGGCCGCGTGTCGGAGGTGCAGCGACGCCAGATGACCACGCCGGTGGAAAGCAATGTCCATGCGCTGGCCGTAGACGGAGACTTTGACGATTGTCAGGCGCGGCTCAAGGACATGTTCAACGATTTCGAGTTCCGCGACGGCGTGAAGCTCGCGGGTGTGAACTCGATTAACTGGGGCAGGGTTCTGGCGCAGGTCGTCTATTACTTCACCTCCGCCGTGAGCCTCGGGGCGCCGGAGCGCAGGGTCAGCTTTACCGTACCTACCGGCAATTTCGGGGATATTTTCGCGGGCTATATCGCCAAGCAGATGGGCCTGCCCATCGCCGATCTTGTCGTCGCGACCAATCAGAACGACATTTTACACCGCTGCCTTTCCGGTCATGGCTACCACAAGGATAAGGTGCACCCTTCCATCAGCCCGTCGATGGACATTCAGGTGAGCTCCAACTTCGAGCGCGCGTTGTTTGACGCCTACGACCGGGATGGAAATGCGGTCGCACAGCTAATGACGGAGCTGGGGCAGGGAGGGTTCGACGTATCTCAGGGAGCAGCGCAGGTGCTTGCAGAGCACTACACATCCGGGCGCGCCTCCGAGGAGGAGACTTCGCTCACCATTGCCCATGTGCTCAACCACAGTGCAGAGCTTTTGTGCCCCCATTCTGCCGTGGGCGTGAAGGTGGCTAATGATCTGCGGGATCCCTCCACGCCCATGGTCACGCTGGCCACGGCGCATCCGGCAAAATTCCCCGATGCGGTGGAAGCGGCGACGGGCATCCACCCTCCCTTGCCTCCCCGCATGGCCGACCTCTACGACCGCCCCGAGCGTTTGACCCGTGTGCCAAACGAGCTTGAGGCTCTCAAGACCCATATCAAAGGACTGATTGCCCCGTGACATTGCAAACGCACCGCCTCTCGAACGGCTTTCGCATCGTAACTGAATCCATGCCGGGCCTTGCCTCTGCCTCCATCGGGGTATGGGTTGGCGCCGGAGGTCGGCACGAGACACCCGCACAAAACGGCATCGCGCATTTTCTTGAGCATATGGCCTTCAAGGGCACTAAGACGCGCACCGCGTTGCAGATCGCAGAAGCCATCGAGGATGTGGGGGGCTACATCAATGCCTATACTTCACGCGAAGTGACGGCCTACTACGTACGCGTTCTCGAAAATGATGTGCCGCTGGGCCTTGAGGTGATCGCGGATATCCTGCGTAATCCGGTGATGGACGATGCGGAAATCGAGGTGGAGCGCGGCGTAATCCTGCAAGAAATCGGTCAGGCGCTCGACACGCCCGACGATGTGATCTTCGACTGGCTGCAAGAGCAGGCTTTTCCCGATCAGCCTATGGGCCGCACGATTCTTGGGCCGACAGAACGGGTCTCGAATTTCACGCGCAAGGATCTGACCGGCTTTATAGACCAGCACTACGGCCCGGAGCAGATGATCTTGTCGGCGGCCGGTGCGGTGGACCACGACGCGCTCGTAGCGATGGCGGAGCAGCTCTTTGGCGATATGGAGCCTAAAGCGTTGATGCGCGCACTGCCCGGCGTGTTTGCAGGAGGTGAGCACCGCCAAGTCAAGGAACTTGAGCAGGCGCATTTCGCGCTCGGTTTCGAGAGCCCCGGCTACCGCGCCGATGATATCTATGTGGCCCAGATCTATGCCTCCGCGCTTGGTGGCGGCATGTCGAGCCGTTTGTTTCAGGAAGTGCGCGAGAACCGCGGGCTGTGCTATACCATCTTCGCCCAAGCAGGCGCCTATGCCGACACGGGCATGATGACCGTCTATGCGGGCACCTCCGGCGACCAGATGGCGGAACTCGCGGGTATCACCATCGACGAGATGAAACGTGCGGCCACCGATATGTCCCCCGCCGAAGTGGCCCGCGCGCGGGCTCAGATGAAAGCGGGCCTGCTTATGGGGCTGGAGAGCCCATCGAACCGCGCCGAGCGTCTGGCACGGCTGATCCAGATCTGGGACCGTATTCCACCCCTGGAAGAGACGATCGCCCAGATCGACGCGGTTACGACCGGCGATGTGCGCGATTTCGCGGAGCGGATGGCGGCTACGGCCCCGGCCGCCCTCGCGCTCTACGGCCCCGTGGCGGATGCCCCGACGCTGGAGGCCCTGGAGGCACGGCGCGTCGCCTGATGATGCTGTTGCGGCGCAAGCTCAAGCTCGAGACGGAGCGGCTGACCCTGCGCCCGCCCTTGCATCAGGATTTTCGTGCCTGGGTCGCCTTGCGTAGTGCGAGCCGTGATTTCCTGACGCCTTGGGAGCCCGCTTGGTCCGCCGACCATCTTAGCCGCAAGGCGTTCTCCAACCGTGTCTATTGGGCCAACCGCTCGGTCAACGGGGGCACGGCGATGCCGCTGTTTCTGATCCGGCGCGAGGACCAGATGTTGTTGGGAGCGATCACCCTCGACAATATCCGGCGCGGGCCTGCACTTGCCGGTACATTGGGCTATTGGACCGGTGAGACCTTCGCGCGGCAGGGGTACATGCGCGAAGCGATCGAGACTGTAGTGCACTATGCCTTCACCCATCTTGAACTGAGCCGGATCGAAGCGGCCTGCCTTCCCGAAAACGCAGCCTCTCGCGGGCTGCTGGAACGCTCGGGCTTCAAGTATGAGGGCGTTGCGCAAAGCTATCTTCAGATTGACGGGCGCTGGCGCACCCATGTCCTCTATGCCAGCCTGCGTGGCGACCGTCGGGGAAAAACGACCGCCACTTGAAGGGCCGCTTAGTTGCTGCTGACGTCCACATAGGTCTTGCTGCGGCGGTCATTGGCGCGCAAGGCATCATAGACCGGTTTGTTGTAGGTGCCCTCGCGGCCGTAGCTGCCTAAAATCGGTGCGCCGAAATGGCCGCCATGGCGATGCTCGCTGTAGGCGCGGTCCCTTGTGCGGGATCCAAAGACGCTGATATTCTTCGATGTGCTCCATGTTGCGCCATCCTGCTTGTAGGTGATTTTGTTGTCGCCTGCTGTGGCAGCCGACCCTACAAGGGCCAGAGATGAAGCAAAGGTCAGGGCAGCGAAAGTTGTAAAAATCGGTTTCATTTTATAGTCCTTTCATGGTTGCTTGGCGTCTGGATCAAAGGTGGCTCCCTTTTGCGATCCGCTCAAATGAATTGGCCGTGAAGCTTTGTGAGCACACGAAACCGTGGGCCGGATGCGGAGCCTGTGGTCTTCGGCGATGCTGAGGCTGGCGCTGCAATAATCGCTCACGCAGCCGCGTCGGTCGCGTTGAATGAAATATTTGGAAGGCTGTCGGGGCATGGTGACGCAGTTGATTTTGCGGGTTTTGCGAATTTGAAAACTGGTGCTAGCCTACCGCTATGTTGAACCGAATGACCCTCGCGTTGATCTTCTTGGCCAGTCCTGCTTTTGCGCAGGACGTCACGGCCACGCGCACCCCCAGCCATTGCCATGCCCTTGCTGATGCAACTGACGGGATGGAGTTTATTCACCGTGCCAGCCTGCGTGATGTGCCGGACGAGACTGTCGATCTGCATTACGTGGGCCATGCCAGCTTTCTCATCCGCAGTGCAGGGGGCCTCAATATGGTGACGGATTTTACCGGCTTCATCGGCTCGACCCGCATGATCCCCGATGTGGTCACGATGAACCACGCCCATGACACTCATTGGACCCAGTTTCCCGATCCCGCGATCCCCCATGTCCTGCCCGGGTGGGGCGCGTTCGGCGAGGGAATCGAGCACCGTCTCGATCTGGGCGAGGTGCTGGTGCGAAATGTATCGACAGATATCCGCTAGCAATTCTCGGGCATCGAGGAAAACGGCAATTCAATCTTCGTGTTCGAGATGGCAGGCCTGTGCATCGGGCATCTGGGACACCTGCATCACGCGCCGAATGAGGAGCAATATGCTGCAATCGGGCGTCTTGATGTGGTCATGGCGCCCGTGGATGGCGGCTACACGCTCAATCAGGAGACGATGATTTCGGTGCTCAAGCGCCTGCGCTCGCGGATCGTGATCCCGATGCACTGGTTTTCGATGTTCGCGCTCGAAGATTTTCTCGATGGTATGCGCGATGAGTTCACAGTGATCGAAGTAGAGGGACCCAGCCTGAGCGTGCGGCGCGATGCCCTGCCAAGCCAGCCTACGATCATGGTGCTGCGCCCGACCTACATCAGCGACGACTAGCTCTTGCATCCGGCGCGGCGGCGTTAGATCAATAGTCATGACACATTCATTGAACCCCGCCGATGCAGCCTTTGCCGATGCCTTGCGCGCCGCCTTGCCAGACGGCACTATCGATGCGGCCTCTGCCAGCTATCTTGAAGAGCCGCGAGGACAATACGCCGGTCAGCAGGGCGTACTGGCCCGCCCCCGAACTGTCGAGGAGGTCTCTACGCTTATCCGCATGGCGGGCGAGGCGCGCGTGGGGGTGATCCCCTACGGCGGTGGGACCGGGCTTGTGGGCGGTCAGGTCGCAACGGACGGCATCGCCCCGTTGATCCTGTCGCTGGAGCGGATGAACGCCGTGCGCGCGGTCTATCCCGACGAAAATGTGCTGGTGGTCGAAGCGGGCACCATTCTGGCCGATGTGCAGAAGGCCGCCGAAGACGTAGACCGTCTTTTCCCGCTCAGCCTCGCGGCGCAGGGCACGGCCCGGATCGGTGGCAACCTCGCGACCAATGCAGGCGGTACCGGCGTGCTGCGCTACGGCAATGCGCGCGACCTTTGCCTGGGGCTGGAGGCGGTAATGCCTGACGGGCAGATCTGGCACGGGCTCACGCGGCTGCGCAAAAACAACACTGGCTACGATTTGCGGCATCTGCTGATCGGGGCCGAGGGGACGCTAGGGGTCATCACGGCGGCGGCGCTCAAGCTTTTCGCGCGGCCTGCACAGATGGGCACTGCGCTGTTGGTGGTGCAAAGCCCGGAGGCGGCGCTGAAGCTTCTCAGCATGGCACGGGGGCTTTTCGGCGAGATGGTCAGCACGTTCGAGCTGATCCACCGCCAAGGCTTTGATTTCCTGGCGGAAACCATGCCAGATGTCCGCCACCCGTTTCCAACACCACCTGAATGGTGTGTGTTGGTCGAGCTGGGGCTGCCGGAGGGGATGGACCCGCAGGAGGCGCTAGAGACTCTCTTTGAGCAGGCCCTTAACGCTGGGCTGGTTCCGGACGGGCTCATCGCGCAATCGGTGGCACAGGCGCAGGACTTCTGGACCATCCGTGAGAGTATTCCAGAGGCCAACCGGCGCATCGGATCGGTTTCCAGCCATGATATATCGGTGCCGCTGAGTGCTATCCCCGAATTTATCGTGAAGGGTGGCGAGCGTCTGGCTGAAATGGGGGATTTCAGGATCAATTGCTTCGGCCATGTGGGCGACGGCAATCTGCATTACAACGTGTTCCCCCAAGCGGGACGCAGTCGTGCGGACCACGAAAACCAGCGCAATGCGATCAAGGCCTGTGTGCATGATTTGACCCATGAGTTGGGCGGATCGATTTCGGCCGAGCATGGGATAGGGCGGCTCAAGGTGGCCGATTTGGAGCAATACGGCGATCCGGCGAAGCTGTCAGCGATGCGGGTGATCAAGGCAGGGCTTGACCCGCTGGGGATCATGAATCCAGGCGCTGTCCTGCGGGGCTAATGCCCCTCAAAGCTGCACAGCGCCTGCACGTCGATGCCCAACGCCTCCAGCCGCTTGCGCCCGCCAAGCTCCGGCAGATCGATGATGAAACTGGTCGAGACGATCTCTGCGCCCAACCGCTCCAGAAGCTTGATGCCCGCCTCCGCCGTGCCGCCCGTGGCCAACAGATCGTCGACCACCAGCACTTTTTCACCGGGCTGGATTGCATCGTCGTGGATCTCCATCGTGGCCTCACCGTATTCCAGTTTGTAGTCTTGGCTGAGTGTCTTACCCGGCAGTTTCCCTTTTTTGCGGATTGGGATGAACCCGATGCTGAGCTGGTGGGCGATTGCCCCACCCATGATGAAGCCGCGTGCCTCCAGCCCCACGACCTTGTCGATGCGCAGCCCAGCATAGGGGTGCAGCATCTGGTCGATGGCCATGCGAAACCCGCGCGGATCGGCGAAAAGCGTGGTCACGTCACGGAACATGATGCCCTCGTGCGGGAAGTCGGGGATTGTGCGGATGTAGTTGGCTACGGTTTTCATAGGGTGCTCCGGCGGAGGGTGGCTGTGAGCAGGCCCATCGCGACGATTGTGCCGCCGCCTGCACGGGTGATGTTCGTGAGGACGCGGGGGCGGCGGATGAGTGTGCGTAAACGGTCCGCCAGAAGGGCGTAGGCCAGCGCGTTCATCCCGGCCAACGTGACGAAAGTGAGGATGAGGATTAGGAATTGCGGGGCCACCGGCGCGTCTGTGCGCACGAACTGCGGCACGAAGGCGATGAAGAACGCGATGGATTTTGGATTGAGCGCTGTAACTGCCGCTGCGTGCCTGAAAACATGGGAGGCCGTGATATCATTGGCTTCGGGCAGATCCATACCGGCGGAGGGAGCCGAGCGGATGAGCTTGATCCCGAGATAGACGAGATAGGCGGCGCCGATCCATTTGAGTACGGTAAAGGCGGTGGCGGAGGCCAGCACCAGCGCGCCCAGACCCAGCAGCGAGGCCGTCATCGCGATCAGATCGCCAAGGGCAACCCCCGCAGCGCTTGCAACGGCGACCGAGCGGCCCTTTGACAGCGCGTAGCTCAGCACCAGCATGACTGTGGGGCCGGGTATGAGCAGCAGCGCCACGGTTGCGGCCACGAAGGTGAGCCAGAGGTCTAGGGGCATGATTCATTCCTGTTTTGGCGGGTAGTGGCGGATCAGAGCCATCCTGTCGTGAACCCCCAAGGTATTCAAGCTGTTGTCAGCGTTTTGTGACAGGATGGAGCAGGTGCGGTAATGCGGGTTCGCGATATCGAGGGGATGGACCGCACGAAACACGGTGGCCTCGGCGCGCTTGAGTTTGCCGTCCAGAAAGGCCAGATCGCGCTGCACGATGCCTACGGTGAGGGCGCTTTTATCACATCGGTAGAAGGGCTTGCCGCAGGCTGCACCTGCCGCGCAGGCGGCGAAGCGGTAGAACGCCCAATCGCCAAGCGGGCCCGTTCTTTCGACGAAGTCCTGCGCCTGTGCGGGTAGGGCAGACGAGCTGCGCGGCGCGGATCAGAGCATGCGCCCGGCCACCGCATCGAGTTTTGCTAGCAGGGCGGGCTCGCGGGCCTCGGGTGCGGTCATGATGGCATATTCGAGCGCACGGTCGCAGCCGTGGGGGCAGAGCGGGCGCAAAGCGCCGAGCAGGGTGGGGAGCTGCGCTACGAGGGCGCGGGCATTGGCGGCGTTGCCCTGCAGTGTCTTAATGATTTCAGTCACGTCCACCTCGCCATGTTCGGGGTGCCAGCTGTCGTAATCGGTAATCATGGCGACGGAAGCGTAGCACAGCTCCGCCTCTCGGGCGAGTTTGGCCTCGGGCATGTTGGTCATGCCGATCACATCCGCACCCCACGCGCTACGGTACATCTTGCTTTCCGCCAGCGTCGAGAATTGCGGGCCTTCCATGGCCAGATACGTCCCGCCCCGATGGACTTTTACTCCCGTGATTCGGGCGGCCGTTTCGCAGGCGTCCGACAGGCGCGGGCAAATAGGATGTGCCACGCTCACGTGGGCTACGCAACCCGGCCCGAAAAAGGATTTCTCGCGTGCAAAGGTTCTGTCAATGAACTGATCTATAATCACAAAATCACCCGGCGCCATCTCCTCCCGGAACGAGCCACAGGCGGAAACCGAAATCACATCGGTGCAGCCAAGCCGCTTCAGCGCGTCGATATTGGCGCGGTACGGAACTGACGTGGGGCTGTGCACATGGCCGCGCCCGTGACGCGGCAGAAAGGCCATCGCGACCCCGTTTAGCGATCCGGTGAGGATGGCATCGGAGGGCGCCCCCCACGGTGTGTCTACGGTGGTCCATTGCGGATCCGAAAGGCCCTCGATCTCGTAGATTCCGGAGCCGCCGATCACGGCGATTTTGGTAGGGCTCATGGGGTCTCCTCAGGTGCGATCACGGCTTTGCTTTAGCGCGATGGTGGCGCGCGGGGCGGGGTAATGCAACCGGACAAATAGGGCAACGGCAGGGGGCTATGGGCAATGGGCAATGGGCACATCCGGTGGAGCCCCGGGTACAAAGCCGAGATGCAGCATCGGGAGCGACGGGCACGCTTGCGGTACTGATGTTGGTGTAGGTGGGGACGCCGGCGCTGATTTTCTGGGTGATCCCCACGCCGCTGCTGGGCCTCGGACCCGCGGCGGGCCGTATTCCCGCACCGGTATCATAGCGCTTCAGATCCGCGCCGCAATTTTCTTTACGGTTTTCAGTACCCCAAACTGATTGAGACGGAGATCGATCTCGTCTGCTTGGGCCGTTCCCTGCAGTGAGACAAGGTCACCGGCGCCAGACATGTGATGTTCTGCATCTTTGAAGGGCAGATCCAAGCGGATCTTGACCCTAAGCTAGATCGGCATGTGATACTGTTTAATGCGCCGTCAGACTAAAGGCAAAACCCGCAGCACTCATGGCATCTTCCCTGGCACCAAGCCGCATCTGCTTACCTGGGTGGCATATTTTCAGGTGAGATGGTGTCATATCGGAGGCAGGCATACCTATTACGTGGTCTTCAGCAGCACTCACCTAGTCTCTCAGAGGCTCTGTGCGAAGGATCGCGGCAGGCGAGACATGGCGTGGCAGCGCTTCAACGACATCCGCCTGCTTCATCTGCTGTTTCAAGCATCGGCCACCTTCGGCCTTGCACCGCTTTGCCAGCCCAGTTGTAGGCTTCCTCAATCGTCGGGGCGGATGATCTCGAAGACTTCGCGAACGGCTGTGTAGTCGCGGTAGCCCAGGCGGCTGAGCGGGACGTATTTGGTTACGTCGAAGCGCCCGTCAACCACGCAATCATCGCGTAGATGCACGCCGATGACTTCACCGAAGCAGACGAAATTCGCCTCGCCCTCGATCCTGACGATCTGGGTCATCCGGCATTCGAGTGCGGCGGGAGCGGTGGCCACGCGGGGGCAGGCAATCTCGCTGCACTCTGCCTTTTCGATTCCGGCGTGCGCGAATTCGTCGGTGCCGTGCGGCAGGGTGGCGGACGATTTGTTCATCGCATCGCGCGCGGCATACTCCACGATATTGACGCAAAACACGCCCGTTTCCTGAATGTTGGCCATCGAATCCTTGGTCCCGTCCACATCGCCCTTGATGCCGGTGGAGGCGAACATGACCTGTGGTGGCACGTAGGCCACGCCGTTGAAGAACGAATAGGGTGCGATGTTGTCACGTCCCTGGCCGTCGCGGGTCGAGATCCAGCCGATGGGGCGCGGGGTCACGATGGCGTTGAAGGGATTATGGGGCAGGCCATGGCCGTCGGCGGGGCGGTAAAACATATGCAGGCTCTTTTCGGTTGTGATTGAAAACAGAGCTAGCGCCATGATAGGGCGCTGACCAGAAGAAATCCTGCCGGAGGGCCCCGCCCGTGTATGATATCACCGCCGAGACCGCTCAGGACCTTTGGGAAGTCGAGGCACTGTTCGATACGTGCTTTGCACCGGGGCGGACCGCACTTTCCTCCTACAGGCTGCGCGAAGGGGTGCCGCCGGTGGCGGGACTGAGCCTCGTGGCGCGAGATGATCTGGGGATTTTGGCGGGGGCGATCCGATTTTGGCCCGTCTGCATCGCGGATTGGGATGTTCTGTTGCTGGGGCCTGTCGCGGTGCATCCGACACGGCAGGGCGAGGGGCTTGCCGCCCTTCTGATCGTGACGGCGCTGGAGCGGGCGGCGCAGATCGGCTGGGAGCGGGTGATGCTTGTGGGGGACGCGCCCTACTACGGCAGATTCGGGTTTGACCGGCTGGACGGCGTGATAATGCCGCCGCCGACAAACCCAGAGCGGGTGCTGGGCCGGGCGCTGCGGGCGGGTGCGTGGGACAGGATTGCGGGCGAGGTGGTGCGGGCGCGTTGAAATCTGCCGCCGTGCCGCCCATTTATAGCGCAGAGGAGATCTCAATGACCCAGAATAGTTTGCCTGCGCCGATCGACGTCGAAGCCGAGCTGGAGCGCATTGCGCGCATCTACAACGGCGCTGGGGGCTTTGGGATAAGCGTTCTTAACCTCATCGGGGGGCAGGCAGAGAGCTTGCTGGACCGTTTGCCTGCACGGGTGCGTGGTCAACTCGAAGCGGCAACCGTGCGCGCGCTGGATCACGCGATGCGCGCGGCGCATGCCAGCCGCGGGCGGGTGCCCGATCAGGCGTCGTGGCTCAACTCCGCGGCCTCCGCCGCGATGGGCGCGGTGGGGGGCGCGGGCGGATTGCCCACTGCGCTGGCCGAATTGCCGGTGACGACCACGCTATTGCTGCGGGTGATCGAAGGGGTCGCGGTCGAACACGGTTTTGATCCGGAGCTCGAATCGGTGCGGTTCGATTGTGTTCAGGTGTTCTCGGCGGCGGGCCCGCTGTCGCAGGATGATGGCTCGGACCTCGCGTTTCTGACCGCGCGGCTGGCGCTGTCGGGCAAGGCAGTGCAGGCGATCATCCATAAGGTCGCCCCGAGGCTTGCCGTGGTGATGGGGCAAAAGCTCGCGGCGCAGGCGGTGCCGGTGCTGGGTGCAGTCGCGGGGGCTGCCACCAACTACGCCTATACCAGCTATTACCAGGACATGGCGCAGGTGCATTTCGGCTTGCGCAGGTTGGCGATCGAGGGCGATGTGGCGCCCGAGGACCTGAACCGGCGGCTGGCGGCGAAGATGAAGATGTTGGCGAAGGCGTGACGCCTATGGCGCGGGCTGCAGCAACTCGATCTCGATGAAAGCACACTCAAAATCGTTACCGTTGATCACATCGTGCGAGGCGCCCAGCGGGCGATAATAGGGGACGCCGTTTTGCATCTTCGCAATCATGATTTCCGGGCCTCCCGTGTCGATCTCGAGCGTGCCATCGAAGAGGGGAACAACCACGTAATCATGGGCATGGGTATGCCAGCCGGTATTTGCGCCGCGCTCGGCAAAGCGCCATTCGGTGACTTTTAGACGCTCGTTTTCGATCTGGACGGTTGCGGTGGCGGTGCCTTTTGCGGTGCACATAGGAGGATCCTTCAGGGTAAGCGCCCGATAGTGGCGGGGGCGACTGGGGGAGTCTTGAGGACGGCGAAGATTTCTGCGTGGTCCATAAGGGCGTCGAGGTCGGGCAGCGCGATCACATCGGCGGAGGCGCCAGCGGGGTACTGGCGGGCGAGCGTGCCCGCACATGAAAGCGTTACCTTGGCGGGGAAGGTTTCCGTCACTGTATCGCGCAGACTGGCGGCAGGGAAAACCTTAACAGACTGCGACTACTCGGCCTCCGTCTGATGAGGCAGAGCAAGCCGCAGCGGATACATCAGCAATGAGAAAAAAGGCGGCGCATGCGCTGACTATCCGCAAAGTGGTGCGGGACCGCAAGGGGCGGCGGGGCGGCTGGCCTAAGCGGGAAAGACACGCTAGAACAAGGCGAAAACATAAATCGGGGCGGAGTTTCGGGCGGCATGCCAGACCAGTTGCCAATCTCACTACACGGTGGTGCCAAGGGCAGCGCACGCACGCAGTTTGCGGCGCTGTGCTGGCGCAGGCATGGCGGTAAGGTGCAGGTGCTGCTGATCACGTCACGGAGGCGCAAAAGGTGGATCGTCCCTAAGGGCTGGCCCATGGAGGGTAAAACACCTGCGCAATGCGCGCTTATCGAAGCTTGGGAAGAGGCCGGGGTGAGAGGCCGCGCGAGCGATATGTGCATCGGCGTCTATTCCTATGCGAAGCTGTGCGAGGAGGGTGAGGATGTACCCTGTCTCGCCCTGCTCTATCCGGTCAAGGTCAAAATGCTGAAAGATAAATTTCCCGAATACAGAGACCGCCGTCGCACGTGGGTTTCGCGCAAAAGGGCGGCGAAGATGGTTCAGGAGCGGCAGCTTGCTAAACTCATCAAAGGCTTTTCCCCGCCGAAGGCGCCTTTGGCTCCTTGACCTTGCGGACCCGAGTGACACATCGTGAAATAAGATCAATAAGGAACGGCTGAAATGATCCGCTATGCGCTGAAATGTCGGGAGGGCCATCCGTTTGAAAGCTGGTTTCAATCTGCGGCGGCGTTTGATGCGCTGGTGAAGGCAGGTCATGTGACTTGCGCTGTTTGTGGCGTAGCCGACGTGTCCAAAGCGCTGATGGCCCCTCAAGTGGGGGCCGCGGCGCAGGACGCACCATCGCCTGCCGCCAATGCTCAGGACGTGGCGATTGCGCGGATGCGCAAGCATGTCGAGGAGAACGCAACCTATGTGGGCGGAAAATTCGCGGAAAAAGCGCGTGCGATCCATGAGGGAACGGCTACCGAGACATCCATCTATGGCGAGGCCAGTGCGGAGGACGCGCGCGCGCTGATCGAGGACGGGGTGCCGGTGCTGCCGCTGCCCTTCAAGCCCAAGCAAAAATTGCAATAACAAGGAAAATCAGGATGACGGTTGTGATAACGGGCGCGAGCCGTGGCATTGGCGCGGGTCTGGCCGCGCATTACCGCGCGCAGGGAATTGATGTGACCGGCACGAGCCGCTCGCCCATGGGGGACATCACGCTGGATGTGAGCCTGCCGCGCAGCCACACGGAGATGGCTGCAGCGCTGGGCGATGCTGCGGTAGACTTGTTGGTGTGTAACGCCGGGGTCTATCTCGACAAGGGGGACGATCTGGAGACCGGGTTTGGCGCCGATCTATGGGCGCAGAGCTTTGCCACGAACGTGACCGGTGTTTTCCTCAGTATTCAGGCGCTGCTGCCGCATCTGAGGCGGGCGGCCAATCCGCGGATCGCAATCATATCCTCACAGATGGGATCGAGCGAGATCGCCTCAGGCGGCAGCTACATCTACCGCGCGTCCAAGGCGGCGGCGCTCAATCTGGGGCGCAATCTGGCGGTGGATCTTAAGCCGGAGGGGATCGCCGTGGGCATCTATCATCCTGGCTGGGTGCAGACGGACATGGGCGGGGGATCGGCTGCGATTACAGTCGATGCGTCTGTCGCGGGGCTGGTGGAGCGGTTTGCCGCGCTCGATCTGGAAAGTACGGGCTGTTTCGAGACGTGGGACGGGCGGGCGCATCCTTTCTGAGCCTTGCGAGGATCCTTGCGCAGGTGCTGTCGCTCGCGTAAACGCGGCGCGAGCAACAAGACGAGGGTCAGATGCCTGTATTGGTGATGAAATTCGGGGGCACTTCGGTGGCCACGCTGGACCGTATCCGCCGCGCGGCCAAGCGCGTGGGCGTGGAGGTGTCCAAGGGCTACGACGTGATCGTCATCGTCTCGGCGATGTCGGGCAAGACCAACGAGCTGGTGGGGTGGGTGAACGAGACGTCGGCGCTCTATGATGCACGAGAATACGATGCGGTCGTATCATCGGGCGAGAATGTGACTGCGGGGCTGATGGCGCTTACGTTGCAGGAGATGGACGTCCCCGCGCGCAGCTGGCAGGGCTGGCAGGTGCCTGTAATGACCACTTCCGCCCATGCCTCCGCGCGGATCGAGGATATTCCGCCTGCTAACATTATGGCCCGCTTTGCCGATGGCATGAAGGTTGCGGTGGTTGCCGGTTTTCAGGGGGTGAGTCCGGAGGGGCGGATCACGACGCTGGGACGAGGCGGATCCGACACCACTGCGGTGGCTTTCGCCGCGGCATTCGGGGCGGAGCGCTGCGATATCTATACGGATGTGGACGGGGTCTATACTACCGATCCAAGAGTCGAGAGCAAGGCGCGCAAACTCGACCGCATTTCGTTCGAGGAGATGCTGGAGCTTGCATCGTTGGGCGCCAAGGTGCTCCAGACACGCTCGGTCGAGCTCGCGATGCGCTACAAGGTCAAGCTGCGGGTTTTGAGCAGTTTCGAGGAACAAAGCGACGATGCCGGCACGCTCGTCTGCGCTGAGGAGGAAATCATGGAAAGCAATGTTGTAGCAGGCGTGGCGTTCAGCCGTGACGAGGCGAAGATGACGCTTGTGTCGGTCGAGGACCGGCCAGGAATTGCCGCCGCCATTTTCGGCGCACTGAGCGAGGGCGGCGTGAATGTCGACATGATCGTACAGAACATCGCCGAAGAGGGGCGGACGGATATGACGTGGTCTTGCCCTGTGGATCAGGTCAAGCGTGCGGATGTGGCGATGGAAAAGGCCGCGAAGGATGGCGTGATCAGCTACTCCGAGCTGATTGCAGACGAGGGCGTGGCAAAGGTCTCGGTGGTCGGCATCGGGATGCGGAGCCACACGGGCGTGGCGGCTAAGATGTTTCGGGTGTTGTCGGATGAGGGGGTGAACATCAAGGTGATTACCACATCGGAGATCAAGATCAGCGTTCTGATCGATCGGAAATACATGGAATTGGCCGTGCAGGCGCTGCATGACGCCTTCGAGCTCGATAAGGCCCGATAGGTATTGCTAAGATCTATCAATATTTTATGGGCCGATATTCAGCTAGAGCTTTAATATAATGTCTGTGGGCTGGCATTGGGGTAAGGGGCACAATTCCCTCTCCCCAACCTGGGGTATACACCCTATACTGGTCCTCAATCAGTGACTGGGAGCATTATGCCGGAACGGACAGAAAGCGACAGCCGCAAGCTGCTGGGGCGTCTGCGAGATGCCATGGCGGGCGAGGATGCAGGACAGGCACGGCTCGATAAGATCACCCATCTGATCGCCACGTCGATGGGCTGCGAAGTGTGTTCTATCTATCTGTTCCGGGACGAAGAAACACTTGAACTTTGTGCGACTGAGGGCCTCAAGAAGGACGCTGTGCACCAGACACGGATGCGCATGGGTGAGGGGCTTGTAGGGCGCGTGGCCAAGCGCAAGCGGGTGATCAACGAGCCCGATGCGCCGCAAGCCAAGGGCTTTCGCTACATGCCCGAGACCGGCGAGGAGATCTTCTCGAGCTTTCTAGGCGTTCCGATTCAGCGGCTGGGCGATACGCTGGGGGTGCTGGTGGTTCAGTCGAAAACCGCGCGGGAGTTCAATCCAGACGAGGTCTACGCCCTCGAAGTCGTGGCGATGGTACTGGCCGAGATGACGGAATTAGGCGCGTTCGTGGGCGAGGGGGCGGCGATGTCAGCGCGCCACAGCCAGCCGGTTTTGCTGCGCGGTACGATCGCTCAGGAGGGTGTGGCGGAGGGCAATGTCTGGCTGCACGAGCCGCGCGTGGTGGTGGCCAATCTGATTTCTGACGACCCCGAGCGCGAGTCGGAGAGGCTCACGGAGGCGGTGGATAGGCTGCGGCTGAGCGTGGACCAGATGATGAGCATGTCGCTGGGCGACAAGGACCAGCAGGAGGTTATCCAAACCTACCGGATGTTTGCGAATTCCAAAAGCTGGATGCAACGGATGCTGGCGGACATTACGCAGGGCCTGTCAGCGGAGGCTGCTGTGGAGAAGGAGCAATCGCTTGCGCGGGCGCGCATCGGGATCTCCTCGGACAGCTACATGCGCGAGCGGATGAGCGATCTGGACGATCTGTCGAACCGGCTGCTGCGGATCCTGACCGGGCAGGGCAAGGATACGGGCGCCGAAATGCCAAACAATCCGATCCTCGTCGCGCGCAATATCGGGCCTGCGGAGTTGCTGGAATACGGGCGCAGCCTGCGTGGGATCGTGCTCGAGCAAGGATCGGTTGGCAGCCACGCCGCGATTGTGGCGCGGGCGCTTGCGATCCCACTTATTGTGCATGTGGGGCGCATTACCAATGAGGCGCTAAACGGCGACCGCGTGATGCTCGACGGCGAGCAGGGCGTAGTGCATCTGCGCCCCGACGAGTCGGTGGCATCCGCGTTTCGAGACAAGATCGCGATGCAGGCGGCGGCGCAGGAGCGCTATGCCTCGATCCGGGACAAACCTGCGGAGACAAAATGTGGAACCGTATTGGGGCTGCACATGAACGCGGGGCTCATGGCGGATCTGCCTTCGCTGGGGAGCTCCGGCGCGGAGGGGGTTGGGCTGTTTCGCACAGAACTACAATTTTTAGTACGCAATCAGATGCCAAGGCGCTCTGAATTGAGTGGATTGTATAAGCGTGTTCTGGATGCTGCGCAGGGCAAACGGGTCGTTTTCCGGACGCTCGACATCGGATCGGACAAGGTGCTGCCCTATATGAAGCCCAATGATGAGCCAAACCCGGCGCTGGGCTGGCGCGCGATCCGGGTCGGGCTCGACAAGCCGGGGATCATGCGGATGCAATTGCAAGCCTTGTGTCGGGCAGCTGACGGGGGGCCTTTGACGGTGATGTTTCCCTTCGTGGCACAATTCGAGGAATACCGAGCGGCGCGGCTCGAAGTCGACAAGACGTTGGCGCGCGAGGCGAAGTTGGGTCACAAATTACCCTCCTCGATCGAGATCGGCGCAATGCTGGAGACGCCCAGCCTTGCGTTTGCACCGGAGAAGTTTTTCGAGGAAGTCGGGTTTTTATCTATTGGGGGTAATGACTTGAAGCAATTCTTTTTTGCCGCTGACCGCGAGAATGAGCGGGTGCGCAAGCGCTACGACACGCTGAACCTGAGCTTTTTGACGTTTCTAGAGGGCATTGTGAAGCGCTGTGCCGCAACGCAGACGCCGCTGTCTTTTTGTGGCGAGGATGCGGGGCGGCCTGTGGAAGCGCTATGTTTCGCGGCGATCGGGTTTCGCACGCTGTCGATGCGGCCCGCGTCCATCGGTCCCGTGAAGAGCCTGCTTCGGCGCTGCGATCTGGGCGAAGTCCACGCGATCATCGAGCAGGCGCGGGCGCGGGGTGATATGTCGGTGCGCGAGGCTGTGATGGGATATGTTCGCAGCCAGTATTGATAGCTACCGCGATGACGCACTTTCCCACATTCAGAATATATCATAAAATCTTGAAACTAAATAATTTTATATATTTATTCACAGGTGAGGTGTCGAGGGCTGAGGAACTGGTTAGTCCTTCTGCCTGACTTTGAAGGCAGAGCGCATCGGCGGGCGGGGCATCGTTGACTATCTGCATGCGTTGCGCACAGGCTTGTCCCGACACCACCAAAACAGGTCAAACACGATGCAAACCAAGAATATCCGCAAGCCAGGGTCCGTGCGCAGCCGGGATCCCGTCAGGACGCAAGCGGAGATCCTATCGGTGGCGGTAGCGGAATTTGCAGAACATGGGTTTCACGGCGCGCGGATCGAACGGATCACGAAGGGCGCGAAATGCAACTCGCGGATGATTTATCACTATTTCGGCAGCAAGGAGAAGCTGTACATCGCGGCGCTCGACAGTGTGTTTGCGGCGATCCGGAATCAGGAGGCGAGGCTTGATTTCAGCGCGGGCGATCCTGCGCAAACGGCTGTTCAGCTTGTTGAATTTACCTTTGATTACTTTACCAATAATGCCAGCTTCCTGAAGATGACACGCAATGAGAACCTGCTGGACGGCAAGTATATCCAGCGCTCCCAGATGATCCGCGACATGTCACAGCCGCTGATCGCGGCGATTGGCAAGCTGATTGAGCGCGGCGTAGCATCCGGCGCTTTCGCGCATCGGGCCGACCCCGTGCAGCTTTATCTGAGCATCGTGGCGCTCTCGGCGCATCACCTTAATAACGGTGCAACGCTGGGGATCGTGGTAGGCAAGGATCTGACGGATGGTGGATGGCAGGCAGACCGGCGCGCCCATGCTGTTGAGATGGTCAGGCGATATTTGGGCATAGCCGAGCCGGACTGAAGCCTGATCCTTTTAATTAGCTTCCTGTTTACTTAGGTGAATTTTGATCGAGCAGCTCGAGGTATCCAACCGAATCGACCTCCAAGGAGCTATGCGCCACGAATACCACTCATTTCAGATTTTTGAGCGGAAACCGGGTCAGAATTACTGAAATTTTGGTGTTCGGGGTTGTTTTCGCTCCTGTTAGGGGCATTCACGCCTGCAAGAAAATTATGCGACTGTGGCAGATTGTGCTTAATATTTTACCAGCCCTAGCTAATTCTATATTTATTTACTTTTACTTCTTTCTTCCATCACGGTGTTGCGGATTAGTGGTTGCATGAATATTGCATCAGACATCGCCCCGACCAATAATCTCACCGCGATGACATCTGTCGTTCGGTCCCGCAATGCCATCGAGCTGCAGCAAGCCTCGGTGGTTTTCGGGAGTGGCGAGATGGCCGTGACCGCCCTCGCTCCCACGGATCTGAAATTGCCGGATGGAGATTTTCTGGCGCTAGTCGGCCCGTCGGGCTGCGGTAAGTCCACGATCCTGCGATTGGTCAGCAGCCTTATCAAGCCGTCCTCCGGCGTCGTGCTCGTTGGCGGGCGTGAGGCTTCTGCGAAGCAACTGCGCATCGGTATGGCGTTTCAGAACCCTACGATGCTGCCGTGGCTCACGATCGAGCAAAACGTCATGATGCCGCTCAAGATCGTCCAGCCATTCAAGGCGCGGTTCCGGGCGGAGAAAAACGGCGAGTTTCGTGACAGGGTTCATGACTTGCTGGGGCAGGTTGGGCTCAAGGATTTTGCGGGCCATTTTCCCTGGCAGCTGTCGGGCGGGATGCTGCAGCGCTCCAATCTGTGCCGCGCGTTGGTGCACGAGCCGGATCTTCTGCTGCTCGACGAGCCTTTCGGGGCACTCGACCAGTTTACGCGCGAGGAGCTTTGGCAGACTTTGCAGGAACTGTATCTGGACCGTAAACCGACCGTTTTGTTGGTTACGCATGATCTGCGGGAGGCTGGATATCTCGCGAACCGTATCTGCGTGATGAGCGCGCGGCCAGGGCGGATCATCTCCGATGAAGTCGTAAATATCCCGCAACCGCGCGACATCGGCATGATCTACAGTACTGAATTCGTTGAAATGACCCAGAGCTTGCGCGAGATGATCGCACAGGTTCGGAAATAGGAGCTGAGCCATGGCACAAGCGATGACCGAGAAGAACCGCATCCGGATCATGTCGTTCTCGTTGATTTTCGGCTTCTTCCTCGTCTGGGAGGTGCTGTGTATTCTGCTCAATGTCTCTGACTTGGTGCTGCCGCGCCCGACCGAGATTCTGGTGACGCTATGGACCAAATTCCCGGTGCTGTGGCCGCATATCCTCCAGACGCTCTATTCGACGCTGGTCGGCTTTGCGCTCGGCGTTGTGATCGGGGTGACGCTGGGGGTGATCGTTGGCACATCGAAGGTGGCTTATGCCGTCGCCTATCCGCTGCTGGTGGGCTTTTCGTCGATCCCCAAGGTGGCGGTTGTGCCAATTTTCGTCCTCTGGTTCGGGTCGGGAACGACGCCCGCAATCCTGACCGCCATGGTGATCTGCGTATTCCCGATCGTGGTGAATATCGCCACGGGTTTGGCCGCGACGGAGCCTGACCTTGAGGACGTACTCAAGACCCTGGGCGCGTCTAAGTCGGAGATCCTGTGGAACGTCGGTCTGCCGCGCACCATGCCGTACTTCTTTGCCGCACTGAAAGTGGCGATCACGCTGTCGTTCGTGGGATCGGTCCTTTCGGAGACGGTCGCCTCCAATCGCGGGATCGGGAACGTCATGATGACGGCTTCATCGAACTTCCAGGTCTCCCTTGTGTTTGCCGGGCTGATCATCCTCGCCCTGCTGGGCATCGCGCTCTACGCCGTGTTCTCGATGTTGGAGCGGCGGGTGACCGGCTGGGCCACGCGCGGCAACGATATCTCACTCACCTGATATTTCATCTGCTCAACAAAAGGACTTCGCGAATGAAACATACACTATTCGGTGCCACCCTTGCGCTGCTCGCGGGGCTGACCCCAGCCTTCGCCCAGACGACCGATATTCGCTTCACGTTGGGCTGGAAGACTCAGGGCTCGGACGCGCCGTTCCTGATGGCGCTGAGCAAGGGGTATTTTGCGGAAGAAGGCCTCAACGTCACTATAGATCAGGGCGAAGGCTCCGCAGCGACGGTGACGCGGATCATGGGTGGGGCCTATGACGCGGGCTTTGGCGATATCAATGCGATCATTCAGAACGCTTCCGCTCGGCCGGGCGAGGCTCCGGTGATGGTCTATCAGCTGTGGAACCGCCCGCCTTTCGCTATCGTGACGCCCAAAACGTCCGGCATTGAGACACCTGCCGATTTCGAGGGCAAGCGGCTCGGCGGTGCGCAGGGTACACCCACGACGCGGCTGTTTCCGGTGTTCGCCAAGCTGAACGGGATCGATTTGGAGAAGGTGGCGCAAGAGAACATGGCGCCCAATCTTCAGGAGCCGATGATGATACGCGGCGATATTGACGGCGCTTTCGTGTTCACGATCACCAGTTGGTTCAACCTCATCGCCAACCGTCAGGATCCGGCGGCAGATTTCAACTGGTTCCAGTTCGAGGAATACGGGATGGACCTGTATTCCAACGGTCTGATGGTGTCACAGCAGCTGCTGGCGGAGAACCCCGAAGCGGTGGCGGGCATGGTGCGCGCAGTGAACCGTGCCACGCTTGAGATTGCGCAGGATCAGGATATCGCGGTCGAGGCGATCATGGCCTTCGACAATCTGGTGGACCCGGAGCTGGAACGGGCACGCCTTGAATTCGCGCTGACCAATCTGATGAACGCGCCAGAGACGACCGAGATCGGCATGGGTGATCTGGTGGATGAGCGGCTCACGCGTTCCATCGCCATCGTGGCCGAAGGCTACGGGCTGGACCGGCTGCCCGAGGCGTCCGAGATCTTCGACCGCTCTTTCCTGCCTCCTGTGGAAGAACGTAGTTTCGAAGTTACCATCAACTGATCGGAGAGGGCCGCGCGCTCCGGGCTGATCCGGGGCGCGCGGCTGATTCCAGAGGTCTCTTCCATGTCACGTCAGAAATTGCTTTGCGGCGGGCAGGTGCTGGTCGGAAATGAGGCGTTCGAGGATGTCTCGCTCCTGATCGACGGAGACCGCATTACTGCGATGTTACCGGCGGGTGAGGGGCCGGAGGAGGCGGAACGGATCGACGTAAGCGATCGGCTCATCGTGCCGGGCCTCGTGAATGGGCACACCCATTCACACGGGGCGCTGGGACGGGGCGGGGTGGCGCAGGACCTGACGCTGGAGGCCTTCCTGTCGGGGAGTGCCTGGCTCAACGGCTCTCGGCATGTGGATGATTTAAGGCTTGCGGCCGAGCTGTCCGCGGCGGAGCTGATCCGTAAGGGCTGCACGGCGTGTTTTGATCTGTTTGTAGAATTGCCGGGGCCGACCGTGGCGGGCACCCATGCCGTGGCGCAGGCTTACCACGATGCGGGGATGCGTGCGGTGGTCGCGCCGATGATTGCAGACCAGACGATCTACCAGGCATTGCCGGGGCTGCTGGAGCGGTTCGAGCCGCCGCTGCGCGATATGGTAACGGCGATGAGCTTGCCCGACTGGCGCGAGATCATGGCGAGCTGTGCGGAGGCCTTTGCAAGCTGGCCCGTGGCGGGGGACCGCGTGCGGCCCGGATTGGGCCCGACGATCCCGCTGCATTGCTCGGACGCGTTCTTGCAGGCCTGTGCAGAGGCATCAGCGCGCGACGGGCTGCCGCTGCAAACCCATCTGGCGGAGACGCGGATGCAGCAGGTTATGGCGGGCGAAAAATACGGGCGCAGCCTCACCGCGCATCTGGCGGCGCTCGGGGTGCTATCTGAGCGGTTCAGTGGTGCGCACGGGGTTTGGCTGTCGGTGGCGGAGGCGGATCTGCTGGCGGGGCGCGGCGCGTGCATCTGCCACAATCCGATGAGCAATCTGCGCCTCGGCTCCGGCATCGCACCGGTGCGGATGTTGGCGGATGCGGGGGTGTGCATCGCCGTGGGCACGGATGCGAGCAACACCAGCGACGGGCAGAACATGTTCGAGGCGATGCGCCTTGCCGCTACGCTGAGCCGGGCGCAGACCGCCGATGCGGCGGATTGGGTGAGCACGCGCGAGGCTTTCGCCATGGCAACCACAGGCAGCGCGCGGGCTCTTGGGCTGGAGCGGGTGGGCATGATCGCACCGGGCTGGGCGGCGGATCTGCTGTTTCTCGAGGCGGGCTATTGCCATTACACGCCGCTGCGGAACCCGCTTGACCAGATCGTTTTTGCCGAAAATGGTGCTGGCTTGCGTGAAGTGATGATTGCGGGGCGGTATGTGTTTAGGGATGATACGGTGCTGACGCTGGATGAGGCGGCGTTGCGCGCGCGGGCGCGTGAAGCTGTCGCCCGGCTCGACGGTGCCAATGCGCAGACGCGCCTGATGAACGAGGCGGCCCGTGAGGTCGTCCAGAGCTTTTGCCGCGCGTCCTGCGCGGTGCGGGGAAACCCTTGAATTGGAGAGTAGAATGGACCAGCGCACCGATCCCGTTACCGCCGCAAAGGCGATTGTCGAGGCTTACCTCGAGCGCTCGATGGTACCCGACCCGGAAGGGGCCGCGACCTATGTGAGCGAGGATTTCACAATGGTGTTCACCGGCGGGCGCAAGTTCAGCGGCCCTGCGGACAGTGCCGCGTTCAATGCCAAACGCTATGCCTGGGTGAAGAAGAAATTCCTGCGGACCGATGCGGCGCTGGACGACGAGACCGGTGATGTGCACGTCTATAACACTGGCTATCTTTATGGCGCGTGGAAGGATGGCACCACCTTCGAGACGAATCGGTATATGGACAAATTCATTGTGCGCGGGGGCAAGATCATCGGCACAGATGTATGGAACGACAGCGCGGAGATCCTGCTCCACAAGGCAGGTTTAGCCGAGGCAGAGCTTTAAATGCTTACGGATCACGGGCGATATGGCTACTGCGCCATCACTGACAGACCGGATTACAACTGGCCCGGCGGCGCGCGGTTGGCCGTCTACATCGGGCTCAACCTGGAGCATTTTGCCTTTGGTGAGGGGCTGGGGGCGGAACTGGCACCCGGCGGGCCGCAGCCCGATGTTCTCAACTATGCGTGGCGCGATTATGGAAACCGCGTGGGCGCGTGGCGGATGCGGGATATGTTCGATGCGCTGGAGATGCCAGTAAGCGTGATCGCGAATTCCGCGATGTATGGTTATGCACCCGATCTGATGGCAGCCTTTCGCGCGCGTGGCGATGAGGTGGTGGGGCACGGGCGCACCAATTCGGAGCGGCAGAGCGTGCTGGAGCGTGCGGAGGAGGCGGCGCTGATCAAGGAGGCGACAGAGATGTTGCAGACGGAAGAGGGCGTGGCGCCGCAGGGCTGGCTCTCGCCGTGGATTGCGGAGAGTTTGGACACGCCCGATCTTCTGGCGCAGGCGGGCTATGGCTACACGCTCAACTGGTGCATGGACGACCAGCCGGTGTGGATGCAGACCGACGCGGGGCGGCTTTTGTCAGTGCCTTATCCGCAGGAGGTTAACGACATTCCCTCGATCGTGGCGCGCAAGGATGGGGCGGCGGATTTCGCGGATATGATCATCGACAATTTTGACGAGATGTTGGAGCAGTCTGTCCATCAGCCGCTCGTCATGGGGATCGCGCTTCATCCCTATCTGGTGGGACAGCCCTACCGTTTGCGGCATTTGCGCCGCGCTCTGGCCCATATCGCGGTGCAGCGTGAACGTATCTGGCTGACGCGGGCGGGAGAGATCCACCGCTATTGCCGTGATGAAATTGCCGATCTGATTGTTTAAGGCGCTGGGCGGGCGAGCGGAGTTTTGCTCTGCGACACATTGCCCGGGACGCTTGCCCCTTCATAAATGCGGCTGATGGCGTATGTTTTGACCGATATTGCTGAAGATTGCGGGGCGTCGGCCTAGACAGTCCTGCGTGTCCACGAACCGAAACAGACAGGGGAAAAGTATGACCGATTTCTTGATGAACCGCCGCGCTTTGCTTGCGGCATCCGGCGCTGTCGCAGTCACGGCAGCGTCCGGCCTGATGATGCCTGCGCGTGCACAGACCTGGGCGCCGACGAAAACCATGCGCGGCGGCTCCAACAGCTACCGTCCGGGCGCACCCATCGTGAAGCGGATCGGCGGTGGCGGCTTCACCATGTCGGGCACCGTGCGCCGCGCGGGAGATGGCATGCCGCTGGCGGGCCAGCGCATTCAGGTCTGGGCGCACACCACGGAAGGCTACGAGCGCGATCCACAGAGCCATGGTGCTACGCTGACGGATGAAAATGGCGTATATGTCCTCGACATGCCGCAGATCGTGCCGGCATTCGGCCAGGCGCACGGGCATCTGGCTTATGATAGCGGTGACTTCGAGACCGTGTTCCTGCGCCCGCTGCTGAATGATCCAGGCGACACGAGCCTGACGGCGGATTTCGTGCTTCAGCCTGCATGACGAGGGCGGCCTGCCGGTGATGCGAAGTGGATTGATCTGGGGCGCGGTTCTGTGCGTGCTCTGCGTACCTATGGTTGCGGCTTCGCTCAGCCCGCAGCTTGAATGGCGTGGTCCGGTCTATATTGTTGCGGGGCTTGCCGGGGTCGTGGGGCTGGCGCTGCTGGCGGTTCAGCCCCTGCTCGCAGGTGGCTATCTGCCAAAGCTTTCTGCTGCGAGGGCGCGGATCTTGCACCGCGTGAGCGGGGCGGCACTTACGGTCTGTGTAACCGCGCATGTGGCTGGCCTCTGGATCACCAGTCCGCCCGATGTGATCGACGCGCTTTTATTTGTATCGCCCACGCCCTTTGCACCTTGGGGCGTGGTTGCGATGTGGGCCGTGTTTGCCTCCGCGTTCATCGTGCTGCTGCGGCGCAAGCTGCCGCTGGGGCTGCGTGGTTGGCGGCGCTTGCATACGGGGCTTGCCCTTGTGATCGTGACGGGCAGCGTCGTCCATGCAGGACTGATCCTTGGCACGATGGAGACCTTCTCGAAGTTTGTGCTGTGCGGGTTTGTCATACTCGTCACGCTCAAGGCGATTATGGATAGGCGCGCCTGGGCCCGGCGAGGCAGCTGATCACGCCGCCGCTTTCACTGAGGCCAGCCGCCTCGACCCCATTTCAGGCGCATCACCCAAGACTGTGATCCAGCGACAGAGCACTGGCGTTAAAAACAAGGTGAAGATGGTCGGAACGCCCGGACCGCCAAAGATGACTCAGCCATGGTCATCCGCGTCTCTGCCCCCGCGCCGGAGGATATGATCAAGGGCGAGCCACCGATGACAGTCGAGACCATCCTCATCATCACCGGCCGGATTCGAGGGCGCCATGCGGAGCGGATGGCCTTGTCGATATTCTCTCCGGCTTCGCGCAACTGGTCTGCGTATTCGACGATGAGGACGCCATTTTTCGCCATTCCCCCAACAGCATCACCAGCCCGATCTGGCTTTAGTAATTTAGTGATCCACTGGTAAGCGAGATCGCCAGGAGGGCTGCTGAAAGGCCGAAGGGGGCCTTGAGGATGATCACAACTGCGCTGGCCACGCTTTCGAACTGGACGGCAAGCACCAGAAAGACGACGAGGATCGCGACTTCGAGGACCGGAGAAAGGGCCTGCTGGCTGTTGGCGAGCGTTGCGGCTTCTTCGGTGAAAGTGATCGACACGCCCTCGGGCATGCACTGGTCCGCAATATCGCTCGACGCGCCGCCCCTATCGACGCCTGAGCCCGGCGGGAGAGCTTGCCTCGACAGACGACAGCCCTTCGAGCGCGCTCACCGCATTCTGGAGAACCTACGTGATTTCCTTGTCCGCCGTCTTGGCCACGGCGCCCTCGCCTGCTGTTCGGATCGACAGGACCAGATTATCCACCTCAGGCCTCTCGCGCACGGCCACGGAAGCCGGCGCCGTAAGCCCCGCGATCAGGATCAGCAGATTGAGCACGATGCCCAGACGCGGGCGGGAGCCGGAGAGATCTGCAATCCGGGATTGGGTTATTGTGGTGTGGAGTGAGGGGGACGGGGTGCTCATGGGAGTGTCTTCTCTCGGGATGTGGTGGCATTTATGGTGTTTGCCGCTGGATCCGGTTCTTCCGGTTCGGGCGCTGGTGGTCTGCTGGATCATGTGGATGTAGAACGTTATGGAGGGTGAGAGCAGGGCATCGCGTTTTTCAAGGTGCGCCTTGACAGTGAAGCTGCATGTGACGCTGTCGATCCGGCTGTCGTAGGACACGATCTGCCCGGTAAAGACGCGCTTGGTAAGCTGGGCGTGGTGGCGAGCGCTTCTGTCGAGGTGGTCAGCAGGTCGATAGAGCGCTCGGGCTATTTGATCATGACCACGGTGCTGCCCGAGGGGAGTGTGTCGACGGTCTCATATTCGCTCAGGCCGAGGTTGCCGGGGATTGTCGCGGTAGTGATGCCCTCGTCGAGGGCGATCTGCGCGAGACCGACCTGTGCTTGTGCCAGACGCTCAGCCACGCGGGCTTCAGACAGGGTGACATCCGTGACGGTTGAGGTGCCGATGGCTTGCAGGCACTCGAAGCGGGAGGGGGTTTCTTGCGCCTGTGGGTGGCCTGCCTGTCCGATGTCGAGCGACAGGCTCTGGGTGCGGGCGTCGAGTTGCACGAGCACATCGCCTGCGGCAACGGTCCGGTTGACGACGAGATTGGGCGAGATGATCTCACCCCCGCTATTGGCGGTCACATCGGCGCTGTGCAGCGCTGCTGCGGTGCCTACGGCGGTGTAGGGCTGTTCTGCGAGTAGTGCGAGCATGACCGTGGTGCCGCCACCCCGAGAAGGGTGGATCAGATGAGCTGGGTGGACACTGTGCTCATGGGAGTAAACATCCTCTTGACGGTGCAAACACCGAAGCGGGGCAATGCCGGGACCTGATTACGACTTGAGTGCGCGCTGTGGCCAGCGAGCAGATGGCGGTTTCAAAGTGGAAGAAGGAAGCGATTTAGGCGCGTTCTGGTGGGCCTACACGGTGTTCAGGGACGAACGTCAGTTTGTCGCAAAGCAGTAAAAGCGGCCGTTACCGCCCGTGCCGCGCAGGGCTTCAAGCCTGCAAAGGCCGCAGCCGCGTGAGGAATGCGCGGAACTCCACGCTTCGGGGGTCGCACCCCCGCAGGTGCGGTCGTGGTGGCCGACCACCGCGGTGCCTTCGCCGGAGGTTGTCGAATCCTCGCAGGCGTTGCCCATCAGGTTACCTTGATGGTCGGAGCCGGTGGGCACGTCGTGGCGGTTCGGCGTATCGCCGCGCCCGCTGATCACCGCACCGCTCTTGGAAAGGGAGTGCTCCATATCAAGGTGGCTTTCGTCCGGCCTGCAATCATTGAAAATATGCGCTTTCGGTGATGATACGGCTCTCCGGGAATATTCCGTCGGAGAGTTTTTGGATTTAAGTGTCCATTCGCTTTGGCTCGGGGCTGGTGCTCTGCATCTTGCTCGCAATCGTTTTGGTATCGTCTGATTTTAGCGCAGCTTCGAGCAGTATCGCCCATTTTTTAGGCGTAACTTGGGGGGCTTTGCATCGGCGGGTCGGCAGGCTTGCGCACATGAGAGGCAGGGTTCACGTTAACTTTGAGTATACCGGCTAGGGTTCCGGCGTCGCAGGGCGCGGCTGGACCGAGAGCCGGAGCTGGCGGGAGAGACATACCCTTCAGATGCACGGCGGGATAAAAGCCCGGGAGACCTCGCTAAACCAAGGGATTGGTGGCGCCGTCTTGCACTCCATCCCTTTTTGAAAACCGAAAAGGAAAGCCTATGAAACCGACCTTCAGAACGACCCTTGCCGCGTTGGCCGCTCTCGGTGCCGTTGGATTCGCCTCCAGCGCCGTTGCGCAGGAAAAATCCGAATTCAAGGTGGGCTGGTCCATCTACGTAGGCTGGATGCCTTGGGGCTACGCCGCCGATACGGGCATCGTGGATAAATGGGCGGATAAATTCGGTATCTCGATCGAAGTGACGCAGTTCAATGACTACGTCGAGTCGATCAACCAATATACGGCGGGCGGCTATGACGCGGTGACGCTTACCAATATGGACGGCCTGTCGATCCCCGCGGCGGGCGGTGTCGATACCACGGCGGTGGTCGTGGGGGATTTCTCGGATGGCAATGACGCGGTATTCATCAAGGACGGCACGACGCTGGCAGATATTGCCGGGCGTGATGTGAACCTCGTCGAATTTTCGGTCTCGCACTACCTGCTAGCGCGCGCGCTCGACAGCGTGGGCTTGTCGGAGCGGGATGTGAACGTGATCAACACCGCCGATCCTGATATGGTCGGTGCGTTCCAGACGGCGGATGTTACCGCGATGGTGACGTGGAACCCGATGGTGTCTGAGATTGCACAGCTGCCCGGTGCGGTGAAGGTGTTCGACAGTGCGCAGATTTCGGGCGAGATCATTGACCTCATGGTCGCCAATACCGACGTGCTGGCGGATAACCCTAATTTCGGCAAAGCACTGGCCGGGATCTGGTACGAGACGGCGGCGCTGATGACCTCCGACACGCCTGAAGGGGCGGAAGCGCGCGCTGCGATGGGCGCGGCATCGGGCACCGATCAGGCAGGGTTTGAGGCCCAGTTGGCTGCCACGACGCTGTTTGCCGATCCTGCCGAGGCAGTGGCCTTCACTGCATCAGCCGAGCTGGGAGCGACGATGGATCTGGTGCGGGCGTTCCTGTTCGACAAAGGGCTGCTCACACCCGGCGCCACCTCGCAGGATGCCATCGGTATCGAATTGCCGGACGGCACCGTGCTGGGGGATACCGGTAACGTGAAGTTCCGCTTCGACACCTCGTTCATGCAGATGGCCGCAGACGGCGCACTGTAACCGGAGGCCGCGCCCGTGCGCCTTATTAACCAGCAGTTTTCGCCGCCCGCGCGGGCGGCGCTCAAGCTCGCGCCGTTTGTCCTTCTGATCATCGTGTATCTGATCGGATCGGCGGCGCGGCTTGCCGACAACCCGGGCGATAAGCTGCTGCCGGCGCTGAGCAGTATTGCGAACGCCGTTGATCTGATGGCGTTCACGCCGGACAGGAGGACGGGCGAGTATCTGCTGTGGAGCGATACCTGGGCAAGCCTCAAGCGGCTGGGCGCAGGCCTTGGCATCTCGACGCTGCTGGCGTTGGTGATCGGGATCGGCATCGGCATCCTGCCGGTGCTGCGCGCGCTGCTGGCGCCTTTCGTGAGCTTTATCTCGATGGTACCGCCGCTGGCGCTCCTGCCGATCCTGTTCATCTCGCTCGGTTTGGGCGAGGTATCGAAGATTGCGCTCATCGTCATCGGCGTGGCGCCGATCATGATCCGCGATCTGGCGCAGACTGTACTCGCCCTGCCTCGCGAGCAGATCGTGAAGGCGCAGACGCTGGCGGCGTCGAGCTGGCTTGTCGCACTGCGCATCGTGCTGCCGCAGGCGCTACCCCGGCTGCTGGGCAGCTTGCGGCTGCAACTGGGTCCCGCCTTCTTGTTTTTGATCGCGGCGGAGGCGATTTCGGCGGACAGTGGGCTGGGCTACCGGATATTTCTGGTGCGCCGGTATTTGTCGATGGATGTGATCTTTCCTTATGTTGCATGGATCACCTTTCTGGCGGCGAGTGCCGATTTCGCCATCGACCGGTTTCGCCGCTGGCTCTTTCCGTGGTCAGAGCTGGAGGGCGGTAAATGACAGCGCTTGCAGTGGAAAACCTCTGGAAGGAGTATGGCGATCAGGTCGTTCTGGAGAATGTGAGCCTGAGTGTGGCAGCGCGTTCCTTCGTCGCGGTGGTTGGACCATCGGGCTGCGGAAAATCCACGCTTCTGCGGATTCTTCTGGGTCAGGAGCGGGTGAGCCGGGGTATGGTAACGCTCGATGGCGCGCCGCTCCCTGCGGAGCCAGGGCCTGACCGCGGCGTGGTCTACCAGCGCTATTCGGTGTTTCCGCATCTGAGCGTTCTGGGCAATGTGATGCTGGGGCCGGAACTACAAGCGGGCCGCTTTTCTGGGCGCAGCTTTGGCGCGGCGCGGCGCGCGCTGGCCGAGGAGGCGCGCGCGATGATCGCCGATGTGGGACTGTCGGGCGCGGAAGATAAATATCCCGCGCAGCTTTCAGGCGGGATGCAGCAACGCCTCGCACTGGCGCAGGCGCTGATGATGAAGCCGCGCGTTTTGCTGCTCGACGAGCCTTTTGGCGCGCTCGATCCCGGCATCAGGGCTGACATCCACAAATTGATGAAGCGTCTTTGGCATGAGCGGCCGATGACGGTCATCATGGTGACGCATGATCTGCGCGAGGCGTTCACCCTCGGCACCCGCGTGATCGCGCTGGGCCGGACCCGCGATCTGCCGGAGGAAGCGCTGCGCTATGGCGCCTCTATCACCAAGGACATCGAAATCTGGCCGCCGCGCGTAGCAGGCGGAGGGTCTGTTTTCGACCCCGAGACACCGAATGGCCGGGACGACCCGGCGTTTGAAACCAGTACGACGGGACGACCCGACCGAACACCGGAGATTTGACATGCACGTCCACCGAACCCCAGAGCAGATTGCCGCCGACAGGCAGCGTTATGAAGAGCACCAGCGGATCGGGCTGGAATTCTCGCCCGCCACGCTGCCGACCCCCACGCCGCGGCCGGCGCCTGAGGTCGAACCCGGCGAGATCCTGGCCAGCGAGACGGTACCCGGTGGCTGGTATACGACCCTGCGCCTCTCGCCTGGCGAGATCCTGCGGGTAGCTCCGCGGGGGGCAGGATCGGCGGTGGCATTGGCGGCGTGGTCCGCTGCGGACACCTCCGAGCGGATGAACCTGCCCGATACGGTCAAGTTGCAGTGGACGACCGAGCTCAAGAAGGGCCGCGTAATCTTTTCCGATATGGGGCGCGTGATGCTGTCGATCGTTGAGGACAGCTCGGGCGCGCATGACGCGCTGACCGGCGGCTCGACGGCGGCGACGGTGCAACAGTACGACGACCCAAAGCTGCGCAATACCCGAGACAACATGGTGCTTGCGGCGGCGAAGCTGGGGCTGGGGCGCGGGGATATCCCGCCACTGTTCAACCTGTTCGCGCCTGTGCGTGTGCAAGCCGAAGGCCAGTTCGAATGGCGCGGTGGGATGCTTACAGAAGGGGATTGGGTGGAATTGCGTGCCGAGATGGACTTGCTAATCGCCATATCAAATTGCCCGCATCCGCTCGACCCGCGCGCGGGCGAGGTGCCGGATGCGGTTGACCTGATGCGGATCAAGGCGACCCCCGTGCCGGACGACGATCTGTGCCGGACTGCCACAGCGGAGGCCGTGCGCGGTTTCGAGAACAACGCAAAGATGGAGGGCCAGCGCCATGACTGAGACATTCGATATTCCCGCAGAAAAGCCGTGGTCCGGCATCGTCAAAAAGGGCCAGACCATCCGCATCGAGGATACCTACGGCCAGCAGGCCATCGACACGCTGTTCTACCGCGCCGATGATTTCGGGGAGCGGTATTCGAGCCAGGACACGCTGCGCGCGCAGGGGACGGCCTACATCACGACCGGCAGCAAGCTCATGTCGTCTGAAGGACGTGTCATGCTCACGGTGACGGCGGACACCTCGGGGCGGCATGACACCTCGGCGGGCTGCTGCTCGTGCGAGAGCAACACGGTGCGCTTCGGGCATGAGACGCTCTATCAGCACGCCTGCCGCGAGAATTTCATCATGGAGCTGTCACGCCACGGCATGACCAAGCGTGACATCGCCGCCAACATCAATTTCTTCATGAACGTGCCGATCAGCGCGAATGGGGCAATGACGGTGGATGACGGGATTTCGGCGCCGGGCGATCATGTGGAGTTGGTAGCGGAGATGGACGTGCTGTGCGTGATTTCCAACTGCCCGCAGATCAACAACCCCTGCAATGGCTTCGATCCGACGCCGATCCGCGTTTTGATCAAGGATTAGAACATGTTTGATAAGGTTCTTGTGGCCAACCGCGGTGAAATCGCGGTTCGGGTCATCAAAACGCTGCGCCGCATGGGGATCGCCTCCGTGGCGGTCTGGTCGGATCCGGACAGGTTTTCACCTGCGGTGCGGCTTGCGGATGAGGCGGTGCGGCTGGGCCCTGCGGCGGCGGCGCAGAGCTATCTGGATGTGGATGCCGTGATCGCGGCCTGCAAGCAGACGGGCGCGCAGGCGGTGCATCCGGGATACGGGTTTTTGTCTGAGAACGTGGGCTTTGCCGAGCGGCTGGCGGCGGAGGGGATCACCTTCATCGGGCCGGACGTGGGGCATCTGGTAGCCTTTGGCGTTAAGCACACCGCGCGCGAACTGGCAGAGGCGGCGGGTGTGCCGCTGCTTCCCGGTTCGGGTCTGCTAGGCTCGGTCGATGAGGCGGCTGAGGCTGCGGCGCGCGTGGGCTATCCGGTGATGCTGAAAAGCACAGCGGGTGGTGGCGGCATCGGGATGCAGCTGTGCGCGGACGAGGCGGCGCTGCGGCAGGCCTACCAGAGCGTGGGGCGCACGGCGACGGCGAGCTTTGGCGACGCGCGGGTGTTTATCGAGCGGTTCGTCGCGGACGCGCGGCATGTGGAAGTGCAGATTTTCGGCGACGGTGCGGGGCGCGTCATCGCGCTGGGGGAGCGCGATTGCTCGCTCCAGCGGCGCAACCAGAAGGTACTGGAAGAAACGCCCGCGCCGGGGCTGTCAGACGAGGTCAGAGCAGGGCTGCACGAGGCGGCGACGGCGCTCTGCGCGTCCGTCTCCTACGCTTCTGCGGGCACGGTCGAATTTATCTACGATCCGGTGCGCAAGCAGTTCTATTTTCTTGAAGTCAACACGCGCCTGCAGGTCGAGCACCCGGTGACGGAGGCCGTCTATGGTATCGATCTGGTCGAATGGATGATCCGGCAGGCCGCGGGTGAGCCCGTTTTGCCCGACACACCGCTGGTCCCGAACGGGGCCGCGATGGAAGTACGGCTCTATGCCGAGGTGCCACACGCGCAGTTTCGCCCGTCTGCCGGGCGGCTGACGCAAGTGTCGTTTCCACCTGACGCCCGGGTGGATACGTGGATCGAAACCGGGAGCGAGGTGACCTCGTTCTATGACCCGATGCTGGCCAAGATCATCGTGACTGCCGCCGACAGACCCGCCGCGATCAAAGCACTGGCTGCCGCACTCGAAACGACGACGGTGGCGGGGATCGAGACCAATCTCGACTACCTCAAAGCTATCGCAGCCTCAGATATACTAGCCTCCGGCGAGGTCACGACGACGGCGCTGAACGGGTTTGTCTACGCGCCCGACAGTATTGAAGTGGTAGCACCCGGCGCGCAATCGAGCGTGCAGGAACTGCCCGGGCGGATCGGGCTGTGGCATGTGGGCGTGCCGCCGTCAGGGCCGATGGACGCGGCCTCGTTCCGCAATGCCAACCGGCTGCTTGGGAACGATCCAGATACAGCCGCGCTGGAGCTGACGATGACGGGGCCCACGCTGCGGTTTCTGAACGCGACGCGGATTGCCTTTGCGGGCGCGCGCATGACGCTGACACTGGACGGGGAGCCAATCGAAGGGCCGGTGATCGAAGTGCCTGCCGGAGCGACGCTTGTCATCGGGGCGATCGAGGGCGCGGGACAGCGTTGCTATCTTGCAGTGGCGGGAGGCATCGATGCGGCGCCGGTTCTGGGGTCGCGTGCGTGCTTCGGGTTGGGGCAGTTCGGTGGTCACGCGACCGGCACGCTCAAGACAGGAGACGTGTTGCACATCGCAGACGTGCCGTGTTGTGATCCTACTCCACTGGAGGATGCGCCACTCACGAATGCGTGGAAGGTACGGGTACTCTACGGTCCGCACGGCGCGCCGGATTTCTTTCAAGATGGCGATATCGAGACGTTTTTCGCCACTGATTACAAGGTGCATTTCAACTCCGACCGCACCGGCGTGCGCCTTATCGGTCCTGCGCCGAAATGGGCGCGCAGCGACGGGGGCGAGGCAGGGTTGCATCCGTCCAACTTGCACGACAATGCCTATGCCGTGGGCGCGATTGATTTCACCGGCGACATGCCGATCATTCTGGGTCCAGATGGTCCCAGCCTTGGCGGATTTGTCAGCCCTGCGGTGATCGCCGCAGAGGATCGCTGGATGATGGGGCAGTTGCGGCCCGGTGACACGGTCCGCTTCGCGCCTGTGGCGCGCGCAGGTGATCCTGTCGTTTCGCCCGCTTACTCCGGTGCGGGATCGGCGGTTCTGGGGCGAAGCGATCGTGGGCCGGTGCCTGTGGTGTACCGCCGTCAGGGCGATGATAATCTGCTGGTCGAATACGGCGATATGACGCTCGATATCGAGTTGCGGCTGCGCGTGCATCTTCTCATGCAGGCTGTGAAGGAGGCCAACCTGCCGGTGATCAATCTGACGCCGGGTATCAGATCGCTGCAAATCCACTATGACAGCACCAGACTGACCCGCGCGCACCTGCTGGGATTTTTGTCAGAGATCGAGGACAGCCTGCCGCCAGCCACCGAGATCACGGTGCCGTCGCGGATTGTGCACCTGCCGCTGTCGTGGGGTGATCCGCAGGCGGAACTGGCGATGCGGAAGTATCAGGAGCTGGTGCGGCCTGACGCGCCCTGGTGCCCGTCCAACATCGAATTTATTCGCCGGATCAACGGCCTGGAGAATGAGGCTGCGGTCAAAAAGATCATCTATGATGCAAGCTATCTGGTCCTAGGCTTGGGCGATGTCTATCTCGGCGCGCCGGTGGCCACGCCGATTGATCCCCGTCACCGCCTCGTGACGACCAAATACAATCCTGCGCGCACCTGGACGCCGGAGAATGCGGTGGGCATCGGCGGGGCGTATATGTGTGTCTACGGGATGGAGGGGCCTGGGGGCTACCAGCTGGTCGGGCGTACCGTTCAGGTGTGGAACACCTGGCGGCGCACACCTGCGTTTCACACCAATCCGTGGTTGCTGGATTTCTTCGATCAGATCCGGTTTTTCCCCGTGTCGCATGAGGAACTCACCGAGGCACGGCTGGCGTTTCCGCATGGGGAGTATCCGCTTAAGATCGAGGAGACCACGTTCCGCTGGGCCGATAACAAGGCGGCGCAGGCCCTCGAGAGCGACGATATCGCGCGCTTCAAGAGCATACAGCAAAGCGCGTTCGAGGCAGAGCGGCAGCGCTGGAAGGATGAGGGGCTCGACAGCTTTTCGCCCGGACAGGCGGAGGTGCGGGACGCTGTGGCGGGGGATGTTCCCGAAGGCTGCATCGCGGTCGAGACCTCAGTGCCGGGCAGTTTGTGGAAGGTCACTGTGGTCGAGGGCGAGACCGTGAAGGCGGGCGATACGGTTGCCATCGTGGAATCGATGAAGATGGAAATGGCCGTTGTGGCGCCCCGTTCCGGCAAGATTGCGCAGATCCGCGCAGTCCCGGGGCAGGCTCTCGATATGGGCGAAATTATTGCAGTTTTGGAGATAGATGATGCTACCTGAAATCATGACGTTGAGCGCGCTGCGTGCGGCCTATGCCGACGGCACGACCCCTCTGGATGTGGTCGAAGCGGTGATCGAACGGCGCCGGGAGTCCAAAGATCCTGCGATTTTCATCCACGCGGTTGCAGATGATGATCTGCGCGCCCAAGCGCGGGCGCTGGTGGCGCAGGGGCCGGAGGGAAAGCCGCTCTGGGGTGTGCCGTTTGCCGCCAAAGACAATATCGACGCGGAAGGGATTGAGACGACGGCGGGCTGTCCGGCCTATGCCTATATGCCCGAGGGCGATGCCGCCGTGATCGCGCGGCTGCGTGCGGCGGGCGCGATACTCATCGGCAAGGCCAACCTCGACCAGTTCGCGACCGGACTGAACGGCTCACGTTCGCCGCACGGAGCGCCACGGTCGGTGTTCGATGCCGATTATGTTTCGGGGGGATCGTCGTCGGGTTCGGCAGTGGCGGTGGCGTCGGGGCTGGCGGTCTTTGCGCTGGGCACGGACACGGCCGGCTCGGGGCGCGTTCCTGCGGCGTTCAACAATCTGGTGGGGATCAAGCCGACGCCCGGTCTGGTGCCCAATACCGGCGTGGTGCCCGCGTGCAAAAGCGTGGATGTGGTTACGATCTTCGCAGGATGCGTCAGCGATGGGGTGGAGGTGCGCCGGATCATGGACGGAGTGGACGCGGGCGACGGTTTCACACGCACGGCGCAGCCCGTAGGCATCCCGCCGCAACCGCGCATCGGGATCCTGCGCGCGTCCGAGCGGGAGTTCTATGGCAATGCCGGGTTCGAGGCGGTCTACGATGCCGCCATCGCGCGGGCGCAAAGCCTTGGGGCGACACTGGTTGAGTTTGATTACGCGCCGTTCCGCGAAGCGGCAGCGCTGCTTTACGAGGGGCCATGGGTGGCCGAGCGTCTCGCGGCGGTCGAGGCTTTCATCGCTACGAACGCGGATGATTTCGACCCCACCGTGCGCACGATCATCGAGGGGGCGGCAGGGCACAGTGCCGTGGATGCCTTTAACGGGCGCTACAGGCTGGAGGAGATCCGCGCGCTCGTGGCGCCGGTCTGGGAGGAGGTAGATATGCTGATGCTGCCCACGTCGCCCACGACCTACACGGTAGAGCAGATGCGCGCCGATCCGATTGCCAAGAACAGCCATTTCGGGCGCTATACGAACTTCGCCAATCTGCTGGGCTATGCCGCGATTGCCTTTCCAGGGGGCTTCACGCCCGAGGGGTTGCCTGCGGGTGTGACGCTGGTCGGGCCTGCGTTCAGCGATGACGGGCTGGCGCCCTTCTGTGCGGCGATGCACGCGGCTGCCGCCTGCGGGATGGGCCGCGATACTGGCGCTGATATCCCCGCGCTGGACACGACCTATCTGCCGCACGGCATGCTGCCCATCGCGGTGGTAGGCGCACATCTGAGCGGAATGCCCCTCAATCATCAGCTGACGGGCGCGGGCGGGCAAATGCTGCGCACGGCACGCACGACCGGATTCTACCGGCTCTACGCGCTGCCCGACACGACCCCGGCAAAACCCGGTCTAGTTTTCGATCCGCAGGGCGGCGGCGAGATCGCCGTGGAAATCTGGGCGCTCCCGGAGGCGGCGTTCGGGCGGTTCGTGGCGCAGATCCCTGCGCCTTTGGGTGTGGGCAAGCTCTCGCTTGAAGATGGCTCCTCGGTTACGGGCTTTTTATGCGAGGCTCATGCCCTCGGCGGCGCAGAGGAGATCACCCATCTGGGCGGCTGGCGCGCCTATTGCGACGCCTAGAGCGACGCGTTGTTGCGGAAGGTGATGGCGAAGCCGCGCGGCAGGAGCGCTGTCACCCAATCCTCGTAAAGGGGGGTGAAGGCGGCCAGATGCGACAGGCGGCTGCACCCCTCGGCCATCCAATAGGCTGCCTCCGCCGCGCCGCGTGCGCCCATGGCGGGAAACAGATACGCGCAGCCTGCATACTCTGTATCAGGCGCCCGGATCACCCAAGCGAAGGAGCGTTTGGTCGTGAATTCGCGGTGGTGCCAGTGCAGGTCCGTGGCGTTGTCCTCAAGGGTGAGGCCAGCGGGCCAATTTGGACCAAAAAGGCCGCGCAACACGCCCTCCGATCGGGTGACCGCTTCGAAATCCGCCTCGAGATCCGCAGCGGTCAGGATATCGAGATGGTATTCCCCCAGTGTAAACGACGGGGGAACCTCCAGCGCTTCGAAATCAGGATGCGGTGTCACTCCGCAGCGGTCCGGGCGACGCGCTTGAACGGGTTTTCCTCGGGCACGTCGAAATCGGGGACAAGCTCGCCTTTGGCGCGGGCATCGGCCATGTAGCGGAACGCGTTGACCGACATGCGCATCAGGTGGTCGCCCGCTTTGATGGGTGGATATTTCGCGATGGTCTCCGGCGTGCGGAACTTCTCCAGCGGCTCCACGACGGCGTGGTAGTCGAGGCCGAAGAACAGCGGCGCGGAATATCGCTCCGTGCCGATGTTGTTGACACGGTGCTGGGTGGATTTGAACAGCCCGCCCGACCATGTCTCGAAGATGTCGCCGATGTTGACGATGAAGCAGCCGGGGATCGGAGTTGCCTCGATCCAGTCTCCCTCAGTGTTCAAGACCTGAAGGCCGGGCGCGCCCTGCAAAAGGATGGTGAAACACTCGAAATCGGAATGTGCATCGATGCCCACGAATTCCTTGGTGGCGGGCAGATCGTTTGCGATGTACCGCAGCAACCGCAGCTGGGACGTGGGATTGTTAATTTGCTTCTTGAGCTCTTCGGGATCGACGCCCAGTTCGCTGGCCAGCGCGCCCAGCAGCTTCAGCCCGAGTGAGAATACGGCATCGTAATAGGTTGAAACCGTATCTTTCCAGCCGGGAAGATCAGGCCAGATGTTGGGGCCCGTCATACGCCAGTTTGCCAGATAATCGGGATGATCGGCAGGGGCCTCATAGGACATGTCCCAGGCCTCATTGAAATTGATCCTCTTGGGGAATGACGCGCCGTTTTCCTCCAACGGGACGTAGCCGCGATGGTGTGTGGTGAAGCCCGACCAGTATTTCATTTTGAAGGTGCGCGGCTTTTCGTGGAATTCCTTGGAGGCTGCGAAGAGATCGGCGATCAGGCTTTCGGACACACCGTGGTTGGTGATGTAGAAGAAACCCGAGGTGCGCGCGGCCTCGCCCAGAGCTTTCGCAACGGCGCGGTGCGCTTCCTTGTCATCGGTCAGAAGCCCCGAGATGTCGATTACGGGCAGTTGGGCTTCTTCGATTTTCTTGGCGCGCTGGTCATCATCTATCTGTGTCATGGGGGATCCTCCTGGGGTGCAAACGGGCGTGCAGATTTCGCAGACGCTGGAGAGAACCGGCGACTCATACAAGCGGGGGGTGAGCACTGTGCTCTCATTTTCGGGCGGGATTCGTGAGGGGCTGAATTTTTCGGCACTGCTCGGATCATCTGCACAATTTTGCGCCAGTCCTGTAGTCAGTTCCGCCAGATTTAGCAAAGCCCGTGTATGCGCTGCGCCAAAGGTGCATGGTTAATTCAAGCGCATCCGACGGAACGAACGCCGTGGTGCCGCACATCATAAAAACAGGGAATAGCACATGACCACCTTTAACCGCCGCACACTTCTAAAATCAGGTGCCAGCGCAGGCGGCCTGGCCCTTGCGGGCGCGGCTCTTGGCACGCCACTCATCGCGCAAACCCGCAGCCTCAAGATCGGCTCCTATGGCGGGTATTTCGAGGATAGCTTCAAGGAATTTGTCTACCCCGCCTTCACGGAAGCGACGGGGATCACAGTGGAAAGCGTCACGCAGCCGAACTCCGCCGACTGGTTGGTGACGATGCAGCAGGCAACGGCTGCGGGGTCCGTGCCTACGGATCTCTCGCTCTTCGATCGCACGGCACTCATCAAATCCTCGCGGATCGGGGATTTGATCAAGCCACTCGATATGACCAATATCGGTGCCGCGCAAAATATGGACGAAAACTTCATCTACGAGGACGCGAGTGGCGTTATCGGTGTGGGGGCGATGTCGTGGTTCGTGTCGATGGTCGTCAATCCGGACGCGGTCGAGACCCCCGAAAGCTGGACCGGCTTCTGGGACGGCGCGGAGTTCGAGGCGAGCCTCGGTCTTAGCAAGCTCGTGACCGGCAACCTGCTCGATATCATCGCGGCCACGTATTTTGACGGAGCCTCGACATTCGACACGGAGGAGGGGATCCTCGCGATGATCGCCAAGGCGGGAGAGCTTAAGCCCAACGTCGCACTTTGGTGGACTGCCGAGAGCCAGATGGAGCAGGCGATGAAAAACAGCGACGTGATCGGGGGGATGTATTTCCACGATGTCGCGCAGCTTATGGCCGCCGACGGCTTCCCGATCAAATCGGTATTCCCCAAGGAGGGCAATCCGATCGGCTATGGCTCGTGGTGCCTCTCGACGCTCTCGGAGAAAAGTGCGGAAGCGGCTGAGTTCATCAACTTCTCTTCCGATCCGGCCACGCAGGCGCTCATGTCGCGCAAGATCGGCACCGCGCCGCTGGTCCCGCAGTCCAAGACCGATCTGACGGATGAGGAATTCGCGCTCGTGGCCGGAACCCCGGTGATCCAGCCCGCCTACGAGGCTTATCTGGACAAGGAGACTTTCATTCAGGAGAGCTGGGACAAGATGCTGGTGTCCTGATCCTCGTGGACAATCTGACACTGCATAAGATCCGCAAGGATTACGGGAAGGTCCGCGCCGTCGAAGGCGTGGACCTGACATTCGCCCACGGCGAGCTGACGGCCCTTCTGGGGCCTTCGGGTTGTGGCAAGACCACGCTGCTACGTATGGTGGCGGGGTTGGAGGATCCGTCGGCGGGCAAGATCACGCTGGGCGCGCGCGATCTGACGCACATGGCCGCGCACAAGCGCAAATTCGGTATGGTATTCCAGAGTTTCGCGCTGTTTCCGCATCTCAATGTGCGCGAGAACGTATGCTATGCGCTCACGATTGCGGGCATGGCGAAAGCGCAGGCGCACGAGAAGGCGGCCAAGCTGCTCGATCTGGTGCAGCTGAGCAGTTTTGCGGATCGCAGCATCGGTGCGCTTTCGGGCGGGCAGCGGCAGCGCGTGGCGATAGCGCGGGCGCTGGCACAGGAGCCGGAGGTGTTCTTGCTTGATGAGCCGATGTCGGCTCTGGATGCCAATCTGCGCGAGGCGATGCAGGTTGAGCTTCGGATGCTGCAACAGAGGCTGGGGATCACGACGATTGTGGTGACCCATGACCAGCGCGAGGCCATGACGATGGCCGACAACATCGTGGTGATGTCCAACGGCGCCGTTGAGCAATCGGGGCCGCCACAGGACATCTATCACAAGCCGCGCAATGCTTTTGTCGCCGATTTCATCGGACGCGCAAATTTCTTTGACGGGGTCGTTGCGGGCGGTAAAATTATTTCGGGCGGTCTGTCGCTTGAGGCGGGCGGCGTTCAGTATGTAGACGGATCCGCGGTTACGGTGGCTATCCGCCCTGAGCAGCCGATGCTGGCAGAGCGCATACCTGCACAAAACGAGGTACCTGCCGAGGTCACCTTCGTGCGCGACGTGGGGGCGACCCGCGATATTCATCTCAGCACGGCGCTGGGGCCGCTGATCGTGGAATACGCGCTGGGCGAGCACGCCCGCACGTTCCGCGTTGGCGACAAGATCACGGCACAACTGCCCGCAGGCGCACTCTATGTCTTTCCAGCCGAGCAGCGGCGCAAATCGGCGTGAGCAGCATCGAGGCGGATATCCTGCGCGACACGCCGGACGCGACGGTCCCGAAGCGTGGGCGCGTCCGCCCCGCGCAGTTGGTTTTATGGGCGCTGGTGCTGGCGCTCTGCGTGGTCCCGTTCTTGCTGGTCGTCGTGATCTCGTTTGGCGAGAAGGTTGAGGGAGCGGCCTGGGTTTTCGGATTTACCGGGGAAAACTATCTGCGGTTTTTCGTGGGGGCTTCCTGGCCTGAGACATCAACGACGCTTTATCTCAACCGGCTCTATTATTCTGTGTATTATGCGGTCATTGCATCGCTCGTCGCGGTACTGACCGCGTTTCCGTTTACCTATTTCATGACCCGGATGAGCCGTGCCGCGCAGAGCCGCTGGCTGGTGTTTCTGCTCGCGACACTGTCGCTGTCGGAAGTGTTCATCGTAATGGGGTGGGATATTCTGCTCTCCAACCGGTCCGGGCTGCCGATGGTGCTGCGCGAGATCGGCGTGACCGATTGGCTGAAGGGCAATGGGGGCTTTGACCTGCTGCGCGAGTGGGGCATGGCCAACCCGCGCGACATCAAGTTCAAGACCTCCGAATTTGCGACGGTGCTCACGATGTCCTATCTCGTTTGGCCCTACGCGGTGATCCTTCTCTATCCGGCGCTGTCGCGGCTTGATCAATCCACCGTCGAGGCGGCGCGGACGATGGGCGCAGGGCCTTGGCGCGTGGTGCAAACAGTTGTGCTGCCCACGGTGCGGTTGCCGCTGATCGGGACTCTGTTTTTGCTCTTCGTGTTTTTGCTGGGTACCTATGTGTCCGTCACCGTCTTTGCGGAGCCTGCCAAGCAGACGCTGGCGATCTCGGTCTATGAATCTGTCCGTGGCTCCACGCTCAATGCGCCCTTTGGCGCGGCGCAATCGGTGATCTTGCTGGTCACCGGTGGGCTGTGCCTTTGGCTGGGGCAAGTGCTCGTCAATAAGCAGGAGGCGCGGGCATGAAGCATCTGGTGACGCTTTTCATGGGGCTGGCGGCCTTCGTGATCGTGCTGCCGATACTGGTGGTCTGCGCCTCCGCGCTAAATGGCGGTCGCTCGATGCTGTTTCCGCCGCAGGATCCGACGTTGGGGCGGTTTGCGGAGTTCTTCATCAGCGAGCCGGTGTGGCGCGATGCGATGCTCAATTCGGTGATCATCGCGTTCGGGAGTGCGACGCTGGCGGTCGCGGTGGCCTGGCCCATGGCATACGGCGTATGGAAGAGCGGGTCTGCGGCCTCCAAAGTGCTGGCGGGGCTGGGGGCGATGCCCTTTGCGCTGCCGCCAATCGTGTTTGGCGTGGGCCTGGGGTTCTTGTGGGGCTTTGCAGGCGGCTTGGGCGATATCTGGGCCGGTATTGTGAGCCATGCGGTGCTCTTTCTGGCGCTGCCCGTGGTCACGATCTCGATCGGTCTGCAATCCATCGACCGCGCGCATCTTGACGCGGCAGCCACGATGGGTGCGACCGAGCGCGTGATCCTGCGGACGATCATCGCGCCGCAGATGGTGCCCTACACGCTGTCGGGGTTTTTCTTCGCACTGGTGCTGAGCTTCAACGAATTCATCGTCATGTTCTTCGTCTCCGCCTCAGGCTACGCGACCGTGACCCTGCAAATCTTCAATTCCCTGCGCAACGGATTTACGCCCACCATGGCTGTGGCTGCGATCACCTTCATCGTCGTCTCGGTCGTGGTGTTCTCACTCGTCGCCCGCTTCGGTGATCTGCCGCGCCTGATGGGCGCCGACCAATCAAAAACCTGAACAAAGGAAACCCCATGCCAAAGCAACCGATGATCGTCGGAAACCCGGTGTTGATCGTGATCGACATTCAGAAGTCAGCGTTTTTGTCCGACTTCGACAATGGTATTCCCTCCATGCCCAATTTCCACGAAAACCAGCGGCGGGCGCGCAGCGTGGTCGATGCAGCCCACGACAGCGATATTCCCGTGATTTTCTTTCAGGAAATCCACCGCAAGGACATGATCGACTACGGGCGCGAGCTTGATGGCTCCGAGGGGGTGCATTGCCTTGAGGGCAACGCTGGCACGCCCGTCGCCGCCGAAGAGATGGACATGCGCGACAGCGACTATTTTATCCACAAACGCCGCTATTCGTGCTTTTTCGGGACCGAGCTGGAGATCCTGCTGCGCGGCCTGAAGGCGCAGACCTTGATCATGGTCGGCGCACTCACGGATGTATGCGTACACTACACCTTCGCCGATGCGCACCAGAGTGATTATTACTGCCGGGTGGCCAAGGATTGCGTCTCCGGCTCCTCGCTTGCTGCTCATGAAGCGTCGCTCAACGCGATGGAATATCTGCAAACCGGTGCGGTTTTGCCTTCTGCCGATCTGATCGAGCAGATGAGAAGCTACAAGAAAGCTGCCGCTTGATCACGCAAGACAGGCTTCAGGGGCACTGGCGGCGCGACTGGATCAAGGCGCCGGGATTTGAGGATCACACAACGCGGGTGCATTGGATGCAGGCGGGCGAGCTTTTCGCTGATCTGCGCATACCGCTCGTGCGGCCTGATGTGGCGGGTCTGTCGTGCCTCGCGGATCTGCCGCAGAGCGCACTTGCGTCGCTTCTGGCCTCGGAAGGATTTGCCGGGCACATCACCGTGGAAAACAGTCAATGCACGTGGCACCGCGCGATCAACTGGCACGGGGTGCCGGGGCAGGCGGATACGGGACTGATGTCGCTGAGCGACGAGGGCCTGATCGAGGACGGGGTGCATGCAGAATACCGGGAGCTCTGGCAGGCGGAACTGGGGCTTGCCCTGCGCGGTACGCGCCTGCGCTGCGGAGATATGACGGGCGTGCTGATCGAGAATGACGACGTGTTTTTGCTCGGTATCGGTCCGCGACCGGAGGGGACCACTCAGCCACTGTTGGAAGATCTGGCACAGGGGCGCACCGACGCGGACACCCTGAAAGATCTCTTCGAGAGCGAATATGTGATGGGGCAGTGGAACGGCCCATTGGGCACCGCGCAGCTCTCGACCAATCCTTTCCAGGAGGGGGCTGTCGTGATGGAGCGCGCGGCAGGATACATCTGGCACGCGCGGGCCTGGGACGGGAGCCAAAGCGCGCGCCGACTTGAGGCGGACTGAGACTGGCCGCCCTCCCACTATTACGGGCCTCAGCCCTCCCAGAGCGCCAGATAATGTGCGATAATCATGTCCATGCGCGCCTTGCCAAAGCTGGGGTCATGCCCGCCGTGGACGATGTTGACTGGCAGCGCCGCGATCCGCCGCAGCGTTTGCGTATAGTCCTGCACGTTCATGCCGGGGCCGTCATAGATCAATGGACCATCGTAGATCGCATCGGCGCCGAACAGTGTGCCGGTGGCGTGATCAAACAGCCCGACCTGTCCCTCCGAATGGCCGGGCAGATGCAGCACTTCGGCCTGCCAATCGCCCAGATCAATCTTATCCCCCTCTGCTACAAGTCCGGTGTGGGGCGCTCCTTTGAGAGTATAGCTGTCGATATCGTAGCCGGCGTGCGGCAGGGCATTGATGAGTACAGGCCAGAGTTTGGCGTAGCCAGCATCCGCAAAAAGCTTGCGGAAGGTCTCGCTGATCCCGTCGGTGCGCAGGGAGTAGGGTGCGGGAGTGGCGAGCTCGGCGGCCTCGATTGCGTGGACTAGCCGGATGTCGAATTCATGCACGGCGCCGATATGATCCACATGCGTGTGGGTTGACAGGCAGATCAGCGGCTTGTCTGGCGCGGGGCGCAGGGTATCTATAAGGGGTCGCAGCGGAGCTACGCCCATACCGCTGTCGATCAGCAAATCGGCGTCCCGCCCCAGCACGAGATGCATGTTGGCGGAGAAGATAGGATGCACCCGCGGCTCAGTGATCAACCAGATGCGATCATCGAGCTTTTCTGTTTTGTACCATGTGGTATCGACCGGCAATTGCGCCATCTCAGGACCCTTTCTTGTGATGTGCTTCGGCTAGCAGGCACAGGATCTCGTAGGCGAGAGCCGCGCCCGCGAGCGACGTCAGATCGCCCACATCGAAGGGCGGCGAGACTTCGACCAGATCCGCGCCGATGTAATTGATATCGCGCAGGCCGCGCAGCAGAACTTGCGCCTGATGGGTGGTCATGCCACCGATCTCTGGCGTGCCCGTGCCGGGAGCGTAAACAGGATCGAGGCTGTCGATGTCATAGGTGAGATAGACCGGCATATCGCCTACGAGGGCCTTTGCCTCGGCGGCGATCGCTTCGGGGCCCTTGGCGTGCAGCTCTTCGCAAAACACGACACGCATGCCGGAGCTTTCAGAGAAATCCCAGCCATCGGATGTATTCTGGGTGCCGCGTATGCCGATCTGGATGGTCTTGGATGGATCGATCAGTCCCTCTTCCACAGCACGGCGGAAGGGGGCACCGTGATTGAACTTGGAGCCCTGAAAGCTGTCGGTGGTATCGGCGTGGGCGTCGATGTGAATGAGGGCTACGGGTTGCTTGGCCAAGGCGCGCAGCAAGGGCAGGCTGATCGAATGATCGCCTCCGATGGCGAAGGGCAGCACCTTTGCCGCGATCAGCATTTCGGCGAAGGCCTCGATCTCGTTATGGGTGGCCTCGATCTCGAACATGCGGGTGAACGGCACATCGCCCAGATCGCGGATGCGGGCCAACTCGAACGGGTTGATCCGCGTGGCGTGATTGATTGCCCGCATCAGCGACGACTGGTTGCGCACCTCGCGGGGGCCATGGCGCGTGCCGGCACGGTTGGTCAGCGCGCCATCGTAGGGCACACCGAACATGCCGATATCGGCCTCTGCTAGGGACTGCGCGATGGGAACCCGCATGAACGTCGCTATCTCCGTAAATCTGGGGGCGAACTGGTTTGGCGTCGAGGGGGGCGTGTATTTCAATGAACTGTCCCTTTCGAGGATAAGAGGCGCTCAATCGCGGGGCGGCACCTTCCCTGGCCGTGAGCGCTTTGCCTTACTGTAGAGACCTTGTCGGCAGTGTCAGTCCTGAAAGTACACAGGCCCCATATTCCCCGTGCTGGGGCGCAGCAGATGCGGCAATGTGCCTGTGCGGTGATCATTGCAGTCGAGACCGGGCAGGCGGGCGGGAAACCGTAGCGCTCCACCCGCCGCCCGCGCAGTTTTTCGAGCGCCCATGCGCGATCCGAAGCAAGCGAAAAACTGCGCCACTGCACGTGTCTGAGGTATGATTGGGGGAATAGTGGAGGCGAGTAGGAGACCCGCTACCATTTTCCTAAGCCCTTGATTAACTTGACCTATGCGATGTGAGATTGCGTTGTATGTCTCACTTGTGTGCCACACTTATGCTGCCAGCGGCCGGGTTTTGTCAACCGGGGTAGTGTTTAGGCAGAACCCTATTGCTGATATTGTGGGCTTAATCAAAGGTACTGTGTGTGGTGTTTCTCTTTGGACGGAGGGAATGCAAAACCGGGGGGGGGTACCTTGGTCTTGCCACCGGGAGGCGCATGGGGGAAGTTGCCGACCCAAAAGGTATGTATAGGGGCACGAAAAATTATGCTGGTTTTTTATGATGACTGAGAAATACCAAGGACTGCGAAAGTTTCTTAGTGAAGAACAAATAGCCAATTTGAAGCCTCACGATAGAGGGGAATCATGGGCATTTGAGCCTTATCTTAGATTGACCAATGATAATGTGCAGAACAATGTAAACAATATGCTGGATGACTTGTGCGTTGCTTGGATGGATAGCTATCCAATGCGAAAACCGAGGATGCAGGCACAACAAGACTTTATCGACTGCGCCAATATTATCATAGCAAACCTTCTGCGCGCCCGCTGCAAGGATGTAAATATGACCGTCGGGATATACAGGCGGAAGGACCGCCTTGACCGCGAATGCCTCTATCGCCCTAAATACATGACCGCGAACCGCTTTATCATGGCGCAAGACTGGCTAGTGAAATTTGGTCAAATGGAGATAGCGAAGAAGGGCTATAACTTCGGTAATGATGGTCAGACCACACGAGTGGCAGTCACCGACAAGGCCGAGACCGAACTTGAAGCCAATGAGCTGACGTTGCGTGATTTTCAGATTGGCAAGCCAGACGAACCCATATTGCTCAAGGACAAAAATGATCAGCTTTGCAGATACGATGATACAACCGAAACGGCAGCGTTGCGAACCGCCTTAGGCCGGATCAATACCATGCTAGAAGACACCGACATATCCACATCACGCGCAGTTACGAATCTCGACCGTGAGCCAGAGTACATGGGTAAAAGGGTGAATCTGGTGCGCCTCTTTCACTACGGCAGCTTCAACACAGGGGGTCGCTTCTACGGCGGCTGGTGGCAATCCATAAAAGGAGATGTGCGGCCCTTCATCGTCCTGAACGGCACACCGACAGTTGAGGCCGACTATCGCGGCTTCAATGCGGCCATGCTGTTGGCAAGGGCGGGGCAGCCTATCCCGGATGACCCGTATTCTCTCATACCCGGCGTGTCTGAATGTGCTGAGTTACGGGGCCACGCCAAGACCACACTTGCCGCGCTACTCAACTCGAAAAGTGGCAGAACAAATCAACCCGAAGGCTTTGATACTGTAAAACACGGTATGACTGCCGAAGACTTCCGACAATCGGTGCATCACGCCTTTCCGATGCTGCAAGACCTACTCGGTCAGAACACTGGTATGAAGCTACAGCGGGGAGAAAGTGACCTTGCCGAGCAGATCATGCTGAACTTTGTGGATAAAGGGCACCCTATACTGCCTATCCATGATGCCTTCATGGTGCAGGAACACCTCAAGGATGATCTGGTGGAGCTGATGCAAGATACCTTCAAGACCAGATACGGCCAGATACCCCCTGTTAAGGTCACTTATCCTCGCTTTCCGAGTAAGTCATAGGGCCTATAATATTGGGGGTAACTCATAGGACCTATAAATAGAAATCCCCCCATTACTGGGGCAAATAAGGATCGGACCCCGACACGTCTAGATTTCCCCTGTCCTGTCAGGCACAAAAGGCGAAAAGAAAACGCCGGAGGCAACGATCCATGCAGAACCTACTTGATGACCTCACACAGATTTTGCAGGCGGACCAAGCCTTTATCTCGGATGGCGCGATCCTCAAGAATGCGGTGATCGAGGCGGCGCTGAATATGGATGCGCGGCTGTTGGAACTGTTGATGCAGTCCGACACGATCAAGGCGCATTTCTTCACGCCAGTGGCGGGGGCGCTGGTGTTCGACAAAGTAAAGTTTCAGGACTTCGTGTCCAACAAAGCCTTCCTGCCCGACAGCTACACTGCCTTCAAAAACCGGATCGGGCTGACTGATGGCAAAGACTACCTGAGCCAGTCGCGCGACGTGGTGCTGGCGTGGCCCTATAAGGATTGCGTGCTCGAAGGCGGCATGACTAAAGAGGATCGGGGCCGCAACGAGGTGTTTTGGAACACGACACTGGCCCCCGATGACATCACGCGGCTGTTTGAACCCAAGGTCCTGACCGGCTGGGAACGCTGGGATGGCGAGGCCGTGGCGGCGGGCAAGGCCAAGCCAGTGGGGGAGGTGTCGCAGGACGACAACCTGCTGATCAAGGGCAACAACCTGCTGGCGCTGCATTCCTTGAAAGCGCGCTATGCGGGTAAGGTGAAGCTGATTTATATCGACCCGCCCTATAACACCGGCAATGACGGGTTCCGGTATAATGACCGCTTCAACCATTCGGCTTGGCTAACCTTCATGCGGAACCGGCTTGAGGTGGCGAAAGACTTGCTGAGCCGTGACGGCTTGATTGTTGTCAACATGGATAACAACGAAGCGCACTACTGCAAGGTGCTAATGGATGACCTGTTCGGGCGAGACAACTTCATACAGTCAGTGGTTTGGAACCGAAAGGTCTCTCCCGCCAACGATGCACATTATTTCAGCAACGACCACGACTTTCTCTTGTTTTACGCAAAGTCAGAGGAACGGCTGAAGCTGAACCGACTTCCACGCGAAGCAAAACATGACAAGCACTTTACCAACCCCGATAAAGATCCAAGGGGGCCGTGGAACAGTCTGACATTCACAGGCAACAAAAACCGCTCTGAGCGACCTAATCTGTATTTCCCAATCACTAATCCAAACACCGAAGAAGAAGTCTTCCCACCGGACAACCTGACTTGGAGATACGAGCCCGAACGAGCGAGGCGGGTCATCGAAGATAACCGTTTGTATTGGGGCAAGGAAGGAACTTCCAAGTCTCCAAGACTAAAAAGTTTCCTTTCAGATGCCTTACCAGTAATCCCTAGGAGTGTCTGGGGGTTTGATGATGCTGGTCACACTCAGCAGGCAATGCTGGAACTGCAAGCGTTGAAGATTGGCTCCTTCTCATCTCCAAAGCCCGAAAAGCTACTTCAAAAGATCATCCAAATAGGTAGTGACGAAGGCGATATTGTATTGGATTTTTTCTCGGGCTCCGGGACAACGCCGTCTACAGCGCAAAAGATGAAGCGGCGTTGGATTGCAGTCGAGCAAATGGACTATGTGCTCGACCTGCCAAACTCGCGCCTTAAGAAAGTCATCGAAGGTGAACAGGGCGGCATTTCCAAAGCGGTCAACTGGCAAGGCGGCGGATCATTTGTCTATGCTGAACTTGCGGCGTCCAACTCTGCCTTTGCCGACCGTATCGAAGCCGCGCAAGACATCGCCACGCTGCAAACCATCCATGCCGATATCCAAGCCACAGGCTATCTGCGCTATGACGTGGACCTGAGCGCCTTCGACACCGACGACTTCGCGGCGTTGTCATTGGATGACGCCAAGCGCGTGTTGATGGACTGCCTTGATGCCAACCACCTCTATGTCAATCTCGGCTCCCTTGGCGATGCAGACTTTGACATTGCGGAAGAAGACAGGCGCGCGACCCGCTCATTCTATGGGATCACGGAATGACTCAAAGCTTGAGCCAAGAGTTTGATGCGCTGGCCAAGTATGGCGCGCTCAAGGTGGACATCCCCGACGACATCACCGGCAACCTCGCGCCACAGATTGCCCTTCGCCCCTATCAGGTTACGGCGCTGGAACGCTGGCTGTTCTACATCGACAAGTATGATGGACGCCCCAAGGCCCCGCACTTGCTGTTCCATATGGCCACGGGCAGCGGCAAGACAGTTTTGATGGCGGCGCTGATCCTTAACCTTTATCGGCGCGGCTATCGCAACTTCCTATTCTTTGTGAACTCTGCGCAGATCATCGAGAAGACCAAGGACAACTTCCTCAACCCCGCATCGGCCAAACACCTGTTCGCGCCCACGGTTCGGATTGACGACAAACTGGTGGACATCCGCGCGGTGGACACCTTCGACGCGGTGAATGCGGACGCGATCAACATCCACTTCACCACCATCCAAGGGCTACATCGCCGGATGACGGAGCCGAAAGAGAATTCTGTCACCATCGAGGATTTCCGCGACTACAAGGTGGTAATGATCTCGGACGAAGCGCATCACCTAAACGCCGAAACCAAGAAGGCGCTGACCAAGGGCGAGGCCGAGGTGAAGGCAAGCTGGGAGGGCACGGTGGGCGAGATTTTCAGCCAGCACCCCGAAAACATGCTGTTGGAGTTTACCGCGACCGTGGACCTGAGTCATGAGGCCATTCGTGCCAAGTATCACGACAAGATTTTGTATGACTATTCGCTGCGCCAGTTTCGGGAAGACGGGTATTCCAAGGATATCGAGTTGCGGCAGGCCGATTTACCGCCTGCGGAACGGATGATGCAGGCGATGGTCCTGAGCCAGTATCGCCGAAAGGTGGCCGAAGCGCACGGGCTGCATTGCAAGCCAGTGATCCTGATGAAGTCCAAAACGATCAAGGACAGCGGCGATAACGAGGCGGATTTCACAGCGATGGTGGCCGGATTGTCCGATGATGCCCTACAGGCGCTCAGAACGGCCTCTGAGGGCGATGACACTCTGTCCCGCGCCTTTGCCTTCATTATGGACGAACGGGGTATGGACGCGGCTGATTTTGCCCGTGAGCTACAGGGCGATTTTGCGTCCGAGAAAGTGGTGAACGTCAACAACCCCAAGGATTTGGAAAACAGACAGATAGAGTTGAACGCGCTTGAAGATCGGGACAACGAGATACGGGTGATCTTTGCCGTCGATAAGCTGAACGAAGGCTGGGACGTGCTGAACCTGTTCGACATCGTGCGGCTGTACGATACCCGCGACGGCAAGGCCAACAAGGTGGGGAAGACCACAATGGCCGAGGCACAGTTGATCGGACGCGGGGCGCGGTACTTCCCATTTATCGCGCCTGACCAAATGGATGCGGCACGTGAAAAGCGCAAGTATGATAGCGCCGTTGACCATCCTTTGCGGGTGCTGGAAGGACTGCACTATCACTGTTCGCACAATCCCAAGTATATTCAGGACATTCGCAACGCCCTGCGCGAAACTGGGATGCTGGATGAAACGGCACGGACGGTGCGGTTGCGTTTGAAGGACAGCTTCAAGCAGACCTCCCTATATGTGAGGGAATATGTCTGGGTGAATGACCGGGTGAAGAACCCGCGTGACGGTGTCGATGGGCTGGAAGCCTACAAGATCGAAGGCACTTTTACCTATCCCAACCTGATGACAGGACGGGTGACGGAAGCCTCTGCATTTGGCGGTGGCCAGTTGAAGTTGAAGCCGTCCTCCAAGGAACCCGTGTCCCGCGACTTCAAGCTGGTCGATTTTGGCAGAGCCACTCTGGGCTTTGCGATGGATACCAATGACTTCTTCCATTTTGCCAGTTTACGGGCCTACTTCCCGCAACTCACCAGCGCATCGCAGTTTGTCACCTCTGATATCTATCTGGGCAGTGCGACAGTGAGCGTGCGCGGGTTGCCCGACGAACTGGACAACCTGACCGCACGGCAAAAGCTGGAAATCACGCAATACGTCCTGCACCAGATTGAAAGCGGCGTGAAACGCGAAAGTGTCGAGTATATCGGCACCAAGGACTTCAAGCCCTATCCCATCAAGGACCGCTTTACAGACAAGGTGCTTAAACTGCGGATCGAGGGCGAGACCGGGCTAAGCTGGGCTGAAAGCAACGTGCCGGGGCTGGATCAGATCGACCTGAGTGGCAAGGAATGGCACGCCTATGATGATAGTTACGGCACGGATCAGGAAAAGCACTTCATCAAGTATATGCACGATCAGGAAGCCCGGTTGCGCGGTATCTATGACGACTTCTACTTGCTGCGGAACGAGAAGGCAGTGAAGCTGTACGACTTCGACACCGGACGCGCCTTTGAACCTGACTTTGTTCTGTTTCTAAGGAAGAAGGGGCAGGATGCCAGCACGATCTTGCAACTTTTCATTGAACCCAAGGGAGACCAGTTGCGACCACAAGATGACTGGAAACAGGACTTCCTTGGTACAGTGAAGGGAACGGCTAGACTCGAGACCGTGTTTCAAGGCCGTGACTATACCGTTCTCGGGTTGCCATTCTTCAATGAGACAGGGCAAACCAACATGGATTTCAAAGCTGCATTTGAGGATCAGGCAATAAAGGCGTGAAACCATACCCGCTGTCTATATGTGAGTAGCTTATCGGTCTAACTGGTTCCCCCCATCACCGGGTCAAATAAGCTGGACCGATCTATTCTTGGGCACACCCGAGAGAAAAAAGGCTTTGTTTCCTAGAGGCTATTCCATGCATCGCAACCGTTCGTACTCTGCCGAGACCCGCCATTCTTCAGAGCCCGCCGGAACATCCGAGGCGGGCAAGTTTGCCACGATTTGTTCAGCCTGCATTTTTAATGCGGATAATTCACTTTGATGCTCCATCATCTGCACAACGAAGTCGAGGGTTTCGCCTGATTGTTCCAAGTTCCGATAGAACGCTCGACCGAGTACAGTTGGAGCAAGGTGCCCGCCTCCGGGATGTTGCCCGATAAACCCCAAGTCGATGTTCACATAACCAAAGCAAGCTTTGATGTGCCAGCCATGCGAATGGTCATCAACGGGACATTGCCGCACCAGTGGCCCTTCGCTCTCAATTCCGGAAAATGGCTCTCGTGGATCAACTTCCGTCCAGTCATACCACTCTGATCCAGTCCGTACCAAATGCGGCACACGCAAAGGGTGGCCCAAATAAGCTTCTCGTTGAGAAACCGTCAAAGTACCATCCGCTTCACTTGCCGCCAATGCTGCAAACTCCGCATTCGTGGTCTCAATGAGGGATGCTATGTCTGGTGCGAACTGCCTAAGACTTTCAAAAGTTTCACCCTCCGTCATACAGGCGGTATGCGATACCCGCCATTCAGGGAAAAGGTCGAAGAAGTTCTGCTCTGGGTCATCTGACGCTATCCGAAAGAGTTGCCGTTGTTTTGCCCTCAAGGCCGCATCAAGATTGTCATGCTGCATTATATCGTCCATGAAGTGCAACGGTATGCCTTGAGTGAGTTGTTCTCTAAGTGTTCCCGATTTGTCGTAATTGGCGGGACCAGCCCGATACCCTGCGACGACGGCAATTGAAGCTGGCACATATGATGCGTATTTCAGCAACGGGTTTTCAATGAGGCCGAGCCAATAGTTTGCCAATGGTGGCACTTCGTCCCGCAGCACTCGTAAAACGCCACCATCATCACGCATCCCGATGTATGAGGCTGTTGTGGACGCAAAAAATCCGGCAAGTGCGAGTATCTTGAAAACGGGCTTCATGGTTTAACCTCAAACTTGTTAATAGCTTCCTTGAGCTGAAACAGCGTGTAGCCCTCTCGATTATAGACCTCTTGCGTGACGCCGGACCTTGCATGACCAATGATGCATTGCACGACCGGCTCGGGAACGTCAGCTTGGCTCAGTCGCGTCACTACCGTGTGCCGCAAGCTATGAAACACCAGACCCGGCTGTTTGATGCCCAGCTTGGACAAGAAACTCTCATTGCACCAGCGCCCTAAGTTGCGCCCATAGCCACCGTTGGCGCTATAGCTGTAGTCGGGGAACAGGCGTGTCCCAGACTTGCGACTATCCATGAAGTCCAAGAAGCCAAGCTGGATCAACTCAGAATGCAGGGGTACTTTTCGCTTACCTGCCTGTGACTTTACACTTTTGTTGTCGTCGCCTTCGTCCGTGATATTCAGAAACCAAGTGTTGCCGTCTCGTTGAATGTCAGCGATGTCGAGTTGGCAAATCTCATTCAGGCGTGCCCCGGTGAACATACCCAAGAGCATACCCCACTTGTGGCTTTCTTTGCGCACAAGCTCAGACGGATTTTGTGTCAATTCAGTATATATCAAGCGCGTTTGCTCTCGCGAAAACGGCTTGCGCTCGGTGTCGCTGTTCTTAGCCTTGGCTACCTTCATCTTGCCGTCGAAGAGTGTATGAGGGGAGTAGCCATGCGTTTCTGCCCAATCGAAGAACATTTTGAACATTTGGATATGGCTGTTGATCGTCTTAGGGGCAATCTTCTTGATGCCGGGTTCCGTGATGACTTGCATCAACGGCAAGGCTTTCAGCTTAGGCTTAGTGTTTCGACTAGCCGGTAACGCCTGCAATACTTTCTTGACCTCGCTCGCATCCAGCTTACTGATCGTGCCGAGCAAGCGGTCAGGACCGAAGTATTCGACAAGGATATTCAGGTAGGCCCGGTTTTGTCCGATGGTCTTCACGGCCCACTGACGGGAATGCTCAGCGATGAAATCTTCAACCGCCGCGCCCAATGGCGAAGACGTTGGCAGAGCGGACGCAGGAGGCGCATGAACGATAGCTGGCGCATCATCATAGGAATAATGCTCAAGGCGTTCAGCGGCTTCTAGAACGCGCCTGAGCATGTCCCGGCGGCCCTTGCGCAATTCAATCGTCATTTGGGGCTGGCTGGCCTCCCAAATATCGTCCGAAACCTTCATTTTTCTTTTAAAGCGCGCAATTGGAAGATATTCTACGTTCATAGCCTCAAGATCGACCATGCTATCATGATCCAGCATTTCTTCTCGTGCATCTGCCAAGGCGTTCTTCGATAAGGCGCGTCGATCCAGCCAATCAGTGTACTGGTCAAGCTGTGCCTTGAAGTATGCTTGCACCTTCGTGCGTATCTCGTCTTGTCTAAGTCCTGCCAAGGCGCTGTTATCCCCTATCATTCGCCCACACGATGCAAGATGTAGGGCGAGATCGCCAGCTTGTTTTGGGCAGCGGGTTTGCAAAGATACTCGAATTGTTCCTCTTGGGTGGCCTTTCAAGCATGGCAAGGGCCAGCGAAAGTAATAAATTCCGTGTCTGGAATGGCTTAGATATGATGACAGCTTCATGGCCGTGTGTCCCACTGATGTGTCACACCGAATAAGCCTGAAGCTAAGTCATTGATTTAGAATGAAATGGAGGCGAGTAGGAGAATCGAACTCCTGTACACGGATTTGCAATCCATCGCCTTTCTTTTCAAAAACAATCGCTTAAGCCAATTTAAGTATCAGGACATTTGTCGAACAACATACGAACCTGATACCCCCCTTCAACTGGGGCTATGGCTATGAGTGGCATGGCGCTAATCTGGGCGGCGAACGTCAAAGGGTTGAAGCCCGCCGCCAAGATTGTGCTGATCCAGCTGGCAGACTTTCACAACAAGGAAACGGGCCAGTGTAACCCAAGCGCCAAGCGGTTGGCGGATGAATGCGAGATGGGCCGAGCAACGCTGTTTCGGCATATGACGACGTTAGAACAATACGGCCTTGTCACGCGCCATGCCCGTGGGGATGGCGATGGCGGGCGAGGGTCCAACCAGTATGAATTGCACCTCGACATCACCCTTGGCCCCAGTGCGCGCCCAAAGGGTGGGGGCAGTGATCCCAATGGGGTTTCGTCTCAAAATGAGACGGGGGGAAACGTCTCAAAAAAGCGGGGGAAAAGTCTCAAGGGTGAGACGGGGGTAGTCCCAAATCGGGACAGTAACCTTACCATTGAACCTGTGAAAGAACCTCCTTCGCGCGAGCGCGAGGCGGTGGAGGTTGAGAAAGTTCTGGAAGCATATCCACCAGATCGACTTCGGGGCAGAGCGATGTGCCTTGCCCAGATCGAAGAGGCTATGAAGGAAGGGATTGCGCCGGAGAACTTGCTGAAGGCGGTCCAAGCCTACGCCACCGACAGCGCAGGCTTCACCCGTTCCAAGGTCTGCTTTTCGGACAACTGGTTTCAGTCGAAGCGCTGGCAGACCTATGTCGAGAAGCAAGCCGAAGACCGAGAAAAGACAGCAGCGTTGCAGGCAGATCACCATGCACGGCTGGCCTGCTGGATCAGTGACCGCAGCCCGATGTGCAAGCATATAACGGCCCCGCAGGTCATGGCATTGCTTGCCTCAAAGCTGGTGTCGCAGGCCCAAATCCAAGCCGCTGGCCTCAGAACATGACCGCTACCGATCCGACGACAGAGCAAACAGCAAGGTTACCCACCGATTACATCGGCGGGACTTGTGAGGGGCGGCGTGCCTCCCCTTCAAACCCCAACCAGACGCGCGAGGAGCGCGTCAAAGAAGGCCTTTCCGAGACTGTGATCTTTCGATGCACCGTTGTGGAGAAGGCCGCGCTTGTCGCCAAAGCGGACGCCGCAGGCCTGCCCAATGCCACGCTGATGCGTGAGGCCTTGGGGCTGGTCCAAGCGCGGCGGCGCAAGCCCGTGCCGCGTGTTGACCCGTCGCTGACGTTGGCCGTTGCCCGCATTGGCGGCAATCTCAACCAACTGTCTCGCTGGATCAACGGTGCCGTCAAATCTGGCCGCGCAGGCAACGTCGACGCCCTCAAGGTCAGCGTGCGGCTGGTCACAATTGAGCGGCAGCTTGCGCAGATCATTGGCCAGCACAGCGAGGGCCAGCAATGATCATCTCGTTCTTTTCATCCGGCACAGGCGGCGGTGCGGCCCCCGTTGATTACCTGACCGCCCGCGAGGTTTTGGCCTACGACGAAAACCGCAATCTGATCCGTGACGACGAAGGCCAACCGGAAACCAAAATTCGTGACCCACTGCCCGAAGTGCTGCATGGCAATCCCGACCGGACGCGGGACTTGATCGACGCCAGCGCGAACAAGTGGAGCTACAGCGCTGGCGTGATCAGCTTTGCAGAAAGCGATCAGCCCAGCGAAGACGCCCAGCAAGAGGCCATTGAGCTATTTGAGGCTCTGGCCTTTGCGGGGCTTGAGGCGGATCAATACGACTGTCTTTGGGTGCGCCATGTCCACGAGGGCAATGTTGAGCTGCATTTCTGCACTCCGCGCTTGGAGCTGGCGACGGGCAGGGCATTGAACATCGCACCGCCCGGTCATGAGGCGGCGTTCAGCACATTGCGCGACGTATTGAACAAGACCCATGGTTGGGCCGACCCGATGGAACCTGACCTTGCCCGTGACTTCAAACTGGTGCGCGAAAGTGCTGATCGCGCAGAGGCACGGCAGGTCATTGTTGGGGCGCTTTACGATCAGATCGACGCGGGCCTGATCACTGACCGCGCGTCCATGGTGGCCTTCTTTGAAGACACAGGATTCGAGGTCACACGCCAAGCCGCAAAATCAATCAGCGTTCGCGATCCTGAATTCTCGAAACCGTTCAAACTCGAAGGCGTTCTAACCCATGAAAACTGGTCCACAACCCGACACGCAGAAATCGCGGCTGAGTATGAAACTGACGCAGATGCAAACCGAACAAGAAGACTTGATGGCCTCTCACATGACAGCCTTCGTGCAGACCTCGCAGACCATGTTGAACGACGCGCAGACTACAATGAAGAACGATACGGCGCACTTTCTGTTTCACAACAGGAACTTGTTCGAGGAACGGATCGAACTGATCAAGAATTGGATGACGTTCTCGCCTTGGATCATCACCGGGATCATCGTGACGGGGATCGCTTTGATGATGGTCGCGAGCTGGTTTTGGACGGTCCAGCTGACGCGCTCGGAACTGACGGAACTGGGCCTGACGCGGATCGACAGGGAGGACGCGACGTGGCTGGTGCTGGACCCGACCAAGACACGCCTGAGAACCTGCACGATGGGCGGCAGGTCAGTGACCTGCATCAAGATCGAGGAGGACTAGATGACGACACCCCTGACAGCCTTGGAACGCGACTTGCTCGCCTGCGTCGAACGGTTGGTGACGGCCTGCGAGGTCTCAGCAAAGGAATTGAGCGGGTTAGAGGAACGCTCGACGAAGGGGATGCAGAGCCAGATGGATGGATTGGCCGCCTGCGTGTCGGTGCTCATTCAATCGCAAACGGCGTCCGTGGCTGCGTTGCACGGCTTGCTGAACGAGGGCTCGAACTACGGGAATTTGCGGAGGCAACTAGAGACGAGCTTGAAATTAGTGAAAACCGCCGAGATGCAGTTGAAACAGAGTTAGAGGAACGGGAGGTTGTGATGGACAGGGGGATGACGCATTGATGTGGCAAAATCGATTGACATATGGTAACGTATGTGTCACCAAATAATCCAATGAATAAGCTTGTTGTCTATGTCACCGAGGCGGGGAAAACGCCGTTTGAAGATTGGTTCGATGGTCTTGATACGGCGGCGGCACTGAAGGTGCGAACAGCGCTTGCGCGGATCGAGACGGGCAATCTGGGCGATGTGAAGCCAGTTGGACAGGGCGTGTCCGAGCGGCGCATCACCTTCGGCCCCGGCTACCGCGCCTATTTTGGCAGAGATGGCGATACCCTCGTGATCCTGCTCTGTGGCGGCACGAAAAAGCGCCAGTCGAAAGACATCGAACAGGCCAAAGCATATTGGGACGACTACAAGGCCCGCAAAGAGAAAGGCGACTGACATGCCACTGACGAAAGACTTCAAAGACACGATCAAAGCGCGCGCCGAGCGCGATCCCGAGTTTCGTGCAGGCCTGTTCCGCGAAGCCGTTGAGGCGATGCTCAGCGACGATCTGGAGACGGGTAAAGTATTGCTGCGCGACTATGTCAACGCCACGGTGGGGTTCGAGGCCTTGGCACAAGACATGGATAAGGACCCCAAAAGCCTGATGCGTATGCTCAGCGCCAAAGGAAACCCGCGTGCGGATAATCTGCTGGCGATGGTGTCACGTTTGAAACAGCGCGAGGGGATGGCGTTTTCATTGGTCCCAGATACAGAACATCGTGCGTAGAATGCTGCGCTTAGATTGAGCTTTAACCGTTTAAGCGCTAAGGCGACCATAAGGACGCCAGATCGACTGTGAGGGTCCTGCCGCAACGCGAGTTGTCCAACTGGAATAGTGGATAGGTCTTATGCCGAAGAGAGCGTCGAGATAACCAAGGAGTTGCCTGCCAAGGTGGCTCCTTCGGTTGTTCTAGCGCCTGTGCGTCAATTCGTACTCTGTCCGCAAATCAGGGCGCGGACGTTGGACAGAATGCCGCCCTGATAGCGCGTTAGCAGCCGCGCTTCGATATCGTCCCAAGGCATGTGTAATTTGCGCAGCGCGGCGCATTGGGTTTGACGATTGCGGTGATCTGAGTTTTCGAGTGGTGAAGTCTTCGAAGTTGGGAGCGAAAGATCTGCTTAACCTCGGGGCAGCATTCACTTTGCGATAAGGTGCCGGCACGCGCTGAGCGCGTGCAAACACTCGTCTGACTAAGGCAAGTTTTCTATCTTGGTTAACCACTGCGCAAAAACAGGGCATTCTTCCCTCATGCGATCCAACGTCACGTCCAAAGCGGCGACGTTCCCATGAAGTACCTTATTATAGCCGGGTACGAGAGCCTTTATCCGCTTCGAAGGAGCTGTGATTGGGCTGTCATTGATATGTTCAGGTGTTTCGAACAAATTTCGGATTCCTTGAAATTCAGTTGCCATCGCACTTATGCCCATTCCTTGGGCCATACGCGTTGGATCACTGAACAAGAGACCCTCAAACTCATACATTGCGACAAATGGAATAAACCTCGCGGCCATGACCGTACCGTAACGATTTTCAAAATCTTTGGAGAGCGCGGCTTGTATGTGTGCAGCCTTCCCAGCGACGTCCATTGCCTCGCAACCTGACCGCCCTGGCCAACCAGTCTGTTCATGCGCAGGCAGTGCATAGTAGTCAACAATTGTCGTTCCCAAGGCTTCCTGATCTTGGGTAAGATGTCTAGAAATTTCAGTATGAACGGAATCCCAAGGACAGGCGCCACCGCGCCTTTTTCGAATTCGAGACCTTCCAACTAGACGAGCTGAAACCCCCGTAAACCCCTTAGTATAGAGGTGCGGCGCTAGGACAGAATTGACGAATTCTTCTTCGGTCTGGCCTTCTACATGAACTAGGATGCGCGTCACTTTTTATTGCCCGCCCGGTCTTCCGCCAATTTCATTTTTTTCCCAAAGTTCACCGAGGCTGAAGTCATTAAGCCATTCTCCGAGGTCAGATTTGTCCAGTCTTTCGAAAGAGGATGCGCCTCCATCATGTTGCACCACGACGACTTCTTCGGGCTCAAACATGTCAAGTAGCATGGGCGACTGTGTCGAGATGATCACTTGGACGTCATTTGAAGCCTGTCGAACCAAAGCTCCCAAAACGGTTATGGCTGAGGGATGCAGACCCAGTTCAGGTTCGTCCAAGAGAATTACCGAAGGTTTGTATTGTTCCGGCTGTAGTAGAAGAATTGTCAACGCAATGAATCGAAGTGTACCATCAGAAAAACTGGACACATCAAAGTAAGACTCCGTCCCACGGTGCATCCACTCCAAACGAATTCTATCTTCGTCCAGCGATCTTGGCTCAAGCACGAAATCATCGAAAAAAGGAGCAATGCGCCGGATCGTATTCCGGATCATTCGATATTCTTCCTCGTGCTTTGTTTTCAGCAGATAGAGGAAAGCGGGAAGGTTCGCTCCGTCAGCACGGAAGTACCTGTTATCATCGACGTTTGCGGTCTTTTTCAAAGGTGAAGTGTCACTGGTGTCATGGAAATGGTACACGCGCCAACTCTGCAATGCACTTCGGACGTGCGCCCTAACGGAAGCAGAGCTTTTTGAGCTAATTGCAGCTTCAGCTCCAGCACTGCTCAAACCTTCGGCATATGGATGTGGATACGAATTTTTTTTCCAGAAATAGACCGTTTCTGAGGTCGGCACCAAACCATCTTCGACCGTTGGGGATAAAGAAATTTCGTACTGATCCACATGATCGTTCAGGTAGACATGCAGAGTAATCTCCGAGGTTTGCTTCGAACCAAAGTGAAGAATGGAATCTGCCCCCCCAGATTTTTTAACATAGTTCTCTAAGCGGCCTTCGGTGATTTCCCGGAGGAACTTGAAAACGCCAATGAAATTCGATTTGCCTGACCCATTGCCCCCGATCAGGACATTGATATCCTTTATGTCGAGGTCTAGCTTTGCAATGCTCTTAAAGCCGCTTATGGAGATTTTATCTATTCGGGCCAATGTTTTACGCCTCTTCGAGCCTGTCTTTCGTCTTGGTCATATCTGCGATCATACCCCAGACTTCCTGCGATTGTCTTCTTTGCATAACATCTGGCAGTTGGCCGCGTTGGTTTTTCCGCCTGCGTGCCAAGGGTCGATGTGGTCCGCTTCCATTCCTTCAATCGGAAAGGTCTTTTTGCAAACCGGGCAAGCGCCGTTCTGCCGCTCAAACGCTTCCGTTCTGTCTTTGTCGGTGAACTTACGCATACTAAGGTGGCGTTCCTTGCCGTCGAAGATGTAGCTGTAAATACCTGATTTCGCTGATACATCATCATCTATGAGCAAGCGCTTGACCTCATCTTCTGCCTTTGCTGCGTCGATCACAGCGGGGCCGTATTCGTTGTAAAGCGGCCCCCACGGAACACCCTTCATTTGTTTGCGATACTTTGGAAAACAGGCTTGCGCCCATTCGATGACAGCTTGGAAATAGTCCCAAAGCTCTTTGGCTGATTGCTCTTTTTGATGGTCCGACATGTATTGCTCAATGTCACCATTCGGTGCGTGCCAAATGATTGCCGTTTCAAGGTAATCCTGTCGGATCGCGGAGCCTGTCAGATAGTTGGAGCCGATAGCCTGTGCCGGGCAGTTTGGGCGGCTGAACCACTTTTTGGCGTCTGTGACCCATTCACCATGATAGACCGCGTTGCGCAACTCTTGGTTGGTAAGTTGCTCGCCCGCGATGTTGATGGTTTTGAACCATTCAAGCTTTTCGGTGTCGGTCCCGCTGCATTGGTAGACGGTTAGCGGGTAGTTGAGCAGCTTTTCCTGCTCATCATCTTGCAGGTTATGAAACGCGCGCTTTTCTTTGATTGTGCCGAACTGAACCGAAAAATCGCCTTGGACATACTGGCACAGCGAGATTGTGCGCTGTTGGCCGTCGATAATTTCAAACTCGCCATTTTCACGCACAGACCAATACATGACGTTGAGGGGAAAGCCCTTGGAAGCAGTGTCGATCACAGCATCGCGCTGTGCGTCTTTATAAACAAACTCACGTTGAAAAGGCGGCCTGATATCCAGCTTGCCATCATACCCCGTGACCCCGCCTTCGGTATTGTCGGTGTAGCCCTTGCTTAGCTCTCGAACGGTAATTTCTTTGAGTGTTATTTTCAAAGCAGTCTATTCCTTATCAGCAAGCGAGCATACATCGCTTTGTATTCACCATCTTTTTTAATCACGCCACGCGCGTTCAGATCGTTCGCGTTTTTAATTTCAGATTTCTCGTATTTTTTGGTGCGTAGCCCAGATGAATTTGCGCGATCCATGATCCCAAGGATCTGAAACTGCCGTGGATTATACTTATTCAGGAACGTTATGGGCACGGCCATGAGGCCCGCATAATCGACTGGTATTTCATTTGTTTTTGAAACTTCAATGGCGTCATAGTTGTCGTATTTGGGATACTCGGCTTCATTGTAAGTGCGATAGAGAGGAAGCTCTTCGAAGCGTTTGGTGTTTTCCAGATTAGTGAACCAACAGGTGTTGTTAGAAGAAATTATTCGATTGCCGTGGTCGTCAACCCTAGCTTCTGTACCATGCAGTGGGTAGTGCGGTGGTACGATGAAGCCGGAAAAATTCCTGTTGCTGTTTATACCGATCCACAGCTTGTCCTGTTGAATAAGCGAGAAAATATCTTTGTATGTGATGGCGTTCCATGTGCCGACGACAAGGAATTTTTTGCCATGTGCGGCAAGCTGAGCTACATGCTCCCTGAAAAGTGAGAACGGTGGGTTTGTGACTACAATGTCGGCTTCCTTGAGCAGTTCGACACACTCATCGCTGCGGAAATCTCCGTCCCCTTGCAGAGCCTTGATGCCAATTTCTTCAATATCAGGGACTTTGTTTTTGTTCTTGTCGCCTTCGTACTCAAGGTAGATCGCAGCGTCGCTTTCATGGCGGCTAAACAGCTCCATATCTTGGTTTTTGTAGCAGGTTGTGATCAACTTTTTTAAGCCAAGTTTTTCAAAGTTGTAGGAAAAGTAGTGGAAGAAGTTGCTGACACGCGGATCGTCACAATTACAAAAAACGACTTTGCCCTTGAAGTGCTCTCTGTAGTGTTTGAGCTCTTTTTCAACGTCTACAAGCTGAGTGTAAAACTCGTCACTTTTTGACTTTCGCGCTTGCCTGAGCGTCTTATTGGTGGCCACCCTTGCCATATTGCCTGCTCCGTCTTTTTGTTGTTGTTTTCTTGCTTAGCGATCGACGTCTTACCGATCAAAAATTGAAAGTTCTTTGCGCCGATGCTTCATCAGTATGCGCAGAAGCCTTTGCGCGAATACTATTCCCACGGGGCCAAGCACCATCATGGCGAGGTAGAGGGAGCGCGCAATGTCCCAATTTGTCTGGCCCGACGTTGCAATCAACGCAATGATGCCGCCAAAAAACAAGAACGCTCCTGAAATGCCGACTTGCCGCGCAAAGGTGAAAATCTCTTGGTCGCAAGGATCCAAATCGGATTTTGCGACTTTGGGTTGGTGATATGTGTCAGTCATGTCGGCGTTCCTTTCTAGAGTGTGTCGAAATATTTGCAGGTAACCTGCGCTGGCGTCTCGCCAGTTTGTGCCGACTGGGCGGCAACAAAGCCAATTATCTTGCCAAGCTTGGCTATTGGCAAATCCGCCTGTCGTCCCTCGTTTTCGGTCAGAACAGCAATCGCGCAAGCTTCCGCCAGTTCTGGATCGTTGCTTTTGTGGGCCTTGCCGACGCCCGTCAGCAACCACTCTAAGTTAATGGCGAACGCCTCACTAATCTTGACTGCGGCTAAGGCGGGCATCTCACGTTTTTCTTGTTCGTAGTATTTGTAGGTTCGGTCTGACACGTCGATTGCGGCGGCCATGACAGGCTGCGTCAGGTCATTGTCCTTGCGAATTTCTCTCAGTCGCAGGCCGATTCCAGACAAGTCAGTTGACAAGGTGCACCTTTGGTTATTAAAAGTGACGTATAATGCACTTTAGTTGTGTTCAGGGCGATTTTGTTCACTCTTGCATTGTTCAGAAGTAGAATCCAACGGAAAGGTTAGCCGTGACCAAACCACTCGAAACACCGAAAGAACTGGCCGAGCGGGTGGGTTTGCCCGTGACCAACATTCGATATCTGATCCGCGAAGATATGCTGGACCATATTTTTACCGCACCTGGACAGCGCAACCCGAAGATTCCGAGCGGCGCTTGGGAGAAGTACGTCTCTCAATTCACGATCAAAGCGCAAAAGGGTGCGCCGCGCAGAGCAGGCCAAGAAATGGGGTCAGACAAATGACGCGGCACACACCTATCATGGCCAGTGAGACGACCGCCGCGCGGTTGCTTGATTTGCGCACCAACGAGTTCAAGGCTTTGGTCGATAAAGGTCACCTACCGCCGGGGCATGAAATTGCGCCCGGCATTGTTCGTTGGGATACTGAAACGCTCAAGCGAATATCAGGTGGGGATGTGACAGGATTATGGGATCAAATTCAGTGGTAGGTCGACGCAAGAAATACCTTTGGCGGCACCCTTCTGGCCGTTGGTATGTGCGTAAATGCGTCAACGGCAAGATGTTTTATTTGGGGCGGATCACAGCGGAGGAAGGCACCGCAGAGTTTGATCAGCAGTATTGGGAGATTGCCAGCGGAAAGAAAGCGGTCTCCAAGACGTCATGGAAGGCATTGATTGATGCGTTGCGTGAGACCGACAAATGGGCTGATTATTCGCCCCGCTATCGGCGCGACCTTGAACAAGTTTTTGAATATTTGACTGAAAAAATAGGGCGCGTTGATGTGGCACGTCTAACTCAAGCCGACATTTATGATGCAATGGAAAAGAACCGGCATCGGGTCCGGTTTGCCAATTATATTCCCACTGCGATCAGCATGTTATCCAAAATGGCGATCCGCAAGCGCTGGCGCAAAGACAATCCCGCAATTGATATTGAGCCGTTGAGGGTTCCGAAGGACCGCAAGAAACCGCATTTACCGTGGACCGACTGGGCAGTCGAAAAGATGCGGGAAGAGGGCGAGCATTTGCCTCGCCTGATTTTTGAGATTGGCGTCGGAAGTGTACAGCGCCCCGGTGACTGGGTGGATTTTCAGTGGGGCGACTATGACGGCGATACCCTAAAGCTGCGCCAGAATAAGACAGATACTGTCCTTTCACTGCCCTGCACGATTGCACTCAAGGCTGCACTGGACGTTGCAAAGGCTGATCTAGGGTTCGCGCCGCATCCATCGCGCCACATCCTGACGCGCGCTAATGGTTCGAAGATGGATTATCACGCGATGGCCCGTGTTATGGTGCGCGAACGTAAGCGTTTGGACCTGATGGCCTACGATCAGCACGCGCTGCGCTATCGTGGAGTCATGGAATTGGCATGGGCAGGGTGCACTGACGATGAAATCGCCAGCTACAGTGGCCACACATCCAAAGCGATGATCATCAAATATGCGGGGGAGGCGCGTCAAATCATGCGGGCGCGACAGGCGGTGGCTAAGCGTAAATAGCCACGAACAGAACAGGCACAGAACGTGAAACTGATACCAGAGGTGATACCCAATGAGCAGAGAAATCCATAACCCATTGATATTATTGGAGGCGAGTAGGAGAATCGAACTCCTGTACACGGATTTGCAATCCGCTGCGTAACCACTCCGCCAACTCGCCATTTTTCCCCGTCATAGACGGTGATATTAGGCGCTGCAAGAGGCAACATGTGGCCGGATAGCAAGGTTCGGGGAGTTTTGTGGAAGGCTGAGGGAAGTGGCGTTGCTGCGCGAGGCTCATTGTGGCAGATTGCAAAAAACTGGATTCTGAACGGACAAAAACTCTTAAATGACCGATTTTCTCAAAAGACGCACGATGATGGTCGATACACAGGTCCGCCCGTCAGACGTGACGAAGTTTCCCATCATCGATGCGATGCTGAAGGTGGCGCGGGAAGATTTCGTGCCGACAGCCCAGCGCGAGGCGGCCTATGTTGGAGAGAACCTGGACCTTGGACAAGGTCGCGTACTGCTAGAGCCGCGCACCTTGGCCAAGATGCTGGACGTGCTGGCGATTGGGCGCGACGAACTGGTTTTGGATATCGGCTGTGCGATGGGATATTCCACAGCGGTGATCGCGCGGATGGCGCAGGCCGTTGTCGCGGTCGAGCAGGACGCCGACATGGCGCGCGAAGCGCAGGATGCGCTGGTCAATGCGGGCGCGGACAATGCCGTTGTCCACGAAGGTCCGCTGGCGCTGGGTGCGGCGCAGCACGGGCCCTATGATGTGATGATTGTCGAGGGTGGTGTGGCGCAGGTGCCCGCCACGCTCACGGATCAGCTCAAGGAGGGCGGGCGGATCGCCGCAATTTTCATGAGCGGGCCGTTGGGTGAGGTGCGTGTTGGATACAAGCGGTCGGGCAAGATCAGCTGGCGGCTGGCCTTCAACGCGACAGCGCCCTATCTTCCTGGTTTCGAGCCGGAGATGACATTTACGTTCTGAGCGCTGAGGATACCGCAACGTGCCTTCAACGAGGGTATGTTCGGGCTGGTTGACATGCCAGACCGGGGTGGGCGCTACAGGGATTTACGAAGGGTGGACCGTTTCGGTTCGCTGCATGCTTTGGGAGCATTTGGAATGCGAATTGACGGGATCAGATACGGAATCGGGCTAGGCACTGCGCGGGCGGTACGTCTGGCTTGCATTGCCGCGGTTGCAGTCGTTGTCGCGGGTGTGAGCGCCCCGGCCGCGCGGGCCGATACTCTGGCCGACGCGCTGGTAGGTGCCTACACCAATTCCGGTTTGCTTGAGCAAAACCGCGCGCTGCTGCGCGCAGCAGACGAGGATGTTGCAGCGGCGGGCGCGGCGCTGGAGCCGGTTCTGCGTTGGACGGCCGGCATTACGCAAAGTCTCGGTCGCGGGCGCAGTGCGGTTGGGTTTGCGGTGCAGAACACCGACAGCCTTGTGGCGTCCGGCCAGTTGATCGCCGAGTTGTTGCTGTATGATTTCGGCGCGACATCGCTGGGTGTCGATGTTGCCAAGGAGACAGTGCTCGCCACGCGACAGTCACTGATCGCGATCGAGCAGCAGGTGCTTTTGCGTGGCGTGCAGGCCTATATGGGTGTCATCGAGGCGACGGAATTCGTAACACTACGCCAAAATAACGTGCGCGTGCTAACCCAGGAATTGCGTGCGGCGGGCAACCGCTTTGAAGTGGGGGAAGTGACCCGGACCGATGTAGCCCTCGCGGAGGCGCAGCTCGCCCAGGCACGAAGTGGTCTGGCGACGGCGCAGGGCAACCTTGCGATTGCGATCGAGGAGTACCGCAACGTGATCGGGCGCAGACCGGGCCGCCTCTCGCCCCCGCCGAGCCTGCCCAATATCAGCAGTGACATCGAAGCGTCCAAGGCCCTCGCGATGCGGCAACATCCAAGCATGCGGGCCGCGCAGTTTCAGGTCAGCGCCGCAGAACTGGCGATTAAGGCCACGCAAGCACGGCAGCGCCCGACCATAAATTTGCAAGGCTCTCTCTCCGTCAGTGAAAACCTTGACAGCAGTAATTTCAGCACCGGCGCCAGCGTAGGCGTCGTTGCCGGTCAGACGTTCTATCAGGGCGGGGCGCTGTCCTCTGCGGTGCGGCGTGCGCAGGCCCAGCGGGATGCACAACGTGGCAATCTGCACATCGTGCGCCTCAACATCCAGCAAAACGTCGGTATCGCCTACGCCCAGCTCAGTTCTGCGCGCGCGTCTTTGGCGGCTTCAGACGGGCAGATCAGGGCGGCACGTATCGCTTTTGCCGGTGTCCGCGAGGAGGCGACGCTGGGTGCGAGAACGACGCTCGACGTACTTGATGCCGAGCAGGCGCTGCTTGATGCGGAAGCGACCCGTATTTCCGCGCAGACCCTGCTTTACAATGCGGCCTATGCGGTTCTTGCTTCGACGGGTCAGCTGACGGCGGTGGGTTTGCGCCTTCCTGTACAGCTTTATGACGTGACCGAATATTATAATCTCGTCAAGGATAGCCCGACCGCACGCTCCGAGCAGGGGCAGCAATTGGACCGTGTTCTCAAGCGGTTGCAGAAGTAATACGGCCTTGTGTAACGGCTGGAGCGCCTTCCTTCACGCATCCCTGCTTGCGGGTTTGCGTGAAGGCAACAGGTTAATTTTATGTTTTTCCTAGGTTTTCGCCCCATTGCGAGAATCCGATTGCCACGCTATCCTTTTACTTGAGCAGAGAATGGTGAGACATGTCAAAAGCCGTCACAAACGAGGAGGTCGAAGATGTCCTGTCTTCGATCCGCCGATTGGTATCTGAGGACAAGCGCCCCCTTGCAGGGTTGCGTGCGGCGCAGCCAGCTTCAGTCCAACAGCCTGATACAATAACGGAAAATGCCGCCTCTGGCTTGCTAGAAGAAGCAGACGCTGACCACGCACCGCAGGCAGAGATTTCTATAGCTGCGCCGAGCGATGTTGCGGGCCGCCTCGTGCTCACGCCCGCACTGCGCGTTGCAGATGAACCCGAGCCTGCGGTAGAGACTGAAGTCTCGCCAGAGCAGGAGCGGCTCGCCGATCCTATCGCGCAGCAGGATCAACCAGATGATGGCCCGCTCGATCTGGGGTCTGTCGCGCGTGAAACCTGGACAGTGGATGAGGATGCGCGGGAGCCCGGAGTGGATGAAGCTACTGTGGCAGATGCGAAGGCGTACAGGGGACCCATGGTCCTGTTCCCGGCCGCTCAGGAAACCGTTTCGGATGATGCGCGCGATGCTGCGATGGAGGCGCTCGACGCGCTGGTGCACGAGGCTATCGAGGCTGATGCAACCGCCACCACGGTGCAGGACGATGAGCCGCTCGAGGATGGCGATTATAGTGATGAGGACTACTGGACCGACGACGAGACTGACGAAGAGCCAACCGATGCCAAGACCGCGTATGTGGGGATGAAATCCGCAAGCGCGTATGTTTGGGATGAGGAGGATTTTTTGTCCGACCGGATCGATCCGAGCGGCAGGGCCGATGATATGGTCCAAGAGAATCGAGAGCCCGGAAATGCCGATAAAACGGAACTAAACTCAGACGAAATCGAGGCGCTCGCCGATGATGCGACAGAGGCATTTGGTGAGGAAGCCGCCGCGGTTGAAGCGCAGGGCAATGACACTATCGAGGCATTTGAGCAGGAGTCTGATGTGCGCGAGACCGTGTCGAGCGATCCTTCAGGTCTGCGCAGCGCGTCGGTCACGCAGATGCCGCTGACCGCCAAGATTGCCGCCCTAGAGGCTGCCATCGGCAAAATAGCGACAGGCTGGGAGCCTGATGGTGATGAACGCGACGAACTGGCAGCGCCCGACGCTCCGTCGATGGCCTGGGAAGATGACGTCGATCTGGATGCTAAGGGTGTGCCCTTTGTAAAAAAGACTGCGGCCCCCGAAGAGAGTGCGCCGGAGGAGAAAGACACGTCCGCCGCTGATGCACAGCAGAACGAAGCGGCTCAACAGGCCGGTGCAGGTTTTGGCGTCGATGATCAGGTGATGGATGAAGAAGCCCTGCGCGATCTGGTGGCCGAGATCGTGCGATCAGAGTTGCAGGGTGCATTGGGCGAGCGCATCACGCGCAATGTCCGCAAGTTGGTGCGCCGTGAGATCCACCGCGCGCTGACCGCGCATGAAATGGAATAGCTAGGCGCTGACCTCCGCCGCCGCCGCGAGAAGACCATCGAGATCGAAATAGGTCTCGATGTGCTGGCCCAAGGCATCCAGCGTTTCTTCGATCATGTCTTCGAACACGATGGAGGCTTGCGCTCCCAACATCCCCAAATAGGCCGCCCGAAAGCTGTCGGAGGCGAAAAGGCCGTGGAGGTAGCTGCCGTAGACACGACCTGTGCTTGCGCCCTCAGCAAACCCATCAAGGCTGAGCCATGGCCTCTCGCAATCAAGGCCCGTGGTGGCGCCCATGTGAATTTCGTATCCGGAAACGTCGGCGCCGCTGGCAATATGTGTGCCGCTGCGCTGCGCCAAATGTTTGAGGGGCTCCAGCACTGTTTGCACATCGAGATGGCCCAGGCCCGCAACCATTCCCGACGCGCCCTCTATTCCGTCCGGATCGCTGATGGTTTTTCCTAACATCTGATAGCCGCCGCACAGGCCAAGCACATGCCCGCCACGGCGGATATGGGCGGCAATATCGATATCCCAACCTGCCTCACGGAGTGCCGCAAGGTCCGCGATGGTGGATTTGCTGCCGACAAGCAGCACCAGATCGGCCTCCGCAGGGATCACTGTGCCGTTGGTGATCATCCGCAGATCGACAGAAGGCTCGGCGGCCAGTGGATCGAGATCGTCGAAGTTGGCGATCCGCGGCAGTTGCGGCACGGCGATGACGATGCCCGCGCCGCCTGAACGGCTGCGCGCCGGTAGATCCATCACATCCTCGGCGGGCAGGCGATAGGCGGTCTCAAACCACGGCAGGACACCGAGCGAGCGCCAGCCCGTGCGCGCGGCGATATCATCGCGGCCCGCGTCAAAAAGGCTCCGGTCGCCGCGAAACTTGTTGACGCAAAAGCCCTTGATCAGCGCGTTGTCGGCATCGTCCAACACCGCTTGCGTCCCGACGATCTGAGCAATGACGCCGCCCCGATCAATGTCGCCCATCAGGATGACAGGCACGCCGGCGGCACGGGCAAATCCCATATTGGCAATGTCGCCAGCCCGCAGGTTCGTCTCGGCCGGGGAGCCCGCACCCTCGATCACTACAACATCACATTGCGCCGCGAGCCGCTGAAAACTCTCTAGGACCGCGGGCATCAGATCTATTTTGTTGCGCCCGAAGGCACGGGCTTCCTGCTGCCCCGCGACCTTGCCTTGAACGATAACTTGCGCTCCTGTGGCAGTTTGCGGCTTAAGAAGTATGGGGTTCATGTCGGTGTGAGGTGCCACGCCACAGGCCCGTGCTTGAAGGGCCTGCGCACGGCCGATCTCGCCGCCATCCGAGGTCACGGCAGCATTGTTCGACATATTCTGCGGCTTGAAAGGCCGCACGTTGAGGCCGCGTGCGCGCAGGGCCCTGAGAATCCCCGTGACGATTATAGACTTGCCGACATTGCTACCGGTCCCCTGAATCATGATCGCTTTTGCCATCGTCTGCTCCTGCCTGTCTTTGCCGGACCGTGGCGCAAAGCGCGGGCGGGTAAAAGGTTCATCGCACAGGTGGCGGACACAAAAAAACGCAGCCCAAGGGCTGCGTCTTTTTCAGTTGCCGTCGTGACGCGTGTACTTACGCGGCTTCGGCCTGCTGTGCTGCATTGCGGCGTTCTGATTCTTCGCGCGACAGTGCGACGGAGGTCCGCACACCTTTGCCCACGAAATCCATCAAACCAGTCACAACGCGTTCGTTCGGATCAATTCCAGCGCAACTCAGTACTTCACGGCCATCGCGCGATCGTGCCCACCGGGCGATCTGCTCAGGACCGTTTCCATACTTCTTGTCATCTGCTATCGCATCATCCAATGCTGCCAATACCACGGCTGCAAACAGTTTACGGGCACGGTTACCTTGCTCGTTATTAAAGGCAGTGCCATCAACGAAATCTTTCAACTCGTCGTCCTTCCATTATTCTTGCTCTTGTCATTTCGACGTCCGCCACTTCTGACAGATAAGGAGCGATTCGGATACCCCGTTTAGGCATGGCACCTATGCAAAAAGCGCAAAGCTTTTTACGGGTACACTACCAAACACGGCTCCTTGTGTGTGGTTTCTACGCAAGATATAGGGCGGAGCAAGAATTGATCAACCTTTTGCCAGAGTTTTGCCACATGCCCAAAATCAACGGAAACGAGATTCGCCCCGGAAATGTCCTCGAGCATAACGGTGGCCTGTGGGCTGCTGTAAAGGTCGATCACGTAAAACCGGGCAAAGGTGGTGCATTTGCGCAAGTCGAACTGAAGAATTTGCGCAACGGTTCCAAATTAAATGAGCGTTTTCGCAGCGCTGACAAGGTCGAGAAAGTCCGGCTTGAGCAAAAGGACCAGCAGTTTCTCTATGAAGAGAACGGCATGTTGGTGCTGATGGACACCGATACTTATGAGCAGGTGCAGCTGGCGGCCGATCTGCTGGGAGAACGGCGCCCGTTTTTGCAAGATGGTATGATGATCGTGGTCGAGTATCACGAAGAAGAAGCGATCAATGCTGCATTGCCGCAAAAAGTAACCTGCCGGATCGTGGAAACGGAGCCTGTGGTCAAAGGCCAGACAGCGGCCAACTCCTTCAAACCTGCTATCCTTGATAATGGCGTGAAGGTGTCCGTGCCGCCCTTCGTCGGGCCGGACGAAGACATCATCGTAAACACTGAGACGATGGAATACGTAGAGCGCGCCTGATAAGCACCCGAACCGCAGTCCCCCGGGGCTGCGGTTTGCGTTTTAGCCGATGCGTGTGACGATGGCGGTGTCGGCGCGCATCTCGCCCGTGCTGCGGTCAAAACGCAGGTAGGCCAACGCCTCATCGCCCGCGCGCGTGAGTAGGGTTCCTGCCGGTTTCCCGTCGGTCGTGATCTGCGCTCCCGCACCCGCGGCGCCCTCGACCGCAACTTTTGCCAGTCCTTTGCGCAACTCTGTCTTGTGCTTCATCCGCGCCGTGACCTCCTGACCCACGTAGCAGCCCTTCCGGAAATCGACACCGTGCAGTCGCTCGAACGCCATTTCGAGAATGAAGGTGTCGGGCGTCAGCTCAACCCCGCTTTGTGGGATCATGTGCGCGACGTGAAGGGCTGCCCAATCGGTCGTATCGTCTTGCTGTGGTGTGTCGCGGTACGCACGCCAGCCCAATGCAGCGTCTCGCGGATCTGGCAGGGCATCGGGCGGTGCCTCTCCGGTGCCGCGGTGCAGGTGCAGGTCGGTTGGCGTTATGGTTACGTCGGCGCGCAGTTTGTACATCGTCAGCCTCTGAATCAGCATATCTCCCTGTGCCGCATCAGCATCGAGCAGGACGTCGTCCCCGGCGGCCATGAGGAAGAAATCGGCTATGTATTTGCCCTGTGGCGTGAGGATGGCAGCATAGACAAGGCCCTGCTCCAGCCGCTTGATATCATTCGTGATCAAGCCTTGCAGGAAATCGCGGGTGTCTGCGCCGCTGAGGCGCAGGATGCGGCCGAGGGGCTGGCTCATCGGGCTGTCCTTTTATCATTGATTTTAATATAGCAATTCACGCGCCCCAAAACAGGGGCAATTTGAAAGGATCGCCATGCGGGCGCGGGTTTCAGTGATTGTGCCGACTTTGAACGCCGAGACGTCCCTTGCGGCGTGCTTCGGCGCTTTGATGGAGGGGCTCGATGCCGGTCTGATCCGCGAATTGATCGTGAGCGATGGTGGCTCAAACGATGCCACGGGCCCTGTGGCGCAGGCCTGGGGCGCGGAGGTGTTGGAGGGGCCCGCCTCCCGGGGGGGACAATTGCGGCGCGGTGTGGCGGCGGCGCAGGGCGATTGGTTTTTGATCGTTCATGCCGACACCGTGCTTGCTCCCGGCTGGTCGGACAAGGTGCGCGCGCATCTTGAACTGCCTATGCAGGCAGGCTGGTTCCGGCTGATGTTCGACGAACGCGGAGTTGCGGCGGCTTTTGTCGCGGCTTGGGCGAATTGGCGCAGCCGCGCGGGTCTGCCCTACGGCGATCAAGGGCTTTTGGTGCACCGATCGCTCTACGATAGGGCGGGTGGCTATCCCGATCAGCCGCTGATGGAGGATGTGGCGCTGGCACGTGCGCTGCGCGGGCGTCTCAGGGAGCTCGACGGTGTGGCCGTCACCTCAGCGGCAAAGTACCGCACGCAAGGCTGGCTGCTGCGTGGCGGCCGCAACCTGTGGACCCTGATGCGCTACTTCGGCGGCGCAAAGCCCGAGGTTCTGGCCCGGGTTTACCGCCGCTAGGCCCGCTCAGGAGCCGAAGAAATGCTGGCCGATGCGTTGCAGAAGATTGGGCTGCGGCTCTTCCGCACCCGGATCGCGCCGCCTCAAAACGCCTTTTGTGCGGTCCGCGACGATCTTGCCGTCCCGGAATTGTAGGCGGTAGAGGTCGGCATAGATGCCGCCGCGCTCCAGCAACTCTTCGTGCGTGCCCTCATCGACCGCACGGCCCCGGTCCATCACGATGATCTTATCGGCGTTTCTGATCGTGCTCAGGCGGTGCGCGATCACCAGCGTCGTGCGGCCTTGCGAGAGGCGGTCGAGCGCGTCCTGAACCACCTGCTCGGACTGCGCATCGAGCGCGCTCGTGGCCTCATCGAGCAGCAGAACGGGCGTGTTGCGCAGCAGGGCGCGGGCGATTACCACGCGCTGGCGCTGGCCGCCCGAAAGGGCAGAGCCGCGCGGCCCGACGCGGGTGTCTAGTCCGTGCTCGAGCTGGGGCAGGAAATCGGAGACGAAGGCCGCATCGAGCACCGCTTTCAAAGCCCCGTCCGTCACATCGGTGCGGCCCAGTACGATATTTTCCCGCAGTGTTTCATCGAAAAGTAGCGCTTCCTGGCTCACGACGGAAAACAACGTGCGCAGATCGGGGATCGCCATATCGGTGGTGGCGATCCCCCCGATGCGAACAACGCCCGTGGTCGGATCAAGCAGGCGGGTGAGCAGATTGAAGATGGTCGATTTGCCCGCGCCCGACGCACCGACCAGCGCGGTCGTCTGCCCGGCAAGGGCCGTGAGCGACAGACCGTGCAGGACCTCGGTCTCGCCAAACGAGAGTGTGACATCCTCCAGCGTGATATCGGCATCCTGCACAGGAGCGGCGAGCGGGTTCTGGGGGGAGGTCTGGCTCAGCGGAGCGTCCATCAGTTCTTTGATCCGCTCGAGCGCCGCCGCCGCAGTCTGCCACTGTCCACTGATCGCGCCAAGGCGGCGCAGCGGATTAAACGTGAAGCCCATCGCAGTGAAAAAGGTCATGAACTCGCCGATGGTCTTGTCACCGGAGATGATCTCGGAGCCACCGTAGAGGATCACCGCCATGAAGCCGATGCCGGAAATGATATCGATCATCGCGGGGATGGCGGAACTGCCGAAGGCGGTCCGCACTTCGGTGGACACGAAATCCTTGGTAATATCGCGGTATTGGCGGGCCTGATAGGCTTCCAGCGCGTTGAGCTTGATCTGCACGATGCCATGGAACACCTCATCGAGGCGGGTCGAGAGGGTGGCGCCGAGATCGCGGGCTTCGCGCGCGCGTCGACGTACGAATTTCTGCGCGATGGCGGCGGGCAGAACCATCAATGGAATACCGATGCAAGCCAGCAACGCCCAGATGGGATCAATAGAAACGGCCACCCCCAGCAGCACCAGCAGCCCGATGAAATCACGTCCCGCGCCTGTGATGATCGCGCGCCACACGTCGCCCACGGCGTTCACGTCCGATTGTACCCGCTGCACCAGAAAGCCCGGCGGGTGGGTCTGGTGAAAGGCGCCGTCCTGCTGCATCATACGGTCCAGCAGATCGATGCGCATATCCGCCGCCGAGCGCTGAGCGATGCGCGTCAGCAGCACTTTCTGTGCCACGCCAGAGACGGCGCGGATCAGAAATATCCCCATCAGAACGAAACCTACGATCAGGAGCCATGATTGCTCTCCGGCCACGAAAACGCGGTCGAACATGGGCTCCATCAGCTTGGCCATGGCGCCCAGGCTCGCGCCTTCGAGGACCATAAACCCCACAGCGATAGCCAGCTTGCCCATATGGCGGCGCAGATAGTCGCGCCAAAGCCAGCGCATCAGCGCGCCCGAAGTATAGGTCTTTTCGCTGATCATGGGAAACTTGGCCTTTGAATTTCGCGCTTTGCACTTTTGCCGCAGCTTAAAGGGCGCAGGGTTGAGGAGCAAGCATCAGGCACGATTGACGCCGCGGGCGCCACGGCTATGGTTGCGGCGATGGCCATGTATGGCACCCGATGGATGGATAGGACAAACAGATATGACAAACAGGCCAAACCTGTCACAGGGGCGCGGATATCTCGCCATTCCCGGTCCTTCGGTGATGCCGGAGGCGGTGTTGCAGGCGATGCACCGGCCCGCGCCAAACATCTATGCGGGCGAATTGGTGGATATGATGCCGGGCATCATGGCTGATCTCAAGCGCGTCGCTCGGACTGAGCATTATGCTGCAATCTATATCGGCAATGGCCATGCGGCATGGGAAGCGGCGCTGAGCAATGTCATCTCGCCCGGTGATCTGGTGTTGGTGCCTGCTACGGGGCGGTTCGGCCACGGTTTCGGTGATGTGGCGACTGGGCTCGGCGCGCAGGTTCAACTGCTCGAATTCGGAAAGTCCTCGCCCATGGATCTTGAGGTGATTGCGGAGGCCATCGCCCAGGACAAAGACCACAGGATCAAGGCGGTTCTGGCGGTGCATGTGGATACATCAAGCTCTGTTCTGAATGATATCAAGGGTGTGCGGGGCGTTCTTGATGCAGCAGGGCATCCGGCCTTGCTGATGGCCGATTGCATCGCCTCGCTGGGCTGTGACCGTTTCGAGATGGACGACTGGGGCGTGGATGTGATGCTGACCGGCTGTCAGAAAGGGCTTATGGTCCCGCCCGGTTGTTCATTCGTGTTCTTTAACGAGCGCGCGCGGGCGGTGCGCGAAGCGATGCCGCGCGTCAGCCGCTACTGGGACTGGACCCCGCGGAGCACGGCTACGGAATTCTGGATGTATTTCAACGGAACCGCGCCCACGCATCACCTCTACGGACTGCGCACTGCGCTCGATATGATCCACGATGAGGGGATCGAGCAGGTCTGGGCGCGTCATACGGTGCTTGCCCGTGCGATCTGGGCGGCCTGCGATGCCTGGAGCGCGGGGGGCGATCTGCGGATGAACATCGCCGATCCGGCCTGCCGCAGCACGGCGGTGACCTCGCTACGCCTGTCGGGGGCTGATGGCACCCGCCTGCGCGATTGGGTCGAACAGGAAGTGGGGCTGACCCTTGGGATCGGGCTTGGCATGGCTGAAGTCGGCGATCCGGCGCGCGACGCATTTTTCCGGCTCGGACATATGGGCCACGTCAACGGCCAGATGATCATGGGGCTTCTGGGCGGCATGCAGGCCGGGATGAGCGCTTTGGGGATCGCGCATGGACGCGGCGCGCTGGATGCGGCGGCAGAAGTGATCGGCGGGGCTTAGTCCCGCCGCGCCTCGACATAGCTGATCGCGCGGTTGACGCACCACCCGAGAGCGGCCACAGCGATAAGGCCCCAAATGGCCCAGATGGCCACGAAAATCCAAGTGATGTTCACGCCGAACATCACGAGGCAGGCTGTTGTAAGGTTTGGGGCGCTTCCCCGCGTGTTGTTCATGCGTGACCTCGCAGATGACTCGCACACCAGAATAGCGTCAGCATATCGTGGCGTCAGGTTTTTTCTGCATCGCGCAGTGCCGCAGGCAGCGCTGCGGCAAACTTGGCGAGCATTTCGGGGGTGCCGCAGCTTATCCGGATGCAGCGGTTTTGCGGAGCGACGAAGGGCATGCGCACGAAGATGCCCCGCGCGATCAGGCCGTCGAGCACCGCTTTGGCAAACCCGACATCGCGTCCGCAGTCGATGGTCACGAAGTTCGTGGCCGATGGCAGCGGGGTGAGCCCGTTCTCTCGCGCGACGGCCGCGATGGTGCCACGGGCATGCGCGATTTGCTGCTGTACCTGCGCCAGATAGGGTTGATCTGCCAGAGCCGCGAGCGCGCCCGCCTGAGCGGCACGGTTCATTCCGAAATGGTTTCGCACCTTGTGGAAGGCTTCGATCAGATCGGGGTGCCCGATTGCGTAGCCGACCCGCGCGCCCGCCAGCCCGTAGACTTTGGAGAACGTGCGCAGGCGGATCACACGCGGATCATCGGCGGGAAGCGGCAGCGCGGTGCCCTCTGGCGCACATTCCACATAGGCCTCATCCAGGATGAGCAAGGTACCCTCCGGCAGCTTGTCCAGCGCGTCGGCGATCTCCTTGCCCTTGTGATGGCTGCCCATGGGATTGTCGGGATTGGCGAGATAGACCAGCTTTGCCTGCACCTCCGCCGCCTTCTCAAACAAGCTTGAGGGGGCTTCGTGATCATCCACGTAAGGCACTGTGTGCAGTGTGCCACCGAACCCCGCGACATGGTAATTGAACGTAGGATAAGCACCCGCAGAGGTGACTACGGGATCGTCCGCACCCACGAAGAGGCGCACCAGATAGCCCAGCAGCCCGTCGATCCCTTCGCCGACCATGATATGGGCGGGGGTGCATCCATGATGGGCAGCAAGGGCCGTGCGCAGATCGTGGCTTTCGGGATCGCCGTACATCCACTGGGGCGTCTCGGCCATAGCTGCGATGGCGCGCGGTGAGGGTCCGAAAACGCTCTCATTGGCCCCGAGCCGCGCGTCAAAAGCCGCACCCTGCGCGCGTTCTTGCGTTTCTGGTCCCACGAAAGGGACGGTTGCAGGCAGGGATTGGGCGAGCGGGGTGAGGCGTGTGTTTGTCATGATGCCAGTTAATGCAGCGGCTGCGCCGAGGGCAAGCCGTGCCGTTGCTCACAAGGAGCGTCATGCGAAGAAAACTGCCGCCACGTTTTGCTAGCCGGGCGGCGCTGCTTCTGCTGTGCTGGAGCAAATCAATCCGGAGGAAAGCCCATGTCCCGCGTTTCAGTCACCTTTGAGAATCACATCGCCCACGTTCGCCTGACCCGCGGCGACAAAATGAACGCGGTCGATCAGGAAATGATTACGGCAATCATCGCAGCGGGTGACGAGGTTGCCGCCTCGGACGCGCGGGCGGCGATTTTGTCGGGTGAAGGTAAGGCGTTTTGCTCCGGTATCGATATTTCCGGGCTGTCGGCGATGATCGGGAAGGATCCGGCGGACCTGCTGATGCCGCGCACGCATGGACGGGGCACGACGAACCAGTGGCAGGAGGTCGCGATGGTCTGGTCCCGGATTGATATTCCGGTGATCGCGGCGATCCATGGCGTGTGTTTCGGCGCGGGGATGCAACTGGCACTGGGGGCGGATATCCGCATTGCCGCACCCGACGCGCAGTTTGCCGTGATGGAGATGAAATGGGGCATCGTGCCTGATATGGGCGGGATGGTGCTGCTGCCGCGTCTGGTGCGCTCGGACGTGCTGCGGCGGCTGACCTACACGGCGGAGCCCGTGGGCGCGCAGCAGGCGGAGCGGTGGGGGCTGGTGACGGAGCTGGCCGACGATCCGCTGGCCGCAGCGCAGACGTTGGCGGAAACCATCGTGGGCAAAAGCCCCTCGGCGATTCGTGCGGCCAAGCGGTTGATCGGGGTAGCAGAGACAAAGGATGCGGCGGCGGTACTGGATGCTGAATCGCGCGCGCAGGTCGATCTGATGGGCAAGCCGCACCAGATGGAAGTGGTCGCGGCTGCTTTCGGGAAGCGCGCGGCTGTTTTCAAATAGCGAACCCTGTCAGTGATTTAGACAGCATACTTGAGGTGGCAGCAGAATGAAAAGAAGGGCGCGCGTGGGCATTGCCGCGCCCCTCTTTGGGGTCAGCCGATTTCGGAGAGGCGTGTCAGTGCGGATTGCAACTGGTCGGCTTCTTCCTGTCTGGCGTCAAGGTTGGCTTGTGCTTCTTCGACCACCTCTTCGGGGGCGGAGGCCGCGAATTTGGGGTTGTTCAGACGCCCTTTGAGACCGCCGATCTCTTTTGCCAGCTTATCAAGTGATTTTTGCAGACGGGCCTTCTCCTCGGCGATGTCGATGATCCCTTCGAGGGGTAGACCGAAGGTGGCGCCCGCTGCTCCGATGGCAACCGTTCCTTTGGGAAATTCATCCGCACGTTCGAGGGTTTCCACACGGGCGAGGCGTTTGATCATTGCCTCGTTATTGTCCCATGCGGCCTGAGCGTTTGCGTCCATGTCCGTGACGATCATGGGCACTTTGAGTCCAGCTGGCACGTGCATCTGGGCGCGCGCGGAGCGGATGTTCTCGATGAGGGTGGTGACCCAGTTCATTTCGCGGTCGGCGGCCTCGTCGAGCAGGTCCGCGGTGGTGTAGGTGGGCCAGTCTGCATGGACGAGATGCTTGTCGCGTTTGGCGGTCTCGCCCCAGAGCTCCTCGGTGATGAAGGGCATGATGGGATGGAGCAGGGTCAGGCATTGATCCAGCACCCAAGCCATAGTCTCACGCGTCTCGTTAGCGAGCGCGCCGCTGCCTTCATCGTCTTGCAGCAGAGGCTTGGACAGCTCCACGTACCAATCGCAGACCTTGCCCCAAACAAAGGCATAAAGGGCGCTCGCAGCATCGTTGAAGCGGTACGTGTCGAGGGCTGCGTCGACCTCTTCGCGGACCCGCGCCGTTTCGCCGATGATCCACTTATTGAGCGTGGCGGTGGGCTTCGGCAACCCGGCGGGGGTGTCCTTGAACACCTCGTTCATCTCCGCAAAACGGTGGGCATTCCAGAGCTTGGTGCCGAAGTTGCGGTAGCCTGCGATGCGGGCGGCGTCGAGCTTGAGCGCACCGCCGAGCGACGCCATCGCGGCGTTGGTGAAGCGCAGGGCATCCGCACCGTATTCGTCGATGATCTCGAGTGGGTCGATGACGTTACCTACGGATTTTGACATCTTCTTGCCCTTTGCATCGCGGACGAGACCATGGAGATAGACGGTGTCAAAGGGGATTTTTCCGGTGGTGTCGAGTTGCATCATCATCATGCGCGCGACCCAGAAGAAAAGGATGTCCTGACCTGTAATCAGATCGGAGGTGGGGAAGTATTTTTTAAGCGCCTCCGTTTCCTCAGGCCAGCCGAGGGTGCCGATGGGCCAGAGACCTGAGGAGAACCACGTGTCGAGCACGTCGGGATCGCGGGTGAGTTTCACGCCGCTGCCAGCCTGCGCTTGAGCCTGCTCTTCGGTTTCGGCACAGAATTGATTGCCTTCGGCGTCGAACCAAACTGGAATCTGATGCCCCCACCACAACTGGCGCGAGATACACCAAGGCTCGATGTTGTCGAGCCAGTTATAGTACACCTTCTCGCCGCTCTCGGGCATGATTTTGACCTCGCCGTTGCGCACGGCGTCGAGGGCGGGGCCTACGATCTGGTCGGTGTCGACGAACCACTGGTCGGTCAACAGAGGCTCGATCACGACTTTTGAGCGGTCACCGAACGGCTGCATGATTGGTTTGTTCTCGACCAGCGGGATCAGCGCGGGGGCGTCTTCCTCGTCGGCCTTCGGATTGGGGACCATCACAGCAAGTCCCTCAGCGGTCACGTCCGCCACGATCTTTCTGCGGGCCTCGAAGCGGTCAAGGCCACGGTAGTCGTCGGGCACGAGGTTGATATCAGTCACGTCAGGCACGGGATGATCGCTGGGCGAGTGGAAGCGCCCTTCGGTGCGGGTCAGCATCTCGGCGGTGTTTTCGGCGAAGGTGCGGGCCTTCTCGGCGCTTTCGGCGTAGCTGAGCCCGTCGCTGCGCATGGCGGCTTTTGTGTCCATTAGATTGTAGAGCGGGATCTGGTTGCGCTTGGCGACCTGATAGTCGTTGAAGTCATGCGCCCCTGTGATCTTCACGGCGCCGGAACCGAAATTCTTGTCGGGGTATTCATCCGTGATGATCGGGATCAGGCGGCGATGCTCTTTCGGGCCAACAGGGATTTCGCATAGTTTTCCGATAATTGGTGCATAACGCTCATCCGATGGATGAACGGCGACAGCACCATCGCCCAGCATGGTTTCCGGCCGTGTGGTGGCAATGGAGATGTAATCGCGTGTCTCGCGCAGGGTCTCTTTGCCGTCCTCGTCGCGCTCAATGTATTCGTAGCTCGCGCCGCCCGCGAGGGGATATCTGAAGTGCCACATGTGGCCCGGCACTTCGACGTTTTCCACTTCGAGGTCCGAAATGGCGGTCTCGAAGCGGGGGTCCCAGTTTACCAGCCGCTTGCCACGGTAGATTTTGCCATCGTTGTACATCTGCACGAAGACTTTGATCACGGCATCGTGGAAATTGGGTGAACTCTCGTGGCCCCTGCGGGTATCACCGGGCGCGCCGGACATGGTAAAGGCGTTGCGCGACCAATCGCAGGAGGACCCGAGGCGCTTGAGCTGGCCCACGATGGTGTCGGCGGTGGCCTCTTTATAGGCCCAGGCGTGCTTGAGAAATTCCTCGCGGCTGAGATCCGTGCGTTTGATGCCGTCCTTGGCCAGTTGGTTTTCCACGGCGAGTTGCAGGGCGATGCCTGCATGGTCCTGACCGGGCTGCCAGAGCGTGTCAAAGCCGCGCATCCGGTGCCAGCGGGTCAGAATGTCCTGGAGAGTGTTATTGAACGCATGGCCCACGTGCAGCGAGCCATTCACGTTAGGAGGCGGAATCATGACGCAATAGGTCTCGTCGCGCGAGGCGTTCGCGCCTGCTCTGAATGCGCCGGAGTGCTCCCAGGCGGCATAAAGGCGGGCTTCGGCCTCGCTTGCGTCGAATTTTTTGTCCAGTGCCATGATACGGCTCCCGTCGGTTTTTGATTTGACGCTGATGTAGCGGAGGAAGCGGGAGAGGGAAAGGGGCGCGCACGGGGCGACCATATGGCGGCTGGACAAGCGGGCGCGGTCCGCTAGATTTCCGGCTAACAGATTGTTGTGTCTCAAGGAGAGCAAATCCATGGAAAAATTCGGTAAGAGCCAATCGGTCACGCGGGTCGAAGATGTGCGGTTTTTGACGGGCGCGGGGCGGTATGTGGACGATATCGTTCCAAAGGGTGCGCTGCATGCGTTTGTGTATCGCGCGCCTCTGGCGCACGGGAATATAAAGGACCTAGATGTTAGCGAGGCGGCGCAGGCCGAGGGCGTGCATCTGGTGTTTACCTGTGCGGATCTCGAAGCTGCGGGCGTGGATATCGCGATTAGCGGTGCAGCAATCAAGAACCGCGATGGATCAACAGCGGCGGCACCTCTGCGCCCGATGTTGGCGAAGGACCGTGTGCGCTACGTGGGTGAGCCTGTCGCGATGGTGATCGCGGACACTTACGAACAGGCGCGCGACGCGGCGGAGCTGATAATGTTGGACGTTGATGAGCTGCCCGCGAAGATGGATCTCGCGCGGGGCGGCGAGGCCGTGCACGCAGAGGCGGCGGACAACTGTGCTTTCGACTGGGGGATGGGCGATGAAGCGGCGACGGAAGCGGCCTTCAAATCGGCGGCGCGGACTGTCTCGCTGGACGTGGGCGACAACCGCATCATCGTGAACAGCATCGAGCCGCGCGGCTGTTACGCAGAATGGGACGGCAAGCGCTTGCATCTGGCCAACAACGGGCAGGGCGTATGGGTGCACAAAGGCAACCTCGTCAAGGCGTTCGGACTGGGTGAGGACGATGTGCGGGTAACCAATCCCGATACCGGCGGGGCGTTCGGGATGAAATCGATGTCCTACCCCGAGTACTTCCTGATCAGCCACGCCGCGCGAGCGTTGGGCAAACCGGTCCGCTGGATGAGCGAGCGCACGGAGGCGATGCTGAGCGACAATGGCGGGCGCGATCTCACCTCCGTCGCGGAGCTTGCGTTTGACGCGGACAACAAGATCACGGCCTACAGGGTGCGCACGAAGTGCAATCTGGGCGCGTACAACAGCCAGTTCGGTCAGTATATCCAGACGCAGCTCTTCAGCCGCGTGCTGATGGGTGTCTACGATGTGCAGACAACCTGGCTTCAGGTGGAGGGTTATTATACCAATACCGTGCAAGTCGATGCGTACCGGGGTGCGGGGCGCCCCGAAGCGATCTACGTGCTGGAACGCGTGATGGACCGGGCGGCGCGCGAGCTGGGTGTAGACCCGATGGAGCTGCGGCGGATCAATTTTATCAAGCCCGCGCAATTCCCCTACGCTACCACAACGGGCGAGACCTACGATGTGGGTGACTTCAACAAGGTGCTGACGCGCGGGGCGCGGGAAGCGGATGCTGATGGATTTACGGCGCGCCGCGCGGTGGATGCCAAGCACGGGCTGCTGCGCGGTATGGGAATTTGCTATTACATCGAGAGTATTCTGGGCGATCCCAGCGAGGGGGCGAAGGTTAACTTCCTTGAGGATGGTACCGTCGAGATCTTGGTTGGCACGCAATCGGGCGGGCAGGGGCACGAGACTGTCTATGCCAAGTTCCTGAGCGACCAGACAGGGATTCCGGCGGACAAGATCGTCGTGGTCCAGGGCGATAGCGACCGGATCCAAACCGGTGGTGGCACCGGTGGCTCGCGTTCGGTTACGACGCAGACCAATGCCACGTTGGCAACGGTTGCGGTGATCAAGGATGCGTTTACCGCGTTTCTGGCCGATGAGATGGGTGTGCCAGCCGCCGAGATCGCCTTTGATGACGAGCGGTTCCGGGCGGACGGCTCCAACCTCACGCCGACCATGCTGGAGGTTGCGCAAATGGCGCGCGATAAGGGCCGCGATGATTTGCTCACGCACCACGAGCGCGCAACACTGGAGGGACGCAGTTTCCCCAACGGTGTGCACATCTGCGAAGTGGTGATCGACCCCGAGACCGGGATCGTGACCACCGACCGATATACGGTCGTTGATGATTTCGGTAATCTAATCAATCCTTTGCTGGCCGAGGGCCAAGTGCATGGGGGCGTGGTGCAGGGCATCGGGCAGGCCGTTCAGGAGCGCGTGGTCTATGATGAGGACGGGCAGCTGCTGACGGCCTCGTTCATGGATTATGCGATGCCGCGCGCGCAAGATGTGCCGTTTATCTCGTTTACCAGCGAGCCTGTGCCCTCGACAGCGAACCTGATGGGCATGAAGGGCTGTGGCGAGGCGGGCACGGTGGGTGCGCTCGCGGCGGTGTCCAACGCGGTGCAGGACGCACTGTGGGATCTGGGCGTGCGGCAGGCGGATATGCCCTTCACGCCGCATAAGGTCTGGGAGATGTTGCAGGGCGAGGCCATCGCAGCGGAATAAGAAAACATTTCGGGCGCTGTCTCACCCAAAAGACGGCGCCCGCTTCCTAAGCCAGTTTGATTAAGGCTTTAATTACGCGATATTCATCACGATACAGGTGGTCGAGCCTGTGGCATAGAGCTTGCCGTCTTCCACGCCTCTGATCTCGCCGTGGGCGACGCCGGTGGAACGGCCCACATGATCGATTACCCCGATGCAATCGACCTGCATTCCCAGTGGGATCGAGCGCAGAATATTTATCTTGTATTCAAGTGTGGTGTAGACCGAACCGCGCGGCACCTTCGTCATGACGGCGCAGGCCATGGCTGAATCGAGCAATGTGCCGTACCAGCCGCCGTGAACCGTGCCCATTGGGTTGGTTACGTTGAACTCCGGTGCGCCGCGAAAGACGCAATGGCCCTCTGCGACGCTGTGCAGCGTATAGCCCATCGTGCCACCGATGGGCGGGCCGGGGTTGGTGCCATCAAGAATACGCTGCATGAATTCGAGCCCCGATAGCTTGATCGCCTCGGCGGGTTTGAGCAATTCATCGGGCGATGTGGCGATGCGTGGCATAAAACAGTCTCCGGCTGCGGAATTATCCTCACAGCCTAGAGACGTTTTGGGCGGATCCGCAAGCCGTTACGCAACGTTTGACAGGCGAGACTGAGGCGATACCCCAAGGGCGCGGCAGACATCGCGGGTCAGCTCTGGGCGGTTGAGCGTGTAGAAGTGGAGCGAGTCGACGCCTTCATCGACCAGCGCGCTGCACAATTCGGCGCAAAGCGAGGTCGACAGCAATTCAGTACGGCCATCGCGCTCGGCAGCGCGGTAAGCCTCGTCGAGCCATGCGGGGATTTTCGTGCCGCAGCGCTCGGCGAACTTGCGCGCGGAGGTCCAATTCGTGATAGGAAGGATGCCGGGAACGATGGGCTTGTCGATACCTGCGGCGGCACACTGATCGCGGAAACGCAGGAACGATTCAGGCTCAAAGAAGAACTGTGTGATCGCCTCATCGGCACCGGCATCAAATTTCCGCTTGAGATACTGGATGTTGGCATGCTGGCTTGCGGCATCTGGGTGGCTATCGGGATAGGCGCCGACGCGGATGGTGAATTTGTCCAGAATGGTCAGCGCCTCAATGAGCTCGACCGAATTTTTGAAACCTTCAGGGTGCGGCGTGAATTGGGTCGCGCCGGCCTGGGGATCGCCGCGCAGGGCGACGATGTCGGTCACACCTGCGGCATGAAATTTCTCGGCTACTTCAATAGTCTCGGCCACTGACGCGCCAACGCATGTCAGATGCGCGGAGACGGGCAGGCCCGAGGTGCGGTGCAGAACATGGGCGGCGTCATGCGTAAGATCGCGGGTGCTACCGCCTGCGCCATAGGTCACGGAAAAGAAGCGCGGGGCGAGCGGCGCGAGGGCCTGAGCTGTATCCCATAGCTTGAACGCGGCATCGACAGTCTTTGGAGGGAAAACTTCGAAAGAGACGGAAGGGGATGTCATGACGCGGTTCCTTTTTCATTTGAACTCTTGTCGCACAGGAGTGCCTATGAGACAAATTCATAACTTTCATCTTGAACATGAGGCTAGCCTCATAAGGAATACGCCGTCATGCACATTGAGTTCCGCCATCTGCGCACCATTCAGGCCATTCACCGCGCGGGCGGCCTCGCGCGGGCCGCCGAAATGATGAACATCACACAGAGTGCTTTGAGCCATCAGGTCAAGGGATTGGAGGATCAGGCAGGGGTGGAACTGTTCGTACGACGCTCCAAGCCGCTGAAGCTGTCGCCCGCCGGGCAGCGGCTTTTGAAGCTGGCCGAGCAGGTATTGCCGCAGGTGGCTGCCTTGCAGGAGGAATTCAGCGGTTTGCGCGATGGCAGCACGGGACGGATGCACATCGCGATCGAGTGTCATGCATGCTTCGAGTGGCTGTTTCCGGTGCTGGAGCAGTTCCGCCGAAGTTTCGGTGATGTGGATGTGGACATCAGGCCGGGGCTCGCATTTGACGCGCTGCCCGCCCTTCTGCGCGAAGAGGTTGATCTGGTTATCTCTTCGGACCCCGAGGAGATCGAGGGAGTCGAGTTTATCGAGCTTTTTGATTACAAGGCTGTTTTCGTGGCAGCACGTACGCATCCTCTCGCCAAAAAGCCGTTTGTCGAAGCAGAGGATTTTCGCGACCAGACGCTGATCACCTATCCTGTGGAGCGCACGCGGCTCGATGTGTTCAGCCAGCTTTTGATCCCGGCAAAGGTGGAGCCTGCGGCCATCCGGCAGGTGGAACTGACGGCGGTAATATTGCTGCTGGTGGCGTCCAATCGCGGGGTGGCCGTGTTGCCTGACTGGGTTGTGCGGGAGGTCAAATACTCCTCTGACTACGTGACGCGTCCGCTGACGAAAAAGGGGGTGACGCGCAGGCTTTATGCAGCGATCCGCTCGGATGACCATGACAAGCCGTTCATGCAGGAGCTTTTGGGCCTGGCGGGGACGGAGGCACGTAAATTGCAGGCGGTGTGAGGGGCGCATGCGGTCCGCTTGCGTCTGATTTGGGAAATGACGGAAGCGACGGGATCACGGACGCGGGCGCCGGTATTCTTCTTGGGTATTGGATCGAGCTTGAAGCCCGCGTCAAAAAGGCTAGCCCGCGCCCCTTAGTAAAGGGGGCGCGGGCGGGGGAATCAGATCACTTTTACGATGGCCTTGCCGATGTTGCCGCCGGTCAGTAGCTTGATGAATGCCTCGGGGGCGTTTTCCAGTCCTTCGGTGATGTCTTCCTGCACCTTTACGGAGCCGTCAGCGATCATCGGGCCGACTTCCTTTTGGAAATCAGGCATGCGGTTCCAGTGGTTGGAGATGATGAAGCCGTTCACGCTGAGGAAGTTCACCAGAATGGTGCGCCAGAGTTTGGGCGCGGTGATACCCTGTTCCTTGGCGTTGGCGCCCAGACCCCCCTCATTATACCACGCGATCATGCCGCAGATCGGAATACGGCCGAATTGGTTCATCAGGGGCATGACCGCTTCGAGGACCTTGCCGCCGACGTTCTCGAAATAGATGTCGATGCCCTTGGGGGCAGCTTCCTTGATCGCTGCGCGCAGCTCTGCGGCGGTGTCGTAAGCATGGTGGTCGATGCAGGCGTCAAAGCCGAAATGCTCGACAGCCATTTTGCATTTTGCCGCACCCCCCGCGATGCCCACGGTGCGCAGGCCTTTCGATTTGGCGATCTGGCCGACCATGGAGCCTACGGGGCCTGTGGCGGCGGCGACGACGAGGGTCTCGCCCTCTTTGGGCTTGCCCAGTTCCGTCAGACCATACCAGCCTGTGAGGCCCGGCATGCCGAGCACACCCAGCGAGTAGGTGATCGGGGCGGCGTCGGGATCGACCTTTGCGAGGCCTTGCGCGGAAGCGACAGCGTGGGTCGCCCAGCCGAAGCCGCCCATGACGAACTCGCCAACCTCGAAGCCTTTGGCTTTGGAGGCGATGATCTCGCCCACCGAGCCGCCTTCCATCTTCCCGTCAACGGGGATGTTGGCAGCGTAGGACTTCGCATCGTCCATGCGGCCGCGCATGTAGGGGTCGAGTGACAGATAATGCACCCGCACGACCACTTCGCCGTCAGCAGGCTGGGGAACGGGATGCTCCTCGAGCCGGAAGTTCTCGGGCTTTGGCGCACCGTCGGGGCGGCTGGCGAGGACGATCTGTTTCATCGTTTCTGACATCGGGTTCTCCTTTGATTTCATGCCAGCGTATCTCAGCCGGAGACGCAGACAAGGGGCACGCTGCGTAACGGCCCCTTGGCTTTCAGGGCGGCACGGCCTAAGAGAGCGGAAATCCTCTCAGACAAAGGCCGGTAAGACATGGTTGGCAGTGCAAATCTTAATATCATGATCAAGGCTGCGCGCAAAGCGGGTCGCGCTTTGGTAAAGGACTTTCGGGAGGTCGAGCAGCTTCAGGTCTCAATGAAGGGGGCAGGCGATTTTGTGAGCCGTGCCGATACCAACGCCGAGAAGATCATTCACGACGAGTTGCGCACGGCGCGCCCTACCTATGGCTGGGTCGCCGAAGAGGGCGGCGCGGAGGAGGGCGAAGACCCGACACGCCGCTGGATCGTCGATCCGCTGGACGGGACCACGAATTTTTTGCACGGGCTGCCGCATTGGGCGATTTCCATCGCGCTCGAGCACAAAGGGCAGGTTGTGGCCGGGGTCGTGTTCGACGCGGCCAAGGAAGAGATGTTTTTCGCGGAAAAAGGGGCCGGTGCGTGGATGAACGACAGCCGCCTGCGGGTCTCGGGGCGCAACAAGATGATCGAATCGATCTTTGCGACCGGTATTCCGTTCGGGGGGCGCTCTGATCTGCCCGCGACCTTGCAGGATATCGCGCGGCTTGCGCCCGCTTGTGCTGGCATCCGGCGTTGGGGCTCTGCGGCGCTCGACCTCGCGTATGTAGCGGCGGGGCGATATGACGGCTATTGGGAGCGGCGGCTCAACGCCTGGGACCTGGCGGCGGGTGTGATCATCGTGCGCGAGGCGGGCGGGCTGGTCGAGCCTATAGCACCGCGCGGAGATATTCTGGGTGATGGCGAGATCATCGCCGCGAATGATGCGCTTTTTAACGGCTTTGCGAAGATCGTCCGCGGCTAGGGCTTTTGGCGATCCGACGGGTGGTTCACGCCGTCCGTCCAGCGCACCGGCTCGTGCTCCCAGGTCTTCACACCCTCGATGCAGCCGAGGTTGATCCCGCATTGGGCAGGATCGGCTCGGCGCTGGTGATAGAGATAGATGCCACATATCTTGCAAAAATAATGTTGTGCCGTGTGTGTACCCCAACTGTAGAGCGTGAGACTGTCTGCGCCCCTGGTGACCGCGACGCTTGCCGTGGTCGCGGTCACGGCGGCGGCCTGTCGGCGTTTGCAAAACGAGCAGGTGCAGCGGGCAGCATCCGACAGACCCTGCGGCAGCGTGGCGGTGAGGCCGCAGGCACCGCAGTGACAGGTTGCTGTGATCTTGAGGCTCATTTTCGTTTCACCTTTGGCATTGCGTAGCGGGCGGGAGGATGCGGGGGGTGGCCATGGGTCGCGCGCCAGAAACGAGGCCCACCCAGCCGTAGCCAGAGCGGCAGAGCGAGCACGAGGCCTGCGATAAAGCCTCCAGCATGGGCCCAGTAGGCCACGCCTCCGGTGTCCGGCGTGGCTCCCATGCCGCCGATGAACTGCATTGCGAACCAAACCATCAACATTATCCACGCAGGCAGAGGGAAAATCTTGAAGAAGAACAGGATGTCCACCCGCGCCTTGGGAAAGAGGAGCAGGTAGGCGCCCATAATCCCGGCGATCGCCCCAGAGGCGCCGACCGTAGGGATATAGGAGCGCGGATCAGCGATGACATGGGCGTAGCCCGAGAGCGCGCCTGCGAGCAGATAGAAGCCGAGGAAGGGCATATGGCCCATCTCGTCCTCAACGTTATCGCCGAAGATATACAAAAACAGCATATTGCCGGCCAGATGCATCCAGCCTGCGTGCAGGAATTGCGAGGTGAGCAGGCCGGCGTAGCCATCGCCGCCGGTCACCCGGCGGGGCAGCAGCGCCCAATCGTAGTACAACTCCGCCAGCGCGCGCTCGCTGCCTGAAATCGGCAGCATGCTGAGGAAAATACCGATGTTTGCGGCCATCAGCGCGTAGGTCACGTACGGAACGCGGCCCGAGGGGTTATGATCGCGGATGGGAAACATCGCGCCAAGTTGTGCGATTGCGGTGGGGGGGTCAAGAGGCGGAATGGTGTGGGCGCTGGGCGCAGCGATTTGGCAGGGGGATGCCCGGTGAGAAAAGGATTCGGGCTTATTGGAAAAGTGAGGTGGAAGAGGTGCGGGAGTGGCTGAGCCCCCGCACCCGGTGGGCTTTCCCCGGTGTCAGGCGGAGGCGCCGAGCAGCGCGGCATTGCCCCCCGACGCCGTGGTATCGACGCAAACGTGCCGCTCCTGCCGGACGCGGGCCGTATCGGGCAGGCCGAGCATCAGGGGGATGATGGCGCCTTTGCGCTGTGCAAGCGCGCGGTCGTACTGGCGTGCGATCTCCTCCTCACCCCACCACAGAACCCCGCCATACTTGGGGCCTGCGGTGAGCGCATCGGGCGCTATTGCACCGCCTGCACAGACGGCGATGCCGCCCAACGCCTCGACCGCATGTTTCTGGGCGGCTTCGGTTTCGGCCGTGGGACCGAGGCAGAGGATGGCCGGGCGCGGCTGGGTGGAGAGGCGGTTGCTCTCCCCTGTGGGGCCGGGCAGCGACAGCGTGTCGATCGCTTTTCCTGCCCGTGCGGGCAGCGCAGGCAGCGCCCCGGTAGTGTGCCAGACCGGGGAGGCTTCGGCGCGATCGGGTGCCGAGAAGCGGGGCAGATAGTTGGGTCCGCCCGCTTTTGGACCGGTGCCCGACAGCCCCTCGCCGCCGAAGGGCTGTGAGCCTACGATAGCGCCGATCTGGTTGCGGTTGATGTAGATGTTTCCTGCCGCAATCCGCTCCGAGACGTGCTGCACCCGGTCGTCGATGCGGGTGTGAAGGCCGAATGTAAGCCCGTAGCCTGTGGCGTTGATCGCGTCGATCACGCGGTCGAGCTGGCCTGATTTGAAAGTGGCAATATGCAGGACGGGGCCGAAGACTTCCCGCTCCAAATCACCGATGCCTTCGATCCTGATGATCGTCGGTGCAATGTAAATGCCGTGGTCGGGTGTCGGTAGCTCAGCGACAAGGCGGCCCTCGGCGCGGGCAGCGCTGATGTGCGCGGCGATGCCCTTGCGCGCGGTCTCGTCGATGACGGGGCCGACATCGGTGCTCAGATGCCACGGATCACCGATTTGGAGCGCCTGCATGGCGCCGATGAGCATCTTCTTGAACTGCTCGGCAATGTCCTCCTGCACGTAGAGGCAGCGCAGGGCGGAGCAGCGCTGGCCTGCGGATTGGAATGCGCTTTCGACGACGGCTTGCACGGCCTGTTCGGGCAGCGCCGTGCTGTCGACGATCATCGCGTTGAGGCCGCCCGTCTCCGCGATGAGCGGGGTGCCGGGGGTGCAATGCTCGGCCATGGCGGCGCGGATGCGCTGGGCCGTGGCGGTTGAGCCGGTGAAAGCCACGCCATTGATGCGCGGATCCGACGTAAGGGCGGCACCGATCTCGCCGCCGCCGGGTAGAAGCTGGAGTGCGGTGAGCGGAACGCCCGCCTCGTGCAGGACCGCGATGGCCATATAGGCGATGAGCGGCGTTTGCTCGGCGGGTTTGGCGAGCACGGCGTTGCCTGCGGCGAGCGCCGCGCTGATCTGGCCGAGGAAGATCGCGAAGGGGAAATTCCAGGGCGAGATGCAGGTGAAGACGCCTGCGGGGGGCGTGTTGGTGGCCTGTGCCGCGTAATAGCGCAAGAAGTCGACGCCTTCGCGCAGCTCTGCCACGCAGTCGGGGAGGCCCTTTCCGGCCTCTCGGGTCAGCAGTGCGAAAATTTCGCCGTAGCGCTCCTCGAACAGATCGGCGGCGTGCAGAAGTGTCTTCTGGCGGTCCTCCAGGGGCGCGCTCCAGGGAGTGGCCGCATCGAGGGCCTGGGCAACATCGGCGGCGGTCGCCGGGTGCACGGTGCCGCAGACGCTGCCTGAAGCGGGGTTTTGCACATGTTGTGCGGCGCCGCCGTTGGTGCCGCCCATGACGCGGGGCCGCGCGGTCCATGTGGCGTCGGCGAAGGGTGCCCGGGCGGTCTCAATCGCCATCAGTGTTGGCGTATGGGCGAGATCGAAGCCGCGGGCATTGGCGCGCAGGGGGCGGAAAATCTCGGGACCGCGAGGGATCACGGGGATCACTTCTTCCAACTTTGCGAAGGGATCGGCGGCTACTTCCTCGGGGGCGACCTCCTCATCCACGATCTGGTTGACGAAGCTGGAATTGGCGCCGTTTTCAAGCAGGCGGCGCACCAGATAGGCGAGCAGATCCTTGTGTGCGCCCACGGGTGCGTAGATGCGGCAGCGGCTGCCATGCTTTTTAAGTACGATTTTATGGAGCGTCTCGCCCATACCGTGAAGGCGCTGGAACTCGAATTTTTCCTTGTCGTGGCCCATGTGCAGGACGGCAGCGACGGTATGGGCGTTGTGGGTGGCGAACTGGGGATAGATCCGGTCGGTCATGCCCAGCAGCTTGCGGGCGCAGGAGATGTAGCTGACGTCGGTGGCAGCTTTGCGGGTGAACACCGGAAATCCATCGACGCCCTTGACCTGTGCGCGCTTGATCTCGGTGTCCCAATAGGCACCCTTGACGAGCCTGACCATGATCCGGCGGTCATGCGCTTCGGCAATGTCGTGGAGCGCGTCGATGGTGACGGCGGCGCGAGGGCCGTAGGCTTGCACCACGATGCCAAAGCCGTCCCAGCCGGCCAGTGCGGGCTCACCCATCACGCCGTCGATCACGTCGAGTGACAGGCCGAGGCGGTCTGCTTCTTCGGCATCCACGTTGAGGCCCATTCCGGCAGATTTGGCCAGCAGGCACAGCGCGCGCAGGCGCGGGACCAGATCCTTTATCACGGCGGCTTCGTGGGCGACCTCGTAGCGGGGATGCAGGGCGGAGAGCTTGACGGAAATGCCGGGATTTTTGCGGATGTCGTCGTGGGTGCAGCCCTTCGCGATCGACGAAATGGCGTCGGAGTAGCTTAAATGATAGCGGCGGGCGTCGCCCTCGGTGCGTGCGGCTTCGCCGAGCATATCGTAGCTGTAGGTGAAGCCTTTTGCCTCCATCCCGGCGGCGCGTTTCATCGCGCCCTTGATGTCCTCGCCCAGTACAAACTGGCGGCCCATCTCTTTCATGGCGCGGGCCACGGCGGAGCGGATCACGGGCTCTCCCATGCGCTTGATCGCCGCGCGCAGATGGCGGACGGGGCCGGGCTGATCGTCGTCCAGCACACGTCCGGTAAGCATCAGCGCCCATGTGGAGGCGTTGACCATGGTGGAGGTGGAATGGCCCAGATGGCGGCCCCAATCTGAGGGAGCGATCTTGTCCTCGATGAGCGCATCCATCGTCTCGGCATCGGGCACGCGCAAGAGTGCTTCCGCCAGGCACATCAGGGCCACGCCCTCATCGGTCGAGAGACCATATTCCGCGAGAAACACCTCCATCATGCCGGGCGTCGTGCTGCCGCGGATGGCGCGGACGAGATCGGCGGCGGAGGCGCTGATCTCGCGGCGGTCACTTTCGGAGAGATGTGCGGTCTGGATCAGAGTGGCCAGCACGGTATCGGGGTCGGCGTAGGTGCCCGCATCGATGCGGCTGCGCAGGGACAAAGAGGTATCGCGGGCCATTTGGGCGCTCCATGTTTGAATGTGACTGGTGTACTGTGAAATTCGCGGGCATGTTGACCGAAATTGCCCAGAACCTGCGGGCGAACGCGTTTATTAGAGGCTGATTTATGGCGCAAAACACTTCTGATCTGGATCAGTTCGATCAGGCGATTCTATCGACGCTGGCGGAGGACGGGCGCATCAGCATTACCGATCTGTCCAAGCGCATCGGCTTGTCGAAATCTCCCACGCAGGCGCGCTTGCGCAGGCTTGAGGAAAACCGCGTGATTCTGGGCTATCGCGCGATGCTCAATCCGATCCGGCTCGGCCTCGATCACGTGGCGTTCGTGGAGGTGCGACTGACCGACACGCGCGAGGCGGCGCTGGCCGCGTTCAATGCCGCAGTGGCGCGGGTGCCCCAGATCGAGCAGGCGCATATGATCGCGGGCAACTTCGATTATCTGCTCAAAGTGCGAACCCGCGACATGAGCAGCTATCGGATGTTCCTGGGTGATACGATCTCGGCGCTGCCTCATGTGGGATCGACCTCGACCTACGTTGCGATGGAAGCGGTGAAGGAAGTGATGTTGTCCGAGGGGGCTTGACGTGGCGGCATTGTACGCCATCTTTCCGTTATGCGTTTGATTTATGCCCTTGCCTTTATGATCGCCCCCGCCAATGCGGCGCTGGCGCAGGAGTGTCCGGCGGTTGCCGACGCAACTGCGGAGATCGACCAGCTTTTCGAGCAGGCGCAGACAGCTGAGGATTTTCGCGCAGGGCAGGCTGTGTCGGCTGCTTTGTGGGAGGTCTGGCTGCGCGCACCTGACGAAGTCTCGCAAGAAGCGCTCGATCGCGGGATGGCGGCGCGGGGCAGCTATGATTTTCTCGAAGCCTACAGCCAGTTTACCCGCCTTACCGAATATTGCCCCGAGTATGCTGAGGGCTGGAACCAGCGCGCTTATATTAGCTTCATCAGGGAGGACTATCCCGGGGCTCTGACGGATCTCGACCGCGCGCTGGCGCTTCAGCCGCGCCACATAGGGGCGCAGTCGGGGCGGGCGCTGACGCTGATGAACATGGGCCGGATCGCGGAAGCGCGCACGCAGATGCAGGAGGCCGTAGCCAACAATCCCTGGCTGTCGGAGGCCGCTTTACTGGCCAAGGGTGCCCCCCTTGGGCCGATCGGCGACGATATTTGATATATTTACACCGCGCTGCGGCACAGTATGGTGCGCAGGCGGCGGGCGTGATGGAATGGTAGACATACCAGACTTAAAATCTGTTGGGCCCTGTGCCCGTGTGGGTTCGAGTCCCACCGCCCGCACCACTACCTCCCCCGCTCTGTAAACGCCGGTCTAGTCTCGCTTTCCCGCAAAGCGCTGCGCCCAGTCGTCGCGCTGGTCGTCGGTGATCTTGGCGAAAAGCACCTCCGGCACATCGAACGAATGGCCGGGGGCGAGTTGGGCCACGGCCGCGGGGATATCGTCGGGCCATCCTCCATCCGCGATCTTCATGCCCGCCAGCATCTTGGCTGCGGCGTCGGGAATGAACGGGGCAGCGAGGGTGGCGTAGAGTGGGATGAGATTGAGCGCCAAACGGGTCTGTGCGGCGGCGCGGTCGGGGTCGGTTTTGAAGGTGGTCCAGGGCGCCTGCGCTTGCAGATATTCATTGCCCGCAGCCCAGATGGCGCGCAGTTCAGCGGCCGATTTGCGGACTTCCATCGCGTCCATGTGCGCGGCGTAGCGGGCCACGCGGGTGGTGAGGTCGGCGATGAGAGCGTGCTCGGCCTCTGTGTATGCGCCCGCTTCCGGCACGGCGGGGCCGAATTTGGCATTGCAGAACTTGGTGATCCGGCTCACGAAATTGCCCAGCACGTCCGCGAGATCCTTGTTGGCTGCCGACTGGAAATTCTCCCACGTGAATTCGGCATCCGAGGTTTCAGGCGCGTGGGACAGCAGCCACCAGCGCCAATAATCCGCCGGGAGGATCTCCAGCGCCTGATCCATGAACACGCCGCGTCCGCGCGACGTGCTGAACTGGCCGCCGTCATAGTTGAGGTAGTTGAAGGATTTGATGTAGTCGACCAGCTTCCACGGCTCGTTGCTGCCCATGATCGTGGCGGGGAAGCTGAGAGTGTGGAAGGGGACGTTGTCCTTGCCCATGAACTGGGTGTAGCGCACGTCGTCCGCGCCTTTGTCGGTGCGCCACCAGCGCTCCCAATCGTCACCCTTGCCCGCATCCACCCATTCCTGCGCGCAGGCGATATATTCGATGGGCGCGTCGAACCAGACGTAGAACACCTTGCCCTCCATCCCCGGCCAATCGGCATCGCCGCGTTTGACCGGCACGCCCCATTTCAGATCGCGGGTGATGCCGCGGTCCTGTAGGCCGTCACCGTCGTGCAGCCATTTCTTGGCGATGGAGGTGGTGAGCACGGGCCAGTCTATCTTGCTCTCGATCCAGTCGTTCAGGCGGTCCTTCATCTTGGACTGCTTGAGAAACAGATGCTTGGTCGGGCGCATTTCGAGATCGGTAGCGCCCGAGACGGTGGAGCGGGGATTGATCAGATCTTCGGGATCGAGCTGCTTGGTGCAATTGTCGCATTGATCGCCGCGCGCATCCTCGAAGCCGCAATTGGGGCACGTACCCTCCACATAACGGTCGGGCAGGAAGCGTCCATCGGTTTCGGAGTAGATCTGGCGCTGCTCGACCTCCTCAATCAAACCCTCATCGGCCAGCCGGGCGGCGAAATGCTGGGTGAGGCGCTTGTTCTGCTCCGACGATGAGCGGCCGAAGTGATCGAAGCTCAGGCCAAAGCGTTCCGCGATATCTGCCTGTACCGCATACATTTCGGCGCAATACTCCTCGACGGGCTTGCCTGCCTTTGCGGCAGCAAGCTCGGCGGGGGTTCCGTGTTCATCGGTGGCGCACAGGAACAGGACTTCATTGCCACGGGCGCGCAGATACCGCGCATAAAGATCGGCGGGGAGCTGGCTGCCCACGAGATTGCCGAGGTGCTTGATCCCGTTGATGTAGGGAATGGCGGAGGTGATGAGGTGACGGGTCATGGGGGGCGCCTTCAATTTGCTGTGCCGTGCTGTAACAGGAGCGGCGGCCGGCTTCCAGCGGGTTCACTCTCCTGGGGGTTTCTCGCGGGCGCGGCCGGTCAGGCGACCGATGACGAAGCTGGTGCGCAGAGCGTTGATATAGCGGGTGCGGGTGCGGGGGCTGCGGCCCGCACGCATGCGGACGATACCGAATACGATCAGCACGCCGTGGCCCACCGCGAGCATGACGAACATGGACTTAGGCCCGAAATTGTCGATCAGCACCGATGCGCCGTAGGGGGCGGCGATGGCGCCCATGGCGAACCAGAACATCAGCGCCGCCGACAGTTCCACGCGTTCGTCTGAGCTGGCGAAATCATGGGCATGGGCGGCTGCGACCGAATAGATCGGGAACGTGGTAAGGCCAAAGAGTGCCGACGAGAGTAGGATGCCATACACGCCCAGACCGGCGGTTTGCATGGTCACGAAGCAGCTGCCGATGGCTGCGACCGAAAGCCAGATCAACACCTTGCGGCGGTCAAACTTGTCCGCGATCCAGCCGACGGGAATTTGTGCGATGGCCCCGCCAATGACGAACGCGGCGAGGAACCACGCGATTTGCACTGCCGTGAGCCCCATTTCCTGACCGTAGATGGGCCCGACCATTCGAAAGGATGCGCTCGATAGCGCCGCGACGATCACGCCCGCGACCGCAAGTGGCGAGCGGGTATAGGCCAGGCGGGGACGTAGGCGCGGGGATTTGGGTGTCTCGGGCTGCGACGAGGTCGTGAGCGTGATGGGCAGGAGCGCTGCACAGCATAGGATCGCGAGGATGTTGTAGGAGATGTAGTCGGCCGGCGCGAGGATGCCGATGATGCCTTGAGCGCACAGGCTGCCGGTCATGTCGACCATGCGGTAGGTGCCCATGGCACGGCCGCGCGTCTCGTTGGTGACTTTTGCCTGTAACCACGCCTCAACGACCGTGTAGCAGCCCGCGACGCACAGGCCGGAGGCCACGCGCATCAGCGCCCAGGCGTAGGGATCGATCACCATCATATGCGCGATAAGCCCGATACTGCCCGCCGCCGTGAAGGCGGCGAAAGCGCGGGAATGACCGACAGAACCCAAAAGCCGTGGCGCAAACCAGCAGCCGATGAAAAAGCCGAAGAAATGCGCGGAGCCGAGCATCCCGATTTCCTGTCGCGTAAAGCCCAGTGCCGTGCCTGAAAGCACATCGAGCGGGCCAACGCCTCCCGAAGAAAGTTGGAGAAGGACGACCGAGAAAAACAGCGCCGCAAAGGAGATCAGTAATCGCATGGCGTATGATTGCAGGGTTTTGGCAGATGAAAGATAGAGTAAACTGACAGTGTTGATCGTAAAATAGGGCAAAAGATCGTGGCGCTTGGTGAAACCCGCTTGCAGCGGCGGGGGACGGGCGTAGGTTGCCCGCAACAGCGATTGAGAGGGATGAAGCGATGCAGATGAGCAAACTGGGACGCACGGATATCGAGATATCGAAATTCTGTCTGGGCTCGATGACGTGGGGCACGCAGAACACGACCGCCGAGGGGCACGAACAGATCGACTATGCGCTGGGGCATGGCATCAATTTCATCGACACCGCCGAGATGTATCCGGTCAACCCGCTGAGCGCCGAGACGCAGGGGCGCACGGAAGAGGTCATCGGGGACTGGTTTACTGCCCACGGTCGGCGCGCCGATGTTGTGCTGGCGACAAAACACTCCGGCGAAGGGATCAAATACGTGCGCGACGGTGCGCAAATCACCGCAGCCTCGATACCAGAGGCGCTAGACGGCTCGCTCAAGCGGCTCAAGACGGACTACGTGGACCTCTACCAGTTCCACTGGCCTAACCGCGGAAGTTATATGTTTCGCAAGAACTGGCTCTATGATCCATCGTCGCAGAGCCGCGCGGAAACCATCCAGAATATTGAGGACTGTCTGGGGGCATTGCAGGCCGAGGTGGACCGGGGCCGCATCCGGTCCTTCGGGATGAGTAACGACAGCGCTTGGGGGTTGACGCAATGGGCGCAAGCCTCCGAGCGCGTGGGCGGTCCGCGCATCGCGACGGTGCAGAACGAATATTCGCTGATGTGTCGTCTGGCTGATACAGATGTGGCGGAGGCCTGCCACAACGAGGACATCGGCATGCTGTCGTTTTCGCCGTTGGCCGCTGGGTTGCTCACAGGTAAATATCAGGGTGGGGCGGTGCCGGAGGGCTCGCGGATGTCGCTCAACGGAGAGCTGGGCGGGCGCAAGACCCCGCGCGCGTTCGAGGCGGTCGATGCCTATCTGGGCGTGGCACAAAAACACGCGCTCGATCCGGTTCATATGGCGATGGCCTTCGTGCGCGACCGGCCGTTCATGGCCAGCGCGATTTTCGGGGCGACCAGCATGGCGCAACTCGAGCGGATCATCGCGGGCGCGGATCTGGTCCTGAGCGACGAGGTGATGGCCGATATTGACGCCGCCCACCGCGCTCATCCGATGCCCTACTGAGGGATGAACGCGACCACGGCCGCCGCATTCGGAGATGACAACGTGCAGCCCCCTCGCGCAGTATCAGGCTATATATAAACGGAGAAACACATGCCGCTCGCCATGAACAACCACGTCTTCATCACTTGTGCTGTTACCGGATCGGGGGCAACGCAGGACCGCAGTCACCACGTGCCACGCAGCCCTGAGCAGATCGCCGACAGCGCGATCAAGGCGGCGCAGGCGGGCGCTGCAGTGGTCCATTGCCACGTGCGCGATCCTGAGACGGGTGCGCCGAGCCGTGATGTGGCGCTCTACCGCGAATTGACCGAGCGTATCCGCGACAGCGATACGGACGTGGTGCTCAACCTTACGGCGGGAATGGGTGGCGATATCGTGTTCGGTGATGTGGAGCACCCGATGCAGCTCAACGAAGCGGCCACCGACATGGTGGGTGCGACCGAACGCATGGCCCACATTACAGAATGCCTGCCCGAGATCTGCACGCTCGACTGCGGCACGATGAATTTCGCCGAGGCCGACTACGTGATGACCAACACGCCCGGGATGCTCACGGCGATGGGGCAGATGATGACCGATCTGGGCGTGCGCCCCGAGATCGAGGCTTTTGACACGGGCCATCTGTGGTACGCCAAGCATTTGGTGGAGCAGGGGGTACTCGACAGCCCGGCGCTGGTGCAGCTGTGCATGGGCGTCAAATGGGGCGCGCCCGATGACCTCAATACCCTCATGGCGATGGTCAACAACGTGCCGCAGGACTGGACGTTTTCGGCCTTCGGGCTGGGGCGCAATCAGATGGCCTACGTGGCTGCCAGCGTGCTGGCAGGGGGCCACGTGCGTGTGGGGCTGGAGGATAACCTGTGGCTCGATAAGGGTGTTCTGGCGGAGAACCACGATCTGGTGACCCGCGCGCGCGGGATCATCGAGGCCATGGGTGCGCGGCTGATGGGACCGGACGACGTGCGCGAAAAGCTGGGGCTGCAAAAGCGGATGCCCCGGTGAGGCATGCGCTGGTTGCGTTCGCACTGCTGGCGCTCGGCGCCTGTGCGGCGACAGCGCCCAAAATCACAACGTTGCAGGGCTACCGCGACCGCAGTGCGCTGATCGGGGTGACCTCGCGGTTTGACACGGAGAGATTTGGCGGGTTGTGGTATGTGCGCGCGCAGTTTGATCCGGGTGCGCCGCAACTCTCGTTTCGCCTGATGCCGGACGCGATGCGGCTGGGCGCGCCCGCCTGTGATGCGGCGGGGGTGTGCAGCGAGGTCGCGGAGGATCTGCCGCTGCGGCGCTTGGGCAACGGGCGCTTCAGCGTGGTTATGCCGAGTGGCGAGGCGCGGGAGTTCTGGGTGCTGTGGGTGGACGAAGGCTTCCGTACGGCCGTGCTGGGCAATCCGCAGGGCACCTTCGGCTGGATTGTGGACCGCAGCACGACAGGGGGTGCGGACCGGATCAGGGCAGCGCGCGAAATACTGGATTTCAATGGCTACGACGTGAGCCGACTTAGGGGAATGGAATGAGCAAGATTGCAGCGATCATCGGCGGTGGGGTCATTGGTGGCGGATGGGCCGCGCGCTTCGTGCTCAATGGCTGGGATGTGCAGGTATTCGACCCCGATCCACATGCGGAGCGCAAGATCGGCGAAGTGATGGCCAACGCGCGCCGCTCCCTGCCGGGGCTCACGGATCTGGCGCTGCCGCGGGAGGGCCGTTTGGCATTCTGCGCCACGATCGCGGAGGCTGTGGCGGCCGCCGACTGGATCCAGGAAAGCGTGCCGGAGCGGCTCGATGTGAAGCACGCGACATTCGCGGAAATCCAGAGTGCCTGTGCGCCGGACGCGGTGATCGGCTCATCCACCTCCGGGTTTAAGCCCTCGGAATTGCAGCAAGGCGCTGCGCGGCCCGGCCAGATCATGGTCGCGCATCCGTTCAATCCGGTTTACCTTTTGCCGCTGGTCGAACTTGTCGCGACGAACGTGGATGAGGCGATGATAGACCGCGCCAAAACTGTTTTATCCTCTTTGGGGATGTACCCGCTGCATTTGAAGAAGGAGATCGATGCGCATGTGGCGGACCGCTTCCTCGAGGCGGTCTGGCGTGAGGCGCTGTGGCTGGTCAAAGACGGGATCGCCACGACCGAGGAGATCGACAACGCGATCCGCTACGGTTTCGGCATCCGCTGGGCGCAGATGGGGCTGTTCGAGACCTACCGGGTGGCGGGCGGCGAGGCGGGGATGAAGCATTTCATGGCCCAATTCGGCCCTGCGCTGAAATGGCCATGGACCAAGCTGATGGATGTGCCTGAGTTTAACGATGAATTGGTTGATCTGATCGCAGGCCAGTCGGATGCGCAGTCGGGACAGTATCCGATCCGCGATCTGGAGCGGATCCGCGACAACAATCTGGTGGCGATGATGCGCGGATTGAAGGCGCAGGATTGGGGTGCCGGCGCGCTCATCAACGCGCAGGAGCGCGACATGCGCAAGGGGACGGTGCATGGCGCGGTGGCGGCGGATCTCGACGCAGGCGCGCTGGTCGAGACGGCGCACAGGACCGTACCACTCGACTGGACCGACTATAACGGCCACATGACGGAATCGCGTTATTTGCAGGCCTTCGCGGATGCCACGGACCGGTTCATGGCGATCATCGGCTGCGATGCGGCGTATATCAGTTCGGGGGGCAGCTATTTCACCGCCGAGACGCACATCCGGCATCTGGACGAGGTCAATGCTGGGGCACTGATCACGATCCGGACGCGTGTCGTGCTGGGTGAGGGCAAGAAGATGCATCTTTTCCACGAGATGTACGAGGGCGACCGGCTCTTGGCCACGGGAGAGCATTTCCTGCTGCACGTGAGCCTCGAGACGCGTAAGCCAACCCCGCCTGCGGCGCATATCGAGGCGGCGTTGGTGCGGTTTGCGCAAGGCCACGCCGCGCTGCCGTTGCCCGAAGGGATCGGGCGCGCCATCGGGGCGGCGCGATAGGGAGATCGCCCGGTGCCTGATCTCTGGATTACCGTCACACTGCTGGCCGCCGCGTTCCAGACCGTGCGCTTTATGCTGCAAAAGGTGCTGGCCACCGCGACGCTGAGTCCTGCGGGGGCGACATTCTCCCGGTTTATCTATTCTGCGCCGTTCATTGCCGTGCTGTTGGTGGTCTATATGCAGGCGACGGATGTGCAGCTGCCGCCTCTGGAGGTGCGGTTCTGGGCCTTTGGCCTGCTGGGCGGGGCGACGCAGATTCTGGCGACGATCTGTGTGGTGATGCTGTTCAAGGCCCGCAATTTCGCGGTGGGGATCACATTCAAGAAGACCGAAGTCATCCAGACGGTGCTTGTCGGGCTGGTGCTGCTCGGCGACCGGGTAAGCCTTGGGGGGCTGGGGGCGATCGCACTGGGGCTGATCGGATTATTGCTGCTGTCTGGGGGGAAGGAGGCACGCGGCTTTCACCTCTCGGATCTGCGCAACCGCGCGGCTGGGCTGGGAATTGCAAGCGGGATATTGTTCGCTTTCTCGGCGGTGAGTTACCGGGGCGCGTCGCTCACGCTTGCTACCGATGATCCGCTGCTGCGCGCGGGCGTGACGCTGATGGCGGTCGTCGTAATGCAGACGCTGATGATGACCGTCTGGCTCTGGCTGCGTGAGCGCGGCGAGATGACGGCGGTCTGGCGCGCGCGCCGTGTGGCGGTCTGGATCGGGCTCACGTCGATGGGCGGCTCGCTGTGCTGGTTCATCGCGTTCACACTTCAAAACGCGGCTTATGTCAAAGCGCTAGGGCAGGTGGAGCTGATCCTGAGCGTGATTGCCTCGACGCTGTTCTTCCGCGAGCGGATTACGGGCCGAGAAGCGCTTGGTATGGCTATTCTCGTCGCGTCGATTCTGCTGCTGATCCTCGTGATCTAGGGTTTGTCCGCATATTCGCCGCGGTGGCCCTTGAGGCGCAAAAACAGGCTCTCTTCATCGTTGTTTTTGAAATAGGGCACGGAGGCGGGTGCGTTCAGGTCGCGTGCGCGGGCTTCGACCTCCGCCAGCACGACCTCCGTAATGAAGGGCATGTCGAAGCGGCGGGCTTCGGTCAGGGGCACCCATTGGAGATGCGAAAGCTCATCGCAGGCGGCGTCGAAATCATCGGGATCGCTCGCGATGTCGTCTGCGTCCACGAGGAAAAATCTCGCATCAAAGCGGCGCGGACGGCCCGGCGGGGTGAGCGCGCGGAAAACGAATTGCAAAGGTTCGGCGTGGGGCAGGTGGCCGGTGGCGGCGAAGGTTCCCCAATCGGGTGGGACATCCCCCTCCCATGCGCCTTTACGGCCTAGGATGAGCCCTGTCTCTTCCCAGAGCTCCCGCACGGCTGCGACCGGGATGGCATGGGCGAGCGCAGCATCGACATCTTCGCCGATGCGCGCGGCACATTGCGGCGTGAGAGGGGTGGCGAGCGGAATATGCGCATCGCCGGGATCCACGGCGCCGCCGGGAAAGACAAATTTATTAGGCATGAATGCCGCTTTCGCACCGCGCTGGCCCATCAGGATGGCCGGAGACGTCATGCGGTCGCGGATCACGATGACCGTGGATGCGTTGCGGATCGCGGTTTTATCCGTGCTCATTAAGTCCCTCGAATATCTGAGCGGCGCTCAGTTGGAGCGGGCGAAGCCGCCCATTTCTCGCGCCCATTGAAACCCGATCAAGGCTCCCTTCAATCTGGGAAGAAGGTAGAGCGACAATCCGACCGTGCCAACCGCAAAGATCGTGAAGAGCACGATCGGCTCGGGCCGGAACTGCACAAATACGATGTGCAGCAGGGGTGCCATCAGATGACCCACCAGCAGGATGGTCAGATAGGCGGGGCCATCGTCGGCGCGGTGATGGTGGAATTCCTGCTCGCACACGGTACAATGATCGCGCACTTTGAGATAGCCGAACAAGAGCGGGCCCGCGCCGCAACTCGGGCAGCGCCCGCGCCAACCGCGCCGCATCGCGGGCAGGCGCGGACGCTCTGCCTGTTCTGTATCTGGATCGGCTGAATGATCGGGGTGGTTCGAGGCATCTGGCATTTGGGTGTCCTGCGGCGTCGTTAAGCCCCTTTAGTGCGCTATGGCGTGGCGGAATAAAAGGTGGCGATTTGTCCCAAGGCGGCGGGAGCATGATTTTTTTTGGCATTTCGTCCGACGGAACGGGTGCGGGCCCACGTATCAAACCCAACTGCACCGGGAAAACAGCGTGTGAGCTTCCGGGCAGGCCCTCAAAATGGAGACGATCATGTTTAAAGAATCAATCACCGTTCTGGCCATCGTTGCCGGTCTTGTCGCGACGGGTGTTCAGGCCAAGGAAGGCGACCGCGCCGAGCAGCGCGGCGCGCGCTTCGTTCAGATGGATACCAATGGCGATGGGCAGATCACGGCCGAAGAAGCCACGGCGCAGGCCGCCGCCCGTTTTGCAGCCGCGGATGCCAACGACGATGGCGCGCTGAGCATGGACGAGATGAAAGCCCAGATGCAGGCGCGCGCGCAGGGCCGCATGCTCGCGCGCTTCGACACCAACAACGATGGCACGCTGAGCGCCGAGGAGATGGCTGCCGCGCAGGACAGCAAGATGGGCCAGCGTGCGGCCAAACACTTCGAACGGATGGATGCGGACAGCAGCGGCACCCTGACGCTGGAAGAACTGCAAGCGCGCCGCAGCCCTGCGGACATGATCGCGCGGCTTGATGCGGACAAGAGCGGTGGCGTCAGCCTCGAGGAGTTTGCAAAAGCGCGCGGACATGATCATGGTCCAGGCAGAGGCAAGCCGCAGCGCGACGCAGACTGAGATCTGCGGATAACACGGCCTTGCCCCGATGAGGAGGGGCAGGGCGTACTCAGCCGCCAAGCATGCGGATAATCGGGCGACAAAGCGGACAGTGGCGTTGAAAGACACGAATGACCATACACAGGCGCGGGATGCCGATGCGGCCCTGCTGGCACGCTATGCCGCCGGTGAGGTCGCTGCGGCGCGGATTTTGTCGGCGCGGCTTGCACCGAGGGCCTACGCGCATGCCTACCGTGTGCTGGGCGACGCGGCCGAGGCGGAGGATGTGACGCAGGACGCGATGGTGCGGCTGTGGAAGCAGGCACCGCACTGGGACGCGGGCCGCGCGCAGGCGGCGACGTGGCTTTACCGCGTGGTGGCCAACCTGTGCGTCGACCGTCTGAGGCGGAATCGTCCGGATACTTTGGACGAGATGGACGCGCCCGCCGATCCCGCACCGGGGATCGAGATGCGACTACAGGACAACGCCCGGCACGATGCGCTTCAGGCGGCGCTGCTGCGCCTGCCGGAGCGGCAGCGGCAGGCAGTGATCCTGCGGCACATCGAGGGGTTGGCGAACCATGAGATCGCCGAGATATTGGATGCGGGGATCGAGGCCGTCGAGAGCCTGACCGCGCGGGGAAAAAAGGCGCTCGCGGCCGATCTGGCCGCGCAGCGCGATGCACTGGGGTATGATGATGACACAACCTGACCGGTTTGATTTGGAGGCAGCACTTGAGGCCGCCCGTGCTGCGCCGCCGCAGATGTCCGCCGCGCTGGCCGCGCGCATCGGGGACGATGCGCTGCACTATCTGCCAAGAGAGCGGCTGTGGCGCCGGATTTTGGCTGCGGTGGGCGGGCCTGCAGGGCTTGGTGGGCTGGTGACGGCGACAGTCGCTGGTTTCTGGCTCGGGGTGGCGCCGCCTGCGCAGACCGTGGATCCGCTGCTGTTGTTCGGCACTGCCGACGCGGTGGCGGAGGAAGACATGACGGATCTGACTGGGTCCGGCTGGACGGTGTTCGAGTTTGCAAGCGAAGAGGGATAGGCCATGACAGATGTGATACCAAAAAGACGATGGATAACCATCGTACTTGGGATTTCGCTGGCGCTGAACCTCGCGGTTGTGGCGGCGGTCGCCGGTGCGGCATGGCGGCACCGGGGCGATGACCACCGGCCGTCCCGCGCTGCGAAAGGCGGTGCAATCTATATGCAGGCGCTCCCCCGCGAGGCCCAGCGTGCGGTCCGGGCGCAGCTGAAGTCGATCAGGCGGACGCCGCCCGATACTGCGCAGATGATTGCAGCGCTACGCGTCGAACCGTTCGATCCCGCTGCCGCAGTGCGTGTTCTGGAAGCGCAGCGCGATGAGGGGATGGCGCGCCAGAGCGCCGCGAGCGATGCCTGGCTCGCGCAAGTGACGGCAATGAGCGCGCAGGAGCGTCTGGCTTATGCGGACCGTCTGCAAGAACTCGCGCAAGAGCGGCAGGAGCGCCGCGAGGGCCCTTCCGGCGATGACAGCTAGTATTTGGTGATTTTTAGGCGCGCAGGAGCACCTTCGCCCCAGGTCCGACGCTTCAATGGGGTCAGGCGGCAGGGCGATTCTGCGGGCGGCTGAATTTTACGCAGTTGCGACCTTCCAGTTTGGCCGCATAAAGCGCCTTGTCCGCCCGGTCGAGCAGGGCGTGCACTTCCTCGGGGTTGCGCTCCATCGTCAGGGCTGGTGCATTCATCGCCAGCCCGATGCTGATCGTGATGTGGACGGGATGATCGGCACCGGGGATCGCGAAAGGCGTGTTGCCGATTGCGGCGCACAGGCGATTTGCCACGCTGCGCGCGGTTTCGATATCGGTATCGGGCATCGCGATCAAAAACTCCTCGCCCCCCATGCGCGCGACCATATCGCCGCCCCGCACGGTCATGCGCAGGCGCCGCGCAGTTTCGACCAGAACCGCATCTCCAGAGGCGTGGCCATACAGATCGTTGATCCGTTTGAAATGGTCCATATCCGCGACGATTGCGGCGAATTGTGCCTGATTTGCAGCACTGTGGGCGATCATGCGGGTCATGAAGGGCATGGCGTAGCGCCTGTTGTAGAGGTCGGTGAGCGGATCGTTGACCACTTCACGCAGGCCGGTGCGGACGCTTTGCAGCATCTGTGCCACATGACGCTTGCGCCGCAACAAAACCTGCAGCCGCAACGCGACTTCAGCCGCGTCGAAGGCTGCTGTCATCACATCGTCCGCCCCCATATCGAGCGCCGACGTGGCGCGGATGGGGTCAGGGGTTTTCTGGATCATGAGGAGCGCGATCTCGCGGGTCCGGGCGCTGGCGCGCAGGGCGGAAATCAGGCGCAGGCACGTCTCGCTGTGCTCTGCCGTATCGGGCAGGGCCAGCACGATCGCATCTGGCGTTTTGCCTGAATGAAGCGCCGCCATCGCGTCGCGCAGCAGCGTAACGGTGTAGCTTGCGCGTAGGTGAGGCAACATCTGGCGTACCCATCCCTGCAAGGGCCCCGCCTCCATCCCGATGAGCGTGACCGTGCCGGGGTGCATGAAATCGGCGGGCGCTTCGGCGAGGCCCAGGGCGCAGGAGGTCTCGTCGCGCATCTGCCATTCTGCAAATTTATTATAAGCGCTGATCATGCTGCGCACGCGGCCCAACAGCAGTGTCTCGTTGACAGGTTTGTTCATCACATCGAGTGCACCGGCGCGAAGGGTTGCAAGCCGGGTCTGTGCATCGCAGGCCGTGCCGATTGCCAGAACCGGAATATTTGCCGTCGCGGGGGTGGCGCGCAAATGACCGCAGAGTTCTGCGGCTGTCGCGTCGGGCAGATTGATCGCGGTCAGCACAAGATCGGGTGAATCCTCACGGATCGCCTTGAGCGCCTCGTGCAGTGTGCCCGCCTGCGCGACCTGATAAAACGCTGCTGTCAGTTTGACTTTCAACACGATACGGTTGGTCGAAATACCGTCGATGATAAGGATTTTTCCCTGCACTTTCGATCCTTCCCGTGAGTGTTGCGTTGGCCTTTAGTTTTCTGACCAAATGATTAACAAAGCGTTGAGATTTTGATGCAATTGGAGCGGGTGATGAGCCTTACGCAAAATACCGCCGAAACGGTCGCCCTCGGGGCGCTTGAATGGCTGGTGGGCAACGAAGATCTGCTGCCGGTTTTTCTCGGCGCCACCGGTGCGTCCCAAGGGGATCTGCGCGGCGCTGTGACGGATCCCGATTTTCTGGCGTCCGTTCTGGATTTCATTCTGATGGATGATGCCTGGATCATTGCGTGCTGTGACGCGCAGGGACTACCCTACACCCGTTTGGGGGAGGCGCGGCAGGGCCTTCCGGGCGGAGAGGCGAGGCACTGGACATGAGCGAAAATATGATACCGGTCAAAGGCTTGTGCTTTGATAAGGACGGCACCTTGTTTGATTTTGCCGCCACTTGGGAGACATGGGCGCAGATGTTTCTGCGCCGCGCGGGACAGAACGATGAGGCCCGCGCGATAGCATTGGGCGCCGCGATCGGATTTGATCTGCCGAGCGGTAAATTCGCGCGCGACAGCATCGTGATCGCAGGCACACCGGGCGAGATCGCGGAAGCGCTCGCGCCGCATTTTCCTGGTCAATCGGGGGCGGGATTGCTCGCGCTCATGAACGAAGAGGCGGGCCGTGCCCCGCAGCAGCCCGCAGTTCCACTGCGCCCGCTGCTGGAGGGGTTTCGCGCGCGCAACATCGCGCTTGGCGTGGCCACGAACGACAGCGAAGCGCCAGCGCTCGCCCATCTGGACGCTGCTGGAGTGACCGATCTGTTCGACTTCATCGCGGGCTACGACAGCGGCTTCGGCGGCAAGCCCGCGCCGGGGCAATTGCTTGGATTTGCGGCCGCCGTAAATCTGCCGCCGGCGCATATCGTGATGGTGGGTGACAGCACGCATGATCTACACGCGGGCCGCGCGGCGGGAATGCGCACCGTGGGCGTGCTGACGGGCACCGCCACCCGTGCCATGCTGACGCCGCTGGCGGATGTGGTCTTGCAGGACATCGGAGAGATCCCCGCGTGGTTGCGCGCGCAAGGCGTGATGTGGAGCGCTGAAAACGACCAAATCCGTCGCTGAGGGAACGGATGCGCGGCGCAGGCTGGGGCCTTCTGAGCAGACTCAGGCCCAAGGAGAGCGCCATGAACCACGAGCCCCAACGCAGAACCCGTGGCACTGGCCGGTCAGGTGGCCGAGCCGGCGCCAAAATACGGCGCGGCACTGCGGTGATCGAGCAGATGCCATGGAAACCGCCGGTCAACATCGACCGGCCTACCGAGCCGCTGAGCCCCGAGGGTGTCGCGGCGATCCATGACGGTGCGATGCGGATCCTCGAGGAAATCGGAATCGAGATCCTCAACCACGAGGCGCTGGAGATTTTCCGCAAGGCGGGATGTACGATCGATGGCGAGAACGTGCGCATGGGGCGCGATATGGTGATGGAATACATCGCGTTGGCCCCCTCTGAGTTTACGCTGACGCCGCGCAATCCGGACCGTAAGATCACCATCGGTGGGAAGAACATGGTGTTCGGCAACGTCTCCTCGCCGCCCAACTATTGGGATATGGCGCTCGGCCGCAAGGTGCCGGGCACGCGCGAGATGTGCCGCGATCTTCTGAAACTGACGCAGTACTTCAACTGCATCCATTTCGCGGGCGGCTATCCGGTGGAGCCGGTGGACATTCATGCCTCCGTGCGGCATCTCGACGTGCTCTACGACAAGCTGACGCTGACCGATAAGGCGATGCATGCCTATAGCCTCGGCAAGGAGCGGGTCGAGGACGTGATGGAGATGGTGCGCATCTCGGGGGGCTGGACACACGAGGAGTTCGAGGCGAGCCCGAAGATGTATACCAACATCAACTCCACTTCGCCGCTCAAGCACGATATCCCGATGCTGGACGGCTGGATGCGGATCGCCCGGCGCAATCAGGGGCTGGTGGTGACGCCCTTCACGCTGGCGGGGGCGATGGCGCCCGTGACCATGGCAGGGGCCGTAGCGCAGTCGATCGCGGAGGCGCTGATCGCCGTGGTGCTGGCGCAGATCATCCGCCCCGGTGCGGCGGTGGCGGTGGGCACGTTTACCTCGAATGTGGATATGAAAACCGGCGCGCCTGCGTTCGGGACGCCCGAATACATGCGCGCGACCCAGATGACGGGGCAGCTGTGCCGTTTTTACGGGCTGCCGATGCGATCGTCGGGGGTATGTGCTGCGAATGTGCCCGACGGGCAGGCGATGTGGGAGACCTCCAACAGCCTGTGGGCCGCCGTGCAGTCCGGAACGAATATGGTCTATCACGCGGCAGGATGGCTGGAGGGTGGATTGATCGCATCACCCGAAAAATTCATCATGGATTGCGAGGTCTTGCAGCAAATTCAGCGCTATATGGCGCCCGAGATCTGCGCCACTGGACCAGACGAGATCGCGCTCGATGCGATTAAATCCGTGGGCAATCAGGGCCATTTCTTCGGAATCCAGCACACACAGGATCGCTATACAACTGCGTTCTACCAGCCCTTCCTGAGCGATTGGACCAATTATGAGGGCTGGGAGGTGGCGGGGGGCATCTGGACGCAGGAGCGCGCGCACCACATGTTCAAGGAAATCGTGGGCAGCTTCGAGGAGCCGCCGATGGATGGCGCGATCCGCGAGGAATTGGCCGATTTCGTCGCACGACGTAAATCCGAAGGCGGCGCGCCAACGGATTTTTAACCACGTTCCTACTCTGTGATCTCTTTTTAGCTGCTTGTTAACGCGGGAGCGGCATCAAAGGAGCAGAGCAGAAGGGGCAGCAGACATGCACGGGCTGATCAACCGCAGTTTTCAGAACTACATATGCGACAGCTACGGCAAGGATGCTTGGCTTCAGGTGGCCGCGCGCGCACAGGTATCGCCGCCTGATTTCGAAGCGATGCTGACCTATGACGATGCGATCGCTCCGGCGGTGCTGGATGCGATGGGCGATGTGCTGCGCCGCCCGCGCGGCGATGTGATGGAGGATGTGGGCGCCTATCTGGTTTCGCACCCTAACACGGAAGCGGTGCGCCGCCTGCTGCGGTTTGGCGGTATGAATTTCGAGGATTTCTTGCATTCGCTCGATGATTTGCCGGACCGCGCACGCATGGCGGTCTCCGATCTCAACATCCCGGCGATCGAGCTGCACAGCCATGAGCCGGGCCAGTACAGCCTGATCTGTGAGACACCTGTTGCCGGATTTGGCCATCTTATGATGGGGGTGCTGCGGGTCATGGCGGATGATTACGGGGCGCTGGCGCTTCTCGAGCTTGAACAGACCGAGAGAGGGCGCGAAACGGTCCGGATCCAGCTGGTCGAGGCGGATTATGCCGATGGTCGCGCATTCGAGCTGGGCGTGCGGGCGTTGTGAAGAGGGTGCTGAACCCCGATGTGCTGGATGTATTGTGCCCCATGCATCTCATCCTCAATGCAGAGGGGATCATCAGCCACGCGGGGCCCACCACGCAAAAGCTGCGACCCCGCAAACCGCTGGAGGGTACGCCCTTTCTTGAAGCTTTCAGCGTTATGCGACCGCGCGGGATTGATACACTCGCGCAGCTTTGGGCTGTGCGACACCTCAAATTGCACCTCGAAATGACCGGGACCCCCGTGGCGCGCCTCAAGGGGGTGGTCGTCTGTGACGGGCAGGGGCAGGCGATCGTGAATCTTTCCTTCGGGATCTCCATCCTCGACGGTGTGCGCGACTACGCGCTGACGAATGCTGATTTCGCCGCCACGGATCTGGCCATTGAAATGCTCTATCTGGTGGAGGCGAAAAGCGCTGCGATGGAGGCCTCGCGCAAGCTCAATCTGCGGCTGCAAGGGGCCAAGATCGCGGCGGAGGAGCAGGCATTCACCGATACGCTGACGGGGCTGAAAAACCGTCGCGCGCTGGACGAGGTGCTGGAGCGCTTACTCGCGGCGAAGGCGGCGTTTGCCGTGATGCACATTGATCTGGATTACTTCAAAGCGGTCAACGATACGTTGGGGCATGCCGCTGGCGATCACGTGCTTCAGATTGTCGCCAAGGTGATGCTGGAGGAAACCCGAGCGTCCGATATGGTGGCGCGCGTGGGCGGCGACGAATTTACCGTGATCCTGTCGGATGTGAGCGACATTGACGTGCTGGAGCGCGTGGGCCGCCGGATCATCGAACGGATCGAGATGCCCATTCCGTTCAACCGAACAAACTGCGAGATCTCGGCGAGCATCGGCACGGTCTGGATCCAGAACAGCAAGAGTGTGACCCGCGAGAGGGTGATGGAGGACGCGGACATAGCACTCTACGTTTCGAAAAACGAAGGGCGCGCCCGGCAAACGATGTACACCCCTGATCTGCGCACGGGCGCCAACAGTACGGCCCCTCCCAAAGGGCGCAGCGGTAAGGGGGGCTGAGCGGCGCCTTGGAAATCAGCTGGCATGGTCTGAGTATGCCTCGGCGCGCGCTGGATCACTCAGGATCAGCGGATGCCTTGGACTTTGGTACGTGTTGATGGGAGCAGCGTCGGCTGGGTGGGAAGAGCCGTTTCGCGTGAATTGATGACGGCCCTTCGTAAAACGCCTGCGACGCTCTCTTTGGAGCGGGACTGCCTGTAAGAGATAATGCGCAGTGCCATGATGCGGGTGGATATTCTGGTTCCTGTGTTGCCGCAGCTGACAGCGCGCTTCGATATGAACGCAGGGATTGATGGTGACTTGAACTGCTGCTGCGTGAGGGAGTGGACCCGTCTGCAACACTGGCGTAAAGACAGGTGCATGAACCAGCATCCCTCGCTTTTTCGCCGCATCCACAAGCGGATATCGGAAGTCCAGCGCCGCTGCCGCTTTTCCCGCGCGGTCGAGCATGTGCATGGCGCGGGTTTTTCGGTGCCAGAGGACGAGGTGCTTGCCATCGTTCTTATCAGGGACGGGGCTTATTACCTTGATGCGTTTTTCGACTATTACCGCGGCCTCGGGATCCGGTATTTCGCCTTTATAGACAATGGATCAACCGATGACACGATCGCGCGGATCAAGGCGCAGGAAGGCTGTGTAATCGACCGCGCTGTGCTGCCGCTGGCGCAGTACGAGGATCTCATGCGGGGCTATCCGGCGCAAAGATACGGGCGCGGGCGCTGGTGCCTCTACGTGGATATGGACGAACAGTTTGATTTCGAGAGGCGAGAGATGCAAGGCATCGAGGCGCTGACCCGATATATGGAGGCGCGGGGCGAGACGGCGTTGATGGCGCAAATGCTCGAGATGTTTCCACGCGCCCCGCTCGCGGCGGTGAGCGACCTTACGTTTGCGCAGGCGCTCGAGGCGTTCGTGCAATATGATATCAGCACGGTGCGCAGCTTTGACTACCATTCGGCAGATATACCCTTCGGCGCGTTGCTGGCAGGCAACCGGCTGGCGTCAAATACGCTCAAATTCAAGTTCGGCGGGGTGCGTGGCAAGGTCTTCGGGGAGGACTGCTGCCTGACCAAGCATCCGTTGATCTTCAACGGCGAAGGCGTGGTACCCGCACCGCATCCCCATTTGTCGCAGAATGTGGTGGTGTCGGATTTCAGCGCGGTGATCCGCCATTACAAATTTGCCGGAAATATTGTGGCGCGCGATGCCGCGAGCGCGCAGAGCGGTGATCTGACGCATGGCGAGGATCATGCGCGGTTGCAAGTTTTGGCCGCGCAGCGGGATCTGACGCTTCACTCTGAAGATGCCGAGGTCTGGGCCGGCTTGGCGCCTCTCCAAGATGCCGGGTTTCTGGCCCGGTCAGAGGACTATGCGGCCTTTCTTGCGCAGGAGCGAGCGTGAGCATTGCGGCGGTCGTGATCGGCCGCAACGAGGGCCCGCGTTTGCTCGCCTGTCTGGATGCGCTTGGAGCATTCAGTCCTGTGATTTATGTCGATAGCGGCTCGACCGATGGATCCGTGGCGGCAGCGCAGGCGCGAGGGGCGCAGGTGGTATCGCTTGATATGGCGCTGCCTTTCACGGCCGCACGTGCGCGTAATGCGGGACTGGCCGCTGTGCCGCAGGATGCCGGTCTGGTGCAGTTTTTGGACGGTGACTGCGTGGTGCAGGCAGGCTGGCTGCCTCAGGCGCAGGGTTTTCTGGAGGCCGAACCCGAGGTCGCAGTAGTCTGCGGTAGGCGGCGGGAGATGTATCCTGAGGCGTCGATTTATAACGGGCTGATCGACGCGGAGTGGAACAGCCCGGTGGGCGAGGCGCTTGCTTGTGGTGGGGATGCGCTGATGCGGGTTGCGCCGCTGCGGGCAGTGGGCGGCTATCGCGAGGATCTGATTGCGGGGGAGGAGCCGGAACTTTGCGTGCGGTTGAGACAGGCGGGCTGGCGGATCTGGCGGCTGGACGCTGAGATGACGGCACATGATGCGCAGATCCTGCGCTTTGGCCAGTGGTGGCAGCGTACCCGGCGGGCGGGCCATGCTTTTGCGGAAGGAGCGGCGCTTCACGGCGCGCCACCCGAGTACCATTGGATCAAAGAGGTCTGCCGTGCGCTGTTGTGGGGGGGCGTGGGTCCGGTTCTCGTGATTGTGCTGGTAGCTGCTCTTGGTCCATTAGGGCTGCTCGCGGCATTGGCATATCCGCTGCAAATCGCCCGCCTGTCGCGGGCTGCCGGATGGATGACGGCGCTTTTTACCGTTTTGGGTAAGTTTGCCGAGGCGCAAGGGGCGTTGGGATACTATTGGCGCCAGCTCAGCGGCGGGCGAAAGCGCCTGATCGAGTATAAGTAACCTAGCGTTGCCGCCATGCGTCGCGCGTCAGGCTGGGCAGGATCGCGAAACATTTTGCATATCGCGGCACCATGCGGGCGGGGCTTTGCAAGGCGCGCCATAGCCATTCGAGCGCTAGAGTTCGCATTATTTTCGGTGCGCGCACCTGATGGCCAGAGAGGAAATCGAGGCCTGCGCCGATCGACGCGAAGCCCACAGTGCGGCAGCGCTGCCGCGCGAAGGCGGCGAAAATCTCCTGCTTGGGCGCACCCAGAGCGATGAAACACAGGCGCGCGCCAGACGCCTGAAGCATACCGCATATGTCGGTGGCAGCGGTGCCCGTGGGATCGAACCCATAGGCGGGCGCATTGGTGAGCACGATATCTACCCCCGGCGCGCACGCTTCCAGCGCTGCTTTTGCGCCTGCCAGGGCGGCATCGGAGCTGCCGACGAGGGCTACGGGCATCTGCATCTCGCGGGCAAGTTCTGTGAGCGGGATCACCAGATCGGAGCCCGGCATTAGTTTCAGCCGATGGCCGGCGAGACGCGCCAGCCAAACGATCGGCCAGCCGTCTGCGACCACCAGATCCTGCGCGCGGTAGGCCTCGGCAAAGTCTGGATCCGAGGGCAGCTTGGTGAGATGATCGAGGTTGAGCGTAGCCAGCGCGAATCCGTCGCCCTGCGCAAATCGGCTGCGTACGGCCTGAAACAATGCATGGCGGGAGGGCACATTGACCTCGACTACAGCCGATCCACTGCCGTATTTCACTGCGGACCTGCACAGTGGTGCAACAACGGTGCACGGATTTGGAACTTAGAAACCATAGTGAATCTTTTTTATTTCAATTGTTTGCAAGTCTATTTTGATGTGAAGGGCTGGTCGTCCGCGCAAACTACCCTGATGACAGAGGCCTGCCTAGAGTGTAATTGAGAGGCACCCCTGCACCGTGGATGCTCCGAAGCGCAATGCCCAATGCTATCGCCTATTTGATGCTACTGGCCTGGCCGTTTGTGTGCCTGGTCCTTTTTCGCACGCAATCGGTGGAACGCGCGATAGTCTGGTCAATCCTTGGCGGGTACCTGCTGTTGCCGCCGCTGGCGGAGTTCAATCTGCCGCTGGTGCCTTCGATGGACAAGGTCTCGATCCCCAATGTGACAGTGCTGGCAATCCTCGTCTTCGCGACTGCGCACCGGGTCCGGCTGCTGCCCGAGGGGCGGGCCGCCCGGGTGCTGATAGCGCTGTTCATCTTCAGCGCGATCCCCACGGTGCTCACCAATCGGGAGCCCATCTTGTTCGAAGTGCTACGCGACGCCGATCCAATCCTGTTTTTGATCGACGCGCTGCCGGGGCAGTCGGTGCGTGATATCGGCTCGGTGTTGATCGGGCAGGCGCTGACCATCGTGCCGTTTCTGGTGGCACGGCAATTTCTCAGCAGTGAGAGCGGCTTGCGCGAGATTCTGACCGCGCTGATGGTGGGGGCGATTTTCTACTCGATCCCCTCGCTGATCGAAATCCGGTTGTCCCCGCAAATGAACGTCTGGGTTTACGGATTTTTCCAGCACAGCTTCGAGCAGACGATGCGGGCGGGCGGATTTCGCCCCATCGTGTTTTTGCCGCATGGGCTCTGGCTTGCGTTGTTTGTGTGTATGGCGGCAATGGCTGCCGCGGCGCTTGCGCGGACTGCGCAGCCGCTGGTGCGGTGGAAAGCCGTCCTTTGGACGGGCTATCTGATGCTGTTCCTGCTTGCGTGTAAAAGTGCGGCGGCGATTGCCTACGGCTTGTTGTTGGTGCCTATGGTCTACTTTGCACCGCGCCGCTGGCTCATCCTGTTGGCCACGCTTTTCGCCCTCGTCGCGATCACCTATCCGATGCTGCGCAATTTGGGCGTGATCCCGACGGATGCGATTATCGCCAAAATCGAGCCGGTCAATCCCGACCGGGCACAATCGCTCGAATACCGCTTCAACAATGAGGCGCAATTGCTTGTAAGAGCTGCGGAAAAACCAGTTTTTGGGTGGAGCGGCTGGGGCCGGAGCCTGGTGCGCAACGCGGAGAATGGCCAGATTCTGACCATTCCCGATGGGCGCTGGATCATCGTTTTCGGCAGTTTTGGCTGGGTTGGTTACATCGCCGAATTCGGGCTTCTTGCTCTGCCGCTTGTGCTGCTGGGCGGCCATGTGCTGCGCCACCGCAGTGCGGAGGTCTCGCCCTATATCGGTGCGGTATCGCTGATATTGGGCATTACGATGATGGACATGCTGCTCAACGCCACACTGACGCCGTTCACTTGGCTCACCGCAGGTGCGGTGCTTGGCTACGCCGAGCGGCTGAACCCGCGCCGGGCCCGCGTGCCTCGTCATGCCTTCCGCCGCCCGCCCGTGATGGGGCGAAGCCCCGCAAGTCAGCATCGCAACATCCTCTAGGACAGGTGCTTGCCTGTAACATGGCTGTCGGCGGCGTTGCGCCTCATGACGCATTGTTTACAATACCAAAACAATGATCTCTTTTTTCGGGCTGCTACTGTGCTAATCTATCACCACTGCGGGGTGAAAATGGCTCGGATGCCATTAAATGGACATTATCAATATCTAATGGTGCGCTCGGGCGTTTCTGGACGTCCTTTTGCAAGGTTCGCTTTTAAATCAATTTTTTGGGGCCACCCAGATGATCAGTGAACCAAGAGGTGAGACTGTATGAGTGAGTATAGCCCCGTAAGGCAAGCCGCGGGCGAGGATATCGCAATTGTGGGTATGGCCGTGAACGTCCCCGGCGCCGAGACCGTGGCGACGTTCTGGGACAATCTGCGCGACGGTGTCACCTCGATCCGCAAACTCACCGAGGAAGAGTTGCGTGCGGCGGGCGAGACGCCCGAGAACATTGCACGCAAAAATTACGTGCGCGCCGCTGCTGACCTCAAGGGCTTCGAGACGTTCGATGCCGATTTCTTCGGCTTTTCGCCAAAAGATGCCGCGATCCTCGATCCGCAGCACCGCAAGTTCCTCGAGGTGGCTTGGGAGGCGATGGAGCAGGCGGGTCATGTGCCGGAAAATGTGGCGGGACCTATCGGCGTCTATGCGGGCTGCGGGATGGGCAGCTATTTCTATTTCAACATCTGCTCAAATCCTGATCTGGTCGAGGATGTGGGCATGTTTCTGTTACGCCATACCGGCAACGACAAGGATTTCCTGTCGACCCGCGTGAGCCATGTGTTCGATCTTAAAGGCCCGTCGATCAACCTGCAAACCGCCTGCTCGACCTCGCTGGTAGCGGTGCATTATGCCGCCGCTGCGCTGCGGGCGGGCGAGGTCGATATGGCGCTGGCGGGCGGGGTTACGATAGAGTTGCCGCAGGGGCGCGGCTACGTGTTCAAGGAAAACGAGATCCTGTCGCCGGATGGTGAATGCCACGCGTTCGATCACCGCGCTCAGGGAACCGTTTTTGGCTCCGGCGCGGGCTGTGTGGCGCTCAAGCGGCTGAGCGATGCGGTGGCGGACGGGGATCACATCTGGGCCGTGATCAAGGGCTCGGCCGTCAACAACGACGGCGCGGCCAAGGCTGGCTATCTGGCGCCTTCAGTGGACGGGCAGGCGGATGCGATCGGCCTGGCCCTCAAGGCCTCAGGTGTGCCCGCTGAGCAGATCGAGCTGGTGGAGTGCCACGGTACCGGCACTTATCTCGGCGACCCGATCGAGGTCGCCGCCCTCAACGAGGCCTGGCGCGTGCAGACCGACAAGGTGAATTTCGCGCGCATCGGTTCTGTGAAAACCAACATTGGCCATCTGGATACGGCGGCGGGCGTGGCGGGGCTGGTAAAAGCATCGCTCGCGCTGCACCACGGGGCGATGCCGCCCTCCTTGGGCTTCGAGGCGCCCAACCCTGCGATTGGCTTCGACGGCAGTCCTTTTTCGGTAAACGCCACGCTTACGCCCTGGCCGCGCCGGGCCACGCCGCGCCATGCGGCGATCAATGCGCTGGGCGTGGGCGGCACCAACGCCCATGCGATCCTTGCGGAGGCCCCGCTGCGCGCGCCGTCCGAGCAAAGCGATTTTCCATTCCACGTGCTGTGCATTTCGGGGCGGTCGAAGTCGGCGCTTGAGGCCAATACGGCGGCACTGGCTGCGCATCTGCGTGCACATCCGGAGCAGGATCTGGCAGATGTTTCCTATACGCTGAAAAACGGGCGGCGCGGGTTCGAGCGGCGGCGCGTCGTTGTGGCTGAGACCCACGCGCAGGCGGCGGAGCTGCTAGAGGCTGGAGATACCCGCCGCGTGTTTACCCACACCCGCTTGGGGGCGGCGCCGGAGGTGGTGTTCATGTTCCCCGGAGGGGGTGCGCAATATCCCGACATGGCGCGTGATCTCTATGAGACCGAGCCAGCCTTCGCCGAGGCGATGGACCGGGGTCTGGACCATCTCGAACCGCAGCTCGACTATGACATTCGCGCGCTCTGGTTGCCGGAGGGGGATCCCGCAGAGGCGGCTCAGATACTGAAAAAACCTTCGGTCCAGCTGCCGCTGATCGCCATCGTGGAGTATGCGCTGGCGAAGCTTTGGATGAGTTGGGGCGTGAAGCCCGCGGCCATGGTGGGCCATTCGATGGGGGAGAATGTCGCGGCCTGTCTTGCCGGCGTGATGACGTTTGAAGAGCTAATCGATCTCGTGCTTTTGCGCGGGCGGTTGTTCGATACGGTGGCTCCCGGGGGGATGCTCAGTGTGCCGCTGTCGCAGGCAGAGATTGCAGCCTATCTGGACGATGATCTCGACATTGCCTCCTTGAACGGCCCGGAGCTTACCGCCGTATCCGGGCCCGATGAAGCGCTGCGCGCGCTGGCCGCGCGGCTCAAAGCGGACGATGTCGAAAGCCAGCGGATTGCCATCGATATCGCCGCGCACAGCAGGATGCTGGAGCCGATCCTTGATGACTACCGCGCGTTTCTCGCGGGGCTTGATCTAAAAGCCCCGCAAATGCCCTTCGTGTCCAACCGGACGGGTGTAGAGATTAGCGCGGCGCAGGCGACCGATCCGGACTATTGGGTCGACCAACTGCGCCATACAGTTCGCTTCGCTGACTGCATCGAGACGCTGGCCGCCCGCGAGGACCGCGTGTTCCTTGAGGTTGGGCCCGGCAAGGCACTGTCGTCGCTGGCGCAGATGTGCGCGGCGGTGAAGCCCGCGCAGGTGCTCAGCTCGCTGCGTCATCCCGATCAGCAGATTGCGGATGACATGAACTTCATGGGTCTGATCGGGCGACTCTGGGCTTGCGGTGTCGAGGCGGACTGGGAGCAGATCTGGGGCGAGGCACGTCGCAACCGCGTGCTGTTGCCGACCTATCAGTTCCAGCGCAGCCCCTATTTCATCGCGCCCGGAACGCAGGCCACGGCGAAAGCGGCTCCTGCCATCGGCCGTCTGGACGATATCGCAGACTGGGGCGCTGTGCCCGGATGGCGCGCGCAATACGCCGATGTGGATGCGGACCTCGAGGCGGCCCTGTCTCAGGCCAAGCAGGAAAGCTGGCTGGTGTTTGCGGACGCGGATGGCATTGCCGCCCCTGTGATAGAGCGGTTGCATACGGCAGGTGCCCCGCTTGCCGTGGTGCGGGCAGGTGACAGTTTTGCTGATCTTGGCAATGGCCGCTATACGCTTGCGCCTGAGCAGGGGCGCGAGGGCTATGATGCGCTGATGGCGGCGTTGGTCGAGGCCGGGCAGCACCCGACACGCATCGCCCATTTCTGGGGCCTGACCAGGGCTGAAGACCACCGTCCCGGCAGCAGTTTTTCCGACCGTATGATGGAGCAGGGCTTTTACAGTCTACTCTGGCTGGGCCAGGCGCTGGCTGAGCGGGAGGACGCCGCCCCGACCCATCTGAGCGTGTACACAAACGGTGCTGCCCGCGTTGCACAAGAGGCGTTGCCATATCCGCACAAGGCGATGGTCAGCGGCCCCGCTGGCGTGATGCCGCACGAGATTTCCGGTCTGACAGTTACGACCGTCGATGTGGTTTTGCCGCACGAAGTCGGCGCGGCGCGCCCGTTCGGTAAGAGGCCCGTGCCTGAAGAGCCGATCACCGATGCGGTGCTCGAGGAACTGCTGGCGGCCCCGACCAATGCCGTGATCGCACGGCGCTCGGAGCGGCGGTTTGTGCGCGGTGTGCGGGCCCAGCGGCTGGCCCCAGCGGCACAGTCCGCTATCAAAAGCGGCGGGACCTATCTCATCACCGGTGGTTTTGGTGGCATCGGGTTGACCATCGCTGCCGATCTTCTGGCATCGCACGGATGTCGCGTCGTGCTGTTGAGCCGCAAGGCGATACCCGCGCGCGAGGCTTGGCCGCGTGTGCTGCAAATCAGCCACGCGAGCGATCCTGTCGCACGGCGGATCCACGCGATCCAGCGGCTGGAGGCGCTTGGCGGTAGCGTCGAGGTGGCCGTAGCCGATGTGATCAATGTGGCGCAGATGCGCAAAGTTATCGAGCCGCTGCGCGCGCGCGGGCTCGATGGCGTGTTCCATGCGGCAGGCGTGCTCGACGATGCACCGCTGCTGGGCAAAAGTCAGGCGCAGGTCGATGCGGTGCTTGCGCCCAAGGTGCAGGGCCTGCGCGTGCTCGACCAGCTGCTGCCAGACGGTGCGGTGGATCTGATGGTGCTTTTCTCGTCCACCTCGACCGCGACACGTGCGGCGGGTCAGGTCGACTACGTGGCTGCAAATGAGTATCTCAACGCTTTCGCTATGGCGCGGGCGGGCGCGAAGACGCGGGTTGTCGCGGTCAATTGGGGCGTCTGGTCCGATGTGGGTATGGCGGCGGATGCGGTGGGCCAAGAGGCGCCGGAGGCCACGCGTGCGCGCAGGCTGGATCTGCCGATGCTCGACAGCGTCGAGGTGCTGGCGCGGGAGAGCCGTTTTTCAACGACGCTAGAGGCCTCCCGCGACTGGGTGCTGGATCAGCACCGCATAGCCGACGGCACCGCCGTGATGCCCGGCACCGGCATGATCGAAGCGCTTGCCCAATCCGTGCGCGAAGCCGGGATGCAAGCGCCCTTCCTGCTGCGTGACCTGTATTTCCTACGTGCGTTCAGCGCTCCCGATGGCCAGCAACGCGACCTGCGGGTGACGGTGGCACGGGGTAATGACGCTTGGGCCGTGACGCTCGGCAGTGACTATGTGCTGGACGGGCGCAAGGGCTGGCAGGTCCATGCGGAGGCGCTGGTCCTCCCCATGAAAGCGGCTGAGCAGACTGTAGATCTGGAGGCAGTATCGGCGCGGCTTGGGCCGGTGGGTGAGAATGGCGGCGCGCATATGCCCACACCGCAGGAAGCGCATCTGCGTTTTGGCCCGCAGTGGCAGGTTTTGCGCGCCCGGCAGATGGGTGAGGGCGAGGGGCTTGCGCGGCTGGTGCTTGGCGCCCCTCTCGATCCCGCGCAACTGCTGCACCCCGGCTTGATGGATCTGGCGACCGGCTGGGGCCTGGCGCTTGCGCCCGGCTACGATGGCGCAGATCTCTGGGTGCCGGTCTCCTACGGTGAGATAGCGGTTCACGCTGCGCTGCCGTCCGAGATCTACAGTTGGATGAGACTACGGGCGTCTGGTCCTGACGACGCACGATTCGACGTGACGATCTGCGATGCGGAGGGCCGCGTTCTGGTCGAGGTACGCGATTTTGCAATGATGCGGCTCGCGGGTGGGTTTGCCGCCCCGACCGCGCCTTTGCGCGCGTCTGATGTGAGCTTTGACGAGGATGAGCAGCCTGCAGTGCGCATGTCGGGCCCTGCGGAAGAGCGGCTGGCCTATCTGGTCTCGCAGGGGATTACAGCCGCCGAGGGGCCTGAAGCACTTGCCCGGGCGCTTGCGCTGAAAGTGCCGCAGATCTACGTCTCGTCGCTGCCGTTGCAGGCATTGATCGCGCAAGCCGACACACCACCGCGAGAGATGCCCAAGGGGCAAAGCTTCGAGCGGTCCGATATGGAGGGGTTCGTCGCGCCGCAGGGATCGGTGCAGGAAGCACTGGCCGCGATGTGGTCCACTCTGCTGGGCGTCTCGCCCGTGGGCGCGGATGACAGCTTCTTCGATCTGGGGGGCCATTCACTGATCGCTGTGCGCCTGTTTGCCGCTGTCAAACGAGAGTTTGGTGTCGATTTCCCGATTTCGGTCCTGTTCGAGGCGCCTACCATCGCCGATATCGCCGCACGCATCACCGCGCAGACGGGCGAAAGCGGTGAGGTGGCCGGCGCAGATCCGCAGGCCGCCGGAGCTTCGCCATGCTTTGTCCATCTGGTGCCGCTAAACGGGGTGACGCCCGCGCGCGCCGCCCCGCTGTTCATCGTGGCGGGCATGTTCGGAAATGTCCTCAATCTGCGGCATCTGGCGCTGCAATTCGCGGACGCGCGTGCGGTCTATGGGCTGCAGGCGCGCGGATTGATTGGCGAGAGTGCACCGCATGAGACGGTGGAAGAGGCTGCCGCAGATTACATCGCGGAACTCCGGCAGGTGCAGCCCAGCGGCCCCTATCTTTTGTCTGGGTTTTCTGGCGGGGGCATCATGGCCTACGAAATGGCGCAGCAATTGAGGACGTCGGGCGAGGAGGTCGCGGTTCTCGCACTCCTCGACACACCGCTGCCCGTCCGGCCCAGCCTGAGCGCGCCCGACAAGGCGCTGATCAAGCTTTCGGAAATGCGGGCGAAGGGGCCGCGCTACCTGATCGAATGGGCCCGGAACCGCATTGCTTGGGAGAAGAGCAAGCACCGGCACAGGGGTGCGCACGGCAAACATGTACCGGCTGACAACACGCAGTTCAACAACACCAAGATCGAGGCTGCTTTCCTGCGCGCGGTCGCCCGTTACGACACGCGGGATTGGGACGGGCCGCTGACCCTTTTCCGCCCCGTACTTGATCGCCGCTACCCGGTCACGGGCGGCAATTGGGTAAGTGCCGCGCGCGAATATGTGTTCGAGGACAACGACTGGACTCGCTACGCTCCGCACCTGACAATAGTTGAAGTGCCAGGCGATCACGATAGCATGGTACTTTCGCCCAACGTGGTGGCGATGGCGGCGGAGCTGCGCGAGATTATTGACGAGGCGCTGGCGGATACGACCCCGCGCGCTGCACAGGCGGCGGAATAAACCGATGCCTGCGCCCGCTGTCTTGTGTATCTTGCTAAATTTCCGCACGGCCGAGATGACCCTGCGGGCGGCGCAAGCGGCATTGGCCGACATGCGCGCCGTGGGCGGCGAATTGGTGATCGTTGATAATGCATCTGGCGATGGCTCCTACGAGACGATTGCCCGCAGTGTGGCCTCGCGCGGTTGGGGGGAAGAGGGGCTGGTTCGCGTGATCGCCTCACCGGTCAACGGCGGCTTTGGAGCAGGCAACAACATTGCGCTGCGTATGAGCATGAGCGACGGGCGCGCGCCCGACTATTTCTATATTCTCAATTCGGACGCCTTCCCCGATGCGGGCTGTATCGCGGGCCTCGTCGCCCATCTGGAGGCGCATCCGCGCGCGGGTTTTGCGTGCAGCCATGTGCGGGGCGAGGACGATGAGGTGCACACCACCGCATTCCGCTTTCCCAGCATCGCGGGCGAGTTCGTGGGGGCGGCGCGTTTGCGTGCGGTCGAACGCGTATTGCCGGATGTGACCGTGCCCATGCCCATTCCCCCCAACACGGCCCAGGTCGATTGGTGCGCGGGGGCCAGCATGCTGGTACGTCGCGCCATGCTTGACGAGATTGGCCTGTTCGACGAGACGTTCTTTTTGTATTTCGAGGAGACAGACCTGTGTCTGCGTGCCGCGCGGACGGGGTGGGGCTGCTGGTACGTGCGCGAGAGCCGCGTCGTGCACATCGGCTCAGGCTCCACAGGGCTCAAAACGACGCGGCGGATGCCTGCCTACTGGTACGATTCGCGCCGCCATTATTTTATCAAGAACCACGGGCGCTTTTATGCTGTTATGGCGCTTGTGGCGCATGTGGCGGGGGGCGTCCTGCACCGGGCGCGCACTGGCCTCGCCGGGCGGCGGCCACAGGATCCAAATTGGTTCTTGTCTGACCTGATCGCACACGCCGCCACGCCTTACCGTCTGTCCCCGGAGGACCGCCCATGACCGCCCCTTTCAATACTGCCGCATTTTCCTGCGTGATCCTAGGGGACCAGTCGCTGACCATCGCCTGCGCGGACGCCGTCGTGGCGGGGGGGCACCGTGTTGCTGCGGTAGTTACGATGGATGGGGATGTGCGCGGCTGGGCACTGGCGCAGGGCATCGCGGTCCTTGACGCGCCTGCGGATCTCGCGGGCGCGGGTCTCGGGCCATTTGACTGGCTGCTCAGCATCGCAAATCTGCGGATTATCCCCGATGCGGCGCTGGCATGCGCGGTCAAAGGAGCGGTGAATTTCCATGACGGACCATTGCCGCGCTATGCCGGGCTCAACACGCCTGCCTGGGCCATCATAAACGGAGAGGCGCAGCATGGCGTCAGTTGGCATCTGATTGAGGGGGGGGTGGACGAGGGCGATCTGCTGGCGCAAGAGCTTGTCGAGATTGCGGGCGACGAGACGGCGTTCAGCCTCAATTCGAAATGCTACGCCGCCGGACTGGAAAGCTTCGGCCGTGTTCTGGCCCAGCTGGAGAGCGGCGTGCTGGAGCGGACACCGCAGGACCTGAGCCAGCGCAGCTATTTTGCCCGCGATGAGCGGCCCACAGTTCTGGGGATGATCGAGTTCGGGCAAAGCACGTCGCAGATTACGGCCTTGTTGCGCGGGCTTGATTTCGGTGGATACTGGAACCCGCTAGGGGTGGCAAAAATTGCCTCGCAGGGAGCGGTCTGGACGGTTGCAGGTGCGGTTGCGGCAGAGGAAACTGGGCCTGCGGGCACTGTGCTGGAAGCAGAGGCGGGGCGCGTGGTCGTGGCTACTGCGGATGGCGCCGTGGCGCTCACGGGGGTTGTGGGCGGATCGTTGCCTGAGGTCGGCCGGGTTCTTGATGCGCCCGGCTCAGTATTGCGCGCCGCACAGGATACATTGCTGCGCGACGAGCCTTTTTGGCGGGCGCGACTGGCCAAGATGAATGCGCTGCCGGTGCCGCTGGCGCAGGGGGTCGGCACTGGCAAGTGGACGGTACGGCGGGTGGATCTGCCCGAGGGTATGGCAGTAAAAACTGCAACCACGGCCGCCTTTCGCGCGATGGCACTGGGCGCGGGGCAGGCGGGAGACATAGGCTTTGCCGTCACTCCCGCTGCGGCAGGATTTGCGTCATCTTGGGTGCCTCTCAATACGGATGCCGCCGCGCTGGAACGCTGTGCAAAAACTGGTGGGTTCGCCAGTGATTTGCCGCTGCGTGATCCGGCGATTGCTAGCGAGGTGCCTGTCATCATGGTTGCGGATACGCCCGTTTCTGGCAGCACGCTGACCCTTGGGATGAGTGATACAGCAGTGACCTTGCACGGCGACAGCGGCCTGCTGTCGGATGCGGGAATGGATCTGCTTGCGGCGCGCGTGGCGCATTGCCTGAGCGGTGCTGGGGATCTGCCGCCAAGCGAGTGCAAGACCTTGCTGGACGGCTGGAACGATACGCAGACCGAATATGACGCCACCGAGATTCAAACCGCCTTCGAGGCGCAGGTGGCGCGCACGCCGGATGCCACTGCGCTGGTATTCGAGGATCAATCCCTAAGCTACGGCGCGCTCAATGCAGCTGCGAACCGTCTGGCACACCGGCTGATCGAGGAAGGGGTTGGCGTCGGGACGCCTGTGGGTCTTGCCACGGCGCGGGGCCCTGAGCTGCTCATCGGGGCGCTGGGCATCCTCAAGGCCGGGGGCGCTTATGTGCCGCTCGACCCTGGGTATCCCGCGGACCGGATCAGGCATTTCATCGCCGACAGCGGCGCGCCCGTGATCGTCACGCAATCGGCTCTGGCGCGGGGATTGCCGCGCGGGGATGCAACGCTGCTGATCCTTGATACTGATGCCGCGCTCGCCGTCGCGCCCGATACGAACCCGCAAGCGGGCGCCGGGCCGGACACGCTGGCCTATCTGATCTATACCTCGGGCTCTACGGGCGTGCCCAAGGGAGTTATGGTGGGCCATGGAAACGTGGCGAATTTCTTTGCGGGCATGGATCAGCGGATCGAATATGCCGAGGGCGACGCCTGGCTCGCGGTCACGTCGCTGTCGTTTGATATTTCGGTATTGGAGCTGTTCTGGACCCTGTCGCGCGGGTTCAAGCTGGTGCTGGCGGGTGATGACAGCCGGACCGAGCTGTCGCGCGGGCCCATCGCTTCGACGCGCAGCATTGATTTCAATTTGTTCTATTGGGGCAACGACGATGGTATCGGCCCCGAAAAATACCGCCTGCTGCTGGAAGGTGCGAAATTCGCCGATGCGCATGGCTTCAATGCGGTATGGACACCGGAGCGGCATTTCCATGCCTTTGGCGGTCCCTATCCGAACCCCTCGGTCACGGGTGCTGCGGTTGCGGCGGTGACGCAAAATCTGGCGGTGCGCGCGGGTTCCTGCGTGGCGCCGCTGCACCATCCTGCACGCATCGCCGAGGAATGGGCGGTGATCGACAATCTCACTAACGGGCGCGTAGGACTGGCGATCGCCAGCGGTTGGCAGCCCGATGATTTCGTGCTGCGCCCCGAAAACACACCGCCCGACAACAAGCCTGCGATGTATGCGGCGATCGACCAACTGCGCCGCCTGTGGCGCGGCGAAGCGGTGGAGTTTCCGACCAAGGACGGTACGCCCTTTGCTGTCCTGACCCAGCCCCGCCCTGTGTCGAAGGAACTGCCCGTCTGGGTCACCACGGCGGGGAATCCCGAGACCTGGAAAGAAGCGGGGCAGATCGGGGCAAACGTGCTGACGCACCTGCTGGGCCAGTCGGTTTTGGAAGTCGCTGACAAGATCAAGATCTACCATACAGCCCTGCGTGCGGCAGGCCACGACCCGTCGGATTTCAAAGTGACGGTGATGCTGCACACCTATCTGGCCGACACGCGCGCGCAGGCCGAGGATATCGCGCGCGGTCCGATGAAGGAATATCTGCGCTCTGCTGCGGGTCTGATCAAGCAATATGCGTGGGCCTTTCCCGCATTCAAAAAGCCGCAGGGCGCCACCAGCCCGTTTCAGGTCGATCTCGAAGGGCTGGACACCGAAGAGATGGAAGCGATCCTCGAGTTCGCCTTCCAGCGCTATTTCAACGACAGTGGCTTGTTCGGGACCATCACCGATGCGGTGGCGCGCACGGAGGAGCTCAAACGTATCGGGGTGGACGAAATCGCCTGCCTAATCGACTACGGCATCGACGTCGATCAGGTGCTCGACGGGCTTGTTCCGCTGGCGCAGGTGCTCCGGCGCGCAAATGCTGGATCGGCGCTGGCTGATGATGATTTCTCGCTCGCCGCTCAGCTCATGCGCCACAAGGTGAGCCATCTGCAATGCACGCCGTCGATGGCGCAGATGCTGGTGATGAACGACGAGACCCGAAGCGCCCTGTCGGGCCTTCGCGCGCTGATGGTGGGCGGCGAGGCGTTGCCGGGTGCGCTGGCCTCTGATTTGCGTGCGGCTTGTGGGGGCAGCGTGCAAAACATGTATGGGCCAACGGAGACCACGATCTGGTCGAGCACGCATAAGGTGGATGCGTTCGAGGCCACCGCTGCCATCGGGACACCCATCGCGAATACTCAACTCTATGTACTCGACGAGGAGCGCAAGCCGTGCCCCGTCGGCGTTACAGGTGAGCTTTATATCGCAGGCGCGGGCGTGACGCATGGCTATCACAATCGCCCGGAGATGACGGCGGAACGCTTCGTTGCCAACCCGTTTGGCGCGGGCAGGATGTACCGCACCGGCGATCTGGCGGCGTGGCGCGCAGATGGCACGATGGGCTTTATGGGCCGTGCGGATGATCAGGTAAAAATCCGTGGCCACCGGATCGAGCTGGGCGAGATCGAGAGCGCCCTGGCCGCCCAACCGGGTATCGCGCAGGCGGTGGTCGTGGCCCGCGATGCACCGGGCGGTGCGCAGTTGGTCGGCTATGTCGTCGGTGAGGAGGTGGATGAGGATGCCCTGCGCGCGGCCTTGGCCCTGCGTCTGCCTGATATCATGGTGCCCGCTCGCATCGTCGCGGTGGCGCGGATGCCGCTGACGCCGAACAAGAAGATCGACCGCAAAGCGCTGCCCGCACCGATGGCGAAGGCGGCTGCGGCGCAGGTTGAGGATGCCGCGCCCGCGGGGGGCACACAGGCAGCCATCGCACAGGTCTGGAGTGCGATCCTCGGGGTGGCGCGGATTGTACCGGGCGACAACTTCTTCGCCCTCGGTGGTCACTCGCTGCTGGCCGTGCAGGCGCACCGCGACATCAAGGCAGCGCTGGGCACGCAGACGCTGGGGATCACTGATATCTTTCGGTTCCCCACGCTCGAAGGGCTGGCGGCGCATCTTGACAAGGGGGCTGGCAAGGCGTCCGAGGCACCACAACAGGAGGTGCCTGGGAAATCCGAGACCATGTCGAAACGCCGTGCCATGCGGGCAGGTCGGGCCAAGGCGGGCCAGTGAGCGCTGATCCCGCCCTCGTCACGGCACTGACGACATCTGTCTTGCCACCGGGGTTAGGGATCGCGGCGCGTGATCCATCGGTGCTGCTGGATTCAGGAGCGCCGCAGGAAGACGGGGCTGTTCGCGGAGCGGTGCCGCGCAGGGTGGCCGAATTTCATGCAGGGCGCGCCGCGGCGCGGGCGGCGATGGTCGCGCTCTCGCTGCCGCCGCTGCCGGTACCGATGGGCCCCGATCGCGCGCCCGTCTGGCCCGAGGGGATCACAGGCAGCATCAGCCATTGCGCCACGGCCTGTGTCGCGGTGGTGGGCTTGCGGCAGAATTGGGCAGGCATCGGCGTCGATCTGGAGGAAGCGACACCGCTCGAGCCCACACTGGTCGAGCAGATCTGCACGCGCGCGGAGCGGCGCTGGCTCGGCGAACAGCCCGGCACGGAGCGAGGTCTGCTGGCCAAGCTCATCTTTTCGGCCAAGGAGGCCGCGTATAAAGCGCAATATCCTACCACAGGGCTGCTGTTCGGTTTCGAAGCCATGGAAATCACCGTCGACCGCGCAGAGAGCCGCTTCGAGGCCTGCTTTCAGTCAGATCAGGGAGTATTTGGCGCGGGAACGATTCTTGTTGGTTCGTACGTCTATGCGGCCGGGCTGCTTGTCACGGGCGTCGCACTTGGGCAATCTGCGGTTGCGGGGTCGGATGCGCAATAGGAGGCGGGACGGATGATGAAACGGCGTAGTATGATACGGTTGGGCGCCGCTGCGCTGGCGAGCGCGGGGGTCGCTGTTGCAGCCGGTGCAGGCCTGCGGATGTGGGATCTGTCCCAGGCGCGCGACCTCTACGCCGATCCGTTGGTCGCCCCGGACGGCGCGCTCAAGGTTTTTCATCTGGGCCATTCGCTGGTTGGGCGCGATATGCCCGCCATGCTGGCGCAGCTTGCCCCCGAAGGCCATGATCATGCGAGCCAGCTGGGATGGGGCGCGCCGCTGCGGGCGCATTGGTATCCCGATGTGGAGGTCAACGGCTTTTACACCGAGAATGATCACCCGAAATTCAAGCCCGCCCGGGCGGCCATCGGAAGCGCTGACTACGATGCTGTCGTACTTACCGAGATGGTCGAACTCGCGGATGCGATCCGCTACCACGACAGCGCCGAATATCTGGCGCACTGGGCGCGACTGGCGCGCGACGCCCGTCCCGATGTGCGGCTCTATCTCTACGAGACGTGGCACAACACGGACGACCCGGCAGGCTGGCTGGCGCGGATCGACGCCGATTATGACGCGCTGTGGCTCGACCGTGTGACGCTGCCTGCGGCCTTGCAGGCGGGGACGCCGATCCGGGTGATCCCCGGTGGACAAACCCTTGCGGCAGTGGTGCGCGTGGTCGAGGCGCGTGGCGGTGTCGGCAATATCGCCAGCCGTGATGCCCTGCTGGCCCGGACGCCCGAGGGTGGTGTCGATACAATCCATCTGGGCGATATGGGGGCCTACCTGATTGCGCTTACCCATTATGCCACGCTCTACCAGCGCAGCCCCGTGGGCCTGCCGCTGGCCCTGAGGCGCGCGGACGGGACGGCGGCGGATGCGCCCGATGCGCAGGCGGGCGCGCTGTTGCAGAAGATCGTCTGGGATGTGGTGCGGGCCTCCCCCTATAGCGGTGTTGCGGTATGAGCGATCTGGCCAGTGCCGTCTTTTCGGTGGTCATGGTCGGCCATAGCCTTTTTGGTGCGACCGGCCCCGATATGCTTGAGGCCGCGCTTGGCGCGACCAGCCCTCAGGTTGAGGTGCGCGCGCAGATAACCAACGGTGCGCCGCTCAGATACAACTGGGAGCACTCCGAAACCGCTGAGGGAATCGACGCGCGCCGGGTGTTGCCGCAGGGCGGCACCACGGATCTGATCCTGACCGAAGCGATCCCGCTGGCCAACCATCTGCAATGGAGCGAGACGGAGATTTACGCACAGGCCTTCACCGGGCTGGCGCTGGTCGCGGATCCGGACGCGCGGGTGTTTGTACAGGAGACATGGCACAGCTTGAAAAGTGGCACAGGTGCTGCGATCGAGTATGACGACAAGGCCGCAACGCCTTGGCGGGCGCGGCTCGAGGACGATTTGGCCGATTGGGAAGGCATTGTCGCGCTGCTGCGCGAGGGCCAGCCCGAGGCTGCCTCGCAGATCCAGCTCATTCCCGCCGGTCAGGGGCTGGCACGGCTCGACGATGCTATTACGGCAGGGCAGGTGCCGGGGCTGAGCGCCGTCAGCGAGGTGTTCGACGACGATATCCACCTCAATGCACGCGGACATTATTTCGTCTCGATGGTGCAATACGCCGTGCTGACAGGGGCGAGCCCCGAGGGGTTGCCGCACGCTGTCAAAGACCGCTACGGCAAGGCTTTTGAGGGGATCGACGCAGGCATGGCGGCGGCGATGCAGCGTGTGGCGCTGGAGACGGTGCAGGATTATCAGGGACGGGAACTGGCGCAAGTCTCCGCACCGATCGCCGCATCCCCAGCGGTCCCTCGAGCGCCGCCTTCGGAACCGGCAGCGCAAGTGCACACATCTCGGGCTGCGACAGAACCCTCATCAGCTCCCGCAGGCGCGATCGCCGTGGGCCTTGCGCCGGTGACGGATTGGGCGGCGCAGCAGCCCTTCCTCGATGTGATGAAGACTGCGCGGCCCTGGATCGGGCATCTGCCGGGGCAATTCGGCGGGGTGGAATACGATGCCCTGGTCGAGGGTGGCCACATCGACGCTCAGGGATGGGTCTCCAGCCTGCCGCGCAATGTGGGCTCGATCGGCACGCTGATCCTGACCGATCTTCCTGAAGCGGCGGCGCCCTCACTGGAGGGGCGCTACGTCCTGCGGTTTGACGGGACGGGCGTGGTGGAGCCCACGGGCCGCGCCACCAACATCCGCTACGGGCGCGGGGAGGTGCGGTTTGATTATACCCCCGGACTGGGGAGCGTTGAGATCCGGATCCAGCGCAGCACCGAGGCTGATCCGCTGCGCAACATCACTGTGGTGCGCGAGGACAGGCTCGAGCTTTACGACAGTGGCGCGCTCTTCAATCCAGATTTCACCGCGCGGATGGCGTCCTTCGATACACTGCGTTTCATGGATTGGATGGAGACGAACGACTCCGAACAGGCCACATGGGAAGACCGCCCGCAAATTACCGATGCAAGCTGGGCGCATAAAGGTGTGCCGTTGGAAGTGATGCTGGCGCTGGCCAATACGCTTGGCAAGAAACCGTGGCTCAACATGCCGCATTTGGCCGATGATGACTACGTTCGCAATTTTGCGACCACGGTGCGCGAGGGGCTCGATCCGGCGCTTTCGGTCTACGTGGAATATTCCAACGAAGTATGGAATTTCCAGTTTGCCCAGACCCGCTGGGCCGATGAGCAGGCGCGGGCGCGCTGGGGACAGGCCGATGTGGGCACGCAATTTTATGCCCTGCGCGCGGCCCAGGTGGCGCGGATCTGGTCAGCGGCATTCGCGGGGGCCGAGGGCCGTCTCATCAATGTGATCTCGACCCAGACGGGCTGGCTCGGGCTTGAGGAAAATATCCTGAACGCGCCGTTGGTGGTGGCCGAGGGATTGCCGAAGCCGTCTGACGCGTTCAATGCCTACGCGGTGACGGGATATTTCGGCGGTATTCTCGGTCTGGAGGCGCGGGGTGCGCAGATGATGGACTGGCTCGATGAAAGCATGGCGCGGGCGAGCGATGGGGCGCAGGGGCTCACGGGAGCGGCACGGGAGCAGGCGATCGAGGCCACGAAATACGATCATGTCACCGGGCTCGCGGCGCGCGAGTTGATGGACGGCTCCGTGAGCGGGCAAGATATGGATACGGTGAGTGATCTGACCAACCGCGTCTGGCCATATCACACCGAGGTTGCGCGGCAGGCAGGGCTGGATCTGATCATGTACGAAGGTGGTACCCATATCGTCGGAATCGGGCCGCAGGTGGATAATGAGCGGCTCACCGCCTTCTTCCAGCATTTCAATTATACGCCGCAGATGGGTGCGCTTTATACGGCGCTGCTGGCGGGCTGGGCGCAAAACGGGGGGCAATTGTTCAATGCCTATGCCGACATCTATGTGCCGACGAAATGGGGCAGTTGGGGTGCGCTGCGCCATCTCGACGACAGCAATCCGCGCTGGGATGCGCTGGTGGTGGGCCGGTGAGCGCTGCGTGCTCTATCCTGATCCCTGCACACGACGAGGTCGGCTATATCGAGGCTTGCCTTGAGGCGCTGCTGGCCAGCGATCCCACGGGAGAGGCGGTTGAGGTGATCGTCGTGGCCAATGGCTGCGCTGACGCGACTGCCGATGTGGCGCGCGGCTATGCACCGCGATTTGCGGCGAAGGGCTGGCCGCTTACGGCGCTCGATCTTGCGCAGGGTGGCAAGATGGGCGCGCTCAACGCGGGGGATGCCGCTGCCGTGCATGCCGCGCGCATCTATCTGGACGCCGATGTTCTGGTGACGCCGCCGCTTATTGCGCAACTCGCAGCCGCTTTGCAGACTGATGTGCCGCGCTATGCGAGCGGCGAGCCCGTGGTTACGGCAGCGGGCAGTGCCTTTACACGGACCTACGCGCGCTTTTGGGCGGGTGGACCGTTTTGCACCCACGGCGTGCCAGGGTTCGGTATTTTTGCTGTCAATGCGGCGGGACGGGCGCGCTGGGGCGCGTTTCCCGATATCATCTCCGACGATACGTTCGTCCGGCTGAACTTTGCGCCGTCCGAGCGGATACGAGTTGTCGCGCGGTATTTCTGGCCGATGATAGAGGGGGCTGGGCCGCTCGTTCGCGTGCGCCGCCGTCAGGATATCGGTGTGGCGGAGGTTGAAGAGAAGTATCCCGGGCTGTGGGTGAACCATGATCCCGTGCCGTCTGATGCGCCGACGCTCTGGGCGCGCGCGCTGCGCGATCCTTTAGGCTTCGCCGCGTTTGCGCTTGTGGGCCTCGGGGTGCGTTTGCCGCATAGCGCGCAGCAGCGCTGGGCGCGCGGGCGCTAATCCGCCATGAAAGTGGCGAGCTTGGCGGCCTCGGTCGCCACGTCGTGGCGCGCGAGAACGCGTGCATGGGCCGCGTCGGCCATCTGCGCAAGATGCGTGCTGTCCGTTTGCGCGAGATCGCGCATCGCCTGCGCCAGTGCCCCCGCATCGCCTGCGGGCACCAGCCATCCGGTCCGCGCGGGCTGCACCAGTTCCGGGATCCCCGCGATATAGGTGGCGATCACCAGACGGCCCGCCGCCATTGCCTCCATGATCACCATAGGCAGTCCCTCGGCAAAGCTGGGCATCAACAGGGCATGGGCCTTTTGAAGTTCTGCCGCGATACGCGCTTCATCAACCCAACCAGTGAGCGTGATGTTTTTGTGAAGGTCCAGCGCGTTGATCCGAGCGTTAATCTGCGGGCGCATCTCTCCATCGCCGATCAGGGTCAGATGCGCGTCGGGATGCGTCTGGACCAACTCCGCCAGCGCGTCCAGCGCCAGCAACTGGCCCTTTTGCTCCACGAACCGCCCGATGGCGACAAAGCGGGGCGGGGTATCCGGCAGTGGCAGCGGTACCGAAAATTTGGCGGGGTCTATGCCGCAGTGCACCACTTTGATCCGCTCCCAATGATCGGGAGCGGCCCAGCGGGCTAGCTGGCTACGGCCGAAGTTGGAGATCGCCACAGTGAACTTCGAGCGCGCGATCTTGAGGCCGAGCGAGAGCGCCCGGGGGGCGTCGAACTCTTCCGGGCCGTGTACCGTAAAGCTGTAGGCAGGGCCACCCAAGGCGGCGCTCAGCATGGCGACGGTGGTCGCATTGGTACCGAAATGGGCGTGCGCGTGGCTCGCCTGGGCAGCCGTGCAGGCCTGCGCCACGTATGCCGCCTCGGCCAGATAGATGAGGTGCCGCAACACGCCTGCCTCCGAACGGCGGCCGCAGCCGATGGCGAGCCGGAGGGCAGATACAAATCGCACCGGCGCCGCCATGAAGTTGCGCAGGCTCGCCCCAAGCAAGGCCAGAGCACCCGCGCGCAAAACATAGCGGGTCGCGGCGGCTTCTTCGCGGTCCTGCGCATCGACCAGCGGCATATCTCCAGGCCGCATCGCAAGGCGCAGCACGCTATGCCCCTGCGCCTCCAACGCGCGGATCTCGCGACGAATGAAGCTGTGGCTCGGCTGGGGATAGCTGTTGAGAATGTAGGCGATGTTCAACGGGACGTCCTTCGTCTGGCAGTTTGCTTTAACCTTGGTGCTGGCACATCGGGCAGGCGGGCGTTAGCAAGGGTGTAGCAGATACCGCAGAGGTGAATACGGCAAATGGGTGGTCTTTTCGAGCAATTGCGCGGCGGCCGCCTGATGGCCCGTGTGATGCGCAGCACCTCTTGGATTTTGCTCGGCTATGGCGGATCACAAGGTCTGCGGCTTGCGTCCAACCTGATCCTGACGCGGATCCTTTTTCCCGAAGCCTTCGGGCTAATGGCGTTGATCGGCTTGGTGACAGTGGGGTTGATGCTGTTCTCCGATGTGGGCATCGCGCCGTCGATCGCTCAAAGCAGACGTGGCGATGATCCCGATTTTCTCAACACGGCATGGAGTATTCAGGTGCTGCGCGGAGTGCTCCTGTTCGGGGTTGCAGCAGCGCTGGCCGTGCCGTTTGCGCAGTTCTATGACGCGCCGGAGCTGGCGACATATCTGCCCATCGCGGCCCTTGCCCTGCTCATAACCGGCTTCAACCCAACGCGGATCGAGACGGCGCACCGCCATCTGCTGATGGGACGGCTCACGCTGCTGGATCTGATCGCGCAAGTGATCGGTGTGGTGATTATGATCATGCTGGCCTTGGCGCTGCAATCGGTGCTGGCGCTGGTGCTGGGGGGCGTAGTGACGGCTTTGGCCAAACTGGTGCTGACATGGGCGTTTTTACCCGGCGCGCCGAACCGCTTTCGTTGGGAGCCTGCGGCGGTGCGCGAGCTGGTGAGTTTCGGGAAATGGATCTTCCTCAGCACTGCCTTCTGGTTTTTCGCCTCGCAGGGGGACCGCGCAGTGTTGGGCAAATTCCTGAGCCTCGAGAGCCTTGGGATCTACAATATCGCTTTTTTCCTCGCAGCTTTCGCAATGCAACTCGGGACCGCCATTACCGGTCGCGTGATGATCCCGGTCTACCGCGACGCGGGGCACGAGGTCGCCAAGATCGCGAAGCTGCGCGGCACGATCAGCGGGGCGATCCTGTCATTGCTACTGGTCATGGCATTTGCGGGGCCGTGGCTGATGGACGTGCTCTACGATGCGCGTTACGGCGCGGGCGGCGCGATTGTTACGCTGCTTGCTGTGGCGCTGATCCCGCAGGTGATCGGGATGAGCTACGACCAATCTGCACTGGCAGCGGGAGATTCGCGGCGGTTTTTTGTGGTTTCCGCCAGCCGCGCGGTGTTCCAGATCACGTTTCTAATCATCGGGGTCAGTAGTTTTGGGCTGATCGGGGCCATCGTAGGCATCGGCCTCGCGCATGTGGCGACCCATCCCGTGATCATCTGGCTGGCGCGGAAGCACGGCGCCTGGGACGTGCGCCACGATATCGTCTGTGCCATGGTCGCGGGTCTGTTGGGCGCTGCGGCGCTCTGGCTGCACCTCGACGCGATCTGGGCGCTCTCGGCGCTGACCTAGACGATCATTGCCGCGCCAGGCGGGACGCGCGACCGGCCTTGCCCGCTTCGCGGCGCTTCTCGCGGGCCTTTCGCCACTTCGAGCTTTGGTACTTCGGCGCAAGTTCGGGAATCGACACGACCGGCAGCACGCCCGTTTCCCGCTGCATCTGTCGGGCGGAGCGGATGACGGGGCGGCGCAACTCCAGCAGCCATGCGGTAATGAAAGCAAGAATAGTAGCTGCGCCCGCTCCCATGATCGCGCGCTTTTTCTTGCTCATGGTGATCGGATAATCGGGCACCTGCGCCTCCTCGATGGTGGTCAGCCGCTCGCCCTGCAAACCAGCCTCGAGATTGAAGCCTACCTGAGCGTCATTACGGCGTGTGGCGATCACTTCAAGCTGGGTGCGCAACTGCTCCATCCGGCGGTCGAAATCGGCGAGGCTGCGTTGCATCTCCGGGGAGCCCTGGATGGTCTCGCGCAGAGCGATGCGGCGCTGGTCAAGCAGCACGCGCTGCTCCGTCAGCGTGCGCAGCCTGGCGTCCAGCGCCTGCTCTTCGCGTGTGACAGTGGAGGCGCGGGCGGAGCGGTCGATCTGGGTGCGCGCAGTCTGGGCGGTGATGATTTCGCGATCGAGATCGAGAATCGCCTCGTTGAGTTGGGCGACCTCGGCAAGGCGGAATTCCACACCGCCCTCGACGGTCAGATCATTCTCTCGGCGGTAGGTCTCGAGCTCTCCCTCAAGCTGGGCGATATTGTCGAGGACGACCTGCTCCTGGTTCTGAAAAAATGCCAGCGTTTGCGCTGTCTGATCGCGGCGCTGCGCGGCCATGAGGCTGCGGGTCTGCTCGGCGAATTCATGCGCGACGTCGCGGGCCAGGGTTGCCTCCTCCATCTGGGCGGTGATGGTGAGGACGGAAATAGTACCGTCATCGGCAAAGCCTTCCCGTGCGGCGGCAACGCCATTGATGCTGACCGATTCGCGCAGCAACTGGATTTTTTCGCTGGGCTTGAGGGCAGTCAGATTGTCGTAAATGTTATAGGTATCGATGATCTGCTGCAGGCTGGCGCGGGCCATCAGCTGCTGTTGGATCAATTGCAGGCGCCGCGCGGAGGAGCCTTTGACGGTGGAGCGGGCGAGCTCGTCGTTGATCGTCGGTTGTTCGACCTGGATGACCTCGGAGGACTGATAGATGTGCACATGGCTCATCGCCCAGTAAAGTGATGCGATAGAGCCCGCTATGATCACGAAGGAGATCACGCCGAGCCGCCGCCGGGTCATGTCGAGGAAATCCTGCCATGTGTAAATCGGACCCATATTTGCCTCGCTCACCCTCTCGATATCGCCCTTTCAGGCGGACCTGCCGCCTCGCAACGGCGCGGTATTCCTGTCATAATGATGATAAATTCAGGCGATTATATGACCTGTGTCGCTCGGTGCAAAGCTGCATGCACCTTTGCGCTCAAAACCGCTCGATGCTTGAAGCCCGCGCGCGGTTTAGGATTACCCCCAATAAGGGCACCTGACCGGCGAGGATCTGCTCGCAGGCGGCGAGATGTTTGGCCATGGTGCGTGTTCCGTCCGACACCAGCAAGACACCGTCCAACTGCGCCAGGAAAGCGGAGGTATCGTCGTACTTGAGCAAGGGCGGCATATCGTAGAGCACGATATCGGGGTTCAGCGCGTCGCGCATCTCCGCGAGGCTGAGGAATGTCGCGGGGTCTTGCATGATTTCAGCGGCGTCGGCCTCTGGCTCGGCACACAGGCCGACGGCCAGCGTTTCGCTGACGCGGGTGATGTAGTCGCTGATCGCCACGTCACCCGCCAGAAACCCGCGCAGATCGCTGTTTTGGCTCGCGTCCAGGTCAAGCGTTCGCGCAAGGCCGGGGGTGCGCAGGTTGAAATCTATCAGTACAGTACGCGATGAGGGCACCCGCGAGAGGCTGGCGGCAAGATTTGCGGCAGTGAAGGTATTGCCGCATCCCTTCGTGGGGGAGACCACTGCGATATTGGTCCAGCCGTGCTGTTTGACGGTCTGGCGCAGCCGGGTCCGCAGCAGATCGAATGCGCGCGATACATCGGTAGCGCGGAAATCCTCGGCGGCCTGCGATCCGGGGAGGATGTGCTGATCCATGCCCGGCGTCTGCTCATGCAACAGGTCCCAAAGATCGCGCGGCTTGGCGCGGGGGAGGTTCATCTGATCGACAAAGGGCGCGGGTATCGCCATGTCCGGGTGATCTACGACCATATCCACTTCCGCGAGTTCCGCTTCCTCGGTGCTCTGCTCGGCCAAGGGACCGTATTCCACCTTGTTGGAAAAACGGCGTGGTCGGGTAAAGCTGCCTTGAACCGGTACCATAAGGTCGCCGTTGGCTGCCGAACTGTCGGCGTCCTCGAGTGCGAATGTATCCTTCATGGAGTTAGACTTCCGGAATTTGAACATAGCTACAACATAGCCTATGTCGGGTTGAATTCAAAGGTCAGGCCGTGTCTCAGCAGCCCGTACGACGCAGCATGACACCCACGGTTTTGAAAATGATCGCGATATCGCCGCTCAAGGACAGTGATGTATTGTAGGCCGCGTCGACCTCGTTACGGAACGAAAAGTGGCTCTCGTTGCGCGCAGAGACCTGCCAGAGGCCGGTAATACCGGGTCGCAGTATATTGTAATGGTAGGGATCGCCGTAGAGGGGCAGCTGTTCGGGCATCATCGGGCGCGGGCCGATCAGGCTCATCTCGCCGGTCATAACATTCCACAGCTGCGGCAGTTCATCGAGCGAGGAAGCGCGCAGCAACTGGCCCACGCGCGTCACGCGCGGATCCTCGATCAGCTTTTGCTTTTCGTCCCATTCGCGGCGCAGTGCCGGATCGGCGGCGAGATACTGCTCGAGCACGGCATCCGCATCACGCACCATGGTTCGTAGTTTAAGGATCGAGAAGCGCTTGCCATCCCTACCGAGCCGAGCCTGACGGTAAAACGGGTTGCCGCCCTCAACCCAGAGGGCGAGCATGCACAGGGCCATCACAGGCAGGAAAAAGGGCAGGCTGAGCAACACCAGCAGTATCTCCAGCACGCGCTTGCCGCCATTGCGGTAGAGCGAGCGAGGTGTGCTGGCGGTGGTCTCTTCAAAATTCAGGTCGGCGGTCTGGACTACCATAATGTACGCGTTCATATTACCGCTTGCAGCCGCAATGCGGGCCAGCCCGGAACCGGGCTGATCTGTGTCAAATCTCTTCATAGTCCAATAACCCCCCAGGGCACCTTGGTCGTTCTTATCGGTCGGCCAACTCATCTGGCGCCACCGGGTCTTAAGTCAGTTTGCCCGTCTGCGAGTGTGTCTGCTGTGCAAAAGCAGAAACGACACACGAGGGGATCGTTGCGTCCCGAGCCTGCGCAGGCCTTGGACCATTTTCTTAAGGCCGTCATCAGCTACGATGTGAACGCATAGAAAGTTTCGTCCTGACCATGACAAACTGATAACAGATTTTCGACACATTTCAGGGGGAATTTTCGAAACAAACTGTTTCATTAGCCGTACTTAAGTTTTCGAGTTCCCCGTAGGTCACAAGGTCGCCATTGATTATGTTTTAGGGGTAAGGTGGCAGCCCGTAGGGGAGTCGAACCCCTCTTTTCAGGTTGAAAACCTGACGTCCTAACCGATAGACGAACGGGCCACGCTTTGTGAGGCTGTCTTTAGGCAATCGTCGGGAATGGCGCAAGGCAAAATATGCGATGCAGCGTGGTTTTTTGCTGCCTCAAGCTCGGGCTGCGTCCTCCAGTCGCAGCTGCACGCTCTGGCGCCCTTGCCATGTATTGACGTCGAGCCGCCCAGCGAGGTGGAAATGTGCTCCGCCATGTCCCTCAAGCGCGGGACCGAGTGCCGAATCGTAGGCGCCAAAGCAAATTGCATCGATACGTGCGCCGTGGCCGTCCCCGAAACTGATCTTGAGATGGGTCTCGCCGACACGGCGGGCCGAGAAGATCCGCATATCGGAAAAGACGTAGCGCGGGGCGGATGCACCGGCGCCGAAGGGTCCCGCTGATTCGACTGCTTCCGTCAACTCGACGCTGGCGGCACCGGGCATTAGCATCCCGTCAAGCCGCAGATCGGAGGGGCCGAGCAAATGCGCACCCTGTTTCTCCAGCAGGGTGGTGAGGGCGGACATCGCCTCGTCGAGCTTGCCTTCCTCGACCGTGAGTCCCGCTGCCATCTTGTGTCCGCCGCCTTTGAGCAGCACGCCCTGTGTCGCCAGCTTTTGGATGCAGGCGCCTAAATCGACGCCGCTGACCGAGCGGCCGGAGCCCTTGCCGATGCCGCCGTCGAGCCCGATCACGACCGCGGGACGTCCCGTCGCTTCCTTTAGGCGTGCGGCGACGATGCCTACGACGCCGGGATGCCATCCATGACCTGCGGCCCAGACCAACGCGCGGTCGGTGCCGCGCTCTTCGGCCTGCGCCAGCGCGCTCGCGCGGACCGCATTCTCAACCTCGCGACGCTCGGTGTTGAGCACATCGAGCTTTTCGGACAGGGCCGCCGCCTCGTGTGGATCGTCCGTGGCGAGCAGGCGCGCGCCCAGATCGGCCTTGCCCACGCGCCCGCCGGCATTGATGCGCGGGCCGAGCAGGAAGCCCAGATGATAGGCGGCGGGTGCGGTGTCCATCCGTGCCACGTCCGACAGCGCGGCGATGCCGGCGCGCGCGCGCCGCCCCATGACCTTGAGGCCCTGCCGCACGAATGCGCGGTTGACCCCGATAAGCGGTGCGACATCTGCGACCGTGGCCAGCGCAACCAGATCAAGCAAGGCCATGAGATCAGGGCCTTTGACCTCCACCTCGCGCAATTGGCGCCCCGCTTCGACCAGCATCAGGAACACTACGGCAGCGGCACACAAATGCGCCAAGGCGCCGTCCTCATCCTGCCGGTTGGGGTTCACGACCGCGTGGCAATCGGGGAGTGTTTCACCGCCCAGGTGGTGATCTAGCACGATGACATCGGCACCCTTGGCGGCGGCGATGGGGCCGTGCGAAAGCGTGCCGCAATCAACGCAAATGATCAGATCGTGTTTGGTCGCAAGATCCGCCATCGCCTCGTCATTTGGACCGTAGCCTTCGTCGATCCTGTCGGGGACATAGAGGGTCGCGGTGCGCCCCATCTCGCGCAGCCAGACCAGCAGCAGGGCGGCGGAGCTGCCGCCATCGACATCGTAATCAGCGAATACCGCGATGCGCTGGCGGCACTTGACGGCCAGCAGGAATCGCGTGGCGGCTTTCTCCATATCGCGCAGGGAGCGGGGATCGGGGAGCAGATCGCGCAGGGCTGGAGCGAGAAACGCGGGAGCCTCCGCTGAGCCGACCCCGCGCCGCGCCAGCACCTGACAGACCGCCATGGGCAGACCCGTCTGCTGGTGCAGCGCTTCGGAGGCGCGGACGGCTTCGACTCCGGGGCCGATCCAGCGGCGGCCTGTGAGCGAGGCCTCGACCCCGAGAAAGGCGGGGGCGGTGGAGGCGTCCGCCGGGTTCAAACTTCCTCGATCCGCAGGGCCACGGGATCGCCCGACACGACCGACGTAGCGCCAAAGGCGGCAAGGGCGTGATCGATATCAGCGCGGGTGGTTTTGTGGGTCACGATCAACACTGGCGCGCTATCGTCCACGTGGCCGTACTGGCGCATCCGGTCGATGCTCACACCAGCCTCGCCCAGCACGGCGGCGACTTTGGCCAATGCGCCGGGTTTGTCCTTGAGGGCCATGCGCAGATAGTAGGCGGCGGGCCGTTTGCTCAGCGCGGGTGTCGCGGCGGTGAGCGTGGCTGCGGGCTGACCAAAGGTCGCACCCCGGTAACCGCGCGCAATGTCGCAGACGTCCGAGAGAACGGCGCTGGCCGTCGGACCCGCACCGGCGCCCGCGCCGCGCAGCACAATCTGGCCCACGGCATCGCCTTCAAGCACGATCATGTTGGTGCCGCCCGAAAGCTGGCCCAGCGGTGATGTATCGGGGACAAGACAGGGTTGCATCCGCTGCTCGAGCCCACGCCCGGTCATCTGCGCCACCCCGAGTAGCTTAATCTTGTAGCCCATGTCGGCGGCGGCGCGGATGTCCTCGATCGAGACGCGCTCGATCCCTTCCAGCTCGATGCCTGCGAAATTGACTTGCGTGCCAAAGGCCAGTGAAGACAGAATCGCAAGTTTATGGGCCGCGTCGATGCCACCCACGTCGAGCTGTGGATCCGCTTCGAGATACCCGAGTCCGTCCGCCTCGGCGAACACATCGGCGTAGGGCAGGCCCGCATCTTCCATCCGCGTCAAGATGTAATTGCACGAGCCGTTCATAACGCCCATCACGCGCGTGATCTCGTTGCCGGCAAGGCCTTCGCCCAGTGTCTTGATTACGGGGATGCCGCCTGCCACGGCGGCCTCGTATTTCAGCGCGCAGCCCTTATCTTCGGCGGCGAGTGCCAGCGTCTGCCCGTGCATGGCGAGCATCGCCTTGTTTGCGGTGATCACGTCTTTGCCCAGCGAAAGCGCTGCGTTCGTTGCATCGAGCGCAGGGCCGTCCTCGCCGCCCATCAACTCGACGAACACATCCACATCGTCGCGCTTGGCCAGCGCGACGGGATCGTCTTCCCAGGCATAGGACGATAAATTCACGCCACGGTCCTTGTCCTTGGTGCGGGCGGACACAGCAGTGATCTCGATGCGGCGGCCAGTGCGCGCCTCCAGCAGGGCCGCCTGCTTGCGGATAATCCGGATCACGCCAACGCCGACCGTACCCAAACCCGCGATTCCGAGGCGAAGTGGCTGTGACATTGTGGCGGTTCCTTTGCGTTGCTGACCTGTGGGCGGATGTAGACCGTTAGACTGCTACGCGCAACGCGACTTGGCCGATATTTGGCGCTGCAATCAGCTTAGCCCCTGCTCAAGCCGCTGCCGCTCCGGCCCGTTGAGCACCGACCCGCGCAGCCGGGCGGCGCGGGATCTGAGAGCGGCTACGCGTGCGTCGATGGTGGCTGCGGCCTGTGCAGGCTCAACGCCGGGCGTTTGTGCGGCGGCCAGCATGGGTGCAAGGGGGACCAATGTGGGATATTCCGCAGCTTCCAGTGCCGGCGTCAGGGTGGGATCGAGATCGGGGAATTGCGTACATGCTCCGGTCAGGAGCAGCAGGGCCGAGAGGAGATGCGCGCGTTTCATGCACTAGGGTGTGCACCGACTGGGGCGCGCGATGCAAGTGTCTTGGTGAGGGTTTACTTTTTGAACATGCGTTCAGATAATCCGGGGATGGCACGCACCGCTGGATCACATTCCGACATTACCGGCCCGAGGGTCCGCGCGGCGGCGCTGCGGCTGTTTGCGCGCGGGGGCTATGCTGCGGTGTCGATGCGGGCGATCGCTGCGGAGGTTGGTCTGCAGGCGGGTGCGCTCTACACCTACACGCCCGACAAGCAGAGCCTGCTGTTCGATCTGATGGAAAGCCATATGACCGAGTTGCTGGAGGCGGTGAATGATGATGCGGAACTTCCTGCGCAGGCGCGGTTACGCGCCTTCGTGGTGTTCCATATCGCATTCCACCACGCGCGGCCCGATGCGGTGTTTATTGCCTACATGGAGCTGCGAAATCTGACCGACAAGAATTTCGCCCGGATCGAGGCGCTGCGGCGAGACTACGAAAACGGGCTGGAGCGGATCCTGCGCGATGGCGTGGCTGCGGGCGCGTTTCGGGTGGCTGATACCAAGATCGCGACACTGGCAATCATCGCGATGCTGACGGGGGTTAACACATGGTTTCGGGCGGCGGGCCGGCTCTCGCTGGAAGAGGTCACCGCGCAGTACTGGGAGATGGTACGCCGCGCGGTAAGTTGATCAGGGCGGCTCGCCTTTCAAACTGCGGGTCAACGATCGCCGATGTCCCGAGCGCACGTAATGTTGCCGAGAGACCGGCGATCCGATTGTAATGCAGCGCGCTTTAGTGCGCCGGTTTGATGAAGGTGCCGTTGTTGAGCTCCTGCATGGCCTGCATCAGTTCCGCGCGGGTGTTCATAACGATAGGGCCGTGCCACGCCACCGGCTCGTCGATCGGCGCGCCGGAGATCAGCAGGAAGCGCAGGCCCTCGGGACCCGCCTGCACGGTGACTTCATCGCCGGTGCCGAAGCGCACCAGCGTGCGGTCTCCGGACATGTCGCGGATATTGAGCTCCTCGCCGAGCACCTCTTTCTCCAGCAGAATACCGGATGGGCGGGAGCCATCGACGAAGGCGCCAGCGCCTTGGAAAATATAGGCGAACGCCCGGCGGTAGGTGTCGATCTTGAAGGTTTTACGGACACCTGCGGGCACGGTAATATCAAGGTATTGCGGATCGGCAGCGATGCCGTCGACGGGGCCGCGCTTGCCCCAGAACTCGCCGGTGATAACGCGCACCATGGTGCCATCATCGTCCGTCACTTCGGGGATCGCGTCGGATGTCACGTCCTGATAGCGGGGCGCCGTCATTTTCTGGGCGGCGGGCAGATTGCCCCAGAGCTGAAAGCCGTGCATCTGGCCGCGGGCGTTTCCATGCGGCATTTCCTGATGCAGGATGCCGCTGCCGGCCGTCATCCACTGCACGTCGCCAGCGCCGAGTGTGCCGTTGTTCCCAAGGCTGTCGGAGTGGGCGACGGTCCCCTCAAGGACGTAAGTGATCGTCTCGATACCGCGGTGGGGATGCCAGGGGAAACCTTTCTCGAAATCAACGGGCCGCTCGTTCCGGAAATCATCAAAGAGCAGGAAGGGGTCGAGTTCGCTGGGGTCCTGGAACCCGAAGGCGCGATGGAGCTTAACTCCGGCGCCTTCCAGAGTGGGCTGGGCGGCGCGGGTCTCGAGGGTGGGGCGGATGGACATGTGGAAGCTCCTGATCTGCTGTTGAACCAGATTTAAGAGGGCATGAGCGCTGCGGCAAGTGAGTGGTGCGCACGGTGGGTGTGCAGGAATGATCAGTGGCCGCGGGGTGGTCGTTTTTGGGCGGGACAGGGCGGGCGCGGATGCTGAAGTTTGGCGAAAGATAAACCTTAATGAAAAATACAAAGGGCGTTTGGAATGAAAATCGGATTTATCGGACTGGGCAATGTGGGCGGCAAACTTGCGGGGAGCTTGCTGCGCAATGGCGTGGATCTGTCTGTGTACGATCTGGATGCAGAATTGGTGAAGGCAAAGGTCGCGGGCGGCGCGCGGGACGGCGGAAGTCCGGCGCAGATGATGGCGGAAAGTGATGCGGTGATTACGTGCTTGCCAAGCCCCGCAGCTTCTGCGGCGGTGGTCGAGCTGATGCTGCCGCAGGTGCGCCCGGGCAAGATCTGGATGGAGATGTCGACGACGGATGCGGATGAGATCAGGCGACTGGGCGCACTCGTGCAAGTGGCGGGCGGGGAGGCTGTCGACTGTCCCGTTTCGGGCGGCTGCCACCGGGCGGACACGGGCAATATCAGCATCTATGCGGGCTGCGACCGGGCGACGTTCGACCGCGTACTGCCGGTGCTGACCCATATGGGGCGGCGGATCCTGCACGTGGGCGACATCGGAAACGCCAGCGTTCTCAAGGTGATGACGAACTATCTCGCCACGGCGAACCTGCTCACGCTGTGCGAGGCGCTGACGGTGATGAAGGCGCAGGGCATGGATCTGGGGATGACATACGAGGCGATCGCCATGTCATCGGGCACGAGCTTTGTGCATGAAACGGAAAGCCAGCTGATCCTGTCGGGATCACGTGATGTGAATTTTACCATGGACCTGATCCAGAAGGATATCGGGCTTTTCCAGAAGCTTGCGGACGACGCGGGCGTGCCGCTGGAGATCTCGCCACTGATGATTGAAATGATGACCGACGGGCAGGCGCGATATGGCATGCGCGCGCAGAGCGACCGGATGATCGAGCGCCTGGAAGAGGCGACGGGATTGCAGATTTTGGCAGAGGGCTTCCCGATGGAACTGGTGGATGATGAGCCGGAGGAGCGCGGCTATGAAGTGGTGCCGAAGCGTTTGGTATGACGTTTCCTTAAAGCGATGAATTTGAAACCTGAAGGGGTGTGGACCGAAACTGCGAGGGATAAGCCCGTGCCGCCTGCGGACGCGTGGGAACGAGCCTTGTCCGTGCGCGCTCCAGCGGCTAGTGGAACGGGAAAGGAGTGCTGCCATGACCCCCACAGGTGACGAGCCGACATTTGATCCCAATGCCGTTCTGGCCACCGCGGGCGCCTCGCCGGGGCGGCGGTTTCTCGGGCTTGTTTCGCTGAGCGGTCTGGGGCTGATGCTGATCTATATCGCTGTGTCGGAATCGCCCGCGCTGGAGTGGCGGGTCTTTTTGCTGGCGCTGGGCGCGGGCACGCTTTGGCTCACCGACCAGATGCGCCGCGCGACAGCCACGCGGATCGAGCTGACCGAGACGGAACTGCGTGATACCGATGGCACGCGCATCGCGCTCATCGAGGAGATCGACGGGATGGACCGGGGATTTTTCGCGTTCAAGCCGTCGAACGGTTTTCTGCTGCGCACCAAAACCAAGGGTGACAATGCTTGGCGTCCCGGCATGTGGTGGCGGGTGGGCCGCCGGATCGGGGTAGGCGGCATGACGCCCGCGCATCAGTGCAAGCAGATCTCCGAGATCATTGCGGTGATCATGGCCAAGCGCGATCTGGGTTAGACCGGATAAGCCGAAAAGAGCCGCCCTACGGAAAAACCCCCGACCGGCAGGACCGATCGGGGGTTTTTATGTTTGCCCGGCGAAGTCGCGTTAGCCCGAGAATTGGGGAGGCGGGGCGCCTGTCCAAAGCACTTGGGGTGCATAGCGGGGACGGGTGAACACGAAGTTATCAATCTCCGGGATGCCCAGCCCGATCTCGAAAGGCGGGTTGTAGCGTGCGTATGTCTCGACGATGATCATACGCTCGTTGTGGACCATGATGGGCAGGCGGTCGCCCCAGTCCGCAACGTTTGCATCTGTCAGGGGCAGCGACGGACCGCTGGTCTGGGACCAGTCCAGCTTCATCGTATCGCTGCCTGAGTCGTAGCGGACGATGGAGAGGCGCACGGTGCTGTCCTGCGGAGTGCGGGTCATGGTGTTGAGCAGGTTGTGCGTGCCCACCAGATAGTCCGCATCGATGGGCAGAGTCTCGCGGGAGACCATATCGCCGATGGTGAAGGCGGCCTTGGCGTGCATGTTGTGCTGGCGCGTCAGGTCGAGCAGGGTCATTGACGTGATGATGACGACGAACATCAGCGGGATCATGATCACGGCCTCGATGTGGCCTGCCCCGTTTTCCGAGCGGGCAAAGCGGCCGCTCAGAAGGGATTTGAACTTGGGAAGATACATTATCTTGGCTCCTGTACGAATGCGCTGATCGCGACCATCTTGCCGTAGCCTTCACCATCTGTGCCGAGCAGTGCGCCCAGACCGAAGGCCCCGAAGACCGGTTTGTATTTGTAGCACGCCCGCAGCATCATCAGTTCGTGCTGTTGACCGAGCGACCAGCCACGGACCGGGTTGACCGGCTCGGGTGTGTCGGTGCAATCGGGCATCGCGGGGAGGCTTACGAAGCTGCGGGGATTGATCGAGATCATCTCCAAGCGCATCTTCGTATCGCACTCATCCAGACCGCCGGAGTTCGCGCAGATCACATCCTTGATGTTTTCGTGTGTGAACTGCGTGGACGTGTTGAGCCGGATGGCACGGGTAGTGACGTCGAGGGCGCGGTCCACCTGGAACTGGCGGTTGGCGTGGGTCGTAAGCTCGACGCCGAAGGCCAGTGCCATAAGCAGCAGGGGAAACATGACCACGAATTCGAGCGTGTAGATGGCCCCGGCTTCTTCTTTGCGGAACCGCGCAAGGCGGTGTGTCAGACGAGTAATCATTGTGTGAGCCTCAGCTGGTTGATTTGGCGTGCAATCGCGCTGAACGCCTCTTTGATTTCGACACCCTCAACCCGGAAGAAGTGGGATGGAGATGATGCGCAGTTGCGCATGACGTTTGCGCTGTGATCGGTGACTTCGAAGCCGATGGACCAGATCACGATGTTCTTTGCTTTGGCAGCATCACAAACCTTGTCGAGCAGCTGATCACCGTAGTCGGGCCAGTACTTTGAGGAGCTCCACATCCAGCGCTCGTTCGAGCGGACGTTGCGATTTACCCACCAGTCGAAGCTGTTGGAGTTCCAGTGCGCGTAGTGACTGCTGTTCTGGTAGACCTGCGAGTTGATCCGCTTGGACGATGTGTTTTGTCCGTCGGTCATCAGAATAACGGTTTTCAGCGTTGCGGGATCATCAAAGGCCACGGGGCGGTTTGCGAATACCTGATCGGTGTGACCATCATTCGCCAGACGGGCATTGACCGGCTGGAAGGTGGGGTCGAGCAGGCCGGCGGCCCATTTCATGCCCAGAAAGATCGAGGTGTTGCCGTTCGGCGAAAGCCGGTTGATCTTGTCCTTGAGCTTGTAGGTGTCCTGGCTGAAGGCCTCGATGTCATCGTACGAGCCGAAACGGCACACTGGGTTTGAGCGATCGTTGTACGAGGTGTTGCCCCAGAAGAAGTGCTGCGACTGCTCATAGCGTTTGGACGAGCCGTTGGGGTTCACACCGAGGGTGGTGATGTCGAAATCGCTTTCGTCGAACTCGACGCAGTGGCTGTAGTTATGGACCTGGTTGACGTTGAGCTCGCTCATGATGTCCTGGCCCGCACTCACATGCTCGGCGTAGGGAACGATGGAGATCGACACCAGATCCTCGGTTGACTCGTTAATCACAGCGTCCACGAAGGTCCGCCCTGCATCTTGCAGGTTGGCCATCTTGTTGTTCCAGCCCATGGAGCCGGAGACGTCGAGAACCAGGGAGATTTCCACGTTGTTCACGCGCTCTTCGGCCTCCGAGAAGGCGGCCATGCGCAGATGCGGGCCTTTCGTGCGGTGGATGACGTTTTGTTCCTCTTCGAGGATCTTGCCATCGTCCTTGTATTTGTCGGCGAATTCGCGGTCGATGGGGGGCAGGCCCTCCTCGCCGCGCTGCTCGTTCAGCTCCGCAAGATCCGCGATTTTCTGATTGCGCCGGGCGATGCGCTCTGCGGCCGCTGCAGCCGCATCCTCAAGGGTACCGGTGCCGCGGCGGGCCTTGTCCAGCTCTTCCGCATAAAGATCATCATAGGTTTTACCAGCGTCGGCAGGATTTCCTTCGGCGAGGCGATCCCGGGCGGCGCGGTCCGCATCATAGAGGGCGTTTCCGCCCGTGATTGTCTCGCCGTAGTAGTCGTGGCCAATGAAATTCGTCTTGATCAGGCCCTCGACGTTCACCGAGACGGTGCGGAAGTTCAGGCCCTCGCTCACGGTCACGTTGCTGACGATATCGCCATATCCGGACTTGTCGAAGTAGTCCCGGACCACGGCATCGGCTTCGAGCGTCTGGTCGAGATCGGCGGCGGCGAGCACCGCACGGTCGGCGAGTTGCTGGATCTTCACGCGGTGATACTCATGGGAGTTGAGATCCCACGAGACCGTAGCGAGAAGTCCGATGATCCCGATAAACAGGATCGACACGATCGTCACGTTCCCCGCTTCGTCTTTCACGAACCGCGACAGGAACGGGTTCTTTTTAAGTCCCGCGCAGATCGGGATGCAAGTTGTCGAAAATAGTTTCTTCATTGTCGTCACCTTTCAGGCCCGGACCACATTAAAGGAGGCAGTCATTGGCTAAATTCACCGACCTTTATGCGTGATAAACGTGGCCAAAATGGGGCGAGAATTGACGAAAAGATCATATTTTAAAGGCATTTAAGATATAATGGCGGTGGATTGACGACAGTGTTTCCCGGACGCGGACAATAAGCGGATTTCCGCCTTTTGCGATTTGGCGCAATCCGGGCAAAGCGAAAAGGTGAGTCGTCCTTGCCAAAGGGTTAGCGCATGTTTTGCGGCCTCAGAGGGGTCGATTTGCGAAAAGCGTGGCGTTCGTGGCCTGTCGCAGGGCGGCTGGGGATGTGGCGAACACTGCCTCGGGTGCGCCTGCGGCAGCCCAGACGGTTGCGTATCGCAGCAGAGCGTCGTCCATATAGGTGTCAAGCAGGCAAAGATGGCCGAGGGGCGCCACGCCGCCGATGGCAAAGCCGGTCTCGGCGCGGACCCGTTTGGGATCGGCGCGGCACAGCGGCTCCCCGAAGATCTCGGCGGCGCGTGACAGATCCAGAGGATGGGCACCACTGACCAGCACGAGCTTGAGCGTGCCGGATTGTGCGCCCTCGAACAGAAGCGATTTCACGATCTGCCCTACCTCGCAGTCCAGACTGCTGGCGGCGTCCTGCGCGGTGCGCGCGCTGGTGGGCAGGGTGATGATCTCGATCTGCAATCCCGCGTCGCGGGCTGCCCGGCTGACGCGGTTGATGCTTTTGGCCATGATTAAGGGATCCTTTCGCCAGTACCGGCGCCGGGACGTTCAGGAGTAGAGTGCGCCCTAATGGGGCAGATTGCGGTGGCCGGGTCAAGGACGGCGGTGTCTGGCGACCGGCAGACAGGGGGGCGAGGGTAGCGAAGAAAACAGTGTTTAGAATTCTTGGCAAAGCGATGAATAAAGTGGCCCTTTCAAAACGGCCCGCATAGGGTGCCGGGGACTGGTGCGGATTCTCCGTGCCCCGCCCTCCTTGCTATGTGGAGGACGGCCAAACCCGTTGACGACAAAAAGGCAGCTTTCTTCCATGAGCCAGAATACAAACGAGCCGAGCTTTCGCGAGAGCGTAGACATGATGTTCAACCGGGCGGTGAAGCTGATGGATCTCAAGCCCGGACTGGTCGAGAAAATCCGCGTTTGCAACGCGACCTACACCGTGCGCTTCGGCGTGCGGCTGCGCGGCGACATCCACACGTTCACCGGCTACCGCTCGGTCCATTCGGAGCATATGGAGCCCGTGAAGGGTGGCATCCGCTTTTCGCTGGGGGTCAATCAGGACGAAGTGGAAGCGCTGGCGGCGCTGATGACCTATAAATGCGCGCTGGTGGAAGCGCCTTTCGGCGGCTCCAAGGGCGGGCTGTGCATTGATCCTAAGGAATACGACGAGCATGAGCTGGAGCTGATCACGCGGCGTTTTGCCTACGAGCTGATCAAGCGCGACATGATCAACCCCGCGCAAAACGTGCCCGCGCCCGATATGGGCACCGGCGAGCGCGAGATGGCCTGGATCGCGGACCAGTACAAGCGGATGAACACGACCGACATTAACTCCTCGGCCTGCGTGACCGGCAAGCCGATCAACATCGGTGGCATTCAAGGCCGCACGGAAGCGACGGGCCGGGGCGTGCAATACGCGCTGCGGGCGTTTTTCCGTGATCCGGAGGGCGTCAAGAAGGCAGGGATGAGCGGAACGCTCGACGGCAAGCGGGTGATTGTGCAGGGTCTCGGCAACGTGGGCTATCATGCGGCTAAGTTCCTGAGCGAGGAGGATGGCGCACCGGTGATCGGGGTTATCGAATATAACGGCGCGATCTGGAACGACGACGGCATCGATATCGAAGCGCTCAAGGCGTATATTACCGAGCATGGCTCGCCCGAGGGATTTGCGGGGGGCGAATTCATCAAGCATGGCGAGAGCCTGCTTGAGCGCGACTGCGATATCCTGATTCCTGCCGCACTTGAGGGTGTGATCAATCTCGGGAACGCAGAGCGGATCAAGGCACCGTTGATCATCGAGGCGGCCAACGGCCCCACCACGGCCGGGGCGGACGCGATCCTGCGCAAGAAGGGTACGGTGATCATTCCCGATATGTATGCCAACGCGGGCGGCGTCACGGTGAGCTATTTCGAATGGGTCAAGAACCTCGGACATATCCGCTTTGGCAGGCTGGGGCGGCGGCAGGAGGAAAGCCGCCACCAGCTCATCGTGGAGGAACTGGAGCGGATCAGCCGCGACACCTCGATCAACTGGACGCTGAGCCCTGATTTCAAGGACAAGTATCTGCGCGGTGCGGGCGAGCTGGAGCTGGTACGCTCCGGTCTAGATGACACGATGCGGATCGCCTATCAGTCGATGGCGGATGTGTGGCACGGGCGCGAGGATGTGACCGATCTGCGCACTGCCGCCTATCTGGTCGCGATCGGCAAAGTCGCGGCGAGCTATCACGCCAAAGGGCTGTAGCGCGCTGCACTCATTAGCGGACTTTACGTGCGGTGATTTGACGATTGCGGGGGAAGGGCATGTTTGCCAGAGTGCGTCCCAGAGATGCAGCGGGGGCGATACATGCGGTTTTCGGGATGGCGGATCCTGCGCGAGGGACTGAGCGGCAACCGGGGCTGGCGGCCGCACTGGCGCGACGCCGAGCCCAAGGCCGAATATGACGCCATCATTATCGGTGGCGGTGGGCACGGCCTGTCGACCGCCTATTACCTCGCGAAAGAGCACGGGATGACCAATATCGCCGTGCTCGAAAAGGGCTATCTGGGCGGCGGTAACGTGGGGCGAAATACCACGATCGTGCGGGCAAATTACTTCCTCGACGGCAATTCTCAGTTTTATTCGCACAGTTTGAAGCTTTGGGAAAATCTGGAGCAGGAGCTGAACTACAACGTGATGCTATCGCAGCGTGGGCAGCTGATGCTGTGTCATTCGGACGGCCAGCGCGATGCCTACGCGCGGCGCGGCAATTCGATCGTGGGACAGGGCGACGATGCGGAGCTTCTCGATGTGGCGGGCGTGCGCAAGATCGCGCCTTATCTCGATTTCGAAAACACGCGCTTTCCGATCTATGGCGGATTATTGCAAAAGCGGGCGGGCACGGCGCGGCACGATGCGGTGGCCTGGGGCTACGCCCGCGGGGCCTCCGACCGCGGTGTGGATCTGATTCAGCAATGTGAAGTGACCGGGATCGACATCGAAAACGGCGTGGTGCGCGGCGTGCAGACCACGCGGGGGGCGATCCGGGCGAAAAAGGTGGGGATCGTGGTCGCGGGTCGGTCCTCTCAGGTGGCGGCGATGGCGGGGATGCGTTTGCCCATCGAGAGCCACGTCTTGCAGGCCTTCGTGACCGAAGGGCTCAAACCCGTGATCGACAATGTGATCAGCTTCGGGATGGGGCATTTCTACATCAGCCAGTCGGATAAGGGAGGCTTGGTTTTTGGCGGGGATCTGGATTTCTACGCCTCGTACGCAAGTCGCGGAAACCTGCCCATGGTGGAGCATGTGATGGAGGCGGGGATGACCTTGATGCCAATGATCGGGAAGGCCAAGGTTTTGCGCTCATGGGGCGGGATCATGGATATGACCCCCGATGGCTCTCCGATCATCGACAAGACGCCGACCGAGGGTTTGTTCCTGAACTGCGGCTGGTGTTACGGCGGGTTCAAGGCGGTGCCGGGATCGGGCAATTCGTTTGCGCATCTGATGGCCACGGGGGAGCATCACGCGCCTGCGGCGAAATTCCGGCTGGACCGGTTCCGGACGGGTCGGGGACTAATGGACGAGGAGGGCACGGGTGCGCAGCATAATTTGCATTGAGACGCTCGTGGTGGGCGCAGGATTTGAGTTAACGGGAAAAATGAAGACTTCCGCGCGTGACCTGTGGGGGGAGCCATGAGGATCGCCTGTCCGCTTTGCGGGGCGCGGGACCGGCGCGAGTTTTATTACAAAGGCGCGGCGTTGGCGCGGCCTGCTGCGGATGCGGGGGATCAGGCTTGGGATGATTATTTGCACCTGCGCGATAATCCGGCAGGACGGACGCAAGATCTTTGGCAGCACGAGGCCGGGTGCGGGGCGTGGATCGTGGTGACGCGGGATACGGTCAGCCATGAGGTTTTTGATACGGTACTGGCGGCGGAGTTTGCGCGAGGTGCGGGCGAATGAGGATTGCGGAGCGCGATTTGGGGGATGCGGTGCGGTTTCGGTTCGACGGGGTCGGCTATTCGGGACGTGTCGGGGATACGGTGGCGTCGGCGCTGTTGGCTGCCGGGGTGCGGGTGCTGGCGCGCTCGTTCAAGTATCACCGTCCACGCGGGGTTTTGACAGCGGGATCCGAGGAGCCCAATGCGCTCATCACCGTGGGGCGCGGCGCGGCGGCGGAGCCCAATGTGCGCGCGACCGTGCAGGAAATTTTTGACGGGCTGGAGGTGTTTTCGCAGTCGGCATGGCCCTCGCTGAAGTTCGATGTGATGGCGGTGAATGATCTGGCCGCACCGTTTCTGGGGGCGGGATTCTATTACAAGACGTTCATGTGGCCCAAGGCGTTTTGGGAAAAGCTCTATGAGCCTGTCATCCGCCGTGCGGCTGGGCTGGGCGCGCTGAGCGGGGCGCATAACGGCGACACCTACGACCGGGCGTTTGCGTTCTGCGATCTGCTGGTGATCGGCGGCGGCCCCGCTGGCCTGATGGCGGCGAAGGTGGCGGCAGATGCGGGTCTCGACGTGATCGTCTGCGACGAGGACCGGAGCATGGGCGGGCGTTTGCTGGCCGAGATCGAGGAGGTTGGGGGCATGCCCGGGGCACAGTGGGCGGCGGCGCAAGCGGACCGGCTGGCCGCGATGCCCAACGTGCGGTTGATGACGCGCACGACGGTGACGGGGGCCTATGACGGCGGCGTGTTCGGCGCGCTGGAGCGGGTGGCGCTTCATGTGCCGCGCGGGCGCGCGCCACTGGAATGCTTCTGGCGGATCACGGCGCGGCGTGCGGTGCTGTGTGCGGGCGCGCTGGAGCGGCCGATTGCGTTCGAGAATAACGACCGGCCCGGGATCATGATGGCTGGCGCGGTGCGGGCCTATGTGAACCGTTGGGGCGTGGCACCGGGCAAATCGGTGGCTGTGTTCGGCAATAACGATGATGCGCACCGCACGGCGCGGGATTTGCATAGCGCCGGCGTGAAGGTTGTGGCGCTCATCGACAGCCGTGGCGATGCGCAGGTGGGTGACCTGCCGTATCCGGTGCATCTGGGCGCGCAGGTGTGCGGCAGCTCGGGGCGGATGGGGCTGAGAAGCGTGAAGATCCGCAAGGGCAGCCGCGAGATCAATGTGGCGGCGGACTGTCTGGCGGTGTCGGGCGGATGGAACCCGACGGTGCATCTGACGTGTCACATGAACGGGCGACCTGCCTGGCGCGAGGATATCGCGGCCTTCGTGCCAGTCGAGGGGATGGTGCCGGGGCTGGAAGCGGCGGGAGCTTGCAACGGCGTGTTTTCGACAGCGGCCTGTCTAGCTGAGGGGGCTCAGGCTGCGGAGCATGTGATCGCAGCTTTGGGCGGTGGTGCGGAGGTTGATCTGCCCGAGGCCGAAGATGCCCCTTACCGGATCGCGCCCTTGTGGGCTGTGGCGGGCAAGGGGCGCGCGTGGCTCGATTTTCAGAACGATGTGAGCGTAAAGGACGTGAAGCAGGCGGCGGTGGAGAATTTCCGCTCCGTCGAGCATATGAAGCGCTACACGACCCAAGGCATGGCGACGGATCAGGGCAAGAACTCCAACGTGGGCGCGCTGGCGGTATTAGCCGATGCCACGGGGCGGGGGATCCCGGAGACGGGGGTGACCACATTCAGGCCGCCCTATTCGCCGGTGGCGATTGCGGCGATGGGCGCGGGCGCGCAGGGCAATGGCTTTGCGCCGGAGCGATTCACGACCTCGCACGCGCGATCGGTGGAGATGGGCGCGCCGATGATCGAGGCGGGGCTGTGGTACAGGCCGAGCTATTTTCCGCGTGATGGTGAGAAGACTTGGCGGGAGAGCTGTGACCGTGAGGTGGGGTACGTGCGCCGCACGGTCGGTGTGTGCGATGTGAGCACGCTCGGCAAGATCGACATTCAGGGGCCGGATGCGGCCAAGCTGCTCGATTTTGTTTATACGGGGATGTTTTCGACCCTGAAGCAGGGGCGCGTGCGCTATGGCCTGATGTTGCGCGAGGACGGAACGGTGATGGACGACGGTACCTGCGCGCGGATGGGGGCGGAGCATTACGTGATGACTACCACCACAGCGGCGGCAGGCGAGGTGATGCGGCAACTGGAGTTCGTGACTCAAGCGCTGCACCCCGACTGGGTGGTGGCGTTTACCTCTGTGACCGAGCAGTGGGCGCAGTTTGCGGTCGCGGGGCCGAAGGCGCGGGAGTTGCTGAACGGTGTGTTGGAGACGCCGATCGATAACGAGAATTGGCCGTTCATGGCTTGCGGTGTGGCCAAGGTCTTGGGCGTAGCGGCGCGGCTTTTCCGGATCTCGTTCTCGGGTGAGCATGCCTACGAGGTCGCGGTGCCAGCACGCTATGGGGCGGCACTGTTCGAGGCGCTCGTATCGTGCGCGGAGGCGCTGGGCGGCGGTGCCTACGGGATGGAGGCGCTCAACGTGCTGCGTATCGAAAAGGGACATATCACGCATGCCGAGATCCACGGGCGGGTGACGGCCTATGATATCGGGATGGCGGGTATGATTTCGGACAAGAAGGACTGCGTGGGCCGCGTGATGGCGGCCCGCGAGGGGCTGGTGGACCTGATGCGCGAGCGTATGGTGGGGCTGCGGCCTGTGGATGCGGGGGCCACGCTCAGTGCGGGGGCGCATGTCTTTGGGGCCGGGGCGGCGCATGTGCATGCGCAGGATCAGGGCTATGTCACCTCGGTGTGTTTCTCGCCCGATGCGGTGGGAATGATCGGGATGGGATTTGTGAAGAACGGGCCTGCGCGGATGGGCGAGCGAATGGTGGTGCGCGACCATTTGCGCGATCTGACAGTCGAGGTGGAGATTTGCAGCCCTGTGTTCGTAGATCCTGAGGGAGGGCGGCTGCGTGGATGAATTGCGCGCTATGAGCCCTTGCGCCGGGCTGTTGCCGATCACCGTGGGGACACTAACCGTTACTGAGGCGGACGTGGGGCCGATCACGTCGGTGACGCCCTTCACGGGCGCCTCCACGGCTGCGCTGGGCCGCGCGCTAGGGGTGCCGTTTCCCGCGCCTCTGCACAGCACCGGTGATGCGCGGCGGCGCTGCATTTGGGTGGGGCAGGGCGAGGCGCTGCTGATGGGCGCGCCGCCCGCGCCGAGCCTCGGAGCCTATGCCGCCGTGGTCGACCAGTCGGACGCCTGGGCGGTTGTGACACTGACGGGGCCGGGCGGGGCCGATGCGCTGGCCCGGCTGGTGCCGGTGGACATGCGGCTGGCGGCCTTTGGTCTGGGTGCGACGGCGCGCACGCAACTGGGGCACATGCATGCCAGCATCACGCGGGCGGGCGAAGACGAGTTCATGATCGCGGTTTTCCGCTCAATGGCGGCGACGCTCGTTCACGATTTGGCGACTGCACTGGCAGCCGTAGCGGCGCGCCGATAAAAGCCGCGCAACACCTGTCGAATTGGAGTGAGTTATGATCCGTGTGTTGAGTATCGTATTGTGCGTCGGTGTCGCGGTACCCGCTTTTGCCCAAACGTCCAAAGTTGATGACTGTGGCTATCAGAGCGATGTGGTGGCGGCAGTTCAGGCGGCGCGTGTGGCGCGTGTGGGCGAGCGTCAGGTCGTCTCTCACATTGCCGATAGCGCACCCTCATGGCCTGAGAAGTACAGCGCAGTGGTGCCACTTGTGACCCCTTGGGTTTACGGGATGGCGATGGGGGACCTGCGCTCCGCCGATCTGAAAGCGGCATGGAACGAGATGTGTCTGGCGCAATAGCGGCAGCGCAAGGACCCCGGCGCAGGGACAGAGTCGGGGCAATAAGCGGCTGACCAAGCGGCGGCGTGTCTGGACTCTGGGCGCGCGCTGCCCATATTGGATGGTATGAGCCTCCCGCCCGGATTTCTTGATGAGTTGCGTACCCGCTCCAGCCTGTCACAGGTTGTGGGCCGTAAGGTCATGTGGGATGCGCGCAAGTCCAATCAGGGCAAGGGCGACATGTGGGCGCCGTGCCCGTTCCATCAGGAAAAGTCCGCCAGTTTTCACGTGGATGACCGGAAGGGGTTTTATTACTGCTTCGGCTGCCATGCGAAGGGCGATGCGATCTCCTTTGTCCGCGAGACGGAGAACGTGAGCTTCATGGAGGCGGTGGAGATTCTGGCGGGCGAAGCCGGGATGCCGATGCCCGAGCGTGACCCCAGAGCCGCTGAGAAGGCGGATGCGCGCAAGGATCTGGCCGATGTGATGGAGTTGGCGGTCAAATGGTTCCGCTTGCAGCTACGCACAGGGGCGGCGTCTGACGCGCGGGCATATCTGGACCGGAGGGGATTGTCGCAGGAGGTCTGCGACCGCTGGGAGATCGGCTTCGCGCCCGACAGCTGGCAAGGGCTTTGGGATGCGCTCAAGGGCAAGGACATTGCCGACGATCTGATATTGGGGGCTGGGCTGGCCAAGCCGCCTACCAAGGGCGGCAAGCCCTATGATACCTTCCGGGGACGGATCATGTACCCGATCCGAGATGCGCGCGGGCGTGCGATTGCCTTTGGGGGCCGCGCGATGGACCCCGAGGACAAGGCGAAATACCTCAATTCGCCGGAGACCGAGCTTTTTGACAAAGGGCGCTCGCTCTACAATGTCAAAGATGCGCGCGTGGCGGCGGGCAAGGGGCAGCCCTTGTTGGTAGCGGAGGGCTATATGGATGTGATCGCGCTCAGCGAGGCGGGATTTGGCGCGAGCGTGGCGCCCTTGGGCACGGCGATCACCGAAAACCAGCTGGCGATGCTGTGGCGGATCTCCGACGAGCCGATCATCACGCTGGATGGCGACACGGCGGGGCAGCGGGCGGCGCTGAGGCTCATTGATCTGGCACTGCCGCTGCTGGAAGCGGGGCGCAGCCTGCGCTTTGCGATGATGCCGGAGGGCCAGGACCCCGATGATCTGCTCAAATCGGCGGGCGCTGGAGCGGTGCAAAGTCTGATCGATGCGGCGGTGCCGATGGTACAGCTGCTGTGGAACCGCGAGATCGAGGGCCGGAACTTCGATAGCCCGGAGCGCAAGGCGGCACTCGACAAGTCGCTGCGCGAGAAGATCATGCTGATCAAGGATCCGAGCATCCGCAGCCATTACGGGCAGGCGATCAAGGACATGCGCTGGCAGCTGTTCCGCGCGAAACCCGGCGGTGGCGGTATGGGTGGGGGCGGCATGAAGGTCGCCCCGCATGGTGGTGGCCGGAGTGGCGGTGGCCAGTGGGGGAAGCCCTGGGGCACCCGCGCGCCGCAAGGGCCCTCTGCGGGTGCAAAATCCTCAATGCTGGCCATGGCGTCTGATCAGCGCGCGACGGATCATCTGCGCGAAGCGGTCATACTGGCGGCTTGCATCAGCTGTCCGCAAGTCGTCGAGCCTTTCGAGAGTGGGCTGGAGCGGATGGCCTGCCTCGACGGGGACCACGCGCAGCTGCGCGACCTGGTATTGCGCCATGCGCCCGAGGGGGCCGAGGTGCTGCGCGGAAAGATTGCGCAATCGCTCGGGAGCGATGCCCTTGAAAAGCTGTTGGGCCAGCGCCATGTCGCTATCACGCCGTGTGTCCGCAAGCCCGGCGATGTCGAAATCACAACGATGACCATCGCCGAGGAGCTGGCCAAGCTGGCGGCTGTGCGGGGACTGAAGGACGAAGTACAGGATGCGGCAGACGATTTGAGCGGAGAAGCTGACGAGGGTGTGACGTGGCGGCTGGCCGAGGCCGCGAAAGCGGCGGACCGGGCCCAGCGGGCGGGCCAAGAGGACAAGGCAGAATACGTGATCGCCGACAATGGCGCGCGGCTGGACCGAGAACAGGTCGCCAAGAGCCGCAGCCTCTTCGACCAGATCGACTTTTCGAAGGGCGGCCGGAAGGGTCCCTGAGGGTCAAAACACACTTATCTAAGGGCAGCATTGTTGCCTTCGGGTATCCAAATCGCCGCAATGAGCGGAAAAATAAGAGTGTCGGGTTTAAGAATCACCTCAAACCCCGCATGATTCGAATAACCGAATCGCTACCGTGTGATTCGTTCAGGGACAGATAGGAGCGCTTGATGGCTGCCAAAGACACCAACGAAGACGCCAAGAACGACGATACAGACAGCGGCCACTCGCTGGACATGTCCCAAGCGGCTGTGAAAAAGATGATCGGTGATGCGCGCGAGAAGGGCTACATCACCTACGATCAGCTCAACACCGTGCTACCGCCCGATCAGGTCTCGTCCGAGCAGATCGAGGACGTGATGTCGATGCTGTCCGAGATGGGCATCAACATCATCGAGGACGAAGAAGCCGAGGAAGAAGAGAACAAGGGCGGCACGGATGTGGCCACCACAGATGGCCCGCGCGAGATCACGCTGGGCTCCGGTACGTCCGAGAAGCTAGACCGCACAGACGATCCGGTGCGGATGTATCTGCGCGAGATGGGATCCGTCGAGCTGCTGAGCCGCGAGGGCGAGATCGCGATCGCCAAGCGCATCGAGGCGGGCCGGAACACGATGATCGCAGGGCTGTGCGAAAGCCCGCTGACGTTTCAGGCGATCACGATCTGGCGCGACGAATTGCTTTCCGAGGATATTTTGCTGCGCGACGTGATCGACCTCGAGGCGACCTTCGGCACCCAGATGGGCGAGGAAGAAGCGACCACACCGGTGGTGCCGGTGCCGGGCGGGAGCGAGAGCAAGGCCGACGGCCAGCCAGAACTCGACGCTGACGGCAATCCGATTTCCGGTGAGGATGACGACGACGAGGATGAGGACGAGCAGGCGAACATGTCGCTTGCCGCGATGGAGGCCGCGCTCAAACCGCAGGTGCTTGAAGCACTTGACATCATCGCTGATGACTACGTCAAGCTGAGCCAGATGCAGGATAGCCGCATTTCCGCACAGCTGAACGAGGACGGCACATTTTCTGCCAAGAACGAGGCAGCCTACCAGAAGCTGCGCTCGGAGATCGTGCTGCTGGTCAATGACCTGCACCTGCACAACAACCGCATCGAAGCGCTGATCGACCAGCTTTACGGCATCAACCGCCGGATCATGCAGATTGATAGTGCTATGGTGAAGTTGGCGGATCAGGCACGGATCAACCGCTCGGAGTTTATCGAGGCATACCGTGGTTACGAGCTCGATCCCAACTGGATGGAGCGGATGGGCGATAAGGCCGGCCGCGGCTGGCAGATGTTCATCGAGCGTTCGGCGGAGAAAGTCGACGAGCTGCGCACGGATATGGCGCAGGTCGGCCAGTACGTGGGCCTCGATATCTCCGAATTCCGCCGCATCGTACAGCAGGTTCAGAAGGGCGAGAAAGAAGCCCGTCAGGCCAAGAAAGAAATGGTCGAGGCGAACCTGCGTCTGGTGATCTCGATTGCCAAGAAGTACACGAACCGTGGCCTGCAATTCCTTGATCTCATTCAGGAAGGCAATATCGGCCTTATGAAGGCCGTCGATAAATTCGAGTACCGCCGCGGCTACAAGTTCTCGACCTATGCGACATGGTGGATCCGGCAGGCGATCACGCGGAGCATAGCGGATCAGGCGCGGACAATCCGTATTCCTGTGCACATGATCGAGACGATCAACAAACTGGTGCGCACGGGACGTCAGATGCTGCACGAGATCGGCCGCGAGCCGACACCGGAAGAGCTGGCCGAGAAGCTCCAGATGCCGCTCGAAAAAGTGCGCAAGGTCATGAAGATCGCCAAGGAGCCGATCTCGCTCGAGACGCCCATTGGCGACGAGGAAGACAGCCAGCTTGGCGATTTCATCGAGGACAAGAATGCGGTGCTGCCGCTGGACAGCGCCATTCAGGAAAACCTCAAGGAGACCACTACACGGGTGCTGGCGAGCCTTACGCCGCGTGAAGAGCGGGTCCTTCGGATGCGTTTCGGGATCGGGATGAACACCGATCATACGCTGGAGGAAGTGGGCCAGCAGTTCAGCGTGACGCGCGAGCGGATCCGCCAAATCGAGGCGAAGGCTCTGCGGAAGTTGAAGCACCCGAGCCGTTCGCGCAAGCTGCGCAGTTTCCTCGATCAGTAGTAGGACTGTCGCGGGGCGAGCAAGTGCTCCGGCATGATCCTTCCGCGCTTTTGAGTTTATCCCGTCCGTGCGATTGTACGGGCGGGGTTTTTCGTTCAGGCCGACGGCGCTTCTATACGGGTGAGATCCTGCGCATCACGGTCCTTTGACTTTGACGCAAGCGGATTGGCTTCTACCTTACGAGCAATGCAATAGGAGAGTTACGCTATGCGAGCGATGATATGTGCCACTGTTGTTGCGGGATTGATGCCTGCATTTGCCAGCGCCCAGACTTACCGGGCGGTCAATGATCTAACCGTCGTAGGACTCGACGCCGCAACCTTCGAGGTGATTGAGGGGCGCGGGGAAGGGCCGCGCGGGATCTGGTGTGCGGCGGCGGAATACGCGGAGCGACAGCTGGGGGCGACGGGCCGTATCTACATCCGCGAGGGACGAGGGCCGTCGCGCGTGGCCTCAGGGCGAAAGGGCGTGCTTTTCACGACCAATGAAGCCAATCTGACGCAAGGGCCTTCACAGTCTCTCTCCGTGAGCACATCGCAGATCGGTGTAGGGCTGCCCATTGCGCACGCGATCCAGTTTTGCCGTGACGCGTTTGAAGGCGAGCGTGATACCTTCGACCAAGGCTGAACAAGCGCGTGGAGTGAAAAAAATGCGCCGAACATCTGTAAGGTGTCGGCGCATTTGTGTTTAGGTCAGGGCCCGGCGTTAATTGGTGGGCGCGATGTAGATTTCACGGACATTTGCACGCTGCTCGGCGTTGAGCGCAAATACCATGGCGTCGGCGATGTCCTCTGGCTTGAGCTTGTCGGGCTTCGGGCTGTCGAAAAAGCCGGTGTCGACCATTCCTGGCGAGACAACCATGCAGCGGCCGTCCCATTCCGCCATTTCCTCAGCGAGATTGCCTGCGAAGCCGTGGATAAACCATTTGGTGGCGCCGTAGACTGACCCCTTGAGATGGTTGCGTCCTGCCATCGATCCGGTCACGAGGAACTGGCCTTTGACTGGCTTGAGGTGTGGCAGCGCAGCGTGCGCGGTGTAGAGCGCCCCCTTGATGTTGAGATCGACCATGCCGTCCCAATCCTCGGGATCGCCTTCTTGGATGCCCGCACCAGCGGAGCCGCGCCCGGCGTTGGCAAAAGCCGCATCGACGCTGCCGAAGTGGTCCTTGAGCTTGGCTAGCGCTTCTTTTTGCGCATCAAGATCGGTGGCGTCGCCGGGTAGGACGAGCGCCTGATTACCGATGTCGGCGGCGATCTTTTCCAGATCATCCTTGCTGCGCGCGAAAAGGCCGACGTTCCAGCCTGCTTTGGCTGCGGCTTTCGCCGTGGCTTCGCCGATCCCGCTGGAGGCGCCTGTTATGAAGAGTGTTTTGGTCATGGAATTGTCCTTTCAATGTGCTGACGGATCAACGCGCCGAACGGTGAAAAGGTCCATCCAGCGTAACGCATCATCTTGGGGTGCAAATCTTGACTACCCAAGACCTATGGGTTCGCCTATACCTGTGGATAAGTGGGGCGATGATCCCACAACAGAGGCGGATCAGGAATAAGGGGACAGATCAATGCGCTGCCCGTTTTGCGGAAATGTAGATACCCAAGTCAAAGACAGCCGACCGGCGGAGGATCATGTCTCCATCCGACGCAGGCGTTTTTGTCCTGCCTGTGGAGGCCGTTTTACCACCTATGAGCGCGTGCAATTGCGCGATCTCGTGGTGATCAAGTCTTCTGGCAAGCGCGAGGATTTTGACCGCGACAAGCTGGAGCGCTCAATCCGTATTTCGATGCAGAAGCGTCCCATCGAGCCTGAGCGGATCGACCAGATGATCAGCGGCATCGTGCGGCGGCTCGAGAGCATGGGCGAGACGGATATAGGCTCCAAACAGATCGGCGAGATCGTGATGGAAGCGCTCGCGCGAATCGATACCGTTGCCTATGTGCGCTTTGCCAGCGTGTATAAGAACTTTCAGGCGGCGGATGATTTCGACAAATTTGTGCAGGAATTGCGCCCCGAAACGCCGGGTGAGCCCGGGACTTGAGCGATACCCGCTACATGGCGCTCGCGTTGTCGCTGGGGCGACGTGGGTGGGGCCGAACGTGGCCCAACCCTGCGGTAGGCTGTGTGATCGTATCGGGATCGCGGATCGTGGGGCGTGGCTCCACCGCGCTGTCGGGCCGTCCGCATGCGGAAACACAGGCGCTGGCGCAGGCGGGCGATGCTGCGCGCGGCGCCACCGCCTATGTCACGCTTGAGCCCTGTGCCCACTGGGGCAAGACACCGCCCTGCGCGCAGGCTTTGGTTGATGCGGGCGTCGCGCGGGTCGTTGTTGCGGTTAGGGACAGTGATCCTCGGGTCGCCGGGCGCGGGATCGCCCGACTGCGGGACGCTGGCGTGCAGGTCGAAATGGGTGTGATGGAAGCGCAGGCGCGCAGTGATCACATGGGTTTTTTCAGCCGGATCGAGCGAGGGCGGCCAATGGTCACGCTCAAGCTCGCGCAGTCGTTCGATGGGCGGATCGCTACGGCCACGGGGGAGAGCAAATGGATCACCCAAGGCCCCGCGCGCCGCGTGGTGCACGGGCTGCGCAGCATCCATGACGCGGTAATGGTGGGCGGCGGCACAGTGCGCGCGGACGACCCTGCGCTCGACGTGCGCGATATGGGCGTCCCGGTGCAGCCCGCGCGGGTCGTGATTTCGCGGCGACTGGATATACCACTTGACTGCCAGCTGGCGCGCAGCGCGCGCGACCGGCCGCTGGTGCTGTGCCACGGGGCGGATGCGCCAGACGTACTGGTGCGGCCGTGGCGCGATCTGGGCGCGCATCTGCTGGCGTGCCGGGTGCAGGACGGCCAGCTCGATATGGCGGATGTGATGCAGCGTTTGGGCGCTTTTGGTCTGACGCGGGTTTTTTCCGAAGGCGGATCTGCGATTGCGGCGAGCCTGCTGGCGGCGGATCTAGTGGACCAACTCGTGGGCTTTACCGCAGGCGTCGTCGTCGGAGCCGAAGGGCTGCCGGGGATTGGTGCGATGAGCCTCGCGCGGCTGAGGGATGCCCAGCGCTTCGATCTGGTCGAGGCGCGGGCGGTGGGGCCGGATGTGATGCACCGCTGGCTGCGCAACAGCGTCTGATTACCTGCGCCAGATGTGGCCGTAACCGCTGAGCATGCCTTGCAATTTTGATGTCAGACGGTTGAGGCGGCCCGGCGCGGGAATATCCCCTCCGCTCAGACGCAGCACCGCGATTTCGACCGGGCAGGGCAGGCCCGTCTTGGGATCGAAATAGCGCGGATAATCAATCAGGGTGGCGTGTGCCAGTGCTTCGATGCTGGGCCGCGCGCGTCGGCGGGGCGGCACGTCGGACCGGTCGGTGGTCAGGCCCCAGCCTGCGTAGAACGGTGCGCCGTAGGTCGTTACCGGAAGGCCGCGCAGGAGTGCTTCAAACCCCATGAGTGACGTCATTGTATGAACTTCGTGAACCTGCGCGAGCAAGGCGGCGGGATCGGTCCCGGCAATGATCTGGGTGGCGGCGGTCGGATCGGTGAGCGCGCCGCTACGTAGACCTGCCTCCACGTCCGGGTGCGGCTTATAGAGGATTAGCGCATCCGGATGGGCCTCGCGGACGGCGTCGAGAAGCGCTTGATTGGTGGTAATGTCGGTGGTGCCGAGGCGCAAGGAGGCATCATCGGCCACCTGCCCGCAGACGAGGATGCGGTGCCCGTCGGGCAGCGGGGGAGGTGGTGCGCCGGTGTTGTATTTGCTCAAGCCCGCCTGCGTGAGGGACCGGATAAGCCGTGCGGCGCGCAATTCCTGATCCAGACGTGGCATGGCGCGTGCGGCGATAAGGTGTTCCAGCCGTGACGGGCGGGCGGGATCGTAATAGATGCCCAGATCATCGGTCACGAGCGAGAGTGGCGGGACGAGGGCGGCGCCCAGCCCGCGCGAGCGGATGAAGCCGTCCTCGGTGCGGCTGATGTCGCGGGCGGTGGTGTGCTTGCTGGCCCAGATCATTTGCGGGCGGTCGGAGATGTGGGCAGGGGCATCGGCGAAGGTTAGCGGTGTATATGAGCCATAGAATTTTTGTAGATGCGGGCGTTTCCACTGGCTCATCCCGATTGCGGACCAGCCATGCCGGTCCTCGCGCCAGCAGCGGGTCTGCGCCTCCAGTGTGTCAATCACACACTCGAGCGGGCACAGCGCATCGCGGTAGGGGTCGTACCAGCGCGGATAGAGGATCATCGCGGCGGCGAACAGTTGCGCGCGTGTGAGGCTGCGCTGGCGGCGTTGGATCTCGAAGGCATCGTCGGTCAGGCCCCAGCCGGCATAGAAGGGCTGGCCGAACACGCGCGGTTTGTGGCTGGCGAAGATCGCCTCGAAACCCAGGCTCGAGGAGACGGTATAGACCGCGCGCGCCCCCTCAAAGAGAATGTAGGGGCTGATCGGATCGGTGAAGAACGAAATCCGCTCGTTCAGGTCGCTGTCGCGGAAGTATCCCTTGCGATGGCCTGCGGCGGTTTCGGGATGGGTTTTGATGAGGATCCGGGCTCCGGGATGCTCCTCTTGCGCATAATAGAGCATTTCGAGAAAGCGCGCACGGTCGGCACCTGAGGCCGTCACGGAGGCGTCGCCGTCGGTCTGGTCTATGACCACGACATAACCAGGTTCGGGTGCGGGGGTATCGAGCGGTATCGCTGCGTATTTGCTCAGATGCGCTTCCTTGATGCGTGCGATGCAGGTGCGAGCGCGGTTCAGCAGGGCGGTATCGTCGAGCGGGTGAGTGGCCAGCATCACTTCGAGATCGGAGGGCCGCGAGGGATCGAAATGCACTGCGCGGTGATCGATCACGAGGCCCAGAGGCGGCTCGCCTTCGCGGCCGGGAAACAGGGACCGCAGCAGGGCATCCTCGACGCGGACCACGGGCGTGTTGCGGGCATGCGCCACGCCCTCTCCCCGGTGGGCGGTGGGTGAATTGCCCCAGACCGCCACGGCATCGCCGTCCTGAGCAGGCAGGCCTACGTGGATGGAATAGCCCGACAGCTGGAGGATGCGGCGGATGCGCCCTTGGGTCAAAAAGCCACCGTTGTAGACAAAAAGCCGCCGGTCTTGTGCGTGACCGACGGCTTTTTCGATATTGATTTCGGGACCAAGGCCCATGGCCTCAGTCGCCGGACAGGGTGGAAAAGCTTGCGGCAGAGCTGGCAGTGCCTGTGATGGCGGTGATGACCTTGCTCCACTGGGTGAAGGGCGCTTCGGTGACGTAGAGGGTATCGCCGTCGCGAATCACGAAATCGCGCGCCATGAACATGCCGTTGGGCTCGGTCAGATTGAGGACGTAGACCATGCGCTGGGTGCCCTCCAGATCGTTTCGGCCCAACACTTGCTCGGCCACTTCCTCGGGCTCGTTGCGCAGCACGAATACGCCGGTTGGATCTGCCGAGCTTGCCAGAAGGCCGCCCACCTGTGCGATCGCCTCGATGGCGGACAAGTTTTGCGTCTCGAAAGCTACGCGCGCCTGCGAGCCGGTGGCGCCCAAAGCCGTGAAAGAGCGTGTATCCTGCTCGACGAGAATTTTATCGCCGCCGCGCAGGGCGATATCCAACTCGGGATATCTATACAGATCTTCGAACCAGATCTTGCCGCGCTCGCTGCCTCGTATCACGGTGATCTGGGCAATATCGGGTGTTATGCTGATCCCGCCGGACCGCGCCAGCATGGTCGCCAGTGTGCGGGTGGGCCGCTCGATCGGGTAGACGCCCTGACCGCCTACCGCTCCTATGAGCGAGACGCTGGAGCCATCGCCTGCGGCGCGGCGTACCTCGACCTGGGGATCGGGGGTCTGATCGGCAAGCTTGCCGGTAATGATGCGGCGAATCGCTTCAGGGGAATTGCCCGCGGCCTTGATCCGGCCCGCGTAGGGGATGAAGATGAAGCCGTCGCCGTCGACCTGCACTTCGGCGAGCGTGGCGGGGGCACCCTCGACGCCGAGGAGACTGTCGTCGACGTTCTCATAGACGGTGATGCCCAGCACATCGCCTGCGCGGATCGTATCGGAGCCAAGCTGGCCTGCATTGATGAATTGCTGTGAGAAACCAAGAGCGGGAACCACGGCGGTGGCGCGGGTCACGCGGTCATTTACGGCGACGATGAAGGCATCCCCCTCGCGCTGGACGGAGCCTGCATAGATCTGGCGTTTATTCGGGCCAACCTGCGGCAATCCGCAAGAGGCCAGCACGGCGCAAGCCGCAACTGCTGCGATGGGATGCGCCCACCGGGTTCTAAGGGTTTTCACTGCCCGGTCTCCTCGACCTATGTACTGCCTCAAGTTTGCCGGTTAATTCGGCCTATTACCTTTCAGCCTAGCGAAGTTGTTTTGTAAAATCTACCAAAGCTGCATTTTTTGAGGGGCGTTGTACGGAAATGTGTGGCATTGCTGCCGCGATTGAGGGGCAGGTTTGGTCGCAAGCACAATAGGTTGTGGCGCTTAGTTCACCACGCGCAACTGCTGGCGTGGGGGAGCTGTACCGGATTCGAGCGCCTGGTAGGGATCATCTGGGCCGAGCATCATATCCACGACCTGCCGCATCAGCTGGCGGCGGCCCCGCGCGGAGTAGAACCCGCCCGGCAGCTGGCTCGTCTCCAGCAGGTAGCGGCGGAAATCCTTATAGGCGCGGTTGTCAGGGCGCGTTGCGGTCTGGAAAAACTCAGGTAAGGGTTGCTCGGAGACGAACTCCGGCTTGGCATAGACTGCGCGGCCGAACACCTTGAGCGGGATGCCGCGCCATAAAACCTGCTGGCCTGCGGTTGAATTTACAGTGACGGCGGTGCGTGCATCGTTGAGTAGCTGCGCAAGCTTGCCGCCGCGGACGAAATGGACGCGCTTGGAGACGCCGTGCGCTTTGGCCAGCCGTCGGATATCGCGGCGCACGGGCACGCGGCCATCTTCCAGTGGATGGGCCTTGACCACAAGATGGTGGTGCTGTGGCGCGCCCTTGGCAAAGCCGCCGATCACTTCTTCAAGGAAGTCGGTCATGGTGGCGAAGGGTGAATGCATCTGGAAGGAGCTGTCGTGCTCGAGTTGCAAGAGCGCCAGATGATAGGGAAAGCCGCCCAGCCGGATGCGCAAGGTGGCCGCGCGCCGCTCAATCGCCTGAAATGGCATCAGCAGGAGGCGCTTGAGGTAGAGCCGGAATTCCTTAGTCACAGGCAGATCGCGGTGGGGGCGGAAATTGCGGTAGTCGCCGTTCCGGAACATCACGAACCAATGATAAAGCGCGCCATAGAACACATGCTGGCGCATATCTCCCCAATGGCCGGGGGGCAGCGGCGCTTCCATGTCGGATTTCTCCAGCGCTTTTTGCATGTCCGCGATGCTCATCTCCATCAGCCGCGAATTGCCGTTGGTGCCGCCACGCTCGTAGGTGATCCAATAGGGGCGCATGTAGCCTTCCTCGAACACATGCACGGTGAGGCCGCGCGCGCGGGCCTCAGCGATGGCCTGCGCGTGGATGGGGCGGGTGTCGCCGTATAGGACGATATCTGTGACGGATTTTTCGTCGAGGAGCGATTGCAACGTATCGGCCCATGACTCCGCTGTGCCACGAAAGGGGATATAGGTGCGCGGATGAAACCAGAAGGCGCGGTCACCCGCATTAAAGCCCACGCGCCACGCGTCCGCTCCCGCCGCGCGGAGCATCTTGCCCAGACGGTTGAAGAAGGGCCCGTGCGGCCCCTGCAGGAACAAAAATACCCGTGTGTCGGGGGCATGCGGTGCCATGTCAGGCTTTCTTTGGTTGCGTGTTGCGTTATTTAGCAGCAGAACCGTGTCGATAATATGGCTTTGGCGACGTTTGCGCCAGCTGCTTGTCTGCATACCCTAAACCGGAGGAACCGTAATGTTCACGGGGATAATCACCGATATCGGCACCATATCCGAGCTTAAGCAAGAGGGCGATCTGCGTGCGCGGATCACTTGTGGCTACGACACGGGGCGGATCGACATGGGCGCTTCAATCGCGAGTGATGGCGTGTGTCTTACGGTCGTGGATCTGGGGCCCGACTGGTACGAGGTTCAGGTCAGTCGCGAGACGGTGGATATGACCAATCTGGGCGATTGGGCCATGGGCAAGCGCGTCAACCTCGAGCGCGCATTGCGCGTGGGGGACGAATTGGGCGGGCATATTGTCTCGGGGCATGTGGACGGCGTGGCCGAAGTGGTCGGGATGCGCGACGAAGGCGACAGTACGCGCGTGACGCTACGGGCCCCGCAGGCGCTGGCGAAATTCATCGCGCCCAAAGGCTCGGTCGCGCTAAATGGCACGTCACTGACGGTGAACGAGGTCGATGGCTGTGATTTCGGGATTAATTTTATCCCTCACACTAAGGTCTCTACCACCTGGGGAGATACTGCAGTGGGCGACCGTGTGAACCTCGAGATCGACACGCTGGCGCGCTATGTGGCGCGGCTGGCCGAGATGTCCTGACGCAGCGGTTGCTCTGGTCACGGGCAGGGGTTTGGGATAGGTCCGAGCCTGTGTAATAAGGGAGTGCCCCATGAGTTTCGAGACCCCCGGCCCGGTCGAGGCGGAGCTGAAGAATGCCATTTCGCCCATCGAGGACATCATCGCCGCCTGTAAAGCGGGCGAGATGTATATTCTGGTCGACCACGAAGACCGCGAGAACGAGGGCGATTTCGTGATCGCCGCAGAATTTGCCGATGCGAAGGCGATCAATTTCATGGCGACACACGGGCGCGGCCTGATCTGCCTTCCGATGACGCAGGAGCGCGTGGACACGCTGGAACTGCCGATGATGGCGACGAACAATTCTTCGCGCCATGAGACCGCCTTTACCGTGAGCATCGAAGCCCGTGAGGGCGTGACGACGGGTATTTCCGCCGCCGATCGCGCGCTGACCGTGGCGGTGGCAATCAACCCTCAAAATGGCGCGGCAGACATTGCGACGCCGGGCCATGTTTTTCCGCTGCGCGCGCGCGATGGCGGTGTGCTGGTGCGGGCGGGGCATACTGAAGCGTCGGTCGACATCAGCCGCTTGGCGGGTCTGACGCCTGCGGGGGTGATCTGCGAGATCATGCTGCCAGACGGCACCATGGCCCGGCTGCCCGATCTGGTTAAGATCGCAGCCGAGCACAAGCTGAAGATCGGCACGATCAGCGATCTGATCGCCTACCGTAACAAGCACGACAATATGCTGATGCAGCGCGACGACCGGCTGGTGCAGTCGGCCTATGGCGGCGACTGGCGGATGCGGGTGTTTGAAGACCAGATATCGGGGACCGATCATGTAGTGCTGAGCAAGGGCGAGATCGGTGATGGCGCACCCGTGCTGGTGCGGACCCATGCGCTCAATGCGCTTGAGGATGTGCTGGGGCTGGGGCCAAGCGCGCCGGATGAATTGCCGCGCGCGATGCGGATCATCGAGGCAGAGGGACGCGGCGCGGTGCTGCTGTTTCGCGAACCCAACCCGCGTCTGCGGCTCGACAAGGACGACGAGGCACCGCGCACGATTAAACGCACGGGACTAGGCGCCCAGATATTGGCGAGCCTTGGCGTGCACGAGTTGATCCTGCTGACGGATAATCCGCGCACGAAGTATACCGGGCTCGATGCCTATAACCTCAAGATCGTGGGCCACCGCCCGATAACCAAGGAGTAGCGCCATGGCCGCATCTGTTGAGCATACCGTGCTGCCAGCGCCGGATTTCGACGCACCTGTGAAAGTACTGATCGTGGTGTCGCCCTATTACAGCGATATCGCGGCGGGGCTGCTTGGCGGCGCGAAGGCAGCGCTCGAAGGGGTGGGGGCGACTTACGAGGTTGTGGAAATGCCGGGCGCATTGGAAATCCCCACGGCCATCGGGATCAGCGACCGGGCGAGCAATTTCGACGGCTACGTTGCGCTGGGCTGCGTGATCCGGGGCGAAACGACGCATTACGAAACGGTGTGCAACGACAGCTCCCGCGCGCTGCAACTGCTCGGTCTACAGGGGCTGTGCATCGGCAATGGTATCCTGACTGTTGAGAACAAGGCTCAGGCGGACGTGCGCGCGGACCCCGAGGGCCAGAACAAAGGCGGTGGTGCTGCATTGGCGGCCTTGCATCTGATCGCACTGGCCCGTAAGTGGTCCTCCAACCCCACGGGTATCGGGTTCAAGCCACGCGGCGAGGACACTTTGATGGCCGGAGATCTCGACGGAAACCCCACCGCATGACCACCCCCGACCGCACCAGCAACATGACCGGCAATATGAAGCGTAAAATGCGCTCTGCGTCCCGGCTTTATGCGGTGCAGGCGCTGTTCCAGATGGAGCATTCGAACCTGAGCATCGACAAGGTGCGGCTCGAATTCCTCGATCACCGCTTTGGCGAGATCATGGACGGCGAGGAGATGCTGGAGGGCGACGAGGCGCATTTCACGCGCGTGCTGGAAGAGGCGGTTGCGCATCAGGGGGCGATCGACCAGATGACCGACCGCGCGCTGGTGGCGAAATGGCCGATCGGGCGGATTGATCCTACGCTGCGCGGCCTGTTTCGGGCGGCAGGGGCTGAATTCCGGGATCCCGCGACGCCACCCAAAGTGGTGATTGCCGAATACCTCGATCTGGCGGCGGCGTTTTTCCCGGACGGAAAAGAGGCCCGGTTTGTGAATGCGGTGCTTGATCACATGGCTCGCGAGGCACGTCCCGAGGCGTTCTGAGCGGGGAATTTGCGCTTTTCGGGGTACGGCGGAGGCGCATTCTTGTCCTTCATCGGCTCAAAAGTGTTTTGACCAGTGTGAGTACTGAGGCATTTGCCGTGGTGGGTTGCCTGATGCGGCCAATCAGTGTGGTTGGATCTTATTTGCTCCCCGGTTGGCCAGTTATGCGCCAAGGGCATCCGAGAATTGATGTTTTTATGCAACTTTAGGGTAGTGCTTGCATCAGCGGCAGCCTCGCCTCTTCAGATGCTTATTGCGTTCGATTTTACAGAAATACTGCTTGTTAACCTATTGAAAATAAAGCGTGGTGGCGGGTCCCCATCTTATGGTGGTGGCGGGTGCAATATTTTTTGACTTGCTGCTAGGCCTCATCCGCTCGAAATCAAAATTCCCGCAATGGCTGAATATGTTTTGGATAGACGTCCCTTGCGGCTAACCTTCGGTGTGTTTGTAGCAGCTTATGGCTTTGCAGCAGAAAGGAACGGTGGCGATGATTTTAACACGATTGATTTTATTCATGATGTCGCGCGGTGGTGAAAGGGCGGTTGCGCCGGTTTTCAAATCTGCAACTGACAAGTTGGATCAGCGCGACCATGCCCGCCTGCAAGCGGATCATGAGGCAGAGCCTTGGCCTGACGCCGAGGGTCAGCAGGGCGGCCGCATTACCCGTGAGGAAATGACCCGAATTTTTGGCAACGCCTTGCGCGTGCGCTGAGCCCGCAGGCGCAGGTTCAGTTTGATGCTTTTTAACTGGATGAGGTGTGACGGGACCGCCATTGCCGGGTCGGTTGTATTCCCGGGGACCTGTATGTACAGGTGGGCGCCAGATAAATTAACCAGGGTTAAAACAGAGCCAGCTCCCTAGGATTTGCTTAAGGCCACTGGAATGTAACGTCAGTCGAACAGGGCAGAACCCGCCACTCCTTACAGATAGGCGCGGCGGACCCTTTCGGCAAGGGGGAGGATGCGGTCAATCTGTGGCGCCCTCGATAAAATCATAGCGGACAAGTTCTTCAGGGAGCAGGACGTAGATTTCGTCTGGCGGAGTGACCAGCGCGTGCTGCATGACCAAAGGGTCAACGCCCATCTGATCAAGATACCGCATGACCTCGCCCTGACCGCGCTGGATATCCTCAACGGCAACGAAGGCGGGTAGTAGGGTACTTTCACCGAAATAATGCTGGTGGACCCCGACGAAGGCTGTCTCGGGCACGGTGCGCGAAACGCCAGAAGCCAGCAGATAGGGGCAAGCGGAATAGCAGATATCGCCCGCGCGCATTTCTGTCTCCATGCCCGCAAGGCGCAGGGCACGGCCCAGCTCAAGCGCGTCGCGTACAGAGCCGCCGGGGGAGTTTAGGATTGCCCGGGCGGGCGGTTCCCTTAGCTCTTCGATCTGCTTGAGGATGCGCGGTGCGTCGCCGTCCTCGATAGCGCCCTCGAGCAAAATTGCCGCACCGCCAGACATGACAGTCAGCGTCAACCGTTCCGGCAAGGGTTCGGCGCTGCCGGGTACGGCGCGGTCGGGGCGGAAGCGGCGGGTCTGGTCGCCTGGGCGCACAGGCTCCGTCAGCGACGGGGCGGACGGGCCCAGACGCGGCAGGCTGAAGCCGTCCTGCAGATCACCGATGAACAGCAATCCACCCAACAAGAGCTGGAAGCCGAGGACCCCCGTCAATACGCGGCCTACGGGATTGCGTTTGGGCTCTGTGCTCATTCTGCGGCTGTTTTCGCGGCGGTATCACCGCTGTGTGCGGGCGCCGGCTTGGCGGGGAGCGGGACCCGCGGGGGAAGCGGCTCATCGGCTTTCATCGCGGTATCCATCTCCTTCATCACGGCGATGGCGGCGCGCAGTTCTGCCAGTGTCAGGCTGTCCTCGACCGCCGTGCCCTCGCGGCCCGTGCGGATCGCGGTCTGGGTGATGGCGAGGATGAACACGAGCACGGCAGGCAGCAGATCAATGGCGATGGCCCCGGCCCAGGAGGGGATGAAGTTGCGTGCATACAGGATCACCGCATCGGCGGAGGAGATGGGCGTGTAGGTGACGTCGGGGGCGGAGGGCAGCTCCTGAACGGCCTGCGCGGCGCGCGCGAGGGTCTGGGCGCGCTGTGCGAGCACTTCGAGGACGGAAGTAATGGTCGCGGCCTGATCGCCACGGGTCTGCTCTGAGCGGCCGTCAAGCTCGGGCAGGACCACGGAGGCCGACAAATCCTGCGCCGCCCGCTCTACCAGCGAGGCCACGGAGAGCTGTCGCAGTTGGGTGATGAGCCCGGCGAGGCGCACCGCCTGTTCGGAGAACTCGACGGATCGCGCCTCGACCGGGCCTTGCTCGACCGTAAGTGCGCGCATCCGGCTGAGGATGGCGTTACCTTCGGTGAAGGCGCTCTCGACCAGCGGGGTCTGCGAGGCGATCTGTGCCTCCAACCCCGCCAGTTCGGATGATTTCTGGCGCAGCACGCGGAAGACAGCGCCACGCCCAGCGAGGCCCGAGAGGTTGCCGGTGGCCTCCTGTTCGCTCAGATCCTCGAAGGATTGGCGCACGCGGGCGACGTCCCGCTCCAGCCCCTGCGCCGACAGCGCCACTTCATGCGCACGCTCCAGCGAGAGTTGGTAATCCTGCACCGTCTTTGCCAGATGCTGCTCCACCGCTGCAGAGCCTGCGAGGGCGGCGGCGTTGAGCCAGCTCGACATGGCGATGATCGCGATGGAGCCCAAGCCCATCGCGCCCAGGAGCCCCATGCGTGCCCGGGTGCCGCGCACGGCGGGAAACAGGCGCAGCATGTAGGACCAGAACACGAAGATGCCCACCGAGACGGCAACGGAATAGGCGATGGCCGCAAATGCCGACATCGCGCCATTGTCATCAAGCAGTGAGGAGACGCCGAGATAGGTGTAAATGCCGGAGGCGACGGCGAGTACGCCGAGGGCCGTGCCCGAGAAGGTGTCGAGCCAGGTCAGATGACCCTCGAGTTCGCGCGAATATCGTACGCCGCGGGCGCGGGCGGAGGGGTCGGTCAGATCGCTCATCGGGGTATCCTTGCCTGAGGTGCTCCACAAGATAGGCACGCGCGGGCAAAAGGCCAAGGCGCGGTGGTGGAGGGGTTGCACCTGTTCACCATATGTTCATAATTGCGGAGATGGATGGTATCCGCCTTCTTCTCCAGCCCGGTCAATTGCTCCAGCGCGGTGTGTCGCGGCATCTGGCAAGCTATGGCTTTGCCTGCGTGGAAGAACTGGTGCCCGCGCGCGGCCTGCGGGTCGATGTGATGGCGCTGGGGCCCAAGGGGGAGATCTGGGTGGTGGAATGTAAGTCAAGCCGCGTGGACTTTACCTCCGATATGAAATGGCAGGGCTATCTGGAGTGGGCGGACAGGTCTTTCTTTGCCGTGGACGAGCATTTTCCGACTGAGCTTTTACCCGACGATCAGGGGTTGATCATCGCCGATGGGTATACGGCGGAGATTTTGCGAATGGGCCCGGAGCGCAAACTGGCTCCTGCGCGACGCAAGGTAATGGTGCAGAAATTCGCCACCACGGCGGCGCGCAGGCTTCAGATACTGCGCGATCCCGATATGCACCCGCAGTGGGACTGAACCCGCTGCCGCCATAGGCTGCAAATGCATGGTTATTTGCGCTTTTTGCCGCCCATTTTTGCTGCAGCCTGTGCGGCAGCCTTGATCTCATCGGCGATTTCACGGGCTTCTTCTGGGGTAAAATCCATCGGTATTTCTACACCGGCGCCCGCGATGAACAGACGCACCATGCCCCTGTCGGTAGGAGCGATTTGCAGATCGGCTTCGATGTCGCGTTCGTCGTTGATGCCCATGGCGATGATCCCTTATTTTTGTACGGTATGGCTACTGCCACGGCCCTTGAATAGCAAGCGGGCGTGGCGCTAGGATCATGGCATGAACAAAATTGACATACGAACCTTCGGGGGCGCGGACCGAGATTGGCTGGTGGCGGCACACGCTGAGGTTTACGCGCGCGAGGCCGGATTTGACGCGCGCTTTGGTGTGCTGGTAGGAGAAATCGCGGATGCGTTTCTTGCCGATCACGATCCGGTCTCGGAGCGGGGCTGGATCGCCTGGGACGGGGACCGGCGGGTCGGCTCGATTTTTTGCGTGCGCGAGGATGCGGGGCTGGCGCGGCTGCGGCTGTTTCAGCTGGATGCGCGCGCACGCGGGCAGGGTGTGGGCCGCGCCTTGCTGGAGACCTGCACGGCATTTGCAAGCGCACGGGGATATCGTGGGATGGTCCTCGGGACGCATAAAAGCCACGAGGCCGCCTGCGCGCTCTATTTGCGCAATGGCTGGAGTATCGTAGAGGAGCGGCCTGTCGAGGCGTATGGCCAATCGCTCATCGAGCAACACATGGTGCTCACCCTCTGAGAGAGGGGAAACAGGGCTAATTTTTTCTGATAACGGGCGTTGACCTCGCTTCGGACGCGGATTAAGACCAGCGCAGTGCCGGAGTAGCTCAATCGGTTAGAGCGCGTGGTTGTGGTCCACGAGGTAGTTGGTTCGAAACCATCCTCCGGTACCACTTTCAACAAAATACAAGATTGGTTGAAAGCACTGGAGAAAGCGACTTTCTGAGAGAAAGCTGCGTTCCGGCTCTTCCTCAACAAAGAACCCTTGTTTATTCCACGATAATAGTTTGCCGCAGTGCCCCTGTCATCCGGTCAAATATCAATATTTCGTCGCTGTCCGTCACGACCGCGTACCAATGTGCCGCCTGCGTGAACGCCACCGCCGTCGCACCTTCCGGTAATGTGATTTCCGACGGCAGTATCGGGGTTTCGCGCGTGAGCCGCGTGACAAGCAGGCCGATAACGATTACGACGCCCAAAATCATCACTGTCGTCAGTACCGTCACCATGCGCCGTAGAAAGCGCAGATTGGCCGGCTCAGAAAGATCATCCATGTCGCACCGCCGTATCACGTTCATCCTCGGCGAAGCCCCGCCGCCCCGCCTTGATAAGGCGCTTGCGCGTGATGTGCCAGAGGAGGCGGCGCTGTCGCGCACGCGGTTGGCAAAGCTGATCGAACAGGGGGCTGTTTACGTCAACCAAGAGATTCAGCGCGATCCGCGCAGTGTGGTGGGCGAGGGTACGAGAATCGATATCGACGTGGAGGAGGCGCAGGAGAGCCATATCCTGCCCGAAGCGATCCCGCTCGAGATCATCTTTGAGGATGCCGATCTGGTGGTGATCAACAAACCGGCGGGCATGGTTGTGCATCCCGCGCCTGGCTCGCCCTCCGGCACTCTGGTGAATGCGCTGCTGGCCCATTGCGGTGATGATCTGTCGGGGGTGGGCGGGATGAAACGGCCAGGCATCGTGCACCGCATCGACAAGGAGACATCAGGCCTTCTGGTGGTGGCGAAATCCGACGCGGCGCACCACGGGCTGGCCAAGCAGTTCGAGGCGCATACGGTCGAGCGATATTACCGCTGTCTGGTCTACGGGGTGCCGGACGCAAATGATCCGCGCCTGCGCGGCATCAAGGGCACGAATTTCGAGGCGGGCAATATTCTAAAGCTCACAACGCAACTCGCGCGGCACAAGACGGACCGGCAGCGGCAGGCAGTGCTGTTTCATGGTGGCCGCCATGCGGTGACACGCGCGCGCACGGTGGCGCGCTACGGCACTCCGCCGGTGTTGGCGCTGATGGAATGCTGGCTGGAGACCGGCCGCACGCACCAGATCCGCGTGCATATGGCTCATGCGGGCCACGGCTTGGTGGGTGATCCGACCTATGGCGGAAAGCGCAAGCTGGCGCGCACGGCACTGGCGGAGCCGCTTGCTGAGGCGGTGAAGAACTTTCCGCGTCAAGCGCTTCATGCGGCGGTTTTGGGCTTTACCCATCCGATCACGGAAGAGGCGATCCGCTTCGAGGCGGCCCTGCCGCAGGATATGGCCGATCTCCTGGCGCTGCTGGATCCGGCGCGCGCCTGACCGCTGACATAACGCGCACAAAATGGTGAGTGGCTCACGGGATCATTTATCGTTCACCTTTGTTGTGTAAGTATGAAGATAACGGCGCGCGCTCGTCTTGCAGATGGGCTTCAGCGCTACCATATGGATGTTAAGCCCTGTTACATACCTTGTAGAGCAGGCGCGTCAGGGAAAGGACGAAGACCATGGCCAATTATGCAAATCTGCCAGCGCCGACGCCGGAAGGCGGGCTGAACCGCTACATGCAGGAAATTCGTAAGTTTCCGCTGCTCGAGCCGGAAGAGGAATACATGCTGGCCAAGGCATGGGTCGAGAAGGAAGACACGCAGGCCGCCCACCGCATGGTGACATCGCATCTGCGGCTTGCGGCAAAGATCGCGATGGGCTACCGCGGCTACGGTTTGCCGCAGGCGGAAGTGATTTCGGAGGCCAACGTGGGCCTGATGCAGGCGGTCAAGCGGTTTGATCCCGAAAAGGGCTTCCGTCTGGCGACTTATGCGATGTGGTGGATCCGGGCGTCTATTCAGGAATATATCTTGCGCTCGTGGAGCCTTGTGAAGCTCGGCACCACATCAGGACAGAAAAAGCTGTTCTTCAACCTGCGCAAAGCCAAGAATAAGATCGGCGCGCTGGAAGAGGGTGATTTACGGCCCGAAAACGTCACGACAATCGCAACGCAGCTGGGTGTGACGGAGGCGGAAGTGATCTCGATGAACCGCCGCATGTCTGGCGGGGATGCCTCGCTCAACGCCACCGTGGGTTCCGAAGGCGAGGGGACCATGCAATGGCAGGACTGGTTGGAGGATGACAATGCCGATCAGGCGGGCGACTATGAGGCGCGCGACGAGCTTGAGACCCGCCGCGAGATGCTGGCGGCCGCCATGGATGTCCTGAATGACCGTGAGAAGGACATTCTGGTGCAGCGGCGCCTGTCGGACGAGACGATCACGCTGGAAGATCTTAGTGGGCAATACGACGTGAGCCGCGAGCGGATCCGCCAAATCGAGGTGCGGGCGTTCGAGAAACTGCAAAAGCGGATGCAAGAGCTGGCGCAGGATAAAGGCATGGTTGCAGCGGATTAGGATCCGGCGGCGCTGTGCAAAATTCAGCCGCTCCGGAGCTTCGGGGCGGCTTTTTCGTGCAAAGGGTTGCAGGGCATTTAGACTGAATTTGAGATGACAGGAGTAAAGTGGAATGGCAGGCGGATGGGCGCGCGATGGCGCGGTATCAGAACAGATCGAAGCCTCAATCAATGATGAGCTGGCACGGCTGAAAGCCCGACGCGGCCCAGTCGGTGAAAGCGCGCTTGTGTGTGCCGAATGCGAGGAACCGATTCCGCAGGCGCGGCGAGAGGCGGTGCCGGGCGTCAAGCTGTGCATCGACTGCGTGCGTGCGCGAGATCGCAGCTTCACGGGGCGTGGCGGGATCAACCGGCGTGGCAGCAAAGACAGCCAGCTGAAGTGAAATCTGCCGGGCCAAGTTTCGTAGCTTTCCGTCGTTGTAATTTGATACTGAACGAGTTACAATAAATCCATGAACGCACATTTCACCATCGCTTTGCATATATTGGGTTTTCTGGCGGCAAAAAAAGGTGCGCCACTCACCTCGGACATTTTGGCGAAAACCTACGGCACCAGCCCCGTGGTGTTGCGCAGAGTCTTGTCGAAGCTGCACAGTGCCGGGTTGGTCCAGACCCAGCGCGGAGCGGGGGGAGGCAGCATCTTGGCGCGAGACCCTTCGCAGATTACCCTCAGGCAAGCCTATGATGCCGTGAAGCAGGGCGCGGACATTCTGAACAGGCATCCTGCAAATTGCGAAGGATTAATGGCCCCCGTTCTCGCGTGCTACGTGAACGATCTGTTGGCTGAAGCCGAACAGGCCATGGTCGCAACCCTTGACCAGATCACCGTGGCGCAAATGGATATCGATGTCAGGACGGTTTTACGCCAGCGCGGCACCTGTTCCTGAGTTTTTTACCTAAAAATGCAACCGGACTAGTTTCATTTATCACAAAAGGAGAAGGAAGAATGACATCTTCGAAACCTACTCGATCACGGCTGCTCATCGGCGCCGCACTTCTTTGGTTGGTCTGGGGGGCCGTACATGCCTTTGCCGGCATTATGACCATTCTCGGTGATACCGGCCCCGCGATGCAGGCCATCGCGGACGCGGTCGATCCGGCTGTTTTTCAAATGGAGCTTCCGGAAGCCGCAGGGGCGATCCTCAACCAGCACGGTTTCAACTTGCTCTGGTTCGGCGCTGTGACGATGGTTTGTGCGTGGTTTATCTGGCGGCGGAATACAGCTGCGATCTTTATCGCGGCACTTGTCGGCGGGTTGGCGGACCTTGGGTATTTCCTGTTTCTTGATCTGGGCGGATATGTGAATTTCGTACCCGGTACGGTCATGACGCTGATATCCTCAGCGGCGGTCATTCTCAGCTTCGTTTACTATTTCCATACGAAATCTGCGGCCGCTTAATGCGGCCTCACATGATGCGGGGTCTGGATGTCAGACCCCGCATCCGCTACCCGGAAACTTAGTCCTCCATAGCCTCTAGCTCGTCGATCATGTCCGAGATCATCGACAGCCCTTTGTCCCAGAAGGCCGGATCGGAGGCGTCGAGGCCGAATGGCGCCAGCAGCTCCTTATGGTGCTTGGAGCCGCCGGCTTTGAGCATATCGAAATACTTCTCCTCGAAGCCTTCGTGGCCGCTCTCGTAGACCGCATAAAGCGCGTTCACGAGGCCGTCGCCGAAGGCATAGGCATAGACGTAGAAGGGAGAATGGATGAAGTGGGGGATGTACGCCCAGAACGTCTCATAGCCGTCCATGAAGTCAAACTCTGGCCCAAGGCTTTCGGCCTGAACGCTCATCCAAAGGGCGTTGATGTCATCGGGTGTCAGTTCTCCGCCGCGGCGTGCCGCGTGGAGTTTGCACTCGAAATCGTAGAACGCGATCTGGCGGACGACCGTGTTTATCATATCCTCGACCTTTCCGGCCAACAGAACGCGCCGCTCGGACTTGGATTTGGCGTTTTCCAGCATTTTGCGGAACGTGAGCATCTCACCGAAAACACTTGCGGTCTCGGCCAGCGTGAGGGGGGTGGAGGACAGCATTTCGCCCTGACCTGCGGCCAGAACCTGATGCACGCCGTGGCCCAACTCGTGCGCCAGCGTCATCACATCGCGGGGTTTGCCGAGATAGTTCAGCATCACGTAAGGGTGCACATCGGTCACGGTCGGATGGGCGAAAGCGCCGGGTGCCTTGCCAGGCTTTACACCCGCGTCGATCCAGCCATCGGTGAAGAACGGCTTTGCCAGCTCTCCCATGCGCGGATCGAAGGCGGAATAGGCATCCATCACCATCTTTTCCGCAGACGCCCAATTCACGATCTTGGGATCTTCCATCGGCAGTGGTGCATTGCGGTCCCAGACCTGCATTCGGTCCAGACCCAGCCATTTTTTCTTGAGTGCGTAATAGCGGTGTGAGAGTTTGGGATAGGCGTTCACGACGGCGTCGCGAAGCGCCTCGACCACCTCGGGCTCCACGTGGTTGCTCAGGTGGCGACCAGTCTGAGGTGTTTCCATGCCGCGCCAGCGGTCCATGATTTCCTTTTCCTTGGCCTGCGTATTGTGCACGCGCGCAAAGGTTTTGACGTTTTCGCCGAACACCTCGGCGAGCTCGCGTGCCCCTGCCTCGCGGGTGGCGCGGTCGGGGTCAGTGAGCAGGTTTAGCGTACCCTCGATGCCCATCGTCTCGCCGTCCACATCGAATTTCAGACCTGCGATTGTCTCGTCGAACAGACGCTCCCATGCGTCGCCGACGACACCCATATCGTGCAGGAATTTCTCCATCTCGTCGCTGAGCTGATAGGGCTTCATGGCGCGGATGCGGTCGAAGATCGGCTTGTAGCGCGCGAGATCTGCGTTCTGGGCCAGCAGGCTGTCTAGATGGGTATCTTCAAGTGTGTTCAGCTCCAGCGTGAAAAACACCAGTGGCGTGGTGAAATTGGTGATCTTTTCCTGCACGTCGGACATGAATTTGGCGCGGCCTGAGTCGGTGGTCTGCTGGTAATACCGCAGGCCCGCATATGACATGATGCGGCCCGCGATCTGGTTGATCCGCTCGTTGCGCAGCACGCAATCGAGCAGCCCTGCGGCATCCAATTTACCCAGTTTTCCCTCGTAATCGGTGGCGAAACTGGCGCAGGCCTGTTCGAGCCAATCCAGGTCGCGCTTGAGCTCCGCTGCATCCTCGCCAGTGTAGAGGTCATCAAGGTTCCATTCGGGCAGATCGCCGAAGGAGGGCTTGCCACCGGAGGGGGTTGCGTCACGGAGAGGGAAGGGCAGAGTGAACATGTGAATTCCTTTGACAATTTAGGCAATAGGTAGGGGTGCAGCCGACGCGGGGCAAGGCGTGATCAGCCGTAAAGCCGCAGCATCTCGTTCAGATCGTCCAGAGTATTGGCCTCTGCCAGCGGTTTGTCCTGCCGCCAGCGCAGCATGCGCGGAAAACGCAGTGCCACGCCTGATTTATGGCGCGGTGAGGCCTGTATTCCCTCGAACGCGATCTCGAACACATGGTGTGGGGTGACCTGCCGGACGGGTCCGAAGCGCTGCAGCGTATTTTTACGGACCCATGCCGTGATCTCGCGGAATTCCTTGTCGGTAAGGCCCGAATAGGCCTTCGTGAAAGGTACGAGCGCTTCGCCGTCACGCACGGCGAAGGTAAAATCGGTGAACAGATTGGCGCGGCGGCCGGAGCCTGACTGGGCATAGATCATCACCGCATCAATCGTGAGCGGTGCGAGCTTCCATTTCCACCAGTCCCCCTTCTTGCGGCCCGCAAGATAAGGGCTGTCGGCGCGCTTGAGCATGAGGCCTTCTGCTTGCGCGTCCCGGGCGCCGTCGCGGTAGGCGTGCAGATCGGCGGGGGTCGAGAATTTCAGCTGCGGCGACAGCTTGACCGGCGCTTCCTCCGGCATGGCGGCGCAGGCGGTTTCCAGTTGCGCGCGGCGCTCTCGGAATGGCAGATGTCGAACATCCTCGCCCTGCCATTCCAGCAGATCGTAGGCGTGAAGGACCACGGGGGCCTCCTTGAGCAGCTTTTTGGGCACCGTCTTTCGCCCGATGCGGGGCTGGAGGGTGTTAAAGCTGGCGGGATGGGCCGTGCCCGGATGCCAGACCAACAACTCGCCATCGAGAACGGTGCCATCGGGAAGGTAGTCAACGGCGCGGGCAAGCTCGGGGAAGCGGTCCGTCATCAGCTCCTCCCCGCGCGACCAGACGAAATACTCTCCGCCGCGCAGGATCAGCTGGCCGCGGATACCGTCCCACTTCCACTCGGCCCGCCAGTCGGCGGGAACTTCCAGCGCCTCCGGCCCACCCTCCAACGCGTAGGCGAGATAGAAGGGATAGGGCCGCGAGGCATCTGCGGAGGCATCCTGCGCCTCGATCAGCGCGTGCCAGGTGGTATCGTCTGGATGCCAATTTCCCATGAGGCGGTGGGCGAGCTCGGCCTCGTCGCGGTCGGTTGCGCGAGCCAGCGCGCGAGTCATCAGCTTTTGACTGACACCGACGCGCATGCCGCCGGTGATGAGCTTGTTGAAGATGAACCGCTCCGTGCCGCCAAGACGCGCCCAAGCATCTAACACAAAGACCTTCTTGGCTGTCTCGTCCGCTTTATAGACAGCGCGCAAGTCATTGATCCATTGGGAAAGGGGGCGGTTGTCTGTGGTCTGGTTCGGGGGCAGGACAAGGGCGATGGTTTCGGCCAGATCGCCCACGATCGGGTAGCAGTCCTCAAAGAGCCAAAGCGGGATGCCCGCCACCTCGGCGCCCCATTCGCGCAGTCGCGTCGTGGTCACCGCACGCTTGGGACGACGACCCGAAAAAAGTGCTATAGTCCAGAGCTTGTCGATATCGTCTGCCGCTTTAAAGTATTCGGCCAAAGCGTTGACTTTGATTGTCGTTTTGGTGCTTTGGTCGATGGCAGTGAAGAGGGCAGCAAAAGCTTTCATGCTGCCTCTCCACTGTCGTCCGAGGCGTCCAGGCTTTCGCCTTCGAATTGTGTGGGGACGACCTGGGCATTCCAACCCTGTTCATTCAGGTAACGCGTGAAGATATCTGTGTAACCATGTGTTACATATATATTTTCAGCCTCGGTTTGTTTGATCGCCCAGAGCAGTCCGTCCCAATCGGCATGGTCCGAAATGATGAAGCCGCGATCGCCCGCGCGCCGCCTTCGGACCCCGCGCATCGCCATCCAGCCGGAGGCGAAGCCGCTTTCGAGCGGACCGAATCTCTTGGACCATGCAGAGCCGAGGGCGGAGGGTGGTGCGATGACCATGGCGCGGGGATGGGTTTTGGCAGTCACGTCTTTGTTTGCCAAGATCGTTTCCGGGAGCGTGATCCCTTGCGCGCGCATCACCGCGTTGGTGTTTTCGACGGCCGCATGGCAGAGAACCGGTCCGATTTCGGGGTCGAGCATAGAGATCAGTCGCTGCGCCTTGCCGAGGGAATAGGCGCCGAGCATGGCGGTTTTGCCTGCATCGGCGCACCCCCGCCACCAGTCGTTGAGGTATGCAGCCACAGTCTGTTGCGGTTCCCAATGAAAGACGGGCAGCCCGAAGGTACTTTCGGTGATGAAATGGTGGCAGCGGACCGGCTCGAACGGCGTACTGAGGCCATCGTCGATGATCTTGTAATCTCCCGACGCAACCCAGACTTCCCCGCCAACCTCGACCCGGATCTGAGCGGAGCCTGGCACGTGACCTGCGGGATGGAACGACACAATTGCCCCGCCGATCACCCGCCGCTCGCCGTAGGCAATGCCTTCGGCTTCAATGTCGCCCAAGCGGTGGCGCATGACGGGCAGCGCCTCATGGGTGGCGAGGTAGCGGCCCATGCCCCAGCGCGCGTGATCGGAATGGCCGTGGGTGATCATCGCGCGGTCCACGCGCCGCCACGGATCGATGTAGAAATCTCCGGCGGGGCAGTAGATGCCTTCGGGTGTGAATGTGAGGACGGGATTGCTGCTCATGTAAATGAACCTAGCGGTCATCACGCGCGGGGCCAGCCCTAGCCGGTCGTTGTGTTGAGAAAGAGAGTGGCGATCTCGTCGAAAATCGGGGTGCGTATTTCGGCGGTCTCCATCAGGACTTCATGCTCGCCACCCTCGACTATCCGCAGTTGACCGCCTTTCCATTTCTCCATGCGCGCCTCAATGCGCGGGACATCGACAATCCGTTCATTGCTGCCGACGTATGTAATGCACGTGAGGCTTGGAGCGGAGCGGCTGGCCAGATGACGTGTCTCGGCCAGGGCCTCGCGGAGCCAGACGTAGCTGGGGCCGCCGAGCTGAAGATCGGGGTGCGCCAGAAACTGGTCGCGCATCATGTCGTACATTTCCGCGTCTGTGGTCAGCAGATTGTCCTCGAAGGGCGCAAAGATAGGGTAGGGCGTTCTGGTGGTGCCTATTGGCAGGCGATGGCCCTGATTGAGCTTGGGCATCAGCGTGCTGAGAAGCCGCGCGGGGATACGCATATGCGGGCTCAGATGGATGCCCCACATCGGGCCGGTGAATGCGGCGGCCTGCACGGGCAGACCCTCCATGACGGCGCGCAGGCCGATGCAGCCACCCATCGAGTGGCCGACGAGAAAATAGGGGCGTGGCATATTGAGGCTGCGTGCGGCGCGCAAAAGGGACGCTACGTCTTTTTGGTAATCCGGGAAATGGTCGATGTGACCAGTCAGCGGATCGTCGAGCATCCGGTCCGCAAGGCCCTGACCGCGCCAGTCCACTGTTATGGTGGCGAGTCCGCGGGCGGCGAATTCCACCGCCGCGGGCCCGTATTTCTCTATATATTCGGTGCGGCCGGGAAACAGCAGCACGGTGCCGCGCGCGCCCTCACCTGCCCAGACCCCGAGTCGAATCCGCTTGCCGTCGAAGGTGTCGCTCCAGTAGGCCGCCGCCGGATTGGGGCCGGGATGGATATCGGTGTAGAGGGGGGCAGGCGTGAGCGGCATCTAGGGCGGTCAGATCATGCCAGTGCAGCGGCGAGTTTCATCGCCATGCCCATATCGCCATCCACCTTAAGCTTGCCGCTCATGAAGGCGGAGGTTGGATTGGTCTCGCCGTCCATCATGCCCTGAAATGTCTCGGGGTCTGCGCTCAGCGTCACATCGGCTTCTTCGTCACCCTCACGCACGCCGGCGTCGTCCACCATGACACAGCCTTCGCCTTCGATATCGAACTTTACGGTGCCGCCAATGTCCACGCCATCCATTTTCACTGTCAGCACTTTAACCGCTTCGTTGATCACATCACTCATTTTTGGCCCTTTTTTGGCAAATGGTGTCGGAGGTCACTGGAATTCGCCCCGCCACCTGTTACATTCACTTTTGTTATGGGTATTAAAATCGTCAACCTCAAACATACCGTTGCGGCACTTGGATGTGCTGTGTTGCTGTGCGGTCCCGTTGGGGCCGAGCAAACGACCAAAGTGACCGATCTTCTGGAGGCATTGCGTACGGCCACGCCGGAGCAGGCGGATGCAGCGGAGCGGGATGTGGAGCGCGAGTGGTCGCGGTCTGGATCGGCGGCGATGGATTTGCTGCTAAAGCGCGGACGAGAGGCGCTGGCAGTGGGCGATTTCAACGTGGCGATCGACCATCTGACCGCGCTCACCGATCATGCGCCTGATTTCGCAGAAGGCTTTCATGCCCGGGCGACTGCCTACTACCGGGCCGATCTGTATGGTCCTGCGCTCGATGATCTGGAAACCGCGTTGGCGCTCAATCCGGACAATTTCAACGCGATCTTCGGCCTCGGCGTTCTATTCCAGGAGCTTGACCAGAGCAGACGCGCCGCCGAATTGTTCCGCCGCGTTCTGGCGATTAACCCGCACCATGAGAATGCCGAAAAGGCTCTTGAGCAACTCAAAAAGAGCGGCATCGGCCGCACGTTGTGAACCCCTAACCCTCTCCTAAATACGCAAGGATACTGCGGTGAATACGCAAGGCAGGGTCGTGGCCGTTTTAGGCCCGACCAACACCGGCAAAACGACCTATGCGATCGAGCGGATGCTGGGGCATCGGACAGGCATCATCGGCCTGCCGCTGCGCCTGCTGGCGCGCGAGGTCTATGACCGGATCGTGGCCGCGCGCGGGCCTTCCGTCGTCGCGCTGGTGACAGGCGAGGAGCGGATCGTGCCGCCGCGCACGCAATACTGGGTCTGCACTGTGGAAGCGATGCCGGAGGGCATGGGGGCCGATTTCGTGGCCATCGACGAGATCCAGCTGTGTGCGGATCCCGAGCGCGGGCATGTGTTCACCGATCGGCTCATGCGGGCGCGGGGCCTGCACGAGACGCTTTTCATGGGCTCAGACACGATGCGGGGCACGATTGCAGCACTGGTGCCGCAGGTCCAGTTTGTGCACCGCGAGCGGATGTCACAGCTCACGTATTCAGGGCAGAAAAAGATCAGTCGGATGCGTCCCCGCAGCGCCATCGTGGGGTTTTCGGTCGAGAACGTCTATGCCATCGCCGAGCTCATCCGCCGCCAGAAAGGTGGCGCCGCCGTGGTCATGGGCGCTCTCAGCCCGCGCACGCGCAACGCGCAGGTCGATATGTACCAGAACGGCGAGGTTGATTATCTGGTGGCGACCGACGCCATCGGGATGGGCCTCAACCTCGATGTGGATCACGTGGCGTTCAGCTCTCTGAGCAAGTTTGACGGACGGCGGATGCGCCCGCTGGCACCCAATGAGCTTGCCCAGATCGCCGGGCGGGCGGGACGCGGCATGAAAAATGGCACGTTCGGGGTTACGGGCGACGTCTCCCCGCTCGATGAGGGGGTTGCGCGGGCGATCATGGACCACCAGTTCACGCCGCAGACCAAGATCAACTGGCGCAATCCTACCCTGCAATACGGCAGCATCGCGGCTCTCGTTAATTCACTGGAAGTGGGCCCTGATCACGAGCGGCTGGTCAAAGCGCGCGAGGCGGACGATTTGCGTGTGCTCAAAACGCTGGGCGGTGATGCCGAGATCGCGGCGCGCTGCACCGACGGGCCGTCGGTCAAGCTGCTTTGGGATGTGTGCCGGATCCCCGATTTCCGCTCGATCAGCAATGCCGAGCATGCGGCTCTTCTGGAGATGATTTACAACCACCTTCACCAGCGCGGTACGCTGCCTGATGATTGGCTGGCGCGACAAATCAAACGCATAGATCGAACCGATGGGGACATTGATGCGTTGTCCAAACGACTAGCGTTTATTCGCACGTGGACATACGTGACCCAGCGCAAAGGATGGACAAATGATGAAAGCCATTGGCGCGGGGAAGCGCGTGTCGTAGAAGACAGACTGTCGGACGCCTTGCACGAACGTCTGACCCAAAGATTTGTAGACCGGCGCACATCCGTGCTTTTGCGCCGGCTAGGACAAAAGGAAGCCATGGTGGCCGAAGTAAATAACGAGACTGGTGAAGTGACCGTTGAAGGCGAATTTGTAGGCAAGCTGGACGGTTTCCGTTTCCGCGCCGACAAGGGCGCAGGCACGGCCGAAAATAAAACGATCAAGACAGCAGCCCTGCAGGCGCTGGCGCCGCAGTTCCATCTGCGCGCGGACCGTTTTTACAATGCGCCGGATACGGAGATTGATTTCACCGAACAGGGCGGCCTGATGTGGGGAAGCTCCGCAGTGGGGAAATTGGTGGTGGGCTCTGACGGGCTCAAGCCTCAGGTCGAGGTGTTTGTTGACGATGTGGCAGGTCCGGAGGTTGCGCAGAAGGTGCAACGCCGCTTGCAGCATTTCATTGACCGCAAGGTTGCGAGCCTGTTTGAGCCGCTGATCGCGCTGAAAAACGATGAGGCTTTGACGGGGCTTGCGCGTGGTTTTGCATTCCGGATGGTCGAAGGGTTCGGCGTATTGCCCCGCGCTGATCTCACGGAAGAGGTAAAGTCGCTTGATCAGGATGCGCGGGGCGCATTGCGCAAGCATGGCATCCGTTTTGGACAGTTCACCATCTTCATGCCCTTACTGCTCAAGCCCGCGCCCACGCGCCTGCGGTTGGTGCTGTGGTCGTTGACAAAGGGTCTGTTGGAGTTCCCCGAATCCCCGCCTCCGGGTCTAGTGACCATTCCTGTAGACACCTCTGCACCTGTCGGCGCCGATACGATGGCGGGTTACCGCAATGCGGGCGCCCGTGCGATCCGCATCGATATGCTGGAGAGGCTGGCGGATATGCTGCGCGGCGAGGATTCGCGCGGCGGCTTCGAGGCCAAGGCGGATATGCTTTCGATATCCGGTACGACGCTTGAGCAATTCGCGGATTTGATGCGGGGCTTGGGTTATAAAGCCGAAGCGGCGGAACGGCCAAAGGTTAAGGCCGTAAATGAGGTGATGCCGAAAGCGTCCAAGGATGTGGCGCCTGAAACACCGGTAATGGACGTTGCAGCTGCCCCGGCCGACGGTGCGATCACGCGGGATGCGGCGGTTATGCCGCCCGCAGACGTGCCCGAGGGGATTGACGAAATCGTGGACGAAGGCACGGCGCCCATCGCGGCCGAGCCTGTGACCGATGGTGAAGTGGCGGCGGATATTCCAGACGTGTCGGAGACGGAAATCTCGCAGGGCACTGCTCCCGATTCAGACGTGGCGCAGATTGAAATGGAAAGCTTTTATACCTTTACTTGGGCACGGACCCCCCGACGGGAGGCAGCACCAAGCGGCGACCGGCCGCGAGGCAAGGGAAAACCAAATCCACGCGGCAAGAAGGGCCAGCGGGACGGTGCGAAACCGGACAAAGGCCAGAACTTCTCTGCCCGGCCCGCAAAGCCCGAGAAGAAGATTGATCCCGACAACCCATTTGCGGCCGCTCTGATGGGCCTTAAGAAGGACAAGTGAGTGAGGGGTCTGCGGAAAAGCTCCGTCTCGACAAATGGCTTTGGTACGCGCGATTTTTCAAAACACGATCTCTGGCGGCGGCAATCGTCGCCGGAGGCGGCGTGCGGATCAACGGCACGCCTGCGTCCAAACGCAGCACCATGATCACGCCAGGCAATGTGCTGACCTTCGCCAAGGACGATCATATCCGTGTGATCCAGATCGACGCGTGCGGCACACGGCGCGGGCCAGCCCCCGAAGCCCAAGCGTTATATACCGATCTATCGCCGCCCGAGCGTGCGTCGGCTGACAAAACCCCGCATAATCCGGCATTTGACGGCAAGGGGCGTCCGACGAAGAAGGACCGCCGCCAGCTGGATCTTTCTAAGGCCCGGCACCTTGAATGATGTGCGCGCCTGTTCTAGCTAGAGTTCAAGCATATCTGACAGAGACATCCTCCTTATGACATATATCGTTAACGACTCCTGTATCGCCTGCAAATACACCGACTGTGTCGAAGTCTGCCCTGTGGATTGTTTCTACGAGGGTGAAAACATGCTTGTCATCCATCCCGATGAGTGCATTGATTGTGGCGTATGCGAGCCAGAATGCCCGGCGGATGCGATCCGCCCCGATACTGAGCCGGACATGGAGAAGTGGGTCGAGTTCAATCGCAAGTATTCAATCCTCTGGCCGGTGATCATCACCAAGAAAGATCCGCTTCCCACGGCGGAGGAGATGGACGGGAAAGAAGGCAAGATGGAGTTCTTCTCCGAAGTGGCAGGCGAGGGCGGCTGAGCAGAGTTCAGCCGATTCGTTGCGGTCGGGGCATTAATTCAGCATCGCCTTAATCCATTGATGTTTGCCCGCCCTTTCAGGGGCGGCCAATTTGTGCTATCGTAATGAAGATGACATCATTAGCAACATATCAAGCCGCCGCTCTGCCACGGCGCATCTGACCATAAAAATTTACGCGCAAACGCCGCAGGCATAGTCCTGTGGATTTTGCGTGTGTTTCGCAATGCCCTCGGGCGACGCCGTATCAGGAGACTGAAGACCATGACCAAAACGAAAAAGCTTGATTTCCGCCCTAATGAATTCGTGGTCTACCCCGCGCACGGCGTAGGGCAGATCGTGAGTGTCGAGGAGCAGGAGGTCGCCGGGATCACGCTTGAGTTGTTTGTCATTTCTTTCGAGAAAGACAAAATGACACTGCGCGTTCCCACGCACAAAGCGACCGAAATCGGCATGCGCGCGCTCAGCTCGCCTGACGTGATTACACACGCAATGAAAACACTCAAAGGCAAAGCCAAGGTGAAGCGCGCGATGTGGTCGCGCCGCGCGCAGGAATATGAGCAGAAGATCAACTCCGGTGATCTGATCGCGATTGCTGAAGTGGTGCGCGATTTGCACCGCACGGACGACCAGCGCGAGCAGTCCTACTCCGAGCGTCAGCTTTATGAAGCTGCGCTTGAGCGTCTGACACGTGAGGTTTCGGCTGTCGCAGGCGGTGATGAGCTGGGCGCGGCCAAGCAAATTGGCGATGTGCTGGAAAGCCGTGTCGCTGCCGCTTAAGCGCCAAAGCCCCTGACCAAGAAACCGCGTCTGACCCTGTCGTCTGGCGTGGTTTTTTTATGCGAGGGCGCTGCAGGTGAGCAGGATCACCGCTTCGCTCAGCTGCTGCGTGGCCCCCAGAACATCACCGGTTTGCCCGCCGATCTTTCGCTTTGCGATCAGTGCCGTACCCAGGCCGACCAGCGCCGAGATCCCGATCACAAGCACTCCCGCGAGCCCCAGACCTGCCAGCGCAATCGTTGCACCGATTGCAAAAGCAGCGCTGGCGGCACGCATTGTCGGCCGGCCCACACTATGGGACAGGCCATCGACGCGTGCTGGGGGCAAGGCCCACATCAGCGCGGGCATCATGCCGCGCGACAGCGCCGCCGCAACGATCAGTGCCGCCCACCAGCTTCCAGATAATGCCGCCAAGGCGCTGATTTTCAGAAGGCTGACAATGACCAGAGCCAGCACGCCAAAGGTGCCGATCTGGCTGTCGCACATGATCTCAAGGCGGCGTGGGGTGGATGTGCCGCCCCAAAAACCATCGCAGGTATCCGCGAGGCCGTCCTCGTGCATGGCCCCTGTGAGGAGCATCATCGCGCCGAGCGCCAAAGCGCATGCGGCCAACGGCGGGATGCCTGCCCAGAGCGCCAGTTGCCCCGCCAGAGCACCCACAGCGCCGACGCCGAGCCCCACAAGCGGATAGGCCCATACCGCGCGCGGCCCCGCCTTGAAGGCCGTTGCAGGCAAGTGGGGCAAAGGCAGGCGCGTGAGCAGTACGGCGGCCAGCCAAAGCTGGCGCAGGGGGTCTGTTTTATCCATGATGTGGCCCTTTCGCCGCTTGTGAGCTGCGCCCTATTGGGTAAACAGACCGGGTAGTGCTGGCAATGAGGGTTGTTCAAATGGCTGATTTTTCTGATCTGGACGGGTTTCGCGCGGCCCTTGGCGCTCTGCCGGAGCTGGATGCAACTGCCCGCGATGCAGCTGCGGAACGCAATCGCCAGCTGACCAAGCCCCCCGGCGCGCTGGGGCGGCTCGAGGATATTGCGCAGTGGTATGCAGGCTGGCGCGGAGATGCGCGACCCAGGATCGAGGCGCCGCAGATCATTATCTTTGCTGGCAATCACGGGGTGGCGGCCCGGGGTGTTTCGGCCTTTCCCGCTGAAGTGACCGCGCAGATGGTTCTGAATTTCGAGCACGGCGGAGCTGCGATCAACCAGCTGGCCCGGGCGGCGGGAGCACGGCTCGATGTGCGCGCACTGGCGCTTGACCGCCCGACGGAAGACTTCACGCAAGGGCCTGCACTGTTAGCCGATGATCTGGTCGAAGCGCTTGCAACAGGTTGGGATGCTGTCGATCCGGCGGCTGACCTGTTGGTTGTAGGCGAGATGGGGATCGCAAACACGACCTCCGCCGCGGCCCTCGCGGCGGCCCTGCTGGGCGGGGATGCGGAGCACTGGACCGGGCAGGGCACTGGCGTGGATGGCGCGGAATTTGCAAATAAAATCAGCATTGTGGCCGAAGGTGTGGCACTGCACAGCGGTCAGGGCGATGGGCTGGAGACGCTGCGCCGCCTTGGCGGTCGCGAAATTGCGGCGATGGCGGGAGCGATCGCGCGCGCACGGGCCTTGCGGATTCCGGTGATCCTCGACGGATTCATCTGCGGGGCTGCGGCGGCCTGTCTGGCGCATACCTCCCCGGGCGCGATTGATCATTGCATCGCGGGGCATCTGAGCGCGGAGGGTGGCCACGGCCGTCTTCTGAACGCGCTAGACAAGGCGCCACTACTAGCGCTTGGACTGCGTCTGGGAGAGGGCTCAGGCGCCGCGCTGGCGATCCATATCGTGCGCGCCGCGTTGGAATGCCACAGCGGCATGGCCACATTCGCCGAAGCCGGGGTCAGCGCGGGCTAGGGTTTTACGCGCGCTTTTCTTCATCATCGTCGTTGCGGTTGAGAAAGGCGGTCTCAAGATCTTTTTCAAGCTCCTTGGCGCGTTTGACGTAGGCGGCATTGTCGGCGGGTGCCACATCGGGGCGCCACAGGTCCGCAAGCTCGCGCACCGACATCCGGTCGTGGTGATAGAAGATGCGCTGCGCCTCCGCGGCCTCGTATTCGGACAGGCCGAGGTTTTCCAGAACGTAGCGGCCCGCGCGTAGGGAGCTGTCAAACATCTCGCGCACGATGTCGTTCGCACCCGCCTGATAGAGATGATAGACATCCGCGCGGTCATAGGCACGGGCGACGATATGCAGATCAGGGTGCTGGTCACGGGCATATTTCACCAGCGCGCGTGCCGACTTGCGATTGTCGAGCGCCACGACCAGCACCCGCGCGTCGGCGAGCCCCGCCTTGCGTAGCACGTCAGGACGGGTCGGATCTCCCAGAAACGCCTTGAAGCCGAAGCGGCGCATCACCGCTATCGTATCGGGGTTGTGATCGAGCACGACCGTCTCGAAGCCTGAGGCTTGTATCAGACGGTTGACCACTTGCCCGAAGCGACCGATGCCCGCGATGATGACTGGACCTTCCTCGTCGATTTCGTCGTCGGGCGGGCGTACGGTGGTATCCGCACTGCGTTTGGAAATGACATCATGCAGGATGAACAACAGCGGTGTGATCAGCATCGTCAGCGCGATCACCAGCAATAGCGTCTCGGCGACACCGTCCGGCATGACATTGGTCGCGACCGAAAAGCTCACGAGGACGAAGCCAAATTCACCGGCCTGTGCCAGACCCAGTGCAAACAGCCATTTGTCGCGCCCGCGCAATTTGAACATATGGCCCAGAACGAACAGGATCGCTCCTTTTACCGCGATAACGAGCAGCGCCATCCCGATGATGATGACGAAATCATCCGCAAGCAGCACAAAATTGATCCCGGCACCCACGGTGATGAAAAACAGTCCCAGCAAGAGACCTTTGAAGGGCTCGAGGTCGGTCTCCAGCTCATGGCGGAATTCGGAGCTGGCGAGAACCACGCCCGCGAGGAAGGCCCCGAGCGCGGGCGACAGGCCAACCAGCATCATGATGAACGAAATGCTAACCACGATCAGGAGGGCGAGGGCGGTGTACATCTCGCGGAGATTGGCCGAGTGGATATAGCGAAACACGGGACGGGTGAAAAACACGCCGGTGATGATGATACCGGCAATGGCGCCGATGGTCACAAGCGTCACACCCCACGCGGGCAGGCTGTCGATGAAGGAAAAGGCAGCATCGGCGGCGGAGCCATGTCCCGCGCCGTGTTCTGAACCCGCAGCCGTATCCACCGAAATGGACCCATCGGGAGTTACGATAGCGGAGGGCAAGGTCACTGCGATGAGCGGCAGGAAAGCCAGCATGGGGATGACTGCGATATCCTGCGCCAGAAGCACGGAAAAGACCGAGCGCCCGCCTGCAGTCTGCATCAGGCCCTTTTCGGTGAGCGTTTGCAGCACGATCGCAGTCGAGCTGAGTGACAGCGTCAGGCCGATGGCGAGCGATACACCCCAAGGCTGGCCATAAGCCATGGCGATACCCATTAGCGCCAGCGTGCTGAGGGTCACCTGCAGTCCGCCGAGGCCCAGCAGCTTGTGGCGCATGTCCCACAGCGCTTTGGGTTCAAGCTCGAGCCCGATGAGAAATAGCATCATCACCACGCCGAATTCGGCAAAATGCTGAAGGTCTTTCGTTTCTGCGCCCACAAGGCCCAGAACGGGGCCGATCAGGATACCTGCTGCCAGATAGCCCAGCACCGAGCCCAACCCCAGCCGCGCTGCGATAGGCACCGCGATGACGGCGGCGGCGAGATAGATCGAGGCCTGAAACAGAAAACCTTCCATGATGATCCTTTAGGTGGGCAGCGGGCCATCACTTTTCAGCTGGTCCATGACAATCTGGCTGTGCACACGTGCAACTGCCGTATGGGGCAGCAGCACTTCGTGAATCAGCCGGTTGAGGGCGGGTAGATCTTCACAGTAGACGCGCAGCAGATAATCCGCATCCCCCGTCATGGTCCAAGCACTCACAATCTCGGCACGGGCAGCGACAAGGCGCGCAAAGCTGGTCGAATGCTCTGGCCCATGCGTACCCAGATGGACTTGCACAAATCCCTGTACTGCGAGGCCGAGCCTGCGCGGATCAAGCTGCGCGGTGTATTTCCGGATCACGCCGTCTGCTTCGAGCCGCTGGCGGCGGCGCCCCACTTGAGAAGGCGACAGATTGAGCGTTTCGGCCAATTGGTGGGCCGTGAGATGGGCGTCTTTCTGGAGCGCTTCCAGCAGACGTTTGTCAATTTCGTCGAGCATAATGCGCAACTTTCGCATATCTTTAGCTATTGATAGAATACTTGCGCGCAAATGACCAGTCTTGTGCTGCATTATGCGCAAAATGCGTGCCGTCGGGGAGGTAGGCTAGCGGGAAATCTCATATTGGAGGAATTTCGCCATGGGTCCGTTCCCGCACGATGCACCAAAATCAAAGATCACGCCCGAGAATCCTGCAGGAACTGACGGGTTCGAGTTCGTCGAATATGCCTCGCCGGATCCGGACGCGCTGCGCGAGGTGTTCACCAAGATGGGCTATGCTCATGTGGCCAATCACAAAACCAAGCGCATCGAGCTGTGGCAGCAGGGCGATATCACCTATGTGCTGAATTACGATGCCAACAGCTTTGCCGCAAAGTTCGTCGATGTTCACGGCCCCTGCGCACCCTCGATGGGCTGGCGGGTGGTGGACGCGCAAAAAGCGCTGGCCCATGCGGTCGCGCAGGGCGCGGAGGAATACAAGGGCGACGGTAAGGTGCTTGACGTGCCCGCGATCATGGGGATCGGCGGCTCGCTGCTGTACCTGGTGGATCAGTATTACGATACCTCGCCCTATAACTGGGAGTACGACTGGATCGCGCAGTCGAAGCCAGAGGGCGTGGGGTTTTACTACCTCGATCACCTGACGCACAATGTGTTCAAGGGGAACATGGACAAGTGGTTCAAGTTCTACGGCGATCTGTTCAATTTCCGCGAGATCAGGTTTTTCGATATCGAGGGTAAATTCACGGGGCTCTTCTCACGGGCGCTCACGTCACCCTGCGGGCGCATCCGCATCCCGCTCAACGAGGACCGGGGCGAGACGGGCCAGATCGTCGCGTACCTCAAGAAGTACAACGGGGAGGGCATTCAGCATATCGCAGTGGGCGCGCGCAACATCTACGATGCGACTGACGCGATTGCGGGCAACGGGCTGAAATTCATGCTCGCACCGCCAGAGACTTATTACGAGCTGAGCAAGACGCGCGTGACGGGCCATGAAGAACCCGTGGAGCGGATGAAAAAGCATGGCATCCTGATCGACGGTGAAGGCGTGGTGGAGGTGGATGGCAAGGACGGTGGCGAGACGCGTATCCTCTTGCAAATTTTCTCCAAGACCGTGATCGGTCCCATTTTCTTCGAGTTCATCGAGCGCAAGGGCGACGATGGTTTTGGCGAGGGGAATTTCAAAGCGCTGTTCGAAAGCATCGAGCAGGAGCAGATCGACAGCGGGGAGCTTGTCGGCGAATAGCCGGACATCCCATCGAAGTCGGATCAGAGAAAGATGCGCGGGAGGGTTTTCCGCGCATTTTGTCTTGCCGGGTTAGGGATCTCTGTCCCTCCCGACGCGCTACGCTATGGCATCTGGAGAACGACGTTACGGCCGCCCTTCGTGTACCGCAGTTCGGAGTTGCTGATCGCGGCGACGCGGCCTCCGTCGACCCGGTCGCCGACCTGTACCTTCTGGTAGCGGCCATTCGAGAGGCGAATCAGGGCGCGGCGGCTGTCGGGTTTGCCGTAGACACCGATCAGATTAATCTTACGCAGATTGATCGCGTTGGGCACGGTCGCACTTTGTGCCACAGAGGTTTTGGATGGAATACTCGGCGTGACCGTGCGCGGAGTAACTGACGCCGCCGCTGCCGCGACGCGGGTTTCCTGAACTGGCTCGTCGCGCTGGGCACGGTTTACGATACGGTCAAAGTTGCGTGGACGGGTATCGGGACGTCTTGATTGTGCGATGGCAAGGCGCGTCGCATTGTCGAGCACCGGGGTTGCCAAGGCGGCGACGACGGGTTGTGGCACGACGAGAGCGGAGGCGGCGGCTGCTGCTGCGGCAGCGGTGCTCGCTGCTGCTGCGTTTTCATCTTCCTGCGCTTCTTCTGCTTGCCGCGCTTCCTCTTCAGCCTGTCGGGCGCGCTCCTGAACCGAGCTGGGGCGCAAGGCCGGACGGAATACCGCAAGCTCGTTAAATGTCACGCCACCCAGCTGCGCGCGCTCGGTCCTCTCCGCGAGCCCGACGGGGCGATTTTGGGGTCTGAACGCCACCAAGGTCGCCTCTGCTGCCGCTTGGGGCGTCACTACCTCTGGAGCTGCAGCGGATCTGTCGAGGGCTGCGGGCGGCTTCAGCGGCGGGCTGGCAGCAATGAGCGTATATCCTTCCGGCGTGACGACGCCTTCAGGTGTCGGCACGACCATACCGCTTTCGTCGCGCTGCGTTGTTTGTCCGAAGGGGGGTGGAGAGACGACGGCAGCAAGCTCCACATCTGTTTCGAACTGGTTTGGCGCGGGCAGGGCGAGCGCATCGCTGGCCGTGCTCACCGGGTCGATGCCGCTGCGGTAGACGGGCACGATGGGCGTGCTGGGGTCGGCAAGTGGCGTTTCGGGCGCGAGCGGCCAAATGCCTGTCACGGCATAGCGCGCGGCGGCCTCGGCTTCCGAGATCACGGGCACCTCGGGCTGGGCGCGCGGCTCCTGCATTGCGTCCAGCACTGCGGTGTCTTCGGCGGATAAAACCGGATCAAGGGCGGCAATCTGCACGCTGTCGCCCTCCGGCGCTGTGTTCGCGTCTATGCCATCGGGGGTACGGATAATTTCAGGGTCGATCTGATTTTCGGGCGCAGATGCTGTGGCCCGCCCGCGATCGTCTTTCATCAGGCCTGCGATCCCTTCATCAAGAAACACCGCCGCCCAGGCGGCGACACCGACCAGAAACACCAGCAAAAAAACCGTCATGATCAGCCCCAGGAACCGGGGCTTGCCACCGACCTGCTGGGCACGGGCGCCGAATACGGTCATCCGCTCTTCTTCGCTGCCTGTCGCGGGCAAGGCGACGGAAGGGGCTGCGATTGGTGCGGCAGCGCCGGTGCGCGGTTTGCGGCGGCTGAAAAAACCACTTTTCGCGCGGGGCTTTTCGGACGCCTCCGCCGTTCCTGCGAGCGGCTGGTCCGCCAGCGGGGCGGGCGCCGGTTTGTCCAGCGAACTGCTGTCGGGGCGGGGGGTGTTTACCGCGATCCGCTGCACACCGCCCACGGCTTTTGCCCGTGGGGGCGCAACAGCTGCGTTGCGGCGGCTGGCAAACGACGTTGCAGCGCTGTCCGCACCGGGCTGCGATATGGTGGCCGATCCTATGGAAGGCGAGTGGTTGATCGTAGTGGGCTGGACGACCTTAGGTGCAGTTGCAGGTGCGTTGGAGGCGGCAGTGGCGACCAGGGCAGCCCTTGTATTCTCTGGAGTGGCGGATGTTTCGTCGGTTGTTGGCTGCGTGACCTGTGCAGATCCGCTCTTGTCCACGGTGGGTAGAGGTGCGGTGTCTGAGCTCGCCTTCGTCGTTTCGGCATCCGCAGGCGTGGCTGTATCTGCAGCAGAGGATGCCTCCTCTGTCTTTGGCTCTTGCTTGGGAGCCTTAGCCCGCTCGGATAGCTTTGCGGTATCGCCTGCTGGGGTCGCCAGATCCAACGCGGGCTGTGGCTCCAATTTGACCGCCTGCGAAGCTGCGGCGTCGGGCTTTGCCTCGGCTTCCGGATTGCCCTCAGTGTTCCGCTCCACCTGCGCTGCGGGGGGTGCCGTCGCTGCTGTCATGGCTGGCACGGGGCTTTCTGGCGTTTCAGGGGCGGGCTGCTCGGATACGGTTTCCTTGGGCGCTTGCGGTGGTACGGCACCGACGACCACCACGGCGATCCCGTCAGGCTCAACACTTTCACTGGGGTCGAGAAGGCTCTCGGCCTCCTTGGTCGGACCGAAAAATGGCTCCCCGAGATAGGGTTCGTCGCCGGGCACGGCTACGAAGCTTACAGGATGAAAGCGGTGCTCCGTAGCAAAGGCCTCGGCTTCGGCCAATGTCTCATGTGCAACGGCGGCAACATGGGTTTTAGCACCGTCCATGCAGATGTCATATGCAAGCTCCGACACTGCGTAGGGCGTCGCACCTTCAAGCGCAGTCTCGGCTTCCTTGCGGCGCGCGGCATCGGACAGGCCCATCGTCTCGATCGTGAGGTATTTGATCTGGCTGGCGGGAATGACGAGCTTGGTGCGTACGCCGCCGGGCTCTAGGCTGCTGGCGGTTTTACGCAGCATCGCGAGTTCTTCGGCCAAATCATCGGTGCTGACCGAAACCTCCCCGACCTCACGCCAGCCACCTGCCGCACGGTGCAGCAGTTTAATGCCCTCGAAGGACAATGAGAGTGCAAAATTAGGCTTCATGGGCTGACTTTATCACGGGGCAGGTTAACCAACATCGTCTTACACTTGCACACTAACGCAGGTCATCGCGCAAGAAAAGGGAGCTTGCCGCCACACTGGACAGCAGGCGGATTTCGGCAGAGGCGCCGCACCTTCGAAGAGATGCGGCGCAAAGCTTCAGGCCGTCGCGGTGGCAAGGGCCTGATCGAGATCGGCGATCAGATCATCCGCATCCTCCGTGCCGATGGACACGCGCACTACGCTGGCGCCTGCCCCCGCCGCATCCTGCTGCGCGGGCGTCAACTGGCGGTGGGTGGTGGAGGCGGAGTGGATGATGAGCGAGCGGGTGTCGCCGAGGTTGGCGACATGGCTGAACACTTCGAGGGCGTTCACCAGCTTTACGCAGGCATCGTATCCGCCCTTGACGGCGAAGGTGAAAAGGCCGCCCGCGCCCTTGGGGCAGACCTTTTTACTGCGCTCGTAATAGGGGGAGGATTCGAGACCCGCGTATGTGACGTAGTCAATGCGCTCATCCGCTTCGAGCCAGCGGGCGATCTTCTCGGCGTTGGCGACATGGCGGTCCATCCGCAGGCTCAGCGTTTCGGTACCCATCAGCGTGTAGTGCGCCGCCTGCGGGTTCATCGTCATGCCCAGATCGCGCAGACCCACGGCGATGCCGAAGAAGGTGAAGGCCAGATTGCCAAAGGTCTCGTGGAATTTGAGACCGTGATAGGCGGGTTCGGGCGCGCTCAGCGACGGAAACTTGTCGGTCGCGGACCAGTCAAACTTGCCCGAATCCACGATGCAGCCGCCGGTGACGGTGCCGTTGCCGGTGAGGTATTTGGTGGTCGAATGTACCACCAGTGTCGCGCCGTGCTCGATCGGGCGGCACAGATAGGGCGTCGCTGTCGTGTTGTCGATGATCAGGGGTAATTGTGCTGCATCCGCGATGTCTGCGATGGCGCGCACGTCCATGATGTAGCCGCCGGGATTGGCGATGGCCTCGCCAAACACGGCGCGTGTATTGTCGTCGATCGCGGCTTTCACGGCGTCCAGATCGTCGAAGTCGACGAATTTGACTTCCCAACCGAAGCGCTTGATCGTGTGGGAGAATTGCGTGACCGTACCACCATAAAGACGGGTGGAGGCGACGACATTTTTGCCCGGTGACATCAGCGGGAACAGCGCCATGATCTGCGCCGCGTGGCCTGAGGAGCAGCACACTGCCCCGACACCGCCCTCAAGAGTGGCGATCCGTTCTTGCAGGACGGCTACGGTGGGGTTGGTCAGGCGAGAGTAGATAAAGCCGACTTCTTGCAGATTGAACAGCGCCGCAGCGTGATCCGCATCGCGAAATACATAGCCTGTAGTCTGGTAGATCGGGGTTTGGCGCGCACCGGTTGCGGGGTCGGGGCGGGCGCCTGCATGGATCTGGAGTGTGTCGAAGCCGTGTGTCATATGTCTCTCCCTTTGGTGTTTAGACGCAGGATTACGGGATCGCGGCCTGCCCCACAAGGGCGGCGCGCACGACAGGAACGGGCGTTCCATGGCGCGGGCCGATGATGGAACAGGGGTTTCGGACGAGGGCGCATGCGGCACCCGGTCTCGGCTGCCTAGCGCATCCAGTAGCCATTCGATTTGAGCCGGTTGCGGATGGCCTGCTCCTTGCGGGGCAGGTTTTCGCGGTCAAAAAGCGCGCGGGCCTTGGCGCCGCGGCCCTGATAGATCATCCGCTTGATCGGATCGTATGTCTTGAGCACTTTCTTGATCTTGTTGGGGGCGCTCACATGCTCGAGCACGGCCACCGCATGATCGTTTTCGCGGGCGTAGAGAAGCGGCAGCAGGCGGTAGTGGCAGCTCACTGTGCCGTCCAGAAGCCCCTCGGGCAGCGTGTCGCGCCCACCGCCGAGGGCGTGGATGACCAGCGGCAAGGCAATCTGATCGAGCCAGGGATCAAAGCTCTGGGCGCAGAGCGCCACCGGGGGCGCGTCGCGGATCGCCAGCGCATATTCGAGAAACCTGGCCCCGAACACGCGGGGGCAGCTGTAAAAGAAATATCCCGCGTTGAAATAGAGATAGCGGCGCCAGTACCCATCGGGCTGTGACAGATCGAGCGAGCTTTCAAAGTCCAGTCCGAATTTATCGTAGAGCGATTTCCACAGGCCGCTGTAATCAGGTCCGTAGAGCTGCGGCTCTGGCCAAGTCCCTTCGCGGCGCAGCGACGCGCTGGGACGGTAGAAATCGAACGGGACCGCCCCCAGATCCCCGGTGATGAGCGTGTCAGTGTCGAAAAAGACGAAAGGTTCGCCCTCGGGCAGTGCGCCGAGCATCTCGATCTTATTGCCGAAGGGATAGGCGTCACCGAAATGGCTGCTTACGAAGGGAATGATCTCCGCACCCATCTCCGTCAGCGCTTCGCGCACTGGCTCGTTCTGGATGGTCGGATCCTTTTTCCAGAGCGGTCCGGCCTGCGGCTCCGCCACCAGCAACCGGCCTTTGAAATCAGGGCTCATGGCCCGGAGGGAGGCCACGAACAGCACTGCTTCGTAGGCAAGGCGACCCTGCTGGGCAACGATGACCACGTTGAACGGTTTGTCGGAGGGGCTCTTCGGTGCCATGCTCGATCCTCGGTTGCTCTTGTCCGCGACAAGACGCGTGTTTTTTTAAGGGCAGTATAGGCCGAATGGCTGCTTTTCAAAAGCAGCGTTTTAGACCCTTTCTACGGCTCCGGCGGGATGATGGACCTGCGCTGCGATTGGCAAAGATTCGACTGTTTAAATCGTCCATGAACTAAACATTAATGCGGTAGCGATGCCTGCGCTTACCGAAAGTATGGCCGCATTGTTGTGTTATCAATCCTGCCAAACACGGGCGATTGTGTAGGGTGTAAGCTGCCAACGTAGCAATCTTTCGGGACCGAGGGTCGCCTGTGATTACCCCGTTTTGCCAGACCAGGTTTTTCTGCAAGCGTTGCTACAGTTGGGGAATTCACTATGAGATCAAAAAACCGTCACCGTCAATCGCAGCTGTAATCCTACCGCGCGCCATCATATTGCCTGTGGCAAGCTCTCTTCGACACAGACAATCCAACGGGCTGTTACTGTGATCATGGCGGTGGTGACGCATTGATCCTCTTGGAGTGCAGCGCCAGCGCAGCCGCCGAATATACTGTGCATCGTAACACGATGATATTCACCTTCGACACGCTCCCCGGAGTGGTGAGCAGCAACATGCTCGACCTCAAGCAAACAGGTGGCGCCATCCAACTCTTTGATCTGGGGGAGGGCTAATCGACACTGGTGAGATTCCTGTGATCGACAACAATAGCAGCAAGAGCTGTTGACTAATAAGGATAGTTCCGTCGCGGCGAACGTACAGTTGACACGATCCGGCGCCGTGGCTGATTTGATCTAAATCCCACATTCGGGCGCTGGCGCGCACGATTGCAAGGGCGAGCGATATGACGTCGGCGATATCGTGGGTATTCCGGTGCGCCCGCTTGTGTCGAGCGATAAGTCTGACAAAGCGATCAGGGAAGCGGGCGCCGAGGACGACGAAATTCCTCTGACACATTCCGGCTATAAAAATCGCCTCTGGTGTCGTCGCGGGAGCGGCAGTTTTTTACATCTCAGCCTGTTGCTGAGACACGCACCGCATCCCGAGCCCGGGCAGCCCGTTCGCGTCTGTCTCAAAGCTGTCAACTTGTGATGAAAATGGTGGGCGACCCTGGAATCGAACCAGGCGTGCGTCTCCGCGAGGGAGTTACAGTCCCCTGCCACACCTTGCGGCCTGTCGCCCACTGGCGCGGTGATTACCTGCGGGTCTAGGGGGCGTCAACCTTTAAATCGGTCGTTTTGCGCGATCTCGGAAGGGGGCTTTTGCGTCCGGCAGGCGGTGATCTGCAGGGCAAGGCTTGGCGCGCTGGGTGCAAAGGGGTAGAGGGAGATCAGACGCGCCGCGAGAGGTGCAAAATCTGGGGGCCGCGATGAAAAAGCCGAAGTGGGTTGTGGAAAAGGAGCAGGGTAAAAAGGCCGAGGCGCGCGAGACGCTTTGGCTCTTTGGCCTGCATGCGGTGCGCGATGCGCTTATGAACCCCGCGCGCGAAAAGATCGCCATGATGGTCACGCCCAACGCATTGGCCAAGCTGGAGGATGCTGTGGCCGCAAGCGGGATCGTGCCCGAGGTCGTGGATCCGCGAAAGTTTCGCCCGCCGATCGATCAGGGCTCTGTGCATCAGGGCGTCGTGCTCGAAGTTAAACCGCTGGATTGGGGGCGGCTCGCAGACGTGTGCATCGGCAAGGCCGCGCCGCGCGTGATCATGCTCGACCGGGTCACCGATCCGCACAACGTCGGGGCGATCCTGCGCTCGGCGGAGGTGCTTGGAGCATCGGCCGTGATCGGAACCAAGCATCATTCGGCGCCGGAAACAGGTGCGCTGGCCAAGACGGCCTCCGGTGCGCTGGAACGGCAACCCTATCTCCGCATCCGAAATCTGGCGGACGGTATCCGCGAATTGCAGGATATGGGATATTATGTTCTGGGGCTGGATGGCGATGCAGAGCTGACAATCGAGGCGGCGGTCGCTGGCAAACGGGACCGCGCGATTGCCCTGGTGCTTGGGGCCGAGGGGCCCGGTTTACGCGAGAAAACCCGCGAGACGGTGGATGCATTGGTGCGCATTGACGCAGGCGGTGTGTTTGGCTCGCTCAACGTCTCAAATGCCGCTGCGATCGGCCTATATGCCACACGAGATCATTCGTAGGACCTGTCAGACCCGTAAGGAGGAAGGTCATCGCCCATCCGGCTAAAATTGCGACCTGCTGCCACTGCGGCACGCGCGCCATGCTGCGCCTCGATGCGGGGCACCATACCCTTACGTGCGGGGCCTGCGGTGCGCCGCTGAGCCAACTCAAGATGCTGCCCACCGCCGTACCCGCGCCGCGGCCTGCCGTTTCGCACCAGAAGCCTGCCGCGCCCAATCTGCGCTCGTTGCCAAAGGCTCGCGCTGCCAAGCCGGTCAAGCCACGCAAAAAGCGCAAGAGCCTGTTTCGGAGATTTGCCGAAGAAGCGTTCGATCTGGTCGAAGATATTCTGGATTGAGGGGTGCTGCTCGCGGCAGGCGAGGGCGCAAGGGCAGAGATATTTGCTCTACCGGCACAATGCCCGTTTACTTGGAAGACATGCTTCCCACTACCTGATGGTCTGTTCCGGGTCTGAATTGCCCGCACAGGTAAATTGTCCAGGTTCTCAATTTTTAATCTGCCTTTCACTCTTCGGGAGCTTTTTTTCTGGCGCCACGCAGCTTAGGAATGACATATGGAGTACAGTGACGCCTTCCTCAAAAATATTCTGACGCGCACCAAGCGGGTGGCCATCGTGGGTGTGTCCGATAACCCCGTGCGCGCGAGCTATTTCGTGGCGCGCTATCTAGGACTGCGAAATTTTGACGTGGTGCCGGTCAATCCGATGCTGGTGGGCAAGGTGCTTTTTGGCGTGCCTGTAGTCGCGTCGCTGTCTGATATCGACGGACCGGTCGATATGGTGGATATTTTTCGCCGCTCCGAGGCGGTGCCGGAGATTGTCGAGGAGGCGCTGGCCCGGTTTCCGGCACTTGGCACGATCTGGATGCAGATCGGCGTGGAGCATATGCAAGCTGCGGAGTTGGCAGAGGCGCGCGGCGTGGATGTGGTTCAGAACCGTTGCCCCAAAATCGAATACCAGCGTCTGTTCGGCGAGTTGCGCAAGGGCGGATTCGCGACTGGGATCATCTCGAGCAAGCTTTAAGGACTGTTTAAGAGTCGCTTCCGCAGGTGCCTGCAAAGCCTGTGCGACAAGCCTATTGGAAAAGTGAAATGTTCAGCGGGAGGCTTTTTCCGCAATGCCGGATTTTGCCTGCCGCTTTGCTAGCGTCTCCATCACGTCGGACAGCGGCACGTCGCGGGCCGCGAGCATCACCAGAAGATGGTAGAGCACATCGGCGGCTTCGGACGTCAGGGCGGTCTTGTCGTCCTTCACGGCCTCAATGATCGCCTCTATCGCCTCTTCCCCAAATTTTTCGGCGCATTTTTCCGGGCCTTTAGCCAGCAACTGGGCGGTCCAGCTGGAGGCGGGGTCGGCGCCTTTGCGGGCGAGAATGGTTGCGTAGAGTGCGTCGAGTGATCCGCTCGCGTTGGTCGGATGGGTCATGTGAGCCTCATGGGGATGCCTGCGGCGGCCATGTGCTGCTTGGCCTCGTGGATGGTGAATTCGCCGAAGTGGAAGATGGACGCGGCGAGCACGGCCGATGCGCCTCCTTCGATCACGCCGTCGACCAAGTGATCGAGCGTGCCGACACCGCCGGACGCGATCACCGGCACGCTCACCGCATCGGAGATGGCGCGGGTGAGTGGCAGGTTGAAACCTGCGCGCGTGCCGTCGCGGTCCATCGACGTCAGCAGGATTTCGCCCGCGCCCTTTTCCATCATGGTGATTGCAAATGCGACCGCGTCGATGCCGGTGGGTTTGCGTCCGCCGTGGGTGAAGATCTCCCATTTCCCGGGGCTTACGGTTTTTGCGTCGATGGCGGCAACGATGCATTGGCTGCCGAATTGATCGGCGGCACGGGCCACAACATCGGGATCGGCTACTGCGGCAGAATTAAAGCTGACCTTGTCGGCGCCGGCCAGCAGAAGGGCGCGGACATCGGCCGCCGTGCGGACACCGCCGCCGACTGTCAGGGGGATGTAGCAGTGCTCGGCAGTGCGCCGCACCAGATCGAACATGGTGCCACGGTTTTCATGGGTCGCGTGAATGTCCAGAAAGCATAGCTCGTCCGCGCCCGCGGCATCGTAGGCAATCGCGGCATCGACAGGATCCCCCGCATCGCGTAGGCCGACGAAATTCACGCCCTTGACCACACGGCCATCGGCGACGTCAAGACAGGGGATGATGCGGGTTTTGAGCATGGATTTATGTACCGTGGGTGCAGGCGGGGGGCAAGCGGCAGGATCTTGGGTTTAGTTGGCTAAATGAAGGGTCAATCGCGCAATTCTGAGAGAGCGTCGGCGAGATTGATAGCTCCGTCATAGAGCGCGCGGCCGGAGATGGCGCCGCTGATGACTCCGGTTGCCTTGAGCGCGCGCAAATCGGCCAGCGAGGAAACACCGCCAGATGCGATCACAGGGATGTTTACCGCGCGGGCGAGTGCTGCGGTGGCGTCGATGTTGGGGCCGCCCATGGCACCATCGCGCAAGATGTCGGTGTAGATGATTGCGGCCACGCCAGCGTCCTGAAACGATTTTGCGAGATCAGTGACCATGACGTCGGTTTCCTCCGCCCAGCCCTTGGTGGCCACACGGCCGTTGCGGGCGTCGATGCCGACGGCGACCTGGTTCGGGAAGGCGCGCGCGGCCTCGTGCACCAGATCGGGGTTTTCCACTGCAACGGTGCCGAGGATTACGCGGGCGAGGCCCTTGTCGAGCCAGCGCTCGATGGTGGCCATATCGCGAATGCCGCCGCCGAGTTGTGCTGGCACTTTGCACCGTTTCAAAATCGCTTCGACAGGGGCCGCGTTGACCGGGCTGCCTGCGAAAGCGCCGTTGAGATCGACCAGATGCAGCCAGGTGCAGCCCGCGTCTACAAAGGCCTGCGCCTGTGCGGCGGGATCGTCGTTGAACACGGTCGAGCGGTCCATGTCTCCATGCACGAGGCGCACGGCTTGGCCGTCTTTGAGGTCGATGGCGGGATAGAGGAGCATGTGCGGCGGCCTTTGTAATGGACTTATGGCGGTTTTGCACGGAATCGGACGGGGTGCAACGCGACCTGACGTCAAGCTTGCCTGAGCGGGATATCACGGGCCATGCTCGCAGGCAGGTTTTGGGAGGAACATATATGAAAACGGTTTTATTGTCGGTGACTGCGTTGATCAGCTTGGCCGCTGCGGCTTGGGCGGATCCGGTGGAGGGCACTTGGAAAACGCAGGTTGATGATGGCGCCTACGCCCATGTGAAAATGGGCATGTGCGGCGCGGCGCTGTGTGGGACCATCGCGCGTACGTTCAATGCGGGAGGGGAATATAAATCCGAGAATATCGGTAAGCAGCTGGTATGGGACATGGCCCCTGCGGGCGGCGGCGATTACGCTCGGGGTAAAATCTGGCAGCCCTCGACTGGCAAGACCTACCGCTCCAAGATGACGCTATCGGGCAACACCCTCAATGTGTCCGGCTGCGTTGGCCCGATCTGCAAAAAGCAGACGTGGAACCGGGTGAACTGAGCCAGCTTCGTGTTTTGCAAGGGCCTGCCGGAGCTCTGCAAAAATAACATATCTCAAATCAGATGAAATGATGTATTCTGAGGCCGTGTTTGTGTACGTGCTGCTGCGGCACGGGCCTGGATGCGCCTGGGGTTGGAGATATGAAGAGAGTATTGATCCTCGCCGTCTTGGCGATGGTTTGCAGTTTGGGGACTGCGAAAGCGGATGTGCCGATCGGGCTTTGGCAAAGCCCGCCGGACTCCCGGGGCGTGGTGATGCATGTGCGCACGCGCTCATGTGGCGGTGGCATTTGCGGTCAGATCGAACGGGTCAAGAACCGTCAGGGCTATGATGCGCCTTCGCGGGCGGTGGGTCGGCGGGTGCTGGTTAATCTGGTGCCTGAAGGCGATGGCAGCTTTGCAGGGCAGGTCTGGGAGCCGTCGGGGAACCGAATGCTGCGCGCCAGGATGCAGGTGCAAGGCAATATCATGCGCCTTGAGAACTGCAGCGATGAGGATTGCCGCAGCGAGATCTGGCGCCGGCTCCGTTAGGGCTTCCAGCGCAGGAAGTTCGTGATCATGCGCAGACCGGTGGTCTGACTTTTCTCGGGGTGGAACTGCATCCCGATCATGTTGTCGCGTCCGATGACCGCCGTTACATCGCTTGCATAATCCACATGGGCGAGGCGCTGGGCCGGGTCGGTGACAGCCATGTGGTAGCTGTGGACAAAATACGTGTGATCGCCGGTGTTGATTCCGTCGAACACGGGGTGGGGCGCGTCGAGCACCAGATCGTTCCAGCCCATGTGCGGCACTTTTAGCGCCGGATCGGCCGGGGTGATTTTGGTAACTTCGCCTCTGATCCAATCGAGGCCTTCGGTATCCTCGTATTCGCGGCCCCGCGTGGCCATAAGCTGCATGCCTACACATATGCCGAGGAAGGGCCGTGCCTTGACCTCAACCGCGTCGATCATTGCAGCGTAGATTCCGCTTTTGCCTTTTAAGGCGGCCATGCAGGCCGGAAAGGCGCCATCCCCGGGCAGCACGATCCGGTCGGCGCGCGCGATAACGTCCGGGTCAGCGGTCACGATGACCTCACCGGCGTCCGCCTCCCGTGCCATGCGCTCAAAGGCTTTATGTGCGGAATGCAGATTTCCGCTCTCGTAGTCGATGATCGCGGTGAGCATCTACAGCATGCCCTTGGTTGAGGGGATCGCGTCAGATTTGCGTGGATCGCTCTCGAGGGCATCGCGCAGCGCGCGGGCCACCGCTTTGAATGCAGCCTCGGCGATATGGTGGCTGTTGAGGCCGTGCAGCTGGTCGACGTGCAGAGTGATGCCGCCGTGGGTGGAGAGTGCTTGAAAAAATTCGCGGACGAGCTCAGTGTCGAATGTACCGATTTTGGCTGTGGGCAGATCGACGTTCCAGACCAAAAAGGGGCGGCCTGACAGATCGAGCGCCGCGCGCACCAGTGCGTCGTCCATCGGCAGTAGGCAGGCGCCGTAGCGGTTGATCCCGCGCTTGTCACCGACAGCCGCCGAGAGGGCCTGGCCCAGAGCAATGCCCACATCCTCGACCGTGTGGTGATCGTCGATGTGCACATCGCCTGTGCACCGCACCGTCATGTCGATGAGGGCATGGCGCGAGAGCTGGTCGAGCATGTGGTCGAAGAAGCCGACGCCGGTTTTGTTATCGTAAACCCCCGTGCCATCGAGGTTTATCTCGACGCTGATATCGGTTTCAGCGGTGGTTCGGGTGATGGTTGCCGTGCGCATGGGGTGCTCCGTCTTTGGGTTGCGTCCTTATACCACCGCCGCGTCGCGCGCCAAGGGCCGATCAGGGATTGCGATGTACAGGCCTTCGTGACAGCCTAAAGGTGACGCCACGACAGGAGCCGTCCGTGAGTACTTGTGTTTTCATACAGATCCGCTGCCGCCCCGGCACGACCTATAAGGTCGCCGAGGCTATTTCATTGCGCGAGATCCACTCTGAGCTTTATTCGACCTCCGGCGAGTATGATTTGTTGATGAAGGTCTACATCCCGAGCGCGGCGGATGTGGGGGTCTATATCAATGACAACCTGCTTGATATCGAGGGGATCGAGCGATCTCTGACCACCATGACTTTCAAGGTGTTTTGATGCGCGTGCTTGCTGTGATGCTGATGCTTGTGGCGGGGCCCGCTCCAGCGGCGCAACGTATTTACGAGGGCAGTGAGGCCTCTGCGATCCGCTGTGCCAATATGATGGCCATGACGGGCGTGACCCTCAACCAAGCGGGGCTGATGGGTGATCCTGAAAAAGATGTTCTGATCGGGATCTCCATTCTGATCCTCGAGCGCCACGTGAGCGGCACTTGGGCCGAAAAAAAGCGCGCCATGGAGGCGATGCGCGACAGGCGCGACGTTGATGCGACGCTCAACGATTACCAGCGCCACGCGCCGCTCTGCCTCAAGCGATTCCCGATCAACTGAACGCGACAGCACCTGCAGCAACTCCGCCGCCTCAATTTAGACCAAGGCTGCGCCCGGTCTTCCATTGCATCAGAAGGGCCGATACGCAGCCCGCGCGGGGACTGTACGATTGTCTTTATGGGGACCTCGCTTAAAGCAGCAGGCCTCCTATCGTAAAGCCATGCGCTACCGCGAGATCGATTTCAGATTGTGTGGTGGGGCGGTAGGAGATGAATTCGCCGTGGGTGCACGGCTGCAGGTCAAGTGCCGCGATGAGCGCCGCATCGTAATGGCCTGACAGCAGTAAGAGCCCCTCATGTGCCAGATGATCGCGCGTGCCCTTGCCGCCATCGCTTCGGATGCGGCGCATGAAATCGTGCTGCTGGGCGACCGCCTCGACAACGTCGCGGGCGATGGGCCTGTTCTGGATCTCGCGAAAAAGCGCCGCCATCCGGTGATTTCCCGCCCGTCCGCGAAAGATGCGCGCGACGGTATCGGCAGGTACGGTGCGCCAGAAATTGGGCGGGTAGGGATGATCGCGCAGCAGCCAGAGGATATGCGTGAAACCTTCTGCGCTCACGGTCCGCTTGGCATCCTTGTTCTGGCCTTGGGTCAGATACGCGCGCTTTGCTACGATCAGGCCCAGATAGCACAGCGCGCGCGCCTCGTCGGCAGCCACGAGGATGCAGGGTGCGTCCACCGCTTCGGTGGGGATCATCCAGTTGCCACCCATTGTATTCTTGATGTCCACGTCATAGCCCCGGATCACGCAATCGAGCCGACCCTTCGGCAGATCCAGTAGCGCGCGCAATTCGATCTCGACCCGCGTGCCAATGTAGGTTTTCTCGGTTTTTTCCAGTTCCTCGTATGAGCGACGCCCGGTCTTTGGTGTCATGATCACATCATCGACGCAGGCGCGCAGCATCGCGGCAAAGTTCTTGCCCAGAGCTTCGGCACCGCCCGCCCGCGCGGTGATCTCGGCGGCGATCGTGCTCAGAAGTGCATGATCGGGGTGATCTGTCGTGACACAGCTTTGGGGGACGTGCTGTTTCATGCAAGCGCTCTCAGCCGCTGATGCTGTGCAGCATTCGTTTGCGCAGCGCGCGGGCGATCTGGGCTGAGACGGCTTGCGCCACCGGGGGCGGAAAGGCGTTGCCAACCTGCCGGTAGGCGTTGGTTTTGGCGCCGGTGAAGTGCCAGTCGTCGGGAAAGCCCTGAATGCGCGCGACCATGGGCACGGTCAGGCGCGGCATGCCGTTGTGAAACGGATCCGGTGCTTCGGGCGCAATGGTGCGCCCCTCGACGCCCAGTGTGGCCCATGCAGCGCGGGCGCGCGTGGGGCCAAGATCGGGGCCGCCGTGTTTTTTGGATCCGCCCACTATGGTCGGCGCGATCTCATCGGCCTTAAGCGCCCAATCCTCGGCGCCGCGCCAGCCGCGCGCGGCCATCAGATCGCGCAGCGTCTCGCCCACGGTCGGTGGGTTGTGGGGGTTGGGCTCAGGCCAGTCGAAAAGATCGGCGCGGTCGTGTCGCATCGCGACGATCACAACGCGTGGGCGCAGCTGCGGCACGCCAAAATCGGAGGCATTGAGCAGGCGCCAGTCGGTCCGGTAGCCCAACTTGTCGAGCTGGCTTTTCAGGCGCTCGCGGTAGTCGTGGAACACCGCCCCTAGAAAGCCGCGCACGTTCTCGATCATCACGGCGCGGGGCTGCGCATCGGCGATGATGTCGATGGCATCGTTGAACAAATTACGCTCGTCACGCTCTCCGAGTTGCTTGCCTGCGACGGAAAAGGGCGGACAGGGCAGGCCGCCCGCGAAAAGGTCAATACCTTTGAATTCGGAAGCGCGTTCCTTGAACAGCACCATATCCTCTTCGAGCACGCGCCAGGCTGGCCGGTTGTGGCGCAGGGTGGCGCAACAGTGTTTGTCGATCTCCACGAGGGCCGTGTGATCAAAGCCCGCCGCTTCCAGCCCCAACGCTTGGCCGCCTGCACCGGCGCATACTTCGAGTGATGTCAGTGCCATGCCCGCTCCCCGTTCGGCGCCCGCGTGGAAATTCCCGCACCCGCCTCGCTTTCTTAAGCGCAACAGGGCGGCATGGCAACGCGGTCTAGATGCCGGGCGCCGGTCCTAGCGAGGCGCGGATTTGCACGCTGGTTGTCAGTTCCGTTGGGGGCTCCTGCGGCGCGCCTTCCACCATCGCGATGAGAGCTTGAGCGGCCTTCCGGCCCATTTCGCGGTGGGGTACATGAACGGTCGTGAGGGCGGGTGTGACGATGCGGGCAAGCTCAATATCGTCAAATCCGGTGACGGAAACATCGCCGGGAACGTTGAGGCCCAAGTCGGCAGCGGCGCACAACGCACCTGCTGCGAGCACGTCATTGCCACACATCACGGCAGTCGGGGGTACGCGTGCCCGCATCAGCGTCGTCATCGCGACCTCGCCGGTCTCTATGCCGTAAGCGGTCTCGATCACTTGGAGGCTGTCCTCCGCCAAGCCCTGTGCGCGTAGCGCATCGCGCACGCCCGCAACGCGGTCTGCGGCGCGGTCGTTGCCCCGCTGATGGGCGGAGATCATGGCAATCCGGCGGTGCCCCTGTGCGATCACTGCGCCTGCGAGCTGTGCCATGGCGCCCCGATTGTCGAAGCCGATGGCCGCTCTTGCATCGTGTCGCGCGTAGGCCCACGTGACGATCGCGGGCACGCCTTGCTGCGCGAGATAGCTGTAGAGTGCCGGGTCGCGGTCGTAACCGATCAGCAGCAGACCATCGGCACCACGTGCGACGAGCGCTTTGATCTGCTCCTTTTCGACCCGGGCATCATACGCGGTGCTGGAAACCAGCAGCGTGTACCCGCGCGCATGCAGCTCCTCCTGAAAGGCCTGTAGGCCACGGGCGAAAATGGCGTTTTCCATCGTGGGAACGATGGCGCCGATGGTGAACGTGCGCTTGGCCGCCATGACCCTCGCGCCGAAATTGGGAGTATAGCCCAGCTGCTCTACCGCCTCCATCACCCGCGTGCGTGTTTCGGCCACGACCCGTTCGGGGCTGTTAAGGCATCGCGATACTGTCGCGGTCGAGACACCTGCCTTGCGTGCCACGTCTTGTAGGGTCGGCGTGGAATGGGAAGATGGCATATCTGGTTCGGGCCTTTCCAAACACGGGCTGGATAGAGGCATCCTGCACTGAAAAGCAGCATCCTTTAAGGGGGGTTGTTTCCATTGATGTAAGCGCTTGCATTTGCCGATTGCAAGCGGATAGGATTTTTACAAACTCCTGCACCGATCCGCCGTGCGCGTTGGTCGTATCGTGCTTCGGGACGGATTGACCTGCAATTTCATGCACTGCGCCAAGCAGCCATGATCGCTAGGATTGAGACTAGGACACAGAGATATGACCCGTGAATACCTGAAAAAAGCCACGCTGAACGCTGCGTCCGACGCCACCGAGACCCACGAGATCGTCAAGGCGATCCTCGCCGACATCGAGGCAGGCGGAGATGCAACGGCTCTGGAGTATGCAAAAAAGTTCGACCGGTACGAGGGCAATGTCATTCTGACAGCACAGCAGATAAAAGAAGCCTGCGCGCTGGTGCCCGAAAAGCTCAAGGCGGACATCCGCTTTGCGCATGATAATGTGAAACGCTTCGCACAGATGCAAAAAGCAACCGTTTGCGATGTGGAACTGGAGATCGTGCCGGGCCTGATCGCGGGGCAGAAAGTGATCCCGGTCAATGCTGCGGGCTGTTACGTGCCCGGCGGGCGCTACAGCCATATCGCGAGCGCCATCATGACCGTTACGACAGCATCGGTGGCTGGCTGCAAGCACATCACTGCCTGCTCGCCGCCGCGTCCCGATACCGGCATCAACCCCGCGATTGTCTACGCTGCGCATATCTCCGGTGCCCACAAGATCATGGCGATGGGCGGTGTACAGGGCGTGGCCGCAATGACCTTCGGTCTGTTCGGCCTGCCACCGGCCAATATTCTTGTAGGACCCGGCAACCAGTTCGTGGCGGAGGCCAAACGGATCCTGTTCGGCCGTGTGGGCATCGACATGATCGCAGGTCCGACCGACAGTCTCATCCTCGCCGACGAGAATGCCGACGCTCACATCATCGCGACCGATCTGGTCTCACAGGCCGAGCACGGCTATAATTCGCCCGTCTGGCTCGTCACGGACGATGCCGCGCTGGCGCGAAGGGTAATCGAGATGGTTCCCGATTTGATCGCCGATCTGCCGGAACTTAACCGCCAGAACGCGTTTGCTGCATGGCGCGATTTTGCAGAAGTGATCGTGTGTGCGGACCGCGAAGGCATGGCCGCCTGCTCGGATGACTACGCCCCCGAGCACCTCACGGTCCAGGCAGCGGATCTGGACTGGTGGCTCGAGCGGCTCACCTGCTACGGCTCGTTGTTTCTGGGGGAGGAGACTACGGTTTCGTATGGCGACAAGGCCTCGGGCACCAATCATGTGCTGCCCACCTCGGGGGCAGCTGGCTACACTGGGGGCTTGTCCGTGCACAAATACATGAAGGTCGTCACCTGGCAGCGCGCCACCCGGGAGGGATCCAAGGGTGTGGCGCAGGCCACCGCGCGCATCAGCCGACTGGAGGGAATGGAGGGCCACGCCCGCGCCGCAGACGTGAGGCTGGCGAAATACTTTCCTGGCGAGAATTTTGATCTGTCCGCCGATGGATAATCTGCGACACATGTTCGATCCTGCAGGCTGTATTGCCTGCGTCACGGGTGTGCGGTCGCGCAGGACATGCCCTTTCCGCTCGTCGCCGGTGCGGTTCGCTTTTACCCTCCGGCCGCAGGGACGGCCTGCGGGCCGCAAATCATCCTGATCCCCGTGGTGCAGAGCCGACGAGACACATTGATACTATCACAATTTAACGAAAAGGCCCTCATAAGATGAACATCGACAAGAAGATCACCGATGATCTTGTCGCAAACGGCATTTCTTTTGTCACGACCGTGCCCTGCAAGCAGCTCGCCGGTGTGATCGAGGAGATCGACGCGCGCGACGAGATCTTCCATATCCCCTCCAACAAGGAGGACGAGGGCATGGGCCTGTGCGCGGGTGCCTTCATGGGCGGCAAACGCCCTGCGATCATCATGCAAAACACGGCGATCGGGGTCACGATCAACACTCTGGCGACGTTGATCCAGTACTACCGGATGCCACTACCGATGCTCATCTCTTATCGGGGAGAGCTGCGTGAACCCGTCGCCTGTCAGGTGGAAATGGCGATCCATACCAAAGCCTTGCTGGCCGAGATGAATGTGCCGACCTATCATTTTCACCACCAGCGCGACGTAGAAGAACTCGACGCAATCCTGAAATATACCTTCATGTGCAACAAACCGGTCGCAATCCTGACCGATGCCAACTTCTGGGGAGGCTACGGAGACCAATGATCCGCTCTGAAATCCTGCGCGATATCGCGCCCATCCTTCGCGATCAATTGGTCATCTGCAACATTGGCCTGCCCAGCCAAGAGCTGCATATGATCGACGATCAACCCACCAACTTTTACATGCTGGGTACGATGGGTCTTTCGTCTTCCATTGGTCTGGGTCTGGCTTTGTCACAACCCAAAACGGTTATTTCCATTGACGGGGACGGGTCCGTTCTAACCAACCTCGGCACCCTGCCCACCATCGCCAACAACGTGGCCGACAACTACATCCTGCTGATCATCGACAACGGATCTTATGGCTCAACCGGCGATCAACCAACCTATGCAGGCAAGAAGACCAAGCTCGAGAAGGTCGCCGAGGCATGCGGCTGCGAGAACGTCGTCGTGTGCGGTGGCAAGGACACTGGCAAAGCGCTTCAAGCGGCGATTGATAGCAAAAAGATGACCGTAATTGTGGTGAAATGCGACAGCGGAAACATCAAGCTGCCGGTGATCACGATGGATCCCGTTGTGATCAGGGACCGGTTTATGAAGGCTGTCAGCGCGTAAATAGCGTCCTTAGGGACCTCGGAACAGGGTGGCGCTGAAAAGTGCCGCCTTTTTTGTTGTGACGCGCTTGAGAGTCAGGAACTGCTGAAGTTGGTCGCGCTCTCATCCTCGGGTGTCTCTCGCTTTCCAATCATCGTTTGGTCCTCCCGAAAACGGGATAATTATATTACGAAAGGTGGACCACTTCAGTGGCGCCATTCCACCGAACTGTTCTTCGCGCCATCAAATTTTTCGTCTGTTGGATTAACCAAAAAACTTACCAACGTACGAATCTCTTCTTTTTCTATACGCACTGGAATCTCAAATAGTTCTATTCCAGCTTCGCACAAAGCCTGCCGCTTTATCGCGTCACTTCGTTCAGCACGTTGTCGGCCTTTGTCGTTAAAACCATAATGACCTTTACCCTGATATTCAACGACACCCACCACCTCATTTGACCCGTTCACCACCACAAAGTCGGCACGTTTCGAGTTAACCGACATATAGCGATTGAAGCTCTTGTTCGCTAAAAATGCACCATATGACACTTGGGACATGACTGCCCAACCATGCGGCACTTCGGCCAACAGGTAACGGTATAAGACTGCTTCCGGCTTGTTCATCAATTTGCGCCGGGTGAAGTCTGGAGCAAAAACTTGCTTCCTGCGATACCGGAGACAAAATCCAGAAATTACAAAACAGGCAAATAGCAAAAAGAGAATATCAGCAGTCATTCTTTCGTTCCTCTAACGGGCGAACACGACCTAATCGCAGGCACCACATAGCGCGGCCTCGTAGCCATCAGGAATTTCCTCCATAAGTGGCGTGCCGCAATGGATGCAGGTATTGCCACTCACGGAAGAAACTTCGGTGTCTGTGTGGCCTTGCCACTTGGTGCGGTGATCCTCGTGCCATGCAGCACGTTCCTTATCGGTGAAGCTATTGTTTGTTGTCACATGTATCTCCTACAGCGGTAGCCGAAACCTTTCGGCGCGTGCCTACAGCCAGCATTATTGAGGCTTTCCAGCTCAAACCATAATTTGTCTATGTGGCAGAATTGGGGTTCATGGCTTATGTTGACGCCTCTTGATGGTACGAGAGCAGTCCCCAATAACTTTTCCTTCTGACCGTTCACAAACGACGTATTGTTGAATGGTACGCTGAAGCGGACATCGGTGCAGACCGCAGCGAAGGTCCGCAATCCGCCCTTCGCTGCATAGCGGAACCGATACTTGAAGTCAGCGGAAGCTTGATCAAATCTGAAGGTGCGGGCGTAGCTCAGAGGTAGAGTACAACTGCCAAAGCTCTGCTTTGAGCACCATGTCAACATATACGTTCACACTCACAACTGTGAACGCCAGACAAATTCAGTGTCCATAAACGAAACAAGAGCTACAGTTTTCACTGTAACTCTTTGTTTTTTCTTATGTCTAACTGGAGCGGGCGAAGAGATTCGAACTCTCGACCCTAACCTTGGCAAGGTTATGCTCTACCCCTGAGCTACGCCCGCATCAGTTAGTGGGGGTGATTTAGCCCTCTGTGCCTGAGGCCGCAAGGGGTAATTTCAACTGTCGAGCAAAAACTTGTATCTATTCCCGCACAGGCCTGCGCGGGGTCTGTGCAGGTTGAAACCGACATCGCCTATTCCAACTCTACCAGCAAATCCTTGGCATCAATCTGGCCGCCGGGAGCGACATGGACGGCTTTCACAATCGCATCCCGCTCTGCGTGCAGGCCGGTTTCCATCTTCATGGCCTCAATGGTCAGCAACAGATCGCCCGCCTTGACCGGCGCGCCCACAACCGCGCCGACAGAGGCCACGACCCCCGGCATCGGCGCACCGATGTGATTGGGGTTGCCCGCTTCCGCTTTGGGCCGCGCCTGGGTGGTGGCTTTGACCAGACGGTTTGGCACGCGGATCACGCGCGGCTGGCCGTTGAGCTCGAAGAACACCTTTACCTCGCCGTCTTCATTTGTCTCCCCGATCGTTTGCAAGCGGATTTCAAGCGTCTTGCCGGGGTCGATTTCGGCGGCGATCTCCTCGCTCGGCTCCATCCCGTAAAAGAACGTCGGCGTGGGCAGGGTGCGCACCGGACCATACATCTCGTGCCGCGCGCGGTAATCGGTGTAGACTTTGGGATACATCAGGTAGCCCGCCAGATCCTCGTCGTCGATCTCCATACCGTCCAGCTGTTCGGAAAGCTCCTTGCGCGTCGCCTCCAGATCGACGGGGGCCAGATGGGCGCCGGGTCGGTCGGTGTTGGGCTTCTCGCCCTTGAGCACTTTCTTGACGATCCCTTCGGGAAAGCCGCCGGGAGGCTGGCCCAGATTGCCGCGCATCATGTCGATCACCGAATCCGGGAAGGACACGTCTGTTGCCGGATCCTCGACCTGCGCGCGGGTGAGGCCCTGGCTCACCATCATCAGGGCCATGTCGCCGACAACTTTGGAACTGGGCGTGACTTTCACAATATCGCCGAACATCTGGTTCACGTCGCGGTAGGTGCGTGCGACCTCGGGCCAGCGGTCGTCGAGGCCAAGGGAGGCCGCCTGTGACTTGAGATTGGTGAATTGCCCGCCGGGCATCTCGTGCAGATACACCTCTGAGGAGGGGGCCTGCATGCCTGTCTCGAACGCGCGGTACTGGTGGCGGACGTCCTCCCAGTAATCGGATATTTCGCGCACGGCGGTGATGTCGAGCCCGGTATCACGGTCGGTATGGCGCAGGGCCTCGACAACTGAGCCTAACGTCGCCTGAGAGGTATTGCCGGAGAAGGCATCCATTGCGCAGTCCACTGCATCGACGCCTGCCTCACTTGCGGCGAGGATCGTTGCGGTGGCGATGCCCGCAGTATCGTGGGTATGGAAGTGGATCGGCAGGCCGATCTCGGATTTCAGCGCCCGCACCAGTTGGCGCGCCTGCGCGGGCTTGAGCAGCCCCGCCATGTCCTTCAGCCCGAGCACATGCGCGCCCGCAGCTTTTAGATCCTTGCCCATCGCGACATAGTATTTCAGATCGTATTTTGCGCGGTCAGGATCGAAGATATCGCCGGTATAGCAAATCGTGCCTTCGCAGACCTTGCCCGCCTCCTGAACAGCATCCATCGCCACGCGCATGTTTTCGACCCAGTTGAGGCTGTCGAAGACGCGGAATACGTCCACGCCGCTGCTGGCGGCGGTTTTCACGAAATGCTGCACCACATTGTCGGGGTAATTGGTATAGCCTACGCCATTGGAGGCGCGCAGCAGCATCTGGGTCATGATGTTGGGCATCCGCTCGCGGATATCGCGCAGACGCTGCCACGGGCATTCCTGCAAGAAGCGGTAGGCCACATCGAAGGTCGCGCCGCCCCAACATTCCACCGAGAAGAGCGTGGGCAGATTGGCGGCATAGGCAGGCGCCACCTTGATCATGTCATGGCTGCGCATGCGGGTGGCAAGGAGACTCTGGTGGCCGTCGCGCATAGTTGTGTCGGTGATGAGCAACTGGCGCTGTTGCCCCATCCAGTCGGCCACGGCCTGCGGGCCTTTTTGCTCCAGCAGATTGCGTGTGCCCATCATGGGCTCCGCGCGGTTTTCGGGAGGCTGGGGCGCGCGGGTGGTGGCGGGGGGCAGGGGCTTGTTCTTGGTCTCGGGGTGCCCGTTGACGGAGATATCGGCAATATAGGTCAGCACTTTGGTGCCACGGTCCTGCCGGGCCTTGAAGCTGAACAGATCCGGCGTCTCGTCGATGAATTTGGTGTGGTATGTGTTGTCGAGGAAGGTGGGATGCTTGAGCAGGTTTTCCACGAAGGCGATGTTGGTCGAGACACCGCGAATACGGAATTCGCGCAGGGCGCGATCCATGCGCGCGATGGCCTGTTCGGGTGTCTGCGCCTTCGCCGTGACCTTGACCAGCAGGCTGTCGTAGTAGCGGGTGATCACCCCGCCGGAATAGGCTGTGCCGCCGTCGAGGCGGATGCCCATGCCAGTCGCCTCGCGGAACGCCGTGATCCGGCCATAGTCCGGGATAAAATTGTTGAGCGGATCTTCAGTGGTAATACGCGTCTGGAGCGCGTGGCCTTGCAGCTGGATATCCGCCTGAGAGGCCTTGCCTGTGGCCTGCGCCAGCGTCTTGCCCTCTGCGATGAGGATCTGCGCCTGAACGATGTCGATTCCGGTCACTTCCTCGGTGACCGTATGTTCGACCTGAACGCGTGGGTTCACTTCGATGAAGTAGAATTCCTCGGTTTCCATGTCCATCAGGAACTCGACAGTGCCCGCACATTCATAATTCACATGTGCACAGATCTTGCGGCCCAGTTCGCAGACATGGGCGCGCTGCTCTTCCGTAAGGTAAGGGGCGGGTGCGCGCTCGACCACCTTCTGGTTGCGCCGCTGGACCGAGCAATCGCGCTCGTACAGATGATAGATCTCGCCATGGCTGTCGCCGAGGATCTGCACCTCGACATGGCGCGCCTTGAGGATCATCTTTTCCAGATAGCCCTCACCATTCCCGAAAGCGGCTTCCGCCTCGCGCCGCCCCTCGCGGACTTTATCTTCCAGTTCACTCTCGTTCTGGATCGGGCGCATACCGCGCCCACCGCCGCCCCACGATGCCTTTAGCATGAGTGGATATCCGACCTCGGCAGCTTCCTTCTTGATCGCTTTCATATCATCGCCCAGCACTTCCGTGGCGGGGATTACGGGCACGCCCGCGGCCATGGCCACGCGCCGCGCGCTCGCCTTGTCCCCGAGCGCGCGCATTGTTTCCGCCTTGGGGCCGATGAAGGTGATGCCGTTTTGTGCGCAGGCGTCCACGAAGTCGGGGTTCTCGCTCAGCAGGCCGTAACCGGGATGGATCGCGTCCGCGCCGCTGGCCTTGGCGACGCGGATAATCTCATCGATGCTGAGATAGGCCGCGACCGGCCCCAGATCCTTGCCGATACGGTACGCCTCGTCCGCCTTGAAACGATGCAGCCCCAGCTTGTCCTCTTCAGCAAAGACCGCGACGGTGGTTTTCCCCATCTCGTTGGCGGCGCGCATGATGCGAATGGCGATCTCGCCCCGGTTGGCGATGAGGATTTTGCGGAAGTCGGTCATGAAGGCAGGCCCTGTCTTATGTAAGTATCCCCAATTTGTAGGCGCAAGCGGGGCCCCGCCGCAATGCGTGTGACTGGGTAGAGTTCAGGTTTTGTCCTTTATTTCGATGCGGAGGGGCTCCAATGGCGGCGAGTGTTGAATCTATTGGCGAATGTCCCGCCCTATCGGGGGCGCTACTCCGCGATATTGAGACAAGTCTAAAAACACAGGGCAGGAGAGCAACATCTGGAAGTGTTTGGATCTCCCATGGCGTGGGCACTCCGCTGGCGGCGATGCGTGCGTGTACCGCCCCTGGTCCTTTACAGGCCAGAGAAGTCCAGCGGGGAGGTCAACTCAGTTTTAGAAACATTTTGTGAGCGCCGCCGAACAAACAGGCCTGTGTGAATAAGGCGGTTGCGACCAACAGATACACTTCGCTTGATGCTTTAACTATGAATTTCAATATTCTGATTTAAAATGCAATAATGTAGATTTATGCGGTTGGGAAGACGTCTGTAAATGTGTCGAAACTGAAACCCGTTGCACCAGTCATGGCAAGTGATGCTTTACGCGCAAGCGCTACTCGAGCCGAATTGGTTCGGGCAACTCCGACAGGGTGCGGGCGCCGAGCTGGCCCATGTTCGCGGCCATATCCTTGGCCATAATATCGATCAGATGTGCGGGTCCCTGCGCCCCGAGCGCACCCAAGGCAAAGTGGAACGCCCGGCCCAGCATCACGAAATCCGCTCCAAGCGCCAGCGCACGCAGAATATCCAGACCGCCCTCAATTCCGCTGTCGAAGACGATCGGCAGTTTGGTCGCCGCGCGGATCTGTGGCAGCGTCTCGATCGCGGCGGGCGCCCCGTCAAATTGGCGGCCTGCGTGGTTGGAAACCCAGATGCCATCGACGCCCATCCCCTCGAGCCGCACGGCGTCCTGCGGCTGCAACACGCCCTTGATCAGGAAATCGCCCTCCCACTCTTGGCGCAGCCAGCCGACATAATCCCAGTCGGGAGCAGTGCGCAGCAGATAGCCCATATGCGCGGTGGGCGAGAGGCTTTTCGTCTCTGCAGTCGCGTATTTATCGAGGCCGCGCATGTGGGGCATGCCGCGTTGAGCCATGCCCATCGCCCATGCGGGGCGTGTCGCCACCTGCGCCAGCAGGCGTGGTGTGAGGCGCGGCGGATTTGTCAGGCCGGAGCGAACCTGGCGCTCGCGACGGCTCGCCACGGGGACGTCCACCGTGAGGATCAAAGTGTTGAATCCCGCCGCCTTGGCGCGCGCCAGCATATCGCGCCGGATGTCAGCATCGCGCGGCGGATACATTTGGAACCAGGCATGCTCGCCCAGATGGGGGCCGATGTCCTCCGGGCTTTGCGTGGCGACCGTAGAGATGCTGTAGGGAATGCCGGCGGTGGCCCCGGCACGCGCCAGATGCCCTTCCGCATCGGGCCACATGAGGCCGGACATGCCGATCGGAGCAATGCCGAACGGCAGGGGCATCTTTCGTCCCATGAACGTGGTGCTCAGGTCGGCGGTGAATTCGCCGTGCAGGATCGACGGCATCATGCCGATACGGTCGAGGCCTTTGCGGTTGCGGGCTTTCGTCGCCTCATCTCCGGTGCCGCTGTCGAGGTACTCCCAGACGAAGGGGGGAATCCGCTTTTTCGCGCGCGTGCGCAGATCGGACAGGGCGGGGTATTTTGAATGAAGATCCATGCGCGCATTTGGCGGATTGCACGGGCGCTTGTCCAGCGTCAGTTTCCGCGTTGGCCCGGCTATTTTCTTGCGCCGCGTTCGCTCCTTTGCGATCCAGATATAGATCACTCCCGCGTGCGAAAAGCGATAGGGCTGCGACAGGTGCTTCACCGCAACATGATGCCTTTATGGGCTTATCCTGCCAGCTTTTCTTGCACCCAGCGACACTCATCGACTGTCCACAAGCGTCCACCAGATTGCATCGACGGCATTTCTGGGGTCGATGCGAAAGCATCTGCTGCCTGAAGGGCGTCAGGATCACGATCGAAGACCTCCTCGCGCGCGACGACCAGCGCGGTCCCCAAGATGCGCGCGCGCCCGTCCGGCATGTCCACCTTACACAGCAGCGTTTCCCAGATCATCGCCCCCTTGGGCATCTGAAGCTTTTCAAGGTATCAGAGCGGGGTGTCCTGCTTGAGACAGGCAATATAGCGGGCGTTGACTTCGGCTGCCTGCTGCGGCGGCAAAAGTTCTGTGAGGGGGCGGCCGATGATGTGTGGCATAGACATGCCGGATGCGCGCTCATTTGCTGTGTTTAGAGCGCAAATTTCAAATTGTGCGTCCTGCGGGCGCAGTTGTGCCAGAAACATCGGCGTAGGGAACCTGTCGAGTTCTCCTCTCAATTGCGCGGGATCATCAGTTGTGAACATCAGGTCTCTCCTGTTCGGCTTCATGCAGAAGTGGTGGGCAAAGAGATTACCAACAAATTAATAGAGGGAGATAAATCTCGGATTTTAGAGAGTTCATTAATATTCGGGTTAACAATACCCCGTTGCTACCGGCATAAACATCATCCGGAACATTGTGCGAACGTCTCTTTAAATCCCACGCGCTTCAGGCTAGTTTGGCACTCATGAGCTCTTTTGATGAAAACGCCGCCTTTGAGGGCGCTTCGCTTTCCGCACGTGCTATGGCCGCGCGCCCGCAGCCCTATCTTGACGGGCTCAACCCCGCGCAGCGGGAAGCGGTCGAGAAAATGGACGGCCCTGTGCTGATGCTGGCGGGGGCCGGTACCGGCAAAACCCGCGCGCTTACCGCGCGTATCGTGCATCTGATGAACACCGGACGCGCGCGCCCGAACGAGATCCTCGCCGTCACCTTCACGAACAAGGCTGCGCGGGAGATGAAAAACCGCGTGGGCGCGATGCTGGGGCAGCCGGTAGAGGGGATGCCATGGCTCGGCACCTTCCACGCGATCTGCGTCAAGCTGCTGCGGCGGCATGCGGAGCTTGTGGGGCTCAAGTCGAATTTCACCATTCTGGACACGGACGACCAACTCCGTCTGCTCAAGCAGTTGGTCGCCGCCGAAGGGATCGACGACAAGCGCTGGCCTGCACGGATGCTGGCGGGGATCATCGACGGCTGGAAGAACCGCGCACTTACGCCCGACAAACTGCCCGCCGCCGATGCAGGTGCCTACAACAATTTCGGCCCGCAGATCTATGCCGCCTACCAGACCCGGCTCAAGGAGCTAAACTGCTGTGATTTCGGTGACTTGCTGCTGCATATGGTCACGATCTTCCAGACCCATGACGACCTGCTTGAGCAATATCAGCGCTGGTTCAAATACATCCTCGTGGACGAGTATCAGGATACTAACGTGGCGCAGTACCTGTGGCTGCGGCTGCTGGCGGGCGGGCACAAGAACATCTGCTGTGTCGGCGACGATGATCAGTCGATCTATGGCTGGCGCGGGGCCGAGGTGGGGAATATCTTACGGTTCGAGAAGGATTTTCCGGGCTCGCATGTGGTCAGGCTCGAGCAGAATTACCGCTCGACGCCCCATATCCTCGCCGCTGCCTCCGGCGTGATCGCGGGCAACGAGGGGCGCTTGGGCAAGACCTTGTGGACCGATGCGAAAGACGGTGAAAAGCTGCGTTTGATCGGCCACTGGGACGGCGAAGAGGAGGCCCGCTGGATCGGCGACGAGCTCGAGTCGTACCAGCGTGGCACGCGGGGCCTACGCAAATTCAGTCTCGATCATATGGCAATCCTCGTGCGCGCGTCGCACCAGATGCGCGCGTTCGAGGACCGTTTCCTGACCATCGGCCTGCCGTACCGCGTGATCGGCGGCCCGCGCTTTTACGAGCGGCTGGAGATTCGCGATGCCATGGCCTATTTCCGCGTCGTGACGTCGCCTGACGATGATCTGGCATTCGAGCGGATCGTGAACACGCCCAAACGCGGGCTCGGCAATGTGGCGCAACAGAAGATCCAGCGCACGGCACGCGCCAATGGCACAAATCTGGTGGAGGGCGCGCGGATCCTGCTGGATGAAAAGGGCATTGGCGGTAAGGGAGCGACCGAGCTGCGCATTCTTATCGAAGGGATTGATCGCTGGTCATCCAAGCTGCGCGGCCCTCGGATCGAGGCCAATGACGATTCGGTGCTGGATGACGGCGGCCCGGTGCGGATGGAATTCGGCCCGCCGGAGATCAGCCATGTGGAGTTGGCCGAGATCATTCTTGATGAAAGCGGTTACACCGCGCATTGGCAAAACGACAAAACGCCCGAAGCGCCCGGGCGGCTCGAGAACGTCAAGGAACTGGTCAAGGCGCTGGAGCAATTCGAAAACCTGCAAGGATTCCTCGAGCACGTCAGCCTGATCATGGACAACGAGAAGGAAGGCGAGGGCGAGAAGGTCAGCATCATGACGCTGCACGCGGCCAAGGGACTCGAGTTTCCCGCTGTTTTCTTGCCCGGATGGGAGGACGGCCTCTTCCCGTCGCAGCGATCCATGGACGAATCGGGCCTCAAGGGGCTGGAGGAAGAGCGGCGGCTGGCCTACGTGGGCATCACGCGGGCCGAGGAGATCTGTACGGTCTCTTTTGCGGCCAACCGCTTCGTGTTCGGGCAATGGCAAAATGCCATGCCGTCCCGCTTCATTGACGAGTTGCCTGAGGCGCATGTGGAAGTGTTGACGCCACCGGGCCTGTATGGCGGCAGTTTTGGCGCGGCCATGCCAAAAAGCACTCTGCACGAGGCTGCGGCGGAAGCGAACGTCTACAACTCGCCGGGATGGCGGCGCTTGCAATCGCGCAGCGGCGCACGCGGCATGAGCCAGCCCGCCGAAACGAAGAACATGACCATCGATATGACTGCCACGAGCAGCTTCACCATGGGGGAGCGGGTTTTTCACCAGAAATTCGGCTATGGCTCGATCGTCGGGATCGAGGGAGACAAGCTCGAGGTCGCTTTCGAAAAGGCTGGTGATAAGAAAGTTGTCGCGCGCTATGTCACTGCTGCGGATGATGTTCCGTTCTAAGGCGTGAGACGTTCGGACAAAAAGCTTTATAAATCTGATGCCTAGGGATCTTCGCCAAGCGGTTGGTGCTGTGGTCGATCAGCTTTTGGCAGCGCAAAGAGATGTCGAGACTTATCAATTTTCCGGGTGGTATGTCCCGCAAATCAAAAACGGCGCTCCCCAGGGAGGTGGGGAACGCCGCCTTATCAGGTGCACCTTCCAATCGGGAGGAACGAAAGCTGCACTGTTGCAACGCAGGGTCATCAGGGGAGGAGAGACTCTGCCGCGCTGCATGTATCCCTACGGCTCAGTGGGAGGACCGATCCGCAGGGAATTCGTGAATTACTTAGTCATCTGAGCGGCTTCGCGCGAGAGGCGCCGGAAATCAGCGCGAGACATCCCGAGGTCCGCCAAATCGCGGGCGGTCATGGTGCACAACTCGTTATAGGTCGTCCGGTACGCCTTGCGCTGACGCAGTTTCAACGCGACCGCGTCAAAAAATGCTGCAATGCGGCTAGGTTGCGTGGACGTTCCTGCGGTGGTGTCTGTAAAATATGTCATGCTCACTCTTTCATCTCGTCTGCGTCTTGTTGTGCTTAGTATCTAAGGTTCGGCTCGTTCCGTGCAAGGGTAAATGCTGCAATGCAGCTATGCGGTCCGTGCATATGAGACGTAGCGTCAACCTATTGTTTCTGTTTTGTAAAAATCAGATCCCCCTCACAGGGGCGTGATAAGGAATGGCGCTGGAAGGCAAAAAAATGGCGACGACATCAAGGGAGGAGAGATGCCGCCGCCTAAAGATGAAGGCCACTCCGGGAGGAGGATGGAGCAACCTTCGCTAAAAAAGAAAACCATCGGGAGGATTGTTTTCATGACTCTTAACTAGCAAAAGTTTCTGCACATGCACAATGTATTATTTTGCATTACTGCCATGCAGCATCGGCATGGGCCTGGTCTGCATAATATTTGTGCAAAATGGCGCGGGTGCGGGCGCTCCTGGAACCAAGCCCGGCAGTCTTGCGGTTTTTGCGCAATATGCGATGTACGAGAATTGCCCGAGGAGACGCAGAATGCCCGTGACGAAAGATGATGTAATCGCAGCGCTGGAGCGGATCACCCTACCCGATGGCCGGAGCCTTGTCGCGCACGACATGGTCAGGGCGTTGAGCGTCGAGGCTGGCATTGTCCGTTTTGTGATTGAGGCACCAAATGCGGAGGTCGCCCGCGCGATGGCTCCGCTGCGTGATGCAGCCGAGCAGCTCGTGGCGGCGCTGCCCGGTGTCACGCAGGCGACCGTCGCACTCACGGCGCATGGACCGACTGCGAAAACCGCGGCACCCCCAGATCTCAAAATCGGCGGCCACCCCAAGCCGCAGGATAGGCCAACCAAGCCGGACGGAGTCGACCGGATTATCGCGATCGGCTCGGGAAAAGGCGGTGTGGGTAAATCGACGGTCAGTACCAATCTGGCGGTCGCGCTGGCCCGGCAAGGGCGCAAGGTGGGATTGCTTGACGCCGATATCTATGGCCCCAGCATTCCGCGCATGATGGGGGTCAATCAGCGCCCTGCGAGCCCCGATGGAAAGAAGATTATACCGCTACACGCTCATGGTGTCACATTGATGTCGATCGGCTTCATGTTGGAGGAGGGGAAGGCGACTATCTGGCGGGGTCCCATGTTGATGGGCGCGCTGCAACAGATGCTGGGGCAGGTGGAATGGGGCCCGCTTGATGTGCTTCTGGTCGATCTTCCACCCGGCACCGGCGATGTACAGCTGACCCTGTGCACAAAGACGCAAATGACGGGCGCCATCGTGGTGAGCACGCCGCAGGATGTGGCGCTTATCGATGCGCGCAAGGCGCTTGATATGTTTTCCACCTTGAAAACGCCGCTGTTGGGTCTGATCGAGAATATGTCCGTTTTCGTCTGTCCCGACTGCGGAGGGCAGCATCAGATTTTCGGGCAGGGCGGTGTTGCCGAGCAGGCGCGGCAGATGGATGTGCCGCTGCTCGGCACGCTCCCTATCGATCTTTCGACGCGGCTGGCAGGGGATGGCGGCACGCCGGTCGCGACAGGTGACAGCCCGATGGCCGAGGCCTACGCCCAGATTGCAGAGGGATTGATCGCGCGGGGGCTGGCCTGAGTCTCAGGCGGGGTCTTAAGTTCGTTTCTGAATCTGGGAGGTGTAGAGCGTTGTGAGAATGCTCAGAACCAAAAGGCCCTTCAGGATGTAGATCGGCAATTCGAGGGCGACGATATAGACCGGGCTTTGCAGGCCCAGGAAGGCGACGAGTGCCCGGATGATGGTATTGAGCAGTGCGAGCGCTGCCGCTACGCCCCAAAGCGGGTGGGCGATGGGGGTGGTACAGTCCCAACTATCCTTCATCTTGATCGGGCGCCCGATGGCTGCGGCGGGAAGAATAAGGCTGAGCCGCAGGGACAGCCAGATCAGTAACAGCTGGCTCACGAAGGTGGCGATCAGAATGGAGGGGATTGCGGGGCGCACACCGCCCCCGGCGTTGTGGCTGGCCAGCACGAGCGGCACGATCACGGCAAGGCTGACCGTGATCTGGATCAACGCCAGTATCCCGACGCGCCATAAATACCCCAAAAAGAGCGTGGGGCTGAGATGTTTGGGGTGATTGTCATGCCCTAGCGAATACCTGTGCCACATGATCGCCATCAGCGAATAGCTGAGGACAAAAGCAAAAAGCATCACCAAGGCCTCAAGGCCGAAAGGCAAGCGGCCCATATCGACGCCCGGGCTTCCGATTAGGAGCAATTCGGGTGTGACCATCGCGATAAGGATGCTGACCGCCACAATCAAAACGAGCGCTGGACCGACCACGGCCAGCGTTTTGATCGGTTTATGGGTCAAAAGACCTATCGCGCGCCGCAGCAGCTTGATCGCCGTCATATGGGTTGGCCTCATTGTGGGACGTCAGGTTTCCTTTTTGAAGGGTGGCGGCTGGTTTCACAAGGTCAACAGTGGTGGGGAGCAGCGATGCGCGTTGCACAGGAAGCTGTCACCGGATGGGAAAGCATGGGCGAGGATGTGGGAAACCACGGGCGCTTCATGCCAACGAGTTCCGAGATCTTGGAATCAAAGACTGGAATCACTCTCATTCGGCTGGATTCGGTCTGAATTGAACGAGCGCTGTTGAGAACAAAAGTAAAACATGTTTTACGCTTGATCTCGATTGACCAAATTTTCTAATTTAATTGGGAATTCATGGGAAAAAATAGGCAGCAAAATCGTCCACTAGATATGGTATTAAAATGAGTTTTTAATACCAATTGTTCCAGAATCCCGTGAAATATACAACTATATCGTGTTTTAGGGAGCGGTCTTGAACAAGATTATGTGGTCTAGGTCCAAATTAAATGTAGACGCCCATCATTTCCCATGGCATCCCTTATGCATCGGATGAGAACGAGACTACGGGGCACCAAACGACCCCACACAATAATAAACTCTAGCAGGTTTCATACAGGCCTTCGCTTTCATCAGACCAAAAAGATCCGGCGCGCGGGCGAGCAGACATCCCCCCAGGTGGCGCGCGCAGTCGGACTTCCCCACCTCGGTGGGAATAAAGCGGCGGGTTGATCAGTGGCAGCAGATCAATCCGCCCTTTTTACATTCAGGGGTCACGCAAAAAATCGCGGACCGGTTTGCACGAAACGGTGCGCAGGCAGGACGACGGAGCGCGAGCGGCGCGAAAAGGGACAAATCAGTGAGCCGAAGGTTCAGAGGCGAAAGCCAGCACAAGGTCGACACGAAGGGGCGGGTTTCCATACCTGCCTCTTTTCGGCGTGTGCTGGAAGCAGCCGACCCGAACTGGAAGGCGGGCGAGAACCCCGAGTTGGTCATCGTTTACGGAGATCACCGCCGCAGCTATCTGGAATGCTATACAATGGCGGCCATCGAGGAAGTGAACACCAAGATCGACGCGCTGCCGCGTGGATCGAAGGAGCGCAAGATGCTTCAGGCGCTGTTCGATGGTCAGTCTTTCTCCACCACCGTCGACGAAACGGGCCGCCTGGTACTGCCTGCCAAGCTGCGCGGCAAGATCAATCTCGCGGGTGAGGCGTTCTTCATCGGGATGGGTGACACATTCCAGATCTGGCAGCCCGAGACCTACGATACGCAAGAGCGCGCCAAGCAGGAGGCGTGGCTCGACGAACTGCCGGAGGACTTCGACCCGATGCAGTTCCTCGACGGTCCTGCCGGAGCGTAACGGGTCATGGCTGCCACCGAGACCTCCCCCCATGTCCCCGTCCTCTTGAGGCCGCTGCTGGCCGCAGTAGCGCCCGTGTCGGGCATATGGCTTGACGGAACTTTCGGCGCCGGCGGCTATACCCGCGGGCTGCTGGATGCAGGTGCGGGAAAGGTAATTGCCGTGGACCGTGATCCGATGGCGCATGAAATGGCGCTACCTTGGGCGGGGGAATACGGCGACCGTATCGTGATGCAGCACGGCGTTTTCTCCAAGATGGATGAATACGGTCAGGACCTTGACGGTATCGTGCTCGATCTCGGCGTCTCCTCAATGCAGCTCGATCTGGCGGAGCGCGGATTTTCCTTCATGCGTGATGGCCCACTCGATATGCGCATGTCCCAAGCCGGCCCTTCTGCCGCCGATCTGGTCAACGAGGCGTCCGAGGAGGAGCTGGCCAACATCATCTTTCTCTACGGCGAGGAGCGCGCGAGCCGCCGCATTGCCAATTTGCTGGTGCGCGCCCGCGAGGAAGCGCCGATCACGCGCACCTCCAAGCTGTCGAAGCTTGTCGAGAGCTGCCTTCCGCGCGCGAAGCCAGGCCAGAGCCATCCCGCCACACGCACGTTTCAGGCGCTGCGCATCGCGGTAAACAACGAATACGGTGAGCTGTGGGAGGGTCTCATGGCCGCCGAGCGCGCGCTGAAGCCCGGTGGCAAGCTGGCCGTGGTCACGTTCCATTCGGTTGAGGACCGAATGGTAAAGCGCTTTCTCACCGCGCGGGCGGGGGCTGGGGGGAATGCCAACCGCTTTGCGCCCGAGATAGAGCAGGAACCACCGCAATTTGAGATCAAGTCGCGCAAGGCCATCGGGCCAGACGCGGAGGAGCTGGACGAGAACCCGCGGTCGCGCAGTGCCAAACTGCGCGTCGCCACGCGCACGGACGCGCCTGCGGGCAGCATTGAGGCAAAGGCCATCGGCATGCCCATGATGAGGGAAAAGAAACAATGAAGTCGGTTATTTATGTGTTGACGACGCTGGGTGTGATCGGGCTGGCCTTCTGGGCCTACCGCGAAAACTATGCCACGCAGGCCGTGCTGAATCAGACCGACCGTCTCCATTCCTCCATCCGCGCGAGCCATGCCCGCCTGGCTGTGCTGCGCGCCGAATGGGCGTATCTCAACCGCCCAGACCGCTTGCGTGATCTGGCCGAAATCAATTTCGAGCGGCTCCAGCTGCTGCCGCTGCACCCCGAGCAGTTCGGGCAGGTGGACGAAGTGCAGTATCCGGTGCCTGATCTGCTGCCGATTACCGATCCTGTAGATGTCTCTACGATGAATTCTGATGAGGAGCCGCTATGATCCGCACCCCACTGCGTCCGCTCGCCCGCATCCTCAAAGCGCGCGCCAACGGCGAGAACCCGGATGCCATCGAGCTGCAAAACCGTCGCCTGCGCCACGAGCAGATGCGCGACCACGATCGGGGTCGTGCCGAAGGGCGCCTGCTGGTACTGGGCGTGTTCTTTTTCTGCGCCTTCGCAGTTGTCGGCGCGCGTATGGGTCTGCTGGCGGTCTCCGAGCCGATGGAGCCGCGCGCCCATGCGCCGGGCGCTGTCATCGCCAACACCCGCGCTGACATCGTGGACCGCAACGGCAGCATCCTCGCGACTAACTTGGACACCCATGCACTTTATGCGCAGCCGCCGCACATGGTCGATCCCAACGGGGCGGCCCGAAAGCTCGCGAAGATTTTTCCGGATCTGAAGGAAGAGCGACTGGTCAAGGACTTCACTGGAAAACGCAAGTTCCTGTGGGTGAAGAAGAAAATCAGCCCCGAGCAGATGCAGGCCGTGCACGATATCGGCGATCCGGGCCTTTTGTTCGCACCGCGCGACATGCGCCTCTATCCCAACGGCAAGCTCGCCGCGCATATCATGGGCGGTGCCAGTTTCGGCCGCGAAGGCGTGAGTGCGGCCGAGGTCATCGGCGTGGCTGGTGCGGAGAAATATTTCGACGACTATCTGCGCGATCCGGCTAACGCAGGCAAGCCTCTGGAGTTGAGCCTTGATCTGAGCGTTCAGGCTGCGTCCGAGCGTGTGCTGGATGGCGGCATGAAGTTGATGAACGCCAAGGGTGCTACGTCAATCCTCATGGACGTGCACACCGGTGAAGTGATCAGCGTCGTCTCCCTGCCAAGCTTTGATCCCAACAACCGCCCGCGCGCCGCAGTTGTCGGTGATCCTTCCGACAGCCCGCTGTTCAATCGCTCGGTGCAGGGGGTCTATGAGCTTGGCTCGACCTTCAAAATCTTCGCTGTTGCACAGGCGATGGAGCTGGGCTTGGTCAAAGCGGATACGATGATCGATACAAAAGGCCCCATGCGGGTCGGTGGTCATGCCATCGGTGAGTTCCACAACAAGAATTACGGCACTATTACAGTGTCTCAGATCATCGAGAAGTCGTCTAACCGCGGTACGGGCCGCCTGGCGCTGATGATCGGCAAGGAACGCCAGCAGGAGTTCCTGCGCAGTCTTGGCCTGTTCGAGAAATCCACCTTCGAGATCATCGAGGCTTCGGGCAGCACGCCGCTGTTGCCCGCGCGCTATACCGATCTGTCGGCCGTCACGATATCCTACGGCCACGGAATGTCGACCACGACGATGCATTTGGCCGCCGCATATGCCGCGATCGCGAATGGCGGCCGCATGGTTAAACCGACGCTTCTCAAGCAGAACGGCCCTGTCATGGGCACCCGGGTGATGCGCGAAGAGGTAGCGGCCGCCTCGCGTGTGATGCTGCGTGACGTTGTTGTCGGCGACAATGGTACTGCGTCATTCGGCGAAGTGCCGGGCTATTTCATAGCGGGTAAAACTGGCACGGCGGACAAGCCTAAGCCACGCGGCGGATACTATACCGATAAGACAATCACCACCTTTGCCTCGATGTTTCCTGCCCATGATCCGCGCTATGTCCTGATCGTCACGCTGGACGAGCCATCGGAGAATTCGGGCGACAAACCGCGCCGGACTGCGGGGTGGACCGCCGTGCCTATCGCCGCCGAGATGATCCGCCGCGTTGCCCCTTTGCTGGGGATGCGTCCGGCCATTGAACCCGCTCAACTCGCTGGTATAACGCTCACCAGCAGCAACTAAGCCCGCAGGCCCGCAGATGACTATCCCCCCACGCAGCTCTTTGAATTCCTTGGGGCTGATGGCCGCGGGTGGTGAGAATCCCGCGCTTTCGGGTCTTGAAGTGGACAGCCGCCGTGTGACGCCGGGGGCTTTGTTTGCCGCGATGCCGGGCAGCGCAGTCCACGGTGCAAGCTTTGTTCCCGCGGCGCTGGAGCAGGGCGCCGCCGCCATCCTCACGGATGCGAAAGGTGCACAACTGGCAGGGGCTGCGATCCGCGCCGCCGGGGCCGCCATCGTAATCTCCGAGCAACCCCGTGAGGCACTGGCCCGCACCGCCGCTCTTTGGTTTGGCGCGCAGCCCAAAACGATGATCGCGGTCACCGGCACCAATGGCAAAACTTCTGTGAGCACCTTCGTGCGGCAGATCTGGATCGAGATGGGGCTTGCTGCTGTCAATCTTGGCACCACGGGGGTCGAGGGTGCGTGGTCCGCGCCTCTGGCCCATACCACGCCGGAACCGATCACGCTGCACCGCACGCTGGCACAGGCCGCAGCGAACGGCATCACCCATGCGGCGATGGAGGCATCCTCGCACGGGCTCGATCAGCGCCGCCTCGATGGGGTGACGCTGCGGGCGGCGGGTTTTACCAATTTCACGCAGGATCATCTGGATTACCACGAGACGTTCGAGGCCTATTTCGATGCCAAGGCGGGCCTGTTTGCCCGCGTATTGCCCGAGGACGGCACAGCGGTGATCAATATCGACGATCCGAAGGGCATTGAGATGCTCGCCATCGCCCGCGCGCGCGGCTGCGAGGTGATCACCGTAGGGCGTGACGGGGGTGATCTTCATCTGACAGGGCAGCGTTTCGACGCTACCGGGCAGGACCTGCGGTTCAACTGGCGGGGAAAGGCCTATCAGAAGCGGCTCGAGCTGATCGGCGGCTTTCAGGCCGACAACGTGGCGCTGGCGGCGGGGTTGGTGATCGCCTGCGGTGGCAATCCGGCTGATGTGTTTGACACCCTGCCACATCTTGCGACCGTACGCGGGCGCATGCAGCTTGCCGTGACCCGTGATAACGGGGCGGCGGTTTTTGTGGATTATGCGCACACACCCGATGCCATCGCCACAGCGCTGGCCGCCATGCGTCCGCATGTGATGGGGCGTCTTGTGACGATCGTAGGCGCTGGCGGCGACCGTGACCGTGCAAAGCGCCCGCTGATGGGGCAGGCGGCCGCCGCTCATGCCGATCTGGTGTTCGTCAGCGATGACAATCCCCGTTCGGAGGATCCCGCCAGCATCCGCGCTGCCGTCATGGGTGGGTGCCCGGACGCGACTGAAGTCGGTGACCGTGCGGAGGCGATTTTGCGTGCGGTGGATGTGTTGGAGCCGGGCGACGCTCTGCTGATCGCGGGCAAGGGGCACGAGACCGGCCAGACCATCGGCGACGATGTGCTGCCCTTTGATGATGTGGAACAAGCCAGTGTCGCGGTTGCGGCACTGGACGGGAGACTGGCATGAGTTTGTGGACAGCGGCAGAGGCGGCGGCAGCGACGGGGGGGCGCCTTCAGGGCGACTGGACCGTTGAGGGGGTTTCCATCGACACGCGCACGCTTGAGGCAGGCGATCTGTTCGTGGCGTTGCAGGCGGCGCGGGACGGGCATGATTTCGTTGCACAGGCGCTAAATAACGGGGCGGGCGCGGCGCTCGTGTCGCGGGTGCCGGACGATGTGGCTGATGATGCGCCCTTGCTCATCGTGGATGATGTTTTGAAGGGGTTGGAGGCGCTGGGTGCGGCGGCGCGCGCGCGGACGGATGCCAAGGTCATCGGCATCACCGGCTCTGTCGGCAAGACCTCGACCAAGGAAATGCTGCTGGCGATGCTCGCGGAGCAGGGGCGCACGCATGCCTCCGTGGCGAGCTACAACAACCACTGGGGCGTGCCACTGACGCTGGCACGGATGCCGCGGGACACCGAATATGCCATCATCGAGATGGGCATGAACCACCCCGGTGAGATCCGTCCGCTCACGATGCTCGCGCGGCCCCATGCGGCGCTGATCACAACCGTGGCAGCTGCCCATCTGGAGGCCTTCGACGATATTACCGGCATTGCGGTAGAAAAAGCGAGCATCTTCGACAGTCTCGAGCGGGGCTCGCCGGCAGTCTATAACGCCGATGTGGAGACCTCCGCCATTCTTGCCGCCAAGGCGCTGGATCTGCGGCTGCACGGCATCGCCTTCGGGGAGCACGGATTCGACTGGAAGCTCAAGGAGCTTTCGATTCAGGGCGATACTACGGTCGTGCAGGCCGAATACGAAGATCAACCCCTCCTGTTCAAGCTCGCTACACCAGGCCGTCACTTTGCAATGAACGGGCTGGGCGCGCTCGCGATCGTGCAGGCGATCGGCGCGGATCTGGGACGGGCGGTTACTGCGCTCGGGCGCTGGGTCCCCTTCAAGGGACGCGGGCAGCGCGAGATGATCTATCTCGATCCGACTGAGACGGACGGGTATCTGTCGCTGATCGACGATAGCTACAACGCGAACCCGACCTCGATGGCCGCAGCACTCGAAGTGCTTGCGGGTGCCCAGACCGTGGACGGTGTGGGCCGTAAGGGCAAGGGACGGCGCATCGCGTTTCTGGGCGATATGAAGGAACTCGGGCCTGATGCCGTTGCCCTGCACGCAGGGATCGCGCATCTGAGCGCCACACAATCGCTCGATGTAATCCACTGTGTGGGGCCGCTGATGCGGTCGCTCTACGACCTGCTGCCTGCCCACCAGCGCGGCGACTGGTACGAGACTTCTCAGGAGATGTGCGAGGGGTTGCGGCACAGGATCGATGCGGGCGACGTGGTTCTGGCCAAGGGGTCACTCAGCATGAAATTGGGAGCGGTCGTTGACGCCATCCGCAAAATGGGCCATCCGGTCCCAGACATGTGACACCCCGACGGGGGTGCAGGCTGTGCCCGGACCACGCCTTCCGTGACGCGCGCAGATAAAAAGTAAGGACGATGTATGCTCTATTGGTTGACCCTGCTGTCGGATGGCGGCGATTTCTTTAACCTGTTTCGCTACATCACCTTCCGGGCGGGCGGGGCCTTTCTGACGGCGCTGGTGTTCGGATTCATCTTTGGCAAACCGCTCATCAACATGCTGCGCCGGACGCAAGGAAAGGGCCAGCCGATCCGCGATGACGGCCCCGAGGGGCATTTCGCGAAGGCGGGCACCCCGACCATGGGCGGTTTGCTGATCGTGGGCGCGCTGCTGACCTCTACGCTGCTCTGGGCGCGGCTCGACAACCCCTTCATCTGGATGGTTCTTTTCGTCACGATGAGCTTTGCAGCCATCGGGTTTGCGGATGATTATGCGAAGGTCAGCAAGCAGACGGTGGCGGGGGTTTCGTCACGGGTCCGGCTGCTTCTGGGCTTTGCCATCGCCGCCATTGCCGCGTTCTGGGCCGCGCAGTATCATCCTGAAAATCTGCAATACCAACTGGCCCTACCGGTGTTCAAGGATACGCTGCTGAACCTCGGCTATCTGTTTGTGCCCTTCGCGGTGATTGTGATTGTTGGATCGGCCAATGCGGTCAATCTCACAGATGGCCTCGACGGTCTGGCTATTATGCCTGTGATGATCGCGGCGGGTACCCTGGGCGTGATCGCCTATGCAGTGGGGCGGGTGGATTTCACCGAATATCTCGATGTGCACTATGTGCCAGGGACGGGCGAGCTGTTGATCTTCACTGCGGGCATTTTCGGCGGGGGCTTGGGTTTTCTGTGGTATAATGCACCGCCTGCGGCGGTATTCATGGGCGATACGGGTTCGCTGGCGCTCGGTGGCGCGCTGGGCGCGATTGCTGTGGCGACCAAGCATGAGTTGGTGCTCGGCATTGTCGGCGGTCTTTTCGTCGTTGAGGCGCTGAGCGTGATCATTCAGGTGTTGTACTTCAAGCGCACAGGCAAGCGGGTTTTCCTGATGGCGCCAATCCATCACCACTACGAGAAAAAGGGCTGGGCTGAGCCGCAGATCGTGATCCGCTTTTGGATCATCTCGCTTATTCTGGCGATCATCGGATTGGCGACGCTCAAGGTTCGTTAAGGGAGACGGGGGCCAGCCCCCGCTGGCCTTTCGGCCTGCTCCCCCGGAGTTTTAAGGAAAAGCGAAATCAAGGTGCGGGCGTCGATGGGTGTTCTTTGTCTGTGCCAGTTGCCAATGGGAGATGACTGAGATGATACCAGTTCAGGGTTTGCAGGGCTTGCGGGTCGCGGTGTTGGGGCTCGGGCGCTCGGGTCTCGCGGCCGCGCGGGCGCTGAAGGCAGGCGGCGCGCATGCGATCTGCTGGGATGACAATCCGCCCGCGCGTGCGGCTGCTGAGGCTGAGGGGTTCGCCTGCGTCGATCTGGGGCGGCAGGGCGCGTTCGAGGGGGTTGCACGGCTGATCGTCAGTCCCGGCATTCCGCATCTCTATCCAGAGCCTAACCGGGTTGTCGCAGCCGCATGGGAGGCGGGGATTCCGGTCGACAATGATATCGGTCTTTTCTTCCAAAGCTTCGCGACTGCGGAATGGGAGAGCTTTGATATGGCGCCGCGCGTGATCGCGGTGACAGGATCGAACGGCAAATCCACGACGTCGGCGTTGATCCATCACATTCTGGAGCACGCTGGGCGGAACTCGCAGCTGGCGGGGAACATCGGGCGCGGCGTGCTGGATATTGAGCCTGCGCCCAATGGCGGGGTCGTAGTGCTGGAGCTCTCGAGCTACCAGACGGATCTGGCGCGCAGTTTGACGCCGGATGTGGCCGTGTTTACCAACCTGAGCCCCGATCATCTGGACCGGCACGCGGGAATGGGCGGATATTTTGCGGCTAAGCGTCGGCTGTTTGCCGAAGGAGGCCCTGACCGCGCGGTGATCGGCGTAGACGAGCATGAGGGCGCGTTTCTGGCGGGTCAGTTGAGCGAGGGAGCTGTCGATGACCGCGTGATCCGCGTGAGCGTAGCGCGCAAGCTTGGTGGCCCCGGCTGGAACATTTTTGCGCGCAAAGGCTTTCTGAGCGAGTACCGCAGTGGCAAACAGGCCGCCTCGATTGATCTGCGGGAAGTGGCTGGCCTGCCCGGTGCGCATAACCACCAGAATGCGTGCTGTGCCTATGCTGCCTGCCGTGCGATCGGGATCGCACCCAAGGTGATCGAGGCTGCGTTTCACAGCTTTGCCGGGTTGCCGCACCGCAGCCAGACCATCGGCGAGAAAGGCGGTGTGCGCTTTGTGAACGACAGCAAAGCCACCAATGTGGACTCGGCGGTCAAGGCGTTGGCTGCATTCAAAAATATTCGGTGGATTTGCGGCGGTTTGGAGAAAGAGGGCGGTCTTGGCGGGCTGGCTGACGCGACCGAGACCGTGCGCAAGGCCTATGTGATCGGGCGCGAGGCGGCGGGGTTTGCCATGCAGCTCAAGGTCGAGACGGAGATTTGCACGACGATGCAGGCGGCTGTTGCCAGCGCAATTGCGGATGCGGAGCCGGGCGATGTTGTTTTGCTCGCGCCAGCGGCGGCGAGTTTCGATCAATATGACAGCTTTGAGAAGCGTGGCGATGACTTCGCATCACTGGTCCGGGCACATCTGGGTTAGCCCGCGTTGATCGCCTCTGCCGCGGCCATCCCCGAAGACCAGGCCCACTGGAAATTGTAGCCGCCGAGCCAGCCGGTGACATCCACCGCCTCGCCGATGAAATAGAGGTTTGGCTGTGACTTGGCGGCCATGCTGCGGGCGTCGAGTGCATCCGTATCGACACCGCCTAACGTCACTTCGGCGGTGCGGTAGCCTTCGGTACCGTTGGGAATCAGCTCCCAATGGCGTAGGCCCTCGATCAAAGCCGTCAGGCGCGCATCCGACCAATCGGCGAGATTGCCGCTCAGATCGAAGATCCCCGACAGATGATCGACGAGACGCGCGGGCAAGTGGCGGGCGAGTTCGGTCGTCATGTTGCGGCGGCCCGCTTCCTGCCGCTGGCTACGCAGCGCCTCGAACATATCGGCAGGCACGATATCGACCGTCACCGGTGTGCCTTCGGTCCAGTAGGAGGACGCCTGGAGTACCGCGGGCCCCGACAGGCCGCGATGGGTGAACAAAAGCGCTTCGTCGAACACCGGACCGGCGGCGTGCACGCGGCTGGGTACGGCGACGCCGGAGATTTCGGCAAACCTGCCGTCCGCGAATGTGAAAGGAACCAGTGCGGGGCGGATCTCGGTGACCGGGAGGCCAAACTGGCGCGCGATGTCATAGGCCCAGCCGGACGCGCCCATTTTGGGAATGGATTTGCCGCCCGTGGCAATGACGAGGTTCTTTGCCGTGACAGTCTGGGTCTTATCGGGCGTGTGAAGGGTAAAAGAGAAATAATCGCCGTGCTTTTGCACCTCGGCGACCGAGCTTTGCAGGCGCAACTCGGCACCGCGCGCGCTCATCAGGGCGCGCAGCATTGCGATGATGTCCTTAGCTGACGTGTCACAAAAAAGCTGGCCTAGCGTCTTCTCGTGCCACGCGATGCCGTGCGCCTCCACAAGGGCGATAAAATCCCACTGAGTGTAGCGGGCCAGCGCCGATTTGGCGAAATGCGGATTGGCGCAAATGAAGGCATCCGCGTCGGCGTAAAGATTGGTGAAATTGCAACGGCCACCGCCCGAAATGCGGATTTTCTCACCTGGCGCTTTTGCGTGGTCCACGACGAGCGTCCGTCCGTCCAGATGGCCTGCGCACATCATCCCTGCGGCGCCTGCGCCTATGATTGCCGTGTCATATTCCATGCGCTGTGCCTGCCCGATCAGGCGGGGCCGGTCAATGGGGCGTGATGGCAGGAGCGCGGCTGTTTTGCGCTGCTCGAATAGGCTTCTCTGTTGAAGCTGTAAAAGTTGCAAAGACTCTAGCCGCGCGCTGATTTTCCCGCTATACTGAACGCTAGACCTCCGCAAAGGAGGCAAGGCAGGCAGTGTAAGGCACGTACCCATGACAGAAATGGTTTATGGCGCAGTTCCCGTTCGGGAAGGCGAACCAATCCTCCCGAAGTGGTGGCGAACGCTCGATCGTTGGGCGTTGTCATGCATACTTATGTTGTTTGCCGTGGGCATGCTCCTTGGGCTTGCGGCTTCGCCTCCGCTGGCGGCTAAAAATGGCTTCGAGCCCTTCCACTACGTCCAGCGACAGGCTTTTTTCGGCGGGCTCGCGATGCTCGCGATGATGCTGACCTCGATGATGTCGCCGACAATGGTCCGCAGGCTCGCCGTTGTGGGCTTTATCGGGGCTTTTATCGCGCTGATGTTCCTCCCGTTTTTTGGCACCGATTTCGGAAAGGGAGCGGTGCGCTGGTACAGCCTTGGCTTCGCATCCCTCCAGCCGTCCGAATTCCTGAAGCCCGGCTTTGTTGTGGTCTGTGCCTGGCTCATGGCGGCGAGCCTCGAGATTAATGGTCCGCCGGGCAAGGCGTGGTCTTTCGGCCTATGTATCACCATCGTGTTGATGCTGGCGCTACAGCCTGATTTTGGGCAGGCAGCGCTGGTTCTGTTTGGCTGGGGCGTCATGTATTTCGTGGCTGGTGCGCCGATTGTGCTGCTGGTCGGGATGGCCGGGCTCGTTGTACTGTTCGGCACCGTGGCCTATTCCAACTCCGAGCATTTTGCCCGCCGCATCGACGGCTTTCTAAGCGCCGAAGTGGATCCCACGACGCAGCTTGGTTATGCCACAAACGCAATCCGTGAGGGCGGGTTGTTTGGCGTGGGCGTGGGTGAGGGAGAGGTGAAATGGTCACTCCCCGATGCGCATACGGATTTCATCATCGCGGTTGCGGCAGAGGAATACGGACTGGTGCTCGTGCTGTGCATCATCGCGCTCTACACCACGATCGTGGTGCGCTCGCTAATGCGGCTCGTGCGCGAGCGTGATCCGTTCATCCGGCTTGCGGGTACTGGCCTTGCCTGCATGTTCGGCGTTCAGGCGATGATCAATATGGGCGTGGCTGTGCGGCTGCTTCCCGCCAAGGGTATGACGCTGCCTTTCGTGAGCTACGGCGGCTCCTCGGTGATTGCTTCGGGTGTGGCGCTCGGGATGTTGCTGGCCTTCACCCGCTCGCGCCCTCAGGGCGAAATCAGCGCGCTGCTGTCTCGGGGCCGGTCATGAGCAAGCTGCCCCTCCTCGTGATCGCCGCCGGCGGTACGGGGGGGCATATGTTTCCGGCGCAGGCGCTGGCGGAGGTGATGCTGGCGCGCGGCTGGCGGGTCAAGCTCAGCACCGATGCGCGCGGCGCGCGCTATACTGGCGGATTTCCTGCCGCAGTCGAGATCGAGCAGATCGCAAGCGCCACTTTCGCGCGGGGCGGGTTGCTGGCCAAAGCGCTGGTGCCGTTACGCATTGCGGCCGGCACGATCAGCGCGGCATTCGCGATGCTGCGCGACAGGCCCGATGCGGTAATCGGTTTTGGCGGTTATCCCTCCATTCCGGCGCTTGGCGCGGCCGTGCTGCTGCGCCTGCCGCGCATGATCCATGAGCAAAACGGCGTTTTGGGTCGAGTCAACGAGATTTTTGCAACCCGCGTGAACCGCGTGGCCTGTGGGACATGGCCCACCACCCTGCCTGAGAGTGTGGAGGGCGTGCATGTGGGCAATCCGGTGCGTGCTGCGGTCTTGGAGCGGGCGGGCGCGGGCTATATCGCGCCGGGCGACTACCCGATGGAGCTTTTGGTGATGGGCGGCTCCCAAGGCGCGCGCATCCTGAGTGATGTGGTGCCGCCTGCGATCGCAGGCCTGCCGATGGATATCCTGCGCAACATCCGTGTGAGCCATCAGGCCCGCGACGAGGATGCCACGCGGGTATCCGAATATTATGCCGAGAACGGGATCAACGCCGACGTCCAGGCCTTTTTCCACGATGTGCCCCGCCGCATGTCCGAGGCCCAACTTGTGATCAGCCGCTCGGGCGCGTCCTCCATTGCCGATCTCACGGTAATCGGGCGCCCTTCGATCCTGATCCCCTTCGCGGCTGCGGCTGGTGATCATCAAGTCGCCAATGCGCACGGGCTGGTGGAGGCGGAAGCAGCGATTCTGGTGCGCGAGAATGGAGCGACCCCCGAGGCGCTCACCGGGTTGATCGAGATGATCTTGCTCGACGGCAGCGCCGCTCTGAAAATGGCCAACAGCGCGCTGGCGCTCGGCAAACCCGAAGCGGCCGAAACACTGGCCGACATGATTATAGACCTCACGACACAGGAGCCTTCGCGATGAACGCTGCAACCAAACTGCCCCAGGATGTGGGCGCCATTCATTTCGTCGGCATCGGTGGTATCGGCATGTCGGGCATTGCCGAGGTGCTCCTTAACCATGGCTATACCGTTCAGGGCTCCGATCTGAAAACCACCCCAATCACCGACCGTCTGGCCGAGCTTGGTGCTACGATCTTCGAGGGGCAGCGGGCTGAAAATGTGGAAAATGCGCGCGTCATCGTCATCTCCTCCGCAATCAAGCCGGGCAACCCCGAGCTGGATGGCGCGCGTGCCATGGGTCTGCCCATCGTGCGCCGCGCCGAGATGCTGGCCGAATTGATGCGCCTCAAATCCAACATCGCCGTGGCGGGGACGCACGGCAAGACCACTACGACGACGATGGTCGCGGCGCTCCTCGATGGCGGCGGGTTCGATCCTACCGTCGTCAACGGCGGCGTGATCCACGCTTACGGCAGTAACGCGCGCAAGGGCGAGGGCGAATGGATGGTCGTGGAGGCTGACGAGAGTGACGGTACCTTCAATCGCCTGCCGGCCACCATCGCCATCGTCACCAACATCGACCCGGAGCATATGGACCATTGGGGCACCATCGAGAACCTGCGTCAGGGATTCCTCGATTTTACCTCGAATATTCCGTTCTACGGTGTCGCGATCTGCTGCATCGACAATCCCGAAGTGCAAAGCCTCGTGGGCAAGCTCACGGACCGGCGGGTCATCACCTACGGGTTCAACGCGCAGGCCGATGTTCGGGTTGTGGGCCTTCACTACAAAGGTGGGATAGCCTATTTCGACGTGCATCTGCAAAACGAAGACATCATCATCAAGGATTGCGAGCTGCCCATGCCCGGCGATCACAATGTGTCCAACGCGCTTTCGGCAGTTGCCGTGGCGCGCCATCTGGGCATGAAGGCCGAGGAAATCCGCGCGGCGCTCAAAAGTTTCGGTGGCGTTAACCGCCGGTTCACGAAAGTGGGCGAGGTTGATGGCGTGACGATCATAGATGATTACGGCCACCACCCCGTGGAGATTGCCGCTGTGCTTAAAGCCGCACGTCAGGCCACGGAGGGTCGTGTGATCGCCGTGCACCAGCCGCACCGCTATTCACGCCTAAGCCATCATTTCGATGAGTTCTGCGCATGTTTCAACGATTGCGACGTAGTGGGGATCACTGATGTCTATGCTGCGGGTGAAGACCCGATCGAGGGCGCGACCCGTGATGCGCTCGTAGCCGGGCTTATCCAGCACGGGCACCGCCATGCGCGCCGCGTGGATGGCCCCGACGATTTAGCGCGGCTCGTCGCGGAACAAGCCCGTCCCGGCGATATGGTGGTATGTCTCGGGGCAGGTACGATCAGCGGCTGGGCCAACGGACTGCCGGATGCGTTGCGCGCACTCAAAGGGGCTGCGGCGTGATTGCAATAGCGATCCTGCTTGTGATGGGGCTGGCACTTTCCATGTGGCCTTGGAAAAAAGTCGCCCTTGGGCTGATCGTTCTCGCGGTTGCATGGGCATTTTCACGGTATTTTTTGCCTCCAAACGTCTGGGAGCCTCTGGTTCTGATTTCGATGCCGCCGCTGTTGACCGGCTGGCTGCTGGGGCTTTTGGCCCGCGCGACCTTTCGTAAGGTCCGGGCCGCATGATGCTGGTCTGGCTCTCCATCGGATGGGTGTTCGCATCGGCTGCCGTGGCGTGTCTGCCGATGCGCCACCAATATGTTCCGGGTGTGGCGTTGCTGCTGGCGGCGCCCGTTCTGATCGTCATGGCCGGGATCCAGTTTGGCTGGATCTACGCGGCTCTGGGCCTTGCTGCCTTCATATCCATGTTCCGCAATCCGCTGCGCTATATCGCGGCGCGGCTGCGGGGCGAGCATCCGGAGATCCCCGAATGACCCTATCACTTACGCTCGCCTGCCTTTGGGCACTGATCGCCAACGTCCTCGCGATGACGCCCAGCCGTGATTATCACTGGCGCAATGCCTATATTCTGATTGCGGTCGGTATTCCGATCGTGGGCTATGTCGTGATGCAACACGGGCCGTGGATCGGTATGCTGGTGCTAGCGGGGGGATGTTCCGTACTGCGCTGGCCGGTGATCTATCTTGGCCGCTGGCTGCGTCGCGGCGGCCGCAATTCTCCAGCGGAGTGATTTTGCCATGGTGAGCGTTCTGATTGCGGGTCTGGTGGTGTGGATGTCAGGCTGCGCCTATGCGGGGTATAAAAAGCGCTTCGGTCTCTTCGTGATCGTGGCGGCGGTCGGGATGGGCCTCAACACGCTCTGGATGGTCTATGGACTGGACGCGCGGCCGCTGTCGTCGCCCGCGCTGACCGCTCATGCAGGTGCGTTCCTTTACGCAGTCGCCGCACTCGGATTTGGCTGGCTCGCGGGACGCATGGTGCGCGGATTTCGCGAGAGCCGGGTAAGCCCGGAGTGAGCATGATGCCGAACCCGCGCGGCACCCTTACGCCGCACCGTAACCTCTCCGAGCTGACATGGTTGCGCGTCGGGGGGCCTGCGGATTATCTGTTTCAGCCCGCCGACCCGGAGGATCTGCAAGACTTCATGCGGCAGTTGCCGCCTGAGGTGGAAGTATTCGCAATGGGCGTCGGGTCCAATCTTATCGTGCGGGACGGTGGTCTTCGCGCGGTGGTGATCCGGCTGGGGCGCGGTTTCAACACGATCGAGATTTCGGGTGGCGAGGTCACCGCCGGTGCAGCGGCCCTGGACGCCCATGTCGCGCGGCGTGCAGCCGATGCCGGGCTAGACCTTGCGTTTCTTCGCACCATTCCGGGCAGCATCGGCGGCGCCGTGCGCATGAACGCGGGCTGCTACGGCATCTATACGGCGGATCATTTCGTCCGCGCGCAGGCTGTTACGCGCGATGGCGCGCTCATCACCCTGACGTTGCAGGACCTTAATTTCAAGTACCGCGACAGCGATCTGCCCGATGGCGCCGTAATCATCAATGCCACCTTCGCACCCCCGGCAGGCGATCCGGCCGTTTTGCACGCTGCGATGGAGGAGCAGTTGGCAAAGCGCGACGCCACACAACCCACAAAAGACCGCAGCGCTGGCTCGACCTTCCGCAATCCTGCGGGCTTTAGTTCTACGGGCCGCGCCGACGATGTGCACGATCTGAAGGCCTGGAAGGTCATCGAGGATGCGGGGATGAAGGGGGCCATGCGCGGGGCGGCGCAAATGTCTTCCAAGCACGCCAACTTTTTGATCAACACCGGGGGCGCCACGGCGGCGGATCTTGAGGGATTGGGCGAAGAAGTGAGAAAAAAGGTTTACGATTCCAGCGGTATCACGCTAGTGTGGGAAATAATGCGAATAGGCGAAAAATAAGCGTCGAAATCGCCAAACAGGCTGCCGCGAAAAGTGGCAATAACTAGGGTCAAAAGACCCTCAGTAATAATAAAGAGCCGAAGGCTCTGGGACATTGAAGGCACAGGGTATGTCGAGCAGGACAAACCCCACAGTTGCGGTACTTATGGGCGGCCCCTCGGCAGAGCGCGAGGTCTCCCTAGATTCAGGACGCGCTTGCGCGGCGGCACTGCGGGAACATGGCGGATATAACGTTGTCGAGGTCGATGCTGGCCACGATCTCTACGCGGTATTGACCGATGTTGCGCCTGATGCCGTCCTCAATTGTCTGCACGGGCGCTGGGGTGAGGATGGCTGCGTACAGGGCATCCTTGAATGGCTGCATCTCCCCTATACTCATTCGGGCGTGCTGGCCTCTGCGGTGGCGATGGACAAGCAGCGCAGCAAGGATGTTTTTCGCGCCGCAGGTCTGCCCGTGGTCGATAGCATCATCGTGCCAGCAGATCAGGTGCGCGGCGGCCATGTCATGGTGCCGCCCTATGTGGTCAAGCCAAACAATGAAGGCTCGTCGGTCGGAGTGTATCTCGTCGCCGACAAAAGTAACGGGCCGCCACAGCTTGCCGATGACATGCCTGATATGGTCATGGTCGAAGCCTATGCACCGGGGCGAGAGCTCACCACGACCGTGGTGGATGACCGCGCGTTGACCGTCACCGATATCATCACCACTGGCTGGTATGACTACGATGCCAAATACAAAGTGGGCGGATCGCGTCACGTCGTCCCGGCGGATGTTCCGCAAGATATCTTCGACATGTGTCTCGACTATGCCTTGCGTGCGCACCGCGCACTGGGCTGTCGGGGGCTTAGCCGCACAGATTTTCGATGGGATGAGACACGCGGCGCGGAAGGCCTCATTCTGCTCGAGACCAACACCCAGCCCGGCATGACCGGTACGTCGCTCACGCCGGAGCAGGCACAGGCCACCGGCATGAGCTTTCCCGATTTGTGTGCCTGGATGGTGGAGGATGCGTCATGCGCGCGCTGATCCGCAAAAAGCCTGCTGCGAGCCGCGCCGATCCGGCACCGTCACGTTGGGCGTGGCGGTTGCAGAGGATGATGTTGACCCCCGGCATCCGTCTGACGCTGCGCGCAGGCCTGCCGTTTTGCATCACCCTGCTGGCAGGCACATGGTACCTTTCGGATGAAGGCCGCCGCGGTGCCATCGAGCAAGCCGTAGCGGAGACTCGCGCCAGCATCGAGACAAGGCCCGAATTCATGGTAAACCTGATGGCCATCGATGGCGTCAAGGACGAGCTTGCGACTTATATCCGCGATATCCTGCCGATCGATTTCCCGATTTCCAGCTTCGACCTCGATCTCGATGTGATGCGTGCAACCGTCTCGGCGGTGCCAGCGGTCAAGACGGCGGCGATCAGGATCCGCCCCGGCGGCGTGCTGCAGATCGACGTGGAGCAACGCGAAGCCGTGGCGCTGTGGCGCACCGACGAAGGCTTGGCCCTGCTGGACGAAAACGGGTTTTACGTGGCCGCCGCCACGAGCCGCTATGCGCGCCCCGATCTGCCGCTCATTGCTGGCGAGGGGGCGGACCGCCATGTGGGCGAAGCGCTCGAATTGATGCAGGCTGCCGCCCCGATGGGCGACCGGTTGCGTGGTCTTGTCCGGATGGGTGATCGCCGTTGGGACGTTGTGCTTGACCGCGAGCAGCGGATCCTGCTGCCCGAGTTCGAGCCTCAGCGGGCGCTGGAGAGAGTGATCGCGCTCGAGGCCGCGCAGGATATTCTGACCCGAGATGTGGCGCGGATCGATATGCGGCTGACGCGCAGGCCGACCGTACAAATGACACCGGAGGCCGCCGAGGAACGGACGGCGCAACAGGCAGCTTTTAGGGCGAATAACCAATGAATGATCTCTATCACAGCCAGCGGACGATGCGGCAGATGCGCAAAGTCGCGATGCAGCGCGGCGTGGTTGCCATCCTTGATGTGGGCAGTTCCAAGATCGCGGCGCTCGTGCTGCGCTTCGATGGCTCTGCGAGGATGGACGCGGAGGGGGAATTCGGCTCGCTTGCGGGTCAGTCCGGCTTCCGGGTGATTGGCGCTGCCACGACCCGTTCGCGCGGTGTGCGCTTTGGCGAGATCACGGCCATGGGCGAGACGGAGCGCGCCATTCGCACCGCGTTGCAGGCCGCGCAAAAAATGGCTGGCATCCGCGTGGATCACGTGATCGCGTGCTTCGCGGGTGGCGATCCGCGCAGCTACGGCCTCGATGCGCAGGTGACGTTGGAGGATCAGGTGGTGAGCGAGGACGACGTGGCCCGTGTACTCAGTTCCTGCGATGTTCCCGAATACGGCGAGGGCCGCGAAGTGCTGCACGCCCAGCCTGTGAATTTCGCTCTCGATCATCGCAGCGGCTTGAGCGATCCGCGCGGCCAACTCGGGAACGAGTTGAGCGTCGATCTGCACATGCTGACCGTCGATGCCGCCGCCGTGCAGCATCTGGCCTATTGCATCAAGCGCTGCGATCTCGAGCTCGCGGGGATCGCTTCGTCGGCCTATGCCTCCGGCATAGCTGCGCTGGTCGAGGACGAGCAGGAGCTGGGTGCGGCATGCATCGACCTTGGCGGCGGCGCCACCAGCGTGTCGATTTTCATGAAAAAGCACATGATTTACGCCGATAGTATCCGCATGGGGGGGGATCACATCACCTCCGACATATCGCTGGGTCTTCAGGTCCCGATGGCCAATGCAGAGCGGATCAAAACATTCTACGGCGGCGTGCATGCCACGGGTATGGATGACCGCGAGATGATCGAGATCGGCGGCGAAACCGGTGACTACGAGCATGACCGCCGGACCGCCAGCGTCTCGGAGTTGATCGGGATCATGCGTCCAAGGGTTGAAGAGATACTCGAGGAAGTCCGCGCGCGTCTGGATGCTGCTGGATTCGATCATTTGCCCAGCCAGCAGATCGTACTGACTGGCGGAGGAAGCCAGATTCCTGGCCTCGACGGTCTGGCAAGTAAAATTCTGGGCCAACAGGTCCGCCTTGGCCGGCCGCTGCGTGTGCATGGATTGCCGCAGGCGGCGACGGGGCCGATGTTTTCTTCTGCTGTGGGTCTCGCGCTCTTCGCGGCCCATCCGCAGGATGAATGGTGGGATTTCGACATTCCCGCGGACCGCTATCCAAATCGCTCGCTCAAGCGCGCAGTGAAATGGTTCAAAGACAACTGGTAACATCTAGATCGGGTGTTCCAGACGAAATACGGTGAAGAATGGCGAAATATTGCCTAGATTTAGCGCAAAAATGGCCTTTTTTACGTGACGACCCGCGACTTGGTGTTTAGTGTCGGGGAAAATTGGGACAAAATGACCCGCGCGGTGCGGGCAAACAGAACAGGCGGAACCAAGATGACTTTGAACCTTTCGATGCCGGGACAGGACGATCTCAAGCCACGTATCACCGTTTTTGGTGTCGGCGGGGCCGGGGGCAACGCGGTCAACAACATGATCGAGAAAAATCTCGATGGCGTTGATTTCGTCGTGGCCAACACTGATGCGCAGGCCCTCCAGCAGGCCAAGGCAGAGAACCGCATTCAGTTGGGCATGAAGGTCACCGAAGGTTTGGGTGCTGGTGCGCGGGCAGCCGTTGGCGCCGCCGCCGCAGAAGAAAGCATCGAGCAGATCGTCGATCACCTTGCCGGAGCGCATATGTGCTTCATAACTGCCGGTATGGGCGGCGGCACGGGCACCGGTGCGGCACCGATCATCGCGCAGGCCGCGCGCGAGCTTGGCGTTCTGACCGTTGGGGTCGTGACCAAGCCGTTCCAGTTCGAGGGCGCAAAGCGGATGCGCCAGGCCGAGGAGGGCGTAGAGGCTCTGCAAAAGGTCGTCGATACACTGATCATCATTCCCAACCAGAACCTCTTCCGTCTGGCCAATGAAAAGACGACATTCACCGAAGCGTTTTCGCTGGCCGACGATGTACTCTATCAGGGCGTAAAGGGCGTGACGGATCTGATGGTGCGTCCCGGCATCATCAACCTCGATTTCGCCGATGTCCGCTCCGTGATGGATGAGATGGGCAAGGCGATGATGGGTACCGGCGAGGCCGAAGGCGAGAATCGCGCCATCGAGGCCGCCGAGAAAGCGATCGCGAATCCGCTGCTGGACGAAATTTCTCTGCGCGGCGCCAAGGGTGTTCTGATCAACATCACCGGCGGCCATGATCTGACCCTGTTCGAACTTGACGAGGCCGCAAATCGCATCCGCGAGGAAGTGGATCCGGAAGCGAACATCATCGTCGGCTCCACGCTTGACGAAAACCTTGGCGGTGTCATGCGGGTGAGCGTTGTGGCGACCGGCATCGATGCAGTTGACGTGAACACCGACATGCCGGTGCCACGCCGCTCCATGTCCCGTCCGCTCAGCACCGAGCAGCACGAAGCCGCGGTCGCTCCGGCACCTGCCGCACCTGCGCCCGTCCGTGCGCCGATTGCCGCATCTGCTGCTGCGCCCGCCGCAGCAGCGCCGCAAGAACCTGAAACGCCAAGCTTCTTCGACGAGGCGCCGCAGCCTGCTGTCCGCGAGGATAAGACCCGCGATATGTTTGCGGGCCGTCGCTACGAAGACGAGGGGCAGGCTTATGATGATCTGCCCGCACCGGCTTACACCCCGGAGCCTGCCGCATATGAAGCGCAGCCCGAACCGCTCGAAGCCGAGCCCGAAGCATTCGTCGCGCCCCGCGCCCCGACCCCCGGCACGCCATCGCCAGAAGCCATGGCGCGTCTGCGTGCCGCTGCCCAGCGTGCCGCACCGACGGAGCGTCCCGCTGCGGCGGCTCCTGCACCACGCCAGCAGGCCCCAGCCGCGCCTGCTCCGCAGGGCGAGCGTCCACGTTTCGGCATCAACTCCTTGATCAACCGCATGACCGGTTCCGAAGGGGAGGCGCAGCCCCGCGCAGCCGCACCGGCGCAGCCCGCCCGGCAGCAGCCACCCGTTCAGCGCCAGCAGGCCGCAGCTGCGCCCCAGCCGCGTCAGGAGGCCGATCCGGATCAGGAACGTATCGAGATCCCGGCCTTTTTGCGTCGCCAGGCGAACTGAAAGCTATAATTTCGCGGTCTATCCGTGATGAGAAAGGCTGCCTTAGGGCAGCCTTTTTTACTTCAAGATGAATGGGTTGTTGGATCGGGGGCGATATTGCGCCCGTTTGTGACACCCATGTTTCAGTCGGTTGCAATGATTGATTTGTCTGCGGGCAACCCAAGCCGTATCTATGGGTTAGTCAGGTACAAACTTGAGACTAATCGAGGACAGCACGATGCAGAACACTGTTAAAACAGCGATAAGCTTTGTGGGCAAAGGCCTTCATTCGGGCAAGCCTGCAACCGCAACAGTACTGCCTGCTGCGCCGGATTTCGGGATTTGGTTCAGGCGTACCGACATTCACCTCGGCGATCGTTTGATCCCCGCGCGTTGGGATGCGGTCAACCGTTCTCCCCTTTGCACAAAGCTTGAAAATGCGAGCGGTGTGCAGGTATCGACTGTAGAGCATTTAATGGCTGCCCTTTCAGGCTGTGGTGTTCACAATGCCCTGATTGAGATCGACGGTCCAGAAGTGCCTATCCTCGATGGATCTTCCGCGCCTTTCGTGCGGGGCATCATGGCACGCGGTGTGCAGATGCAAGCCGCCCCTGTCATGGCTTTTGAAGTTCTTAAGCAAGTAACTGTGCAGGACGGTGATGCGATCGCGACGATTGCTCCTTCCGACACGCTGCGCATTGATTTCGAAATTGATTTTGCGGATGCGGCCATCGGCCACCAGCAGAAGTCATTGGTGATGAACAATGGCTCCTTTGCCCGTGAACTGTGCGATAGCCGCACTTTCTGCCGTCAAGCGGATGTGGATGCGATGCAAGCCAACGGCCTTGCTCTGGGTGGTTCTGCGGGTGAAAACGCGGTTGTTTTCGATGGGGATGTCGTACTCAGCCCCGGCGGCCTTCGCCATGCCGACGAACCCGTACGCCACAAGATGCTGGACGCTTTGGGCGATCTGGCTTTGGCAGGCGCGCCCCTGCTGGGGCATTACAAAGGTGTGCGCGCTGGTCACTCGCTGACCAACACGCTGCTGCGTGCGCTTTTTGCAACGCCGGGTGCTGTGCGTTTGGTGGAGTGCGATGGCGCCATGGCGGCGCGTCTGCCCGGCCATGGCCTCGCATGGAACGAGATTCCAGCTGTCGCCTAAGCTGGCTTCCGCCGGAATTCATGGTCAGCCCGGAGCTTACGCTTCGGGCTTTTTTATAAAGTCCGAAATGGGCGTTTTGCACCGCTGATTATTGTGCTAACACCGTGATCAAACGGGAGGTAACTCCTTGAAACATACGCTGCGGTAAAAGAATAAGGATAGCCAACGATGGGTTTTGGAAGGTCTGCAAGACGTCTTTCCGTCACACTTGTGGCTGTCGCGGCGCTTGGCGCATGCGGCGGGACCCAAGATACGGGTCGCGTCACGAAAAGCTTTTTCAACCCGCAGGAGATTCCGCTCGAGACGTACACCCCCGAGCAGATCTTCGAGCGAGGCGAATTTGAGCTCAATCGCAAGCGACCTGCCGAAGGGGCGTTTTACTTTGCGGAGATCGAACGGCTCTATCCCTATTCTGAATGGGCGAAGCGGGCTTTGATCATGCAGGCATTCGCCTATCATCAGGATGCCGATTATCCAAATAGCCGCTCCGCTGCGCAGCGCTTCATTGATTTCTTCCCCGATGACGATGATGCATCCTATGCTGCGTATCTGCTGGCTCTCAGCTATTATGACCAAATTGACGACGTAGGGCGGGATCAGGGTCTCACCTTTCAGGCGTTGCAATCGCTGCGCCAAGTGATTGAGCGGTATCCCGATAGCGAATACGCGCGCGCTTCGATCCTGAAATTCGATCTGGCTTTCGACCATCTGGCCGGTAAAGAGATGGAGATAGGACGCTACTATCTCAGGCGCGATCATTACACGGCAGCAATCAACCGTTTCCGTGTGGTCGTCGAGGATTTCCAGACTACCACGCACACGGCGGAGGCGCTGCACCGTTTGGTGGAATCGTATCTGAGCCTTGGTCTGACGGATGAGGCACAGACGGCCGGCGCCATTCTGGGCTACAATTACCGCTCAACGGAGTGGTACGAGGACAGCTACAAGCTGCTGACCGGTCGCGGGCTCGAGCTTAAATCCCTGGGCAACAACTGGTTGTCGGCGATCTACCGTCAAACGCTGAAGGGCGACTGGATTTAACCTGCGCGGCGGCGCGTTTGTGACGGAACACCGATAATGCTGCGCGGTCTCGATATCTCGGACATGCTGATCATCGAGCGGCTGGAACTGAGCTTTCAGGCCGGCCTCAACGTGCTGACCGGTGAGACTGGTGCGGGTAAATCAATTCTTCTAGACAGTCTGGGGTTCGTTCTGGGCTGGCGCGGCCGGGCCGATCTGGTGCGACAAGGGGCCGAGCAGGGCGAGGTGACCGCATGGTTCGATCTGGCAGAGGGGCATCCTGCGCGCGCCGTGCTGGAAGAGGCCGGTTTGCCGGTAGGCGACGAGCTGATATTGCGCCGCATCAATACCGCAGAGGGGCGCAAGACGGCTTGGGTCAACGACCGTCGCTGCTCTGGTGAGGTCCTGCGCGCGCTGAGCGAAACACTGGTGGAGCTGCACGGGCAGCACGACGATCGTGGATTGCTCAACCCGCGCGGTCACCGCACCATTCTCGATACATTCGGAGGCTTGGACGCCGCCCGTGCCGCCGTGCGGGCTGCGTGGTCGGAGATGGCGCGCAGCCGCAAGGCAGAGGCCGCCGCCGCCAAGGCCCAAGCCGAGATTCGCGCCGAGGAAGAGTTTCTGCGCTATGCCGTGGCCGAGCTCGACAAGCTGGCGCCGGAAGAAGGGGAGGAAGCCGCCCTCGACATCAAACGGCGCATGATGCAATCGGCTGAGAAGATTCGCGCCGATGTGGTCAACGCCTACGAGGCGATGGGGCACAGCGGGGCGGAGGCGCAGCTTGCCGATGCGTTTCGCTGGCTCGACGGTGCTGCGGCCCGTGCCGATGGCACGCTTGAGGAGCCGATGGCCGCGCTTAACCGGGCGATGATCGAGCTTGATACGGCCATGGACGGCGTGGTGCGCGCGATCGAGTCGATGTCGTTTGATGCGCATGAGTTGGAAGATACCGAGGAGCGCCTGTTCGCGATCCGCGGCCTCGCCCGAAAGCATGAGGTGCAGCCAGATGAGTTGGCGGGCTTTGCCGATACCCTGCGCGCCAAGCTCGGGGCGCTGGACGCAGGTGAAGCGGAGCAGGGAAAGCTGCGCGCGCAGGTGAAGGCCGCCGAGGCTGCATACGATGTCGCCGCGACTGCGCTGACAGCAGCGCGCAGCAAAGTCGCCACAAAACTTGACAAGGCCGTGAGTGGCGAGTTGGCGCCCCTCAAAATGGAGCGCGCAGTCTTCGCGACGCAGATCACTGCGGAGATGGAAGGTCCCGAGGGGCGTGATGCGGTCTCCTTTACTGTTGCCACGAACCCCGGCGCGCCCGCCGGACCGCTCAATAAGATTGCATCGGGCGGGGAGCTGAGCCGCTTTCTGTTGGCCCTCAAGGTGTGCCTAACGCAGGGCCAATCCGGCCTCACGCTGATATTCGACGAGATTGACCGGGGTGTGGGAGGCGCTACCGCCGATGCCGTGGGCCGGCGCCTCGCTGCGATTGCGGCGCAGGGGCAGGTCCTTGTCGTGACCCATTCGCCGCAGGTCGCGGCTCTTGGAGCGCATCACTGGCGGGTCGAGAAATCGGTTACAAAGGGCATGACAACGACCAACGTCGTGCCGCTCGACAGCGGTGCGCGGGTGGATGAAGTGGCCCGAATGCTGGCCGGGGACACGATCACCGATGCCGCCCGCGATGCGGCCCGCGCGCTTCTGGGCAGCTGACGCTTGCACCTGCCAACACGATATGGTTTCCGCTGGGGCAACCTACGCCCCTGCCTTCCAGACCCGAGGCCAAGATGACCGAGCCTGCCCGCTCTTTCCTTTCCCAGCAGATGACGCTGGCCGTCACCAGCTGCCGCGATGGCTGGCGGGTGCTGCGGCATAAGGGGCCGGGAAAGATAACGTTCTGGTTCATCGCGTTACTGATCGGAATTGCCGCTGGTTTTGCGGCGCTGTTTTTCCGCAAGGGCATCTATTTCCTTCAAACCAACCTGTACGGTACCGATGACGTACAGCATTTGCACAGCTTCATCATCGGGCTGGAGTGGTACTGGATCATTCTGATCCCTACCTTCGGCGGCCTAGTTTCCGGTCTGATCCTGCACCGCTTTACGCCGGATGCGCGGGCCCGCTCAGTTGCCGATGTGATCGAGGGTGCCGCACTGCACGATGGCCGCGTCGAAACCCGGGCGGGGCTGGCGTCTGCGCTCGCCTCTATGGTTACGCTTGGCACGGGGGGCTCTTCGGGGCGCGAGGGGCCGGTCGTGCATCTGGCCGCTGTCATCTCCACTTGGGTGAACCGCCGGATCAATGCGGATGGCATCACCGGGCGCGATCTGCTGGGCTGCGCCGTGGCAGCCGCCGTCTCGGCGAGCTTCAATGCGCCCATCGCGGGGGCACTTTTTGCGCTCGAAGTTGTACTGCGCCATTTCGCTGTCCATGCCTTTGCGCCCATCGTGATCGCGAGCGTGGCGGGCACTGTGATCAATCGGATCGAATTCGGTGGGGTTACGGAGTTCAAGCTGCCCACTGTGACTGAGCTCCAATTCTATGTCGAACTTCCTGCCTTTCTGCTGCTCGGGCTGACCTGTGGCCTCGTGGCCGTCGTGCTGATGCGTGCGATTTTCTGGGCGGATGATATCGGCAATCACATTCAGGCGCGCACCAAATTGCCGCGGTATTTCCGGCCCATGCTGGCAGGGGCGATGCTGGGGGTGATTGCTCTGTGGTTCCCGCATATCATCGGCGTCGGCTACGAGACGACCTCGCTTGCCCTCACCGGAGAGCTGGCGCTGCATGAGGCGACGGTCTTTGCAGTGCTCAAAGTGCTGGCCGTGGCGATCACGCTTGGCGGGCGCATGGGTGGGGGGATGTTCTCACCCTCGCTCATGGTCGGCGCACTTGTGGGGCTGGCCTTCGGGCTTGTGGCCACAGGTGTCATGCCTGACGTTTCCGGTTCGACCTCGCTTTATGCGCTCGCGGGTATGGGGGCTGTGGCGGCCGCGGTGCTGGGAGCGCCGATTTCGACGACACTGATCGTGTTCGAGCTGACGGGGGACTGGCAGACAGGTTTGGCCGTGATGGTCGCGGTCAGCATGTCGACTGCTCTCTCGTCAAACCTCGTCGACCGCAGCTTTTTCCTGACCCAGATCGAGCGGCGCGGCATCCACCTTGCCGCCGGTCCGCAGGCCTATCTCTTGGCGATGTTCACGGCAGCGAAGACAATGCGGACTTTCGATCATCCCCGCGCGGCGGACCCTGATCGCTGCTGGGAAATGATCGGTGAGGGGCAATATCTGGATGGCGCCGCCACGCTGGAGACGGCCATACCGGTTTTCGAGAAAACCGGTATGCCGTTCCTGCCCGTTGTCACCCTATCCGCCGATGCCGCCCCGCCGGAGTTACTAGGTGCGCTCTTCCATGTAGATGCGCTCAATGCCTATAACCGCGCCTTGGCGGCCACGGCAGCGGAGGAGCATTCCTGAGCCTGTGGGTTCAGATTTGCTCGACAGTGACCTCTTCCACGTTGTGGAAGGCCAGATAGTTGCGCACTTGCGCCGCGGGCTCGTTCGGCGTCTCGTAGGACCAGACAACGTTTTTCAGTGTCCTGCTTTTCGTCACGACGCTAAAATACCGCGCATCGCCTTTATGGGGGCAGTGCGAAGTCTTGTCGCTTGGGTCGAGAAAAGCCATCGCGATATCCTCGCGCGGGAAATATATCACAGGTGGATAATCTCCCTCGACCAGTTCAAGCGCATCCGAGCTTTCGCCCAATACTGCACCGCCCGCGCGTACGGTCCACGTCCCCGCAGCCTTGCGAATTGTAATATGACCAGTCATGTAACCCCCCGAAAATTCCGCGCCTCAAATGGGCGCTGTTGCAATATCTAACCACTGTTTGGCAGCGGGCGTAACCCGCGGGCCGATCTTTGTCGCAACGTCGCGGTGGTAGGCGTTGAGCCAGTCCCGCGCTCCGGACTCCAGAAGATCCGGCAGAATCAACCGCCGGTCAATCGGCGCATAGGCCAGCGTGCGCCAGTCGAGCATCGCGCGGTGGGCATCGCCGCCGGGCAGGGCGGGCGCGTCCTGTACCACCAGCAAATTCTCGATCCGAATGCCGAATGCCCCCTCGCGGTAATAACCGGGCTCGTTGCTCAGGATCATCCCCGGCTCGAGCGGAACAGTGCTAACGCGGCTCAATCGTTGCGGACCTTCATGTACGCTCAGATACGCGCCAACGCCGTGGCCCAGCCCGTGATCGAAGTCTTGTCCGGCGAGCCAGAGCGGCATCCGCCCGACAGCCTCGATGTGGCTGCCCGCAAGGCCGCGCGGCCAGCGCAGGCGGCTCATGGCGATCATCCCCGCCAGAACGCGGGTAAAAGCCGCACAGGCCTCTGGTGGAGGCGTGCCGATCGCGATGGTGCGCGTGATGTCGGTCGTGCCATCGAGATATTGGCCGCCGCTGTCGAGCACGATCAGGTGACCCTCCTCAAGCTGCGCGTCCGTCTCCTGCGTAACACGGTAATGCATGATCGCACCGTTCGGGCCGGTGCCCGCGATGGTTTCGAAGCTGATGTCCTGCAAGCCGTTGTCGCGCCGGCGCAGCGTTTCCAGTTGCGTCACGACTTGTGTCTCGGTGATGCTGCCTGGGGCTTGCGCATCGAGCCAGCAGAGCATTTCGACCATAGCGGCGCCGTCGCGCAGATGGGCTTTTGCAGCGCCCTCGATCTCGGCTGCGTTTTTGCGCGCCTTGGGTAGGGCACAGGGCTCGTCACCGCTCACTGCGGTCTCGCCCAGAGTTTCCGCGATAATTTGCGGCGCGCTGGAAGCATCAATCCGCACAGGCCCTTGCAACACCTTGAGAGCTGTCAAAAATTCCGAGGGCGCATGCAGTGTGATTTCGGGCCCGAGATGATCTGCCAATCCGTCGAACTTCGAAGGCTCCGCGAACAGATCCACGCGGCCGTCCGCATAGAGTATCGCAAAAGCGTGTACGACCGGGTTACGCTCGATATCGCCACCCCGGATATTCAAAAGCCAGCAGGTGCTATCAGGCAGCGTGATCACAGCGGCCCGCTCGCCTGCCTCGACCAGTGTCCTCGCGAGCCTTGCGCGTTTGTCCGCGTGGCTTTCACCGGCAAAGTCCAGGGGATGGATCTTCGCGGGGGCCATCGGCGGCGCGGGCTGGTCATGCCAGATTTCATCCACCAGATTGGCGCATTGCACCAGCTCGATGCCGCTGCCGCGCAGCGCCTTCTCCGCTTGGGCGATCTGATCTACGGTATGCAGCCAAGGATCAAACCCCACGCGCCCGCCTTGGGGCAACTGCTCGCGCAGCCACTGCGCCATCGACACTTCCGGCCAGGGCACGGGGGAATACACGTCTGCAACCTGCGCCTTCACTTGCGTGCGGTAGCGCCCGTCGATGAATACGCCCGCCACATCGCGCAATGCCACACAAAACCCCGCCGATCCGGTGAAGCCCGTCAGCCAAGCCAGCCGCGCATCGCGCGCCGCTACGTATTCGCCTTGATGCGCATCGGCACGCGGCACTACAAAACCATCGAGCGCCGCCGCTTCAAGCCGCGCGCGTAAAGCTGACAGGCGGGGCGGGCCCTGCTCAGGCCGCGCCGTTACGTCGAACGACTGAAACATCTCATTCTCTTCTTCATTTGGCCTTTAAACTCATGTCGGACAGGGGAGCACGCAGGGACCTCAGCTGGCCCGGCGCATTCCCAATACCCGCGCCCGCTTGCGCGGGTCGCTGTCGAAAAGCGAGGCGAGTTGCTCGGTCATGGCACCCGCCAGTTGCTCGACATCCGTGATCGTCACCGCCCGGTCGTAATAGCGGGTCACATCATGCCCGATCCCGATCGCCAGCAGCTCCACTGCTTTGCGCCGCTCGACCATTGCGATCACATCGCGCAAGTGCTTTTCTAGAAAATTGGCCGGGTTCACCGATAGGGTGCTGTCATCGACGGGTGCACCATCGGAGATCACCATCAGGATTTTGCGTGATTCCGAGCGGGCCATCATCCGCCGGTGCGCCCATTCGAGCGCCTCACCGTCGATGTTTTCCTTGAGCAAACCTTCCTTCATCATCAGGCCCAGATTGGGCCGGGTGCGCCGCCAGGGTGCATCGGCGGATTTATAGATGATGTGGCGCAGATCGTTGAGGCGGCCGGGGCCGGAGGGGCGACCATCGTTCAACCAAGCCTCGCGGGCCTGTCCGCCTTTCCACGCGCGGGTGGTAAAGCCAAGGATTTCGACCTTCACATTGCACCGCTCCAGCGTGCGGGCCAGAACATCCGCGCAGATCGCCGCGATGGAAATTGGGCGACCCCGCATGGAGCCAGAGTTGTCGAGCAGCAACGTCACGACCGTATCACGGAACTCGGTATCTTTTTCGACCTTGAAGCTCAGCGGCGTGGTGGGGTTAGCCACGATCCGCGCAAGGCGCCCTGCGTCGAGCGTGCCTTCCTCAAGATCGAACTCCCAGGAGCGGTTCTGCTGGGCTTGCAGGCGGCGCTGCAGCTTGTTTGCCAATCGGCTCACGGCGCCCTTCAGCGGCTCGAGTTGCTGATCGAGATAGGCGCGCAGTCGCTCCAACTCGACTGGTTCGGCAAGCTCCTCGGCGCCCACGGTCTCGTCGTAGTCACTGAGATATACAGTGTAGTTTGGATCGGCATCCGAAACGGGCTGTGGGGCAGGCGGCTCCATCGGCGCGTCGCCGTCGGGCATCTCGGCTTCCTCGCCCATCTCCTGATCGGCCATGTCGTCCATCGAGACCTGCGCCTGCGCCGCGTCCTGCTGCTCTTCCTGGCTCTGCTCGGGGGAGGCGTCTGCGTCTTCCTCCTCCTGCTCGTCACTTCCGGTGCTATCGGGATCGTCCTGCTCGTCTGTACCTTCCTCGGCCTGATCTTCCTGATCATCATCCGATCCGTCCGGATCATCGCCTAGCTGATCGGCATACCCGAGATCGGTAATCATCTGCCGCGAGAATTTTGCGAATGTTGTCTGATCGTCCAGTGCGTTTTCCAGATCTTCGAGCGTGCCGCCGCACTGCTCCTCAATGTAGCCGCGCCACAGGTTCATCACGTTTTCGGCGCCCGCAGGCATTTCGCGCCCGGTCGCCAGATGGCGGACAAGATAGCCGGCAGCCACAGCCAGCGGCACGTCGGACGCGGATTTGGCCTGATCATATCCCTTGCGCAATGCTTCATGCTTTATCTTTGCGTCGATGTTACCCGCGGTGCCGGGCATATCGCGCGCGCCAACGGCTTCGCAGCGCGCCGTTTCCATAGCTTCATAAAGATCACGTGCCATCTCCCCTTGGGGCTCGTAGCGGGCGTGGGTCTGGCCGTTGTGATAACGACGGTTGAGTGCCAGCGCATCGGCCGTCCCGCGCGCCAGCATCACCTCGTCGCGTGTCATCCGCCGTGTCACCTGTGGCAAGCGCATGGCGTCGCCCGTAAGCCCTGAAGGATCGACGGAATAGCTGATGTTCAGATCAGGATCATTCGCCATGACCTTGGAGGCTTCGGCGAGAGCCTTTTTGAACGCATCTGCCGGATTATCTGTTAGTTTGCTCATTGTGGCCCCCGCCGCGAAACAGTTGGTGTATGGTGTTGCAGGTTTTGCGGGCAGGGTCAAAGGAGACACGCGCATTTCCTAGATGCAAAGATAGGGTTCGGGTTGAAATTAGCAAATACCTCTGCTGCCTGTAGAGCTTTTGGGTTGCTGCTGCAGTCGAGCCTCAGGCAAGCGCTCGCTACACCGCCGTTCCGGGTTCGCGCCGACGCTAAAAGCTCTGGCGCATTGCACAGTGGCTTTGAATGGCCGCCCAGATCTTTAGCTGCGATATTGCCGGATCAATCGCTGCTGGGACTGAAAACGTCAGCTGAAACCCTAAACATTGGCTCACGACCCGCAATGAAACCTCTAGCCTCGAAATTGACGGTAAGAATACGGGAATAGGAGTGAGATTACGCACGACTTTTGTTCATGATATCAGTTTAGCCTGTCATTTCAGGATGGGCGGCGTTCAATATTTTGAGGATAGCAATAATAAAATTGGATTGCCCTGTGATTTAGCGATTTGGAATGTACTGGCGCACTCTCAGAGCGCTTAAGGCACAAGGTGTGATTGACGCATCAAAACAAAAGGCTCGTCGCAAAAAATACGTAGGAGACCCTGATGACACACCTGAAAACAAATACTTTCCGCGCCGAATTGATCGCTGCCACACGATTGGCAGTATTTGCTGCCTAGGATCGCACATCTCAGAGCTCGGCTGTCTATGAAACCCGCGTGAATATACAGAGCCCGACACGCCGGTATTAAAGGATCCCGGCGAGCCGACAATCAATGCTCGCACTGCAACGGCGCAAGCTGAAAATGCTGAAATTGTCGAGGGTTTAGGTAAACCTATGGTCGATATCAGTCTGCGCGGTAACGACCAACTCTGGTATTCATCAGTATCCCAAAAGCAAGCCCCGGTGCATTGCGCCGGGGCTTTTCTCGTTGCGGGTCTAGCCGAGGCTGACGCTCGCTGCGCTTTCCGGCAGCTCTTCGTTGAAGAGTCGCTGATAAAACTCAGCGACAGTCTGTCGTTCCAATTCGTCACATTTGTTCAAAAAGCTCAGACGGAACGCGTAGCCCACATTTTTGAAGATCTCGGCGTTTTGTGCCCAGGCAATTACCGTGCGTGGAGACATAACGGTCGAAAGATCGCCGCTCATGAACGCAGTTCGTGTCAGATCGGCGACGGTCACCATCTGCTTAACCGTTTTACGGCCCTCGGCACTGTTGAAATGCGGGTTTTTGGCAAGCACGATCTGCGTCTCGGCGTCGATGCTGAGGTAATTCAGCGTCGAGACCAGTGACCAACGGTCCATCTGGCCTTGGTTGATCTGTTGAGTGCCGTGGTAGAGACCGGTCGTATCCCCCAGACCCACGGTGTTGGCCGTCGCGAAAATCCGGAAATAGGGGTGGGGGGTGATCACTTTGTTCTGGTCGAGCAGCGTGAGCTTGCCGTCCACCTCCAGAACGCGCTGGATCACGAACATCACGTCGGCCCGGCCTGCATCGTATTCATCGAATACGATCGCGGTCGGGGTCCGCAGTGCCCAAGGCAGAATGCCTTCCTGAAAATCAGTAACCTGCTTGCCGTCGATGAGCTTGATCGCATCCTTGCCGATCAGATCAATCCGGCTGATGTGGCTATCGAGGTTGACCCGGACGGTTGGCCAGTTCAGGCGACTTGCGACCTGTTCGATGTGGGTCGATTTGCCCGTACCGTGATACCCCTGCACCATGACGCGGCGGTTGTGCGAAAACCCTGCCAGGATCGCGAGCGTGGTATCTGCGTCGAATTTGTAAGTGCTGTCATGCTCGGGCACACGGTCCGTACGCTCGGGAAAGCCCTTTACGACCATGTCTGTGTCGATGCCAAAAACCTCACGCACCGAGATATCCTTGGTGGGGGTTGTGTTGAGGTCCAGTCCGCCGTCAGCCATGCTTGTTCATCCTAAAATTTCAGTGCCCGTGCGAGGGCGTCCTGTGTTGGGTGCAACATATCGCGCAGAGGTTCAAGGGAAAGGCCTAAAATATGCCCTTCTTCAGACCGCAAATCAGGCGGGGCTGCGCAGGCGTCGGGCAGAACGTGCCCCTCAGGGGTAAATGTGAGCCTTAATCCCTGAAATTCCGACTGCCTTTGAGCTGGTCCCACGCCCAGACGACCTGCTGCAACTGCTCCTCCTGGCTGCGATCGCCGCCATTCATGTCGGGGTGCAGAACTTTTATCAACGACTTGTATATCTTGCGAATTTCCGGTTTCGACATGTTGTCCTTGGCATCCAGCACCTCGAGTGCCTTTCGCTCCGTGGGGGGCAGGCGGCGACCTGCTTGCGGACCTTTGCCGGGATTCTGCGTCGCATTTGCGCCCAAAACCTGATGCGGATCCTCGATGCCAAGCCGCGCCCAGGCGCGTGCCTCGGGATCGCTCATCGGCTTTGTCGGACGGTCCCAGACGCGGCCCTCAGAGAGTTTGGCATTCATTTCGGCTTCGGTCGTGCCATGGAAGAAGTTCCATTTCGTGTTGTACTCGCGCACATGCTGCTGGCAAAACCAGAAGTAATCGTCGAGCACATCGGGCGCCTTTGGTGCACGATATTTCCCGGCTTCCTCGCAGCCTTCATGATCACAGACACGCGTCGATGTCTCTGACGCGCCGGACATGCCGCGGCGGCCGCGCGGGTTCTTCTTTTTCGCAGAAGACACAGACATATCAAAACCAAATGGATCGTTTTTTTGCATGGGTGCACCTTTCCGAGTCAGGCCGCTCACTGTAAACGTGTAACAGGCAGAGGGAAGGGGGCGGCGAAAATAAATCGCTCCCTCGGGAGGATTTATGCTGGTGAAAGACGAGATCGAGAGCGCATTACGTGCGGCATTTACAGTTGAAAGACTGGAGGTCGAGGATGTGAGCGAAGCCCACAGGGGCCATGCAGGGCACCGCGAGGGGGGACAGACACATTTCGATGTTGCGATCATGGCGGCCGATTTTGCGGGCTTGAGTCGTGTGGCAAAACATCGCGCCGTTCATGCGGCACTGGGGGCAGAGCTGATTGGCCGCATCCACGCGCTCTCCCTGGATATAGCGCCCTAAGCCTTTGGCTCGGATGGTTTTTCCGAATCATCCTCGCCAGGCTTTTTGAGGGAGTTTCTGGCGCGGGCGAGCAGGCTTAGAGATGCGCCGATGGTGCTGCCTGAGGCCGTATCCTCGACCCCGTTATCAGCCTGAAAATCTCCATTTTTGGGGCTGGGATCCATTTTTTTTTCAATGGGTTGGGTGGCAGGGGCTGGGTCGCTTATGGGCGCCGGGAGCAATTCTGGCTGGAACTCGGTGACATCATCGCTGCGCTGGCGGCGGAACACTAGCACGTTGCGCCATTCGGTTGCGGATCCGGTGAGGCCGGATCGCTCCACCGATGGCAGCGTCTCGGCGCGCAGGTATTCCCATCCGTACCCCGCCAAGCCGTTCATAAGCTCTTGAAGCGCGTAAGAAAATCGTGCCTCCGGACCTCGAACACCTTTGCCCTTCATCCCCTTCGAGGGGGCGGGTACGACCTTGTATTCATAGCGCGGCATAGGCGGACTTTCGGCTTGTTCGCGCTGTTTTAGCGCGCGCGGACCTGAAAGGGAACAGGGCGCAAAGGAGGGGAGCATGCGTACACCGGTAGTACAATTTGCGGTGGCTCGTGCGGACATATTTTCCGCGCTGTCGCGGCTGCTGCTGTGGCACTACGCGCCCGAGAAATTGTTTGATCCGGATAGAGACTTGTGATGCAGGGACGCAGAACTTAACACCAAGTAAGCACTTTGACCGTCAGAACTGAAAATGACGGTTTAAGAAAACGACGCCCCGACGAGGAGGTTGCAATGGCCCATCCCTACCGCGCCCAGCCGGACAAGGCGTTCTGGAAGAAGACCGTCTCTCCTCATCAGCCACACGAGGTGGGTAACTGGTACGAAAAGCGGTTTGAGATCGGGGACCGCAAGGTCGCAACAGCGGGCAGTTGCTTTGCCCAGCACATCGGCCGCAATCTGCGTGAAAAAAGCTTCAACTACTATGACGCAGAGCCCGCGCCCGGAATACTGTCGGATGCAATGCGCCATGATTTTGGCTATGATATGTATTCGGCGCGCTAAGGCAACGTCTACACCTCTCGCCAGCTATTACAGCTCTTCAAGCGCGCTTTCGGGACGTTCGTGCCGCAAGAGCGTGCATGGGCGAAGGGGGAGGGCGTGGTGGATCCGTTCTGCCCGACGATCGAGCCGGTTCCTTTTTCTACGGTGTGCGAACTCGAGGCGCAGCGTGACGATCATCTGGAGTGCGTGGCGCAGATGTTTCGGACGGCAGAGGTCTTCGTATTTACGCTGGGGCTGACGGAGGCTTGGATGGCGCGGAGCGATGGGGCTAATTTCCCGCTATGTCCGGGCACGGCTGGGGGCACCTACGATGCCCAGAACTATATCTTCGAGAACCTAACCGTTTCGGCTGTGCTTGCTGATATGCACGAATTCATCGGACTGGCGCGCGGCGTCAATCCCGAGCTGAAGTTTCTGCTTACTGTGAGTCCGGTTCCCCTTGCGGCAACTGCGACGGGCCAGCAAGTTGCGGTCGCGACAGCCCATTCCAAGGCTGTTCTGCGCGCGGCGGCGGGCGAGCTCTATGATACCTACGATTTCGTCGATTATTTCCCCTCCTTCGAGATCATTACGTCGCCCTTTATGCAGGGATCGTTTTTCGAAGCAGACTGGCGCGGGGTCTCGGGGCAAGGTGTCGCACATGTAATGCGCCAGTTTTTTGCGCAGCACGTGCCGCCTTCAGGCGCTTTGCTTGCAGGCAGGCCCGATGAGGCGGCAGAGCAGACGCGCCATGCCTCTTCGGTGAGCGCGGCCGAGAAAGCCGAGGATTTGCGATGCGACGAGGAATTGCTGGGATCATTTGCGGATGAAGAACCTTGAACGCCCTTTTGATCGGCGATTCGCATATTACAGCGCTTCTCAAGGCCCATATCGCGATGCGAAAGCGCGGCGAACTCGACCCAGACGTAACTATCGCCCTCAAGCGAATCGGCGGCGGGCATATTCTGCCAACGCCTTTTTTCGTAAACGAAGGGGACGTCGCGCGGATCACCGACCCTGAATACGTGCTGACCTTCAGGCAGTTGCCGCCAAAGGCGCGACGCTTCGGGACGATTGGACTTTCCATGCCATTGTGGCCGCTTCGGGTAATGTACAAGCTTGTAGGCGAAAAGATCTGCATTGGCACAGGCACGCCCGGTCTGCGTCCGATGTCCCATGCGCTGTTCAAGCGGATGGTGCTGGAGGACCAGCGCTACGTGATCGAGCTGATAGAGATCCTCAACCGCAGCGGCACGCGGGTCCTTGCCGTGGCGCCCCCTGCGCTGTTTCGCGATCATCCAATCCTATCGTTCCATCCCGCACATGATGCACTGCGCATGTTTTCCACGTATCAGGAAATCATGTTCGGCGTGCTGGAGCGCCATGGCGTGCATGTGATAAAGGTGCCCGGAGAGTGTCTGGATGCGGAGGGGTTCATGCTTCAGAAGTTTCGCCACCCTGACCCGGAGGATACGCATCACGCGAATGCTGCGTTCGGGAAAATCATGATCCGTGAGATCGAGAGCTGGTTGCAAACACGGCCTGCGGAGAGCGAAGAATGGATCCGGCAGCATGATGAGAAGCGCGCTGCATATTTGCGACAGCAGCAGCCACTTAGCTATCCCGGCAGGCTGATGCGCAGGATTAAGCGGGTTCTCGGTTAGGTCCTACTTCCGCACGATCCCGATTTTGCGGCCCGCGCGCTCGGGCAGAGGCAAATGGGCCTGTGCTGCTTTCATCGCGGCGAGTTTTGCCATGATGTCCTCGGGCATCGGGGCGACTTTCGGGGTCTCTCCGGACTGGTCTACATGCAGGGTGAGTGCCTCGCCCGTGGCGGCGAGCCAACCGTCCTCGTGCCACAGCTCCTGAAACACATGGAAGCGCTTTGCATCGTAATCGAGCAGGTGGAACGTGCAGGTGACGTTGTCGCCTTCGTGCAGTTCACGCACGTAGCAGATGTGGAATTCGGCCACATAGGTGGTGCAGCGCGATGTGGAGCGGTAATCGGGGCCGAAGCCCAGAGCCGGGTAGGCCTGATCGGCGCATTGGTCCATCAAGACTGAATAATAGGCCATGTTGAGGTGGCCGTTGAAATCGATCCATTCGGGTAGGACCGTCATGGATGCGGAGCGGAATATGTTTGTCATGGCGGCTGATTATCACAGCGGCGCGGACTGTGCGAGATTGTATTTGGGCGGCTTCGGGATCTGTGGCCCGAGCGATGTCCGGGTAGACTCCCCCGGCCCGATCTGTCGCGCGCAAAGTGTAAGGAAGACTAAATGATTTCTTGCATATAGAATTTCAGGCAAGGTTCAGTTTCCTTTGAAACAGCTCGCAAATAAGGTTTCGATTCATGCTCAGAGACAGTTACGGCAATGGGGTTTCGGTGATCTCGCAAGCTGCGTTGGATCACTACGATGCTGGAGTGCGGTTGTTTTTGGGGGCGGAATTTGGCGCAACTGAAGCTTTTCGATCCGCGATAGATTTGGACGACGGGTTCGCGCTGGGGCATGTAGCTTTGGCGCGGTCTTTGATGATGTCAGGTCAGATGCCACAGGCGAAAGAGGCGATCGGCCGTGCACAAGCCCTCTCATCCGAACTCGACGCCCGTCAACGCCAGCATATCGAATGTTTCGCGCTGCTGTTTTCGGGGCAAGCAAGTGAGGCGCGTGCACTGGTCAAACGCCATGTGCAGGACCACCCGCGCGATGCGCTCGTTGCGCAGCTTTGCTCCAATGTCTTCGGACTGATCGGATTTTCAGGCGAAGTGGGTCGTGAGGCAGAGCTACTTGCCTACACGTCGGCGTTGCTGCCTCATTACGGCGATGACTGGTGGATGATGTCGATGCATGCCCTGTCGTTGTGCGAAACGGGGCAGATAACGGCCTCGACCAGTCTGATGGACAAATCCCTTGCCTTGAACAAGCGCAACGCAAATGCGGCGCATTTCAAGTCCCATGCCCAATATGAAGCAGGCGAAACGGCTGCCGGGCGCCGTTATCTCTCTGATTGGCTCTCGGATTATGATGATCGGGCAGTTTTGCACGGGCATCTGACCTGGCACGCTGCCCTTTGGGCGTTGCACGACGGTGACGCGGCGGCAATGTGGGCCGCCGTAGACGCAGGCGTAGGGCCGGGCGCAGCCAAGGGCCTGCCGATCAATGTCCTGACGGACACGGCCGCAATTTTGTACCGCGCCGAAATTGCCGGTATTCCGGTCGCCCCTGAACGGTGGTCGGATTTAAGCGCATATGCCACACGGTTTTTCCCTGAAACGGGGCAAAGCTTTGCCGACCTTCATGCAGCATTGGCGCATGCGATGGCAGGGAACGGGGCGCATCTGGCGCATATCTCGAACACCGCGAAGGGATTTGCCGGTGATCTCGTGCGACCCGCTGCGCGCGCTTGGGATGCGATAGCACGACAGGACTGGGGGACGGCCCTTTCGGAACTCGTTCAGGTAATGGGCTCTACGGAACGTCTCGGAGGGAGCCGTGCCCAGCGGGATCTTCTGGAATTGACATATGCCAACGTCCTGTTGAAACTTGGGCAGGTTACGGAAGCGCGCCGAAGTCTGGCGACACGCAGACCTGTTTTGGCGACTGCGCCGCCATTGGCGGCATACCACGCCTGAACTGGGGGCCATGCCGTAATGGAACCAATCGGAGCCGATCGGCCTCTGCCGCGTTCAGGCCATGCGACCCGCGAACCGGAACTTGCAAGGTATCTCCGGCAATGTAGAGCCGACCTTGCGCGCTCGGCGCTAGGCTTTTAGTTTGGCCGCTACCAGATCGTTGACCGCTTTGGGGTTGGCCTTGCCGCCGGTCGCTTTCATCACCTGGCCCACGAACCAGCCGGCGAGCTTTGGATTTTCGCGCGCTTTTGCCACCTGATCGGGATTGGCGGCGATGATCGCGTCCACGGCCGTCTCGATGGCACCGGTGTCAGTGACCTGCTTGAGGCATTCAGTCTCCACGATTTCCGCCGGATCGCGGCCCGTGGTGTACGTGATCTCGAAGACATCCTTGGCGATTTTGCCTGAGATCGCATCGGAGGCGATGAGGTCGATGATGCCGCCGAGCAGGGCTGGCGTGACCGGCGACGAGCCGATGTCCTTTTCATCTTTTTTCAGGCGGCCGAAAAGCTCGTTGATGACCCAGTTGGCGGTCATCTTTCCGTCGCGGCCCTGTGCGGTCTGCTCGAAATAGGCAGAAGAATCCAGATCGGCGGTCAGGACGGAGGCATCGTAATCAGACAGACCAAAATCATTGATAAAACGCGCCTTCTTGGCGTCGGGCAGCTCTGGCAGGGTAGCCTCAATCTGGTCAACCCATGCCTGCTCGATCACCAGCGGCAGCAGATCGGGATCGGGGAAATAGCGGTAGTCATGCGCCTCTTCCTTGGAGCGCATGGAACGGGTTTCCTGCTTGTCGGGATCGAAGAGGCGCGTCTCCTGCACGACTTCGCCGCCGCCCTCTACGATGGCGATCTGCCGTTTCGCCTCGACCTCGATGGCCTGCTGGATAAAGCGCATCGAATTCATGTTCTTGATCTCGCACCGCGTGCCGAGGTGGGAGAAATCGCCTGAGGCCTTGTATTTCTCGTATTGTCCGGGGGCACAGATACTGACGTTCACGTCCGCGCGCATGGCACCGGACTGCATGTCACCGTTGCATGTGCCAAGATAGCGCAGGATCTGGCGCAGTTTGGAAAGATAGGCCGCAGCCTCTTCTGGGCCGCGGATGTCTGGGCGGCTCACGATTTCCATGAGCGCGACGCCGGTCCGGTTGAGATCGACGAAGGACATGTTTGGGTCCATGTCGTGGATGCTTTTGCCTGCGTCCTGTTCCAGATGGATGCGCTCAACGCCGACCATACGGGCTGTGCCATCGCCCATCTCGACCAGTACTTCTCCCTCACCCACGATGGGGTGGTAGAGCTGGCTGATCTGGTAGCCTTGCGGAAGATCGGGGTAGAAATAGTTCTTGCGGTCAAAAGCTGACCAGAGATTGATCTTTGCCTTGAGACCCAGCCCCGTCCGTACGGCCTGCTCGACGCAGAATTCATTGATGGTGGGGAGCATCCCTGGCATAGCGGCATCGACGAAGGCCACATTGCTGTTGGGCTCTGCACCGAATTTGGTGGAGGCAGCGGAGAAAAGCTTGGAATTGGAAGAGACCTGAGCATGGACCTCCATGCCGATCACCAGTTCCCAATCCTGTTTGGCCCCAGCGATTGTGCGGACTTTTGGTGTGTCGTAGGTGAGATCGAGCATTGGATGCGCCTTTTCGCTAACGGATTGTTGTCGGTTTAGCGGGGGGCGTAATCAGGAGCAAGGGCAACGCACGCCTAAGGTCACACATTGCCTTATATGACTTAGCCTTCGGGAGTAGTCGGCGTTGCTAGGCAATCTTGTAACCGGGCCGCGGTCTCGCACAGCCCGGTCAACGTTCATCGCTCGTCTAGACAGATGGCGCAGCGCGCATTGTTGGGTTGCGCTTTGCGAGGTCCTTCATGTCCGACAGTTGCGCTGTTGGCCCGCCGAGGATGGACACCAACCGCCACGTGACGCGGCCGACACCGTCGACTGATCTGTTGACAAAAGATTCCGAAATGTTTTTGGACGGCATAAATGCGTCGTTTTGATCGAACAGATAGTATTGCCAGACGGTATATTGCCCCTTGGGCTGATCCGGGTCAAAGGATTCCGCGAGCGAATAGATGCCCTCAGGATAGTAGTTCCCCAGCACACGGGACTGGAACTGCGCGTCATAGTGCACGCTCATCGTTGACATGGTCGCTGTCGAAGTTGGTGTATCGAAATGCGTGCCAAAATTGAAGGCCGCGCCGCCATTCGTACTGCCCGTGTCACCTCGGGGATTGGCAATGGCCGCCTTCATTACGTCCTCTACGGTTTGCCCGGTATCGGGAAGTGTGAGTTTTACATTGTAAAACAGGCCGACGACTTGAAGTTTAAGTTGCATTAAATTCCCTCCTAAAAAAGCTCAGACAAAAATATACCACCTGAGATAGAATTATTAACAATCTGTAGTTGCAATTAGGCAAGATCAAAGAAAAGGCATTCCAGCCTATAATCTGTGCGAATGCATGTGTGCCCTGTTGAGCCATTCCCAGTGCTCTCGTCAGAAAGTAGAGACTGTTTCTGGGCGATTTCCATATCGTCGAGCGGGTCAATCTTCTCTTCGGGAGGTGGCTTCGCCTTTTGATCGCGCATGCCAGAGGCCGACAGCGCCAGCCCCGGCAATGGCGGCGCCAAGGGTTTCTTTTCCAGCGTCCCAAAGAAAAACCTAAGTGCAAAATCTCGGGGCCGTCGATGGGGCATCAGCGGGCACGCGCAACAAGAGGAATGCGGCGGGTATGCTGTCATGTTGGTCGCTGCGCGCGCTCGGGCGTGGACCGTTTGAGGGGTTCGTTGGGGGATAATCTGCGGTTGGCATGGATTGGCGGACCGGACATAGGTCCGCTGAAAGAAATAAAATAATATTGTTTATAATCATTAACTTAATTGTGCGGCGGGTTTTCGCCTGCCAAGCTCGAATGACGGTGTTATTCGCGCTTTGAGGGGCAACGGGGCAGGAACCTATTTCGATCTGCTGGTGTTGGGCAGCACACGAAATGATGAAATCGAAAGGAAGAACGATGACCTTTAAAACACTTATGATGAGCACCGCGATCGCATCCTTTTTGGCTGCTCCCGTGATGGCCCAAGATACTGCCCCTGCAACCGATATGGGCACCGGAACAAGCGACATGGTCCAGCCAATGGAGATGCCGATGACCGTTGAGGAAATGACCGTCGATGAATTTATTGGTCTGAATGTCGTGAGCTCAGTCGGCGAGGATGTGGGCGAGATTGACTACGTGATCGCCGGTGCAGGTGCCGACGCCGAGGGTCAAGCCGTGATCGGCATCGGCGGCTTCCTGGGGCTCGGGGAATACACCGTTGCCCTGCCGTTGAGCGCATTCGATTTCGATGCCGAAAGTCGGAATCTGATCGTCAGCTCGACCGAGGACGAGCTGAGAGCGACACCCGAATTCGACGAGTCCACAGCTGAAAGCGTCGATGGTGAAATGATGATGGCCGAACTGCTCGGTACTGCTGACGCAGCTGGTGCGAGTGGGAGCGGTGACATGGCGCCCGGCGCTACTGGCACAACCGACAGCGGTGTGTCCCCCGACACCGAGGCTGACACTAGTACTGGCATGACCACGCCGGTGGCGCCAGCAACAGATGGCGCGACGATGGACGGTGACGCCAACGTCACGACTGGCACAGGTTCGGAGATGGGCGCAGGTACCGAAACGGATGCTGAAGCCGATGTGGATACCGAAGCAGAGGCTGATACTGAAGCCGATGTTGGTACGGACACGGAAACTGGGACTGGTACGAACAACAACTAATGCAGCAACCCTCAGCTGATACAGAGAAGCAAGCCCCCGCTGATACGGATCAGCGGGGGTTTTTTGTTGCAGATCATCTGCGAGAGCGGGACAGACTGTCAGGTCTCGCTCTCAGGTCCGATGTGCAGTGTGTGGTGGCTTAGGGATGAGCCGAAGCGCAGATCACCGCCATCGGCCTGCTGAGCACGACTGTCGGATCAGGCCATCGCCTGCGCCTTGAGCACGCGGCGCAGGATCTTGCCACTGGCGGATTTGGGGATCTCGTCAACGAAATTTACCTTGTGCACCTGCTTGTAGGTCGAAAGTGTTTTGGCCAGATGCGCCTTTATGTCCGCCTCGGTCGGGGCGGGATCGGAGGCCACCACGAAGGCCACGGGCAATTCGCCCGCCTCATCGTCGGGCAGGCCGATCACGGCGGCGTCGATGATGCCGTCCATGCTCACCAGCGTCGCTTCAAGCTCGGCGGGTGCGACCTGAAATCCCTTGAACTTGATCAGCTCCTTCAGGCGATCGACGATGAACATATACCCGTCATCGTCAATGTAGGCGATATCGCCGGTCTTGAGCCAGCCATCGGGTGTGAGGGTCTCCTTGGTGGCTTTCTCGTTGTTGAGGTAGCCCTTCATCACCTGCGGACCTTTGATCCACAGCTCGCCCTCTTTACCAGTGGGCAGATCCTCGCCGCTCTCGGGATCGACGATGCGGCAGGTGGTATTTGGCATGGCCGTGCCGGAGGAGCCCGACTTGGGCTTGCCCGGCGGGGTCGTGTGAGAGACCGGGGAAAGCTCTGTCATGCCGAAGCCCTGCACGGAGATGCAATTGATCCGCCTGGCCACCGCATCTGAGACCTCTGCACCCAGCGGGGCGGCACCGGAAAAGACCTGTTCGATGCTGCTGAGATCGAATTTGTCCACAAGGGGATGCTTGGCCAGCGCCAGCGCCACGGGTGGCACGATCCACATGCGCCGGGCTTTGTGATCTTGAGAGATTTTGAGAAACAGCTCCAGATCGAAACGCGGCATGGTGACCAGCGCACCGCCGCCAGCGAGGTGGACATTCATAAGCACGGTCATGCCGTAGATGTGGAAGAACGGCAGGAAGGCGGCTGCCACTTCACCGGCGCGGAATTCGCCGGCCTTAATAATCTGGTCGACGTTGACCACCAGATTGCGGTGCGACAGGCACACACCCTTGGGCAGGCCCGTGGTGCCTGACGAATAGGGCAGGACGACCGAATGCTGATCGAGATCGACCGGCACTTGCGCTTCCAGCGGCGCGCCATAATAGGCCGATAGCGGCTCGGCGCCCTCCGCCTCGGCCATGACGACGACGGTCTGGCCTGCGGCATCCTTGGCGGCGGTCTGGGCGGTTTCGAGGAACATCGGCACGGTGATCAGGATATCGGCGGCGCTGTCGCGCAGCTGGTGGGCGACCTCGGATGCGGTATACGTGGGGTTAATCGTAGTGATGGTACCACCTGCCCATGCGACTGCATGGAACACTACACAGTAATGCGGAATATTCGGTGACATCAGGGCCACCGTCTTGCCTGCTCCCATGCCGCGTGCGGTCAGGCCACCGGCGAGCTGTTTCACCTGGGTCATAAAATCACCAGCGGTCATGGTTGCGCCAGTCAACCCGTCGGTGAGGACAATCTCGTCGGGGCGGTTCACGAGATTTTCGAAAACGCGCTCGGTGATGGATTGGTCGCGCAAAGCGATGTCTGCGGCGGCGGTGTGATATGTCATAATGATTTCTCCCTCGGCAATATTCTTAGGCAGAGGGAGAAGAGGTGTCCAGAGAGTGCGAAACCGACGGTACGTCAGGCCGCCTCAGGTGGCGGTGGCGACCGGTCCGCGCTCGGTGAAGATGATGCGCTTGCCCTCGCCGATCTCGCGTTTGAACATGCCCGCGATGATGCGCAGGGCGTCGTCCTGCCCGGCGGCGGCAAAGCGGGAAGGCGAGGCCACGCGCAGATTATTGGCGAAGCCTTGTGCCGCGTGGGCCCAGATCATCGGGTGAAGTTCAGTCAGATGCTCGCGCACGATCCAGTCCGCGCAGGCGGCGATCTGGGCGCGTGTTTGATCGGCAGCATCATTGCCGGAGAATGCCTGCCCGATGGTATTGGCGCAATAGGCGGCCAGCAGATTGACCGTGTGGGGATCGGGCCTGCGCGTGACGATATCGCGGAGTCCTTCCACGAAGAAAGGCAGATCGAGGCGCGCACACGCCTTGTCGTCCACGCTGATCGCGTCGAACATCACCCAGGTATAGCCGCCCGCTCCCCAGACCGGTTGCGTGCGCGCGGCGGTGCGGCGGGCTTCCAGCTCGAGGGCGGTGTAGGAGCCGTACCAGCGCGGCAGCATATGAGTGCCGAGGGCGCGGAAGGGCCCAGTGTTATGGGGGTTGAGATCGATCAGCGCTTCGTAACGGTCAGCCACGGATTCGGTGCTGATGTTACCGCCGCGCAGTAGCGCGCAGGCCGTGCTGGCCAGCAGCGCGGAATTCTTCGGCTCCCCACAGAAGGATTTGATGATGTCGCGGGCACGCGCGATATGGGCGGCAAAGGCCTCGCGGTTGCGCGGGGCGATCTCCACATCCCAGCCGATACCGCGCCAGGCCCAGGCCAGATCGATGTGGGCCTGCGCCACGATGCAGCCGACGACGTAATCCGCCGGATATTCGGCAAGCACGAATTCGAGCGCCTCGATGCCGCGCAACAGGGGCGCGTCTTCTTCGGGGGTGTGGTCGAGCAGGGCGTGCTCTACGGCCAGCACCACATCAGCGCGCGCGCCAAAGGCCATGAGCTCGGCCACGCTCATCCCGCCCGGCGTCATGGCATGAGTACGGTCGGCTTCGGCGATCAGGACCGAAAGCTTCGCCCAGTCTTCCTGCCGCACAAGGCGAAGGGCAAAGTTTTGGTGATCATCGCGGATGCGGTCCTCAAGGGTGGGATCGGGGCAGGGAATCGAGAGATGATCGAGGATCCGTAATGTGCTGCGGGCTGTTCTGGTGTGGCATGGTGCCGAAGTTTGTGTGGATTGGGGATGCGGGGGTTCGCCGGGCTGGCCGGCTTTTCTGGTGGGTCTTGTGGCAGTCTCTTTGGTGGCCTTTCGGGCAGTCTTTGCGGCGGCGACAGGCGCCAGCGTGGGCGCGCCCAGATCCGCGGGCTGGGCGCGTTTTTTCAGGGGCGAGGGAGAGCGAGGCTTTGATGACACGGGCGCGGCAGTGGTCTGCTCTTTGGCAGCTGGCAGGTCGGGCGCGGCAACGGGAACGTTGCGGCCAAGGCCGTGCAGCTTGCGGAGGAGCGTAACCAGATGCGTCATTTGAATATCCATCGTCTGAAGGTGGTGAAGTGTTGCGGTAATTTGGTCAATCATTGGGGCGCGATCGTGGCCTTCGGGCGGTGATCTCGCGATATCTGAAAACGTGGCAGGCCGTTTTGAGGGCAATTGCGGCGGATTGTTGCAGGGATCCGGCTGCTGTAGCCGGGGATGCGCGCAGTGTTGCCGGGACGTGCACAATGGCGCCTGTGGCGGCGCTGCGGGCGCTTGCCAGTGCGCCGATGTACTGCTCATAGTGTGCCGATGTCTGGATTTACTCACTCAGAACCCTTGCGGCTGATACTGCGGATCGTTTCGCGCGCTTGTGTGATCGCCGTAACGGCTTGGGCCCCGGCAGGGGCTGCTCTGGCCGAGGTGGTGCGTCCGCCGGTACGCATGGCCTCGCAGGCTGCACCAGTGGCGGAGGTCTCTGCGGTGCCTGCGCTCGCCGCGCCCGTAGCGATTCCGACACTGCCGCCCGCAGCGCGCACTGCCAGTGCCGGTGTGCCCTTGCTCGATGGCCGCGATATCACCGTGCGTCCGCCTGCGCGCAACGCGCAAATCCCGCGCACGCGCTGGCAGCACATGGAGGGACACGCGCTCTGGACCCGCGCGGCACTGTCCGCGCTCAAGGATCACGGCAGTCCGCTGGTCAAGATGGTGCCGCGCGACATCGAGCGCTGGTGTCCCGCCTATGCCACCAATACCGATGCCCAGCGGCGCTCCTTCTGGGTGGGTTATCTCTCGGCGCTGGCAAAATACGAGAGTACCTACAAACCCTGGGCGGTGGGCGGAGGCGGCCGGTGGTATGGACTGTTGCAGATCCTCCCCGCCACGGCGCGGGGCTATCAATGCAACGTGGGCACCGGAGAAGCGCTCAAAAGCGGGGCTGCGAACCTCAGTTGCGGTGTGCGGATTATGGCGCATACGGTGAAACGCGACGGTGTGATCCACGGCTACGACGGTCGCTGGCGCGGTGTGTCGGCGGATTGGGGGCCGATGCGCAACGAGCGCAAGCGCGCGGAAATGGCCAGCTGGCTGAAAAGACAGACCTATTGTCTGCCGATCGATACGCTGCGCCCGCGCGCGCGCCCCTAACCCATCAGCGTGAAATGATGCCTGCGGGTTTTGAGGCCCGCCTGCTGCGCCAGCGGTTCGAACATTCGGTGGGGCGGCGTGGCGGGATAGGGTACACGTATTTTCACGCCCGAGGGGCGAACGACGCTGAGGCGCACGGATAGATCGAGGCGGGTATCGAAGCGCAGATGGTCGATCTCGCGCAGGGCGATCTCGGCCTGCTGACGCCCGCTTGCCCAGCGCAGATGCGTCTGATCGAGCGTGAGGGTGCTGCGCGGGTTCGCGATAAGATCATAGAGGGCGGGCAGGGTGAACGCGCCGACGAGTGCGACGAACACCGGGGCGGCATCGAAGAAAACATACGCGGCAGCGATCACCGCCCAGAGTGCGGCGACTGTGATCGCGGTGGCGGGCCTGCGGCCGCAGGATGAGTAACTGTAGGGCAGATCGCTCATGCGGTACGGAAGACGCGGGCCAGTGCGCCCAAAGCATCGGCCTGCGCCGGGCTGGGCATTCCTTTGGTGCCTGCCGCGGTCACGTCGCCGAGCAGGCGCATGAGCTTGTCGAACTCCGCGCCGTGAGCGAGCTGTTTGAGCCGTTTGGTGAGCTGCTGGAAAGCGGGCGTGGGGCCGCCGCTCTGCGCCACAAGCCAGCCGCCGAGCGCTGCCAAATCAGCGCCTTCGGCAGGTTCGACGCCGAGCCGCTTTTGCAGGCCGGCGGCGACCAGCTCAACGGGGATCTCCGATGCTGCGTCCATCCGGGCGAAAGCGACTGCCATGGCCGCGATGCAAATCTCGGGCGTGTGGATCGAAGATATGGCTGGTGCGTCCGGGCGCGTGGCAAAATCCAGCCGTCGGGCAGCCGCGCGCAGGGACGCGGGCACTCCGTCTGCCCCGTCCGCGCGCATCCGGCGCCAGATAAAGACAACTGCAACAAGGCCACCGATGACAAGCAGGGCACTCAGCACAGGCGGCTCTGCGGCTTTCGGGCGTTGGGCTTCATGCGGCGGCGATCCGGGTGAGCATCTCGGTGGTGTCGCGGCTGAGACCCGGCGTGGCAAGGATGCGGGCGACCTGCGCCTGGATCATCGCCTGGCGATCGGTATCGTAGCGCTTCCACGTCTGAAAAACCGAGCACATGCGGGCCGTGGTTTGCGGGTTCAAGGGGTCGAGTTTGATCAGCCAATCTGCCAGAAGCCTGTAGCCCGCGCCCGAGGCATGATGGAAGCCCGCGTGGTGCATGGCCAACGCGCCAAACACGGCGCGGAAGCGGTTGGGGTTTTTCCAATTGAAATCAGGGTGCTTGGTAAGGATCGCCGCGATCTCGTGGGCCTCTTCCGGGTCCGCCTCAATGACTTGTAGGCCGAACCATTTGTCCATCACCAGCCTGTCGTGGCGCCACTGTGCCTCGAAGGCTTTGAGTGCCGCATCGCCGCGCCCGGCGCGGATCAGATTGGCGAGGGCTGCGAGTTGCTGGGTCATATTGTCGGCGCTATCGTATTGGGCCTGCGCAAGTGTGCCGCCATCGCTGCGCGACAGCAGCGCCAGCACGGCATTGCCGAGGGCGCGCTGGCTCGATTGGGCGGCGTCGGGCGCGTAAGGTGCGGTGACCTGATGTTCCGCGTAGAGGGCCGGTAGAAGATTGGCGAGCGATTTGGCCTGCGCATCGCGCAGCGCCTCGACGGCGGCGTGGATGATGTCGGGCTCGGGCACGTGGCCTGCGTCGTGCAGGGCGGTAGCCAGCTCGGACTGCGAAGGCAGGGCCAAAAGGAGGCGGCGATAGGCTGGATCGAGGCCATTGTCGGAGAGGGCGGCGCGGATGCCGCGCAGATAAGCGGGGTCGGGGCGGGCGCCTGCGGTGATCATTGCAATGAGGCAGCTGCGCGCGAGGGTGCGCCCGGCCTCCCAGCGGTTGAACTCATCCGTATCATGGGCCAGCAGATGGGCATGATCGGCGGCGTGATCGAGCACGACCGGAGCGGAAAAGCCGCGCAGGACGGACGCTACGGGGCGCGCGGCCAGACCGTCGAAGGTAAAGCTCTGGGTGGCTTCGGTCAGCTCTAGGATGCGCGTCGCGGCGACCTCCGTGCCGTCCGCGCCAATAAGACCCACGGCCACCGGGATCACCTGCGGCAGGGGCGCGGGCGTTGCGGTCGTGGGAGCAAGGCGCTGGGTAAAGATCAGCGTAAGTGTGTCGCCGCTCCACTCTTCGGTGACCGACAGGCGCGGTGTGCCCGCCTGCGAGTACCAGCGCTTGAATTGCGTCAGGTCTCGGCCCGTCGTGTCCTCGAATACTTTGAGCCAGTCCTCGATGGTGCAGGCCTGCCCGTCGTGACGCTCGAAATAGAGGGTGACAGCCTCAGAGTAGGCCGCGTCGCCCACGAGGGTCTTGAGCATGCGGATTACCTCCGCGCCCTTTTCGTAGATCGTGGCAGTATAGAAGTTATTGATCTCCTGAAAGCTCTCGGGGCGGACGGGATGGGCGAGCGGGCCCTGGTCCTCGGCGAACTGGCGGGCGCGCAAATCCAGCACATCATCGATCCGCTTGACGGGCGCGGAGCGCATGTCGGCGGTGAACTGGCTGTCGCGGAAGACAGTCAGCCCTTCCTTCAGGCACAGCTGGAACCAGTCGCGACAGGTGATGCGGTTGCCGGTCCAGTTATGGAAATACTCATGCGCGATGATCGCCTCGATCCGCTCGAAATTGGTGTCGGTCGAGGTTTCCTGCGAGGCGAGCACGGCGGAGGAGTTGAAGATGTTCAGCCCCTTGTTCTCCATTGCGCCCATGTTGAAATCATCGACCGCGACGATGTTGAACAGGTCCAGATCGTATTCGCGGCCATAGACGTCTTCATCCCATTTCATCGAAGCCTTGAGCGCCTGCATCCCGAAGGCGCATTTTCCCTCGTCGCCGGGGCGGACATAGAGATTGAGATCGACCTTGCGGCCCCCGACAGTCGTAAAGGTATCGTGATGCGCGACCAGATCACCGGCGACAAGCGCGAAGAGGTAGGCGGGCTTGGGCCAGGGATCGTGCCATTCGGCGCGGTGCGTCGCAGTTGTCACGGGGTTGCCGTTGGACAGCAGCACGGGGTGGGCGCCCTCGATGGTCACGGTAAAGACGCTCATCACATCGGGGCGGTCGGGATAGTAGGTGATCTTGCGAAAGCCCTCGGCCTCGCATTGGGTGCAATACATGCCGTTCGACATGTAGAGACCTTCGAGGGCGGTATTGCCTGCCGGGTCGATCTCGACCTCTGTCTCCCAGATGAAAGCGCCCTCGGGCACCTCGCAGGTGAGCCCCTCCGGGGTGATCCGGGGTGCGACATCTTCGCCGTCGATGCAAGCCGAGATGAGCTTGAGCATCTCGCCGTGGAGGAAGAATTCCTGTGCCGGTGCATCGGCATCGGGGGAGAAGGCGATGCGGCTGCGAACCCTTGTTTTATGGGGATCAAGCGCAAATTGGAGATCCACGCTGTCGATGCGCCAGCCGAATGGCGTGTAATCCTTGAGATAGATGGTCTGGGGGGCTGCATCGCGCATGGGGTTGCTCCTGAAGGATTGGTGCCGGGCGGGCAAGGTTTCTCGGAACCGAACTGTTTTGCGGCACGTTAATCAGGCAATCCCCCCGCTGCAAGGCGGGGATAGTCCATTAAGGAGAACAGATCATGTCTGCACCCGATACAAACACCGACAAGCAAGAGAAAGAACACCGCCCCTCTTTGCTGGGAATCCGCGGTGCGATGATTTTCGGAGCGCTGATGATGATCGGTTTGATCGGCTTCAATATGATCAATGCGGGCGATGGTGACGCCGTCTCCAATGCCGATGCGGAGGGATCATCCTCGACTGTCGTCGATACGGATGTGTATGCGCCGGGCACCAATAGCTCGTCGACGCCGACCCAGACGGATTAGTCGCAAACCAACCGGTCCCGGAAAGTTCATCCCGCCGAAGTTTACGAAAAGTCAGGGCGCCCAGCGGGGCGCCCTTTTTTCTGCGCGCGCCCGCTCTAACTGCATTGCATGGCGAAACATGTCAAAAAATCTGATCTGCCGCAAAAAATCTGTGCAACCTGCAATAAGCCCTTTGCGTGGCGCAAGAAATGGGCGGCGGTCTGGGACGAGGTGCGGTACTGCTCGGAGCGGTGCAAGCGCGAGCGCCCCAAGGCTGGCACGGGCCGGGGATAGCGGAGTGCTGTTGCGTCTGCGGGCCGGAACGCTAAACCTGTGGTGCGCAGGCGCGCGTGCACGCCGCGAATGAACATTCAGCACCGAGACAACACAGGAACAAGACATGAGCATATCGTTGAGAAAAGCCCGTACGGTTATCCGCAAGGCGTTTGAAAAGGGCGCGGAGGCGGGGCTGAAGCCGCTGTCTGTCGTAGTGCTGGATGCGGGCGGACATGTGATCGCGTTCGAGCGGCAGGATGGTGCGTCGCCCGGCCGCTTTGCGATTGCGCAGGGCAAAGCCTACGGCGCGGTGATGCTGGGTATGGCGGGCACGGCGCAACAGGCACGCGCCGAGGCGCAGGCCTATTTCATGAGCTGTGTGAACGGTGTGTTCGGCGGGCAGGTAGTTCCAGTTCCTGGGGGCGTTCTGGTGCGCTCTGCCAAAGGCGTTGTGATCGGCGCTGTGGGCGTGACAGGCGATACTTCCGACAATGACGCGCTCGCGGCCATGGCCGGGCTTGAGGCTGCCAATCTGATTGGCGAAATCTGAAGAATATGCGTGCAGTAGGTCTTAAACAGGCACTCTGCACGCATGTCCACTTGAGAGCTGACCCTGCACAGGCTACAGTATGCCTTGATTTTATGCGCTTGGGAGTCTTTGGATATGGGTCGGCCTGTCATCGGGATCATTGGCAACAGCTATCTTTTGAATGACCAGTACGCGGTTCACGCCGGTGGCAAGATGAACTCACATGCGATTGCCGCTGTGGCGGGCTGCATGCCGTTGCTGGTGCCGGGAGACCCCGCGCTAGTATCGATTCCCGAGCTGATGGCCTGCTGTGACGGGTTCTTGCTCACCGGCGGGCGGCCCAACGTGCACCCGCAGGAATACGGGGAGGACGAGACACCCGCGCACGGCGAATTTGACCGCGACCGCGACGCCATCGCACTGGAGCTGACGCGGGCCTGTGTGGCCGCGGGCCAGCCGGTTTTCGGGATCTGCCGAGGCTTTCAGGAGGTGAACGTGGCAATGGGCGGGACGCTCTATCCCGAAATTCGCGAACTGCCTGGACGGATGAACCACCGGATGCCGCCCGACGGTACGATAGAAGAAAAGTTCGAGCTGCGCCACGATGTGCGCTTTACCCCCGGCGGAGTGTTTCACCGGGTGATGGGCACCGAAGTCGTGCGCACCAACACGCTGCACGGGCAGGGTATCAAGATGGCCGGGCCGCGCATCGTAGTGGATGGTTTGGCCGAAGATGGCACCCCGGAGGCGATCTATGTGGAGGGCGCGCCGGGCTTCACGCTCGCGGTGCAGTGGCATCCAGAATACGAGGCGGCGAAGGATCCTGTCTCGCGGCCGCTGTTCGAGGCCTTCGGGGCTGCGGCGCGGGAATGGGCGGCGGGTCAGCGGCCAGCAGCGATGGCCCGCGCGGTCTGAGGGATACGCGCAGCGAGGCCCGCCCGCCGCGCGCAAACTCTACATCATGCCGCCGGCGATCTCGATACTCTGGCCGTTGATGCTGCCGCTGTCGGGGCCGACGAGCCAGGCCGCCGCACTAGCAACTTCCTCCACCGTAATCAGGCGCTTGTGACGGTTTGCGTTGACCATCATATCGCGGGCCGCATCCGTGGAAATGCCAGCGCGCTCCGAAATCGATTGGGTGTTCCGGGTCACGATAGGGGTGTCGACGTAGCCGGGGCAGAGCGAATTGAAGGTGTAGGGTTTGCCCATATACTCTTCCGAAAGTGAACGGATAAGGCCGATCATGCCGTGCTTTGACGCCGAATAGCAGGCGGCACCGGGCAGACCTCTCAGACCTGCCATGGAGGACACCGCGATCACGCGGCCCCAATCGGTTTCGCGCATCCCTTTAAGGCTTTCACGGATCGTGAGGAAGGCACCGTCGAGATTGGTCGCCATCATGTCGCGCCAGAAATCCATATCGGTTTTATGGGCGGCCTTGCCGGTGGCAAGCCCCGCATTGGGAACGCAGATCTGGATGGGACCGCGCGCCGCGACGGCCTCGGCAATTTTGGAGACCACCTCCGCCTCGTTGCGCACATCCATTGCCATCGCGGTCATGCCTTCGGTCGCGACCTGCCCGAGCACCTCCTGCCTGCGCCCCGTGATTGTGACATGCGCGCCGCGTGCGACAAGCATCTGAGCGATGGCAAGTCCGATGCCTGTGCCGCCGCCGGTGATGAGTGCGTGTTTTCCGTTCAATGTCATAGCTCTCTCCCTGTTCCGTCCCAGACTAGGCCTCCAAGAGTGGCGCGAACAGGGGGCGGAGGTTTTACGTGACGGCAAAGGGTGATTCTGTCGGGCTGTTCGGATGCATTGTTGCGTGAGCGGTGGACCCTAGGAAATATTGTTGCACTTCTCTTTTCTGTCTGTATTTTACACAATTTTCTGCGCAGTGATTAAAAAAGCCGCACCATTCGACGCATAATGCGGGTGCAGCGCTTGTTTGTCGTAAGTCTGCGCGATAGGTCAAAAACACCATGACGACACGCCAGTTTCGGCACCAAACAAGAATTTGGGAGATTTTGAGTGAAGATCGGGACACCTAAAGAGGTATTCGAGGGCGAGCGCCGTGTGGCGATGACGCCCGACAGTGCGCTCCAACTGCAAAAACTGGGGCATGAGTGCCTGATCGAGAGCGGCGCGGGAGAGGCGTCGGGTTTCAACGACGAGGCCTACGCCGAAGCGGGCGTCGATGTCGTGAAAACCGCCGCAGCCCTTTGGAAGGCCGCCGATGTGGTCGCCAAGGTACGCGCGCCCGATGCAAGCGAGATGAAAAGACTGGGCGAGGGCCAGACGTTGATTTCCTTCTTCAGCCCCGTGGCGGACGAGGAGAAGATGAAAGCGGCGGCGACAAAAGGCGCCACTGTTGTCGCGATGGAGATGATCCCGCGGATTTCACGTGCCCAGAAGATGGACGCGCTGAGCTCGATGGCCAATATCGCGGGCTACCGCGCGGTAATCGAGGCGGGCAACAACTTTGGCCGCTTCTTTACCGGCCAGATTACAGCTGCAGGCAAGGTGCCGCCAGCCAAGGTGCTGGTTGTGGGGGCGGGCGTTGCCGGTCTGGCCGCGATCGGTACGTCCACGGCGTTGGGCGCGATCACGCTGGCGTTCGACGTGCGTCCCGAAGTGGCCGAGCAGGTCGAGAGCATGGGCGCGCAGTTCGTTTACCTAGATTTTGAAGAAGAGCAGCAAGACGGTGCCGTGACCGGGGGCTATGCTTCGGTCTCCAGCCCCGAATTCCGCGAGGCGCAGCTGGCGAAGTTCCGCGAGTTGGCGCCCGAGGTCGATATCGTGATTACCACCGCGCTGATCCCCAACCGCGAGGCACCGGAGATCTGGACCGCCGACATGGTTGCGGCGATGAAGCCGGGATCAGTCATCGTGGATCTTGCGGCGGAGAAAGGCGGCAACTGCAAGCAGACCGTTATGGACGAGAAAATCGTGACCGAGAATGGCGTGACCATCATCGGCTACACCGATTTCCCGAGCCGGATGGGCGCGCAGGCATCGACCCTCTACGCAACCAACATCCGCCACTTGATGACCGATCTGACACCGGCGAAAGACGGTGTGATCGTGCACAACATGGAGGATGACGTGATCCGTGGGGCGACCATCGCCCACGCCTCCGAGGTCACCTTCCCGCCGCCACCTCCCAAGGTGAACGCGATCGCGCAGCAGAAAAACAAGCCTGCGCCAGTCAAGGAACTGACGGCGGAGGAAAAACGCGCCAAGGAATTGGCGGCGTTCAAGGCGCAGACAAAAAATCAGGTGATCCTGCTGGGGGTCGGTGGCATATTGCTGCTGGGTGTCGGTCTGGTCGCTCCAGCGAGCTTCATGCAGCACTTCATCGTGTTCGTGCTCTCGGTGTTCATCGGGTTCCAGGTCATCTGGGGGGTGGCACACAGCCTGCACACGCCGCTCATGGCGATTACCAATGCGATTTCCTCGATCATCATCCTGGGGGCGCTGATGCAGATCGGCTCTGGCTCGGTGCTGGTGGTTTTACTTGCTGCTTTGTCGGTCTTCATGTGCGGGATCAACATCTTCGGCGGCTTCCTCGTAACACGGCGCATGCTCGCCATGTTCCAGAAATCTTGAAGGGGAGCTGAATAGATGGATTTTGGTTTCACAACAGCGGCCTATGTGGTCGCGGCTATCCTCTTTATCCTCTCGCTTGGGGGGCTTTCGGGGCAGGAAAGCGCCAAACGCGCGGTGTGGTACGGTATTGTCGGCATGGCGCTGGCAGTGGCGGCGACGCTGATCGGACCCGGTGCAGGCTATTGGCCGCTGTCGATCCTGCTTATCGCGGGCGGCGGTGCCATCGGCTACCAGCTGGCGACAAAAGTGCAGATGACCCAGATGCCCGAGCTGGTCGCGGCGATGCACTCGCTTGTGGGTCTGGCGGCGGTTTTCGTCGGGCTGATCGCGCATTTCGAAATTGGGCGCGTTATGGCGATGGTTGCGGCGGGCGAGAGCACCGCGGACCTCGGCACTTTTGCGGCCCTCATTGCCAAGAAGGACATCGTCGAGATCAACATCCTGCGGGTCGAGTTGTTTCTGGGCGTGTTCATCGGCGCGGTGACCTTCACCGGCTCCGTGATCGCCTACGGCAAACTGGCGGGTAAAGTCTCCTCGGCAGCGGAAAAACTGCCTGGCGGGCATGTGCTTAACATCGGTGCAGCCGCAATCTCGCTGATTACGCTTGTTTGGTACTTCAACACTGGCGGCTTCGTCCCGCTGTTCCTGATGATGCTGGCCGCACTCTTCATCGGCTACCACCTGATTATGGGCATCGGCGGTGCGGATATGCCCGTCGTGGTCTCCATGCTCAACAGCTATTCCGGCTGGGCGGCTGCAGCGATCGGCTTTAGCCTCGGCAACGATCTTTTGATCGTCGTAGGTGCGCTCGTGGGCTCATCTGGTGCGATCCTCAGCTACATCATGTGCAAGGCGATGAACCGTTCCTTCGTGAGCGTTATTCTCGGCGGCTTTGGTGGGCCTGCGGGCGAGCAGATGGCCGTCGAGGGCGAGCAGATTGCCATTGAGGCGGACGGTGTTGCTGCGGCCTTGAATGAAGCTGATTCAGTGATCATCATCCCGGGCTACGGCATGGCTGTGGCGCAGGCGCAGACGGGCGTGGCAGAGCTGGTGCGCAAGCTGCGCGCCAAGGGCAAGAACGTGCGCTTCGCCATTCACCCCGTTGCGGGGCGGTTGCCCGGCCACATGAACGTGCTGCTGGCGGAGGCCAAGGTGCCCTATGACATCGTGATGGAGATGGACGAGATCAACGACGATTTCCCCAACACCGACGTGGCGATCGTGATCGGCTCCAACGATATCGTGAACCCTGCGGCGCAGGATGATCCGAACAGCCCCATCGCTGGCATGCCGGTGCTGGAATGCTGGAAGGCCAAGCAGGTGTTCGTGTCCAAGCGCGGCCAGGGCACCGGCTATTCCGGGATCGAGAACCCGCTGTTCTTCAAGGAGAACACGCGGATGTTCTACGGCGACGCGAAGGCGTCGCTGGATAAGCTGCTTCCGATGATCGACTGACGCAGTTGCCGCATGATGTGATCACCGAATGATCGCAGCGCGTGCGCCCCGTCCGAGATGGCGGGGCGCCTTGCGTTTGGAGGTTTCCTGTGGTGCGGTACATTGGACGTACCGGACTACTTTCCGATAGGTGGAAAAGTATGCTGTGGTACGCCCAAGTTGCTTTTAATCCTCTATCTTCTAAGTTGAAGACAGTGCTGGTTTGCGGTCACACAGAAGCGACCGCGTCTCGAAGGAATTGCCCATGGCCCCCATCCCCGATCATCCGTTGCGCTATGCCTTGACGGGGGAGCTGCATGCGCGGCCCTTTCCCAATATCAAGGCGCCGCAAGTGGTGGCCTTTCTCGCCATCAAACAGGCGGGTGATGCCGCCGCGCGCGACCGCGACCGGGGCGCCGATATGGAGCATCTCGTGGCGCTGCTGAAGCACTACGGCGCGCCACTGCCAGACAAGGATGCCACGCATTATTACGGCGCCATGGGCCGGTTTCACATCAAATGGGAGCAGCACACCGAATTCGTGACCTACACTGCCTTTGGCGACGAACTCAGCGACAGGCCCTTTGATCCTGCAGAATTTGATGTGTTTCCCGCGGGCTGGCTCTCGAATGCGCCGGGCCAGCGCCTCACGTCCAGCCTGCTGCGACTGATGTCGATGCCTGACGATCCGGAGCCTGTGCTGGATCAGTTGCGCGACTGGTTCGTACCCGAAAGCCTTGCGGCGGGGGAGGTGCTGGAAGGGGCAGCCGTAGTGGCCAGTGATTTCCGGATCGATCCTGCCGGGCACACGCGGTTTGCCGTATTCGTGCCCGGTGCGACGGGAACGCGGCGCGTGGGGCGGATCATCCAGCGGCTGCTCGAGATCGAGACCTATAAGACAATGTCGATGCTGGGTTTTGCGCTCACGCGCGAGATCGGTGGCAAGGTGGGCAAAATGGACCGCCAGATCAGCGAGCTGATGGCCAAGATGAGCGCGCAGGAGCAAAAGCCGGAAGCCACGCTCGATGCGCTGCTCGATGTATCCGTTGAGCTTGAGAACGTGGTTGCGCAGACCTCTTTCCGCTTTGCGGGTACGGCGGCCTACAAGGCGATCGTGGACGAGCGGATTGCGGCGCTGCGCGAAGTACGCTTCGAGGGCAGACAGGGCTTTGGCGAGTTCATGATGCGCCGCTACGAGCCTGCGATGCGGACTGTGATCTCGATGGAGCGGCGGCTGGAGCGGATGTCGGCGCGGGCGTTGCGGGCGTCGGACCTGTTGCGGACACGGGTGGATGTTGAGCGCTCGGCGCAGAACCAGTCGATCCTTGAAAGCATGGACAAGCGCGCGGATTTACAACTGCGGCTCCAACACACTGTCGAAGGGCTGTCGGTGGTGGCGATCAGCTACTATGCTGTCTCGCTGGCCCGTTACATCCTCTATCCGATCGGCGATATGATAGGGGTCAGCGACGGGATGCTGACGGCGGTTGTCACTGTGCCGGTTGTGCTGCTGGTTTGGCTTGCCGTGCGCCGGGTGCGCCAGAAGATCGGCTGAGGCGCGACAAAAGAAGCGTGTGGGTGGCCCAGGCACCCAGGGCCATCGTCGCGAGGGCGAGCAGGGCCGCCAACGATAGGGTCGGGATGCCTGAGAGCCCGGCGCCGACTGTGCATCCGCCCGCGAGAACGCCGCCAAAGCCCATGAGGACAGCGCCGCCCATGTAGCGGCCTGTCTGCCGCGGTGTGTCGAAGCTTTGCCACTGGAACGTGCCGGTGAGCAGGCTTGCGACGAAGGCCCCCAGCAGTGTGCCACCGATAAGGCCGGTACCGAATCCCGGCGAGATGGAGGTGCCAGCGATGGCCCAGAACAGCGTATCTGAGGCCGGGCGAGTGAACGACAGGCTCTCGAAGGGGATCACATCGAAATCATCGTAGAGTACGAAGCCTGTGGCGATCCATGCCAGCGGCACGAGCGCGCCGAGGAGTGCCGCCGCGATCAGGAGCGGGGGGCGGACGCCAGAGCGGGAAGCGATCACGAGGCATAACGCGACGATTGCCGCCGTCACCAGCCAGCCGCCACCCGGCAGCGCGTCCAGCGATGCGGCGTCGCCTACGGGCAGCGTCAGTTGGCCGAGCGAAACCCGCAGGGGGGCGAGCAGTCCCTTCATTGTGGCGTGGGCCGTGATCGCGAATATAACGATAACGCTCAGTGCGCGCAGATTGCCGGAGGCGCCCAGCACCATAAGCCGCGACGCACAGCCACGGGTCAGCACCATGCCCGCGCCAAACGCGAGCCCCCCCAGAGCGATGGCGAGCCAGGGCAGATCCCGATCCATGAACCTGTGCCCCTCAAAGGAAATCAGACCGTAGGTCACGGCAGCCTGCGTGCCCGCCATAGCCGCGGCGAGGGCCGTGAGCCAAACCCCTGCTGCGCCCCGCCGGTCATCACCGACAATCATCCGGCGGAAGCAGAATTTGGTGATCTGCGCCAGAGCGCCGAACGCGAGACCTATCGCCAGCGCGAAATAAACGACCGCCTGCGCGGCGGTGAGGGTCTGAAACCCGAGATCTTCAAACATGGGGCGGTCCTGTGGGGCGTTGGAATGTGAGATTGAGGAGGTGGAGATCATATTCTCTCTGCCGCCTGATCCAGAGCATTTCAAGGTAATTTCCGGCAAGGTGCATGCGTGGAGCGGAACAATGTTCCGCAATGACCTCAAGTGCGGATTATTTTCCTTTCAGGGAGAGGCGCGCCGCACAGACGTATCGTGCGGCGTGGGTTTGTGGTCAGCCTGGTCTTATCGGAAGCTTGCCTCCCTTGGGGGATCAGCGCCCGCGGATGCGCGGATCGAGGGCATCGCGCAGACCGTCACCGAGGTAGTTGACGCTCAGCACCGTGAGCGAGATCAGGATGCCGGGTAGCATCACCCGCTCGGGATATTCCTGCATCCGTACCACGGCATCTGACAGAAGCTTGCCCCATGTTGGGAAATCTGAGGGAAAACCTACGCCGAGGAATGAAAGTGCGCTTTCGGTGATGATTGCGGTCGCAAGACCCAGCGTGGCGGAGACCATGATGGGCGAGATCACGTTGGGCAGCAGATGCCGGAATATGATCTTGGACGATTTGGAGCCGATGGAGCGGGCGGCGAGGATGAACTCGCGCTCCTTGAGGGCGAGGATGTCGCCGCGCACGATCCGCGCCGTCTGCATCCATGACGTGAGGGCGATCACGGAGACGATGAGCACGAACATGCCTCTTTCGGGGGAGCCGAAAAAGCTGGTGAGCGGTTGGCGGAAGAGTGTGACCGCCAGCAGTACCAGAGGCAAGATCGGCAGCGAGAGCACCAGATCGGTGAAGCGCATCAGGATGAAATCGGCACGTTTGAAATAGCCCGAGGCGACGCCGACGGCCGTTCCGATCAGCAGGGCCAGAACCATCGCGGACCAGCCGACGGCCATTGAGACACGCCCGCCCGAGATCATCTGCGCGAGGATATCGCGGCCCAACTGGTCTGTGCCGAAAGGATGCGCCCAGCCTGCTTTGGCTTCGCCGTCCCACAGTAGGGTATAGACCGGGCGCCAATCCTTGTTGCGAATGTCCAGCTGGGTCGGAGACAGGTTCCAGATGTAAGGGCCGAGAATGACGGCAAGGGTGATGAACAGCAGGAAGCCGCCGCCCCATACCGCACCCTTGTGCTTGCGGAACTGGTCCCAGACATCACGCCACTGGCTGCGCGGCGGCTTGGAGGGCTCCTTGTCGACGAGAGCGCCGTAGACTTCGAGATCTGCCTCGACGGGGCTTGCGGGAATGGCTTGCTCAGTCATAGCGGATCCTTGGGTCGAGTACGCCGTACAGGATATCGGCGATGAGGTTGAACAGCACGATCAGGATGGCGAAGATGAAAGTGAGGGTCATCACCATCGGCAGATCGTTGGCGAAGAGCGCGGTGAGCAATAGCTGCCCGATCCCGTTCACCTTGAACACGTTTTCGGTGATGATGGCGCCGCCGAAGATGGCGGGCATGCCGAGCGCAATCACGGTGACCACGGGTATCATCGAGTTGCGCAGCACATGAACCATCACGACCGTTGCCTCCTTGAGGCCCTTGGCGCGGGCGGTGCGCACGTAATCCTGATTGAGGTTGTCGAGCATGGCGGAGCGCATGTAGCGGCTGATCTGCGCTGTGGTTTGCAGGGCCAGGACCATGACCGGCATGATCATCTGCATGAGCTGAATTTTGAAAGTATCCCAGCTGTTGACGACCAGCGTCGTGTCGTAGATCGAGGGTAGCCAGCCGAGCGAGACCGAGAAGATCACGATCAGCAGCGGGCCGGTGAAGAACGGCGGAATGGAGAAACCGACCATGGTGACGAATGTCCCCGCCTGATCGAAAAGCGAATAATGGCGGTAGGCGGAGTAGATCCCGATGGGAATAGCGATGAGAATGCCCACGACGTAACTCAGGCCCACGACCCAAAGCGTCTGTGGCATGCGCTGGATCACGATGTCCATTACTGGCGAGCGGGTCTGCCAGCTGATGACGCGCTGCTGCTGGACAAGTAAGCCAGTATCCGGGTCGATCGCCATGCTCAGCTGCGTGTCGGGAAGCCAGCCCAGCAGGAAGCTGTTGGCGGTAAGGTGGTCGATCCAGACTGACGGCTCTACAACGAAGAACTGATAAAGCCATTTGAAATATTGCACATGGATCGGTGCGCCGAGGCCGAGCGCCTCGCGCATTTTCTGCTTCACTTCCGGCGGCACCGTGAGCGGCACCTGCGCCATCGGATCACCGGGGGCGAGTTGCAGGAGCAGAAAGATCACGAGGCTGATGAATAAAAGCGTCGGAAGGGAGAGGAGCAGTCGTCTGATGGTGAAATTCAGCATCTAGCGGCGCCTTTACGGATCAGCGTGGTGGATAGAACTCGGGCGGGGTTATCCCCCGCCCGATACAGCTAAAAGGTAGGGCGGGGAAACCCCCGCCACAACCATTATTCCTTGATGCGGTACCAGTCCGCGACGTTCCAAAGCTCGCTGTCCCAAACATTCAGCACAACGCCGCCAAGTGTTGTGGATGCAGCTGATACGCGGCCACGATCCACCAGTGGCAGAATGCCCATGCTTTCTTTGGTGATCATATCATTGAGCTTCTTTGCAAGCTCTCCGCGCTTATCGAGTTCGCCCGTTGTTGCCAACTCGTCGAGCAGGGCATCGTAGGCAGGATCGCAGAAGCGGTTGATGTTTTCACCCTGCCATTGTGACGATGGCTTTGGCTCGCTGCCGCAACGGCGCTCGTTCAGATAGGACTGCGGGTCGGTGCCGTCGAAGTTGTTGGCGTACATTTCTACGTCCGCGTAGAACTTCTGGAACGTGTCTGGCGAACCGGGGTCCCCACCGAAGAATACCGACGCATCAACGTTACGCAGTTCAGTTTCGATGCCGATCTGGCTCCACCAATCCTTGATCAGCGCCTGGAAGTCCTGACGGACGGCGTTGGTCGAGGTTTGGAACAGCAAAGAGAGTTTCTTGCCGTCCTTGTCGCGGATGCCGTCACCGTCGCTATCGGTCCAGCCTGCTTCCTCGAGCAGCGCCTTAGCGCCTTCGATGTCCTGGGTCAGGCACTCGGTGTTTGTCTCGGACGCGAACATGGCAGGTGCGGGCACGATGTTACAGGTTGGACGACCCGCCTGACCGTAGCCGACCTCGACCAGCAGTGGACGGTCGATGGCCATCGACAGCGCCTTGCGAACATTGAAATCGGACAGAATAGGATGCGGGTGCATCAGGGTCGCGCGCTCGCCCTCTGGCAGGTCCGGTGAAGGATCGCTGAAGTTCACCTCGATCCGCTCGACCAATGTGCCGAATGCGGAAATTGGGGTGCCTTGGCCACCTTCGGCCATCTTGGCGAGAACGTCGGGCGCCAGTTGCAGGTTCCATGCATAATCGAACTCGCCGGTTTCCAGAACCGCACGGCCCGCAGCAGCGGCATCGCCGCCGCCCTTGAAGTTGATGGTCGCAAAGGCGGGCTTGCTCGGATCGCGGTAGTTTTCGTTTGCCGCCAGCGAGATCACGTCATTGGGACGGAAATCTGTGACCGTGAACGCGCCGGTGCCGATAGGCGCAAAGTTCGCTTCTGTACACTCGGGCGCGCGGGCGCCGAGGCAATCGGCAAACTGGGCAGCCTGAATGATGGGCGATTGCGCGCCCATGAAGGGACCATAGGGGTTTGGCTGTGGAGCGCTGAAGGTGACCTTTACGGTCAGATCATCGATCGCATCTATCGACTGAACGCCGGTGAACTTGGACGCCTGCGCACAGCCGCCTTCGGGGTGCATACAATACTCTGCCGAAAAGAGTACATCAGCCGATGTTACAGGTGTGCCGTCAGACCACAGCAGGCCTTCCTTCAATTTCCAGGTGATTGAGGTCAGATCCTCGCTCACGCCGCCATTCTCGACGGTGGGGATCTCTTCGGCCAGCCATGCGACGGGCGCGCCTGTTTCGTCGTAGCGGCCCAGCGGCTCGATCACGAGGGAGGCCGCTTCGAGTTCCTTGGTGCCGCCCGACAGGAACGGGTTCATAATGGACGGAGCCTGCCAGTAAATGATGTTTACCTGGCCATCGCGTCCGCGCTCGCCTTCATGGCCCGCGGCGAATGCCATCGGTGCCAGAGCTGCCATGCAGACTGCTCCGAGGAGGGTTGATTTCAAAGTCATTAAGATACTCCATGTTGGACACACGATATGTGCCGTTCTCGCCCGGCTTGCGCGGGCGTTCTTTGCCGCACTCTGCGAGATGAAAAGAGCCGTGCAAGATGCTGTTCTAGAACAGCAAATTTTATCGGATCACATGCAGCCCCCCGGAGCGGATCTCGCGATAGAAGCATACCGGACAGAAATTGCAAGCCCGCTGTGATGCCCGTTGCGATGAAAATAGCGGCGAGGGCGCAGGTGTGATCGCTTTTCGGGCATCGTAGTGCCCAAGCAGGCTCCAGATGCGTTTGACGCGCCTTCGGCTTGCGCATAGCGTGAAGCAGATGCGGCGGACTGAGGCGCCGATTTCCCGGAAGGACTACAATGCTCGACCACTCTGACAAAGCCCCGATTGCTCGGATCGAGGGCCTGCGTGTTGAATTCCAGACCAAGGATGGTCCTGTCGTCGGGGTCGAAAATGTCTCGTTCGATATCAAACCAGGCGAGACCGTTTGCGTGGTGGGGGAATCGGGGTCGGGAAAATCGGTCTCGTCGCTCTCGCTGATGCGGCTGGTTGAATTCGGCGGCGGCGCGATTGCGGGCGGGAAGCTCATGTTCAATCGCGGCACGGGTGGCGAAATCGATCTGGTCACCACCGATCAGGAGGACATGCGCGGCATCCGCGGCAACGAGATCGGAATGATCTTTCAGGAGCCGATGACCGCGCTCAACCCGGTGTTTACCGTGGGCAAGCAACTGACCGAGGGGCTGCGGCTGCACAAGAACATGACAAAGGTGCAGGCGGAGGCGCGGGCGCTTGAACTGATGACGCAGGTGCGGATCCCAGAGCCCAAAAAGCGGCTGACGCAATACCCGCACGAGCTGTCGGGTGGCATGCGCCAGCGGGTCGTGATCGCGATGGCGCTGGCCTGCGAGCCGCGCCTGCTGATCGCGGATGAGCCGACGACCGCACTCGACGTGACGATTCAGGCGGAAATTCTGGCGCTGATGGATCGGCTCAAGCGCGAGACGGGCACGGCCGTGATGTTCATCACGCATGACATGGCCGTGGTGGCGCAGATGGCGGACCGTGTGGTTGTCATGTTCCGCGGTAACAAGGTCGAGGAAGGCACCGTGGAGGAGATCTTCGAGAACCCACAGCACCCCTATACCAAGGCGCTGCTCGCCGCCGTGCCCAAGCTGGGAGAGATGACGGGCAAGGATTATCCCGAGCCCATGAAGCTGCTGGGCAGCGAGGACAAACCCATCGTGCCCATCAAAGGCACGAACGAGGTGCTCCTGACCGTCAACAACCTGACGACGCGTTTTCCTGTCACGGGCGGGCTGCTGCGCCGGGTGGTGGCCAATGTGCACGCGGTCGAGGATCTGAGCTTTACCATCAATAAGGGGCAAACGCTGAGCCTCGTGGGCGAGAGCGGCTGCGGGAAATCCACGGCGGGCCGTTCGATTCTGCGGCTGGTGAACCCCCAATCGGGCGAGGTCAATCTGGGCGGCAAGGATATCATGGCGCTTAACCCGCACGATCTGCGCCTTGCACGTCTCGACATGCAGATGATTTTTCAGGATCCCTTGGCTTCGCTCAACCCGCAGATGGGGCTGGCGGATCAGGTGGCCGAGCCCATTCACAACTACGATACGCTCAAGGGTGCTGCGGTGATGGAGCGTGTTGCGATGCTGTTCGACCGGGTCGAGCTGCCGCGCAGTTTCATGCGCCGCTTTCCGCATGAGCTGTCGGGAGGGCAGCGCCAGCGGGTCGCGATCGCGCGCGCGCTCGCTCTCAACCCCAAACTCATCATCGCGGACGAGGCTGTGAGCGCGCTCGATGTGTCGGTGCAGGCGCAGGTGCTTAATCTGATGATGGAATTGCAAGCCGAGATGGAGCTGTCGTTCCTGTTTATCTCCCACGACATGGCCGTGGTGGAGCGGGTGAGCCATCATGTCGGTGTCATGTATCTGGGCCGCATCGTCGAGCTGGGGCCGCGCCGAGAAGTCTTCGAGAACCCGCAGCATCCCTATACCCAAGCCCTGATGAAAGCCGTGCCCATCGCCGATCCGCGCAAGCGGATGGCTGAAAAGGATCTGAATTTCAAACCGATCCCATCGCCGATCCACCCTGCCAGCTACAGCCCCGAGCCGAGCGTCTACCGTGATCTGGGCAAGGGTCATAAAGTACTTATAACCGACAGCGGCTACTGAAAGATTTTATACCATGACCGACCGACTTTCCCCGCTTGAGTTGATGACCAAGCTCGTCAGCTTTCCCACCGTCTCCCGCGATTCCAATATCCCGTTGATCGACTGGGTCGAAGAATACCTGAACAGCCACGGTATCGAGGCACATCGCTACGTCGATCCAGACCAGCCCAAGCACGCGCTTTTCGCCCACGTTGGGCCGGAAGTGGAGGGTGCAATCGTGCTGTCGGGGCACACCGATGTAGTCCCCGTTGACGGGCAGCCCTGGGACACCGACCCCTTCACCGTGACAGAGCGGGACGGCAAATATTACGGGCGCGGCACCTGCGATATGAAGGGCTTTGATGCGCTAGCCATCTGGGCGCTGGTCGAGGCGCACCATACGGGAATCAAGCGGCCCTTGCAGATCGCGCTTAGCTTCGACGAGGAGGTCGGATGCACCGGGGCGCCGCCGATGATCGCCGCGATGCAGGGCGTGGTGCCCAAAGGTGCTGCCGTAATCGTGGGCGAGCCGTCGAGCATGCAGGCGGTGACCGGACACAAGGGCGGCACAGGTTTCAATACCCATCTGGTGGGGTTCGAGGTTCATTCCTCACTGCTGCACAAGGGGGTGAACGCGATCATGGCGGGCGCCAAGCTCATCGAGTGGGCCAACGAGCAGAACACCGCCAATATGGCTGCCAAACCGAGCGAGCTGGCCTCGATGTTCGAGCCGCCGTTTACCACAGTGCATGTGGGGACGATTTCGGGGGGGACTGCCCATAACATCACGGCCAAAGACTGTCGTTTCGTCATGACCTTCCGTGTGGTGCCGGGCGAGGATAAAGAGCAATGGAAAGTCGATTACCTCGAAAAAGTACGCGAGGTCGAGGCGGCGATGCAATCGGTGGTGGCTGAGACCCGGATCGACATCTCGCCGATGTTCGACGTACCTGCGCTCCAGCCGGAGGAAGACGGGGAGGCCGAGACGCTGGTGCGCCAGATCACGGGCGACAACGCCAGCCATAAGGTGAGCTACGGCACGGAAGCCGGTCAGTTTCAGGAAGCCGGATATTCGGCGGTGATCTGCGGCCCCGGTGATATCGCGCAGGCACACCAGCCCAACGAATTTATCGAAGTGGCGCAATTCAACGCGGGCCATGATTTCATGCGCAAGCTGGTGGAGCGGCTGTGTTTGTAGGGGGGACGCGCTGATGGGCGCATTTCCGATCGGGCTACACCACCCGCCGCGCTATACGGGCGCTTTGCCCGATGCCGTGGATCTGGTGGTCATCGGCGGCGGGGTTATCGGGATCTGCACGGCACTTTTTGCGGCGCGGGGGGGCTCGAAGGTGCTGGTGCTGGAGAAGGGCCGTGTGGCCGCGGAGCAATCGAGCCGCAACTGGGGCTGGATCCGACAGCAGGGCCGCGATGCCGCCGAGATGCCGATCATGTCAGAGGCGCAGCGCCTCTGGGAGAGCCTGTCGCGCGAGACCAACGAGCAGATCGGTCTGACGCAGGCCGGGGTGACCTATTTTGCGCGCAGCGAGAGCGCCCGGCAGGGCTATGAGGACTGGCTGCCCAATGCGGTGGCCAACGGGGTCAACAGCCGGATCCTGACGCCCGCCGAGATTGCGGCGATGTATCCCGGCCTGACGGACACGCCGCCCTGCGCGCTGCATACGGCCAGCGATTACCGGGCGGAGCCTTGGGTCGCCGTGCCGGCACTGGCGGAAATCGCGGTGCGCGAGGGTGTTCAGATCATCGAGCACTGTGCTGTGCGCTGTCTGGATCTAATGGCCGGCAAGGTTGCTGGAGTGGTGACGGAAAAGGGCCGGGTTGCAGCACCGCGTGTAGTGTTGGCAGGGGGCGCATGGTCGGCGTTGTTTTTGCGCAATCACGGCGTATCGCTGCCGCAACTTTCCGTGCGCAGTCAGGTGGCCGCGACGGAGCCTCTGGCGGATGTGGGCCAATCGGCGGGATCGGCCAAGCGGCTTTCGTTCCGGCGGCGCGCGGATGGCGGCTACACGTTGGCGCCGCGCGGCAAGCCGGAGCTTTTCGTGGGGCCGGACGCCTTTCGCGCGCTGCCGAAGTTTCTGGCGCAACTGCGGCTCGATCCTTTCGGCTGCATGCTGCGGCCAGCGGCCCCGAAGGGATTTCCCGATGCCTGGAGCACGCGGCGCCGCTGGAGCGGCGACAGCCTCAGCCCCTTCGAGCGGATGCGGATCCTCGATCCAAAACCTGTGCCCGCCAGAATGGCCAAGCTCGCGCAGGATTTTGCCGCGATGTTCCCGAGCCTCGGAAGCGTGAAGCTCAAGGCGACATGGGCGGGGATGATCGACACGATGCCCGATATCGTGCCCGTGGTGGACCATACGCCCATCGATGGGCTGATCGTGGGCACAGGGATGAGCGGGCACGGCTTCGGGATCGGCCCCGCGATGGGGCGCATCCTCGCGGATCTGGCTGCAGGGCGGCATGCTGGCCACGATATGACCCGCTTTCGCTTTGGCCGCTTTACCGACGGTACGCCGATGGTGCCGGGACCGGATGTTTAGGGAGCACAGACCATGCCGATCAAGAACCGACTTGCCGATATGCACGCCGAGATCACGGGGTGGCGCCGCCATCTGCATGCGCATCCGGAGCTCGATTTCGACGTGCATGAGACGGCGAAGTTCGTGGAGGAAAAGCTGCGCAGCTTTGGCGTGACCGACATCACGACGGGGGTCGGGCGTTCGGGAGTGGTGGCCGTGATTGAGGGGCGCGAAACCGGATCGGGCCGCGCGATCGGGCTGCGGGCGGATATGGACGCGTTGCCGATCGTAGAGGCGACGGGGCTTGACTACGCCTCTAAGGTCCACGGCAGGATGCACGCCTGCGGGCATGACGGGCACACCGCGATGCTGCTCGGGGCGGCGCAATATCTGGCGGAGACGCGCAATTTCAATGGTCGCGCCGTGCTGATATTCCAGCCCGCCGAAGAAGGTGGCGGCGGAGGGCTTGAGATGTGCCGCGACGGGATGATGGAGCGTTGGGGCATCGACGAGGTCTACGGGATGCACACCCATCCGGGCGAGGCCGTGGGCGGATTTCACATCCGGGTGGGTGCGCAAATGGCCGCGGCGGACCAGTTCGACATCGTCATCACTGGTAAAGGCGGCCACGCCGCCGAGCCGCACAAGGCGGTAGACCCTAATGTGGCGGCGGCGCATGTGATCGTGGCACTGCAATCCATCGCATCGCGTAGTGTCGATCCACTGGCGCAGGTGGTCGTCTCGGTCTGCATGCTGCGCTCGGACAGCGAGGCGCATAACGTCATCCCGCAGCAGGTTACGATGAAGGGTACCGTGCGCAGCCTCGATGCGGATGTGCGTGATCTGGCGCAGCGGCGGCTGGAGGAGATCGTGGATCTGACGGCCCGCGCGCAGGGCTGCACGGCCGAGACGATCTATGACCGCGGCTATCCGGTGACGATCAACAGCCCGGGACCCACCGCGCACGCCATCGCGGCCGCGCAGGCGGTGACCGCCGATGTGAACCCCAATACGGCGCCGATCATGGCAGCCGAGGACTTCTCGTACATGGCCGAAGAGCGCCCCGGCGCTTTCATCATGCTGGGCAACGGATTTGGCCCCAACGTACACCATGCGCAGTTCAATTTCGACGACGAGGCGATTCCGGCGGGGTGCTCGTATCTTGCCGAAGTGATCGAGCGGGGGATGCCGATCTAGCGTCACGCAGATTTTTCGATTGTCGTAATCGGGGCAGTGATGGTGTCTGGTGCCTTGGGGATATCGCGCGGTTTTGAGCTGTTTGGGTCCTTGCGCAACGCTTGACTGACATTCGTACCGCAGGGACGGGGATCCGCTCGGGCGGGTACGTGCAGCGCTGGTATCCCTGCGCGCTGTCGGCTACGTATCTGCCAACGTTACCTTCTGTCAGAGAAAGACTCTCCCATGCCCGTCAAAAACCGGTTTGCCGAACTCCATGATACCATCACCGCCTGGCGACGCGATCTGCACGAGCACCCCGAGATCTTGTTCGAGACGCACCGCACGTCCGCCACCGTGGCTGAAAAGCTGCGTGCCTTTGGATGTGACGAGGTTGTGGAGGGCATCGGGCGAACTGGCGTCGTGGGGGTGATCAAGGGTCGTTCCTCCGCATCGGGCAAGGTCGTGGGGCTGCGCGCGGATATGGACGCTCTGCCGATCCATGAGGAGACAGGGCTGGCCTATGCCTCCAAAACCGATGGGGCGATGCATGCCTGCGGCCATGACGGCCACACCGCCATGCTATTGGGCGCTGCGCAGTATCTGGCCGAGACGCGTAATTTCGATGGCACCACGGTCGTGATCTTCCAGCCCGCTGAAGAGGGCGGCGGCGGTGCCAAGGTGATGTGTGATGACGGGCTGATGCAGCGCTTCGGAATCCAGGAAGTTTACGGGATGCACAACTGGCCCGGGCTGCCGCAGGGCAGCTTTGCAATCCGTCCCGGTCCGTTTTTTGCAGCGACAGACTTACTCGATATCGAGATCGAAGGCCTTGGTGGCCATGCGGCGAAACCCAACGAGACGGTGGATCCGACCGTGATCGCCTCCCAGATCGTGGGCGCGTTGCAAAGCATCGTGAGCCGGAACGCCGATCCGGTGAAAACCATCGTCGTTTCGATCACTTCGTTCCAGACCTCGTCCAACGCCTATAACGTGATCCCGCAAAAGGTGCGCCTCAAGGGTACGGTCCGGACGATGGCGCCTGAGTTGCGCGATCTGGCGGACAAGCGCGTGAACGAGATCTGCGCCGGGGTCGCAGTGGCGATGGGCGGTGTTGCGCGGGTCAAATACGAGCGCAACTATCCGGTCATGGTCAACCACGATGCGCAGACAGAATTTGCCGCCGATGTGGCGCGCAGCGTGGCGGGCGATTGTGCCGAGGCGCCGCTGGTGATGGGGGGTGAAGATTTTGCCTTCATGCTCGAAGAGCGCCCCGGTGCCTATATACTGGTTGGCAACGGTGACACGGCGATGGTGCATCACCCGCTTTACAACTTTAACGATGACGTGATCCCGGCGGGATGTAGCTGGTGGGCGGGTATCGCCGAGCAGCGCATGCCTATCGGCTGAACGCCTGCGGTGTTTCGTGCGGACGCTGTAGGATTGAGTTTACGGGAAAAATGAAGGGTGAGCCGCACGCCCTTCAATCGCGGTCGGCGAGCAGTCCGCGGTAGAGCGCAATGAGGCTTTGGGCTTCGCGCTCGATCGAAAAAGCGCTCTCGACGTGTTTGCGGGCATTCATGCGCCATGTCTCAAGGCGGGCAGTATCGGACAGAGCGGCCTCGGTTGCCTTGGCAAGGGCGGCAATGTCGTCGGGCGGCACGAGGCTTCCGGTGCTGCCTTCAACGATCAGTTGCTCGAAGGCGCCGACGCGGGTGGCGATAACAGGGCAGCCTGTAGCCATGGCTTCCAGTGGTGTCAGGCCGAAGCCTTCCCAACGCTGTGGGGCGACGTAGAGATCGAGGGCGGCGTACCACTCGGCCATGGCATCTGTCGGGACTTCGGGTTTGAACAGGATGCGCGTTGCCAGACCGGCATTTTGCACGTCCTTTTTGAGCGATGTGAGATAGCTCTCATCCTCGCCCACGGCGCGGCCCATCACTATGGCGCTGGCGGTGGGGTAATTTTCCAGCACCTTTATCATCGCTTGGACGAAAGCATCGGTGCCTTTTTGCGCGCGGATCCGGCCATAGCAACCGATCAGTATTCCCTGTGTCGGCAGGCCCATGCGGGCGCGCAGGGCGGCGCGGTCTGGTGCAGGCGCGAATGTGTCCGTATCGATGCCGTGCATGATCACGGTGGCGGGATGCTCCATATAGGCGGCGGTTTTGTCGGAGGTGGCCACGACCGCATCCATCCGCCGGATGAGCCAGCGTGTGAGGCCTGATTGTTTGCGCTGGGAGGCGGAGGTGAACATGAGCTTGAGGCGCTTGCCTAGCAAGTACTTTAACGCCAGACCGCCGATCATCTCAACGTTGCGGCGCGCGTGCCAGACGCGCAGCGGACCGCGCGGCAGGGTCATGAGCGAGGACAGCGGGATCTGCGGGACGTGCGCAGGCAGGACTGGACCGGTGGCCACGATCCCGATCTCGCGGGCCTGCACGGGTACCAGACGTACCACGGTAGCGGTGACGCCGGAGAGGCGGCGCTTGAAATTGGGGGCGATCACCTCGATCTGTGCGGAGTTCTTCATGCGAGCTTCAATGCTGTGATCAATTGGGTGGCGATGGCGTCGAGTTTGCCGGCCTCAGCGTTGGCAAAGCCTTCAGCGGCGGACACGGCAGTTTTGCGGGCTGTTGCGTCACGCAGTAGCGTGTCGACCTGTCCGGCTAGGGACTGCGCGTCCTCAACCATGCACGCAGCGCCGGCCTGTGCCATTGCTTCGTAGGTTTCGGCAAAGTTGAACACATGAGTGCCCGACAAGACGGTGGCGCCGGATTGCGCAACCTCGAAGGGATTATGACCGCCGATGGGCAGCAGCGAGCCGCCGAGGAAGACGATCTGGCTCAGGGCGAACCAGCTGCCCAGCTCGCCCAGCGTATCGGCGAGATAGACGGCATCGGCTGGAAGTGCGCCGGTACTGCGCCGGGTGTATCCCAGTCCGGCAGCGGCGATCAGGCGCGCCACCTCGTCGCCGCGCTCGGGGTGGCGCGGGACAAGGATCAGCAGCAGATCGGGATGGCGCTCGCGCAACAGCGCGTGTGCGGCAAGGACAATCTCCTCCTCGCCCGCGTGGGTTGACGCGGCGATCCATGTGCTGCGATCGCCGAGCGCCGAGCGCGCATCGTCGATCAGCACCTCGTTGCGGGGCGGGGGAGCGGCGAATGATTTCAGGTTCTCGCCGCGCACCACCCGGGAGGCCGGCGCCTGTATCCGCAGCATGGCGTCTGACATGGCATCGTTTTGTGTCAGGATCAGATCGAACACGTCGAGCAGATAGGCGGCAAGAGCGGGGCGTTTGGCCCAGGCTTGCAGTGAGCTTTCCGACAATCGCGCGTTGACCAGCGCCATGGCGGCGCCCGTCGCCCGGGTGCGGCGCAGCATCTGCGGCCAGAGCTCGCTTTCTACGAAAACTGCGGCATCGGGGCGCCAGCTCGTCAGGAAACGCTTGAGCGGGCCGGGTGCGTCCAATGGGGCGAACTGATGCACGCAGCGCGGTGGCATGCGGCGTGCGATGAGGGTGGCGGAGGTTGGGGTGCCGGAGGTAATCAGAAAATGTGCCTGCGGGAGCAATGCTCCGATCCGCGTTATCAGTGCCAGAACCGAGAGGCTTTCTCCAACCGATGCCGCGTGAAACCAGATGAGTGTCCCTTCGCTGCGTGGTGCGCTGGCGTGGCCGAGCCTTTCCCTCGCGCGCTCGGGCGAGACACCTGCCTTGCGCAGTTTTGAGATGCTCAGAGCGGATGCAACCGGCAAAAGCACCATGCTGAAAGCAACATAGAGCCTGTAGAGCAGGGGCATGCGCACCGGGTTCAGCCGCCCGTGTGGCTCATGTGGCGGGGCATCTGGCCATCGAGCTTTTGGCGTGAATAGTCGAAATCATGGCCTTTCGGCTTGAGATTGATCGCGGCACGGATGGCGTCCTCGAGCGGGCCATCGTCGTCGGGGTGTGCGCGCAGCGGGGCACGCAGATCAGCGCTGTCTTCCTGTCCAAGACACAGGTAAATCTCACCGGTGCAGGTCAGGCGCACGCGGTTGCAGGACTCACAAAAATTATGGCTCAGCGGCGTGATAAAGCCGATCTTCTGGCCTGTTTCTTCCAGCCGCACGTAGCGCGCGGGGCCGCCGGTTTTCTCCGCCAGATCGGTCACGGTATATTGCTCGGCATAAGCCGCGCGCACGTCGCGCAGGGACCAGTATTGCCCAATCCGGTCCTCGTTGCCGATGTCGCCCATGGGCATGACCTCGATCCATGTCAGATCCATGTCGCGCTCGGCGCACCACTGGGTGATCTGCCCCAGTTCCGGCTCATTAAAGCCTTTGAGCGCCACGGCATTGATCTTGACCCGCAGGCCCGCCGCCTGTGCCGCATCAATCCCGCGCAACACCTGTGGCAACCGGCCCCAACGGGTCACTTCGGCAAATTTCGCCTCGTCGAGCGTATCGAGCGAGATGTTGACCCGCCGCACGCCTGCCGCATAGAGATCAGCTGCGTATTTCTCAAGCTGGCTGCCGTTGGTGGTCAGCGTCAGTTCCTTGAGCGCGCCGCTGTCCAGATGCCGCTTCATCCCCTGGAAAAAGGTCATGATTCCGCGCCGGACCAGCGGCTCTCCACCGGTGATCCGCAGCTTTTGAACACCCAGTCCGATAAAGGTCGAACACATGCGGTCCAACTCCTCCAGCGTGAGCAATTCGCGCTTGGGCAGGAAGGTCATGTTCTCGGACATGCAGTATACACAGCGAAAATCACAGCGGTCCGTAACGGAGACACGCAGATAAGTGATCGCGCGGGCGAAGGGGTCAATCAGAGGTGCTGTCATATGAACAGTCGTACAGGTGGCCCCAAGGGGGAGCAAGCCTGATTTGAATAGGGGTTGGAGCGGGATGCGGGGTGGCGTACTGTAGAGGCATGAGAATTATTGACAAATATCCCTTTCTGCCGATGGGCCTTACCGTTGCTGCGATGGGTCTTAGTGCCTGTGCACAATTGGGCATCGTGCGGCCCGATTCAGCCCCCGCAGCGCCCCTTGGTGCCGCGACTACAGCACCTCCGACGTCGGTCCTCACGTCTGCGTTGCCGCCGCCTGCTGCCGCCAAGACGCAAGAGGCGCTCGATACCACAACTGCTGCCCAACGCGCCGAAGCCGCGGCACCCGCTTCGTCGCCAGCCGGCACAAAAAGCCTCGGCACTACGATCGCCAGCCTTGGAAGCCCAACCGAGCCGGGCTTCTGGCTGAAAACGCCTTTGGTGACCGCTGAGACGGCAGGCCGCGTGACAAACACTGCGAACGGAAAATCTTCCGCAGTGACTTTGATCCCGTTGGCGGGCCCTGCTACGGGCGGCAGCCAGTTGTCGCTGCCCTCGATGCGCCTCATCGAGGCTTCGCTGACGGATCTTACCGAACTCGAAGTGACCTCCGGCGGCTGATGCGCACTGCGGCGCATCAGATGCTGTCCCTGCCACCGGGCACTTCATTTTTCCTGTAAACTCAAATCCGCCGGTTCCTGCAACAGGTGCCCCGAGAGTTCATCGCATCAGGCGCTTCGCTTCTTTGCGCGCGAAGGGTTTCATGGCATCCCCATGCGCGTCCAAAAACGCCGTGACGCGGGCCGGGTCGTGTTTGCTCAGATCCCGCAGCCATGATCCGATGGCTTTTTGAATGAACCATTGTGAATCGATGGCATAGTCTGCGGCCCAGCCCAGCACACGCTCGCGCGTGTCCAGATCGGCGGGTTTGGGATTGGCGAGTTTGGCCCAGGGCAGGGTGATGACCAGCGCCGCGCGGCGGGTCCACAGATGCTCGGAGCGGGTCCAGCCCTCGACGCGGTCGAGGCGGGTGGGATTGGCCACAAGCCGCTTTGCGCCTGCGGCACAGGCATGATCGGCAATCGCCCAGCTGTCGAAATCACGGTACCACGTCGCGATGAGCTGCCAGGCGGGCTCGTCATCGGGTCGCAGGCGTGCTTGGGTCAGCAATTTGGCGGCTGCAATGCGCGCCTCGAATATATCGCTGCGCCACAGGCCATCCGCGACTGCCACGCGCGCGGGCACGTCGAGCGCCTCGCGCCAATCCGTAACCAGATCGTTGATCTGCGGATTGGTAAGGCCCAGATATACCCGATCCGCCTTGTGGTAGGCGCGCAATTCTTCAGCACGGAAGGGATCGGCCGCCGCGTGCAGGGCGTCGAGATAGGGTTCATGCATTGTCGGTGTCAGGCAGGATATGCGTGGGCATCCCGTCAATGGTAGCGCGGTTGCGCTCGTTCCAATAGGTCTCGATCCCGTCGCGGCCCTTGTCTGCGGACCATTTGGCAAGCACGTCGCGCTCGCTTACGTGGTCGAAGAAGGGCACGGCATAGCCGCAGGAAGTCTGTATCATGTCAACTTTCATATCATAGATCTGGCGTGCGCCGTCGTCGTGGGCGAACTGCGCGTTGAAAGGAGCGAACTCCGCGTCGCGGGGATGCAGGGTTCGAGCGGTGCCGTATGCGCGTAGGATCATGGGCCTAGCCTCAAATCCGCACCACATCAGCGTCATGCGGTTGATGCGGGCGAGATGTGCGGCGGTCTCGTTTCCCGATCCGGTCAGGTTGCGCCAGATGATCGGGTCGGGTGCCAATACGCGCAGGCTGTCCATGCCCTTGGGGGAGATGTTTACCCGACCGTCGGGAGCAGCGGTGCCGCAAAAGAAGATATGTTGCGCCGCGATGAAATTGCGGTGGTCGTCGTCGATTGTGTCGAACTGTTTGGCTATTACTCCACCGTCACGGATTTGGCAAGGTTGCGGGGCTGGTCCACATCGGTGCCCTTGGCGACAGCCGTGTGGTAGGCAAGCAGCTGGGCCGGGATCGCGTAGAGGATGGGCGCGATGGCATCCGCGACGTCGGGCATCTCGATCGTGTCCCAGACGCCCTGACTGGCCTCTGCGAGCCCCTCGCGGTCCGAGATCAAGATAACTTTACCCTTGCGCGCCATGACCTCCTGCATATTGCTGACGGTCTTGTCGAAGAGTGCATCGCGCGGGGCCAGCACAACCACTGGCACCTCTTCGTCTACCAAAGCGATAGGGCCATGCTTGAGCTCGCCGGACGCATAGGCTTCGGCGTGGATGTAGC